>Ga0209012_1000138_pt1 | contig 124082 bp, 105 predicted proteins | sample RS3BMetagenome_FD_184735 | JGI IMG/M metagenome (GOLD analysis project Ga0209012, IMG submission 184735) | Ferric oxide microbial mat and aquatic microbial communities from Rainbow Spring, Yellowstone National Park, USA - RS3B (SPAdes) (version 3) ... | reverse complement strand
CAAGGCAAGGTTTACGACATAGGCTTCGCAGCCTGCGCGTACCGTCCACCCCAGTGACTTCCCGACGTGCGGTATCAGCACCCCCCGCGAGCTCGGCCGTCACACGGCATCGACCGCTGACACGTCACGACTCCAGCCGTACCCGTATGACGAATCGTCAACGGTAACCGTCCAGGGCGCGTACGCCCTGGTCCCTGGTTGTTTCCGTAAGACCCGCCCGGTGAAGGTTCCCGCCCACCTCCCCTATACGGGACATCGGTGCCGGACGCAGGCGACGCTCCGGACGGTTTGCGGGAGATGCCGACTCGCCCAAGCTCCGCTCGTCCGCTTGCTCCGCTCGGACAGGACTGCGGTGCCGGACCGGATGGCAGCAAGTTGGTGGGCACCACCGAGCGCCCGGGAGCCCCTGCCGGTTACCTGCACGATCATCGGCCCGAGGTGTCGAGAACTCCGAGTGCGGTTGATCAGTGCAGCTGCATGGCGCTGCATAGTGCATGCCCTGTGCAGCGCTCGGACCCCGCCCACCCCGAGACGCGAAACCGCAGCGTGTCGCCCCGCTCGTGCCCTGGCGCGCCGCCTTTTTGCCCTACGCAGCACTTGAGTAGGACCCCACAAACTCGCCCCATAAACGACAGGCCGCCGACCCAAACATGCTGGTCAGCGGCCTGTGCGTATGCAAAGAGGCGCGAAAATCGCGCCTACTTGGTGGCGGGGGCGACCTGTGAACTGTCGACCACTGAGTTATGAGCCGGACGCCGAGGCGCTCGACCCTCGTGCCCTCAGAAAAGTGGGTCTGGGGCTCTCTCCACAATGAACTGTTCGTAGGCCCGAGCATGTCGGCACGTCACCTTTCCATCGGCCTCCAAGCGGTCCACGGCGGTCTTCGCATGGACTTTCTTGAAGACGGTCTCAAGAAGGGCAAACTGCTGTAGCTCAACGAGGGTCTTCGGACCCTGGTCCAGCAGTTCGCGGATCTGCTGAAGAAGCAAGGTAAGATTCGGGTCACCGTCCGAGAGGTCGAATGCCAGCTGGTTCGGATCACGCGGGTCTCTGAACTTCGATCCAGACACGCTGTCTACCCGCCACATGGCGTCCTTCATCTTCTCCACGCCAATCTCCTGGGTCGTTCCGAACACGAGGAAGAGCGGATGGCCGCCTTCGTCGAGCAGCTCGAACGTCAAGTGATACGGGAAACCTGCGCCGGAAAGGCGTCGACGGTACTCATCGACAAGGTACCGCCTCTTCTCGATCGGACTCGCGAGATCGGCTACCGCCCGCCATTCGCGGTCGCCGAAGACCCGGTCACCCGCACCGACTTCCTCCTGGCCCGCAAAGCGCGTGAACCACTGCGAGTGAAACGTGACGAGAACTTCAGGTCGCTTCCCCTGACCAACCCACTTGATGAGCTCGAAGGGCGTGTCCACGCCCCAGCCGTCAAAGTTCGCAAACACCGGCCCGCGCGACGCCTTGATCTCATCGAGGTCGGGCAGGAGCACTTCCTCGCAGGCGCCAAATTTCATCGTCACATGACATCGCTTGGCCAGGGTGCGATCCGCGATCATCGATTCAAGGTGCTCGAACCGGTCACGTTCTTTCTCGACGAACACCAGTCGCAGCTCAGTGGGGTACTGGCTGACCTCAGATCGGCAGGCAGCATCCAAGGCGATGATTGGGGACCCGACGCTGCCATCGCGATATTCACCTGGTCCAGCGAACGCATCGACATAGCAGATCCCGGTCGACGACCATCTCGATGCCATGATCGGGAACCAGGCATCCAGGTATACCTTGAGCAAGTCATGCTTTGCCTCGGTGTGCGGATCACGGTCCCACACGACCTCCCTGGGGACTGCCACTCAACTCACCAGACTCCCCGGCATCTCATCCCAGTGCCGACCGTCGAGTTCCCTCCCGCCGGATTTTGGCGTTCTGCCCCCCCACTGTTTGAAGAAGAAGGGCACGCCGTCCGCGACGCACTGGTCTCGTACCTCAACAATCCACTCGTACTCGACCGGACGTGCGCCGTGTCCCGACTCGCCCCCGACGATGACCCATTGGATACCGTCAAGATCGAGCTCGCCAACAGGGCCGATGAGCGGCTCGATCGACAAGAACTTCGTCGCGGCGGGAGTCTGTCGAAGATCGCCAATGCGGAACGTGTATCGAGCGCTTTCCACGCTCACGCCCATCCATAGGTTCTCCGGCCAACCGAGCGTTTCACCAAGTGCTGCGAGTCGCTTCGACCGCTTCGTCAGGACCTGATACGTATGACGAGGCGTGTCGCTTATGACGGCGAAGACATCCGCGATGAACGAGTCGGGCACAGCCGGATGGAAGAGGTCGCTCATCGAGTTGACGAAGATCGTCCGTGGCGTGACCCATCGTCTGGGCAGGTCCAGCTGGTCCTTGTGGAGCGTGATCCCGAACCCGGGGCCTGAAGTGCGAGGGTCACCGTCGACTTGGTATTTGGGGTTGCCCATTGCTTTGAGCCTCCGCGCGAGCGTGAGCGCATAACAGTGGTCGCATCCCGGCGAGGTTCGATCACAACCAGTCGTCGGGTTCCAAGTCGCCTCGGTCCACTCGATCGTGCTGTGGTCAGCCACGGGCCCACCTCCTCGACGACGAGCCTACGCGAGGGGTGCGACAGCGCCTCGATGCCGTGTATGGGCCAACCACGCTCGAACGAGCGGGACTCGCCGAGCCCTGAACCGCTCAGGCGCTCCGCCACCGGAGGTCTGCACCGGGCCGCCATGGGCCCCGTCACCGCGATCGCTCCCGCCATCCTCGACGGCGACCTCACAAGCCTGCTGGCTGGCGACCGTCAAACCACAAGTTGCCGCTCGACCTCCACGGCCGAGACGATGCGCATCACTCGCGGTCGACCGGCCCGCGCCTCGCCGTCGTATTCTCCACTCGCCTCGAGTAGGGCACTGCCCTACGCTGCGGTAGGGCTGCGTAGGGCACGGAGACGCCTTCGAGACCGGCAAGCGCGAAACCCCAGCGTGCTCCCGGTGTGGCGGCCAGATCTCGTGCGTAGGGCTGCGTAGGGCAGGGTGATCAGGGGTCGATAATCAGGTCGATAAACCCTGTGGACAACCCCGTGGGAGTACAACGAAACAGCACGAAAGCCCAGGACAGTCAGCCCGAAAGGCGCGAAGATTCAAAACAACGGGTGGAGGTGATGGGACTTGAACCCACGACTTCTACGATGCGAACGTAGCGCTCTTCCGGGCTGAGCTACACCCCCGTGACGGGACTTCTAAGGCTAGCGCGAATCTCCTCCGTGTGGCAGCACTTCCCCCTGACCCTTCTCCAAAGCTCGCTGGAGACGTAGCTGGATAACGGTTGTCGTCAGGTCGCTCCGGGTGCGTTCGAGGACCGCCCTCAAAGCGTCGGTGCTCCGGCGAAGGCCGGCGGTTAAAGCGTCTGGGTAGTCGACCCCCAAAAGCGCCTCGTAGACGTCCTGCATGGCGACGAAGAGCATTTCGGCGACGTCTGACTGGTCATTCCGGAGGCGATCGAGCAGGTGGCGACGCAACTCCGACGCTGCCTCTGCAAGACCATTGAGCCATGCTGGGATGCCCACGTGCATATCGGAAGGTCCTGGCAAGGTCGTCGAATCGACGAGGGCCCCGGTCAGGACGGCCTCTGCGTATTCCTTCTCGGCGTCGTGGAGGAACCCTGCGTGAGCTATCGAGGGAAATTCTCTCGTGGTCAGTTGCGCCTGGCGCAAAGCAGCTTCTGCCTCGGCGAGCTTTGTATCGTAGCTTTGCGAGTCGAGCCTGTGAACCGCCCGGATTGCGCTACCGCAAGCCCGGATGACAGCTCTGCACGCGGCAAGAGCGGTCTCTCGGGCGGCGTTGGCCTTAGCCAGTTCCTGTCCTACTTGACCGACGAGGTCCCCGACCGGCAGCGCTAGGGGCGACCGCTCCACCCGCGGAGCCTCGGTCAGTTCGCAACCTGCTGGAATTCGAGGTCTGCGTAGCCTCGACTGAAGGCCGCCCTGGGCCTGCGGTCGCCGTGCTGGCGGGCCGGAGGCATGTAGCTGACCTTGCGCTGCCGTTCGGCTGACACGCCCCGAACCTGCAAGAGCACAGCCACGTAGCCTGCTACGAGAACGTCGAAGAGGACCTGAACAAACCACACGGCGGCCATGCCCGGCACGAGGGCGAGAAGAAATGATCCAAAAGCACCCGCAAGCAGTGACAGCAGCACGTCCCGACGGCGACGCTGCGCTGCCCTGCGCCGGATGGCGCTGGCGTTAGCCCCGCTGCGAGCCGAGCGCTGAGCTACCGCATTAGCACTTGTCGGACGACCGTATGTGTTGGGACTAAGCCTCTGACCTGCGACACCAGCGGCAGGCCGGGAAGCCACTCCCATGCGGTTCGCCGGTCTGATCCTCCTAGGGGAAGAACTCTCCAACACCGACAGGTTCCGGCGGAACATGACCACCGAATCCTGAAAAGTGTTGACAGGGCGGCTCTTGAACCAGCCGATCAGCAGAACTGCCCACACGACACCGAGAACAAGCAATACCAAAGTCGTCAAGCTCCTAGGCCAACCTTTCGGTAATAGGGAGCGTAGAACAACGAGCCGAAGATCTGGTGGATACCCACCGGCTCGCAGTCAACCGCCCACCCGCTAATTCGATCCCAAGCATCCCGCCGGGTTTCACTTCTGAGAAGATCGTTACTTCTGACACGTTAGCAAAGGCACTCCACTTCGCTTTCAGGCGCCGGCTGGGTGTCATTCGCTTTCGGATCACACTTGCCCTGGCAGGTCGTCGAATTCCCCGACCGACCCGAGAGGCGTGTTCACCAAGGGCATCGCCAGCTCGCCCGGAGGACGGCGCCAGTGGCCGCTTCGGCCTCCCGTCTTCTCCCAAAGAGCCATCTCTCCTATCACCATCGACCGGTCCGCCGATTTGCACATGTCGTAGATGGTCAGCGCTGCGACAGCGCAGGCGGTGAGCGCTTCCATCTCGACCCCGGTACGGTCGACGGTTTCCACTTGCGACTCGACTTCTACGAAGTTCTCACCGAGGTTAAAATTGATGGTTACGGCGCCGACCAGGAGGGGATGGCACAAGGGGATCAAGTCTGCGGTCCGCTTAGCCGCCTGTATACCAGCGATACGCGCGGCTCCCAACACGTCACCTTTGGTCACGGCGTTGGCCGCGACCATGCCCGTGGTCTCGGGTTTCATAAAGACCTTCGCTCTGGCCAAAGCCCGACGGTGGGTCGCGTCCTTGGGGGTTACGTCGACCATCCGGGCGCGCCCGAGCGGATCGACGTGGGTGAGACCAGCGTGGTCGGACATGGGAGCGTATCTTACTTGAAGCGCCGTGGGGGCGCCGCTGGCGCCACCGTCACGGCAGCACCCTGCGATGTGAGATCAGCCGCCGATCTGGCTCATGCTCCGGGCGGGCCGGACGAAGTAGACCTGACCGATCGAGTGGCCAGCCCACTTGCGCCCCACCTCCCCTGCGATCGCCTCGGCTAGCTCGTCGTCGGACCCGCCGCCGCGAAGGATACCTCTTAGGTCGGTCTCTCGAACCGAGAACAGGCAGTTGCGGAGCTGGCCTTCGGCAGTGAGGCGGACCCTGTCGCAGGACTCGCAGAACGGCTTGGTTACGCTAGCTATCACCCCGACTTCGCCGCGCTCGTCCTCGTAGCGGTAGGTTTCCGCGGGGGAGGCGTCGCGAGGCCGCTCTCCGTTCTCGGTGACCAGCGGCCAGACCGAGTCGATCGCTTCGACTATCTCCTCGCCCGGCACGACCTGTCCGGCCTCCCAGCTGTGATCGCCGTCAAGAGGCATCCATTCGATGAAGCGCACCTCCACTCCCTCGCTGCGTCCGAAAGCTGCGAAGTCGAGGACCTCGTCGTCGTTCACCCCCCGGACCAGGACACAGTTGACCTTGACCGGGTCGAGACCCGCCTCCTGGGCGGCCCGGATCCCGGCTATGACCCTGTCCAATGCGTCCCTGCCGGTTATCTTGGCGAATCGCTCGCGCTTGAGAGAGTCCAGCGAGATATTGATCCTCTTCAGACCAGCCCGGCTCAGATCCGACGCCTGCTGAGCGAGAGTGGCCCCGTTAGTGGTCATTGCCAGATCGACGCCCAGTTCAGCGAGTCGGCCTACAAGCACCGGGAGATGGGCACGGACGGTCGGTTCGCCACCCGTGATACGTATGCTCTCGAAACCGAACCGTTCGACGCATACACGGGCGATACGGGTGAGCTCCTCGAAGCTGAGAAGCTGCTCGCGGGGGGTCCATTGCATGCCTTCGTGGGGCATGCAGTAGGTACAGCGGAAGTTGCACCTGTCGGTTATCGAAATCCGGAGGTCACGGACTACACGCCCGTAGGGGTCGACGAGAGGATTGCTCACAGCGTCCTCAGAATACCGACAAGCGGCGCTGTCGGCCTGGGCTAGTTATGAAAGCGCTGATCCCCACTCCCCTAGCCTCCGTCACTGCAGCCCCGCCGCGCATTTGTCTTCACCCAAGGACTAACACATCGAGGGGATCGCCGTCGGCTACGTCGCGCCCTGGTGGTGTCACTGCCAGGGCGTTCGCCTGGGCCATTGCGTAGAGCTGATGAGACCCCTGACCCCCCGAGCTGGACACCATCAGCTTGCCGTCGGCTGCGAAATCAGCTGACACCCTGACATACGTAGTTCGGCCGTCACGGGCGCCTCGCCATCCCTGCCCCTTAACGAAGCCCGGCAGCGCCGGGCGCAGCAGGTCGGAGTCTGCATGACCTGCGATCCTACGCAGGCCCGGTCTGGCCAACAGCTCGTAGCTGACCATCGAAGAGACGGGGTTCCCAGGAAGGCCGAACACGGGTATCGTGCCGATCGTCCCGAAGGCAAAAGGCTTCGCCGGGCGGATCGCTACTTGCATCCAGCTCATTCTCCCGATCCGGTCCAGGACGGTTTTGACGTAGTCGAAGTCGCCCATGCTCACGCCTCCGCTGGTAAGGATCGCGTCGCAGACGCTGACAGCGCCCCTGAGAGCCCCCTCGATGGCGGCCTCGTCGTCCCGGGCGATGCCAAGGTCGACAACCCCGAACCCGTCTCGTCGCGCCAGAGACAGCAGCGTAAGACGGTTCGAGTCGCGAACCTGGCCTGCCCGAAGAGCTACGCCCGCCTCGACAAGCTCGTCCCCGGTGGAGAGCACTCCAACCACGGGCGCACGAAAAGCCCGCACAGACGAAACGCCTACCGAACCCAAGACCCCGAGGTGACCCGGGCCGAGCACCGTCGAGGCGTTGAACAACAGCTGCCCTTGGGCTATGTCGTCGCCAGCTGGGCGAATGTGGACGCCGGTTTTCGCCGGCGCGAGGATCTCTACCTGATCGCCCGCCTCGCGGGTCTCCTCGACGATAGCCACAGCGTCAGCGCCGTCAGGGAAAAGCGCCCCGGTCATGATCCGGAGCGCCTCGCCCCTCCCGACGCTGATCTGGCCAGCGGCTCCCGCCGGGCGCGTTCCCACCACTTTCAGGCGCACCGGCGCTTCGGGGGAGGCGTCGGCGACGTCGGCGCCATGGACCGCATAGCCGTCCATGGCAGTGTTACGAAAAGAAGGAACGGGCTCGGGTGCGTGGACGTCCTCTGCGAGAACCAGACCAAGGGCCTCGGATGTGGCCACCTCGACGGCTGCTCCCGGAACGCACGATTCGAGCACCTCCGCCTGCGCCTGCTCCAAGGGAATCACAGGCCCGCCACCGCAGTCCGCAAGAAGCGAATCAGATCGGGGGCGACGTCGTCGCGTTCCAAGGCGAAGGTGATCGAAGCTATGAGGAAGTCGAGCTTGTTGCCGGTGTCGAAGCGTCCCTCGTCGATCACGTACCCGACGACTTTCTCCTTGCCCATGAGATTGCGTATAGCGTCTGTGAGCTGGAGTTCACCGCCGCGTCCTGGCTCCGTTCGGTCAATCGCTTCGAAGATCTCCGGGGTGAGGACGTAGCGGCCCATGACCCCCAGGTTCGAGGGCGCTTCCTCGGGCGCTGGCTTCTCCACCAAGTCGTGCACCTCGACCGTCTTGGCGTCAAGGCTCTCTGCGGCCGCAACCCCGTACATCGAGATCTCCCTCCCGGCGACCCGCTTGAGGGCCAGCACCGCGCTCGAATGCTGCTGGTAGGTGTCGAGCATCCCTGAGAGGATTCCCGATCGGGGATGCATGAGGTCGTCTGGGAGCATGACCACGAACGGTTCGTCCCCGACGTGCTGGCGGGCCATGCCGACGGCGTGGCCGAGACCACGAGGCTCCGCTTGGCGCACGTAATGAACGCAAGCAAGGTCGTGTATCGCTTCCAGTCGGTCGGCTTCGGACCCCTTGCCCGCAGAGCGCAAAGCTGCCTCGAGGTCAGGGGAACGGTCGAAATGGTCCTCTATCGCACCTTTGGATCGACCGGTGACGATCAGGATGTCCGTGATGCCGGCCGCCGCGGCTTCTTCGACTACGTACTGTATTGCGGGCTTGTCGACGAGCGGCAGCATCTCTTTCGGGATTGCCTTCGTCGCCGGGAGGAAGCGGGTCCCCAAACCTGCCGCCGGGATCACAGCTTTTCGTAGCGGTGTTGGCATGACCTCTTGTCTAGCATCCCACCCCGGTCGCATAACGCCCCCACCTTTGGCTTCGACGTCGGATAGACTTAGCAGTCGACACTGTTGAGTGCTAAGACCTATGTAGGGAGTTCTATCCGATATGCCTACCTACGAGTACGCCTGCAAGTCCTGCGGTGAGCACCTGGAGATCGTCCAGTCGTTCAAGGACGACGAACTGACCACCTGTCCATCGTGCGGCGGACCTTTGCGCAAGGTCTTCGGTTCGATCGGGATCGCTTTTAAGGGGAGCGGCTTCTACAAGACCGATAGCCGCTCGTCGTCGAGCTCCTCGAAGGCAGCATCGACGAAGGAGACGAAAGACTCGAGCGAGAAGCCCTCCTCTACGGACGGTTCCAGCTCGCCGGGCGCCGGCAAGACGTCGACGTCCACCTCGACGGAATCCGGTTCTGGTTCCGCCAAGTCGACGTCGTCACAAGCCGCAGCTTCCTAGGAGGCAAGGCGCTCTGATCGACGTCGACCTCGCTGTGATCGGAGGGTCCGGCTTTTACAAGCTCATGGACTGCGCCGACCCGCTGACGGTGGAGACGCCCTTCGGGGCCCACTCAGCTCCGATACAGGTGGGCATCGTGGCTGGTCGCCAGGTGGCCTTCCTAGCCCGCCACGGGGAGCGTCACGAGTACGCCCCGCACGAAGTCCCCTACAAGGCGAACCTGTGGGCTCTGGCGTCGCTCGGCGTCAAGCAGGTGATCGGCTTCTGCGCTTCGGGCTCCCTGCGAAGCGACATTGCCCCGGGGGACCTGGTAGCACTCGATCAGCTGGTGGACCGGACTTCAGGTCGAGCCGACACTTTCGTGAGCTCCCCGAACGTGGATCACGTCAGTTTCGCCGACCCCTACTGCAGCCAGCTGCACTCAGCCATAGTCGGCGTCGTCGGACGCTCGGGAGCATCCGGTTGGCTAGCAGGGCAGTTTCACTCGCAGGGAACGGTCGTCGTGGTTCAAGGTCCACGCTTTTCTACGCGCGCAGAGTCACGCATGTACGCTGCTTCGGGCTTCGACGTGATCAACATGACTCAGTACCCCGAGGCTTACCTGGCCCGCGAGATCGGGATGTGCTACGCCGGTCTTGCTCTTGTCACCGACCGGGACGCCGGCGTAGACGGCGACGCATCCGTAGAAGCTGTGACCGCCAAAGCCGCGTTCGAGGTCATGGAGACCAACGTCGAACACGCCAGGAACCTGATCGGCTTGCTCATCCGCGAGCTACCCCACCCAGACGGCTGCACGTGCGCGCAAGGAGGCGCTCGAAGCATTCGCCAACCGTGGAGCGGCCACTAGGACGAAACGCCAAAACCTGTCCGCCACCACTTCGATGACGGACAGGCAACGCTCGAAGTCCTATAGGACCTCAGATGAGCGTGACGTTGCTGGCTTGAGGGCCCTTAGGGCCCTGGGTGGTCTCGAACTCAACCTTCTGGTTCTCTTCCAGGTTGCGGTATCCGTTCCCACTGATGGCGCTGAAGTGCACGAACACGTCAGGGCCGCCATCGTCTTGGGATATGAACCCGAAGCCCTTCTCGGAGTTGAACCATTTCACATTTCCGGTTGCCATTCGCGATCCCCTCCTTTCCTGGCCTGATTCGACTCGGGGATCACACGGTCACGGCCTTGCCCTTATCGGGCCGGAGGAAAATCACGCTACTGCAGCTACCCTCTTTTTCTACTCTAGCCGATAGCGCGGTGCCGGCGCGCCTAGAGGTTGCCGTTGGCCCGCAGCTACGAGAATGCTCGGCTAGAGACCTCGGGTGTTGCGCCGGCTGGGCGATTTGTGCTGAAGCGGGTTCTGCACTGGAGTTCCGGGTGGCGCGGCTAAGCTAGTGGAGGCTTTTGTGGGAACCGTGTCGGCCGTTCCCATCTCCTGCACGCCAATTCCCTTTCCCTTACGGTCGACCCAAGGAGCCTCGTGGCGCGAAATCCGAAAGTGATGAAGAAGCAGAGTCAGGATCGTCGACCAAAGACGGCCAGCGCGAGCACGCGGCCCCGTCGAGGTCGGCCGAAGGTGTGCGTCTTCTGCGCCAGCCATGCCACGTGGGTGGACTACAAAGATGTCGGCCTGCTCCGGCGATTCATCAACGACCGCGGTCGCATCAAAGCACGCGGGGCTATGGGCACCTGCTCTCAGCATCAGCGTGACGTCGCCGTGGCGATCAAGACAGCAAGAGAGCTTGCGCTCCTCCCCTACACCGTGCGCTCATCTTCCAGCGAACCGCGCACCGGGCGCGGAGGAGACCGACGCGCTAGCGGAGGCGCTTCGACGCAGGCCTCTGGCGGCGCCGCTGAGGCGTCTGAGCCGGACTTAGAGGGCTTAGACGCAGATGAAGACGACGACCAGGACGACATCGGGGCTGGCGCTGTCCTGTAGGCGCTGAAGCTGCCTTCGACGACGCTGTCGTCGAAGCGGGGAATGACCCGACCGCTGGGATGTCTTCAGGCGCCCAGCGGTCGGATATTGCTAGAGGGAGGCTTCGAGCCCCGTGCCGGCGGGACAGGCCACCCCGGTACCGCCGAGGCCACAGTAACCGGCAGGGTTCTTTGCCAGGTATTGCTGGTGGTACTCCTCGGCGTAGAAGAAACCTGCCTCGGGGAGCAAGGCGATCTCGGTACTGACGGGCGGGTAGCCGGCGATCGCTAGAGCCTCGCCGTAGCGGTCGGCTGACAGTTTCGCTGCTGCGATCTGATCGTCGCTTGTGGCGTAGATAGCAGACCGGTACTGAGTTCCGACGTCGTTACCCTGTCGCATGCCCTGGGTCGGGTCGTGGGATTCCCAGAACACCTTGAGCAGATCCCCGTAGCTGACGACCGCCGGGTCCCAAACCACGAGCACGACTTCGGCGTGTCCCGTCCGGCCGCTGCAGACTTCCTCGTAGGTGGGGTTGGGCGTGAAGCCCCCTGCGTAGCCGACAGCTGTCGTCCAGACCCCCGGGACCGACCAGAAGCACTTCTCGGCTCCCCAGAAGCACCCGAGGCCGAACACTGCCCGCTGGTAGCCCTCCGGGTACGGGGGCTGGAGGCGGTGGAAGTTGACAAAGTGACTTTCGGGTACGGGCATCTGCTCTGTGCGCCCGGCTAGCGCGTCTTTCGGGTCGACCATCGTGGTCTTGTGGCGAGCGAAGGAGAACATGGCACTAACCTAGGCTGCGCGCGATCCTTAACGGTGCAGCGCACCGGGCTGGGTAGTGCCAGCGCAGTAGTGCCAGCCGGGAAACCACCGTCGTGTCACCGGCCGCTCATCGCCACGTCGGACACCGCCAAGGTAACTCCCGCAGCGCTGGAAGGAAGGTACTCCAAGTCGGCTCCTACCGCGACGACGTTGGAGAGCATACGCTGGATCGTCGACGCGATGGTGATCTCGCGCACCGGGCCGGCGAGGGAACCGCCGGTCACCAAGACACCCTCCGCGCCCACGGAGAAGTCCCCGCTGACCGGGTTCACGCCGGAGTGGATCCCCGACACGGACTGCACGAGCAGACCTTCCCCCACTTCACCGAGAACCTCTTGGGGAGTCTTGGTTCCCGGGAGCAGAGACAGCGCCCGAGCCCCTGTTCCCGGCGGCCCGCTGTAGCCGGCCCGCACCGCCGACCCCGTCGACACGGTGCCGGCCCTGCGGCCGCTGTAGGTGTTGTACAAGAACTTCCGCAAGACTCCCGACTCGATGAGCACGTTACGCCGGGTTGCCAACCCCTCGGCGTCGTAGGATCCGGCTGAGTAAGCCTCGGGGTTGGTCGGGTCGTCGACGAGCGTCACCCCTGCGAACGCAACCTTCTCACCGAGACGGTCAGCGAAAAGTGAACGGCCTTTGAGGACGGACTCCCCGTCGAGAGTCCCGGCGAGCACCGCCAGCAAGGTGGCGGTGACACGGGGTTCGAGCACGACCGTCAGGTGGGCTGAGCGGGGACGGGTTGCACCGAGAAGCCTCGTAGCCCGTGCGACTGCGTCCGCCGCCGCCTCCTCCACGTCCAGATCCGCTGGGCTACGGCCCACTGAGTAGCCGCCGCCGGTCTGGGTGTCGTCGCCGTCCCCGGCGATGGCCGAGGCGGACAGGTAGCAGGTGCTACGACGGCTGTAGGCGATTACTCCCGTGCTGGTTGCTATGGCAGATTCGATTGCGGCGTCGCCCCAGTCGGCAGCTTGGACCGCTCTTATGCGGCTGTCCCCCGCTCGGACCGCCCGCTCCAGTTCTAGAGCGAGGCGCACCTTCTCCTCGGTGGGAAAGCCAAGAAGGTCGTCCCGCCACAAGTCGAGGTCGGCCGGTTCGATACCGTCCGGAGATGCCAACCCGAGGTAGGGGTCCTCGGATACGAACGACGCGTTGTCGCGGGCTTCTTTCAACGTTTCGCCGACGACGTCAGCGTCCAAGGACCCTGCATACGCGAAACCCTGTCGGGACCCGATCACCACGCGGATACCTATTCCCGCTGACTCGGCGGAGGACAGCGACTCGACGTCGCCGTCGAAGACACGGATCTCCGTCTCGCGGCCTCTTGCCACGTAAGCCTCCACCTGCTCGCCGTCGCGTGCCAGGCCTGCAACCCAGCTCGCGATGCCGGCCAGGTCACCTGGGGCTGGCACCTGGCCGACATAGGAGGCCGCGGCGCTCATCGGGCGGTGCCCCCGACGGTCAAAGCCGAAACTCGCAAGGTCGGTTGGCCGTCTCCTACAGGCACACCCTGGCCGTCCTTGCCGCACGTTCCCGGGCTTCCCATCGCGAAGTCGTTGCCGACCACGTCAATGTTGCGAAGCACCTCTGGGCCGTTGCCGATCAGGTTCGCATCCCTCAAAGGCTCAGTCAGGCGACCGTTCTCGATCAGGTAGGCCTCGGTCATGCCGAACACGAAGTCGCCTGTGGCCGTGTTCACCTGCCCGCCGCCGAGTTGGGCGACGAACACCCCGTAGGGGGTTTGGCGGACTATCTCTTCTGGGTCTTCAGCCCCCGCGAGGACGTAAGTGTTGGTCATGCGCACCATCGGAAGATGCTGGTAGCTTTCCCTACGGCCGTTCCCAGAGGCGGGTCGGCCTTCTTTGCGGGCGCGCATCCAGTCCCACATGTAATCGGTCAGCACCCCGTCTTGGATCAAGACGTTCCTCTGCGCAGGATGCCCCTCGTCGTCGACTCCGATAGCTCCCCATTCCGGCCCCATCGTCCCGTCGTCGACGAGAGTGACGAGCGGGCTCGCTACCATCTCTCCGACCTTGCCTTTGAACACCGAAGCGTCCCTGGCTACGAGGTCCGCTTCCAAGCCGTGGCCGCAAGCCTCGTGGAAGAGGACCCCACCGCTGCCCTGCTTGATGACAACCGCAAGCCGGCCGGATGGGGCCGGTCTCGCAGCGAGCTTCGCGATAGCGCGAGCGGCGGCCGCCGCCGCCATTTCCTCCACCGAGACCCTGTCGAAGAGCTCGAACCCTACCGTCGCTCCTACCGACTCCCGGCCGGTCTGCAACCCGGTGTCGCCCGACGCTACGCAAGACACCGCGAACCTGGTTTTCACCTGGTCGTCGGTAGCGAGAACGCCTTCACTGTTAGCGACGAGTATCTGGCGGCGGTTGTCGGCGTAGACCGCAGTCACCTGCCGGATCTGGCTTCCGGCCCGACGGGCCGCTTCGTCGGCGCGCGACAGCAGAGCCACCTTGTCAGCCTTGGCGACTGTCTCCGGCAGGACCGACACCTCCGTCGGGGCGGGCGCGTGAACCCGGTTCAACGCCACGACGTTTACGCTTCCGCCGCCGCGACGCGCAGCGGCGGCTGCCGCCTCGGCCGCTACTAGAAGGCCGGTCTCGGTCAGGTCCGCGGTGTGAGCAAACCCTGTCGTGTCCCCCGACACGACCCTGATACCCGCTCCGCGTTCACGCCCCGAGGCCATGTCCTCGATGCGGCCGTCGTCAAAACGGGCGCCGTTGGAACGGCGGTCCTCGGCGAAGACTTCCGCCATCTCCCCGCCGCTGCGCAAGGCGCGACGCAGGACCACGTCGAGCACCCCTTGGTCGATCAACACCATCTGCCTCCTTGACGTCACCCGTCCGACCAGGTCGGCTGGAGCGGTTTAGCCTTACCCTGAGGCTACCCGCGCAGGCCGGGATAGCAGGCATGAGCCACCCAACGCCTTCCGACGGCGCTACCCTCGACACTATGATCTTGGAGTCGATCAACTCGCCGACGGACCTTTCATCGCTGAACTCCGCGCAGTTGGCCACCCTGGCAGAAGAAATCCGTGAGGCACTCGTCACCGCCGTGGCCACCAACGGCGGCCATCTCGGATCCAACCTGGGTGCCGTCGAGTTGACCATCGCGCTCCACCGGGTGTTCCAGTCTCCCCGCGACATCCTCCTGTGGGACACCGGCCACCAGGCCTACGTGCACAAGCTCCTCACGGGGCGCCAGGAGATGTTCTCCACGCTGCGCCAAGACGGCGGGCTGTCGGGCTACCCGTCGAGAGCGGAGTCGGTGCACGACTGGGTGGAGAACAGCCACGCCTCGACGATCCTCAGCTACGCGCACGGCATCGCAGCTGGGGTGGCGCGTTCGGCGTCTCCCGACCGCCGCGTCGTGGCTGTGATCGGCGACGGTTCGCTGACCGGCGGGATGGCCTTCGAAGGCTTGAATAATCTCGGCCACAGCGCCAGCCGGGTCGTCGTGGTCTTAAACGACAACGGCCGCTCCTACGCCCCGACTGCGTCGCGGCTGTCCGAGAGCCTCACGAAGCTACGTCTACACCCGGGTCTCAACTCGGTGAGAGCCCGCTTCGAAGATCGCCTTCGCGACCTTCCCGGGGTGGGGAACCTCGCTTACAGCAGCCTTCAAGGGCTGTACTCTGCGGTGCGCGAGATCGTCGAACCACCCGTTTTCTTCGAGGCACTGGGGGTCCGTTACGTAGGTCCCATCGACGGTCACGACATCGCTAAGATGGAGGAGGCTCTAGCCCAAGCCACGGAGTTCGATGGTCCGATCGTCGTGCACGTGCTCACCCGCAAGGGCCGCGGATATCAGCCCGCCGAGGACGACGACGAACGATGCCTGCACGACGCCCCGGTGTTCGACCCGTCGGTAGGTCCCGGCGACGACCCCCACGCCCTCAAGGGTTACACGCAGGCGTTCAACGAGGCGATGCTCGCAGCCGGCGAACGCTACCCGAACCTGGTCGCCATAACAGCCGCGATGCCTGGACCGACCGGGCTTCTGCCTTTCGCCGACAGATGGCCGGACCGCTTCTTCGACGTCGGGATAGCCGAGCAGACAGCCGTCACCTCTGCGGCTGGCATGGCTATGTGTGGTCTGAGACCGGTGGTGGCGATCTACTCGACGTTCTTTAGCCGGGCGTTCGACCAGGCTAACCTAGACGTTGGCCTGCACGGCCAGCCGGTCGTCTTCGCCCTCGATCGCGCCGGGATCACCGGGCCCGACGGAGCGAGCCACCACGGCGTGCTGGACATGGCGTTGTGCCTCAGAATTCCCGGCACGGCGATCTTCGCTCCGTCGTCGGCTCAGGAGCTCGCTGTGATGCTCGACACAGCTTTGGAGCTGGGCTGCCCGTCCGCGATCCGCTACCCGCGTGGCGCCGCACGCCAGGTCGCTCCCGGCCAAGTAGGCGACGGCCTCCACGCCAGGTTGCTGCGCAGCGCCGGGGCTGCGCCGGGTGCACCGAGGGTTTGCATCCTCGCTGTAGGCAAGATGCTCGAAGCCGCCGAGCAGGCGGCCGTGCTGTTGGAGGCAGACGGCGTCGACTGCACGGTCTGGGACGTCCGGGTCGTGCGACCGTTGGATCCGCAGATGGTCCTCGACGCCGGGAACCACGACCTGGTCGTCACCGTGGAGGACGGCGTCCGCTCCGGCGGGGCGGGCTCTTTCATTTTCGACGCGGTGGCCGACCTGAACGAGCGGAGGGTCTGCCCGCCTTTCTTGGTCCTGGGCGTGCCCACCGCGTACATCCCGCACGGTTCGCAGGAGCAGATCCTCGCCCGGTTCGGCCTCGACGGGCCTGGGGTCGCAGCAGCGATCTCCAAGGCCCTGCCCGACCGGGCCGCCGTAAGCCCAGCTGGCATCACAGGCCAGTGGTGACAGGCACGCAACCGGCTGCTCCCGGACCGCTGCCGCCGGCCGGCGCCGCCGTAGTCCCGGAAGGGCTGAGCGCCGGGGACGTCAGTCCGAGTCGCCTGTCGACTCTCGTCGCTGCAGGAGAAAAGTTCGCCCGACTGGCGGAGGGCTCGTTGGACCGGCAGGTACCGGCCTGCCCCGACTGGACGGTACTCGACCTTGTAGGCCACCTCGGAGGTGTCTACAGCTGGGCAAACCTCGTCCTAGCGGCAGGAGGGGAACGTCCGGCGGCAGCCAGATCTGCACCGCCAGGTGATCGATCCACGACCGTGGCTTGGTTCCTCGAGCAGCGCAGCAGGCTGCTCGAAAGTCTCACCGCAACCCCGGGACACGCCCCGGCGTGGAACTTCTCGTCCCGCAGCGAACGGACAGCCTCGTGGTGGCTGAGGCGCCAAGCTGTCGAGACGGCAATCCACCTACACGACCTTGAGGAAGCAGCTGCTTACGACGCCAGAACCGACCCGACCGGCTCTCGGACGGTCACGGCCGAGGCGGCCGCTGACGGGGCCGACGAGATGCTTTGCGACCTCGCCCTGTCCTACCTGGACCGCAACCCCGGGATTGGAGTCGCCGGTACGCTTCACGTGCACTGCACGGACGCTCCCGGCGAGTGGCTCGTCGACTTCGACGTGACACCGGCGCGTACGACGCGCGAGCACGCGAAAGCCGACGCTGCGGTTCGAGGGCCCGCAGGGGAACTGCTGCTGTGGCTTTGGAATCGTCGAAACCTCGAAGAGGCTACCCTAGAAGTGTTCGGCGAAGCTCACGTCGCTCGGTGCTGGGAGCTAATCCGCCTTTAGCCGTGTCGGTTACACGGGGTCGATCAGCTCGGGACCCTGGTTGGAGACCTTGTTAACCAAGTCCGACACACGCCAGGCCTCGATAAGCCCCCGAGACGCTGGCTTGAGGAGACCAAGCAAGTAGCTGCGGTCCGCCTCTGGGTCCAGCCAGCCGTCCCAGTCGTCCTTCTCGACGATCACCGGCATTCGGTCGTGGATCGCCGACATCACCTCGTTCGCCGACGTGGTCACGATGGCGGCGCTTGTGACCGCTCCTTGGGCGCCGTCTCCGAGGCCCCGCCAGACCTCCCAAAGCCCGGCGAAGGCCATCGGCCGGCGGTCCCTCCTGGCTATCGCGAACGGCAGACGCCGCGAGCCCTCCCGCTGCCATTCGTAGAACACGTCGGCGGGTATCAGGCAGCGTCTACGCGCGAATGGCGCCCGAAAGGACCGCTTGGAGTCCACGCCTTCAGCCCGGGCGTTGATCATCCTCGACCCCACTGACGCGTCCTTGGCCCAGGAGGGGATCAGACCCCATCGCAGAGTTGTCAGCTCCCGGACGGCGGGAGTGCCGGGCGAACGGACCTTCGCTGTTACGGCGAGGACATCAGTGGTCGGTGCGACGTTATACCGCGGCGGTCTAACGGGGGCGTTTACAGCATCGACGGCGAACATCTCGGCGACCTGTTCCAACCCCGTGATGGAAGCGAACCTGCCGCACACGACCGTCATCGTAGTGCCGACGACCTCGGGGGCAGCAACACTTCGAGGCTAGGGGAAGTTACCATTGCGTCGGCTGTGGGTCCTTACAGGCACGGCTACCTCCGCCCACAATAAGCCACAGACCTTCCTATGACCTTCGCCTACACCCCTACGCCATCCGCCAGACCTGACGGGAACAGCTGGTCCGACGCGCTCCGCCGAACGGCCTTCGGGCTGGGGCCGGCCGCAGTAGCTCTGGTCGTGACCGGGATCGCGATGCTGCTGGGCTGGCGGGGCGTGGACCAAGCGGCTCAAACCTACAGGGTTACCCAGTTCAGCCTGCACGGGCTCATGCTGTGGGACAGCGGTTGGTATGCCGGGAACTTCCCGCTCGGCTACAGCGTGCTGTTCCCCCCCGTCGGAGCCCTGCTCGGCATGAAAGTCGTGGCTGTGGCCTCGGCCGTGGTCGCCACATGGTCCTTCGACCGTATGGTCCGCTCTGTGATGGGAGCCCGCCCTCTGGGCACCTGGTACTTCGCCGTGTCTACCCTGATGCCTGTGATGATCGGCCAGTGGCCGTTTCTTGCCGGCGAGGCCGCCGGTCTCGCAGCTCTAGTCAGCTTGCAACGCGGGCGCAGAGCCCAGGCTCTGATCCTCGGCCTGGTCGCCGGCGGCTTCTCCCCGCTTGCAGCCGCCTTCTTGGGGATGGCCCTGATCGCGTGGGCGGCTCTTTCGACCCGGCGACGCTGGCTGATCGCCACTGCGTTAGCGGCGTCCGTCGTGATAGTAGCGATCGCCCTGTTCTTTCCCGGGGACGGCCCCTTCCCTTTCCCCTGGACCGGTCTGGTTCCGACCGAGTTGCTCTGCCTCACGGCGATGACCCCACTCGTGCGGACCACGCCAGTCGTCAGGGTAGGTGCCGGCCTGTACGCTGCTTCGACGTTGTTCTCCTTCGTCGTGCCTAACCCTCTTGGAGGTAACGCTCCGCGCCTGGCTGCGTCGATAGGGATTCCTCTCCTAGCCTGCTTTTTGACCACCCCCGGGCCGGCGCTTGGCAGGTTGAGCAATTCGACGGTAGCTCGCTGGGCGTCGGCATCGCTCGGACGGAGCCTCAACCCCAAGGGCCGCTGGCGCTACGCTACGGTCGCTATTTTGGTGCCGTTCGCCCTGTGGCAGTGGGCTGGGATCAACAGCATCATTACTTCCCCGTCCTCGGCCCCTTACACGCAGGCCAGCTTCTACAAGCCTCTCGTATCGGAACTGCAGCACCTTCACCCGGCACCGATGAGAGTCGAGGTCGTTCCGACCTCGGAGCACTGGGAGTCAGCGTACGTCGCTCCGTACGTGCCGATAGCTCGCGGCTGGGAAAGACAGTTGGACATCGCTGACAACCCGATCTTCTACACCCCGGGCGCTTTGAACCCAACGTCGTATCGGACCTGGCTGGACCAAGAAGGCATCAGCTACGTTGCGCTACCTTACGCCCCGCTCGACTACGCCGCGAAAGCCGAGGCCGCCCTGGTGTCCTCCGGGAAGGTGCCCGACTTGACCTTGGTGTGGCACACCCACAACTGGAAACTCTGGGCAGTCCACTCCACCCCCGGGCTTGTCTCGGGACCTGGGATCCTCACCTCCCTCGAACCGGACCATCTCACCCTGCAAGCATCCAAACCTGGGCGGCTGACTGTCAGAGTTCGCTACACCACCTACTGGGCGGTCACATCCGGCCAGGCTTGCGTATCGCCAGCACCGCTGCCGAGCCAGCCCGTCCCCGGCGCCGAAGCCGGGGCCGCGCCCCCCTACCAGTGGACGCAGGTGACAGCCCTGAGCGCTGGAACCATAGAAGTGTCCGCAGCTGTCGTCCACCCGGCGCCGCTCCCGGCCTGCCCCACCCAGTAACGTACCGCCACTTGGGACGCTCCTACAGCGCCCGAATCTGGGCGGCCGCCGCTGCGGCGGCCATGGTTTTGGGAGGATGCGGGACTTCGGGTTCCTCCCGCTCGGGATCGCTCCCCCCGACGACCGGACCCCCAAAGAGCCCCCCGCCGACGGCTGTGAATCTGCCTTCGACCATTACCCCAGCAGCGACCGCGTCGTGGACCACCTACCAAGACGGAAGCTCCCATCTCGGCGACTCCCCTACCGGCCAGCTGTCAACACCCCTGCACCGCGACTGGACCGACCACCTCGACGGGTCCGCTGTGTACGGGCAGCCGCTGCTCTACGGCGGGAGGGTTTTCGTCGCCACCGAGGACGACGACGTCTTCGCCTTGGACGCATCAAACGGTCGCACCTTATGGGAGACCCGCCTCGGCTCGCCATTACTCAACGTGGCAGCCCAAGCCGGCTGCGGGGACGTCGACCCTCTCGGCGTCACCAGCACACCCGTCATCGACACTGCCACAGGAACGCTCTACGTGCTGGGCGAACTGTCCAGCAACGGTCGCACCCCCGTGCACCACGAACTGTTCGGTGTCGACTTGCAAGACGGCGAGATCACCTCGAGTGTCGACGCCGACCCTCCCTTGGCGTCCCCGCAGGACAGCGTGCACCTGTTGCAACGCGCTGCGCTGGCTTTGGGAAACGGACGCGTCTACGTCGGCTTCGGAGGCCAGTACGGCGATTGTGGCAGCTACCACGGTTGGGTCGTGTCGATACCCGTAGCGGGAGGCTCCAAGACTGCTTTCGACGTCACTCCGAACGGGACCGGAGGTGCCGTTTGGGATGGCGGATCCGGACCGGCCATAGGCCACGACGGGGACGTGTTCGTCACCACCGGCAACCCCAACTCGTCCGCTCCAGCCCCTTGGGCCGAGTCGGTGGTAAAACTGCCGAGCGCTTTGTCGCCGGTGCCGCTCGCCTATTTCCGGGATAGGGCAGCGACAGGTGACATGGACCTGTCGACCGGGGGACCGATCCTCCTCCCAGACGGGGACGTCTTCGCTGTCGGCAAGACCGACATCGGCTACCTTCTGCGCCAAGCCGACCTTTCCCAGGTGGCGCCGATCTCGGGTCGGGTCTGCTCCAGCGACCCTGACGGGGGCGGAGCGTGGGATCCTGTGACGGACAGCGTCTACGTGCCCTGCCGGGCCGGCGGGATCCAGCAGGTGGACCTGTCCACGATGAGGACGGGCTGGCGTTCCGGTTCCGCCAATTCGACGGTCGTCCGAGCCGGGGCGGGTCTGTGGTCTTTGCGCTACCCGACGGGAACCCTCGAAGAGCTCGACCCTTCCAGCGGCGCAGTGCTCTACAAACTCGACGTCGGACAGCGGGTCGCCAACTTCGCTTCGCCGACCGTGATCGACGGCCTTGTGGTCGTGCCCACAGCCTCTGGGGTGGTCGCCTTCTCCGGCGCCTGACCCGACTCTCAGACGGCCAGGCACTACCGTTGTCGAGTGCCCGAAACCCCGGGGAGGATCTCCGCTCTGACCGTCCCCGAAACCGACGCCTCGGACGTCTTGGTCCGCGGCCAGCGAGGAGCGGAGCGAGGATGGGCTACGGGATGGCTCAGCAGTGATCGGGTCGTCGTAGCAGGCCTGACGGCCATCGCTTTGCTCCTGCGGGTCCCTAACCTGGGCAGGGCCTACTGGATCGACGAGACGATCAGCGTCGGCATAGCCTCGCACCGACTGGGTCAGATACCCGGGCTTTTACGCCACGACGGTTCGCCGCCTCTTTGGTATTACCTGCTGCACTGGTGGATCGAGGCGTTCGGCACCTCGCCTGACGCAACCCACACCTTGTCGCTGATCGTCTCGCTCGCTGCGGTCCCGGCCGGCTACTGGGCGGGCAGGGAGCTCTTCGACAGGCGCGCCGGGATAGCAGCCGCGGCGTTGATGGCCACCAACCCGTACCTGAACTGGTATTCGACCGAGACCCGGATGTACACGCTGGTCATCCTCATCTCGATCTTCGCTTGCGCGTTCGCGTGGAGAGCCGCTAGCGACCGTAGGCCGCTCGACGCCGTCGCCGCGTCGGTGACTTTCGCAGCTTTGATCTACACCCACTACTGGGGTCTCTACCTCGCCGCTGCGACGGGGGGCGTCCTGGTCGTAGTCGCGTGGCGGCGATCCGACCGGCAGCTGGCGCGATGGACCTTCGGGTGCGGCGCCGTCGTCGTGGTCCTCTTGGCGCCTTGGCTGCCGTCTTTTCTCTACCAGGCTTCCAACACCGGGGACCCCTGGGCCGTCCCGCCCGGCATAGGAGACTTCTTCGCCGACCCTTCGACCGCCATCGGCGGCACCGCGGGGATCCTCATCGCTCCCCTGCTGGTGTTCGGATCGTGGTGGTGCTGGCGTCTGGTCAAGCCCTCAGCCCAGGTCCAGTCGCGGCTGCTGGCTTTGGTGGCTCTGACCGCTACAGCCGGAGGTTTCCTAGCTTCGGAGTGGAAGCCGTCGTGGACCGTACGCTACCTGGCGGTGATCGTCGCACCCTACCTGCTCGCGGCGGCCGGGGCCCTGGCCGGCTCGGCGCGCGGCAAGGCGGTGCTTTGGGCTGCGTGCGGATCCCTCGCGGTGTGGTCGGTGATCGGCACGTTGATACCCAACCCCAACAACACCTACGCCAAGGACAACATGGCGGCGATAGCCAAGGCGGTCGCCTCCCGTCTGGCTCCCGGGGACGTGGTCATCTCCACCCAGACCGAGCAGCTGCCGGTAGCGCACTTCTACCTTCCGGCCGGGATGACTTACTTGAACCCGATGGGACCCGTGTCGGACCCTTCCGTCGTCGACTGGGTTCACATCGTCGCACGCCTCACAGTCGCGCAACCATGCGAGGCTATCGGCCCGACCCTCGACTCGTTGCCAGTCGGGGCCGACGTGCTGCTCCTCAACCCGGCTCGCAAGCTCGGCGCTTCTGGGTCCGCGTGGGCCCAAGCCGTCGCCCACCAAGAGCAGGCAGTCACCGCGTTCGTCGCGGCTGACCCCGCGCTGTCAGAGGTAGCGACCTACGCCGAGAACCTGCACCCCCAGCCGTACGCACCCGTAAGGGGGACCCTCTTCGAGAAGACGTCAAACAAGCTTTCGTGCTCGTAAGACGCAAGCTGCTGGCAGCGTTGATCGCCGTGGTCGCCGTGTCGGTCGGGGAGGCCGCGGGCTGGCACGGCGTGGACACTGCTGCCGCCGTCTACCGCGTCGACTCCTACCGCGCGAACGGATTCCAGCTGTGGGACTTCGCCTGGTACGGAGGGCATTGGACGCTCGGCTACAGCGTGATATACCCGCCGATCGCCGCTACGGTGGGCATCGCTCCCACTGCGATCGTGTCGGCGGGGATCGCCGCTTGGAGCTTTGACGGTCTACTCGGACGGTACCTCTCCACGGGAGGCAGCGCCGCCTCCTACCTGTTCGCTCTGGGAACCTTGGTGCAGTCCGCTATCGGACAGCTCCCTTTCCTGACCGGTGAAGCGTTCGGCCTCGCGGCTGTTTTGGCTTTGACGCGCCGCAGGCACCTGCTCGCCGTCGCTTTGGTGCTCGCCTGCACGCTCATAAGCCCCCTACCCGGAGCGTTCGCCGCTCTGTGCGCAGCCGCGTGGCTGGCCGGACCCCTGCTTGGCTCACCGGGCCGCGACGGGCTGGCAGCTTTTCGCAGGCGGCTGCTCCCGGTAGCGGCAGTCACAGCGGTCGCTGTCGCCCCGATCCTCGCTGGCGTCCTAGTGTTCCCCGGGGACGGGCCGATGCCCTATCCGGTCGTCGACTGGTTATGGGAGATGGCGATCGCTGCGGTCGTCGGGCTGCTGGCAGGCCGACGCTACCCGGCTGTGTCTGCTGGGGCTGGCATGTGGGCGTTAGTCGCCACCGCCTCGGTCGCTATACCGAGCGCCTTGGGAGGCAACGTCGGCCGGATCGAGGATGTCGCCGCCCTGCCGCTCGCTGTGGGTCTTGCCTGGGACCAGCCAAGAAGGGCGGGACGCGTCCTGGCCGCCGCGGCGGCGTTGCCGTTCGCCGCTTCGGAGTGGCTTCCCGCCGCCGGGGCGGTGTTCACCGCTCCCGGCTTGGCGTCCACGCACCGATACTTCTACGAACCTCTCGACCGGGAACTCGCAGCGTTGGCCCAGACGGGCCCGCCGGGTCGGGTCGAGGTCGTTCCGACCGAGTACCACTGGGAGGCGGCGTGGGTCGCCCCTGTAATGGCGCTCGCGCGGGGCTGGGAACGACAGCTCGACACGGCCTACAACCCGATCTTCTACCACCCGGGACTGTTGAACGCCCGCACCTACAGGAGGTGGCTCCTAGCGAACGGTGTTCGCTACGTCGCGCTTCCCCACGCACCGCTCGACTTCGCAGGCACCGCCGAAGCGTCGCTCGTGTCGTCGGGCGCGGTACAAGGCCTGGTAGCGACCTGGGCGAACGCCGACTGGACGCTCTACGAGGTGAAAGGGTCCGTCGGGGTCGTGTCAGGCCCGGCGAGGCTGCTGCGGGCTGCGGCCACCTCTGTCACTGTGGACGTTATGGCAAGGAGCGCCGTCACGCTACGGTTTCGTTTCAGCCCCGACTGGATTGTCACCGCAGGGTCGGGGTGCGTGAGTGAAGCACCCGGATCGTGGATAAAGCTCGTGGGCGCCGAGAAGGGAACCGTGACACTGAGCCTTTCAGTGTCGAACCCTGGCGCGAGCGCCTGCCGCCGACCCGTGAAGACATGAGAAGCCCCGACGGGCACCCGAACGGCGCCGACCCTTGCGCAGGCTTATCATCTGCAGCGTGGGAAACATGTCGTGCGAAGAGGTCTGCGATGCCCTCCCGGAGTTCGTTCTCGACATCTTGGCACCCAAGGCGAGGGCGGCGGTCGCTTCGCACGTCCTGCGCTGCGTCACCTGCCACGCTGAGCTGGCCGCCACCGAGCAGTCGGCCGCCCGCCTGCTCGGGCCGCTCGAAGCGCCCGGCGGCGACGATGGTTACGACGGTTATGAGGGCGTTGGAGACGACGTCTACTACGACCCGGGAGAAGGCATCTACCATCGGATCACGGATTGCGGGTCCTCTCCGCCACGACTTGGCAGCGGACGCAGCCGGCTTCGGATGGCGGTCACGATCGCCGCAGCCGGCCTTTTGATAGTCGGAACCACCCTCGGACCGGAGCTGTCGTCGCTCGGCTCGCGCGTGGTCCCGATCGCTCAGGCGCAGCTGCTTACTTCCAGTGCGCGGACGGTCGGCTACGTGTACTTCCTGCCCGGGGGCGAACACGACGTCGACGTGCAGCTCGACGGCGTCGAAGGATTCAGCGCCCTCACGCTCGAACTGGTTGGCACCGACGGGCGTTTCGTCAACGTCGGAAGCTTCGCCGTGTCGGGTGGACACGCTTCTTGGGTTGCACCGTCGGGGGTCGGCGCATCCGAGGTGTCCGAGGTCATAGTCCTGGGACCTTCCGGACGCAAAGTAGCAGCCGGGCTGGTCGCCTGACACGTCCCCGGCGGGAGCGCCGATAGCCTAGACAGCCCCTAGGAGCCCGTCGAGAGCTTCGGCGATTGCCGGGTACGCCTCCTCCTCAGCGGCGTGGTCCGCTGGGGTGTCCACGTCGGTCAGATAGCCCAGCAGGCACAGCGATACCTTCCCCTCCTCGACGGCGCCGCCGTCGGTTCCCGCTGGTAACTCGACGGTGTCCCCCCACTCCATCACGACTTTGTAGACACCGGCCCTGCCTTCGACCGCCTCGAGCCGGGCGTCGGATATGACCCTCGGGGGAACTCTGCCTATCGAGGTTCGTTGCCAGCCTCGCAGCTCGCCAAGCTCGACGTTGGGGACGTTCAGGTTCACGAGCACCGGCGTTGCCTGAGAACGATCGCCGAGAGCACCCGCCACGCAGCGGGCTACCTGCGCCGCCGTGTCCCACTTCATGTCGGTCAGCATCTTCTCCCAACCCTGGCCTTCTATGCCGAAACCCTCCACCGCCTGGCTGACGGCTATAGCCGGCAGACCGCGCGTTCTGGCCGTAAGGGCCGCCCCGACGGTGCCGGAGTGGTAGACGGACCGTCCGACGTTGACTCCCGGGTTGATGCCGGCTACGACCATGTCGAAGCGGCGCTCGAAGACTCCGAGCGTGGCGAACATGACGCACAGCGCCGGGGGCCCCTCCACCGCCCAGGCTTCGGTTGCGCCGTCCACGCGACGGCGATGCACCTCCGGTCTGAGCAGCTGAAGCGCTCCGAGGGAGGCGGAGGCACCCGAATACTCCTTGTCAGGAGCGACGACGGTGACCTCACCGAGGTCGGCCATCGCCTTCGCCAGAATGACGATCCCTTCTGAGTCGATCCCGTCGTCGTTGGTCACGAGAATCCGCACCGCAACGTCTTAGCACGCCAGCGCGCAAGGTTTCGACACCCGAAGCGGCCACGCTGGGAGGGGGACTGGGCAGCGCCTTCAGGTGCCCGAATCCATCGGCTCGTCGCTAGGCGGGTGCCCCGACAGCGCCACCGTCGCCGCCGGCGAGCCCGCAAGCACGGCCGAGGCGTCGCGTTCCGCTCTGATCACGTGCATCACTGCGTTGATCAAAGCGAGGTGGGTGAAAGCCTGAGGGAAGTTGCCGAGGTGCCGTCCGCTATTGACGTCGATCTCCTCGGCGTAGAGCTCCAGCGAGCTTGCCAGCGACAGCAGCCGCTCGCAGAGTTTCCGGCCCCGGTCGAGCTCTCCTATCTCTATGAGAGCCGACACCAGCCAGAACGAGCAGATAGTGAAACTTCCCTCCGCTCCGCTCAAGCCGTCCTCGGTCTGGTCGGTCCGGTAACGCAGCACGAGGCCGTGCTCGGTGAGCTCGTCGGCGACGGCGAGCACAGTGGCGCGTATCCTCGGGTCGTCGGGCGCCAAGAAGCGCAGCAGGGGCATCAGAAGCGTCGACGCGTCGAGGTTCTTCGACCCGTAGCTCTGCACGAACACCCCGCGCTCGTCGACACCGTTCGCGCAGATGTCAGAGTGGATCTCGTCTGCTATCGCCTGCCAGCGTTTGACATGGTCGAGCTTGTCGAAAAGCGCCGCCAGGTGGACCCCTCGGTCGAGGGCAACCCAGCACATGAACTTGCTGGTGGTGAAATGCTTCGGTTCGCCGCGCACCTCCCAGATGCCCCGGTCAGGGTCCCTCCAGTTCGCTATCGCCGCTTCGACCTGACGTTCGAGCATCGGCCACATCGACTCGTGGACACGGCTGCGCGACCGGGCGTGCAGCAGCACCGAGTCGAGAACCGCTCCCCACATGTCGTGCTGCTTTTGGTTGTACGCGCCGTTGCCTACCCTGACCGGTCGGGCGTTCTCGTAGCCGGAGAGGTGGTCGAGCTCGACCTCGGTGAGGTCGCGTTCGCCTCCGATCCCGTACATGATCTGTAGGTCCTGCCCGTCCCGGCACACGTCGGACAAGAAGTAGTAAAAGTCGTCCGCTTCCCGGTCGAAGCCCAGCGAGTACAAGCCCCACAGGGCGAAGGTGGAGTCGCGAACCCAGCTGAAGCGGTAATCCCAGTTCCGGTTTCCTCCCGGCGTCTCAGGCAGGCTGGTGGTCGCAGCGGCGAGCAGAGCCCCGGTCGGCGCGTAAGTGAGCCCTTTGAGCGTCAGAGCGCTGCGCTGAAGGTAGCCACGCCAGCGGTGGTCAGGGAAGTCCCCCTGGGTTATCCAACGCCTCCAGTGCTCGGCGGTGGCTTCCATGCGCGAGGTAGCTTCCTCGAAGTTGGCGAGCGGCTCCCCGTCGGACCAGTAAAGCGCCACAAAATGCTGGTCTCCCTCCTCCATCCGAGTGCGCGCCCGAAGCGAACGGCCTTCCACCCCAGGGCGCAGGTCGGTGCATAGGCGCAGCTCCACGTCGGAGGTTGCTAGGGTAGCTTTCAGGTGCCCGTAGCCTGCGCCGACGTAGCTCCACTCGGGTTCGGTCTTGCCGTAGTCGAACACAGGGTCGCACGTCACTGAGAGGTCGACCGTCCCACTTACGCAGCGGACCGTGCGAAGGAGGCAGTGCTGGGCTTCGAAGTCGGTGGGGGAACGCCGGTAGATGCTCGAACGTTCCGCGACGTTGTGCCAAGGTCCCATGCACAACGCGTCCTGGACGACAACCCAGCCTGTACGGGTCTGCCAGGTGGTTTCGAGCATCAAGCTGCCGGGAAGGTAGCGTCTGGCGACCGGGACCATCTCGTCGTAGGGGCCCACCCGGAAACTCCCGGCCCCGCGGTCGAGTATCGACCCGAAGATAGAGGGCGAGTCGGGCCGGGGGACGCACATCCACTCGACCGCGCCGCTCGGGGCGATCAGGCAGTTTGTCTCACAGTCGGAGAGGAACGCATAGTCGGCGATCGGAGGGAAGGTACCGCCGCCGACGGGTGACGTGGCGGCGTCCCCCTGGAAAGCCCCGGCCCTGGGATTGGCGGAGACCGCCTCTACGGAAGCGCCGGGTTTCGTCGTGGCTTTTCCTGCTGACGGCATCCGCTGCCTTCTTTCTGCTTGTCGGGGGTTGTTCTTGTCGGGGGTTGTGCTTGTCGGGCCGCTGCTAGCGTCGGCTTCGACTGACCACGATACGACCTGCGGGCACGGGTCTGCCCCCGGTTGGTATCGTGCGGACGAGGCGTACAGGAGTAGCGTGGCCAGCATGGACCTCCTATTCCACGAAGCCCGGGCGATCAGGGACAAGGCCTACGGAACGCGGGTCACTTTCTCCCCCAAGGTGTTCATCCCGCTGACGATGCTGTGCCGTGACCGATGCGGCTACTGCACTTTTGCCAAGGCTCCCGCTCGTATCGAGTCGCCTTTCATGACTCCCGACGCCGTGCTCGACGTCGCGCGGAGAGGAGCCACGGCCGGCTGCCACGAGGCGCTGTTCACTCTGGGCGAAGCCCCCGAGGAGCGCTACCCCCAAGCGAAGGCGTGGCTGGCCGAACGCGGTTACTCATCCACGGTCGAGTACCTGGTGGCGATGTGCCGCCTAGTCGTGGACGAGACGGGCCTGTTACCCCACGCGAACGCCGGCGCTTTGAGTTTCGCTGACCTCGAAGCGTTACGCCCTGTCACCGCCAGTCAGGGGATGATGCTGGAAAGCCTGCGAGGCGACCTCGAAGCTCACCGGGGTGCTCCCGACAAAGCGCCGCAGCGTCGCCTGGAAACCCTGCAAGCCGCCGGACGACTGTCCATACCTTTCACCACTGGGATACTCGTCGGAATCGGCGAAGACCGCTCCGATCGGGTCGCTGCCCTGGAGGCCATAGCGGCCAGCCACGCCGCCTACGGCCATGTCCAAGAAGTGATCGTCCAGAACTTCCTCCCCAAGGCGGGGACGGGCATGCACCGCCACCCCGAGTGCCCGACCGGGGATTTTCTGGAGGCTGTCGCCCTGGCCAGGACGATCCTCCCCGCCGACGTCCACGTGCAGGCCCCGCCGAACCTTTCCGAGGACCTGGGGGCACTGCTCGACGCTGGGATAGACGACTGGGGCGGCGTGTCGCCCGTGACTGCGGATTTCGTCAACCCGGAGAGGCCGTGGCCGTCCCTAGACACGCTGCGGGAGGCTACCGAGGCTGCAGGGCACACTCTCGCGCCCCGCCTTACGATCTACCCGGCTTTCGCTGCCGAAGCGCAACGCTGGCTCGATCCGGGGATGCGCTTCGCTGTCATGGACCGCTCCGACGCGGAGGGTCTCGCCCGCGACGACCCTGGCGCCGTGTTCCCCCAGAAAGTCGGCGAGTTCCGCAACGCGGGCGACGGAGCGGAGGTAGTCCTCGTCGGAAGGCGTTCCACCCAGTGGTATTCGGGTGCCGACGCTGAACCGGTGTTGCTGGTGGGCGCCGGCCGGCGCGCCCCAGCCGGGCGGTACGTACTGCGAGGCCCCGTGGCCGAGGTCCTCGCTGGCGTCCGAGCCGGCCAGGAGGTCGGGGAGAGCGAGCTTGTCACGCTGTTTAGCGCAAGAGGCCCCGAAGTGGTCGCTGTCGCCGAGCTCGCCGACGAGCTGCGCCAACAAGCCGTCGGTGACACCGTCACGTGGGTCTCCAACCGCAACATCAACTACACAAACATATGCACTTTCAAATGCCGTTTTTGCGGTTTCTCCAAGGGGCCGCTGTCACTTAACCTTCGAGGGACGCCGTATCTGCTCGACTTCGAGGAGATAGCCCGGCGCACGGCCGAGGCTTGGCAGCTCGGAGCGACCGAAGTGTGCCTGCAGGGGGGAATCCACCCCGACTTCGACGGTGACTACTACATCGCGGTCGCCAAGACGGTGAAGGCCGCCGCACCGGGCATCCACGTGCACGGCTTCAGCGCTCTGGAGGTCACAGAAGCGGCGCGCCGTTCCGGCGAGGCTCTCACCAGCTACCTCGCCAGGCTGAAAGAAGCGGGTCTCAAGTCGCTTCCGGGTACCGCAGCGGAGATCCTCGACGACACGGTCCGGGCGACGCTGTGCCCTGACAAGATCAACACCGAGGAATGGCTAGAAGCCCACCGCAGCGCCCACTCGGTAGGGTTGCATTCCAACATCACGATCATGTTCGGGTCAATCGAAAACCCCCGTCACTGGGCCCGCCACATCGTCGTGACACGGGAACTGCAGAAACAGACCCACGGCTTCACCGAGTTCGTCGGGCTGCCGTTCGTCCACATGGCCGCCCCGATATACCTTTCGCACAAATCGAGGAGGGGACCCACCTGGCGTGAGACTCTCCTGATGCACGCGGTGGCTCGGATCGCCTACCACGGCCTCATCGACCACATTCAGGCTTCGTGGGTGAAACTGGGTGTCTCGGGGGTAAGCCAACTCCTCCAAGCCGGCGTGGACGACCTCGGGGGTACCCTCATCGACGAGAACATCTCGCGGGCGGCCGGGGCGTCGCACGGCCAGTGCCTGGGCGAGGCCGATTTCAAGAAGCTCGTGGAACCTCTCGGGCGCCGCCTCGTCCAGCGCAGCACGTTCTACCAGCCGGTCGCAGCTGCGTGAGGACCGAAGCGTGAAAGCCGTCGTAGCCCGCCGTCACGGAGGACCGGACGTCGTCGAGATCTCTGAGGTCGACGACCCGGTCCCGGGGCCCGGGCAGATCCTCGTCGAGGTCGAAGCCTGCTCGGTCACGTTCCCTGACCTGCTGATGCTCGGGGACATGTACCAGTTCAAACCGGGGCTTCCTTTCATCCCCGGGGGTGAGGTAGCTGGGGTGGTACGCCAGGTGGGTCCTGGGGTAGAAGGCTTCGACCCTGGAGCCAGGGTGCTCGGCTCGACAGGCAGCGTCGGCGGAATGGCCGAGCTCGCCGTGACCCGAGCAGACAGCACAGTCGCTTTGCCAGCCGGTGCCGACCCAGACGACGCCGCCGGTATCCTCTACGGTTACGGAACCTCCTATCACGCACTGGCTGACCGGGCCCACCTCGCCGCCGGCGAGACGCTCGTGGTGCTAGGCGCCGCCGGGGGCGTAGGCCTCGCAGCGGTCGAGCTGGGCCGGGCGATGGGAGCCCGGGTGATCGCCGCCGCTTCCAGCCCCGAGAAACTAGCCCTGTGCGAACAGCACGGGGCGGACGCCACCATCGACTACTCCCGGGAGGACCTAAAGACAGCGATCCGGGCTCTCACCGGCGGCGAGGGGGCTGACGTCGTCTACGACCCGGTCGGGGGACCGTACTCGGAGCCGGCGCTGCGGTCCACCGCCTGGGACGGGCGGTTCCTGGTTGTCGGGTTCGCTGCGGGTGAGATACCGCGGATACCCCTCAACCTTGCGCTGCTTAGAGGAGCAAGCATCGTCGGGGTGTTCTGGGGGGCTTTCGCCGGCCGCTACCCGCAACGCAACCGGGATAACCTCGCTACGCTCGTCGAGTGGTGGCAGGAAGGACGTATCAGCCCCCACACCTCGGCCATCTACCCTCTAGCGAAAGCGGCCGACGCTCTCTCGGACCTGGCTGAGCGCCGGGCCACCGGCAAGGTCGTAGTCACACCCCGACGCTGAAAGGCTCCCGCTCAGCCGTCGTGGCGGGCGACGGTCGCCACCGGGCTCTCGGGGCGGCGGAAGAGGATCTCCTGGGTGAACGTCGCCCCGACTCGACCGTCTAGATCCTGCATGATCCCCGAGTACAGCCCGCGGCCGCCACCCGCTTTGACAGGCCACATGCCTATGTAGATCCAGTCGTCTGTCCTCAACGGCTCGTGGAACCAAACCGCGTGGTCGATGCTGGGACCTCCTCTGGGAAGTCCAGGCGCCTGGCCGTCGCCGAAGCCGGAGCCGATGTCGGACATGTAGGTGAGAGCGCAGGCGTGCAAGGTCGAATCGTCGGGAAGCTGTTTGCGGGCGCGGACCCACATCCGGCCCGGCACAGGCCAGTCCTGTGGGTCGTAAGGCACCGCAGGCGGGAAGCCTCTGATGTCCACGGTGTGGTCGAAGCGGTCGATGACTCCACCCTCGTCGAGCTCGTCAGGCTGAAGCTCCGGTTCGGCCGGAGGGCACCACTGGGGCCCCTGCCTGGGCACCTGGAATGAAGCCGACATGGAGAAGATCACCTCCCCCTCTTGGACAGCAACTACGTGACGCGCGGAGAAGGACCCGCCGTCACGTTCCCGGTCGACTTTCAATATGACCGCCTGGTCGACGCGTCCCGGCCTGAGAAAGTACCCGTGAAGCGAGTTGGGATGGCGGCCTTCAGGAACGCTGTAGGCGGCTGCCCGCAGAGCCTGCGCGGCTACCTGCCCCCCGAACAGGGCCGGGTACTTCACCGCTGCCGTCTCGTTGATACCCCGGTAGAGGTCCTTGTCCAGTAGCTCTATGTCGAGCAGTTCGAGAAGGTCGTCGGTGGTTGGCATGTGTAGTGTCATTTCGTCCGCCTCGGCGCTGGTCTCGTATCTTTCTTGGATGCTTGGGTGCTGACTCGGGTCTCAGACAGCTGTTGCTGGCCGGTTCCAGGGATCCGTGCGGATCTTACCCGCACGCAGGCCTCCTCCCAGAACCCTGCCTGCGCTACCCGGGCGAGCGGCCCGCTGGGGTACTGTGAGGCCCAGTCGTGCTTACGGAGCCTTTCGAACTCCCCCTTTCAGGCCTGCGGGCTGACCTGACAGCACTCGGCGCGGCCGGCGACGTGGCTGCATGGCTGCTGACGGGCATGGGCGTAGCGGTAGACGTAGCCCCACGCTCCGGTCGATCAGGAGCCGGTCGACCCGGCGCCAGTCCGCCTGGCGCAGGCCCGGGCATCGTCTGGGTCGACGCCGACGCGTGCCGGCCGGACCGGGCCGTACATAGACGCCTGGCTGCCAGGCGCCTACCGGTGAGTGGGGCCCGCCTTCGACGGTCACGCGAGGCTCTCAGTCCTGCGGGACTGCCCGAAGGCACCCTGGCGTACGCGACGGGGATAGCGCTCGCCGTCGGGGCGCTCGCCGGTCTCCTCTGTGGGGGGATCGTGACCGTCGACGAGGTAGCCGTCGCCGTAGAAATCCGGCTACCCGACGTGATGGCAGCCTCCTACGGGGCGTCGAACCCGCTGCGCCCGGCTCCCCCCATCCCGGCCCGTGGCGGGGGCTTCTATCACGCTGACCTTGGAGCACCCGGAGCCCCGGAGGACTTCGAGCGGATGCTGGGTACACTCGCCGGCGACGTCTCCGCCCGCGAGCTGGCCGCCCAGGCTCAGCTTTGGAGGCTGGCCGTGTGCGACTACAGGACCCGCAAGCACCCGCCCGAGCCCGCCCGGACGCCCGTCCGCTTCGAGGCGGCACCCGCCGCTGCGACCCCGGGAGCCCTGGCCTCTCCGGGGCCGTTCCCGCGCAGCGGTCCGCGCCTTGACTGCCTGGTGGTAGATCTGACGTCGATGTGGGCGGGGCCGCTCGCCACCCGCCTGCTCGGCGACCTCGGCGCGACGGTGACCAAGGTGGAACCGGCGTTCCGTCTCGACGGGACCCGCGCGGTCGCCGGCGGGGGCATCTACCCCGGCGGCGTCCAGGTGGACCCTGGGCGCGACAGCGCAATGTGGAACGCTCTCAACCGCTGGAAGCTTCACGAAGACCTCGACCTTCGCGACGCCGCCGCGGTGGACCGGTTCGTCGCTCTCGCCGGCTCAGCCGACGTGGTGATCGACTCTTTCTCACCGAGGGTCCTGAGCAACCTCGACATACCCGGTCGCGTCGGCGCCGGCCTGCTTTGGGTTTCGATGCCGGCGTTCGGACCTGGCGACCAGCGGGACTGGGTCGCCTACGGCACCGGCGTGCACGCCCAGTCTGGGCTCGGCGACACGCAATCGGCGTCGGCCGGCGCTGAACGTTTCCACGAGCCGGCGGTCTCCTACCCGGACCCCCTCGGCGGTCTCACAGGAGCCCTCGCCGTCCTGGCCGGGCTGGCCGCCAGGCGCATGGGGCGGCCCGTGACAAGAGTCGAGGTGTCCCTGGACGAGGCCGTCCAGCCGTTACGTTCTGGCGTCAACGGCCTCGCGTCGACCGGCCGGGGCGCTTCCCCCGTGCCGCTCAGCGATATCTCGACTCTACGGTGTCGCTGCGACAGGGAGGGGCGCAAACTGCTGGAACTCGCGTCGGGGCTCGGCCTTACCGCGACTTGGGACGTCGGGGGCAGGGCCCTTCGCCATCCGTCGGGCCTGCTGCGCTTCTAAGGCGCCCAGCCGCTGCGGCCCGGCCTGCGCCCGGGTACCCTGAAACGCTTGCCTGCCTCCCTGCGCCCGCTGCGACAACGCAACTTCGCTCTTTTATGGTCGTCCGCGTTGGTGTCCAACATCGGGTCGTGGATGCAGACCGTCGCTGTGGGCGTGCTGGTGACAGCCAAGACCGGCCAGGCCGGCTGGACGGGCCTCGTGGCGGCCGCTGGTTTCCTGCCGATCGGGTTGCTCTCGCCTCTCGGCGGGGTGATGGCCGACCGCATGGACCGACGCGGCTGGCTGTTCGCTACGACGCTCGGCGAGACGCTTTTCGCCGTCGCGCTGGCGCTGCTCGCGACGGGACGCCCCTCGCCGGGAGCGGTAACCCTTCTGGTGCTCGGCGGGGGGGCGATGTCGGCGGTAGGGTTCCCTGCCTACCAGGCCATGATGCCCGACCTGGTAGCGCCGGAAGAGTTAGGGGCCGCGATCTCGCTTTCGTCAGCCCAGTTCAACCTGGGCCGGGTGATCGGTCCAGCGCTCGCAGGTCTGGCGATAGCCGCTGGCTGCTACGCGTGGGCCTTCGCTATCAACGCCGCTTCATTCTTCGCCGTGCTCGGAGCTCTCCTCGCTCTGCGCCTGCCTGCCACCCCGCCTCGCTCTGACAGCCTGTCACTGCACCGCCGACTCGCCGAGGGCGCCCGGGCGACTTTCGCGAACCCCCCAGCGCGCTTCGCCGTGTTGCTCATATCGGTCGTGGCGCTCACGGCATCACCGTTCATCGCCTTGGTGCCAGCGATGGCTATCAACGTGTTCCACTCCGGCGCTACGGGCACGTCCCTTCTCGTCAGCGCCCAGGGGGTAGGAGCCGTCTGCGGCGCCCTCGCGATAACACCGCTCGTGTCCCGCTTCGGACGCCGGGCCGTGCTGATCGGGGATCTAGCCGGGGTCGTCGCCAGCCTCGTCGCGTACGCTGCGGCCCCGGACCTGTGGGCTGGCGCAGCCGCGCTGGTGCTTGTAGGCGCCTGCTACATCGGGCTGCTCGCCGGGGCGAACACGATCGTGCAGCTGCACGCGCCGCCTTCGCTGCGGGGTCGGATGCTCGGAATTTACATGATGGCGCTCGGCATTCTCTACCCGCTCGGGGCTATCGCCCAGGGGGCTATAGCCGGTTCCGGCGCCCTGAGGGTCGTGACCGCAGGTGGGGCGCTCCTCCTGGGAGCCGCCTTGGTCTGCGCTCTCGCAGCGCGCCAACTGCCGGCCGGCCTCGACCGACCTGCCGGCGACATCAGCGCAGGCGCTCGGCGCTGACCCGGCTCGCTTTAGCCGAGGATCGCCTCAGCGACGCGGCGCATCTCCGTGACGTCCCTTGCACCGACGACTAACGCCGTGACACCGGCCTCCTCCCACATGGACACCTCGTCGCGGATGCGCTCCGCCGTACCGACCAGGCAGACGTCGCCGACCATCTCGTCGGGTACCGCCGCTATCGCCTCGTCCTTCTTGCCGGCCAGGTAGAGGTCCTGGATGGTCTCCACCTGCTGCGCGTAGCCCATGCGGGCGAACACTTCCTTGTGGAAGTTCACCTCTTTGGCTCCCATACCTCCCGCGTACAACGCGACGGTCGGTTTCATGGATTGGAGCACCTTGTCCCGCTCGTCGGTGACGACGACGGAGGCGCTCGCCATGATCTCGAAGTCTCCTGCGTTGCGCCTGGCACCGGGCCTGGCGAACCCTTCCGCCAGCCAGGAGCGGTACATGCCGGCGACGCGAGGCGAGAAGTACATCGGTAGCCAGCCGTCGGCTATCTCGGCGCTCAACGCTACGTTCTTGGGGCCTTCCGCTCCGAGGTAGACCGGCAGGTCGGCGCGCAGCGGGTGCACTATCGAACGCAACGGCTTGCCGAAGCCGGTCGCCCCCACCCCGTGATAGGGGATCGGATAGTGGGGGCCGTCGCTGGTCACGGGCTGCTCCCGGGCGAGGACCTGGCGGACGATGTCGACGTACTCCCTGGTCCTAGCGAGCGGTTGGGCGAAAGGTCTCCCGTACCAGCCTTCGACCACCTGCGGTCCCGACAGGCCCAAACCGAGAGCGAAACGCCCGCCGCTTAGATGGTCCAGCGTCATCGCCGCCATCGCGGTAGCTGTCGGGGTCCGGGCGGACATCTGCACGATGGACGTCGCCAGCCTTATCGTCGACGTCGACGAACCCCACCAGGCGAGTGGAGTGAGAGCGTCCGACCCGTACGCCTCGGCGGTAAAGACGATGTCGAAGCCGAGCCTCTCGGCTTCGAGCACCTTGTCGAGCGCGTTGCTGGGGGGCGCAGCCCCCCAGTAACCGAGTTGCAATCCGAGTTTCACAACCCCGAGGCTAGCCTTGGGGAAAGCCGGCCCGCCGGTTCAAAGAGCCCGATTCGCCACCTTGCTATGGCATCCAACCTGAAGCAGCGGTTGCAGAGTCCCGGTCCCTACTCGGTATTGCGTTGCGTGAAGGAAACTACCGCCCTGGCTGTAAGAAGGACGACGACGAGCAGGACAATCAGGATCAGTGCCGCGTCGAAGGAGAGATCGACCGCTTTCTGAGACGGCTGGTTGTAGAAGGTCCACACGGCATAGGTCAAATATGCGACAGGTTGGTGGGTCAAGGAGAGAGTCGGATTAGCCTGAGTGAACCCGGCCGTGTACAACAGCGGCGCGGTCTCGCCCAAGGAGATAGCGAGCGCTACCAAAACGCCCGTCGTGATGCCCGGCAGACCCGAGCGCAGTACGATCCTGCGCAAGGAGTGGGAGTCGCTCATCCCCAGAGCGTCTGCTCCCTCGCGGTAAGAACTCGGTACTTGTCGCAACGAGAGTTCGGTCGCCTTAGCGGTGTACGGCACGGTCATCAAAGTTAGGGTTATAAGGCCCGCCAGGAGCGAGAAGCCCCAGTGGAAAGTCACTACGAAGGCGAGATAGCCCACGTATCCGATGACGATAGAAGGAATGCCGGCCAGTACCTCTGAGCCGGTCCGAAGGACAGCACCGACCGGCCCCGCTGCGTACTCGGCCAGGTATATGCCGCTGGCGACTCCAACACCTCCGGCGAGGATCGCAACGCCGAGCAAAAACACGAGGCTCCCGAGGATCTCGTTCTCAAGTCCACCCGAGCCGGCAGCACCGGTGGTCGTCAGGACCGACCACTGCCAGTGCGGTGCAGCACGCGATACCACGCCGTAGATGATCCACGCAGCCGGGCCCACTATGACCAAGAGCGCGAGGTAAGCCAATCCCCACAGCGATCTGTCGACAAGCCTTCGCCGCAACGAGGCCTTTCGGATCAGTGGCCGACTTGCCGTCACGTCCGAAAGCACGGCACTCACAACCCACGCCCCACAGGTAATCCAGCTGCGGAAACGCGACGCACGAGCAAGCGGGCCAGGACGTTCACGACCAGGGTTATCAACGCGAGCACCAGCGCAGCCTCGGCGAGCGATTTCACGGCGAAGCCGCTCGAGTCGGTGAAAGCGGAGTCCAGCTGCGTGACGATCGTCGCAGCTACAGTCGTCATGGGAGCGAAGAAGCTGGTCGGAGACCCGCTCACGACGACACCTGAGACCATGGCAACGGCCATGGTCTCACCCAGCGCCCGGGCCAAGCCCAAGACGGCGGCACCTACGATCCCCGCCGCAACCCAGGGAAGAGTCACTGCGCGAGCCACTTCCCAGTCGGTCATGCCCAGTGCCGCTGCCCCCTCTTGCGGCAGGGCCGGAACCTGCCTCAGGAGATCGCGGGTCGTCGCGGCGACGATCGGAATGATCATGATCGACAACACGAGCCCTGTCGTCGCAAGACCCTCGCCGTTCCCGGGGGAGCCTCTAAAAAAGCTCAGCACCGGTACGTCGGGGGCGTTCCTCGAGATCCAAGGGTACACGTGGTGGGCTAACAGCGGCCCTAGTGTCAACGCTCCCCACAACCCCACAATGACGCTGGGGATGCCCGCAAGTACCTCTAAGGTAAAGCCGACTACCTTGGAAGCCCGCTTGGGCAACCGGTAGACCAGCGCGAGCGCTCCTAGGACTGACACTGGGATAGCAACAATCCCCGCTATTAGAGACGACGCGAGCGTACCCATGGCCCAGCCGAAGATCCCGAAGCTAGCTCCACCAGGGTGCTGAACACCCTGAGTGGTCACCATACTTCCATACGAGTTACCCAGGTTGAACGCAGTCTTGGTGAAAAAGGAGGCTCCGTTGACACGGATAGCCGGTAGAGCCTCCACTAGGAGCACCACTATTATGAAGACCAGCCCCGCGAGTGGGAGTACCGCTATACTCCCACTCAGCCAAGGTAACACGCTTCGAATGCCACTCCGATGTTTTGGCACCATAGACGCCAACGGATCTTCCGGAGGACCGACGAGGGCCGCCTCGCCCGATGGATTCTCCGGGATCATCTATGACGATCGCCCGACAAACCTAGGACCACCCCAATCACTGGATCTTGGCTATCTGGGCGTCAGAGAGGTCGATCACAGATTGCGGGAGTGGCTGGAAGTTGACCGGAGAAAGAAAGGAGCTAGCTGATCCGTGGTTGGGGTCAAGAGCCCAGTAGAGAAACGCTCTTACCGCCTGGGCTGTAGTCGACGACGACTGGCGGGACATGACGATGCCATACTCGTAGTTGATGATCGGGTACCCGTTCGAGGCGGGACCATAGACCAATGAGAGCGACTCGTTAACCGGTGTCTTGGAGACGAAACTCGACGCTTCGGCCTGTATGGTCGAGGGGCTAGGAAGGAGATAATTCCCCGAGGCGTTGCTGATCATGGCCTCGCCCAAGCCAGCCGCCTGAGTCTGGGTGTGGAAGCTCACTCCGATGTACGCTATGCAGCCCTTAGTTGCCCCGCACGTGGTGACCATGCCGCCATTGCCGTTGGCCGAGAGGGCGCTTGGTATGTTCGGCCAGCTCACCGTGGTGTTGAACCCGGCAGTCCAAATGCTCGACGCAGAGTCTGTCAGGTAAGTAGTGAAGATGAACGTGTCACCAGAACCGTCAGAACGGTGGACGGGGACGACGGGCAGATTTGGCAGAGTCACGCCCGGGTTCAAAGCTGCTACAGAGGGATCGTTCCAGTTGGTGATCTTGCCGGTATACATCTCAGCGATCACTTTCCCGCTCAGCTTGAGGTTCCCGCTGACACCAGGAACGTTGTAGTTGATCTGCTGAGCAGAGATGGCCAGCGGAATGTTTTCGATACCGGGGTAAGTGGTGAACGCCGACGGCGGAAGGTAAGCGTCCGACGCCCCGATGTCGATCGTCCCCTTCTCTGCTTGAGCGATGCCAGTGCCCGACCCGGTACCCTGCGGCGTGATCGTTACGTTGGAGTAGATGCCGTGATACGCGGGCGCCCACTCTTGGAATAGAGGATATAGAAGGGTGCTTCCGGTCTCAGAGAGGTTCACGGTTCCACTCGGCGGGGTGAGGTCGGTCACCGGACTACTCGAAGAACCTCCGGTCGACGAGGTGTTAGGGCTGGCCGCCGTCGTGGCAGTGCTCGCAGCTGGCGTGGTCGAACTCGACGCCGCTTTGGTCGACGAGCTTCCGCACGCTGCGACCGTCACGCCGGCCGCTATGACGGTAGCTGCCTTCAAACCGAGTTTTGTCTTGTGCATGGGCATGCTGAACTCTCTTTCCGAGAATCGGAGCGCTCTCGCGCCACTGGATTGACTTAAGGGGGATTTGTTCTAGCTCGGCGCCAAAAGGCCGAGGCCAGTTAACCGATTCGCCCGCTGACGTAATGTTGTGTCTCGGGATGTTGTGGGTCGTCGAACATCTTCGGTGTCGGTCCAAACTCGACCATCTGGCCCTCGTAGAAGAACATCGTATAGTCCGATACACGTCTTGCTTGTGCCAGATTGTGCGTGACGATTATGAGGGTCAAAGCTGGGACGAGGCCTCGAAGCAATGTTTCGACGGATTCCATCGAGATCGGGTCCAGAGATGACGTCGGCTCGTCCAGCAGCAGCATGTCCGGTCCGACCGCAAGCGCTCGCGCCAGGCAGAGCAACTGCTGCTGTCCTCCTGAGAGGCGAAACGGAGAATCACTCAATCTGAATCTTAGAGCGTCCCAGAGCCCGACCTCACTTAGGCGAGCCTCGACGATCTGGGGCCACTGCCGACGTCCGGCGATCCGATGTGCCCGTACACCCGCAATTACGTTGTCGGAAATTGACATCGGAAACGGGTTTGGACGCTGGAAGAGCATCCCGACCTGACGGCGCAGCTCGCGAAGGTCAACCTCTGGCGACAGGACATTTTCGCCTTGGAAGGAGATCTCTCCGTCCACAGAAAAGCCGCTAACCCGCTCGTTCATACGGTTAATTGCCCGTAGGAAAGTACTCTTACCCGATCCGGATGGGCCTATCAGCGCAGTTATGTGACCTCTCGGGATCTCGACGTTTATTCTTTCCATCACTTTCTTCGAGCCAAACGAAAGTGATAAATCTCGGACTACGAGTGCGCTCTCCAAAGAGGTACTGCCTATCGTGCCCATACTGGCCGGTGTGACGTGATCGGCTTTAGGCAGTTCAGTGGCCATAGTTCGTCCGCTGGCTTCCGACGACCGACGCGCTGGGATCGCTTGGGCTATTTGCCTCTATGTGGCTCACGAGGAGCAGGCTAACAATGTCGAGTTAAATCTAGGTGAACGTCCGGAGGAGGCGAGATGAACAGTGTCTTAAAAGTAAGTTGCAGGCCCGAGTCTGACAGTAGGGCTGCCCGAAGTGGCGGCCACGGCCGGTCCCGGCTTGCCGAAGCCGGCCGCTACCACCCTCTGGTGATGTCGAAGCCGAGCTTCTCGGCATCGAGCCCCTTGTCGAACGCGTTACTGAGGGGCGCCGCCCGCCAGTAACCGAGTCGCAATCGTGGTTTCACGACCCCGAGGTTGGCCTGGCAGAAAGCCAGCCGCCGGTTCGGGACACGGGGCGGGGAGACGAAGGGTTGGCGACTATGTCCTCGGGTAACCCGGGTACGCCGTCGCACGGTGGAGAAGGCCGACTTAAGATAACCATCGGGTTCGTCGGGCGCAGGTGGACCCAGTGCTCGGCGGGGAAGTCGTCACCAAGAAAGAGCCTCAGCATCGCTTCGCCCTCCGGGTCGCCACTTGCTTGACGGAGACTAACGCGCGCTGACCACAACGTGAGATGTCCACACCGCCGAAGGGAGGGTTCGGCTTTCGCAGATCAGCCATCCGTAGCGGGACTCCCGTGCGCTCTAGTCCTAAGCTTGCGCTCTCGCGACTATCCAGACATGCTTGACTGGGTGGTCGACTTCGCCAGCCATCCCACTACCGAGGAAGTGCTGGTGGCGCTGGAAACCACCCTGGCAAGCTACGACACTCCGGGTGCGACTCGTGAGTCCGTACTGGCCGACCATGGCGCCGACCGGCGGTGACGGACTGTGTGCTCGATTCGTCGGCGCTGATCCTGGCGCTGGCCGGCAAGACTGATTGGGCATCAGCCCTGCGGGCGCGGCTGATGAAAGCTCGCAGACATGCGCCCCACCTAATCGACGCGGCGCGGACTGATCTTGGGGGCGCGAGACTGGGGCTGTGCGCTTCGTAGGCTTCGACCACGTCGTCATCAACTGCTCGGACGTGGAACGCTCCCTGGAGTGGTACTGCGGGACGCTCGGCTTGGCCGGAGAACGCGTAGAGCAGTGGCGGGCCGGCGAGGCCCCCTTCCCGTCGGTAAGAGTGACCGAGACGACGATCATCGACCTCTTTAGTGTCACCTCCCACGGCGGCGAAGATCGGACGGGGGACGTGGCCCTCCCGCCAGAGGTCGAGGAGAACCCGACGGTGGCGGGAAACATGGACCACTTCTGCCTCGTGATGGAACCCGCCGATTGGGAGGCTATGGTCGCCTCGGGGGTTCCGCCCGCGCAGCGGGGACCGTCACGGGTTTTCGGGGCCTTGGGCATGGGCATGTCCATCTACACCCGGGACCCAGACGGGAACCTCGTCGAGCTTCGCTGCTACCCGGAGACCCCGCCGTGTTGATCCCGCAGCGTTGACCACGCGCCACGACACGCTTGACCCTGCGTCACCACAGGGCGAGCGCCGGAGCCTATCAGCGCGGAACTTTCGACCAGGGAAGATCCTTGTCGACGCGCACGTCACCGGGCAGGCCGAGCACTCGCTCACCGAGAATGTTGCGCTGGATCTCCGACGTGCCGCCTTCTATGGAGTTAGCCCGGCTGCGAAGGAACATCTTGCGGGCAGATCCGGACGGGCCTGTCAGGCCCAGCGACTCCGAGCGGTGCATCTCGTAGCTGTAGCCGACGGTACCGTCAGCGCCGAGAAGGTCGACGCACAGCTCGTAAATAGCCTTGTTCACCTCGGCGAACATCAGCTTGGCTATCGAACCTTCCGGCCCAGGGTTGCCGGCCCGGCGGTTCTGGCCGGCACGCATGTTGGTGAGACGCAGCGCTTCCGCTTGACACCACAGTTTCATCAGGCGGTCCCGCTTGGCCGGCTGGTCCCCGGACTCGCCCCAGATGCGCAAGGCTTCGGCTATGGCGCCGCTCCCTTGCGGCGGCGTTCCGCCACCGCCCCCGATAGCGGTCCGCTCGTTCATCAAGGTGGTCATGGCAACACGCCAGCCCTCACCTACCTCGCCGACCCGGTCGGAGTCGGGTACGCGCACCTCGGTCAGGTACACCTCGTTGAACTCCGCCTCGCCGGTGATCTGCACTAGCGGCCTCACCTCGACGCCTGGGGAGTGCATGTCCAAGGCGAAATAGGTGAGACCCTTGTGCTTGGCCACGTCGGGATCGGTGCGCGCGACGAGCATGCCCCTGTCGGCCATGTGCGCCATCGTGTTCCAGACTTTCTGGCCCGTCACGACCCACTCGTCTCCGTCACGCACCGCCCGGCAGGCGAGGCTCGCCAGGTCGGAACCAGCTCCAGGCTCGGAGAACAGCTGACACCAGGCGTCCTCCCCGGTGAACATCCGCCGCAGGAGCCTTTCTTTGATCTCCTCGCTTCCGTTGGTCGCTACCGTCGGACCCGCCAGGGTGAGCCCGAAGAAAAGGCGGCCGTCGGGGGTCTTGGCTCCCGCCTCGCGCAGACGGGCGTCAACTCTCGCTTGCAAGCTGGGCGCCACCCCGAGCCCCCCGCTGCCTTCAGGGAAGTGCACCCAGGCGAGCCCGGCGTCGTACTGGAGACCCCGGAATTCCACCACCGGGGTGCTAGCCGGGTCAGCCTCGGCCAGCAGTCTTTCGACGCGGTCGTCTACGAGTCGCAGCGGGTCAGTCATAGCCTTCATTGTTCCACCCCCGTCCGCGTCGACGAAAGTTCCGGCCTGGGGTACAGGCCGGGGGGATAGACCGGCGCGCCGACAGAGTTTTCGCGTATGGTCTGGTCATGGCAACAGTTGAGACGGTTAGGGGCCCGGTCGACACCTCGGAGCTGGGCCGCACATACATGCACGAACACGTCTTCGTGCTCACCCCGGACGTGCAGCAGAACTACCCCGCGGAGTGGGGCTCGGAGGAGGACCGCGTCGCTGACGCCGTGGCGAAACTCAAAGCGGCCGCGGCGCAGGGGACACGCACCTTCGTAGATCCGACGGTCGTCGGACTCGGCCGTTACATCCCGCGCATCGTCGAGGTGGCCGAGCGTGTCCCTGAGCTCAACTTGATCGTCGCCACAGGCTGCTACACCTACGACCAGGTGCCCTTCTTCTTCCACTACCGCAGCCCGGAGCTTGGAGTTGACGAGCCGATGGTCGACATGTTCGTCACCGACATCACCGAGGGAATCGCCGGAACGGGGGTCAAAGCCGCCTTCCTCAAGTGCGCAATCGACGCGCAGGGCATGACCGACGGTGTAGAGCGCATCATGCGCGCCGTGGCTAGGGCGCACCGCCAGACCGGAGCGCCTATCACCGTGCACACCCATCCCGGCTCCCGCACCGGGCTGGAGGTCAAGAAGGTCCTCTGCGACTCAGAAGGGGTCGACCCGACTCGGGTGGTGCTCGGCCACAGCGGGGACAGCTCCGACGCCGACCACCTGGCTGCTCTCGCCGACTCGGGCTTCATCTTGGGGATGGACCGTTTCGGGATAAACCTGGAGACCACCTTCGAGGCCCGATGCGACGTCGTCGTCGAGCTCTGCCGGCGGGGTTACGCGGATCGGATGGTCCTGTCCCACGACGCGTCGTGCTACATCGACTGGATAGACCCGGCCCTGTTCGGGATGCTCCCCCAGTGGAACTACCTTCACATCCACGACGACGTCCTGCCGTATCTGAGGGAGCACGGAGTGAGCGAGGAGCAGATCGACACGATGCTCGTCGCCAACCCCCGCCGCTACTTCGAGAACACGTCCGCCTACTGACCCTGGAGGTCATCACATGCCAGCAAACCCTCTCAACGTCGACGACTTCGGCGGCGAGCTGTTCAACCTTGGAATATCCCCACAGGCTCGCGAGCTGCTCGACCGAGTCAAGAAGTTCATCCAAGCCGAGGTGCTGCCCCTGGAAGAGGCGTACTTCCCCCTAGGCGAAGGCCGGGCGGACCGCTGGAGTTTCGCCCCCGGCCAGCTGGAAATGCTGGACGCCACCAAGGCCAAAGCCAAGACGGAGGGCCTTTGGAACTTCTTTCTACCCAACGCCGAAACCGGGGAGGGCCTGTCGAACCTGGACTACGCGTACATCGCGTTCGAGCTCGGCAAGACACGCCTGGGCTCGGAGTGCCTTAACTGCTCCGCTCCCGACACCGGCAACATGGAGGTCCTAGAGCGGGTCGGCACGCCGGAGCAAAAGAAGCGTTGGCTGGAGCCCCTTCTCGCCGGAGAGATTCGCTCGGCGTACGCGATGACCGAACCGGACCTGGCGTCCTCCGACGCCCGTAACATCGCCTGCGAGGCGGTCCTCGACGGCGAGGAATGGGTGATCAACGGGGAAAAATACTACATATCAGGCGCCGGCGACCCCAGGTGCAAGATCATGATCGTCATGGTCCGCACGAACCCTGACGCGGCGACGCACCTGCAGCAGTCCCAGATCCTCGTGCCGATGGACACGCCCGGCGTCGAGGTAGTCGGGCCTATGCTCGTCTTCGGCCATGACGACGCCCCTCACGGGCACATGCACCTACGCTTCCACGACGTTCGGGTTCCCAAGGACAACGTCTTGCTGGGAGAGGGCCGGGGCTTCGAGATATCCCAGGTCCGCCTCGGGCCGGGTCGCATACACCACTGCATGCGATCGATCGGAGCAGCCGAGAAGGCCCTGGCGCTCATGGTCGAAAGAGGCTTAAGCCGTGACGCTTTCGGCAAGCCGATCATCTCACTCGGCAAGAACACAGAGTGGGTTTCGCGGGCCAGGATCGAGATCGAGGCTATGCGCATGATGGTTCTGCGGGCGGCCAAGGCGATGGACCTGATGGGCAACGCCGAGGCCCGAGTGTGGGTTTCTGCTGCGAAGGCGATGGTGCCCGAGCGTGTCTGCAACATCATCGACCAAGCGATTCAGATCCACGGGGCGACGGGTATCTCGCAGTGGACGCCGCTGGCTGACATGTACACCTCGCAGCGAACCCTGCGCTTCGCCGACGGTCCCGACGAGGTCCACCACATGGTGGTCGGGCGGGCTGAGATAGCCCGCTACCAGGCGCAGCGCTGAGCGGATCCGCCTCGCAAGCCGTCAAGGCGTGACGTGGCGGCCGCGCAGCAGCGACGCCACGGCCGCCACGGCGGAGCACACGATCGCGAAGCTGAACGCGTAATGGATCCCGGCGCCGAACGGCGCTGTGATCAGATGCGGGAAGAAGCTGCGGCTGGTGATATGCGCCAGCTGAGACGCGCTCAGACCGTGCGCTGCGGCCGGTCCTGCGCTCGCCAGGAGCTGCTGTATCGGGTTGTATCCGAGCAGGCTCGCGAACAGGGCGCCTATCGGGGGAAGAGCAGCGATTTTCGAGGCTTGCGCTGCGGGCAGCCCGTTGGCGACGAGGCCGGCGTAGAGGTGCCCCGGCAGGCTTGACGCAAGCCCGAGGGTTATCACGCTGAAGAAGATCCCTATGGACAGGACCATCGCGGAGTTCTGGAACGTGGTCGCCATGCCGGCGCCGGCCCCGCGCTGGTCGGCGGGAAGGCTGTTCATTATCGCCGCGCGGTTCGGCGAGGCGAACATGCCCATCGATAGTCCCATTATGAGCAGCAGGAGAGCGAACCACACGTAGGAGAAGTTCACCGGCAGGATCTCCAATAGGGCGAACGCCGCTCCGGTTCCGACCATCCCCCCGGTGGCGAAACCGCGCGCCCCGAAGCGGTCCGAGAGGATTCCCGAGGTCGGACCGGCGGCGAGGAACCCGACGGTGAGCGGCAGCATGTAGATGCCCGCCCACAGGGGTGTGCGGGCAAAGCTGTAGCCGTGCTGGGGCAGCCAGATCCCCTGAAGCCAGATGACCAGCATGAACTGCAGTCCCCCGCGCGCCAAGGAAGCGAGGAGGCTGGCCAGGTTGCCTGCGGCGAAAGCCCGGTTCCTGAAAAGCGACAGGCGGAACATCGGCGCTTCGGCCGTCGCTTCGATCCTGACGAACACTGCGAGAGCGACGACGCCTAGAGCCAGCGCTGCTATGACCTTAGGGTTGGTCCAACCCATCGAGTGCCGCCCGTAGGGCTGTATCCCGTAGACCACTCCTGCGAGGATCGCTGTCAGACCGGCGGCGAAAGCGACGTTACCCTTCCAGTCGATCCTGCCCGGGACACGCACCCCGCTGTCGATGAGCTTGGTGTACGCCCAGATGGTGCCGAACACACCGAAAGGCACCGACACGAGGAACACTAGGCGCCAGCTGACCGGGGCCAGGAGCCCTCCGAGGACGAGCCCGACGAACGAGCCGGCTATCGCGGCGACACCGTTGATGCCCAATGCGAGGCCTCGTTGGTTCTCCGGGAAAGCGTCCGTGAGGATCGCACTCGAATTTGCGAACTCCAAGGAGCCGCCGATTCCCTGGCCCACCCGCATCAAGATGATCCAAAGCGCACCCGCCCTGCCTGTCATCCACGTTACCGACAGGAGAATGGAGAACACAGTGAACACCAAGAAGCCGAGGTTGTACATTCGCACCCGGCCGTACATGTCACCGATACGACCGAAGGTGAGCACGAGCACGGAAGTCACTAGCAAGAAACCCATCAGCGTCCACAGGAAGTAGGCGCTGTTGCCCGGGCCGAGCGGGTTGAGCCCGATACCGCGGAAGATGTCAGGCAACGCGATGATCGTTATCGAACCGTTGATCACTACCATCGAAATGCCGATCGTGGTGTTGATCAGAGCGACCCACTTGTAGCGGGGTCCCGGCACCCTCGCTCTTTGCGCGCTCCGAGCTGCGGGTCCCGTGGAGGTCGCGGCGCTCACAGCTGCCCGCCCGCTGGTCGTGGGTTTGCGTAATGGCGTTTTAGTGTCATCTGGCTCCCTGGGTCATCTGCGAATCTACTACTGCGGATCTCGCCGAGGCCGAGAGGCGCCGCCGGAGGCGGTCCCTGCTGCGCTCCTTTCAGTGCTCCGCTCGGCGCGAGGATGTAAGGGTGCCGCTAACTACCCCATCACCCGGCGAGGTCCGCCACGCCTTTCGCCACTCGCTCACCCCGGGACAGCAGACAGCGTTCGTCAGTTGGCTGTCTTTCACCTCCACGTTTGCCACGGTGAGGGTGATCACATACTCGATCAAAGACGGAAAGGGGCCTCTCCACGACATCAAAGCTGGTGGCGTTCACCTACACCATTACCTGTGGGGGATCCTTACCGTAAGCGCCGTGGGAGGCGTAGCCCTTCGCGGCGACGACCGCTTCCGCCGCCACCCTCTCGTGGCGGCGGCTTACGGCGCAGGTCTGGCGCTCATCGTCGACGAGTTCGCCCTGCTTCTCGACTTGCAGGACGTCTACTGGGCCAAGCAGGGTCGCCTGTCGGTCGACGTGGCTATCGGGGTGATCGCCGGCGCGGGCTCTGCGCTCGCCGGCTGGCCGATGCTCCGCCACCTGCGGGCGACCCGCAAGGACAGAGCGATTTCAGGCTAAGGCTGCTTCGACGCTTTCCAGCCCGGACAGGAATGCAGTCGCGCCGGCGTCTCCCAGCTCGGCGAAGACCGGCTCCAGCAGTCGGTCTGTAAGCTGCTCTGCTAGTTCGAGGGAACGTTGGTCCTCGTCGGTCGGCTCGGGAACCTCCCCTTCCTCCCAGCCGAACGTGGCGACGTCTCCCGGCCGCTTCATCCTGTGCGCCAGCGGGGTAGACAGGCCGCTCGCCCTGACTGCGACCAGGTGGGCGGAACCGCGAAGCTCTCGCAGGACCGCTACCAGCTGCATCGCCCGTGCCGGCAGGTCCTCAGCTAGCGGCTCCGCAGCCCACCCGGCGAACAAGGTCAGACCCCCCGGGTCGGCCATCGCTTTGGAGACGAGACTCTCGGCTGCTTCGCAGAAACCCCCGAGGCCGGCCACGTCGCCGAGGCGCGCCCGGCCGTGATCCTGGCAGCAGCCCACGTAGAGCCTGGCTGCGTCACGAGGTGGATATATCTTGCGCGCCGAGGTCCACATCTTGTCTACGAGCGACGGCTTGAAGTATCCGAAGGCGCTCGTGACCACGGCCGACTCGACGTCGCCGAGGACTCCGCCGCGGCCGAGGAAGTAGAAGCGGAACCCGTCGAGGCCGACGGCCTTGCCGGCGGCCACCGTCTGCGGAGTGAAATAGAAGGAGGAGCCTAGATGTCCGAGGCTCGGGCAGGCCCGAGCCATCACGTCTGTGGGTTTCATGCCCGGATCGTAGCGTTTCGGAGCGGGCCGGCGCCGGGACGCGTAAGTTTGGGGCAAAGCCCTATGAACACCAGAGCTGCATGAACCTGTATCCGAACGCCGCCGACCTTCTGCAGGCGATAGCTGACCTCCTCGACGAGGAGGTCATGTCGGCCGTACCGGCGGAGCTGGCCCACAAGGTTCGTGTCGCCTCGAACCTAGCGCGCATCGTCGGACGAGAGGTCGAGCTAGCGGGACCGGCAGGCGAATCCGAAAGGCAGGGCTTGGTCAGCCTTCTGGGCCGTGACGGTCCGCTCGCCGAGCTGCGCGCACAGCTGACCGCCAGGCTGCGAGAAGGCGACCCGGCGTTGGAACGCGAAGCGTGGTGTCTCGCCGTGGAGGTGACCAGGGACGAGCTGGCCGTGGTGAAACCGGGCCACGACCGCTGGGAGGGTAAATGACTTTGCGATCAGCCCCCGCCGACGGCACCGACCTGGCCGGGGGCTTAGCCAGGGTACTCTCCGACGCGTGGGGCACAAGGGTCGACGTGAGCAACCTGGCGCCTTCGTCGGCGGGGGCGAGACGGCGCAACGTCGCTTTCGACGCGACCGCGAGAACCCTCCCCGCGATGGAGCTGGTGGTCACGATCGTCCCCGCCGGGGCGATGGGCCTAAACAGCGTGACAGCCGAAGCGCAGATGCGCAGAACCGCACGGGACCACGGCGTGCCCGTGCCCGAGGTGATCGTGTCCTGCGAGGACGAAAGCCTCCTGGGTGGGCCTTTCTTCATCTCCTCGCGGGTGGCAGGCGAGACAGTGCCGCGCAGAGTTCTGCGTCTGGTCCACGACGCCGGTACCGGCGACCTCCTCGCAGGCCAGCTGGGAACAGCGCTCGCCCGACTTCACGGCATCGACCCAGCCGAAGCGCCGGCCGGCCTGATCGACCCCGGCCTTCGACCTCCGAGCGAAGCGGCCCTCGAAGACCTCGAAGGCTCCATGCGCGACCTCGGAGTTCTCGACCGTCCGGCTCTGGCTCTGGGCATGAAATGGCTGGAACGCCGGCTCCCCGCCGCTCCCCAGCGCCTGTCGGTGGTGCACACCGACGTCCGTAACGGCAACCTCATAGTCACCACCGAGGGGCTCGCGGCGATCCTGGACTGGGAGGGTGCCCGCAGGCACGGCGACCCGATGGAGGACCTGGCGTGGCCCGCGCTGCGCATGTGGCGTTTCCGGGAGGACCATCTCGAAGTCGGCGGCTTCGCGGCCAGAGAACCCCTCGTCGACGCCTACCGCCAGGCGGGGGGCTACTTCGACGAAGACCGCATGGAATGGTGGAAGGTGCTCGGCACCCTTCGATGGGCGGTCGGCCTCTACGCCCAAGCGACCGCCCACCTGTCAGGGACCTTCCCGTCGATTGTCATGGCCGCCAGCGGACGCCGGGTGGCCGAGATGGAATGGGACCTTCTGATGCTCATCCGACCTTAAACAGCCCAGTCCGAAACAACTCGGCCAGCCTCCGGCCGGGTCGGGGTGTTCAGATGTCGACGCCTTTGGGAGCCCGCTGGGACATGAACCCGAACATGTAACCCGCAACCCTGCGCATCTGGATCTCTTCGGAGCCTTCTGTTATCCGGTAGCGGCGATGGTGGCGGTAGATGTGCTCGAATGGCTGGTGGCGCGAGTAGCCAAGGCCGCCGTAGACCTGCATGGCCCGGTCCGCCGCTTCGCAGCAGAGCCGGTTCGCCCAGTAGTTGCACATGGAAACCTGCTCCGAGGCGCTGAAAGCTCCGTCGCGGTCCATCAGCCAGGCCGTCTTGTAGACGAACACCTTCAGCATCTCGTACTGGGTGCGCAGCTCGACCAGCGGGAACTGGATTGCCTGGTTGGTAGCGAGCGGCTTGCCGAAAGGGGCGCGCTGGCGGGCGTATTCCACGGCTTTGTCCACGCAGAACTCCGCCGCCCCCAGGCTCGACGCAGCTTGGCGGATCCTGTTCTCGTTGAAGAAGTGCTGGGTTACCGCAAGACCCCTTCCCTCCTCGCCGAAGACGGCGTCTGCGGGCACCCTGACGTCGGTGAGCCTCACGTGCGCATGGTCGGTGGGCATGTTGAAAGTCCACAGGTATTCGACGACCTCGAAGCCGGGACTGTCCGTCGGCACCATGAACGCGGTTATACCCCTCGCATCGCCGGGTTCGCCGGACGTCCTGGCGAAGACCAGGTCGGCCGCAGCGGTGTGGATGCCTGTGTTCCAGGTCTTCTCACCGTTGATGACCCATTCGTCGCCGTCCCGGCGAGCTTTGGTCTCCATGTGGGTGGCGTCCGAGCCGTGCGCCGGTTCGGTGATCCCGAACGCGAAGTGTCGGCGGCCGAGCGCCAGGTCGTCCACCCATTGGGCCTTCTGCTCTTCGCTGCCGTAGTGGATCATTAGCATAAGACCTACGTTGTTGCCCACGATCGAATGCTCGTTCTGCAAGTCGTTGTGCAAGCCGAGGCCTTTGCGGGCCAGGTGCTCCCGTATGACCGCCATCCCCAGGTTGGTGCCGTCCCTGCCCCCGAAAGCCTTCGGGAACGGGTATCGATAATGTCCTGCGGCGTCGGCACGCCGGCGCGCTTCGCCGAGAAGCTCCTCCCACTCCCGGCGGGGAAGGCCGCCACGTTCGAAGTCGGTGCGGGCCCACTCCCGGCGATGATCGAAGAAACGAATGTTGTCGTCGACCTCCTCCAGCGGTTTTATCTCCTCGTCGATGAAACGGTCGAGCTCCCCTAGATACGACACGAGATCCTCGGGAATGTCGAAGTCCACTTTTGTTGCCTTCCTCCCTTTAGAGCGCCACCCGAGCTTGTCTCAAGAAGCCCGCATCGTGCGACTTCGCGGGCCTTGCACGCTCACCAGCCGTCTCCGAGCACGGCTGCGACTGCTTGAGCGGCCTGGCCAGGCCGTTCCAGCTGGGCGAGCAGACCGCCCCCCGAAGAAGCGAGCCTTTCGCACGCCCGTGCCGACTCGTCGTCGCCGGGCAGCGCCAGCACGTGCAGCCTGGCTCCCCACGCCCGGGCGGACTCTGCAACTTGGGTGGGATCCCCTCCTTCGTTAGCCATCCCGTCGGTGATCACGATCACATCCTTGCGCGCAGTTCTAGCAGTCGCGAGCTCCGCTAGTCCGGCTGTTATGCCACCGGCCAGGTCGGTCGTGTCCCCGCTGCGCAAAGCGAGGAGGCGTTCGATCACCTGCGCCGGCGGCGACGCTTCGCTCAAGTGGCGCAAAACCAGGACTTTCGACCAGAAGGCCACTACGGCGAGCTCGTCGGCTGAGTCGAGGCGCCCGGCGAGGGCAGCGGCGGTCACTACAGCCGTCTCCAACGGGCGGCCGTTCACTGACCCCGACGCGTCCACCACGACGACCACGGAACGCCCTGGGCGCACCCAGCCTCTCCAAAGCAGGTCTTCCTCACTGAGAGCGGCCTTGCCCACCAGCTTCTCGAGCGTCGCGTCGATGTCCAGGTCGACACCGTCTTTGCGCAGAGTTCCGATCTTGGCGCTGCCACCCGGCCTGGAATGCCCTGGGGTTCTCGTCGCGGGTATCAGCAGCGACGCTGCAAGCTGACGGGCTCTCGCCCTCAGCGCGGGATCGGTGGCCCTGGCGAGATCTCGCAGCAAGGAGATCCCCTCGTCGAGATCGCCGGCCAGCGTCTCCGCCATCGCCTGCTCGTCCAGGCTGCCTACCTGGGGGGATACGGTCTCTAGGGCTGTGTGACGACGAGCGATGCTCGACCTGGCCTCGGTCCGGCGGTCCTGTTGGCGGAGTAGCTCCTCGACCTCGCCCGGGTCGCTTAGGACAAGGGGCCCGCGGCCCGGGCGCCGCTCGGGCGGTCCGGGCCGGCGGCTTTTCCCGCTTCTGCGTCCGCTTCCTCGAAGCCGGCCGTGGCATCCCATATATCGGCGACGATCGTCTCGACCGGCCGTCCGACGCCCTCCCTTCTAGTCACCCGGCCCGACAGGGCGGCCACAGCTGCGTCCCTGCCTGCCTCCGCCAGCGCCACATTGCGCAGGGTGGCGAGCTCGCTTGCGACAGCGACGATGTCTATGGCGCCCCGCACTGACGAGCCGATACGCAGATCGGGATGGTCGCGCGTCCGGCGCACAGCGTCCACCGCCCGGCCGATGAGGGGCGACACCCCCGTCGTGCGCCTCTCGACCACTTCGCGTTCCTCAGCTGCCGACTGGTATCCGACGGCGATCCGGCACGTCCGGTCGTATAGAGCGGGTGTGATCCGGCCCGTCCCGACGGCGTCGAAAGGGTTCATGGCGGCGACGAGACGGAACGTCGGTTGTGCCGACACCTCACCGAAGCGGGCTACGTGAACGCTGCGTTCCGACAGAACGCCGAGGAGAACGTTCAGGCTCTCCTCGGGCACCCTGTTGAGCTCCTCGACGTAGAGAAGGCAACCTTCGCGCATGGCCTCGATCAGGGGTCCCGCAACGAACGTGTCAGGCCTGTAGCCGTCGGTGAGCACCCTCGCCGGGTCGTGGTGGCCGACCAGACGCGACGGGGTCAGCTCCGCGTTGCCCTCGACTAGAACCAGGCCGACACCGGCGCCCCTGGCCAGCGCCCGAAGCAGTGTCGTCTTCCCGGTGCCCGGGGGGCCTTCGAGCAGCACGCTGCGTCCCGCAGCTAGAGCAGCCGCTAGGAGCTCGATGTCACCTCGCCGACCGACCAACTCGCCCGCGGCGGCAGCTGCCATGTCTGCCGCCGGTAGCGGGCCGATCGGCAGAGTCAATCGAAGAGGATGACGCCGCGGATGTTCTTGCCGGCGTGCATGTCCCGATAGCCCTGGGCTATATCGTCGAGGCGATAGGTGCTGGTTACCAAGTCGTCTAGGTTGAGCTTCCCGTCCCGGTACATCTGGGCTTGGCGCAAGATGTCGGAGCTCGGGCTCGAAGCGCCGAACAGCGAACCTTGGATCCGCTTTTGGAACAAGGTCAGCTCGGCGAGGGACACGGGCAGTCCCACCTCGGCCATGTTGCCCAGCCCGGTGACTACCACGGTGCCGGCCTTGCGGATCGCCGAGAAAGCCTGCCCGACGTGCTCGCCTTTCACCACGCCGATCGTGACAATGCAGCTGTCCGCTCCTTGGCCGTTCGTGACGCTCTTGGCGAAAGCGTCAGCCTCTGCGATGTCGGCGAAAGCGTGGGTGGCGCCGAGCTGCAAAGCCTTCTCTCGCTTCATCGCGACCGGGTCGACGGCCACGACGTTCGAGGCACCGGCGTGAGCCGCTCCTTGAACCGCGTTGATACCGATACCACCGATTCCCATGATGATCACCGTGTCACCGGGACGCACCTGAGCGGAGTTGACCGCCGAACCCCAGCCGGTGCCGACACCGCAGCCGAGCAGGCAAACTTTGTCGAGGGGAAGGTCCTTCTCTATCTTCACCGCCGACGCGATATTGACCACCGTGTGCTCGGCGAAGGTGGAGATGCCACACATCTGGCCTACCGGCTCTCCGTCGAGGGTGTGCAGCCGGTAGCTGGTCGGGTCGTCTGGGCGTGCCCCGCTCAGAAGTGTCGCTCCTAGGTCGCAGAGATTCTGCATGCCCGACGCGCACCAACGACAGCGGCCGCAGCCCGGAAGGAAGGAGAAGATCACGTGGTCGCCCACCTCGAAGCCCGGGGTGCCGGGGCCGATCTTCTCGACGACGCCCGATCCTTCGTGGCCTCCGCAGAACGGGTAAAGCGCGGAGGGCATGTCGCCGGTCGCTAGATGGTCGTCGGAGTGGCACAGTCCCGAAGCCACCATCTTCACCATCAACTCACCTTGGCGTGGCTCGTCGAGCTCGAGATCGATCACCTCGTACTCCCCTGGCGCTTTGGTTATAACCGCACCGCGTGTACGCATTCGCTGTCCCCCTTGGTCTAGGAAGTCTTTTCGGGAATGTTAACCCCTTGGGTACCCCTACGCGCCAAACCGGGACCACTTCGCGGTCAGGCGGTGCCGGGAGATGGCTAGCTTGGCGGGTTGTGCTCTTCGCTACTGATGTGACCGTCACCAGGGGGTCGCGTCGTCTTTTGGACTCCGTCTCGCTCGCAGTCCACCCCGGTTCGCGTGTCGGCGTCACCGGGCCCAACGGCGTGGGCAAGACCACGCTTCTGCGGGTGCTCGCCGGGGAGATCACGGCGGACTCGGGCCGGCTCGAACGCAGACCGGCGAACCTGCGGATAGCCTTGTTCCGCCAGGAGACCGACGCACGGCCAGGCGAGACGCTCCTGGAGTACCTCGCCCGGCGGAGCGGCATCGCCGAGGCAGAGGCGTCTTTGGACGCCGAGACTGAGCGTTTAAGCACCGATCCGTCCGCCCTGAACGCTTACAGTGATGCGCTGGAACGCTTCTTGGCGCTGGGCGGCGACGACTTCGCCGCTCGCGCCGGCACCGTGGCGGCGAGCGTTGGGCTGGCGCCGGGCAGCCTGGCTGAGGCGGTCGAGTCGATGTCGGGAGGCCAGTCCGCCCGAGCCCGCCTGGCGTCCGTAATGTTGAGCCGCGCCGACGTGCTTCTCCTGGACGAGCCGACCAACGACTTGGATTTCACCGGCCTGTCGTTTCTAGAAGCGACACTGGCCGCGTTCCCGGGTGCGGTGGTGATGGTCTCCCACGACAGGGCTTTCCTAGACGCCGCCGCCACGGCCATCTTCGACATCGACGGCCACAGCCACAAAGCGTCCCTGTACGCAGGAGGATGGAGCGAGTTCGTGGAGCGCCGCGCTCTAGCCGAGGCGCATGCCAGCGCCGCCTACCAGTCCTGGAAGGCCGAGCGGGACCGTCTACGGGGGCGGGTACGAGCGCAGAGGGCCTGGTCCGAGGAGGGCGTGAGGAGGGCCAAGACCAAACCGGCAGACAACGACCGGGTCCGTCGCGGCACCATGCGAGACCGGACTGAGAAGCAGGCTTCGAAAGTTCGGATCTCAGAGAAGGCCCTCGCCCGGCTCGGGGAGGTGGACAAACCGTGGGAAGGATGGCAGCTTCATCTCGACCTCGCTCACACCGGGCGCAGCGGGGACGTGGTCGTCCGCCTGTCTAGCGCAGTGGTCGCGAACGGCCCCTGGCGGCTGGGGCCCGCAGACGTGGAGGTCAACTGGGCTGACCGGGTGGTGATCACAGGACCGAACGGCGGGGGGAAGTCGACGCTGCTAAGGGCCCTGACCGGGGGCCAGGCTTTAGAAGGGGGGCTGAGATGGGTCGGTCCGTCGGTGCGCTTCGGCCAGCTCGACCAGGCCCGAGCTGGTTTCGCCGCCGATCGCAGCCTGGTCGACTCGTTGGTCGGCTCAAACGGGGCAACCCTGGAGGAGGTCCGTTCGACGCTCGCAAAGTTCGAGCTCGGTGCCGGCCACGTGACCCGTCCTTACGGCCTCCTTTCGCCTGGGGAGCGCACCCGGGCGGCGCTCGCCAGTCTCAGCCTCGCACGGACTAACTGCCTCGTGCTGGACGAGCCTACGAACCATCTCGACCTTCCGGCGATAGAACAGCTAGAGGAGGCGCTCGAATCTTTCGACGGGACCCTGCTCGTAGTCACCCACGACCGCTGGATGCTCCAAGCGCTGCATTTCGACCGCCACCTCGTAATAGATGGCGGTGCCGTCGAAGAGAACCCGGCCGAGGATCTTGGAGTGGGCCCGCTCGGTCCAACCCCAGGCGTGTAGGAAGTGCCGGCTTGCTGTGTAGCGGCCACGTCAGATGCGGCCACGGTCAATACGACTCCGCTGGCCAAGAGAACTCGATCGGTCGAGCCGAAATTCGATGTCACTGCCCGCCCTCCGAACTCCAGTCGCTGTCGGTGCGACGCCGTCTCGGCAATCCATCCGCTGAAGGAGGTGCCCGATGCTGTAGGTGGCCACGATGTAGGTGGCGCGGCGGTCGAAGCAGTCTCGCCGGCCTCCTCGGGCCTCGTTGGAGGCAAGCTCGGGCTGCCCCCAACAAGCGCACCTCTCCCGGGCGGTGGCTGCGGTGGCAGCCGGGTGGTCAGGCTCTGCTTCTTACACTCCTAGCGCTCCAATGACTCACTGATGACCCTGTCGTGTTGCTGGAAGGTCCGCGATCGGTCGGCAAGTCCACCCTGCTGCACCTCGTCGCAGCCGAAATCGGAGCCACCGTGTTAGATCTTGACGACCCGTCCACACGCGACGCAGTCGCCGCCGATCCGGCCACGTTCGTCGCGACCGTGACACCGGTGTGCGTCGACGAGTACCAGAAAGCCCCGATCGTTCTCGACGCCATCAAAGCCGAGCCCAACAGGGACGGTCACGCCGGCAGGTTCGTGCTCACTGGCTCCACCCGCCCCGACGCATTACCCGCAGCCGCCCAGGCTCTGACGGGGCGGCTGTCGCGCCTCACGATCCGACAGCCGTCGCGACCGGCGCGCCGGCGTCGTCGAGCACCCGCGATGACTACATCGGCCGGGTCGTCGCCGGCGGCATGCCAATGGGTCTCACCCGGTCGAGCGAAGCGGCACGAGATCGGTGGTTCGCCGAGTATGTCTCCCGCACCTTGGAGAGAGACCTGCGCTAGCTGTCCCGAATCCGCCAGGCAGCAGCGCTTCCCAGGCTTGTCGCCCGCCTCGCAGGGCGAACGGCCCAGATGCTCAACGTGGAAGCCGCCGGCGGCGACGTCGGCCTCGATCACCGCACCGCAGAAGGCTACGTTCGGCTGTTGGAGGCCGTGTTCTTGGTGTACCGGCTCCCCGCGTGGGGTAAGACCCTCGGCTCGCGCTCTGCGGCCAAACCCAAGCTGCACATCCTCGACTCGGGAGTCGCAGCCCGACAGATGCGCCTCAGCGCCGCCAAGCTCGCCCGGCGCGACCCGACCGTGCGGAGCGAACTCGGCCACCTCCTTGAAACCTTCGTCGTCGGAGAGCTCCTCAAACAAGCGTCGTGGTATGACGGGCTGGATCTGAGCAGGGAGTTTGCGGTGGGCCCGCTGGGGATCGAACCCAGGACCAAGGGATTATGAGTCCCCTGCTCTGACCGCTGAGCTACGGGCCCGCTCCGGTCCTGCGCAGGGCAGTAACCGCCCCCCAACCTTAATGGAACCCAGAGAGGGATTCCTGCAAGGACACGACCGAGACTCTCATGTGTTATCACAATATATTAGATTCCGTTGCAGCTGACAGGTAAACCGTCCACGGTCCCGCGGCAGCGAAGGAGCTCCGACCTTGCAGCGGAGGACCTCCTAGACGCTGCGCTACCCGAGTTCGCCGCTCACGGCTTCGACGGAGCTTCGACTCGTCAGATCGCAAGGGCCGCTGGCTTTCACACCCCGCTGGCGTTCACACAGCCCAGCTGGCTTTCACACCCCGCTGGCTTTCACACAGCCCAGCGGGCGAGGAGGCGGTCCGCTTCGGTCTCTGCCTGCCCGAGCCCTGCGTCGTAGGCGGCGGGGGCCCGGTCGAAGTCCATCAGAGCGAGACCCCACTCGCTCACTTCGAGCATCCGCGCGCCCGGGACGACCGTGACGAGCTCCTCGGCTCGGGAGCCGAGCGCGGCCACGCGCCGGCGAGTCGCCGAGAGGATCTCCTCCAAGAAAGCCACGGGAAGCTGCCACGGGAGTTCCAGCAAGGTGCAGGAGACGACTACGGCTATGCCGGCGCCGGCCGCGACGTCAGCGTTGAGCATGTCACGGACGCCACCGTCGATCCAACGTCGCCCGGCCAAGCTGACAGGCGGGTAAATCAAAGGAACGGCGCAACTCGACGCGACGGCCTCACGGAGCGGGACAGAGTCAGCGGGACCCCACACCCGGAATGCCCCGTCGTCAGCGTCGACGGCGCAGCAGCGGAAAGCGGACGGCCACTCGGTCCCCGCGAACAGGTCGAACCTGGTAAGCCACTGGGCTTCGCTCATCGTCGACGCCGACAAAGCTTGGTGTCCCAGAGCAGCGCGAGCCCTCGCCGCAGCTTCGGCGTCGCCTGCGTCTTCGGCGACGGCCGCCGCCTCAGCAGCGCTCAGCAGCGCGTCGTCGAAAGGTCGCGACGCCTCGTCAGGGTCGGCGGAGTTCGTCTCGCCAAGAAGCCGGATAGCTACGCTGAGATCTCCACCCGACGACAGGAGCGCTCCGACGACCGAGCCGGCCGACGTCCCGACCACTAGGTCGGCGCGGGAAAGGTCGACGCCGAGCTTCGAAAGTCCTACGATGAGGCCGGCCTGCCATGCGATTCCTACCGGACCTCCTCCACCGAGAACCACCGCTCGTTCCATGTCACGACCATAGCTGTACGCTGGGATAACCGGGCACGGGAAGAGTCAGCCACCTCGTTAAAGTAGCGACTACAACGCACGACTCTCGCCACGGCTCGCCTCGCCCTACTGGAGAATGGACGGAAACAACCCGATGGTGCTGACGGCTTCGTTGTTCGGGCTTTCGACAGTTCAGGCGCTGGTAGTGCTCTTCGTTCTGCTGCCGATCGCGGCCGGCGTCGTAATAGTTCCGCTCGTCTCGTGGAGGATCTCATCGTCAGGGCCACCCCCGGTCCGCACCTCGGAGATCCTTGCGAACGGGATCCCGCTCACTGCCCAGATCGTCGCCGTCAAGACCCTCGGCTCGATAATCGAGGTCCGCCCGATGGTACGGTTCGTGCTCCGGGTCCAACCGAACCCTGACGGCGAGCCTTTCGAGCTCGAGGTAGTCCAATCTCTGCCACGATCGGTCATCGGCGGTTTCCGGTCCGGCGACTTGGTCCACGCCCGTCTGAGCGCCGATCTAAGCGCCGGAGCTGTGGTCTGGCAGGATACTGCGTAGAAAGTTGGAATACCCGGTAGCGCGCGCCGCCCGCTTTGGTAGATACTGCAACGATGTCGGCACCGCACCCTGAGCACTCTCGCGACCGCAACGTCCTAGGCGGGATCCTCGAGCCGTGCGGGACGGACCCGATGACCGGCTTCTACCGGGAAGGCTGCTGCCACAGCGGGCCGGAAGACGTTGGCAGCCACACGATCTGCGCGGTGATGACACCGGAGTTCCTCGAGCACCAGCGGCGTATAGGCAACGACCTCGTCACCGCGATGCCCCAGTACCGCTTCCCCGGGTTGGTACCGGGCGACCGGTGGTGCGTCACCGCTGTCAACTGGCTTCGAGCGCATCTCGACGGCCAGGCGGCCTACGTAGTCCTGGCTTCCACTCACGAACGGGCACTTGAGGTCGTAGCCCTCGACGTCCTTCGCCAGCACGCCGTGGACGTGCCACCAGACCCGAGCGGCCTTTGAGCTCGCCTTAGCCACGTGGCGTTAGGCCCGGGGTTCGCAGGACGGGCGCCGGGGGCAGCGACGGTCTTCGCCAGCTTCGCCATACGCGCATGTCGCCTCCAGACAGCTCAATCGGCTGTTGGGAGGTTCCGATACGAACGGGAATGAACTGGGTCAACTCCGACGACGACGGTTACCGACCGGCGCACGCGGCCGCGGCGACGTCGACAAGAAGACGGAACCTTCTCGTCGACGAGCTGACCGGCCTTGCTGACTGGCTCAGCCTCAAAGAGCACCTCGAAGTCGCCGTGCGCGACTCGCCGAGGAGTGGACCTCGACCGGCCCTGATCGTCGTCGACGTGGACGGCTTCTCCGATTTCAACGAACGTTACGGCAAGCGGGAGGGGGACCGTCTCCTGCGGACTCTCGCTACGAGGGTGAGGACTCTCGTAGACGGACGCGGCCGCGCCTACCGGGTCGGGGCGGACAGGATCGCCGTCATCTTGGACCAAGTTCAGCTGGCCGGAGCCCTCGAAACCGCAGAGTCGGCGGCAGCGCTGGCCTCGCGCCCCCTCTCCGGTGAGGGCCGGAGCACCCCCGCGTCGGCATGCGCTGCTGTGGTGATGCTCGGCGAGAGACACCGCGCCGACGCAGTGGTGAGAGACTGCGAGCTTGCGATGTTCCGTGCGAAACTGCAGGGACCGTCGACGGTCGCCGTCTACAACGAAGCGCTTGACAGCTGGGCTGTCGCTGAGCGCGACAAACTGCTGCGCCTCAACGAGGAAGTGGAAAGGCTCCGCTGCGAACTTGAGAGGCTGAGAGATCTCCCCGGGTCAGACCCAGCCGCCGTTCCTGGCAGCGCAGAGACCTTCAAGACTGACCATGCGAGGTTCTTCAAAAAGCACCGGCGCTCCGGTGACGTCTACTCCTTGCTTCTCATCGGTGTCGACCGAAACGACCCCGACACTCCCGGCGCTGGGGTGGAGGCAGCGACCTGGGAGCCCACCTGGCCGGCGTCGCAGAGCTCAGAAGCACCAACTTCGGCTCGGGCCTCGCTTGTCGCAACGGTCCGCCAGGTGCTGAGACAAGGAGACCAGATCTACGATCTCGGCGACGACGGCCTAGCAGTGCTGCTACCGGGAGCTCAGGGGCATGCAGCTGTGCTCGCTGCCGAGCGTGTACGCTCCGCCGTCGCCCATTCGGCGATTCGCAGCCGGCTTGAAGACCGATCCGGCGGTTACGTCACGCCGCGCGTTGTCGACCAGCCGCCAGCCGAGGACGAAAGCGTGGATCCCGGACCGACTGCGATGACCGTCACGGTCGCCGTAGTCGAAGCCGGCTTTCGCCACGAGGCGAGCCGCGAGCTTTTCGACGAAGCGGTGTCTTTGCTTGCGGTGTCGGCCCAGGCAGGACCAAACCGAGTGGTCTGGCCTCGCAGGGTCACCCATGAGGCCGAGCCCGACAAGCCCTGCTAAGCCGCCAGGGCAGCCTCGACCGCTGCGGTCACCTCCGCCGAGTCGGGCTCCACGGTGGGACGGAACCGGGCGAGAACGCCGCCGTCCGCTCCCACAAGGAACTTCTCGAAGTTCCACTTGATGTCCCCGGCCTCGCCGTCGGCGTCGGGAAACTGCGTGAGGATGTCGTAGAGGGGGTGGCGCCCCGGGCCGTTGACGTCGACCTTCTCCGTGAGCGGGAACGTGACACCGTAGGTCGTAGAGCAGAAAGTGGCTATTTCCTCTGGGCTGCCCGGCTCTTGGCCTGCGAACTGGTTGCAGGGCACGCCGACGACGCTGAACCCTTGATCCTTGTAGCGCTCGTGGAGCTCCTCCAAAGCGCCGTACTGTGGCGTCAGGCCACAGCGCGAAGCGACGTTTACTATCAGGGTCGCTTTCTCGCCTAATGTGACCGGGCCACCGTCGAGCCCGGCTATGGATACGTCTTTCACCGTCATGCCCGGTCCAACCGCTCCATCGAAGCCGGTATTCCTGGAGTGCCCACCTGATTGGTGCGGGTGTTGCCGGCTCTCGTGGGTCTCCCGGTCGAGTCCCGGAGCGATACGAGCCCGCCTCCGGCACCCATCCGCGATGTGCGCCGTCGGATCGGGCAGGCTGTAGCGGATGGAAACGCCCGGCCACAGCTCATCTCCAGACGAGGGCGGCGAAGGGCGAAGTCCCGCCGGGGCTACCTCGCAGCTGCCGGGTCCGCTCCTCCGTGTCGCAGGAGACTACGCATGGCGGCTTATCGCGGTGGGTGTCGTCGTGTACTTCGGGATCCGGCTGCTGTCGGATCTGTCGCTGGTGGTCATCCCGTTCGTGATCTCCCTGCTGGTTGCGGCGTTGCTCAGCCCGCTTGCGATCAGGATCCGCCATGCGGGCGCAGGAAGGGCGGTTGCCACCATACTGACGATGCTCGTGGCTGTCGTAGTGCTTGGCGGCCTTTTGACCCTGGTGATCCTAAGAGCCGCTCAGCAGGCACCCCAACTCGGTAACGAGATCAACAACCTGCTTCCTCACGTGAAGAACTGGTTGATCAACGGACCTCTGAAGATCGACGCGAAGACCGTCGACAACCTCAGCTCCACTCTGAGCGAGACCATCTCGAAGAATTCGGCCAAGATAGCGTCGACCGCCCTGTCGACGGGCAAGACGGTCTTGTCCTTCGTCACGGGCCTGGTGCTGGTCGTCTTTTGTACCGTGTTCCTCGTCTATGACGGGGACCGGGTTTGGGACTTTCTGGTCAAGGCCGTCCCCCGGTCGGTGCGTCCGCAGGCGCAGGCCGCCGGGCGGGCGGCTTGGACGACGATCGGCTACTACATACGCGGCACCCTTTTGGTAGCCACGTTCCATGGCGTGGTCGTAGCTATAACCCTGACCGTTCTCGGGGTTCCTCTAAGCTTTCCTCTCGCTGTACTCGTGGGACTCGGAGCGTTCGTCCCGCTGGTAGGAGCGATCGTCACAGGCGTCTTGGCCGTGGCGGTGGCCGGGCTCGCGAAAGGTCTCGTAGCCGCGATCGTCATGACTGCTGTCTTGCTTTTGGACAACCAGATCGAAGCGCACTTCTTGCAACCGTTCGTGATCGGCCGCTATGTGAGGGTCCATCCTTTGGCAGTCGTGCTGTCACTCGCCGCTGGCGGGATACTTTTCGGGATCGTAGGGGCCGTCGTAGCCGTGCCGGTCGTCGCGACAGCCAACAGCGCGACCCGGGCAGCGATGCGCTACCGGGAGCAACCCTTCCCCGACCTCCCGCCCGACACCCGGCCAGGCGGTCCGCACCCATAGGCCCGTTCGCCTCGGCGGACCGCGCAGGCCCGCCGGCGCAGGGCCGCCCGCCGGTTCACACCGAGCGTCGACGTGGCTCGGTCCCCGCGACAGCGATCAGGGACTCGACGCAGTCGCGGATGGAATCGTCTAGAGGTCGGAACGTGATCGGCACCACCGCCTTGATGCGCTCGTTGCGCAGTTCGAGTCCTCCCCAGATGGCGCGGAACTCCTGTTCGCGTGCCTTGAGACGTTCGGGTGTGGCATCGACGATAGGACCGCAGTCGTGGCGTAGTTCGGGCAGGATACGGTCGATCGACATACAAATGTCCTCGTAGTCACGGGTTTCGGTCGACCAGGCCAGGTAACGCTCGCCGTTGGCTACGTGCTCGGCCTCCAAGAGTCCGACGTGACAGGCGGCGTCGTCGCGCACGTCGACGGTCATCCACGGCCGGTAGGGACCGGTACCCTGGAAGATCTCGCAGCGGCCCTGCAGCATCTCGTCTATGAGACGCTGCCACGGACCGCCGGTTTTGTGGTGCGCTGAGAGGATCGGCCCGACGTTGTCAGCCGGACAGATAGTGATCGCGTCCCAGCGACCGCCGCTCCTCGACGCAGCATCAGCGAACGCCCGCTGGGCGATCACCTTGCCGATCGAATAGCCCTGGCCTCGTTCGGGTACCCGCTTCGGGTTCGACTCGTCAGGCCAGCGGTCCTCGTCGACGACCGGGCGTCTGACGAGCTCGTAGATGTCGGCTTCGGAGATCACCGCCGCGATGCTCGAGGTGACCACGACCCGACGGACCGTGGTCGACCGCTCGACGCTCGCGACGACGTGGTCACAGGTCCGGCGGACATAATCCGGGTCGTCGTAGGTGCTGACGTGGGAGACATGAGCGACACCGTCACAGCCGGCGAAGACGTCGTCGAAACAGCCGATCTCGTCGAGATCCGCACTGTGCAGCGTGAGGCGTCCCGAAGCGAAACCTCCCATCCGCTTGAGGAACCCGACCTTCGCGTCGTCGTCGGCGTCGCGCACGCAAGCCCGGACCCGGTAACCCCGCTCCAGGAGAGTCGCCACGACCCACCCGCCGATGAAACCGGCCGCGCCGGTCACCCCGATCACACCGCCCCTCGGTACTGCGCTCACGCCGTGCTCCTCTTCGTCTGGTTAGCAGTGCCAGCATCGCAGATCGACGCCGGGTGCTGCTACGATTCGAAACAGGCCGAGACGGCTAAAGATGACCACACAATCCTTTCCTCTTCCCTATGCCGGCACCCGCTTGGACGGCCAGGTGGCGCTAGTCACCGGCGGGTCGTCCGGGCTCGGTCGGCGCTTCGCACAAACGCTCGCCGCGGCGGGAGCGAACGTCGCCGTAGCCGGCCGGCGGGCGCAGCGCCTGGACGCGGTCGCCGCTGAGATCGCAGACGCCGGCGGGTCCTGCGTTGCGGTAGCGCTCGACCTCGAAGACGCAAACCAGATCGTCGCTGCGGTCGATTCCGCCGAAGCGGCGTTCGGGACCGTCACGATCCTGGTCAACAACGCCGGAATCCCCGACGCCCAACGCGCTCACAAGATGTCCGTGGAGCTCATCGACTCGGTCATCGACACCAACCTGCGCGGACCCTACATCCTGGCCTGCGAAGTAGCCCGCCGGCTCATCGCCGCCGGCACCCCCGGCCGAATCGTCAACATCTCCTCCATGGGCGCCTTCCACTACGCCGGTAACGGCGCGGCGCTCTACTCCATCACCAAGGCGGCGGTCAACAGGATGACCGAAGCCCTCGCTGTGGAATGGGCACGCTATCGGATCAACGTCAACTGCATCGCGCCCGGCGCCTTCCGTTCTGAGATGTTGGACGCGATGATCGAACGGATCGGTGATTTCACTGATCAACTCCCTCGCAAGAGGCTCGGGGACCCCGCCCAGCTTGACAGCACTCTGCTCTACCTGGTGGCCCCCTCGTCGGAGTTCGTGACCGGCACGATCGTCAAAGTCGACGATGGCCAAGGACCACGCTGAACCTCCGGATCTAGCTGGACGCCCAAACCGTGGAGGTAAGATGACAAATGCCGGACATGGCGAGACGGGGATCGCCGATGACGCCGCCGAGGTCGTGGTGTCGACTCCGGCCCCCGGAGTCCGCCAGGTCACCCTCAATCGGCCGTCGAAGCTCAACGCCATGAACGTGGCGTTAGTGGAGCAGCTGCATGCCGTCCTGGCCTCGATCGCCGCTGACCACGACTGCCGGGTCGTGATACTGACCGGGGCGGGCCGAGGCTTTTGTGCCGGTCTCGACCTGACCGGTTACGGGACAGTCGCGGGTCACGAGCAGCAAGGTCCGATACAGCGCGGTTTCGCGACCCAACAGCACATCGCCGCGCTCATTCCCCGCCTGCGTGGACTCCCCCAGCCTGTGATCGCCGCCGTCAACGGCCCCGCCGCCGGTGGCGGCTTCGCGCTCGTGCTCGGATCCGATATCCGCCTGGCCGGGGCGTCCGCCACTTTCAACGCCGCTTTCGTTCGGATCGGATTGTCCGCCTGCGACATCGGGACCTCCTGGCTGCTTCCACGACTAGTCGGCGCCGGGCGGGCTCACGAGCTCATGCTCACCGGACGAATCTTCGGGGCGGACGAGGCCGCCCGGATCGGGCTCGTCGTGGACGCCGTACCGGATGACCTTCTCGTAGAACGCGCCTTGGAGGAGGCCGAGCTGGTGATGCGCAACACTCCGATAGGCGTCCACATGACCAAGGAGGTCATGTGGTCGGCGCTCGAGATACCGGGCCAGCAGGCGGCCATCGACTTGGAGAACCGGACTCAGATCATGGTGTCACAGACAGCCGACCATCTCGAAGCGCTGCACGCTTTCCTCGAACGGCGCCCGCCCAGGTACCTAGACACCTAGCTCAGCCTGCAGCCGTAGCCTTACCCTGACGGCGGCGAGACCGCGGCGCCTCCGGGCAGTACGTAAGGTTGCGAGGAGACCACGACAGGAGGATCCATGGGTATTGCTACCATCAACCCCGCTACCGGCGAGACGGTTGAGACCTTCGCCGAGCTGACTGACGAGGAGATCGACCGCAGGTTGACCCGAGCAGCCGACGCCTTCCGCTCCTACCGGCTGACGTCGTTCGCCGAGAGGTCCGGGTGGATGAACAGCGCCGCCGACATACTCGACGAGGACCTCGAACGAGTGGCCCGCACGATGACCACGGAGATGGGCAAGACCCTCGTCTCGGCCCGCCAGGAGGTCCAAAAGTGCGCCAAGTGCCTCCGCTTCTACGCCCGCCACGCCGAGGGCTACCTGGCAGACGAGCCAGCCGACCCGGAAGCGGTGGGAGCCACCCGGGCCTTCGTGCGCTACCAGCCTCTGGGGCCGGTCCTGGCTGTGACGCCGTGGAACTTCCCGCTGTGGCAGGCTATGCGCTTCGCCGCCCCGGCGCTGATGGCGGGTAATGTCGGCCTGCTCAAGCACGCCTCCAACGTGCCCCGAAGCGCTCTGTACATGCAGGAGCTGTTCGAGCGGGCCGGCTTTCCCGAAGGGGCCTTCCAGACCCTCCTGATCGGCTCCTCGAAGGTGCAGGCCATCTTGGAGGACCGTCGCGTGGTCGCCGCCACACTCACCGGTTCCGGTCCGGCCGGCGCCTCTGTGGCCTCGATCGCCGGGGCGCGCATAAAGCTCACAGTGCTCGAGCTAGGCGGCAGCGATCCGTTCATCGTCATGCCGTCGGCCGACCTGGCCCGCGCCGCCGAGGTAGGGGTGGCCGCCCGCCTGCTCAACAACGGGCAGTCCTGCATCAACGCGAAGCGCTTCATCGTCCACGGGGACGTATACGAGGAGTTCGAACGCCGCTTCGTTGACATCACCTCGTCGAAAGTGGTGGGCGACCCCATGGATGACAAGACCGACATCGGTCCGCTCGCCTCGGCGCAGCAGGTGAAAGACGTGTCGGAACTGGTCGACGACGCCGTATCGAAGGGAGCTTCAGTGCTCTGCGGCGGCCGGGCCCTGGGCGGCCCGGGCTTCTACTACGAGCCGACCGTGCTGTCGGGGATCACCCCACAGATGCGCATGCACACAGAGGAGGTGTTCGGCCCGGTGGCGGCGATCTATCGGGTCGCCACCATCGACGAGGCCATCGAGCTGGCGAATGCCACCGAGTTCGGGCTGGGTTCGAACGTCTGGACCGACGACGAGGACGAGCGCCTGCGTTTCATCCGCGACATCGAGGCCGGCATGGTGTTCATCAACGGTAACACCACCAGCTACCCGGAACTGCCCTTCGGCGGGATCAAGGCTTCAGGTTACGGCCGGGAGCTGTCTGGCCACGGCATCCGGGAGTTCTGCAACCCCAAGGCGGTGTGGATCGGAAACCGAGGCACGCCGGCCATTTCTCAGTAGCCGGCGACAGTGTCGAAATCAGATTGGTTCCCGGCGCGATGAACCTCCGCGGACAAGGTCGTGGGTGTAGGCATAACGCACCGCCTGGGCACGATCTCGGGCTCCGATCTTAGCGAAGAGATGATTCACATGGGTCTTCACCGTCGTCTCACTGACCACGAGCGCCGCGGCGATCTCGCTGTTTGACAGGCCCTCTGCGATCCGAGCCAACACCTGGGCCTCTCGCGGCGTCAGGCTGTCGGGCAGCTCGCCATTGGCGACAGGCGGCCCAGCCCTGCCGGCTCTAGCGGCGAGCAGCAGCTGGCGCTGCACGTCTGGGGCAAGCAGAGCCTGGTGTGCGGCCGCAGCGTGGATCGCACGGCTAATCTCGGCGATGCCAGCGTCTTTGGTCAGGTAGCCGAGCGCCCCAGCGTCGAGGGCCTCGAGGACCGACGTCTCGTCGGCGTAAGTGGTGAGCACGACCACTTCGACGTCAGGCTGCGAAAGGCGAATCCGTCTCGTCGCGTCGACGCCGTCGGGAGCGGGCATCCGCAGGTCCATCAAGACGACGTCAGGACGAAGACGGGCGCAAAGCGCCACGGCCTCCTCGCCGCCGGCCGCCGAGCCGACCGGCTCGATTCCCTCGACGGCCTCAAGCAGCGTCGTCAGCCCCTCTCGGATGAGCTGCTGATCGTCGACGACGACGACCCGGATAGGCCCGTTCACGGGTTGGGACGCGCCCGGTCCCGCGCCGTGCGCCCGACCGTAGGCGTGCCCGGCGCAGGGAGTCGGAGCTCGACCAGCCATCCGTCACTGTCCGGCCCAGCGGTCAGCGTCCCGCCAAGAAGCCCCGCCCGCTCGCGCATGCCGCGCAGCCCGTAAGAGCCCCCGGACGCGGCAAGCTCGCGGGAAACGCGACCGGCAGGACCTCGCTCTAGCTCTCCCGCCGGTCCTGCCGACAAGCAGCGGCCGCTGCGCACCGTCGCTACGATTTCGTCCTCGACGCCGACCCCGGCATCTACTGCGACGGTCACGCGGGCTCCGGGGGAGTGCTTGGTAGCGTTGGTCAAAGCCTCCCGGACGACGCGAAGGGTGGCCTCCCCGACTGGACCTTCGAGGCGGCGGGCGTCTCCGACGACGGTGAGATCGACGGGACCGGACGTGACCGCCCGGTGCCCGGCCACTTGAGTCGCGAGCGCGTCGGCGACTGGGACGTCTCGATCACCTCGTAGCGCCCCCACGGCCCGCCGAGCCTCCCCCAATCCTTCGCGCGCAAGAGCGTACGCTTGCTCGACACGACCGAGGACCGTCGGGTCGTCCGATCGCCGTTTGACCACCGCCGCCGTCGCTTCGAGCTGGATCATCAGCCCGGCCAGGGTATGGGCGAGAAGATCGTGGATGTCACGCGCGATCCGTGTCGACTCCTCGAGTCGAGCGGCACGCAGCTCCTCCTCGTGCGCGCGTTGAGTCTGGGCCAGCAGCAGTTCCGCCTGTTCGGCGCGAAGCGAGGACTGGCGGGCGTTGGAACCGACCAGCGCCGCACCGACAACGCCAAGGGCATAGAAGGCGACGGTCGCGAGCCCGCCGTGGTGATAGGCCACGTCCCCTGCAGCGATGGCGAGGATCCCGAGCACGACAACCGGAACAGCCCTTACCAACCCCGCCCGCAGCACAACAGCTACGACGCACACGAGCACGAACGCGCTCGCCGCGCTGTGCGGGCTCGCCCCGCACAAAAGCCCGCCGGCTACAGCCAACACATACAGGTAAAAAGGGGCGTTCGCGCGCTGCGCCCGAGAACGTTCGCGCCTCAAGGCGATAGTCCACGCCAGCCACGACAGCGCAGCAGCCGCTAGGAGAAAGGCGACGACCACTCCTCGCTTGCCCTCTCCCGGGGAGGGCGACGCAGCGAAGACGGACCAGATGACCAACCCCAGCCCGACGAGTCGCAGGCCAGTCGCCAGTCCCCTGGTCCCTAACATTGCCCCTATTTTAGACAAGCTCCGGGATGACAGCGCCGACCCGGGCGTAGGACCGCCGCCGAGCCGTGAGCACTGCGGTTCGACCGAGCACTTCGAAAACCGCCTCCGCCAGGAGGGCGACGGTCCACGCCTCAGCGCCGGTTATCCCGTGCTGCCTGCTGAAGCTGCCAAGCCAGCTCGCTCCGCTGTGGGTAACCCAGACGATGAAGCCGAAACGGCCACCCATGCCCAGCACCCAGAAGACAGCCGAAGACATCCCGGCTCGAGCCAGGACGACGCCGGCACGCGCCGCGCGCATGTGCACCGTCACGCCACTTGCGACGCCGATAGCGGCTCCAAGGGCGCCGAGCAGGAGCACTAGCGCTACGTCATCCCCGGCCGTCGGGAAGCCCCGTAGGTACTCCACGACAACGACGGCCATGATGATCAAGGGGCGGATCAGCGACCTGTTCGTTAGCGGCTTCTCCCTTATCTGGAGAAGCACCAGCAGGACCAGTACCGAGTCGATTAGGTAATCCAGCATGCTCATAACCTGAGTATCAGCCCTCGGGGCCGATCGCGCATCGGCGTCCGAGCTGATTCTCGGGTGGAGATCAGCGCCTTGGTCCACCCCTGGGTGGAGATGCCTCCCGCTCTAAATCGGTCCCGAGACCGACGACGCCAGCGGTGCCGCATGTGAAACTAACGACGATCACCTCAACCGAAGGGACACATGATCTTCCTCATCCGCCTGATTGTCCGCAAGCTTCGTCCGCGCAAGACAGCTAGGTAGTTGTACTACTGGATGGATTTTCCTGTTGACTTTGTGCTCTGCAGGGCTTTTAATAAGAAGGGATTAGCTCAACCTAGAACGCGAAAGGAGGGCACCGTGGGAACATGGAGCTTGTCCGAGGAGGACGATCCGCCTCGCTGCTAGAGGATCCGGCGGGCAGCCAGTAAGCCTGCTGGGTCCGAGACTTCAGACGATGGTAACGGTCGAGATATCCGCATGACGGTCGGCCCAATGTTCGGTGGACGTTGCGGCGCCCATCGAAGCGAGGCGATCACAACATATCTGCGATGAAGGACCGAAATACTACCGAGAGGGTCGACCGGCGTTGCAAGTCCTGCGGCGTCGGTCGTCTTCTTTTGAGTGCTTCGAGCACAGCTCGGCTCAGCGCAGGTCGCCAACAAGGTTGTTCGGACTTGCGGGCCAGAAAACCGTCGAACCGTGCGAGACTGTTGCGGTGAGCGAACTGGACGGTTGGCCCGTGTCGAGGGGTCCGAGCCCGTTGGGACGTTTCGAAGTCGAACGGCTCGGAGACCAGGATAGGACCGACGTCGACCTGCACAAGGATCGCGGATTGGACCTCACCCCGGCGGAACGGCTCAGGAGGCGTACCAACCGGCGTTGGATGGTCGGCTTGGCGGTCGGGTCGATTTTGCTTCTCGGAGCCGCTCTGTTGGTGTCGGCGATCGAGACTTCTCGTGAACCGAACGGTCCGTCCATCAGCGCCCCGGCTGGCTACCAGGTAGTCAAAGACGGCTACTTCTCCTACGTTGTGCCCAAATCCTGGTCGACTAACCAGGCTTACACCGACCAGGCCGGCGACGTCGACACCTCCGGGACGTCGGGTTGGGCGGGACAACATATCGATTATCTTTTGCACGCTCCGACGCTGCAAGCAACGCCTCCGGCGGCTCTCCAGGCTTTCGGTCAACCCGCTCCCAGCCCGTTCACCCTGACCCAAGGGCACGAGATCACCGTCAAAGGAGCTTCCGTGGCCTTCGAGTACCGGGCGAGCAGGCCCGGAGGGTTCCACGCCGTCGTCGTGCACGCATGGAGCTCGGCGACAGACGTCGAGTTGTGGCTTATGGTCGACGCTCCAGCGGCGCAGAGCTCGGTGATCCTCAACTCCCTCGCAGCTTGAGCCGTCGGCACTTAGCTGGCGACCCACATGGGAAAGGCCGTGTCAGGACCGCCGGGGACCCCCGGACCCGAGGTTATGGGTCCTGGCTTTGATACAGCGACGCCAGACTCATCACCTCGTCTACATACCAAGACGCGTGGTTGTACGCGAAGACAGCTGCGGGCAATCCGGCTTGGCTTGACCCGCCGTTTGCGCAGAGCATCCTGGCGGCCGCGAAGACAGCGTCGGTCGGATCGTAAGGGCTGGGAGGCGACGCCCCGCCGGGTGGGACAGGTTCGTCGTAGGCGGCGAAAGTCGCAGGTTCGAACTGCATCGGTCCCTGCGCTCCGGCGTAGTTGGACCCCGAGTGCACGCCCGGCAGGGTGGACGTGCCGTTGCCCGATTCGATCGTCCCGATGGCAGCCAGCACCGTCCACGCCAGACCAGGGCATGTTCGCACCGCCGCCTGCTTGTAGAGACCGACCATCTGCGACGGGACCTCCACCACCCCACCTGGGCCCGTGACAGGCGACGCTTGCTGGACCGCGGGCGGACTTGGCGATCCTACTGCCGGTTGGTATGAGCTGGAACCTCCAGCGCCTGGTAGCCCCGTGAGCAACGAAAGAGTCGCCGCGCTAGCCGCCGCTGAGACGCCCAGCGCTCCTGCCGCCGCCACCACGAGCCCACAGAGAGCACCCGCAACCCCTAGAGGCATCCACAGACCGCCTTTCGCCGCACTACCGCAGACCGACCATGACTTTTACATGGCCTTTGTTATTATATATCATGTATTTTCATGGGACAACAAAATTTTGGATGTGCGGGTGCTGCTGCGCCGCTGCCTGCACACCATTACGCTCTTGCCTGCCCACCCGTAGTCCAGGAGCATCCGAATTGCAATCGCCTGTAGCAGGCTTCAACGTTGTCGGTCGAGCCGATCCCGTTGCGTCAGCCCCATCTGCCTATTTGTGTACGCCCGTTAAGCGCCCGGACCTGCCGGCGGCGGTCGTGGTGTCAGTCCTCGTAGGCTGCGCTTCGCGGAGACAGGAGATATCGAAGCGCCTCGACTGTGCCCCCTTCCACGGGTCGAAGTTCTCGTTGACGCTCTACGAACTGCTGGTCGCAGACGGCTCTGAAGACCTGCACCTGGTGTCGGAGCCGGCGAGCGGAGGGACGCTCGCCAGGCCCGAAGCACCTCTCGATGAGCGCTCCAAGGCGCTGGCGGTCGCCGCCGCTGCGCGAGCTGCCCACGAGTTGCATGAGGCTGGGATCGCACACGGGTCCATATCGCCGGGAACCACCTTCCTCACCGAGGCCGGCGCCCGCCTGGGACCGCCCGACCTGATGAGCCGGCCGGGGCGGGTAGCCGGCGCCGCTCCCGGATCCCTCCTCAGCTGCGTAGACCCGGGCCTTCTCAGAGGAGAACCGCCTTCGAGGGCTTCGGACGTCTGGTCGCTCGGGGCTTCGTTGCATCTCTCGCTCAGCAGGGCCGCGCTGTATCCCGACCTGGACGCGGACGAGCCGGTCACAGCGCTGCAGCGCGTGCTATACGGCCGGCCGAGACTCGACCCCGCACTTCCCGGCCCGCTTCTGGACGTGATCAGATCGTGCGTCACGTCCGACCCTTCCAACCGTCCTGACAGTGCCCTAGCGGTAGCGGAGCGACTCGAATCGTATGCGCATGCTGGCGCTTCGCCGCTGACGGGTGGCTCTAAAGGAGCGGAACAGTGATCGGCCGGTTGGAAGTGACTTCCGGGCCGGGCATGGTGATCCGCTATGGCAACGTGGCGGCATGGACCACCCCAGACGCGTCCCCTGCTCTGCACGCCTTTCTCATCGAGTCAGCTCGTAACCTGGCTGGCTCGCCCGAGGCCGGTCAGGTTCTCGTCGACCATCTGGTATCGGTCCTAGGTGCGGGTGATCCCGAACCCCAGGTCGGCTTCGCCGTGGTCGGTCCCGGACGCGCTGGTCTGGTTGGGCTGCTTCACGGCCCCGCCCAAGCATGGGACGGCGAATCGTGGACCGTCACCCCAGCCCAACCTGGCTGGGCGCGCCTTGCCTGCAACCCGTCCCCGGCGCTGTTTGTCAACCGGGCCGGGGACGTCAGCCCGCAGGCCGTACCGTCGTCGGTCCTCGACCTCGAAGCTGGCGTCGTTCCTGGAGCCGGGTTCATCCTCTGGCCCGGCGACGCAAGCGAAGATGAGTTGCAGGTAGCGGATCTCGACGATGGTGCCCTCCTCGAAGATCCCACACTCGTCGATGCCACGCTCGTCGATGCTGCGCTCGTCGATGCTGCGCCGGAAGCCGACGAGGCCACTCAGATCATGGCGAGCCCGCTGGCCGGGGCTCCCGGACATGCCGGCAGGCTGGGCGAGACCGAGGAGACCGGGGATGCGACACCCACTGGGCACACGTGGGTCTTCGATCTGCGATCCGGGCCGTCACCTGCTCAGCGAGGCGGCGGGTCGCCCCTACCCGCGGTCGGTTCGCCGTTCCTGGTAGACGGCAAGCAAGTTCTCGTCGAAGGCGTGCGCTGCCACCGAGGCCACCTCAACCGGCCCGGCATGATCTCCTGCGCTGTGTGCTCCAGCCCCATCCGCGACGGGGAGGAGCCGCCGACCCTGGGGCCGCGGCCACCGTTGGGTTGCCTTGTGACGTCGGACGGCAGCGTGTACCGCCTCGACTGCGACTACAGGGTCGGTCCCCCGCCGCAGGTGGCTCCCAAAGCTCCAGGCAGCGGCGAAGGCGACCCGCCTGGAGCGCCACGCCCCCTCGACTTCGGGGGAGACCCCGAGTCACAGGGCCGCGCCGAGGTGATCCTCGAAGGTTGGGACGTCGTCGTCTTAGACGGTGGGTCTGAGGTAGGCACGTATCTGTACCGCCCTGGCGCTTCCAAGTGGCAGCGGATGGCCAACGGGTCCAGGGCCGTCCTGGAACCTGGAAGCCACATCTCCTTCGGGCGTAACGTGGTCACCTATATCAACCCTTGGGTGGCGGCCCCGTCCGCTGACACCGCCGACACCGGCGAAGGGCTGGCACGGTGAGCGGCGTATCCCTCTACGACCGAGTCGGAGGGGACCGGTTTTTCGATGAGCTGACCACCCGTTTCTACTCTGCGGTGGCCGACGATCCGCTCCTTAGACCTCTGTACCCAGACGACGACGCCGAGCTCGAAGCCTCCAGGCGACACCTGGCTCTTTTCCTCGCGCAGTTCTGGGGCGGCCCCAGGGTCTACGCCGAGCTAAGAGGGCATCCCCGCCTCCGGATGCGCCACTCGACGTTTCGTATAGGCCCCCCAGAGCGTGACGCGTGGCTGCGCCACATGCGGACCGCCGTCCAAGCGGCAGAACTCGACCCTATCGACGCGATGCAGCTTTTGAGCTACCTAACCGACGCGGCGGAGCACCTGGTCAACACTGCGACCTGACCGTCGCAGCCGTTCCCCAAACCCTACAGCTGCGGACAGAGCCGGGCGACGCCGCTAGCCGGGCGCTGCGAGCCACCACGTGGTCAGGCTAAGGTAGGCCATTCTTGGACGATAACCTCGCCAAAGAGACCCCCGCCTGGTCCGTCGCACTACAGTCAAGCAGCGCGACCCCCGCCCCCGGCGCCGAGACGGCTGCAGTGCTGCACGCCGATGTCCGGGGAAAATCCGACGAAGCTGTCGTGCTTTTGCACGGACAGCCGGGCAACGCTGCCGAGTGGAACCGGGTTGCGGGTTTGCTCGAAGACCGCTTCTTGGTGATCATCCCGGACCGTCCCGGCTACGGTAACAGTGACGGTCCAGCGACTGGTTTCGCCGGCAACGCCGCTGCGGTGATCTCCCTGCTAGACCGTCTAGAAGTTCGCCGGGCGTTGATCGTGGGGCATAGCTGGGCTGGAGGTGCGGCCATCTGGGCGGCTGCCGAGCACCCGGATCGGGTCTCGGGCCTCGTACTCGTGTCGTCGGTCGGTCCAGGCGAGCACCTCACGTGGAACGACCGCTTTCTCGCAGCGCCAGTCGCTGGCGAAGCGATCGCCGCTGTCGCCGACGGCGCTCTGGGGCTGTTGACTGGCAGCGCCTGGGTCCAGTCCCTGGCGGATAGTCGCCTCCCCGAGAGGGCACGTGACGCCTACAGCTACCTTGCCGGCCTGGGTGGGACCAAGAACCGGCCCTGGCACTCGTTTCTTTTGGAGCAGCGTCACTTCCTCCGGGAGCTCGGCGAGCTGGAACCTCTCCTGGAGAGGATCAGCGCCGTTACGGTCGTCTTGCACGGGACCGCCGACCGGACCGTCGAACCCGAGGTTGCCGTCCGCCTCGCGGCAGCTATCCGCGGGGCCGACCTCGTCCTGGTTCCCGGAGCAAGGCACCTTCTACCCCAGCAGTACCCCGAGGATGTCGTCTCGGCGATCCGCTCTGCCGCTGACCGCTCCGCCGCTGGCTCCGAGCGGGCTGGCTCCGGGCGGGGTGAGGCCGACTCTGGCGGGGCGGCGGCCGCCAGCGACTGCCGCCTAGACGGCCAGGTAGCGCCGGACGGCGAACGCGGAGCCGAGAACCCCGACCAGACCGCCAACCACTAACAGCACGACCCCGGTCAGAATCGCCTCGTGCGGGGTAACGAAAAGCTGGTTCGTTCCAAGGATGGTCTGGTCCGGCAGGAACGACGCTATCCAGTTCCGCAGCCCGTAGGTCAAGAAGAACGCCACGACAGCCCCCGCCATGCCGTGAACGAAACCCTCCAACATGAAAGGGACCCGGATGAACCAGTTGGTGGCGCCGACCAGTTTCATCACTGAGACCTCACGACGCCGCGCGAAGATCGCAAGTTGGATCGTGTTGACGATCAATGCGACCGCTCCTACCAAGACCCCGACCGCCAGGCCGACCCCCAGAGTCCGCCACCGGCTGAACTGTTGCAGCAAGGTGGCTATCTCCTGCTGGGCGTAGGACACTTTCAGCACGCCAGGCTGGTTGGAGAACTCCTTGCCGAGCTGAGCTATGTCCCCGGCGTTGGACGGCACGACACGGAACGACGGCGGCATGTCAGCTGGGGTGAGCACGCTGACGATGTCGTTGTTGTTGCCGAAGATCTGCTTGAACTCCTGGTAAGCCTGGGCTTTATCCACGAAGTGGAACGTCTTGACCCCCGGCGACCCGGTGAGCTCATGGTCGATCGCGGAGGTCTCCGTGGGAGAGACCGCCGGCTTGAGAAAGATGGCCAGCTCGACGCCACCCCTCCACTGGACCGAAGCCTTGTTTATAGCCTGGCGCATCACTAGCACCGCCCCCAGCGCGCTGAGCGACACTGCCATGGTCAACACGGCGGCGACCGTCATGAGCAGGTTGCGTTTCAGGTTACCGCCGGTCTCCCTGAGGAGGTAGCCGGTGGAGATCGCCATCAGACTCCCATCCCGTACACGCCGCGAGCCTGGTCGCGCACGAGTGAGCCTCGGTCCAGCTCTATGACCCGACGGCGCATCGAGTCCACTATCGCATTGTCGTGTGTCGCCATGAGCACCGTCGTGCCGGTCCGGTTTATCCGGTCAAGCAGCCTCATGATGCCCGCCGTCGTGGCCGGGTCGAGGTTCCCTGTCGGCTCGTCCGCCAGGAGGATCAGCGGACGGTTGACGAAAGCCCGGGCGATCGCTACACGCTGCTGCTCACCTCCCGACAGTTCGTGGGGAAGGTTGGACAGCTTCTTGCCGAGCCCTACCAGCTCGAGGATCTGCGGAACCTGGTTTCGTACGACATGGCGCGGGCGTCCGATCACATCCAGCGCGAAAGCCACGTTCTCGTACACGGTCTTGGTCGGCAGCAGCCGAAAGTCCTGGAAGACGCATCCGATGTTCCTGCGCAGGTAGGGAACCTTCCAGTTGGAAAGCGACCCGACCTCCTTGCCGGCAACCCACACTTCGCCGTCGTCGGCTTCCTCCTCCTTGGTCACCAGGCGCAGGAAAGTCGACTTTCCTGAACCTGACGGCCCGACAAGGAAGACGAACTCCCCCTTGTCGATGTCCAAGTCGAGATTGCGGAGAGCGACAGTGGTGCCCTTGTAGGCTTTGGTGACGTTGACGAACTTGATCATGAGGTCATCGGAAACATCGGCATCGGCTCGGCCGGGGCGAAGCGTAAGGAGCTGCGGCTTCCCGCTTCTCGTATTTCGCCTATCTTAACCTTTCGGGCACGTGTGGGCAGCGCGACCACCACGAAGCCACGCTCAGCCTCGCCGCGGGTCAGTCGTCCCCGGCTTCTGTCAGCCCCGCTCGGCGCCACCTCAGATATGCCTCCATGAACTGGTCGAGGTCGCCGTCGAGCACTGCTGACACGTTTCCCGTCTCGTAGCCGCTTCGGAGGTCTTTCACCTGCTGGTAGGGGGCGAGCACGTAGGAGCGTATCTGCGCTCCCCACCCGACGAGGGCTTTCGGCCCTGCCAGCTCCGACATCTCCGAGAGACGAGCTTGGCGTGCGAGCTCGGCGAGCTTGGAAGCGAGGATCTGCATCGCCTTGGCCTTGTTCTGGAACTGGGAACGTTCGTTCTGCACTGCGACCACCGTCCCGGTCGGCAGGTGGGTGATCCGCACCGCCGAGTCGGTGACGTTCACGTGCTGGCCGCCCGCCCCCGACGAACGGTATGTGTCGATTCGCAGTTCCTTGTCGTCTATTTCCACCTCCCCGGAGAGGTCCTCGAAGAACGGGACGACGCTGACCGCGGCGAAGCTGGTCTGACGTCGAGCGTTCGAGTCAAACGGTGATATCCGCACGAGACGGTGAACTCCCCGCTCCGAGGCAAGGAGCCCGTTGGCGTAGCGGCCCCGGACTATGAAGCTCGCAGAGAGGATCCCGGCCTCTTGGCCTTCGCTGACCTCTTCGATCTCCAAGTCGAATCCACGCCTCTCAGCCCAGCGGCTGTACATGCGCACCAGCATCGCAGCCCAGTCTTGGGCGTCGGTACCGCCGTCTTTTGCGTGCACCTCGCACACGGCGTCGCTCTCGTCGTGCTCGCCCGTGAAAAGCGATCGTAAGTCAAGACGATCCAGATCGGCACCCAGGCGGGCCACCCCGGCTGTGATCTCCGCCTCGACGGAGTCGTCGCCCTCCTCGACGCCCAGCTCGAAGAGGGTGCTCAGATCCGACAGGGCAACGCCCAGACGGTCCAGCAGGTCGACGTCGCTCTTCACTTGGTTGTATTCGCGGGTGGTCCGCTGCGCCAGTTCCTGGTCGTCCCACAGGTCGGGGCGGCCTAGCTCCGCCTCGAGACGCGGAAGTCGCGTCCGCAAGTCGTCCACGCGAAGGTAACGACCGGCCTCTTCGAGACGCGCTGAGAGCGCGCCAATGTCAGCTGTGAAGTCCCGCAAGGTGGGTGGCCCCTACCTTCCGTGACAGAACTTGAACTTCTTGCCGCTGCCGCACGGACACGGGTCGTTACGGCCTACACGATCCCACTCCGAGTCATGCACCACCGGTCGGGCGATCGTGTTGTCTAACGGCGCTTGAGGCTGCGAGTCCGACGCGAACACGACCTCCTCTCCTGGCGCAGGTCCCGCCGCAAGAGCCCGCTCTATACCCGACGTGCCCTGCACCGGGTCGACCGCAGCGCGGTACTCGGCTCCCGCGAGGGACTGCTCGTCGCCCTGAGCCTGGGTGAGCACCTGAACCTGGGCGTGCATGACGATCTTGACGTAGTCGTCGTCGATGCTGGACATGAGCTGGCCGAACATCTCGTAGCCGTCGCGCTGCCAGGCGACAAGTGGGTCCTGCTGGCCCATCGCGCGAAGGTTGATGCCCTCTCTTAGGTAGTCCATCTCCGAGAGGTGCTCCCGCCACTTCTGGTCGATCAGCTGGAGCATCACCTCGCGCTCCAAGGCCCGCATGGTGTCGTCGGGCGCCCCGCCTTCGGGAGCCGGCATCGCCTTCTCGCGCGACTCGTAGTAGCCGATAGCCTCGCCGGCGAGAAGCTCGTACACCTCGTTCGGGTCGCTCAACTCGCCGAGCTGCTCCTTGGTGGTCTCTGCGGGGAAGTACTGGCGTATCTCGCTCAGCACGCCCTCCAAGTTCCAGTCCTCGGGGTCCTCGCTCGAAGGGCAGTTCGCCGTGACGACGCTGTCCACCGCCGAGCTGAGCACCTCTATGGTCCGGGCTCGGAGGTCCTCGCCTTCGAGTATCTGAGCGCGCCGCTGGTAGATGACCTTGCGCTGCTCGTTCATCACCTCGTCGTACTTCAGGACGTCTTTTCTGATCTCCGCGTTACGGGCTTCGACGGTGTTCTGTGCCCTCTCGATAGCTTTCGAAACCATCTTCGAGTCGATCGGAACGTCCTCGGGCAGCGCCCGGCTCATCACCCACTGCATAGCGCCAGTTGCGAAAAGGCGCATCAGCTCGTCTTCGAGGGACAGGAAGAACCGGCTCTCGCCCGGGTCTCCCTGGCGTCCCGCACGGCCTCGCAGCTGGTTGTCGATCCGGCGGGACTCGTGACGCTCAGACCCAAGGACGTACAGCCCGCCGAGCTCGCGGACTTTGTCACCCTCGGCCTTGCACTCCTCCTGGTGTTTCGCTAGGAGCTCCTTATAGCGGGCTTGACCCTCGTCGCTTTCAGGGTCCAGCCCACTCGAGCGCACCTCTTGGGTTGCGAGCATCTCGGGGTTACCTCCGAGGAGGATGTCCACTCCTCGCCCAGCCATGTTCGTGGCGACCGTCACAGCGTGAAGCCTGCCCGCTTGCGCGACTATCTCCGCCTCTTTCGCGTGCTGCTTCGCGTTAAGGACGTGGTGCGGGATGCCCCGATGGTCGAGCATCTCCGACAGAAGCTCCGACTTTTGCACCGACGCCGTACCGACCAGGACCGGCTGGCCCATCTCGTAGCGTTCGACAAGGTCTTCCACCACCGCGTCGAATTTCGCCGCCTCTGTCTTGTACACCAAGTCGGCCTGATCCTCGCGGATCATAGGAAGGTTCGTCGGTATCGGAATGACCTGAAGGTTGTAGGTGTTCGCGAATTCCGCGGCCTCGGTCTCCGCCGTGCCGGTCATGCCGGCCAGCTTCTCGTAGAGGCGAAAGTAGTTCTGCAAGGTGACGGTCGCCCAGGTGTGGTTCTCCTCTTTGATGGCTACCCGCTCTTTGGCTTCGACAGCCTGGTGCAAGCCGTCGGACCATCGCCTGCCCTCCAAGACCCGACCGGTGAACTCGTCGACGATCTTCACTTCGCCGTCGGCGACGATGTAGTCCTTGTCGCGCTTGTAGAGGTCCTTGGCTTTGAGGGCCTGGGTGAGTTGGTGAACGTAGTTCGACGAGACGATGTCGTAGAGGTTGTCGATGCCAAGCGCCCGCTCTACCTTCTCGATGCCCGACTCCGTCGGAGCGACCGTGCGCTTCTCCTCGTCGACCTCGTAGTCGACCTCACGTGTCAGCGAACGCGCGACGCCCGCAAACTGGGCGTAGAGACGGGCGGACTCGCTGGAGGGACCGGAGATGATCAGCGGTGTCCTCGCCTCGTCGATCAGGATCGAGTCGACCTCGTCGACGATCGCGAACTTGTGGCCCCGCTGGACCATGTGCTCCAACGCCCGGGCCATGTTGTCGCGCAGGTAGTCGAAACCGAACTCGGTGTTGGTGCCGTAGGTGACGTCGCTGTTGTAAGCGTCCTTCTTGGCCTGCCATCCTTCGATCTCCGGCGACACCCTCGCCACCGTGAGGCCGAGGAAGCGGTGCACCTGGCCCATCCATTCCGCGTCGCGGCGGGCTAGGTAGTCGTTCACCGTCACCACGTGGACCCCTTCGCCGCCCAAAGCGTTGAGGTAAACCGGCAGAGTGGATACGAGGGTCTTGCCTTCGCCGGTCTTCATCTCGGCTATCCCCCCGAGGTGAAGTGCCGCCCCGCCCATCAGCTGCACCTCGAAGTGGCGCTGGCCTATCGTCCTTCGCGCCGCCTCCCTGACCGTGGCGAAAGCCTCTATCAGCAGGTCGTCGACGTGTTCGCCCGCAGCGATGCGCTCCTTGAAGCGAACCGTCTGAGCGGCGAGATCCTCGTCGCTCATAGCCTCCATCTCCGGCTCAAGGGCGTTGATGTCGGGCACGAGAGCTTTCAGGGCGCGAACCTTGCGTCCCTCCCCGGCTCGGAGGATTTTGGTGAACACGCTCATCGCCGCATTATCCTAGTGATCTCATGTGACTGCGTACGCTCGGTAGCGTTAGATGTGCCCGCCGCTGACGTCACTTTCCAGCAGAAGAGGGTTTCGACCAAGACTCTAGCCGGGTACCTGCCCCTGGCGGTGATGGTGACTTTGTACGTGGCCCGCTTCGCCTTGCTGTCGGTTCAGGTGCAAGACGGCTTCGGCGCTCCCGGCTACGACCTGGGGATCTTCGACCAGGGAGTCTGGCTTCTCAGCCGTTTCGACGCACCGTTCGTCACGGTGATGGGACGCGACCTTTTCGGTGACCACACCTCGTTCGTGCTGCTTGCGGCCGTGCCCCTGTACTGGCTGTGGCCGGCAGCGCAGACCCTGCTGGTACTGCAGACGCTCCTGCTAGCCGGGGCGGCCGTGCCGATCTTCGTGCTGGCCCGCCGGAGGCTCGGCGGCGTGTGGATGCCATCCGCGCTGGCGGGCGCGTACCTGCTCAACCCTGCGCTTCAGCGCGGCAACTTGGAGCAGTTCCACCCAGAGAGCTTCTTGGTGGCGTTCCTCGCTCTCGCTATCCTCGCAGCTTTGGAGTGGTGGCCCCGCCTTCTGGTGGCCTCCGTCGTGGGAGCACTCCTGGTCAAAGAGGACACGGCTTTGCTGGTGATCCCGCTCGGAGTGTGGGTCTACTTCCGCAGGAACAAAAAGTGGGGGGCAGGGATCGCCGTCGGCGCCGGAGCGTACATGGCTTTCGCGTTCGAGGTGGTGATCCGGACGCTGCTGGGAACGGCCGCCTTCTACGCCAACAGGCTGCCCTTCGGCGGTCTCAGCGGTCTGTTGGAGTCGCCTTTTCTCCATCCAGGCCAGCTGTGGGCGTACCTTACGAGCGGAGGCCGGCCGTACTACCTGTGGCAGATGGGTGCGTCGTTTGGCTGGGTGTTCCTCATGTCCCCTGAGGTCGCTGCGATCGCGATCCTCAACCTCGCCGAGAACGTCGTTTCTAGCTTCCCGTACATGCACCAGATCCCCTACCACTACTCGCTGGACGCAGTTCCTGTCCTTGCTATGGGGACAGTGTTCGCTATCTCGCGCCTAGCCAGCCAGACCAAGAAGGCTGTTGCCACCGCCACGGTCGTGTCGTTCGCGGTCGTCTCTTGCTACCTGTGGGGTCTGTCGCCTTTCTCGGCCGACCCGACCTACCCGCATCTCGCTCCCGCAAGCGCGGCGGTCGCCGCTGCGGACCGGGCTCTTTCGGTGATACCAGCCGACGCAGTAGTGTCCGCCGGCGACTTCTACGTCAGCCACCTAGACCACCGCAAGTACATCTACCAGTGGCCGACGCCTTTCCGCGCGCAGTACTGGGGCCTCTACAACCAGGAGGGTACCCGCCTTCCTTTCGCGTCCACGGTCGAGTACCTCGCAGTTCCGACCGTGATGTCAGGCACCGACGAGGCGGTGTTCGAGTCGATCGCCTCCCGGTTCCGCCTCGTGGCCTCCGGAGGCGGCGTCAGCGTGTACCGCCGGGTCGCGCCCGGACGAACTGGTGGTTGACCTCAGCGGCTGACCTGGTCTTTGACCCCACACCCGCCCGGCTTTCCCGGGGCCCCAGCGGCCCCTGCCGAAAGCCGGGACTTACATCTAAATCGCACCATGATCAGCGGCTCAGCAGCCCGTGTCACGCCGCGGCGACGCCTGCGTGAACCGAACGGCTGCGCCGCCTTACGTGGGTCGTTTCGCCTGCGACTGGCATCGACTTTCAACCACAGACCCGCTGAGGTCAGCCTGAGTGTAGCTCGCCTCGCCGTGCGGGCTAGCCTACGCCGGCCAGGGCCTCCTTGAGCTCTCCCAGGACCGGGACCGGCCCCGGGTCTACGCCGCACTCGGCGGCTAGCCAAAGCGACATGTAGTCGCCTATGAGGATCAGGTCGACCAGCTGGGCAAGGTCCCCGTCGCCTTCTGCCGCTACCTGCACGACGTCGGCGACCACCTCGCCCATGATCTCGCCGACGAGCTCGAAACGCCGGCCGATCTGGGGGTGCTCCCCGTCGTGGCGCAAAGCTATCGCCGTGATCATCTGACGGGTGACGTCGCCGTTCTGGCCCCAGCCGCAGATCTCGTTGTGGCAGAGCTCAGGTTGCGCCGCCCACCACGCGGCGGTCTTGGCGTTCTCGTTCACCTGGGTCTTCCACCTTTGCGCCGCTGCGGCGCCGACCAGGCCACCGCCGTGGATCAGCGGGATGGTCCTCCCCACCTTCCGGGCGATCGACGCTGGAAGGCTCCCCTCGGCGCCGGCTTCGATCTCGTCCCGGCGTCTGCGGAGCTGCTCTACCGCCAAGTCGATCCACTGTGACGCTCCCCGGTACAGGCCGAGGTGCTCCAAAGTGACCAGAGCCGGGACGAGCATGGCTCCAAGAGCAGCGCGCGGTTGGGGTATGTCCGGCGGCACCGAGAAGACCGCAGCCCCAGCTGAGCGGGCCATCTGCGCGAGCTGGCCCCCTCCGGTCACAGCGACCAGCCGGCCGCCGGCGTCGAGAGCGTCGGTGGCGACCTGCAGTGTCTCTTCTGTGTTCCCCGATGCCGACACGGCTATCACCAGCGTGTCGGGGCCGACGAAAGCCGGGCACTCGTAGGACTTGCACACGACCACAGGTACCGACATCAAAGGGGAAGTCGCGGCCACGACGATATCCCCGGTGATCCCGCTGCCGCCCATACCAGCAATCAGTACAGCGTCTGGGGCGAACGGCTCCAGCTGATCTGCCTCCTGCGAGGCGCGGGTAACTGCCTCGGCGACCTGCTCGGGGAAGGCCGCCGCCAGAGCGAACATGCCGACAGTGTCGACTGCGTCCGCCGGGACGGTCAACTCGCAGCCTGCCAGTTCGCGGTGATGCCCTCGGAGGCGGCCTTGGACTCCAGGCGCGCCGCCTCGGCGTCGTCGAGGGTTTCTGCTTCGTCTATGAGCATCACCGGTATTCCGTCTTTGATCTTGTAAAGCAACCGCAGCCGCGGGTTGTACAAGGTCTCTTCGTCTGCGAAGTACAAAAGCGGGCCCTTGTCTTTCGGGCAGGCGAGTATTTCCAGCAGCCTGGGGTCCAGGGTCATCGGGCTTTATCCTTCCCTTCCGGCCTTCCCGGACAGTTCGTCGATCAAGGCTAGGACCTGAGCGGTCCGCTCGTCGCAGGTTTGACGGTCGTCCGCCTCCAAGTTCAGGCGCAGCAGCGGTTCGGTGTTGGACGGCCGCAGGTTCATCCACCAGTCGGTTCCCTCGACGGTGAGACCGTCGAGGCGGTCCTGGGGGAGAGCCGAGAAGCGCTCGGCTACGGCTTCGATGACACCATGAGGATCCGACACCTCGGTGTTGATCTCGCCGGAGTCGGCGTAGCGCTCGAAGTCCCGTCTCAGGTCCGACAGCGGTCGGTCGGTCTTGCTTAGAACTTCGAGTACCACAAGCGCGGCGATCGACCCTGAATCAGCTCTGAAGTTATCCCGGAAGTAGTAATGGCCGGAGTGCTCACCTCCGAACAGGGCGTTCGTCTCCGCCATGACAGCCTTGATGTAGGAATGCCCAACCCGTGTCCGGATGGCGGTCCCCCCCCGCTCGGCGATTATCTCCGCCACGGCCTTCGAGCAGATCAGGTTGTACAAGATCGTGGACCCTGGATGCTTGTCGAGCATCGCCGCCGCGACCAAGGCCGTCGTCGTCGACCCCGAAAGCGGGACTCCCTGATCGTCGACGAGAAAACAGCGGTCCGCGTCGCCGTCGAACGCCAAGCCGACGTCGGCCCCACTCGCGCGGATGCGCGCCTGGAGGTCTACGAGGTTCGCAGGCTGGATCGGATCGGCGGGGTGGTTCGGGAAGTTACCGTCGAGCTCCCCGTAGAGGACTTCCAGCCGCATCGGCAGTCCTTCGAAAACCGCCGGGACCACCAATCCGCCCATCCCGTTGGCAGTGTCGGCCACGACTTTGAGAGGCCGCAACGCCTCACGGTCCACGAACGACCGTACCTTAGCTGCGTACTCGCCGAGCACGTCGGCGTAGAGGACCTTTCCCGTCGCCGGGGTCGCTTCGGCTTCCTCGCCCGGGGCTCCCGCCGGGGGCTCCGGGGCTCCCGCCGGGGCCTGCGCTGTTTGCGCCGGGGAGGAACCCCGGGCGGAGAGGATCGAGGCTACCTCCGCTTTTATGTCGGCGAGGCCGGTCTCGACGCCGATCGGCCTAGCCCCTGACCTGCAAAGCTTGATCCCGTTGTAGCGGGCCGGGTTGTGGGACGCGGTGAACATCGCTCCGGGAGCGTCCATCAGACCGGAAGCGAAGTACATCTCGTCGGTGGAGCAGAGGCCTATGTCCACTACGTCCACGCCGGCGGCCGTCGCGCCCCTGCTGAACGCCTTGACCAGCTCCGGACCAGAAGGCCTCATGTCCATGCCGACGACGATCCGCGCGGAGCCTGCGAAGTGAGCGAACGCCATGCCGACAGCTTCCGTCAGAGCGACGTTGATCTGCTCGGGGTACACGCCCCGGATGTCGTAGGCCTTGAAGATTTCCTCCAGGCCGAAAGATTCCTGTTCAGTCATTTCAGATGTGACCTTAGTGGGCGCAAAGGTGCTGTCGGGTGACCGTTCCTCCGCCTCGCCTCCCGGCGGGGCCGTCACCTCCGCCTCGCCTCCCGGCGGGGCAATCGCATAGCTTGGGGACGCTTCGCCTGGCTCGTCTGTGCCAGCGGCTGGCGCAAGCCCGCCAAGCCCCGCCGCATCGCTGGAGGGCGCCACCGGGGAATGTTCATCGCCGGGAGAGGACTGCTCCGAGGGCTCAGCGACGTCCGCGCGGCGCTGGCGGTTCCGCCCGGCACGGTAGACCACCGGCCCTGCCCGCCATAGCACTACAAAGGCGGCCAGGCCGATGAGCGTCAGGATCTCGCTGATCCAGTCGACCGCCGTCTTGGTGTAGGAGAGGGTCACGTGGGCGGCGGTAGGCACCACGACCATCAAGTTGGGTGTAACCCGGTAGACGCCTCTAGCCCCCGAGACGTGCCAGTTCGGGAAATAAGACTCGTGCACGAGCACCGGGACTCCGGTCCGGCTGACGTTGAACGAGATGGTCTGCGTGCCTTGGACGATGTCGGTGACCGCTACCGACGGGAGCGCCTTCGCTGGCACGTCGGTTTGGGTGGGGCTGACACGAGCCCAGGTGGAAGGTCCCGTCGCAGTCTCGTACACGTCCCACCGGGACGGGTCCAGGTACCACGATTCCGCCGCGTTCAGCCACAGCGTCGGGTTGCGCGTGTCGACTCCGGTCATCACGACTGGCTGGTTCTGCAGGGGGGTGACCAAGGCTGAGCCGAGGATCTGGTAGATGTCCCACGTGCGCTGCTTGACCGTCGACGTCGACCCGGTCGTGTAGGTCACCGGGTACGGTCCGACCGTGGCGATGAGCTTGAGCTTGGGGTCCGCGTTGGCCGCCGCTTCGATAGTGGGAGTCTCCGCCATGAAGTAGCGGTCGCCGTTCATGATCAGGTGGTCTATGCCCTCCGAGACGTCGGGGGAGGCCGGGTAGTCGAGACCTCTTACCGGGTTCGCAGGTTGCACCGACAGTTCGGCGGCGTTGAGGAAGTGGAACGGCGTAGTGGCGGAAGACTCGTAGTAGAGACCTTCCTCCGAGCCGATGCAGCCGTTCGTCCAGTACGGGAGGAGCATCAGCGCGTCGGGGGTTCCCATGTCGTTGAGCTCCGGCTCGTACTGCCACATCGCCTGGCCGCAGCCGTATTGCTTGCCGATCTTGGCCATCTCGGCGACCAAGGCGAAGTACTCGTTGCGGCGGGACTTGCCCGGGTTCTGGTAACCCGAGTAGTTCCAGTAGACCCAGTCAGGGATGAAAGAGCTGTCCATGCTCGTGATGCCCAGCCAGTCGTAAGCACCGCTCGAGGTGGTATGGCCGAAAGGCAGGTCGTGGAGCGGGTACAGAACCCATCCGAAAGACGCCAGGGCGACGACGACGGCCACTGACAGGGCGCCGAGGCTCCCGGAGCTTTTGGCTCCCGCCTTTGGGCGCGCTCGATCGACGAGGGCGCCAGACGCCCGGTATTCGCCGGCGGCTGCGCTCGCCCGGCGATTCCTGACCGCCTCCACTACGAGCATGCCGCCTTCGGCGAGCGCCAGCCCCGCTAGGAGGTACAAGCACAAGAACCAAAACGGCAGCGCACGAGCGTTCCAAAGGCGGTTCTGGGGTGAGAAGCGGAACACCAGGGCGCTGAGCGCCGCCATGATCCCCCAGAACACGCCGAGGCGGTTGGACCGAAAGGCTGACAACACCAGCCCCAAGGCCGCGAGCGCGACGAGCCAGAGGTCCTTGCCCGGGAACAGGGACGCCACGTAGTTCGTCAGGTTCTGGTAGCCCATGTTCGTCGCGTAGGGCAGGTCCCAGTAGAACGGCAGAGCCCAAAACGCCAGGAGCAGGACCGCGATGACGCCGGTCGGCACCGCCCAGCGCACAAGTCGGGTCCAGTCACGCGTGGACACCAGGCTCATGACCACCAGCACGACAGCTCCGACAGCCCCGAAGATCAAGGGCAGGACGTGGCAGAGTCCGCAGCACGCCAGGATGACAGCCGCCGAGGCTCGATGCTTGCCGTTGTCCAGCCCTCGAGCGACCAGACCGAGGAACACGATCGCGAACGTCAAAGATATGGAGAAGGAGAACTCTCCCGCCATCGTCGACGCTATGTTCCCGCCGTAGATGGTGAACTGCCTGGTGAAGATGAAAGGCAACGTCGCAACGCCAAGAGCGGCGGGCACGGGGAAAGCCGCCTTTGCCAGACGGCCCATAGCCCACGCAGCGACTGGCAACGTGACCAACCCGACCACCGTGACCAGCTTGAAAGCGATGTTGTAGGGGATCACGTAGGAGGCGAGGGCGATCGCCCAGATCGGCAGGGGGAAGAAGAAAGTCAAAGCGGGGAAGCCGTCGTACCAGTCGGGCGCCCAGCCGTTGAGCGCCAGGTGAGGGAACAGCGCCCTTTTCACGAACGCCGGCAGCCACACGTGGGCTCCCATGTCCCCACCCGTGGGTGTGGTGTTGGCGAAGAGCTGCGAGGGCTGCAGCTCCTTGAACACGAACACCACAGCAGCAGCCACCACCAAGAAGGTGACGACCGCCTGCGGGTTGAACCTCTCCCGCAACCTGTCGAGCTTCGGTTGCGCGGAGTCGGGAGGCCAGATGTAGTGCTCGTACCCCGACGGTGGCGGCGCCTTAGAGGAGGGAGCGTCGGTCGCTGTCATCTGTTCCCATGTTGCCTTGTATCGGGCTCCTGCGGTGTTCGCCCGGCAACGGACGCCCGCTCGGCGATCTCGCGGCTACGTGTCGGCGGCTATGCCCAAAACGGCATCGAGGGTGAGAGACCCCTCCAGACCCTGCCACCAGCGTCGGTCGCAGTTGGAGCAACTCAGCATCGTGACCGGCTCTCCTTTGATCTGGATGTCGATCACCACCAGGTTCTTGGTTCGACATACCGGACACTTCACGCATAACAGTGTCGGCTCGAGTGACGCTCGACTTTAGGGTGCCCAGACCGGATGAGAGGATCATCGAAGGTGCACCACAGCCAAGACGGCCGCAGCGTTGAAAGCTGCGTGAGCTCCAAAGGAGATGGTGAGCCGGCCGGTAGCCCAGGCCAGAACCCCCAGGACAACCCCGAAAGCTGCGAGCCCGACGAACTGCGGCGCCTCGAAGTGAGCGAGAGCGAACAGTACGGCGCTGACCAGGATCGCCCAGGGCGCACCGATCCGGGCCGCCAGGGAGCGCATGAGAAGCCCCCTGAAAAACAGTTCCTCCACGAGCGGGCCTCCGAGCGCCAAGAGCACCATCAACACGCTGAGGCCCACGAGCGAATGCACCGACCCGGTGTAGCTTCGGGCGGGGCCGGAAAGCTGCGTGGAGAGGTGACGGTCCAGCGCTTCCAGGGGGTAGTAGATGGCTGGGATTAGACCGTACTGGCATGCCAGGCCGACGGCCGCACCGGCCGGCAGGTCCCACCACCTGATCCTCGCAAGGCCGAAGTCGGCCACGACCCGCCCCGTGCCGCGCGTTCGGCTGAACACGACGACCGCACCGACGAGGGCGCTCCACAGTCCGAGAAGGTCCGCTGCGGTGACCACGAGCGGCACAGGCCGCGACGAGCCGACCGTGAAACCGCTAGCGGAGGCCGCCACCGCAGTGGTCAGCGTCGCCACGAGGATCCCGGCGGCGAAACCTAACACGGCGTACCAAGCGCCCTCCGCGCGCACGAGCAGGCCTTCGCCCGAAGGTACGGACCTCAAGAGGACGCCGGCGACGCCACTTCGTCGCTCTGGCCGGGCGGGAGATCCTGGCCGGGCGGGAGATCCTGGCCGTGCGCACGGCGGTCGACCCTGGCCCATCCGACGGGCGCCGACAAGCGTTCCGCATGCCCCGAGCACAGCCCCCACTGGTTACCACCTGCGGTGGGGGCGGCGTCGAGCCAGATGCGCCGGCCGGAGTAGTCGTAGGTCAACCATGCGACCGTAGCCCCCTGACAGCCAGGCTTCGCGCAGAGCACGGCTTCTCTCACATCTGAAGTTTATCTACGCTGTCCCACCAAAACCGGGTACCCCGGCCTAGCATGGTTGCATGAGCAGGCAACCCGGAGATATGCGCGACATGAGGCCGGGCGGAGGCCCAGGAACGCCCGGGACCGGACAGCCGTCAGGCGCCAACTGGCGGTGGATCGCCGTGGTCCTCGCCGTGGTCGTGGTCCTGGCTATCGCCCTGTCGTCGGTGACCAAGTCGTCCAGCCCGCCCACTCAGAGCTACGGGGCTTTCGTCTCCGCTCTCAACTCGGGGCAGGTGGCTGCGGCGACGGTCAACAACGATACCGGCCACATTACCTACACAGACAAGTCGAGCAACCAGTACTCGGTGCAGGGCCCTCCCCTCGTGGGCAACGGCACGACCCTTGCCTTGTATCAAAAGGACATAAAAGACCTCACGCTTACCAATTCGACGACCAGTGCGCTCGCAACGTGGCTTCCGTGGATCATCTACGGCTTGCTCTTCGTGGGACTGCTCGTGTGGATCTCCAGGCGAGCTCAGGGGCAGATGAGCGGGATCATGTCGATCGGAAGGTCCAAGGCCAAGGTGTACACCACCGAGAGGCCGCGCACGACTTTCGCCGACGTCGCGGGTTACGACGGTGTGAAGCTCGAGATCAGGGAGGTCGTCGACTTCCTGCGCTCGTCGAACAGGTTCAAGGAGATCGGGGCGAAGATACCTAAAGGGGTTCTCTTGGTCGGCCCGCCCGGCACAGGCAAGACCCTCCTCGCCAGGGCCGTGGCCGGCGAGGCGGGCGTGCCGTTTCTGTCGGTGACAGGCTCCGACTTCATGGAGATGTTCGTGGGGGTAGGCGCTTCGCGTGTTCGGGATCTGTTCCAGACCGCCCGTAAGCAGGCCCCGGCGATCATCTTCATAGACGAGATCGACTCGATCGGACGCAAGCGGGGGGCGGGTCTCGGGGGAGGTCACGACGAACGGGAGCAGACGCTCAACCAGATGCTCGCAGAGATGGACGGTTTCGAAACGACCGAGGGCGTCGTGATGATGGCCGCCACGAACCGGCCGGACATTCTCGACCCAGCGCTGCTGCGCCCGGGTCGTTTCGACCGTCAGGTCGTCGTACCTCTACCCGACCTGGAAGAGCGCCTGCCGATCCTGGCGGTGCACTGTAAGGACAAGCGGGTGGACCCCGACGTGGACCTGACTGTGGTCGCTCGCGGCACGCCAGGTATGAGCGGCGCGGACCTGGCCAACCTGGTCAACGAAGCTGCACTTCACGCTGTGCGCCGTGGAGCTACCGCTATCGCCATGCGCGACTTCGAAGCTGCACGCGACAGGGTCCTTATGGGCCAGAGGCGGGAGTCGACTGTCCTGTCGGACAAGGAGAAAGAAGCCACCGCCTACCACGAGGGCGGTCACGCTGTGCTGGCGTACGTGCTGCCCGACGCGGACCCGGTGCACAAGGTTACGATCCTGCCTACCGGCATGGCCCTCGGCGTCACCCAGCAGCTGCCTATCGAGGAGCGCCACACCTACTGGCGGGAGTATATCGAGGACGCTATGTGCGTGATGATGGGCGGTCGCTGCGCCGAGCAGCTCATCTTGGGGAGCTTGTCGACCGGCGCTTCGAACGACCTGCAAAGAGCGACTGAGATGGCCCGCAAGATGGTGCGGGAGTTCGGCATGAGCGACCGTATCGGGCCGATGGCCTGGGGGCAGGAGAGCCAGGTCTTCCTCGGCGAGGACCTCATGCACAACGCCCGTGACTACAGCGATGTGACGTCGCGTGTCATCGACGAGGAGGTGGAGCGGATCCTGAGGGAGCAAGAAGCCCGGGCGACCCGCCTGCTGTCCGAGCATCGCCGGGGCCTGGCCGCTGTGGCCTCGGCCCTTCTTGAGAAGGAGACCATCGACGGCGCCGAGGTTGGCCGGCTGGTGGACGAAGCCTACGGTGCCCCGGTGCACGACGGCGCGCCGATCGTGCCTCGTTTCGCTGAGGTCACCGGCGACCCGCTCGACCTTTAAGGCGACGACGATCCGGCCGGCGCAACCGGCCGGATCGTGGGTTGGTGTAACGGTTGGCGTTTAGTGGTTGCTCAAAGGGACTGCCGGGCTGAGTCCGATCCCGCCGGTCCCGCCGACCCCGTAGAGGTCGTACTCCACGAACACTGCCGAGCTGGCCGTGACCTGCAAAGGTCCGCTCGCCGCAGAGGTCGCCGCCAGGCTGGCCTGCCCGCCGGGCGCTATCGTCAAGGCTCCGCCGTTGGGGAGTGCCGGCGCGGGACCCCCGGACAGGGCCGTCACCCGAGCAGTGACGGTCGTCGCTCCCGGGTTGTAGACGACGAGCTCGCCGACGTGGTGGGAGTCTAAGCCTGTGGCGGCGACAAGCCAGCTGCCGGCGCTCGCTGTTTCCCCGAGAATCTGGCCGTTGCCGCTCACAGTCCCGGTCACCCCGGAGACGGGAATAGCGGCCCCGGAGGCGGTTAGGGTCCGCACGGCGACGACCGGGACGTTGTTCGTGCTCGTCAGCGTCGCCGTGTGGGCGACTCCCGCCGGGATGCGGGCCTGCTGCTCTGACACGACGGGGACCACCTGGCCGGGGCCGACGCTGAAGTCGAACGGTTCGGCTGCAGCGCCCGCGATCCCGATAGACAGCCTCACCTTCGCCTGAACCGAGCCCGGGTTGAACACGACGTATTGTTCTTGGAGGTTGTTGCCGGCGAGACCGTCAGGCCACGACCACGACGTGGCGGCACCGGGCGAGCCGAGGGTCACCGTGACCCCCGCTGTCGGCCAGGCTGGATCCGCGAGAGGTTTGCTCGCAGCGGCACTGCCGACGAGCGGAGCGCCCGAAGGGGGCGGCGTGACAACTTCTGTTTCCCAGGCTACGACGCTTCCGGTGCGAGCCTTGACGATCGTCTCGATACTGCTCCGCCGGCTCAGATAGCTTCCAAGGTCGACGGTCGCCAGCCCGTCGGCGGGAACGTCGATCCCCTGGAAGTTCTGCGGTTGCTCGCTCCCCTGGTTGGTTACGAAGCTGAGGTCGACGATCGTCGACGTCGGGTACGGGTTCAGCAGCGAGATGTACTCGTCGGCGTTCACCCGTGTCTGGCCGCCGGGCAGGTACCAAGTCGGCGATCCGGACGTCGCGCAGGGACTGACCGACGCCCCCAGCGGCCCGCTGACCGACTGGTAGACGACGACCTGGCCGGCGTCAGCCTCGACTATCGCCCCGGCCCATCCCCCGCCCCCAGCGGCGACCTCAGGGACCGAAACGGATCCCCTCGCGGGAACGTCCATGGTCTTGATGTCAGGGGTCCCTGCGCTGCCAACTACCGACACGGTGGCCTTAGCCTCTAGGGATCCTGCGTTGGCTATGACGACCTGACCCGACGCGTCGCCGGCGGGGTTCACCGACGACGCCGGGGCGCCAGGGGCGACCCCCGAAGCCTTCGCGGCCGTCGACGTTGCCGCAGTCGTGGTTGTGGTCGTAGCGGTCGTGGTTGTGGGCGCAGCACCTTGGGCGCTAGAGGTGGCGCCGGCGCAGAACCACGACGACGACAGCGCCGCAGCAGGGGCAGCCGTCGGTGATATCTGAACGCCTCCGCTTTGGCCAGAATGCGTCGCGGGCCTCGAAGCGGAGTGGTCGACGAGCCCGAGCACCACCAAGACGCCGACGACGAACGAGACGACCCTCAGGCGTCGAAGGCCGTCAGAGCTCTTGGGTGCTCCTTTGTCGCCGCCGGGCAGGCGGTCCTCCTGCAGACCCGCTGTAGGCCCGCCAGGGACCTCGTCTGGGCCCTCGGGCGTGTCGTCGGGCGCGTCGTCAGTCATCGGCCCAGCTCCCGTCCGGCCCCCAGCTGTCGTCTTGCTCTACGGCTGGCGGCGTCCGCCGCGCGGGAGTTCTGCGCAGCGACCCCCCCGACGTCGTACGCCTCCCCGGGGGTTGCGCCGGCTCGAACCATTCCGCCGGAGCGACCCTCGCCGCTGCGCCGATCTGGTTGTTACGGCGCCGCGAGATCGTGGCTGCCGCTACAGCCAGTGCTATCACTACGAGCTCCCCGGCCTGGAGTACCCGCAGGCCCCACGGGGTCGCGTAACGCAGGGAAGCCGTAGTCGTCGACGAGAGCTGAGCAGGCAGCTCGAAGCCCATCGCCCACCCAAAAGCCCGTCTCGGCGCCACGTTGGCTCCTTGCAGGTCCAAAGACCAGCCTTTCGAGAAGGTGTAGCCCACGTAGGCCGCGCTCCCAGCCGGAGCCGTCCCGGCTGGCAGGGTCCCCGTCGCAGCGCCCGGTCCGTTGCCTAGCACCCCCTTGGCGCCGCTCAGGCCGGTCTGCTGCAGGGGACGCTGCGCCTGGTAGGTCTGTGTCGTCGAAGAGCCCGCCGCTTGTGAAAAAGCGACGCCGACCGCGCTCGGAGGCAGCAGCGAGCGAACCGGGGACCACGCCGAGTTCTCGTAAACCTGGTAGTGACTGTCGCCGACGTCAAGCGGCGCGAGGTCGGTCTGGGTCTCTAGACCTGCCAGGAGGGCCTCGGGGAGCGCCACGGGCCGGGACCCCGAACCGGTCGGCCCGGTGTGGTTGGCGACGACGATGTAGCGCACCCCTGCCGGGGCAAGAAGGTGACCCAGCCGCGTGGTCAGCTGGTCCTGCGCCGCGATAAGGTCGCCGGCTAGGACCGGTGAGGCTCCCGGAGAGCCGGTAGGGAACTCGTCGGTGAGCGAAGGCACGGTCCCGAATGTCGTGGCGTAACCGAACCCCGGCTCGAGGCGCCGGCTCGCAAGTGGCAGCGCGTCGGGAACGCCGACCCAGAGCACTCGGTACCCGCCGGCTGACGGTCGGGGCAGCAGCGACAGGGCGCTTGAAGGGCTCGCGGACGGCATGTCCCAGCGTCCGCTGCCCGACGCTGCGACGAACGGTACCGACGCGAGGGCCAGGCATACAGCCCCGGCGCCAGCAGCGCCCTGGCGCCAACCGAAGCGGTATCCGGGCAGGTCGATCTCGAATGACGCCGCTCCGAGAGCCACCGCGCTTGCGAGCGCTGCCGCTGCTGGAGCCAGCACCACATCTGCGGGAAGGTTGGGCAGCGCTCCCCTGCTGGCCGCCCACGCGACCCCGAAGGACACGAGTGCTACCGCCCACAGCCGTGATGCCCACGCCAGCCTCCAGCCGCGGCCCAGAACCAACGCGAGCGCGGCTGCGACCAGGATGAGCCACTCCCAAGCGCCTGAGCCGTAAGGGCCGGTGTGAAAGCGCAGCACCGCCGCCCATCCCAGTCGGTCCGCCGAGGAAAGGGACGGCCCGCCAAGTGCGGCGGGGCTGGAGAAGACCGTCGCCGACCAGGGCAGGGTGAGGACGAAGCCGGCCGCTACCGAAGCCGCCGTTCCCGCTGCGAAACGCAGAACCGTCGCGGTGTCACCTGCGACCAAGGAGCCGACGATGAGGCCGATCCCGACGATCAGGGCTACGTAGAAGAACGACGGTGCGCCGGCCGCCGTTGCCCCGATGAGCGCACCTAGGACAAGCACCTTCGAGGCGAGCGCCGCTGACGCTCCCCGAGGTACCGGGATCGCAGCAGACAGCTCGACTATTCGGGAGAGCACCCACGGTGCCGCAGCGAAGGCGACCAGCCCTTCCCAGTCGCCTTTCGACAGGGAGTTGTAGGCAAGAGGAATTATCGCATAGGTAACGGCCGCAAGGAGCTGTCCCCGCTTCGAACCCCACCACCTCGCACCCCTGTAGGCGCCGGCGGGACCGACGACGAAGGGCAGCAGCGCAAGAAGCTGGGCCAATGTGCCCACAGCCCCGAAGGTCGCCGTGGCGGCGACCCCTATGAGAGCCAGCATCGGAGTGGCCGGGCCCGCGACCCCGAGCCCCGACGTCTGCCAGCCCGACCACCAGTCCGCCCAGATCGAACCCCATCCGGACGTGACGTGAGGTAGCTGGCCGATCTGGGGCAAGCCGTGGCCGAGGATGTTGCGGGAGCCGAACAACAACACCACGAAGCCCGCTGCCAGCAGCGCTACCAAGGCGCGCCGGCCGCCCGGAGCGCTGAGCGGACGTCCACTCTCGTTCTTTGGCGTCGCGATCCCCTCTGCGCGGTGGTCAACGCCGATCCTCAGGTGTTCGGAGCGCGAACGCAAGAAGGCTGTCATCTGCGATGCCGTTCCCGCTTGCAGCGACCTCAAAGCCCGGTCCCCGACCCGCCGGCTTCGCTGGACAGCCCTCCGGGAGCGTAAGAGCTCTGCTGGCCGGCGCAACGAGAGGACCGGCGCTCTCAGCGTCGCCCAGGCTTCGCCTCTGCGGCCGCGCGCTACGAGCACCAGCGCTTCGACCAGCGCCCACAGAAGGCCTAGGGGCAGGGTCCAGACCAGGTTGAACCACTTGTAGCAGGTGAGGACGGTCCGGTAGCGGGCCACTTCGGTTTCGCGCCTTCGAAGCGCAAGGCGTTCCTGGATGTCGGTGTCTTGTCGACTTAGTGCGTCGTGAGGCTCCTGCGCGTGACGGACGGTCGCTGCGGGCACGACCACCAGTCGGGCTCCCACAAGCTTGGCACGCCACGACAGGTCAAGGTCACGGCCTTCGCCGTCGAAGCCGGTACCGAAACCGCCGAGCGTCTTGAAAAGGTCGGACCTGACCAGCGTCATCCCGCCCGGCGCGACGAGTATCTCTCGCACCCGGTCGTGCTGGGCTTGGTCGAGCTCTCCCGGCTCGACTAATCCTCGGACCATCCCAGCCCAGTCGGTCGTCGCTCCCACCGCCATCAAACGGTCCGAACGGTCCCACTCGACGTACTTTGGGCTGGCGATACCGGCGTTGGAGCGGAACGCCTCCTCGACTAGGAGGCGAACAGCCTCCGGGGTCGGAGCTACGTCGTCGTGGCAGATCACGAAGTGGGAGGCGCCTTCGACCATGCCCACGGCAGCGTTCACCGCAGCCGAGAATCCGGTGTCGGCCTTGAGGCGCAGCACGTAGGCGTCAGGCGCAGCCGCCTGTATGCGAAGAGAAGTCTCCGGGTCGCCCGTAGTGTCGACGATTATCAGCGACAGGTTCGGGTAATCCTGGTTGCCGAGCGCCCGGAGCGACTCGTCGAGCCAGGACCCGGGGTCACGGATCACCACCACAGCGGCTACCGCTGGGGTCGCAACAGGCTCGGCAGTAAGTGGGTCCGCTGGCATCCGGGTAAACCACAGTAGTTAACGCCCGGACGGCGCTACCCCTCACCGGCCACCCTTTCGAGTGCGAGGGGCTCGACTTCAACCTTGCGAGGGGCTGCCAACGTGCAGACCTCCGCTAGGAGGTGACTTATGTCACCTCCTATGATAAAGGCTGCCAGGAGTGCTAACTGACCGTATACAATAGTTAGCAGTTGGTATTTTCTAATGAAAGGTAATGACAATGCCTAGCACGAGCCTTCCGGGCATCGAGTGGGACAAGGCTGCAGCCGGTATCGGCGAAGCCCTCAAAGAGGCGGCGTACGTGGCAGTAGGCCTAGGCGTCCTCAGCTTCCAGCGTGCGCAAGTCCGCCGGGTGGAGATGGCGAAGCAGTTCTCCAAGTTGGCCAAGGACGCGCCGGTTCAGAGCCTTCCGAGCCTCGACGTTCTACTGTCGCAACTCGGCGGCGTCGCCAAGATCGTCGACGCTGCGGTCGCGCCAGCACGCAAGCAGGCCGACGAGCGCCTCGACCGGATCGAAGAAGCCCTCCCCGAAGCCGCTCGAAAGACAGTGAAGACCGTCCGCGCGACGGCTCTGAGCCAGGAGCAGGCCATCCGCTCTGCTCTCGGAATCTCCTGAGCCGGCAGGTACCTCGAAAACGGCAGGTACCGCAAAAACCGACCTCAGGCGTCGACCTTCCAGTAGTCGAGGACGTCCCTGAGCGTTCGATCCAAACTGTAGGCAGGCTCCCATCCGCACTCGGATTCGAGCCTGCCTGGATCACCCCAAAGATCAGGAACGTCCACAGGCCGTACACGATCGGGGTCCACGCGTATCGGGATGTCGAGACCGGAAAGCTCGACGAGGCGCTCGGCGACGCTTCTGATGGACACGGCCCGCCCGCTGCACACGTTGTAGACCTGACCGGGACGGCCCTTTTCAAGCAAAAGGCGGTACGCGACGACCACGTCACGAACGTCGCTGATGTCACGGTTCACGTCGAGGTTTCCTGTTCTGATGCTGGGTGCAGCCGAAGCGGCGGCTGCGGCTACTTGCTGCGCGAGAGCCGGAACCACGAAATTAGCTGTCTGGCCTGGGCCCGTGTGGTTGAACGGCCGGGCGACTATCACCTCCAACTTGCGCCCTCTGAACATCTGAAGCGCCACGATCTCGGCGGCCGCCTTGCTGGCCGCGTACGGGCTAACAGGCCTCACAGGCAGCTCCTCCCTAGCCGGGAGAGCGTCCCGTCCCGCCCAGCCGTACACCTCCGACGAGCTCACCAGGAGAACCCTCGGGGGACTAGCGCACGCCGCCGCAGCGTCGAGGAGGTTGGCGCTACCGACGGTGTTCACCTCGTAGGTGCGGCTGGAGTCCCCCCACGACGAGCCGACGCTTGAAAGAGCCGCCAGGTGCACTATGCAGTCCGGGGCGACTCCGACTACCGCTTCACGAAGGGCCGCTGCGTCGGTGACGTCGACGTGCTCGTCGAGACCGGTGACCGCATACCCGCTTTCGTCGAAGTGGCGCACTAACCAGGACCCGACGAACCCTCTGCTACCGGTGACCAACACGCGCATCGACGAGACCCTACCCTCTCGCAGGGCTCAAGCGCTCGAACGCCTCCACGACCTCGACGGGGCAGCGCTGCATAACATGGGCTGGTGACAGTCCCGCCGGCCCGCCTCGAGCACCCCAGGCTGCTCAGCGTCCAGCCGGTGGCGGACGGAGGCGGATCCGAACGGGCGCTGATAGGCCTTATACGTGAGATGACCGCGTCGGGCTGGGACTGCCACGTGGCTCTCCCGTCCCCTCCGGCACTCGCCGACGAGTACCGCGACGCCGGAGCCACGTTGCACGTCGTCGCCATGGACCGCCTGACCACGAGCGGCTCCCCGGCCCGCTGGCTGCGATACGCCCTCGGGTGGCCGCGCAGCGTCGTCGCGCTGGCGGTCCTCGCTCGACGCGTCGGGGCCCACGTCGTGCACTCGAACTCGCTGCACTGCTGGTACGGCTGGGCTGCAGCGCTTCTAACCGGGCGCCCGCACGTGTGGCACGCCAGGGAGATCGTGTTCCAGTCGAGTCTTGCGCTGAGACTTGAGCGTTTCCTGGCGAGGAACTTCGCTCGGCGGGTGATCGCAATCTCCGGCGCCGTCGCCGCGCAACTCGACCAGACGAACGTCGTCGTGGTCACCGACGAGGCGGATCCCGTCAGGTTCAATCCCCGGCGGGCCGGCACTTTCAGGCGCCGAGAGGGTATCTCCGACGGGGTTCCCCTGATCGGCTCGGTAGCCCGGCTCGACACCTGGAAAGGATTCGACACTCTCCTCGACGCTTTCCCGATGATAAAAGAGCGTCGAGGAGACGCCGAGCTGGTCGTCGCCGGACCAGCGGTTCCCGGAAAGGAGCTCTACGCTGCAAACCTGGAGTCGGTAGCGAGGTCCATGCCGGACGTTCACTGGCTCGGACCTCGAAGCGACGTCGCTGAGATCATGGCGGACTGCGACGTGTTCGTCCAGGTGTCCTCGGAGCCTGAGCCTTTCGGGCTCGTGATCGTCGAAGCGCTCGCCTGCGGGACACCAGTCGTGGCGGGAAACGCCGGCGGCCCAGCGGAGATCCTCGCTGCCACCGCCCGAGATGACAGCAAGGCGTTTCGGGCTCCCGGCGCTGTGGTCCCTCCCCGGGACCCGGGCTGCCTCGCCGCCGCCGCAGTCGGCCTGCTCCCCCCTGGCCCTTCGAGCACCGAGCAGCGACGCTCCCGAAGAGCCCTCAGGGACGTAGGCGCGGGCAACTTCGAAGCGGTCTTCTCGTCGGTGCTCCCCACCCGGAGTTTCCGGCTCCGCCACCGGTGGCGGTAGCGTAGCGGGGTGATAGTCGCTCTGTGCGGAGGTGTTGGTGCGGCCCGGATGCTCGCCGGGCTGTCCTCGGTGGTCGCCCCCGAGGAGATAACCGCCGTCGTCAACACCGGTGACGACAGCGTCTTTCACGGCCTTCACGTGTCACCCGATCTCGACACCGTCACCTACACCCTCGCCGGGGCGATCAGCACGACGTCGGGGTGGGGACTCGAGGGGGAGACCTGGAGCGCGATGCAGGAGCTTCGAGCGTTGAGCCAAGACAGGCTGGGCTGGTTCAACCTGGGCGACCGCGACCTTGGGACGCACCTGTTTCGCACGAGCAGGCTGAGCGAAGGAGCGACCCTCAGCCAGGTGGCCGCGGAGGTGGCAGCCAGGTGGTCGGTGAAAGTGAGGATCGTCCCTATGTCCGACGATCCGGTCCGCACCAAGGTGGTCGTCGCTGACGGCGCCGACGGGGAGGTGGAGGTCGACTTCCAGGACTACTTCGTCAGGCGGCGCCACCAGGTTCCCGTGCGCCGTGTCGAGCTGCGCGGAGCCGAAACTGCGAAAGCGGCCCCCGGCGTGCTGGAGGCCATCGCGTCGTGCGACATGATCGTGATCTGCCCTTCCAACCCCGTGGTTTCGATCGGCCCTGTGCTTGGCGTCGGCGGTATCGGCGAGGCGGTGGCCGCCCGGCGTTCGTCGACTGTCGCGGTCTCCCCCATCGTCGACGGTCACGCCCTCAAAGGTCCCGCAGACCGTATGCTCAAAGAGCTCGGCCACGAAGCTTCCGTGGTTGGCGTGGCCCGAATGTGGTCCCGTTACTGCGCGACGCTGGTCATAGACGAGGCGGACGCCGGACGCGCCGGCGAGGTGGAAGCCGAAGGGATGAACGCCGTAATTTGCCCGACAGTGATGTCCGACGCGACCAAGGCTGCGGACCTCGCCCGCATCGTCGTGTCTATTGGCCGCCCCCGCCCGGCGGCGCAAGCCTCCGCCCGCCCGGCGGCGCAAGCCTCCGCCAGCCCGTCACGGCCGGCGGCCGCGGACCGACCGTGACGATAAGCCTCATACCCGTCGAGGGGATAGGCGAGATCCGCCCGGGAGACGACCTGGCAGAGCTCATCTTCGAAGCTACCCGGGAGCCGAGCGGCGCTTCGGGTCAGGCGGCGGCCTCGTGCCCCGACCGTGGAGGTGTGGTACTAGCCGACGGGGACGTGGTGGTCGTAACCCAAAAGATCGTGTCGAAAGCCGAGGGACGCCTGGTGGAGGTCGATCCCGCCGACCCCCGCTCCCACAAAGTTCACGTCGAAGCGGAAGCGGTGAGGATCATCCGCCGGCGCGGGGATCTTGTCATGACCGAGACCCGCCACGGGTTCGTGTGCGCCAACTCGGGCGTGGACCTCTCCAACGTGGAGTCAGGATGGGCAGCGTTGCTGCCAGTCGACCCGGACCGCTCTGCAAGAAGGGTCCGTGACGGCCTTTTAGCGCGAGGCGCCACGAACGTCGGGGTCGTCATATCCGACACTTTCGGTCGCGCCTGGCGGCGGGGTGTCACCGACGTGGCTATCGGCTGCGCAGGGGTGGCGGCCGTAGTGGACCTTCGCGGGACGCGGGACGCTCTCGGCCGGGAGCTGACCGTCACGGAGGTGTGCGTGGCGGACGAGATCGCCGGCGCGGCCGAGCTGGTCATGGGCAAGTCGACCGGGATCCCGGTAGCCATCGTCAGAGGGGTGGACCCCTCATGGCTTCGCGAGGGGTCGGTGAGGCGTGACATCGTCCGCCCCTACAAAGAGGACCTGTTCAGGTAACGCCAGGCAGCCGCGCCCCGACGAGGCCCTGGCCGGCCTCGACTTGGTGACCAGCTCCGATCACGCACAGCCCGTCGAGGGTCGCGCCCTCCCCTATGTTCGCCCGGGGACCTACTATCGACCCGACGACACGCGCTCGGGGTCCGACCACGGCCCCGTCCATGAGGACTGAGCCCTCGACCCAGGAGCCTTCCCCGATCTCGACTCCGACACCGACGACGCTGCGAACGACGGTCCCGACCGCCACGCAGGGGTCCGCCTCAGCGTAGGCGAGGTTCGCCTCCAAGAAGGCGGCCGGGGTGCCAGCGTCGAGCCACGCCGCGTCCGAACCCATTGCGAACATCGTTTTCTCAGCGACCAGCTGGGGGAACGTCTCGCGCTCGATGGAGACCCTACGTCCCGACGGCACACGGTCTATGACCGAACGTTCGAGCACGTAGGTACCTGCGTTTATGAGGTTGGTGGGGGCTTCACCGGGCGGCGGCTTCTCTACGAACGCTTCGACCCTCCCGGCGTCGTCGGTCGCTACCACACCGAAAGCGGACGGGTCAGCGACGGGCGTGAGCGCTATGGTCGCCTCGGCTCGTCGATCCCTGTGGAACGCTACCAGCCCGGTCAGGTCCAAGTCGGTTAGCACGTCGCCGTTGACTACCACGAAAGTCTCGTCGAGGCCAGCTTCGAGCGCAGCGAAGCGTATAGCCCCGGCAGTGTCGAGAGGAGACGGCTCGACCGCGTAGGCGAGCTTCACTCCGCAGCTTTCACCCGACGGATAGGCCTCCATGAACGCGTCCGGTCGGTAGCCCAAGGACAGGACCGCCTCGGTGATCCCATGCGAGCGGAGCCATTCGAGAACCCGCTCGATCATCGGCCGGCCGCCTACGGGCAGCATCTGCTTGGGGACGCTCAAGGTCAGGGGACGCAGGCGGGTGCCCTCGCCCCCGACCAGCACGACCGCTTTCATCGTCAGCCTTTAGGCGCCGTCGTAGACGCCGACTTCGCTGCCGGGACGCTCGTAGGCGCCACCGACGGGACGGTAGTGGACGTCCCAGTCGAAGACGAAGCCGCCTGGAGGGCCGTGAGCGCTTTGCCTACCGAAGCGGGCGGTGCCGGGATCGACGAAGCCTTCCCCGACGGGACGAAAGCGATAGTTATGAGATCTCCGTTGACGAAAGGCACCTGCCTGGGGTCCAGCTTGGGAAGCTGGTTCTTGGCGCCGTTGTAGAGCTCTCCGACAGTGTCGCCGACGTAGGCGAACTGCTTTACGTACACGTGCCCCGGCTGGCCTTCGCAGGTGTTGCCATCCAAGTAGAGATGCCCGCCCGGCAGTTGAAGCTCCGCAGCGTTGAGCTTCATGCCGACCGCGGAAGCGAACTTGTCCAGGGTGGCGTTCTTGCCGGCGACAGCTTTCACCTTCGGGGCGACGGTGATGATCCCAGCCTGGGTGGTGGTGATCCCCTGCGGGTCACTAGCCGGGACCTTGATGTCGGGCAGGAACTTGCCGCAGGCGTACACAGCATACCCTTCGTACCAAGTGGTGCCGACGGTGGGTGCGGTACCCCCGGCGTTGTTGATCTGGGCGATCAGGCGGTTACGGCTTGTGACGGTACCGGCGAGGCCTAGGACCACTATCGCGGCGATCACCGCGAAGTAGCCCCACGGGGTCCTACGACGCCTACCTTTCCCGCTGCCGATCCCAGCAGCACGAGCCACTTTTTTGCTAGACGAAGCCTTGCCCATGTCGGCGGTCAGGTTAGCCGGTCGAGCGCCTCTCTCCCAGCCATCCCCGCCTCACGCCCGACACGAACCTCGCAGCGACCGACACCGCAGCCCTAGCTGCCAGTCCCACCAGCAGTGCGGCCTGCGCGATCCCCGCCGGGTCGCCGCTTCGTCGGCGGGAGAAAACCCACATCGACTTGTGATGCGCGACGATCATCTTGTAGGGGTGCAGGTCGGCGGCTACACCCTGGGCGTGCTCCACGACCGACGACGGTTCGTAAGCTACCTGCCATCCGGCCTCGCCGAGGCGCCAGCACAGATCCACGTCCTCCATGTACATGAAGTAGGCCGGATCGAAACCGCCGACGCTCTCCCACGCCTGCCTGCGGGCCAAGAAGCACGCGCCCGACACCCAGTCGACCAGGGCCGCCTCGCGGTGATCCCAGTCGACGAGACGGTAACGCCGGGTGAAGCGGTTCCCGGGGAAGACAAGTCCGAGCGCAGCGTGTCCGACGGCGTCGACCGTGGAAGGGAAGGCCCGGGCCGACGGGTACAGGGAGCCGTCCGGGTTCAGAAGTTTCGGGCCGACCATCCCCACGTCGGGATGCCCGTCGAGGGTTGCCAGCAAAGCGCGGAGCGCGCCTGGCTGCATCTCGATGTCGGGGTTGCAGACTAGGAGTAGAGGGCACGCCGACAGCGCAGGGTGTGCCGCCCCGAGGTTCGCTGCGCGTCCGTATCCGACGTTAGATCCCGACGCCAACCAGATAGCCCCGGCTGTCTCGGCGACTTGTGCCGAGTCGTCGCGCGATCCGTTGTCCACGACGACGAGCTTGGTCAGCCCTTCGCTTCGCAGGGAGCTCAGGCATCGACGTAGATGGCGGGCGGTGTTGAAGTTGACGACCACCGCCGCAACGTCAGCCGCAACGTCAGCCGCTCGGGGTGACCGTGGAGACGGCTGCCGGCGAGGCAGCTGGTGGGACGTCGTGCTCACCCCAGCAGCTCTTTGACGGCACGGTTCAGAGGTTCGTGGTAGTCGTCGAGCAGGCCCCGCCCGGACAGGCGCAGAACTGCGTTGTCGAGCACCGAGTTCCTGGGTCTCGGAGCCGGCCGGGGAGGCTCCAACTCCTCCGTCGTGATCGGCTGAACGCGACCTTGATCCCAGCCGCCGGCGGCGAGCACGTCCTTGGCGAACTGGTACCAGGTCGTCGCTCCCTGGTTGGTCACGTGAACGATCCCCGGCGAGCGCTCCCCGCCCAAGCTCAACACCATTCCAGCCAGGTCGGAGGTGAAAGTGGGGCAGCCGAACTGGTCGTCGACGAATCGAAGCGGTCCGTCTCCTGCCGCTATACGCAGGATCGTCTTGACCATGTTGTTCCCGAAGGCGCCGCAGACCCAGGAGGTGCGAACCACCGACGCTGCAGGGCAGCACGCGAGGACTTCGCGCTCCCCTGCGAGCTTGGAGGCGCCGTACACCGACAGCGGGTTGGGCTGGTCCCACTCGTTGTAGGGCCGGGGGGCGGTCCCGTCGAAGACGTAGTCGGTGGACAGGGCCACCAGGTGGGCGCCGGTGCGCTGCGCCGCCTCGGCGACGTTGCGGCTCCCGAGAGCGTTGACTCGAAACGCCCTAGCTGGGTCCGTTTCGCAGGCGTCCACCGCGGTCCAAGCCGCCGCGTGGATTATGAGGCCCGGCCGGTGCGCGTCGACCGCCGAGAGAACGTCATCCCTGCGGCCCACGTCGAGCTGGCTGCTCGACGCTGCTATGACCTCCAGGTCCGACCGGCCTGAGACGAGCCTGGAGATCTCGCAGCCGAGCTGGCCGCCTGCGCCGGTGACGAGGACTTTCAAACCCACCGTCCGCGCCCCCCCGGGTGAGATCCGCCCGCCCCCGGCTGAGAATGGCGGCGGCCGTCAAGCTTCGAAGTCATCGGGCGCCTTTTAGAGGCTCCCACCACCAGCGGTTGTCCCTGTACCAGGCGAACGTGGCTGCGAGCGCCTGGTCGAGATCCGCGGACGGTTCCCAGCCGAGCTTGCGGACCTTGGCCGAGTCGACCGCATAGCGGCGGTCGTGGCCGAGACGGTCCTCCACGTAGCGGACCATCTCCTCGCCGACACCAGCGAGCGCGAGGAGCCTGTCGGTCAGATCCCGGTTGGAAAGCTCGTTGCCGGCGCCGATGTTGTATACCTCGCCGGGTTCTCCTCTGCGCAGGACGAGGTCTATAGCGGCGCAGTTGTCCTGCACGTGAAGCCAGTCGCGTCTGTTCAGACCGTCCCCGTAGAGCGGGACTTTCAGGCCGTCGAGGAGGTTCGTCGCGAAAAGCGGGATCACCTTCTCGGGGTACTGCCAAGGCCCGAAATTGTTCGACGACCGGGTGACGATCACCGGGGCCTGGTAGGTGGAGTAATACGAAAGGGCGATCAGGTCTGAGCCGGCCTTCGAGGCGCTGTAAGGCGACCTCGGGTCGAGAGGGTCTGATTCGAGGCTTTCGCCCTCCTCGACGGAGCCGTAGACCTCGTCGGTCGACACGTGCACGACCCTGGACACCCCGAGCGTCCGGCACGCGTGCATGACAGCGTTCGTCCCTACGCAGTTGGTCACCACGAAGTCCTCAGGGCCGGTGATCGACCTGTCGACGTGACTTTCCGCGGCGAAATGCACTACAGCGTCGTGGCCGTCGAGGGCAGCGCTGAAAGCCGCTAGGTCACAGATGTTTGCGTGGACGAACCGGTAGCGGCCTGAGTAGCTTTCTTCTAGCCCGGCGAGGGTCGACTCGTTACCGGCGTAGGTGAGAGCGTCGTAGACGGTCACCGCGTCGTCGGTCGTCTCCAAGACACGGCGCACGTAGTTGGAGCCGATGAAACCGGCTCCCCCAGTGACGAGAATCCTCATGGCCGCAGAGGTTAGCCGGGACAGCCCGGCACCGGGTCGGCGTCAGGAGCTAAAAGGCTATTTGAGGTCGATGCTGCAGTGGTCGCCTACCATCAGCCTGGTAGCGCTCGGACGCTGAGCGGTCCTGGTCACGCTCACGTGATGTCCGAGCAGGGAGTCCTCCAGCCTTCCCGCCTCGACGACGCTGCAGTCGTCGAGGATGACCGCGTGCTCCACCTCGCTGCCCGTGATCGTGCAGCGACGGCCGATAGCGCTGAACGGACCGATGAAGCTGTCGGTGATCGTCGTGCCGGCCCCGATCACCGCCGGTCCGCGCACCCGGCTGCGGCGCACGACCGCACCTTCCTCTAACACGACACGTCCCTCGATCTCAGAGGTTTCGTCTACGCGTCCGTCTATCCGGCGTTCGAGGGTCTCCAGTATGAGGCTGTTGGCTTCCAGCAGCGGCGTCAGTTTGCCGGTGTCTATCCACCAGCCGTCGAGGATCTCGGTGCGGACTCTCAACCCCTGCGCCACCAGCCAGCCGATCGCGTCGGTGATCTCCAGCTCCCCACGCGCGGAGGGTTCTATGGCGTTGACAGCTTCGTGTATGCGGGCGTCGAAGAGGTACACCCCGACGAGGGCGAGGTTGCTGGCCGGGTTGGCCGGTTTCTCCACGAGGCGGACCACCGATCCGTCCGCTCCGAGCTCCGCCACGCCGAAGTGCTGCGGGTCGGGGACGGCCTTGAGGAGGATCTGTGCGCACGGCGGCTCGGGGTGGCTGCCGTCGAGAGTCTGAGCGGCCGCTCGGCGCCGGTCCTCCTCGAAGCGCTCGACGAAGTCCTCCAGCGACTGCTGGAGGAGGTTGTCCCCCAGGTACATGACGAAGTCCTCGTCGCCTAGGAAGTCCTCTGCTATGCGCACGGCGTGCGCCAGGCCGAGGGGTGCCTCCTGGGGGATGTAGGTGACGTCCACGTCCCACTCGGAGCCGTCCCCGACCGCACCGCGGATCTCGTCGGCGGTGTCACCTACGACGATCCCCACCGACTTGATACCCGCCGATGCGATCGCCTCCAGCCCGTAGTACAGGATCGGCTTGTTCGCGACGGGCACCAGCTGCTTGGCCCGGGTGTGGGTTATGGGTCGAAGCCGGGTTCCTGCCCCCCCGGCGAGGATCAACGCCTTCACGGGGCGGGAGGATACCACCGGGCGCCCCCCAGGCGGGCAAGCGGGCGGGCAAGCGGGCAGGCAGGCGAACTGCTAGCGCAGGTGGGTCACGTCCCCCACCGACAGGACCGTCTCGGCCCCGCTGTCGCCGCGTACGACGAGACGTCCTGCGCCGTCCACGCCGACCGCCACGCCGAGCAGCCTTCGTCGCTGTCCGAGGTCGACCTCCACCCGGCGTCCGACGGTGCCGCAAGCCTCGGCGTAGTCCGCTGCGATCCGGTCCCAATCCCCGAGACGGCCGTCCAAGTCCGCCAGCCAGCAGGCGACCAGGTCACTGCGGGAGATCCTCCTGCCGGCGAGCTCGTCGAGGATCGCGGATCCGGGAGGACCGCCGTGCACGTTGACGCCCATTCCCACCACGACAGCGTTCTGGCCGGGAGACGCCCCGACGGGTCCGCTGATCGCCTCGGAGAGAATCCCGGCGAGTTTCGCTTGACCGTCGGCGGCGAGCAGGTCGTTCGGCCACTTCAAGACCGCCGAGACACCGGCCACCTCGCAGCACGCGAACTTCGCTGACATAGCGGCAGCGCAGGCCAGGAGATGCCAGCGTTGCGCGTCGAGGCCCGCCGGCCTGAAAAGGACCGACACCAAAAGCGCTTCCCCCGGGCTGGCCTCCCAGCGCCTGTCGAGACGTCCGCGGCCGGCGGTTTGGAAGTCTGCGACGACCACTAGGCCCTCGTCGCTACCGCCGGCAGCCGCCGACATGACGTCCCTGTTGGTGGATGCGGTCGTCTCGACGTAGCGCACGTCGCAGAAGCGAAACCCTCCCGGCGGGCGCCCTGCTGCTCGCTCGTTTATACGTCGGACTAGCCCATCTTGGTTCATGCTGACAGAATGCTTTCTTGTGCTCAACAAGGTGCTCATAGCCAACCGGGGAGAGATCGCAGTCCGGGTGATCAGGACCGCCCGAGAGCTCGGCGTCTCCACCGTAGCCGTCTACTCGGAGCTCGACCGTGATTCGATGCACGTCCGGATGGCGGACGAAGCGTACGCCTTGGGAGGCCAGACCGCAGCGGAAAGCTATCTGGCCACCGACAAGATCCTCGACGTGCTCGCCCGTTCGGGGGCGGACGGGCTGCACCCCGGGTACGGTTTCTTCTCCGAGAACGCCGACTTCGCGAGAGCTGTGTCGGACACGGGAGTCGCGTGGATAGGACCGCCACCGGAGGCGATCGAGGTGATGGGCGACAAGATCAGCTCGCGGCTCGCAGCGCAGCGCGCCGAGGTCACTGGGGTGCCCGGGACGACCGAGGTGCTGCGCAGCGCGGACGAGGTCGTCGCTTTCGGCGAAACCCACGGCTGGCCGGTCGCTATCAAAGCGGCTTACGGAGGCGGCGGCCGCGGGATGAGAGTCGTCACGCGCGCGGAGGACGCCGCGTCAGCTTTGGAGTCGGCCCAAAGAGAGGCCGAGAAAGCTTTCGGACGCTCCGAAAGCTACTTGGAGCGCTACCTGACCTGGCCACGCCACGTGGAGGTCCAGGTCTTCGCTGACACCCACGGCAACGCCGTCTACCTCGGCACCAGAGACTGCTCAGCGCAGCGGCGTCACCAGAAGCTGATCGAGGAGGCCCCGGCTCCGGGCATCCCAGCAGAGACCCTCGAGGCGATGGGCGAAGCCGCCGTGAAAGTCGCCAAGGCCTGCGGTTACGTCAACGCCGGCACCGTCGAGTTCATATACCAAGACGGGGACTTCTTCTTCTTGGAGATGAACACACGCCTCCAAGTGGAGCATCCCGTCACCGAGCTCGTCTTCGGTCGGGACCTCGTCGCCCTGCAGCTGAGGGTGGCGTCGGGTGAACCTCTCGGCTTCGCCCAGTCGGACTTGAAACCGTCCGGTCACGCGATCGAAGTGCGCCTAAACGCGGAAGACCCCGCCGCCGGGCGGTTCCTGCCGTCGCCCGGCACGATCACCCGTTTCGACCGTCCGGACGGCTTCGGGGTGCGCGTCGACGCCGGCTACAGCGCCGGCGACACGGTGAGCCAGTTTTACGACAATCTGATAGCCAAGCTGGTCGTCTGGGGGGTCGACCGCGAGGACGCCCGCAGGCGGGCTCTGCGCGCTCTGCGCGAGACGGTGATCGAAGGTCCGGCGACGACGATCCCGGCGGACATCGCGATCCTCGAGCACGCTGACTTCGCAGCTGTCCGTCACTCGACGAACTGGGTCGAGACCGCCCTGGACTTGAGCGGTGTGACCTCGGCTGCGACTCCGGGCGACCCGCCCGGCGAGGGGAGGGTCAGACGCGACGTCGACGTCGAAGTCGACGGCAGACGCTTCGCCGTCAAGCTGTGGGTACCCGAAGGCGACCCCGGGGTCGGAGCCCTTGCAGGCGGAGCCTCTAAGGGCTCAGCCGGCGCGCCCGGGGCGCGTCCGAGCCGTCCCCGCCCGAGCGGAGCCGGTCACCACCATAGGGGCGGCGGCGGGAGCGGCCAGGTGACCGTGCCGATGCAGGGCACGATCGTCAAGGTTCTGGTGTCGGTAGGCGACGAGGTCGAGGTCGGCCAGGCGGTGACGGTCCTGGAGGCGATGAAGATGGAGAACAACATCACGTCGGAGACCTCCGGCACCGTCGCCGAGATCAAGGTCGCGCCCGGCGACTCCGTCGGGGCCGGCGACGTGGTCATGGTCATCGCCTGATCCCCCGCCGGCGACGTTCTATTCGGCTGCTTCGGCCTATTCGGCTGCTTCGGCCAGCGCTTCGGACAGCGTCGGATGCGCTAGACAGCTCTCGACGATGTCGCTCACCTTCAAGTTGGCGGTCACGGCCAAAGCGAGAACTGATATCAGCTCAGCAGCGTGACGTCCGACTATCGAACCGCCGAGCACGACGCCGGTGGCGGGATCGGAGATGATCTTGACGAAGCCTTTGGTGTCGTCGTTGATCATCGCCTTGGCCGCCGCAGCGTAAGGCACCTTCGTCACCCGGATCTTCCGGCCGGTGGCGAACGCCTCAGCCTCGGCGAGACCGACGTCGGCTATCTCCGGTTCGGTGAAGATCGCCGACGCTGCCTTCTCGTAGTCGATGTGGCGGTGCTCGCGGGTGTGTATCCCCATGATGTGCTCGGCGATCTTACGCCCCTGCATCGACGCCACCGACGACAGCGGCAGCTTCCCCGACACGTCGCCGGCAGCGTAGATGTGGGGAATGTTGGACTGGCAGTGGTGGTTGATCGGAATGTAGCCGCCGTCGGTGATCACGCCGGCGGATTCGAGGTCGAGGCCGTCGCTGTTGGGGATGGAGCCGATCGCCAAAAGAGCGTGGCTTCCCTTGGCGACGCGCCCGTCGTCGCAGCGCACGTCGACGGCGTCGGCGGCGACGTCGATGCCCTCAGCCCTCGCGCCTTTGAAGAGCCGGACCCCCCGGCGTAGGAGCTCGTCCTCCAAGGCCGCTGCGACCTCCGGGTCCTTGCTCGGCAGGACCTGCTGGCGACTGACGATCAGAGTGACCTTGGCGCCGAAAGAACTGAACATGTGGACGAACTCCACTCCGGTTACCCCGGACCCGATCACGACAAGATGCTCGGGCATCTGGGGAGGCGGGTACGCCTGGCGGGTGGTGAGCACCCGATCCCCGTCGGGCTTCGCCCAGCCGGGGATCCTCGGGCGGCTACCGGTCGACACCAAGATCGCGTCGGCGTCCAGCTCGACTGGGCCGTCTGGCGTGTCGGCCACGACTGCGTGAGGGCCCGACAGTCGGGCGGTGCCTGTGATGATCCTCACCCCCTGACTGTCGAGGAGCTGGGTGACTTGGGAGCGAAGGTGATTTTCGATCTCGGCGATGCGCTCTCGTTGCACACCCAGGTCCAAGCGGGCTTCTTGATGCGACAGGCCCATCCCTTCGATCCGGCGCGAGAAGCTCATCGCCCCGCCGGTCGCGATCATCGTCTTGGACGGTATGCAGTCCCACAGGTGGGCGGCGCCCCCGACGATGTCGCGTTCTACGAGGGTCACCTCTGCGCCGAGGCGGGCCGCGTACGTGGCGGCCGTGTTACCGGCCGGTCCCCCGCCGATGATGACGACTTTCACTGTCACGGTCAGCGGCCCGGCTGGTAGAGGCCGAACTCGTCTCGCAGCACGTCGCTCACCTCTCCTAAGGTCGCTCTGGCTCTCAGCGCTTCTTTCATAGGGATCAGCAGGTTAGCCGTGCCCTGCGCTGCCGCACGAACCGCTTCGAGAGCCGCGTCCACCGCCGATTGGTCCCGCTCGGCCCGGGTGCGGGCAACCCTGGCAACCTGCTGGCCTTCGAGTTTCGGGTCGATCGGGAAGACCTCCGCGTGGCTCGGCTTGTCGTCGACGAAGCTGTTGACACCCACGATCAGGCGCTCCGCTGAGTCAACCGACTTGGTGTAGGCGTAAGCCGCCTGCTCGATCTCGTCCTGCATGAAACCCGTCTCGATGGCAGCGACAGCCCCTCCCATCGATTCGATCTTGTCCAGGTAGGTCCACGCCGCCTTTTCGATCTCGTCGGTGAGCGCCTCGATGAAGTACGAGCCGCCAAGCGGGTCGGCGGTGTCGACGACCCCCGACTCGTTCGCGATGATCTGCTGGGTCCGCAAGGCGATAGTCGCAGCCTTCGCCGTCGGCAGACCCAAAGCCTCGTCGAAGCCGTTAGCGTGAAGGCTCTGCGTGCCTCCCAGGACCGCGGCGAGGGACTGGAGCGTCACCCGGGCGATGTTGTTCTCGGGCTGCTGGGCGGTCAGCGTGGAGCCGCCGGTCTGGGTGTGGAAACGCAGGAGCTTGCTCTTATCGTCTTTCGCGTCGAAGCGCTGCGTCATGATCTTCGCCCACATCCGCCTGGCCGCACGGAACTTGGCGACCTCCTCGAAGAAGTTGTTATGGGCGTTCCAGAAGAAGCTGAGCCTAGGAGCGAAGTCGTCCACGGCGAGCCCCGCCCCGACGGCGGCCTCGACGTAGGCTATGGCGTTAGCGAGAGTGAACGCTATCTCCTGAACGGCGGTCGAGCCGGCCTCGCGGATGTGGTAACCCGAGATAGATATCGTGTTCCAAGCCGGAAGGTGCTCGTTGCAGTAGGCGAAGATGTCCGTCACGAGCCGCATGGACGGCCGGGGCGGGTAGATGTAGGTTCCCCTCGCCACGTACTCCTTGAGGATGTCGTTCTGTATCGTCCCGCCGAGCTTCGCGGCGGGAACTCCCTGCTCCTCCGCGACGAGCTGGTACAAAAGCAGAAGGATCGCAGCCGTCGAGTTGATGGTCATGGAAGTCGTGACACGGTCGAGGGGCAGGCCTGCGAGTAGCAGCCTCATGTCGTCCAGCGAGTCGATAGCGACGCCTACCTTGCCGACCTCGCCAGCCGAGCGCGGATGGTCGGAGTCGTATCCCATCTGGGTGGGCAAGTCGAACGCGCACGACAACCCCGTGCCGCCGCCTGCTAGGAGCAGCTTCCAACGCTCGTTGGTCGCCTCGGCGGTGCCGAAACCCGAGTACTGGCGGATCGTCCACGGGCGACCCCTGTACATGGTCGGGTAGATGCCACGGGTGTAGGGGTAGCCTCCCGGCGTTCCAAGCTTGGCGGACGCATCCCAGCTTTCGAGGTCCTCGGGTCCGTAGAGAGCCTTCACGTCGATCCCGGAGTCGAGGCGGCGCGCTGCGGCGTCACGCGAGTCGGTTGCCATGCAGGAGAGGATACGACGCCCAGCCGCTGCGCACTACTTCGCTGCGGGCCCTTTGACAGCGACTGTTGTCAGGTCGTGTCCGGTGTCACTCCCCCGAGGCGCTCAGACCGCTGCGGCTATCGGGTGGGGCATGCACAGACCGTCGTACTCTGCGATCACCAGCTGCTCTTTGGGTATGGAGCACGCAGCACACTGCGGGTCCCTGTTCACCTTGAAGATCCTGAAGGTCTCCTCCAGGGCGTCGTAGGCGAGCAGCCGCCCTGAGAGGCTTTCGCCTATGCCGAGGAGCAGCTTGATCGCCTCCATAGCCTGGATGCTTCCGATGATGCCGCAGAGGACTCCTAGCACCCCGGCCTCCGAGCACGACGGGGCCAGCTCGGCGGGGGGCGGCTCGGGAACCTGGCAGCGATAGCAGGGACCTTGATGGGGAAGGTAGACACTCGCCTGGCCTTCGAAGCGGAAGATCGAACCGTGCACGACGGGGATGTCCAACTTGAGCGAGGCGTCGTTGACCAAGTAGCGGGTAGGGAAGTTGTCGGTCCCGTCGACGATCACGTCGTATCCGGCGAAGATGTCCAAGACGTTGTCCGCCCCAAGTCGCACGTCGTAGGTCACCACGTTGACGTCAGGGTTGAGCAGGGTCAGCGTCTTCTTAGCCGAGTCGACCTTGCGCTCGCCGATACGGTCGAAGTTATGGAGTATCTGGCGTTGAAGGTTCGACTCGTCCACGACGTCCATGTCGATGATCCCCAGAGTCCCCACCCCAGACGCCGCAAGGTACAAAGCTGCGGGCGATCCGAGACCGCCCGCTCCAAGAAGCAGCACCTTGGAGGCGAGAAGCTTGGCTTGGCCTTCCACCCCAACCTCGGGTAGCAGGAGGTGACGCTGGTAACGGTTGCGCTGCTCGGCGGTGAGGCTGACCGGCGTGGACCAGTCCCGACCTTCGTCTTTCCACTTGTTGAAACCGCCGTCCATCGAAACCACGTTGGTGTATCCGAGGGAAATCAGGGTGTCCGCTGCGAACGCCGAGCGCATACCCCCGGCGCAGTACACGACTATGCGGGCGTCCTTGTCGGTTACCTTGCCCTCGACGGTGCTTTCGAGGAAACCCCTCGGGATGTGAAGCGCCCCGGGCAGGGCGCCCTGCTCGTACTCGTCAGGTTCGCGAACGTCTAGGACTACCGTCCCCGGCCTGGCGATCTCCGATGCCGCCCCGGCGGTGTCGGTCTCTTCTATTCGACTTTTGGCGTCTCGCAGCAGGTCCCTGAAGCTAGTCATGTGTAAATATTACCTCTAAGGTCGGGAAATGGAACTCGAAGATCTCGAAGATCTGGTCAAGGCCCGCAGGATGTGCCGGGATTTCTCAGCGGACCCCGTCGACCCGGCCGTCGTGGACCGCCTGGTAGAGCTCGCACGCAGGGCTCCTTCGGCCGGGCACACCCAGGGGTGGGCTTTCTTGGTGCTCGAAGGAGCAGACCAGACGAGACGTTTCTGGGAGGCGGACGCGTCCCCGCAGTGGCTTGCGTCACCTAGCCTTCCGGGGCTGTTGCGGGCGCCTGTGATCATCGTCGCCTGGGCGAGCCGCCAGGCTTACGAGCGAAGGTACGCCGAGGCGGACAAGGCGGCCTCGGCTCTTGCTTGGAGCGTCCCGTACTGGATCGTCGACGCCTCGTTCGCGACGATGCACATCCTGCTCGGAGCGCAGGCATACGGCTTGGGAGCTTTGTTCTTCAGGCTCAGACCCGGCGCCGAGGAGGCGCTCCGGGAAGACTTCGAGGTCCCAGACGAGTGGAGCGCGATAGGTGCCCTAGCTCTTGGGTTCCCAGCCGGAGGCTCGGGGCGCCAGCGGCCTCCCCGAGCGTTGCGCCCCGTCGAGCAGGTGGTTATGAGAGGAGGCTGGCGTAACTAGCTCGGCTAGGGCACGGCTTATCGGCACGCGTATCACCGCGGAGGCTATCGAGTCGAACGGCGTCTCCTGCGCGTTGACTATCACCACCGCCGCCCCGCAGCGCCGTGCCAGCGGCACCAGCGCCGCCGCCGGGTACACGCCGAGCGTCGTCCCCACGGCCAGCATCACGTCACACGACATGGCAGCGCTCTCGGCGGCTGCTACGACATCTGGGTCCAGGGACTGGCCGAAGCTGACCGTCGCGGACTTCAAGATCCCGCCGCAGGTCTCGCACGCCGGGTCAGGGTCCCCTGCTTCGACACGCGCGAGAGCGGCCTGCATGGGGCCTTCCTCGCCGCAGTCACAGCATCGGAACCTTCTTATGGTCCCGTGCAGCTCTACCACCAAGGACGGGTCACTTCCGGCGCCTTGGTGCAGCCCGTCGACGTTCTGGGTGAGCACAGCGACGAGGCGTCCTTGGCGTTCGAGGTCTACCAGCGCACGATGCCCGGCGTTGGGAACCGCCGACCAGGCCGGCGAGTCGAGCCGCTGGCGCCACGACAGGCGCCGCAGCTCAGGGTCGGCTAAGTACTGGCCGATGTGGGAAGTCTTTTCCGCTGCCGGGTTGCGGGTCCACAGGCCGTCGGGGCCCCGAAAGTCGGGGATGCCACTGTCGGTGGAGATACCCGCCCCTGTGAGCACGGTGATCCTCCGGGCGTCGCCGAGGAGACGCCGCCCGACGCTCATCGCCTTGTCGGAGAGGGAATCGTCTTCGCCGACTTGAACGCTGTGGACCACGAAACGATTCTCACACACCTACCGGCGAACGCTCCAAGTCCGCCGTCAGGGCGTCGCCTGCCGGGCGGTCAACCGAGACGGGCCAGTAGCAGGCTGCGAGCACCATGAGCGCCAACCCCGTGTTGGGGTCCGTCGCGCTGCCGGTGAAGATCCCTCCGAAGTCCTCGGAGACCCACAACATTGCGCCGGCCACGACGGCGACTAACACGGCGACCCGGGCAGCCCGAGGCGCGAAGACGCCGACACCCGCGAACGCGAAGGCCGCTGCCAGCACGATCGACACCTCGGTGCCGTGCCCGGCGAGCGCCCCGCCGAGCGAACCGTCCATGGCCTTGATCCAGCCCGGTTCGCCCCCCGCCATCCCAGACATCATCGCCGACAGCGCCTGCGGTGCGCGCATGGCCGGCGCGAGCGCGTAGTAGACGAAACTGGACCACAGGGCGAGCCACGCCAGCATCGCCGCGACCCTACCGAGCGGGCTGGTAGCAGCAAGCGACGAACCTGGCGTCACCGCCTGGTTTCGCGGCCACACGATGATCGCGATCAGCGCGTACAAGACGGCTGCGCCCGGAGCACCCATGTACACAGTGGTGCCTCCGGTGAGGATCCCGCCCAAGCCCTCACCGATCCACCAGACGCCGAGCGACCATCCGATCGAGACGCCCAGCGCCACCTTCGCGATCGAGGGGCGCGCGACACCGATCGCTATGCCGGCCGCTATGAGAAGCTGTATCGAAGCGAAGACGCTGTTGTAGAAGACGGGGTGGTGGACGACGAGCCCGGCGGAGAGGTTGATCGGCCATGCGACCAGCCCTGGGTTGCCGGCGGCGGTGGAGCCGATGATGTCGGTCGCGAAAGACCGGGAGAACATGTAGGGCTGGAACTGCAGGGCGGCGTCGAGAAGCCACAGCGCCGCCAAGCCCAGTTGAACGTAGCGGAGCGAAGGCTGTCGCTTCGCGGTAGGTGCCGGAAGCCGATCGGCGTCGCGGCGCGATGACAGTTGGAGGTTCACGGTCGAGATCTCCCGAGAGTCAGGACCGGCCGGTGACAGGCGAAGGGCTCGCATGTCACCGGCCGGGCTTTCCGATAACGTTTTTCTAGGTTGGGACCTGCCTAACTAGGGTTAGGCAGCGGACCCGTAGAAGGGCATCCCTTCAGAAGGAGGGCTGAAAGTGAACACGCCACCGTCGGAGGCGACTAGCCAATAGCCGTCGTAGGAGTTGTTGTTGAGTCCTGCGATGACCGGCTTGTTCAGGGTCATGTTCCCAGTCGACCCGTAGAACGGGGTGTTGAAGTCGAACACGCCACCGTCGGCGGCGATCAGGCGGTAGCCGCTTCCGTCAGAGACGGGAGCGATACCGACGACCGGCTTGTTCAAGGTCATGTTCCCAGTCGACCCGTAGAACGGGGCGTTGAAGGAGAAGACCCCGCCGTCAGAGGCGACGAGCCAGTACCCGCCTGTGGCCCGGTCGAGGCCCATCCCGACAACCGGCTTGTTCAAGGTGATGTTCCCAGTCGACCCGTAGAACGGTTCGTTGAAGGAGAACACCCCACCGTCGGAAGCGACGAGCCAGTACCCGTTGCTGTTGAGGTCGGTGGCTATACCGACTACCGGCTTGTTGAGCGGCTTGCCGCCCATCGAGCCGTAGAACGGAGCGTTGAAGGAGAACACCCCGCCGTCGGCAGCGGCGAGCCAGTACCCGCCTGTGGTGCGGTCGACTGCGATGCCTACGATCGGCTTGTTCAAGGCGACGCCGGTGAGCGAGCCGTAACAGGCTGCGCCACCGAAGACCGCGACGTCACCCTTGGCGTCAGTCTCGATGTACCCGGTGCCGTCCGGCAGGGCAGCTGCACCTGTGACCGTCCCCGAGGGGAGGGTGGACATGCAGCTGGTCTGAAGCGGACCGGGTGTCGGGGCGGATGCGCCAGGAAGCGTCTGGAACCACAGGTAGGCGTTCGTCGGGATCTCCCCGCCGATACCGCTGCCCGCCTGACCTTCGAGCGCCTTGACCGCAGAGTAGCTCTTGGAGTTGTACACGGCCTGCAGGCCGGCCTGGCTGGTAACAGGGATGACGATGACGTTCCACCATTCCGGCTGGTCCCCGTTACGGGTGGTCAGAAGGTGATCGTGGCCGGGCAGCGGAACGTTCGTCAATGCCGACGCTGGAGCTCCGAGCGCTGAGGCCAGCCTGGACAGGTCGATCGTCGCAGGGTGGTCGATGCACACGTTGGCGCTCGAGCACTGGTCGTAGCTGTTAGCGAACAGCGGGAGCGGAATGTACAGCGGGTCGATCTGGCTGTTGGTCACAGGCGGACTGGCCGTTTGATTAGGAGCGGTCGTGTCCGACACTCCGGGCGGGACGGTGCTCGACGCAGATCCGGCTTCGCAGCCGCTCTGCGCTCCTGACCCCTTACCATCCGCCGCGGTGCCGCAGTAGTACTGCTCGGTGTAGAGAGCCTGCACGTCCTGGCCGTCTATCCAGTCATGGCTGATGCCAATATTCTGGCAGTTGGGGGCTGTCGCCTGACAGTCGTTCACGAGGTTGTTGAACGTCGTTCCCGACTCGGTCTGATTCGCTGCGCTCGACGACGGCGCCGTTGCGACGGCCGGCCCTGGAGGAGCCGCCGGCGTGGAAGGACCCTGGTTGGCGAACTGCGCTGCCGGCACCTGGCCAGGTAGGACCTGGAAGAAAAGGTAGATGTTGCTCGGCGCTGCGCCGCTCATCTGGGCGGCGGTCAACGTACCCGTCGAGATGAACGTGTTCCACGCGGCGGATGTGCTGATCGGCACAACCTGCACGTTCCACCATTCCGGGAGCCCACTGTTGCGGGTGGTCACGAAATGATCGTGAGCCGGGATCGCCACGTTGGTGTCAGCGCTGAAAGGACCACCGAGGCGCGACAGGTCGACTGTCGGCGGATGGTCGATGCACGTGGCGGTAGCGATGCACTGTGTCGGTGGGGTCGGCGCAAAAAGCGGGGTCGGGATGTAGAGGATGTCGCTGTGCGTCGTGTTGCCGAGCGAGGTCCCGTCGGAAGATGGGCCGGTCGGATTTGCAGACGACGGCGGGGCGCCGACTTCGCAGCCCGTTGTTGCTTGCGAGGTGACGCCGGGGTCGCAGTAGTAGTTCTCGCTGTAGAGAAGGTCCACATTTTGCCCGTCGTAGTAGCCATAAGACTCGCCTACCTGGCCGCAACTCGGTGCATCGTTGCCACAGTTGTACTGCAAAGGGTCGATCGTGGTACCGCTGTTACCGCTCGGAGGCGGTGCCTGCACCGCGTGGCTGTGGACGGGCGACGAGGTGCTCGATGTGCTCTGAGCGCTGGCCACACCTCCCAGCGCAAACAGCACCGAGACGCTGCCTGCCAATACGGCCACGAGCGAGGTCCTCAGACCTAAACGCTTTCTACTATAGGCCACCATACATTCCGTCCTTTCTTGATTCGTTTGGAACCACGCCACGGACGGTTAGGACCCCTAGAGGCGGGACCGTTGCTCCCAGCTTGGCTGACTTCACGATGCGTTTTCGGCGTGACTACCGGATCCCCGGTTCTGGTTATCCGGTGCCGGCCGCCGAAGCGGATGAGAATCACCTTAAAAACTTCTAGATGTCGAGCTTGCTGGCGTTGAGCGCCTAACGGGCACCGCTCCGAAGCGATCCGCTGCGCACTTTCGTCGCCTTCGACCGCCCGCTCCGCCTCAAGCTCACGAAGTATTTTATTGTCATGGGTGTATCCTCTCTCGCTCCAGCGGAACCTGGTTGCGCCCGAATGCTGGCGTCGCTGCGTAGTATCTGGCGGCTCGGCCTGGTAGCGTCAGTGCTCGCTGTAAGCGCCGCCGGCTGTCGGGGTACGCCGAGCGCGGCGGCGTCGAAGCCCAGCGGCCTGGCGGGACAGCGTCTGTTCGTCTCATGGGGTCCTCTTCGCCCGTCTGCGGTGGCACAGTGGAGAAGCGAAGGTTTCACCACCGCTTACAAGTTGATCGGGGATTTTGCTTGGGACAAGGTGGAGCCGTCCCCGGGTCACTTCGATTTCCAAACCTGGGACCACGACGGAGCTATCCTCAGCGCCAACCATCTGTCCGCCTTCCCTTCGCTGGAGTTCTTGAATCCCCCTGGATGGTTCATCGCTGCGCACCCAGATTCGGTTGTCGAGTACGGAGCGACTGCGCCAGCCCAGTCGGCTGATCACCTCGACGTCCACTGCGTCCAGTGCACTCGGGGCGACGTGCCTTCGATCAGCCTCGCGTGGCTGGACGAACAGGCCAAGCAGGACACGACCGCCTGGAAGCAGTTCGAAGGCTACGTGACCGCATCCCTCCAAGCCATGACGAGCGACCAGTCGGTCAGCGGTGTCGCCTTCCCATGGCTATCGTTTCGGAGTCGCGATGCGCTCGGAACCTGGGCGGCCATGGAAACCAGCCCGTCTGAGGTCCCCCTCGGCGACTTCAATCCTGCCAGCGTCGCTTCTTGGCCTGGCACGAAGCCGCCCCCGGCGACACTGGGTGCGCTCGAGGTGGGCGGTCCCGGTCTCGAACAGGAATGGGAGGCCTGGACGCAACGGCGCGAAGGCTCGGCATTCGTGACAATCGCTAGCCTCCTTCACACGCTCGCCCCCCACCTGTGGATTTCTGTCGACAAGTTCGTGTGGATGCGGACGGCCGACGCGGGTATGCACCCTGAGCTCGCCCTCGCTGCTGGCAACACTGGCAGCGCTTTCTCGGACTTTCTGGCTTACCTCCAGCGTTTCGTCGACCAGACCCACGACCACATGATCGTCCTCGACGACGATGCGCTCATGGACTCCTCCAAGATCGCAAACTACGCGCTCACACAGCGCTTGATCGCACCCCTAGGCCTGTCGTTCATGGGAGAGTCCCAACCTGGCCCGGCCGGCATCGCAGGGTTGCTGAAATCGATCGAGGCACTCCGACCCAACGCCATCGTGTTCTTGCCAGCACCGGGGGGAGGGGGAGGCTGGATCACCTCGACTCCCGACGCTGTGAAGGGGCTCTGCCTCGTAGCCAGCCGCTACCGCTCCGAGACCTGCGCTTCGCCGTAGAGCAGGCTCAGACCTCCTTGGGTTGGCTCTGCGTGAGTGTTGAAGCTGGTCTGCCGGCGACGTGGTAGGCGAGGCGGCGGCGGTCGCCTGGCAGGCGGGCTGCGAGGGCGCTGAGCTCGTCGGTGAGCAGTTCGAGAGAGCGGGCGACTCGGGGGGAGTCTGGTCGGTCGAGGGTGACGGTGATGGCGGTGGGGGTGTATTCGATGCTGCCTCCGAGCTGCAGCAGGTGGCGCAGGATGGCGCGGTACTCGTTCGGGTCGGCGAGGTAAGCGTCTAGGTGCTCGGCGGTCCATGCTTCGGCGTTGAATGCGAGGAGGCGCAGCACCATCTGCAGGCCTCGGCGCTCCAGTCGCTGACGCGCCCGTTGGATGTCGGGGTCGATGTTGGTGGCAGGGATCTTGGCTGGGATCGGCCGGAGCGCTTCTTTGGCCTCTGCAAGCTTGGTCTTGGCGGTCTCGATCCGGCGGTGGGCTCCCGGGAGCTCAGCGTTTTTCTGCGCTGGGGTGGAGGGCCCGGCGAGGAGCTGGGGCAGGGCGCGCTCGGCAGCCGCCAGGGCTGCTTCGGCGTTGGCGACAGCTTTGCGGGCGGCGGCCCGGGCCGGGTTGGCGACGAGACGATCATCGACTCCGATGTCCATGCGGTCCTCGGCGAGGGAGTCGATCCCGTTGTGCGCTGATGCGTACTTGAAGACGTTCTCGATCCGCCACCGCGATCGCAGCCACGACAGCAGGTACGCACCGGTGGCTGTCCGATCGGAGGTGAGTACCTGGAGCACCGGCGCGCCAGCTTCGTAGAGCGTGAGCTGGCGCGCGGTGCCATAGCCATTGATCTCGACGAGTTCATCCGCGAGGGTCACGGTGACCCTCCGGCCGTCGCGGACGGTCCAGGACCGTTTCGGGGTGGCGGTGGCGTCCACCAGCGGGGCCCGGCGGTAGGTGACCCAGTCCGCACCGGCGTTGCGACACGCCCGGAACGTAACGGGGTAGGCGCCGCCACGGTCGAAGCCGACAAGGACCTTGGCCTCCGCTCCGATCACGGTTCGCAGCTGGGCTAAGACGCCGGGCAGCGTGGACGACAGCCCGGTCGGCTCGGCGGTGGAGAACACCACCGCCCGGCCCCGGGCGTCGACGACGAGCGTGTCGTCTCGGCCGGCCTCGGCGTGGCGGCGCCGGGTGTTCCAGCCCTTTGCCACCGGGCGGGCACCCGCGTAGGCGACGAAGTGGTCGTCGACGAAGTACACCGGGTCATCGGCGGGGTCGAAGGCGACCATCCCCGAAGCGAACGCCCGCTGCAGCGCGAGCGGATCTGACCCGTCGCCCAACGCGGCGAGACGGGCCCGCAGCGTCGAAAGCTCGGGGATGCTCGTCGCGCCGCACACCGCACCAGCGTCGACCCGGCGCAGATGCTTGGCTCCCTCGACGGTGTCGATCCCGAGGGCGACCGCGAGCGTCACCGCGCTCAGGATCACCAGATCGTCGTAACGTCGAGCGGCCGCCCCTTTCAAGGTAGCGAAGATCGCCTCGGCGCCGACGCGGTCCAAGTAGGGGTGCAACAACATCACCCCGGCGTAGCGGGAACGAACCGTCGCCTCTTCGATACGGGCCGAACCACTAAACGGTGCCACCGCCTCGTTGGCGCCCGGCTCGTCGCTGCTCGCATCCTCGGTGCCAGAAGGCTCGCCGCCCGGCTCGGTGCTGGCCGTGTCGCCGCCCGACAGCTCGCTGGTGGTCTCGGTCCCGGTGCTCTCGATCAAGGTTTCCTGCACCGCCACAGGACCGACCTCAGGCCCACGGCTCGCCTCGGCGCGCCCGAGGGCGCGGGCCACCGTGGTGGCATGCACGCCGAGACGACGTCCGATCGCCCGGTCCGACTCGCCGGCCGCCCGCGACGCCCGAGCGCCTGCGAGTTGTGAAAGCGACAACGACTGCGGCCGGCCACGCCTGTCCCCGAGAGCCGCCGAACCGTTACAGCGAGCCCGGGCCCGCAGCATCGACACGTACTCTTCGGTGATCCCGAGCACCTCGGCCACCCGCCTCGCCGTGAAACCGAGCTCAGGCAACGTGACCGCCGCGAGCTTGCGCATGCCGACGTCATTGGCCGCGTAGTCGAACAGGGCCGTCGCTCCGACCCTGATCACCACCCGCCCATCTGCTCGGGTCAGAGACAAATCCGCTGCCAACGGCATGCCCGCCAGCATGGCCTGGACTGCCATCGTTCCTGCCATGCCCCACGCTACCAAAT
>Ga0209012_1000134_pt1 | contig 125844 bp, 118 predicted proteins | sample RS3BMetagenome_FD_184735 | JGI IMG/M metagenome (GOLD analysis project Ga0209012, IMG submission 184735) | Ferric oxide microbial mat and aquatic microbial communities from Rainbow Spring, Yellowstone National Park, USA - RS3B (SPAdes) (version 3) ... | reverse complement strand
CGCCTTCCGATGTGCGGCGGATGACTGCGTCAGCTTGAGTGTTCATTCGGTCACGTACCCAAAACGTACGCTCCCTCATTCACACCCTGCGCTTCCTTGCCCTCCTTGCACCTCGTTGGCGACACCGCCTTCCGATGTGCGGCGGATGACTGCGTCTCCTCGGTCGCTCGTTCGGTCACGTACAAGTACGTACGCTCCCTCTCTCGTTCCCCTCGGTTCCTTGTCCTCCTTGCACCTCGTTGGCGACGGCGGCAGATCCGCGCTGTTTCCAGGCGTCTCCTTCGCCTTCTTCGATCCCCGCGACGCCGGTGTCTTGCTCGTCGACCAGGATCCAGGACCTGCGCTTCTTGCGACTTGCGCCGCATTCCCCGCTCGCCCTGTTCTTCTCTCATGATTCGCTATCTAGTTGTCAAGGAGCCACTTGAAGCATCAAACAAACAGGCTCGCGCCTGCCCGTCGATCCTTCAAAACTAAACTCGTATCGGCGATGGAGTCGCCCCCGTCTGTTCCCAGTCAGGTCCTGCTCGTTGCGCCTGTTGCCAAGCGCCGGCAGGGTCGCCCCTGCCTCTCCCCCTGTTTCCCAGAGGGCTTTCCCTTAGAAAGGAGGTGATCCAGCCGCACCTTCCGATACGGCTACCTTGTTACGACTTCACCCCAATCGCGAGCCCCACCTTCGGCGGCTGGCCCTCTTACGAGTTACCTCACCGACTTCGGGTGTTACCCACTCTCGTGGTGTGACGGGCGGTGTGTACAAGGCCCGGGAACGTATTCACCGCGGCATGCTGATCCGCGATTACTAGCAATTCCGGCTTCATGCAGGCGAGTTGCAGCCTGCAATCCGAACTACGAACGGCTTTCTTGGGTTTGGCTCCACCTCGCGGTCTTGCGTCCCGTTGTACCGCCCATTGTAGCACGTGTGTCGCCCAGGACATAAGGGGCATGATGATTTGACGTCATCCCCGCCTTCCTCCGGTTTGTCACCGGCAGTCCTCTGTGAGTCCCCGCCTTTACGCGCTGGTAACACAGAGCAAGGGTTGCGCTCGTTGCGGGACTTAACCCAACATCTCACGACACGAGCTGACGACAACCATGCACCACCTGTCTAGTCTGCCCCGAAGGGAAGGAATATCTCTACTCCGTTCAGACCGATGTCAAGCCCTGGTAAGGTTCTTCGCGTTGCTTCGAATTAAACCACATGCTCCACTGCTTGTGCGGGCCCCCGTCAATTCCTTTGAGTTTCAGTCTTGCGACCGTACTCCCCAGGCGGAGTGCTTATTGGGTTTCCTTCGGCACCGGAGGTGGTACCCTCCGACACCTAGCACTCATCGTTTACCGCGTGGACTACCAGGGTATCTAATCCTGTTTGCTCCCCACGCCTTCGCGCCTCAGCGTCAGGTTTCGTCCAGTCAGGCGCCTTCGCCACTGGTATTCCTCCACATCTCTACGCATTTCACCGCTACACGTGGAATTCCCCTGACCTCTCCGACCCTCAAGTTTCCCCGTTTCCAAGGCCATCCCAGGGTTGAGCCCCGGGCTTTCACCCCAGACGTGAAAAACCGCCTGCGCGCGCTTTACGCCCAGTCATTCCGGACAACGCTTGCCCCCTACGTATTACCGCGGCTGCTGGCACGTAGTTAGCCGGGGCTTCCTCCTTCGGTACCGTCTCGCCAAGAGCATTCCCTCTCCTGGCCGCTCGCCCCGAATGACAGAGCTTTACAATCCGAAGACCGTCTTCACTCACACGGCGTTGCTCCGTCAGGCTTGCGCCCATTGCGGAAGATTCCCTACTGCTGCCTCCCGTAGGAGTCTGGGCCGTGTCTCAGTCCCAGTGTGGCCGGTCACCCTCTCAGGTCGGCTACGCATCGTCGCCTTGGTGGGCCGTTACCTCACCAACCAGCTAATGCGCCGCGGGCCCCTCCCTCAGTGACGCCATAGCGCCTTTCCTTCTCCTCTCATGCGAAAGAAGAACCTATCGGGGATTAGCACCCGTTTCCAGGCGTTATCCCTGTCTGAGGGGCAGGTTGCCCACGTGTTACTCACCCGTCCGCCGCTGATGGCCCGAAGACCACCCGCTCGACTTGCATGTATTAGGCACGCCGCCAGCGTTCGTCCTGAGCCAGGATCAAACTCTCAAGCATTGTGTGTCTCTTGCTTCTCCATCTCGATACGTGTTTAGTTTTCAAGGATCCACTGCCGTCCGCCACCCTGCTTTCAGGCGCTCCGTCCGGCCTTGCGCCGCCTCTCGTTCGCGGCGACAAAAGATAATATAACACAATCGACCGAGCGGTGTCAATCACAAAGAAGCGGTTTTGCCAAATGTTTTATGTGTTCCCCAGCGCATATGCGTTTCCCCGGCGCATATGTGTCCATTACACATGTGCGTTCCCTGCAAATACGAATTGGTCTGTCAACGAAGTCGCTGTCAACGGGAATAATTCAGCCTATCTTACTCACGATCGACCGCCGCCAAGCATACTGTACGGTGAGCCCATCGGCGAGCGCAGCTAAAGGGATACAGTGCAGTGCGCCGTCTGACGGGCTCACCTACATAACGCTGCACTGGCCATCTCCTGACTAAGCCGCGGACAGATGACCGCTTCACTTGGTTAGGCTCCCTTCATGTACGCACCCTCCGGCTATCTCCTGACCAGGCTGCGGTTAGAAGGACCGACCTGTCGCTGCCGTTTAGCTACGCTTCTGCATTAGCTGCGCGTCTGAGTAGCGCACATCCATCGCACAAGCGTTACATGATATCGAGGCTGTCTAGCCAGGCGCGTTCTTCCGCGGTTAAATCAGCCTTCTCCAGAAGGTCTGGACGTCTCTGCACCGTCCGAATGATTGACTGTCTTCGTCGCCAGACCGCCATCTCCTGATGATGCCCGGAAAGGAGTATATCAGGTACAGTCAGTCCCCGAAAATCACGGGGACGCGTATATTGAGGGAACTCCAGCAACAAATCGGAAAAGGAATCCGTGAGCGTGCTCTCGCCATTGCCGAGCACTCCCGGCAGGAGACGGACCACGGCGTCGATGACAACAAGCGCCGCGAGTTCCCCGGCGGTGAGAACATAGTCTCCAATCGAAATCTCATCGTCCGCCAGATGAAGCCTGACCCGTTCGTCGAAGCCCTCATAATGACCGCAGACAAGGATCATATGAGTGTACTGGGTTAATTCTTGAGCAATCGCCTGCGTGAACGGCCTGCCCTGCGGAGACATGAGGATCACTCTGGGGGGGGGCGATTCCGTTTTGGAAATCGATTCCACCGCCCGAAACAGAGGCTCCGGTTTCAATACCATTCCAGCACCGCCGCCAAACGGATAATCATCGACCGTGCGATGTCGGTCCGTGGCAAAGTCCCGGAAGTTGGTCAATTGGATGTCCACATGGCCCTGCTGTTGAGCACGACCCAGGATACTGGCAGACAGCACGCCCTCCATCATCTCGGGAAAAAGCGTCAATACGTGTATTTCCATCGATTCACACGCTCATTTCAACCTACCTTGCAATACGGGTTGGTCAGTCCAGCAGACCGGGCATCAGGTGCGCGTCAATCCGTCCGGCCCCAATGTCAACATCTAAAATACAGTCCGGAATTGCGGGCAAAAGAACCTCTTTGCCACTCTCGGTTTTGACCACATATACGTCATTCGCGCCAGGCGTCAGCACATCAACCAGAATGCCCAGCCTGTCTCCATCGTCAGTATAGACGGCGCAGCCAATCAATTCGTGGATATAGTACTCGCCAAGAGGCAATGCGGGCAACTGCGATTGCGTGACCTTCAGTTCACAACCGCGCAATGCCTGTACATCGTTGATCGATGAATAGCCGACAAACGATACGACATAGATGCGGTTCTGTTTACGCGCGAACTGCACCACCAATTGTGTGACAGTCTGATCAGGACGCACAAGCAACAGCTGGGATCCAGCCGCAAATCGCAGTTCCGGAAAGTCAGTACGGGGAAATACGCGCACATCACCCTGAAGTCCATGCGTACCGATAACGACGCCAACCGTGAACGTGGGCTCTGTCTTCAAGCGGTCAACCACCTTGTCTGAGTGACATGCCCAGCAGCACAGACACAGGCATGAGCTTCATTGAAACTGATTGCAATTAAACTGATTGCCCATTACGACGGATTTCAACCACAACGCCATCTTTGACCACGATTTCGCCGCCGAGCAGCACGGCGTCCCAAGAGTCGCCAATCTGGACATCGACAGTGGTCTCAACAGTGCCGTTTGGAACCTCGGCGTTAAGATCCATTTGCTGAATCTGCGATAGCTGCGCGATGAGTTGCTCACGTCGCTGCACACGCTGCATCCGCTCCACCTCAATCTGCTCTTCCGTCGCCTTGACAGCCGCGTCGCCCTGCTTCTCGGCCTCTCTGAGCAGTTGCTTGGAACGGAATTCGAGTTCCTCAAGCTCTGCAATGGTGCCGTTGATAAGTCTGCGCAATTCCGCAAGCCAATTCTGTTTTGTCTCCTCCGTCAGAATCATTTTGACGGTAACCGGTTGGCGAATGGTCAACAAATGAAACACTCCCTCAGACAATATGCACTTCCCGACTCACACAAATATGTAAGGAAATCGGGGCTACGACGTCGCCGCCCGCCCCGCGCTTACAATATCTCAATATTTACCCGGCGATTATCCTGCAGGGAAGCCGCCGAAACCACCGTGCGCATCGACTTGACGATCCGGCCGCCCTTGCCGATCACCTTACCCACATCTGAAGGAGCGACGGAGATCTGGTACACAAACCCCTTATCGCCCTGGACCTCGTTCACGCGCACTTGGTCAGGCTCATCGACGAGTCCGCGCGTTATGAGTTCCACCAGTTCTCTCACAGAGATCGCCTCCAGTCAGCAAGCTACAGGTCTCATACCCGTTGCAAGCTACTTTCCCTGCCGCAGTTCGTGAATTTTCTTCATGATTCCAACCTGGCTCAGCAGATGTCTGGCCGAGTCAGACGGTTGCGCGCCTGTCTGCAACCAGTAGATGGCCCGGTCCTCTTTGATCGCGATCTGAGCTGGTTCCGTCAAAGGATTGTACGTGCCAATCTCTTCTACGAAACGGCCATCCCGCGGTGATCTGGAATCCGACACCACAACCCGATAAAACGGAGATTTCTTTGCGCCAATACGCTTCAGACGAATTTTTACTGCCACTTGTCTCACCTCCTTACAAAGTCAACTGATGCTGGGCGCAAAAACTAGCGCCTGCGCTTCCCCCTGCCGTTTCCAGGATGTCCAAAAGAGTTTCTGCCCTTCACCTGACCTGCCAACTTACCAAGGGCGCCAGCCGAGTGTTTGCCCATGCCGGAAAACTGTTTCATCAGTTTACGCATCTCATCAAAGCGCCGGAGCAACTGATTCACATCTCTCACTTCGGTGCCGCTGCCTTTGGCAATACGCACCCGGCGGCTGGAACTCTTCGTCACCAAATCCGGATTCTTGCGCTCTTTTACAGACATGGAAAGAATAATCGCTTCGGTTTTTCTGAACTGACTTTCATCGACGGGATTGCCCTGCATGCTTTTGTTCAGTTTCCCCATTCCCGGAATCATGCCGAGAAGCTGATCCAGCGGTCCCAGTTTACGCATCTGCTGCAGTTGCGTCAAGAAATCCTCCAGTGTAAATTCGTTGCGCCGAAGCTTCGCCTCCAGTTCGCGCGCATCGTCTTCGTTGATGGTTGCCTGGGCCTTCTCGATCAGGGTCAAAACGTCGCCCATCCCCAGAATCCGCGACGCCATACGGTCCGGGTAAAACGGTTCAAGCGCGTCCGGCTTCTCGCCTGTTCCCACAAACTTGACCGGACAGCCGGTAATGTGCCGCACGGTGAGCGCGGCGCCGCCCCGTGTATCTCCGTCAAGTTTGGTTAAGATCGCTCCCGTAATTCCAATCTGCTCGTGAAACTGCTGCGCGACATTGACCGCGTCCTGACCCGTCATGGCGTCAATCACCAGCAGCACCTCGTCTGGTTCCACAATTGCCCGCATCTGACGCAGTTCATCCATCAGTTCGCCGTCAATGTGCAGACGCCCCGCCGTGTCAATAAGGACATAATCATAGCCGCCGCGCCGCGCCTCCGCAAGCGCCAGTCTGGCGATCTCGGGAGGCGACACAGCAGACCCGGGAGCAAACACGGGAACAGCAATCTGCGATCCCAGCAATTGCAGCTGTTGAATTGCGGCCGGGCGGTAAATATCCGCCGCCACAAGAAGCGGCCGTCGATGCTCCGAAAGCGCGAGATAACGCGCAAGTTTAGCGGCGGCGGTCGTCTTGCCCGCACCCTGAAGACCAACAAGCAGAATGACCGTTGGCGGCCGGGAGGCGTTCGCTAGTTTGGCCTGACCGCCGCCCATGAGCGCTGTGAGTTCGTCACTTACAATCTTCACGACCTGCTGCGCTGCGGAAAGGCTCTGCAAAATCTCCTGGCCAACCGCCCTTTCGCGTATGCGGTCCGTCAATTCCTTGGCCACAACATGGTTGACATCCGCCTCAAGCAACGCCCTGCGAATCTCTCGCAGCGCTTCTTTCACGTCGTCTTCCGTCAAGCGTCCTTTGCCTCGCAAACGCTGAAACGCCGACTGCAAGCGGTTCGTCAACGTATCAAACAAGCCGCCTCACTCCTTTAGGCATCCGTCTCTTTACCCTCCGCGATAGCCTGCAGACGGTCGAGAAGATCTTCTCTCACCGCGTACTCCGTCCGCAGTTGCTCCACGACCCCAAGGATACGCTTGCGACGGTCTGCAGCAGCCGCGAGGATTCCCAGCCTCTCCTCGTACTGAGTCAGTTGCGCCAGAGTCCGCCGCATGACGTCATGAACCGCCTGCCGACTGATTCCAAGTTCCTCCGCAACCTCTGCCAGCGACCAATCATCAAAGAAACGCAATTCCACTGTACGGCGCTGACGCTCGGTGAGCAACGATCCATAATAGTCATATAACAGATGGGCTTCGATTGTCTTGTCAAACATGTTGCATCCGTCCGTTTCTTCATAGGACGCTGAATGGAGCGCTGAACACCTGTTTCTACATTACACAGTTTGTTGCGGCCTGTCAAGTCAATTGCCTTGTCAGGCCATTCGCGCGTATTCCAGTGCGATGCGCGCGGCTACCTGTGCGTTGTGCCGAACCAAGGCTGTGTTCGCGGTCAAACTCGCTCCACCGGTCAACTCCTCCAGCCGTTCCAGCAGATAGGGAGTCACCGCTTTGCCCCTTATGCCCGCGGCCGCCGTCTGTTCGAGCGCAGCGGCAATCGCCTGGTCAATGAAATCTCCGGGCAACGCGAAAGCCTCCTCGATGGGATTCATGATCACAACGCCCTGCGCGAAATTCAAATCGGCGAAGGCCACTCGCAAAATATTGGCCGCTTCCGCTTCTGTTTCAATACGAGTGTCCACCGACAATCCGGTATGTCTTTTATAAAATGCGGGCCAGTCATCGGAGCGGAAACCGAGAACGGGCACTCCTTTTGTTTCCAGATACTCTTGCGTCAAGACTAAATCGAGCACCGACTTCACGCCGGCGCACACGACGGCGACCGGCGTTCGAGCCAATTCCTCAAGATCCGCCGAGATGTCGAATGTCTGCTGCGCATTTCGATGCACCCCGCCGATCCCGCCGGTAGCAAATATCCGTATTCCAGCCAGACGCGCGCAAATCATGGTCGCAGCAACCGTTGTTCCTCCGGTGCCGCGCTTCGCAATAAGACTTGCCAAATCCCTCCTGCTTGTCTTCACAGCCGCCCTGTCACATGCCAGACGCTCAATTTCATCCGCTGTCAGGCCAACCTTCAGGCGCCCGTCAAGCACCGCGATCGTGGCGGGCGCCGCGCCTTGGCCACGCACATCCGCCTCGACGGTCAGCGCCGTTTCAACATTGGTCGGATAGGGCATACCGTGAGTAATAATCGTCGATTCCAGCGCGACAATCGCGGCGCCGTGTTCTAACGCTGTCTGCACTTCCGCAGACAGATCCATACAAGAGACCATACTTCAGCCAACTCCCGCTCCACAATTGTCATTCACTCTTCACTCGGAAACGGCGCCGCGAGATAGTGCAGTCGCGCCGCCTCCAAGCGCTCCCGCGTAAGGGTGTTCACGACCGCGCCCAAGGCTCCCACAGTCAGCCCTGCGAGCGCCATTCCATACGGCATGGCCGACTGCAATGACTGCCCGTTCAAATACCCATGCAGCACGCCGGCCAGCAGTGCGTCGCCGGCTCCAGTCACATCCTGCACAGTGCTTTTTTGCGCAGGGAACCACTGCGGCTTTGCATCCCCCGTCGCCAGACAGGCGCCGAACGCCCCACAGGTGACAATGACTGCGGCGCAGCCGCCTCGACACAGTCTGGCGGCGCTCTGCGCGATCACCCGCCGCGCCTCTGGCGGCGCCAATTCTGTCCACCTTGCCAGAGCAGTGTCTGGTCCTTCTCCGAGCAAGGCGGCCAACTCGTCCACGTTCGGAGTCAGCACATCAATGCGCGGCATACTCCCGACCAGGCGCTTCGCCTTAGCTGCGGACACCGGCTCGACAAACGTGGTTACGCCCTGTTTGTGACACGCCGCGAGCAGAAGCGCACAGGCGACGGCGTTCAGATTGGCGTCGATCATGGCCACATCCCCTGGCCGCATTTCCCGCAGGGGAACGCTCGCAAATTCCACTCCTTCCACGACGGCCATGTCCGCCACTGCGCCGATGAGTTCGCCGTCGCCCGCCAACAGGGCGCTATAGCGGCCCGTCGCCACTCCCGCCAGGCGAGCGACATGACGTATCTCGATGCCCGCCGCGAGCGCTTGCGCCAAAAGAGCCTCTCCATCTTCGTCCGCTCCGACCGCCGAGACCAATCTGGGCCGCCAGCCGAGTCGACCCAGATTTTCCGCCACATTGCGGGCCACGCCGCCAAAAGCGTAGCGGACGCTTCCTGGGTTGCTCGCGCCGGCCACAAAATCGCTGGTCGCCCGCGCCTCGATGTCCACACTCGCTCCGCCGATCGCCCATACCGCCGCTGCCCGTGAACTCACACAGTTCCCCGCTTTCTGAACAGGTTCTCACATGCAAAATGATGCTTGCAACACATGGAGCAACCGTCACTTCGTCGCCGTGTACGGCAGCCCATCGGCCGCCGGCGGCCTGCTGCGGCCAATCAGCCCGGTCAGCGCTATGATTGTCAGCGCATACGGCAATATCCCGATCAGATTCGCGGACACCCCAGAACCTTGCAAGGCGATGCTGAGCGCTGTCGCAAACCCGAACAGCAGCGCCGCTCCGAAAGCGCCAAACGGCGTCCACTTGCCAAAAATCATGGCCGCCAGCGCGATGAACCCGCGACCATTGGTCATGTTGACATCAAAGGAATTCAGCATGCCAAGCGACAGGTAGACACCCGCAAGACCTGACAGCATTCCGCCGATCATAACGCCCAGGTAACGAATCTTGACAACGCTGATCCCCACTGTTTCCGCCGCCTCCGGATGTTCCCCCACAGCGCGCATACGCAACCCAAGGTTCGTGTGAAACAATACGAAATGGCCGAGAATCACAAACAGAAACATCAAGTACACAACAACATCATGTTGACCAATCACCTGTCCGATAAAAGGAATCTTCGAAATCCAGGGGAGGATAACGATCGGCAGCGACGGCGTATTGGTCGGTGTACCATTATAGCCATACACCGTATTGAGAAGGAAGGCGGTCAGTCCTCCCGCGAAAATATTTAACGCCATGCCGACAATGACCTGATCCGATTGCAGACGGATCGCCGGCCAGGCAAGAGCGAGCGCCATCAGACCGCCTGCAACGACCCCGCCAAACATACCCAGCCACGCGGATTGCGTGGCCGCCGCCACCATGACGCCAAAGAACGCTCCCATGAGCATAATCCCCTCCATGGCGATATTCACGACCCCCGTGCGTTCCGAGAACGTGCCGCCAAGCGCCGCAAGCGCGATGGGCGTAGCCATTGCCAGAGTCGCCGCGTACAGTTCGGGGTTTGCAAAGACCTGCAGCCAGAAGTTCATTGTACGCTTCCTCCTTCCTCTGCAACGAGCGCAGCGGCAGACGGCGGGCGGTGCGGACGCAGCTTCTGCGACCAGTAGCCGTACAGGCGATCTGTTGCGACAAAGAAAATAATAATTCCCGTGATCACGTCAGTCATATTTCCGGAAACCCCAGCATTGATCTGCATCGTCTGGCTCCCGGCAGACAACGCCGCAAAAAATACGGACGCAAAAAAGATTCCGATTGGGCTGTTGCGTGCAAGAAGCGCAACCACAATCGCTGTATATCCGTACCCGGACTGGAATGTGTCCGTAAGCTGAAAATCGACGCCAAGCATCTGCGCGCCGCCCGCCAGCCCCGCGAGCACACCGCTGACACCGAGCGCAAGGACGGTGTACAGCGGCACATTCATCCCACCGTAGCGGGCGGCGCGCGCATTAAATCCGACTGCGCGCAGTCTGTAGCCAAGCGTTGTATGAAACAGCACGATGTGAACCAGCACGATCGCGGCCAAAGCGATAAAAAATCCGTACGATAAGTTCGAATTCAGAAAAAAATTGGGCAAGACCGGCGGCAGTGTCGCGCTTGCAGCGATGTTCGGCGTTTGCGGCACGTACCCAGGCGCCATCATCGGACCTTTCTCAACCATAAAATGCGCGATCAATATGGCAATATAGCTCATCATCATCGTTGTTATCACTTCATGGGCGCCCACAAACGCTTTTGCGATCCCAGGGATGACGCCGCCCCAAATTCCGCCCGCCAGCATCGCGGCAGCGAGTGCAATGGACACGTGTACGCCCCACGGCAGTGCAGGGAAATGATAGCCAACCCATACCGCCGCCATGGCGCCCATCCAATACTGCCCCTCGGCGCCGATATTAAACAGCCCCGTGCGAAACGCCACGGCTATTCCGAGACCCGCCAGGATCAGCGGAACCGACCCGGCGAGCGTGTTGCCGATCGCTGTCGGGCTGCCAAATGCGCCTGCATAAAGCGCAGCATAGGCTGCAAATGGATTGTACCTGGCGATCGCCATGATCACGCCGCCAAGAATGAGCCCTGTAACCACCGCGTACAACGGCATGAGCAGAGAATTCCACCGGTGCGTCATGAGATTCCCTCCTTTTCCGACCATTTTCCGGTCATCGCCAACCCGATTGACTCTCTCGATACGTTCTGATTCTGCAGCACGACCACCATCTCGCCGCCATGCATCACGCCGATACGATCGGAAAGACTTATGATCTCATCCAGCTCCAGTGAGACGAGCAGGATCGCCCGTCCTTGCGCACGCAGTTGCAACAAATAGCGATGGATTCCCTCAATCGCGCCGACATCGAGTCCCCTGGTCGGTTGGACGGCAACCAGCAGTTCCGGATTGCGCGACATTTCCCGCGCCAGAATCACTTTTTGCTGATTTCCGCCAGACAAACTGCCTGCAACAGTATCAATGACAGGCGGCCGCACATCGAACTCCGCAATCAGTTGCTGCGCCCGCGCCCGCGCCGCCGCCCTGGTCAGCCACCCCCGCCGGGAAAATGGCGCCTTTGCCACTTCCCGCAGTTGCATGTTTTCCGCGAGCGAAAAGGACAGAATCAGGCCATCCTGTTGCCTGTCCTGTGGAACATAGGCAATCCCGCGCGCGATCCGCGCTTCCACGCTGAGGCGGCCAATGTCCCGGTCCAGCAGATGCACCGAACCGCCGGTCACCTTGCGCAAGCCGACAATCGCCTCGACCAGTTCCGTCTGTCCGTTGCCGTCGATTCCGGCCACGCCGAAAATCTCACCGCGACGCACCGCAAATGAAACACCGCTCACCTTCTCCGTCTTACGGTCGTCATTCACGCACAAGTCCTTGACCTCCAGGACTTTTTCCCCCACTGTCACCGCTTCCTTGCTGCTCTGCAAGATAACGTCTCGACCAACCATCCAGTTCGCCAGTTGTGCTGTCGTCGTATCCGCGACGGGAACGCTGCGAACCGTTTTTCCTGCGCGCATGACCGTCACCGTGTCGGCGATGGCGCGCACTTCATCTAACTTATGGGAGATGAAGATGACAGGGATTCCATCCCGGTTCAGCTTGCGGACGACCGTGAACAGTTCTTCAGTCTCCTGCGGTGTCAGCACCGCCGTTGGCTCATCCAATATGAGGACGCGCGCACGGCGATACAATGCCTTCACAATCTCCACCCGTTGCTGCATGCCCACCGACAGCGTCTCCACTTTCGCTCTGGGATCAATCGGCAACCCAATGCTCTCGGACAACTGCTGAACGCTTGCGACAGCGAGCTTGCGATTAAAGAACAGGCGCGACTGACGGATCGCCGCAGCGCCTTGCCGCTCTGTGCCCAGCACGATATTTTCCGCCACCGTCATGGCGGGAATGAGCATGAAATGCTGGTGGACCACACCGATTCCCGCCAATATCGCGTCCCGAGGGCTGGCAAAATGCTGCACAGCGCCGTCCAGCGCGATCTCGCCGCTGTCGGGCCGATACAACCCGCTGATCATCTTGATCAGGGTCGATTTTCCCGCGCCATTTTCACCCAAAATGGCATGCGTCGTTCCAACTTCCACATCCAGATTGACGTCCGCGTTGGCAACCACATTGGCGAACGACTTGTAAAGCCCGCGAATCTCCAATAATGCCACCATGACTACTCCTCTCCCAGAAAATCGCCGCAGGCGTATTTTCCTCCCGGTTGCGCGCAGCATACCCATCTTTATAAAGAGCGCATCGCCAACGACCTGGCGATGCGCTGATGACCAACAGACCTTGGCAATCTGTCCGCCTAGTGTGACGAGAGCGCGGACGGCGGCTTGATCTTGCCGGAATTGAGGAGTGGAATAAAGGAATCCACTTTCTTCAGAACGGATTTTGGAACAGCCACAATCGGCGTCGCAAATCCGACGCCTTGGTTTTTTAGGTCAAAGAAATTCAATCCGGCTTTGAAATGGTTGTGCAGCGCATCGCCGATCGCGATCTCCGTCGCTGTGTTGACTCCCTTTAACGCGGAAGTCATGACGGTTTTTGGCGCCAGATAGTTTTGGTTCGCGTCCACGCCAATCGCAAAAACATTTTTCTCTTTGGCAGCGGCAATTGCTCCGTCTCCCGTACCGCCTGCGACCGGGAAAATAATGTCTGCGCCTTTTGAGATGAGCGAGAGTGCGTCTTCTTTGCCGAGCGCAGGATCAGTAAATGAATTCGTCCAGTCGATGAGCACTTTTGCTTTCGGATTGACCTTATGCACACCTGCGATAAATCCAGCCATATAACTCGTCACAGGAGGAATATCCATACCGCCAATGAGCCCGATCACATTCTTGCCGTTGATTTGCGGGATGTGTTTCTGCTTATTCATAAGTCCGGACATCACGCCGACCAGATACCCGCACTGTTGCGTGTCAAATAACGCCGACATGACATTCGGATGGCCTGTGATTGCATCATCGATGATCATGAATTTCGTCTTTGGGTATTCCTTGGCTACCTTTTGCACTGCAGAATCCATCAGAAATCCGACCGCGATAACGAGGTTATAGCCTTGCTGTGCATAGGTGGAGAGGTTGGGGAAATAATCCGATGACTGATGGGACTGCACAACGCTGACCGTCACGCCGTACTTCGCTTTCGCCGCTTCCAGTCCCACATAAGCCAGATGATTAAAACTATGGTCGTTTAACCCGCCGACATCGGTGACGAGCCCCACCTTAAAGTTGGCGTTGCTATGTTTTGCCTGTGCGGACGCCGCCGGCACAAACACGGTGGTCATGGTCAGCAAGGTGGTCAAACTGGCCGCCGCAAGTCCAAGCCATTTTTTCACAGTAAAATAATGCCCCCTTTTTTATCTTCTCTGCGTGAAGCGACTGCGGGAATTCCAAATCTAGTAATCATCCATATTGATACTATAGCTGGCCCTTATTCACTCGTCAATCTCTTTCTTGGCGGATTCTTTGTGTGCTGATCAGCAACGCTATGAGCGCGGAATATCCGGTTCTGCAAAGAGCGCGGCAGAAAACGCCGACGCGGAAAACGGCTGTAAATCATCCAGGTGTTCTCCCACCGTCACCCATTTGACGGGCAGACCCAGTTCCTGAAAGATGGCGATCACCACCCCGCCTTTTGCCGTTCCATCAAGTTTTGTCAGGACAATCCCCGTCACACGGGCGCTGTCTTTGAAAATTTTCGCTTGCGTGATCGCATTCTGACCCGTTGTGGCGTCGAGCACCAACAGCGTTTCGTGCGGCGCCTCGGGAATCTCGCGAACAATAACCCGAACCATCTTCTCCAGTTCCGCCATCAGGTGCGCTTTGTTCTGCAGGCGTCCCGCTGTGTCGCAGATCAGCACATCCGCCTTGCGGGCCTGCGCCGCCTGAATCGCGTCATAAATCACCGCCGCCGGATCGGACCCCGTGCTTTGCCTGACCACATGGGCGCCGCTGCGTTCGCCCCACACGCATAACTGCTCAATGGCGGCGGCCCGAAACGTGTCGCCGGCGGCCAGGATCACGCGCTTGCCTTCCTGGCTGAGACGATAGGCCAATTTGCCGATGGTGGTTGTCTTGCCCGCTCCGTTCACACCCACCACCAGAATCACTGTCAGACCCTGTGCTGCGACGCTTTGCGTCGTATCGCCCTGTTCCAGAATCTCGTTGACCAATTCGCGCAGAACGGGAATCAACTGGTCGGCGGTCGCCAGCTTCTGTCGCCGCGCTTCCCTAGAAAGCCGTTCCAGCAGATGCTGTGTGGTCGTGACGCCCACATCCGCAGACAGCAGGGCGTCTTCGAGTTCTTCATACACCGAGTCGTCTATCTTGCGGCGCGACAGCGCGCCGCCAACGCGCTCTGTGAATACAGTGCGCGTCTTTGCCAGTCCTTCTTTCAAGCGCTCAAAAAGCCCCATGGCCCTCACTCAACCTTTTCACGTAAAATGCCCCTGATCTCTACGCCGTCGCAGGTTCGTCATCCAACACGCGCACGGACACCAGCTTTGATACACCTGAATCCTGCATGGTAACGCCGTACAACATATCCGCAGCCTCCATGGTTCCCCGTCTGTGAGTGATCACCACAAACTGTGTCCGTTCGGCAAAACCGCGCAGGTAATCAGAGAACCTGGTGACGTTTGCCTCGTCCAGCGCGGCCTCAACCTCATCAAGAACACAAAAAGGAACCGGTTTGACGCGCAATATGGCAAACAAAAGGGCAAGCGCGGTAAGCGCCCGTTCCCCTCCGGACAAAAGCGACAGAGACTGCATCTTCTTTCCTGGCGGTTCTGCCACAATCTCGATACCGGACAAAAGCGGCTGCGTGTCATCGACCAGAAACACATCCGCTCGGCCGCCTTCAAAGAGCGCCCGAAACACTTCGCCAAAATGCTGGCGAACCGAGTCAAAAGTCTCCCGGAATCGCTTGGACATCTCCGCGTCGATTTCCGCTATCAGAGCGTGGAGTTGCTCTTTCGCTGACAATAGATCCTGTTCCTGCGACTGCAGGAACGCATGCCGTTCACTGATGCGTTCGTATTCTTCGATTGCGCCAATGTTCACATCTCCGAATGCTTCGCTGCGCCGCTTCAACTCCTGCAAGCGCTGCCTGGCCTGCGCAAGCGGTTCATCGAGGCGGTGCCGTTCCGTGGCCAGATCCACCCCGAGTCCAAAATCCTCGCGAAGCGTTGTCAATTTCGCATCAAGCTCCATGTCGATTTTGGCGAGTGCGCTGTCGCAGGCGTTGATGCGCCCTTCCCACTGCCGGGTTCGCGTTCGCAAGTTGTCGCGCGCCCGTTCTGCCTCTTCCAGTTCACGCTGACAACCGCTTTGCGCCTCTCTGCTTCGTAAAATCTCCGCCTGGCACTCAGCGCGCGCCCGCGCAACCGTATCCACAGCGCGTTCACAGTCCTGCAAATGCGCGCGCAACTGGTCGATGCGCAAAATGGCGGCCTGCTGCTGATCATTCACAATCCGCAGTTCGTCTTCAATGGCCTTGCGGCGACTGGCGAGACTTGCGCGCGCCTGATCGGCGCCGCGCAACGCTTCCTCCTGTTCGGCCAGGGAAACGCGCAAGTGCGTCAGTGCGTCGTTATGCCCCGCAATCATCGTCTCGTGCTCCTCGATCTCACGTTCCGACTGCGTAACGACGCCCTCCGCGCTGTTGACTTCACTTTCTACATGAAGGAGTGAGTTTTGCACCTCCTCAAACCGGAGGGCGACGGACTCGCTCTCCGTGCAAAGAAGCGCGTACTCCTGATCAAAAACCGCCGCCCGTTCAGTCGCCGCCGCAAGGGCCGCCGACGCCACCTGAAGACCAGCGCCGACATCGCGCCGTTTATCTTCATGCTCGCCAATCCGCGCCTGCTCTGCGTTCAAACGCAGACGCAGATCCGCAACCACGGTTTCCTGCGCCGCCCGCTTTTTTTCAAGCGCCGTCACCTGTTCGGCAAGAGTGGCCGCCTCACCGCTTAGCACTCCGATCTCTCGCGTTCGCCCAAGAATACCCACTCCGCGCTTCGCTGCGCTGCCGCCAGTCATGGAGCCCCCGGCGTTCACCACATCGCCGCCTATGGTCACGATGCGCACACGATGCTGCAGCACCCGCGCAATGACATTCGCTTCCGCCAGCGTCAGCACAATGAGCACATTCCCAAGCAGCGAATCGATGACCGCCCGGAATCTGCCGTCACACTGCACGAGACCAGCCGCCGCGCCAACAAAGCCGTGTGCGGATTTCACCATCTGCAACTCATGGGGAGCCAGTCGCCTGCCTTTGATCGTCTCTACTGGCAAAAAAGTGGCCCGCCCAAGTTGCCGCTTTTTCAGCATGTCGATAGCCTGCCGCGCGTCACTGTCGCGCTCCACGACAATGTGTTGCACACTGCCGCCGAGTGCAGTCTCAATCGCGAGTTCATATTCCGCAGGCACTGTCAAAAGATCCGCCACCGCACCATGCACGCCCTTCAGGACACCGCGTCGCTGCGCCTGAATGACCGCCTTCGGCCCCCCCGCATACCCATCCAGTTCCAGTTGCATATCCTGCAACGTGCGCAAGCGGCTGACGACTTCCAGCCGCTTGCGATCGCGTTTTTCCCAATCCGTGCGAATCTCTCCCAATTCATCCTGCGCGCGATTGTATTCTTGCTCTGTATGCGCTGCCGCTTCACGCATCGCCAGAACAGAATTTTGCAACAGTGACGACCGTTCTTCCAGCAGAACGTATTCTGCCCGCAAGCGCTCGCCTTCTCCCAACACGGCGGCCCGCTCCTCAGCCATGCGTTCTTTGCGCCGCTGCGTTTGCGCCGCTGTGCTCTCCAGATTCTTCAGTTCATTGCGCAATCCTGCCTGTTCCCTCATCAATTCGATCAAAGCGGCGCGCGCATCGACAAGGCGCTCCCGCAACGCGGCAAGCAATCCCTGGCCATCCTGGTCTGCGATTCGCCTTTGCAACTCTGCGCGCATAGCGACCGAGCGCCCCTGCAGTTCAGCCACCTGCACGTCAGCGGCGGCCGCTGTGCGATCGCACGAGTCCGCTTCGCCAAGGAGACGTTCGCGTAGCGTCCGCGACTCTTCCAACAAAGTGATCGCGTGCTCCTGACGCTCGAATGCGACGCGCCGATCCGCAACGCATTGCTCGACCTGACCAGTGACCTCCACCAGACTCTCCTGAAGGCGGAACAACTCCTGGTCCAGTCCTTCCGCAGCCGCGCGCAACACGGCAAACTGCTGCTGCGCAGCGACTTCCTGGCCCTGCGCCGCGAGCAGTTCGACGCGCGACTCTTCAAGTTGACGCAATGATTCGGCGCGATTCTCCGACAGGCCAGCGATTTCCACAGCCAGTACGGCAATCTGCAGTGACCGCTGTTGCGTCTGGACAGCCTTGTATTCGCGGGCAATGAGCGCCTGGTCCGCCAGCGGCGCGACCTGATCGGCCAGGGCTGCGACAATGTCGCGGATGCGCAGCAGGTTCTGCTCAGCGTCACTAAGTTTTCGTTCCGCTTCTTTCCGTCGCAGCTTAAATTTGACGATTCCCGCAGCCTCTTCAAAGACACCGCGGCGTTCCTCCGATTTGGTGGACAGAATTTCTTCAATTCTCCCCTGCCCGATGATGGAATACGCTTCGCGCCCAACGCCCGTATCCATAAACAGTTCGGCGATGTCGCGCAGTCTGCACGCCGATCGATTGATCAGGTACTCGCTGTCGCCAGAACGATAGACCCGCCTCGTAACTGTAACCTCGTTGTAATCCAGCGGCAGGACGGCGTCGCTGTTGTCGAGTGTCAGACTGACCTCGCAAAAATTGACCGACTTGCGGGCCTGGCTGCCGGCAAATATGACATCTTCCATCTTTGCGCCGCGCAGTGTTCTGGCGCTCTGCTCCCCGAGCACCCACCGAATGGCGTCGGCAATATTGCTCTTGCCGCTTCCATTCGGGCCCACCACGGCAGTCACTCCGGGCGCCATTTCAAGTTCAATGCGATCCGCAAATGATTTGAAGCCAAGGAGATCGAGGCGTTTCAGGAACATCGTACGGCCTCCCCATAACCAGGTTTGCTTCGATCAATCCAGCGCAAGAGCATCGCGGGCCGCATTCTGTTCCGCTTCCTTTTTCGAGCGTCCGACACCCTTGCCTCGCACCTTGCCCGCGACATAGACGGCGGCTACAAACTCCCGATCATGCGCTGGCCCGCGTTCCGCGACAATATCGTACGAAAGCGGACCCAGTCCCGACTTTTGGATATGTTCCTGCAACATCGTCTTGTAATCCCTGTGTAGAGAAAATCCATCGGCCTGGATGCGCGGATACAGATGGATGGCCAGAAAGGAGTCCGTTGCGACGAATCCCTGGTCCAGAAAGAGCGCCCCGACAAACGCTTCAAAAACGTCCGCAATCAGACTGGCCCGCTCGCGCCCGCCCGACAGTTCCTCCCCCTTGCCAAGGCGAAGGTATAAAGGAAAGCGCAACTCACGGGCAATCGCCACCAGCGACGGTTCACATACTGTGGCTGCCCGCAGTCGCGTCAACTCCCCTTCGGGCGCTCCCGCAAATGTTGCATATAAATAGTGACTGACGCACAGTTCCAGCACGGCGTCGCCCAAAAACTCCAGACGTTCATTGTCTTCCCGGCCGTTTCTACGATGTTCATTCTTGTACGAAGAATGGGTAAATGCGGAACGCAGCAACGACGTGTCGGTAAACGTTATCTGTAGCTCCCTGCATAAACGTGACAGCGGAAGAGCGCTCATCAGTGACACCACACGATCGCTTTATTCAGCATAGCGTTTGAAAATGAGCGTGGCATTGTGCCCGCCAAAGCCGAATGAATTCGACATCGCATAGGTCAGATCACACGCCCTGGCCACATTTGGCACATAGTCCAGATCGCATTTTGGATCCGGCACTTCATAATTGATGGTGGGCGGCAACAGGCCGTCACGGATTGCCATGATGCACGCCACCGCTTCAATCCCCCCCGCCGCTCCCAGCAAATGTCCGGTCATGGATTTGGTTGAACTGATCGACACACGTCTGGCGTGTTCTGCAAACACGGTTTTGATCGCCGTCGATTCCATCTCATCGCCTATCGGAGTGGACGTTCCATGAGCGTTTATATAGCCGATTTCGTGCGGGGCGAGCGCGGCGTCGGCAAGCGCCGCGCGCATGGCCCGCGCCGCGCCCGCTCCTTCGGGAGCCGGTTGCACGAGGTGATAGGCGTCGCCGCTCATGCCGTAGCCGACGACCTCCGCGAGGATCTGCGCGCCGCGGGCTCTTGCAAACTCAAGTTCTTCAAGCACCAGAATGCCGGCGCCTTCCCCCATGACAAATCCGTCGCGCAAGCCGTCAAACGGGCGGCTTGCGCGTTGTGGTTCATCGTTTCGCTCAGAGACAGCCTTGGCCGCGCAAAATCCGGCGAGCGCGAGCGGCGTGATGGTCGCCTCGGCGCCGCCGCAGATCATCGCGTCCGCCGCACCGCGGGCGATAATTTTGAAGGCGTCCCCGATTGAATTGGAACCTGTAGCGCAGGCCGAAACGGGCGCGCTGTTTGGTCCCTGTGCCCCAAACCGAATGGATACCTGGCCAGAAGCCATATCTCCGATCATCATCGGGATAAAAAAAGGGCTCACCCGTTTCGGTCCACGCTCAAGCAATACGCGATGCTGGTCTTCAAGCGTATACAAACCGCCGATGCCAGACCCGATATAGACCCCCACTCGCGGCGCCACTTCTTCTGTGATGTCGAGTTGCGCCTGCTCCATGGCCATCACCGCTCCGGCCACGGCAAACTGCACAAAGCGGTCCATCCTGCGCGCATCGCGCCTGTCCATGTATAGCTCCGGCTCAAAATCAGAAACCAACCCGGCAATCTGTGCAGGGTATTCACTCACATCAAAGCGGTCGATCCTGCGGATGCCTGACACGCCATTTTTCAGCGCCTGCCAAAAGGCAGCGGTACCGATTCCAACAGGAGACACGACTCCCTGTCCTGTGACGACCACGCGTCTCATTTTGCGCCTCCCCCATGCCAGTTTTCCCACCTCTGACAGTTACACGAAAGCCCCGCGCACCGCACGGAGCTTTCCTGCCAGCAAGAACATCGGCGCAAAAATCCGCCGTTTGTTCCCGTGAACCAGTTACTTGCGATCATGCTTACTCACGAGATTCAATGTATTTGACGACATCCCCAACACTGGAAATCTTTTCAGCATCTTCATCGGATATCTCCAAGTCAAATTCATCTTCCAATTCCATGACCAGTTCAACCACATCCAGTGAGTCTGCTCCCAGATCTTCCTTGAATGAAGCGTCCGTCGACACCTGTGATTCTTCGACTCCGAGGCGATCAACCACAATGCGTTTTACACGATCGTACACATCGGACACACTCTCACCTCCTCCCAAGATCATACTACATAGCCAGTCCGCCGTCGACCTGAAAAACTTGCCCTGTTATGTACGAAGCCTGATCGGAAACAAGAAATCTCACGATAGCGGCCACATCTTCAGGCTGGCCCAGACGACCGATCGGGATCTGCTGCGCCAATCGATCTTTAAGCTCAGATGCAAGTCTGTCTGTCATTTCGGTTTGAATGTAGCCCGGCGCCACCGCGTTGACGGTGATCCTGCGACTCGCCAGTTCCCGCGCGAGTGTTTTGGTCAGTCCGATCAGGCCAGCTTTGGCAGCCGAATAGTTTGCCTGTCCGACATTTCCCGTTACGCCTGCGACAGAAGACATGTTGACGATTCGCCCTGCCGCAGAACGCAGCAGATAGCGGGCCGCCGCCTGAGCGCACAGAAACGCGGATTTGAGGTTGACCGCGAGCACCTCATCCCAGTCTGACTCCTTCATGCGCAGGAAGAGACCGTCACGAGTGACACCCGCATTATTGACGAGAATATCCAGACGCCCAAAGTTCGTGACCGCCGCCTGCACAAGACTCGCTGCGCCCGCCGCTGTGGCCACATCGGCCTGCGCCACGACAACCTGCGCGCCGTTTGCCGTCACGCGATCTGCAAGCGCCTTCGCGCCAAGCTCATTCGTGGCGTATGCAATCACGATCTTCGCCTGCGCGTCCGCTAACTCTTCGACAATGGCGCGCCCAATCCCTCCTGACGCGCCGGTCACAAGCGCGACTCGATCGGTCAGCGCAAACTTCACGTCTTTTTCACCCCTTCCCAGTGGTTCCGCTGTTCATGGTTCACAGTCCACTTACGGACGCGCATCATGCAGGCCTTCCCGCAGTGCGGTCAGGGTGGTTTGCAAACTGGACGCCCCGTCCACATGCAGGGTGCGCGCTGCCCTATCCGTTTTTCGCACCAGTCCCGAGAGCACGGCGCCCGGCCCCAACTCCACATAGGTGTTCACGCCCGCATCGGACATGTATCTGATTGACGCTTCCCATAGTACTGGAGAAGCCACCTGTCGCGCAAGAGCAGCGCGCATCTCTTCTGGATTTGCGGCTGGCAGCGCAGAGACGTTCGCAATCACCGGACACGACGCTGCTGCAAAATTTGTGTCGGCGAGAAGCTCGGCGAGCCGCTCTCCAGCAGGCGCCATAAGCGATGAGTGAAACGGTCCGCTGACGTCCAGAAGAACCGCGCGCCGCGCCTTCGCCTCCGCAGCGCGTCTGACCAGTTCGTCAACGGCGGTGCGTGTTCCTGAAACCACCACCTGACCTGGACAGTTGACGTTGGCGACTTCCACGATTGCACCGAGTTCCCTGCTGATCACTTGGCATAACCCCTGCAGCAAATCTGTATCCGCGCCAAGCACCGCAGCCATGCCGCCAACTCCGCCGGGAACCGCTGCGTCCATGTAAAGACCGCGTTGATGAACAAGGCGCAAAGCGTCAGCGTATTCGATGACGCCGGTCGCGACAAGCGCTGTATACTCGCCGAGACTGTGCCCAGCCACAAAGCGCGGCTGCACGTCGATCTGCTCGCGCAATACGCGCAGCGCAGCCACACTCACGGCCAGGATCGCAGGCTGCGTATAGTAGGTGAGCCGCAGTTCGTCCTCCGGACCTGCAGCGATCATTTTGCTCAGCGAAAAACCCAGCGCATCGTCTGCCTCTGCGAGCGTCTCTTTGGCGATCGCATACGCGGCGACCAGATCCATGCCCATTCCAACATACTGAGCACCCTGTCCGGGAAATACAAAGGCCATGTTCATATTGTCAGGCCCCCAACCGACTTCAGATTTTATGACCGCAGAGAGTCTTCCAGGGCTTCCACCAGGCCAGCGCTCTGCATGCGATGGGCCTGCCGCAGAGCCATCTCGAACGCCCGCGCATTCGAGGAGCCGTGCGCCTTGACCAAAACGCCCCGCACCCCGAGAAAAGGTCCGCCTCCATACTCAGCATAATCAAAGCGGCTGCGCAAGGTCTGCAACCCGCCCTTTAGAGCCAGCGCCGCGAGTTTGGTGACAGACGAAGCCAGAAACAGTTGCCGCAGGGAATCAAGCAGCCCCAGCCCAACTCCTTCATAGAATTTGACCAACACATTGCCGACAAAGCCATCGCACACAATCACGTCGCACACGCCGCGCAGCAATTCGCGCGCCTCCACATTCCCGACAAAACCTGGGCAGGAATCTCGCAGCAACGGGTACGCCGCCTTACAGAGCTCGTTGCCCTTCCCCGCCTCCGCCCCAATGTTGAGCAGACCGACTCGCGGTTTCTCAAGGCCTTCTGTCAAGCGCATGTACGCCTGCCCCATCGTGGCCCACTGCAGCAAATGCTGCGCTGAAGAATCGGTGTTCGCGCCAGCATCGAGCAGCAGCGCCTCTCTTCCCGTAAAGGTCGGCAATACAGCCGCAAGCGCCGGTCTTTCGATGCCCTCCATACGCCCCACGATGAGCAGGCCCGCTACCATGAACGCGCCGGTGTTGCCTGCGGACACCATGCCGTCAGCCAATCCATCGCGCACCAGAGAGGTGCATACCACGAGCGACGAGTCTTTCTGCCGCCGCACCGACCTGACCGGCTCCGCATTGGCGGCAATCACGTCCGCAGCAGCGACAATCCTAACATTGTGCGGAATCTCGCGAGCCTCGGCAAGGATGTCCGCTTCGCGACCGACGAGCAGAAACTCGGTGTCGCCAAACTCACGGGCCACCGCCAGCGTTCCTTGTACAGGCGCCTGCGGCGCATGATCACCACCCATCGCGTCAATCGCGATTTTCAAACAAAGCCCTCCTCGGCGCCTCCGCGATTCCGCGCATGATCAAAAAGTCCGCCCGCAGAATCTCTTCTCCATCCACTTTCGTGCGCACCTCCACCAGCACATAGCCATGCCGCTTACCGCACACCCGCGCCCGCGCGACCAGATAAGCGCCGACGCGCGCAGAGTGCAGAAAGCGAATCGTAGCTTTGGCGGTGAGCGCTTGCGCCGCATCGACAATCGCTACAGCCAGCGAGTTCGCCTGGGCAAAGATATAATGACCGCGCACGATCGAAGAACGGGCAAACACATGCTCTTTGTCAGCACGCCAAACCGACAGCCCCGACTTCTCAAGTTCCAGATCAACGATGTCGCCAAACACCTCTTCCGGGGCCAGCGACCGCACCCCGTCATAACGGGATACAGCCAGCGAGCGAATCCGCTCCCGCAGTTCGGGAATGCCAAGACTGATTCTGTCCAGACGAATTGTCTGGACACTGACCCCAAATCGTGTCGCGAGTTCCCCATCGGTTAAAAACGGTTCCCTGCCAAGAGTCTCATGCAAGCGTTCCTGGCGCACACTCTTACTGTCCTGAGCCACCCTGCGCCACCTCATCTGCAACAAACAGCGTCTCTTTGCTCTATGTACAATACTCTACCCGGAAAATCGCCGCAGGCGCGCCCCAACCAGCATCAGTATAAAAAAAGAGCGCCCGAGACGCAATCAGCGCGTCCCGACCCTCTCGTTTGCGTGTCCGAACAGAGGCTGGTCGGACAACCCCCGACAGCACTAAGCGCGCTCCATAACCTGGCGTTTGTTGTATGTTCCGCAATTCGGGCACACCCGATGCGAAAGTTTTTGTTCATGACACTGCGGGCACTCCACCATGCCGGGAATACTGAGCTTGTAATGAGTGCGACGCAGACGTTTTCTGGTTTTGGACGTTCGATGTTGAGGCACTGCCATAGAAAAACACCTCCCTTTCAAATGACTCGCGAACTCGTCACTGTTCCGTCAGTTTGCCAATCAATTGTGTCAACACTTCCAGCCTGGGATCCACTTTTCTGGTGTCGCAGCCGCACTTCTCCGTGTTCAGATTGGCTCCGCACTCAGCGCAAAGCCCCCGACAATCCGTTTTGCACAGCGGTTGGACCTGAATTGCGAGAACCACAGCCTGTTCCACATAGGGCGCCATATCAATCTGGTCCCCCGGCCAGTAAACGACTTCCGCCTGTTCCTGCTCCGGTGTAAGTGGAGTGTGGGAGAACACCTCTCTGAATTCCGTTTCCAGTGGAGCTGGAAATTCAGTCAAACAACGCGTGCATCGATAGGTGACAGTGGTCTTCAGTTCACCCTCTGCCGTGCACAGCGCAGGAGTCGCTTCTGCCCGGACAGCGACGGCCACCGGTTCGCCCCGGACTATGTCGCTTCCGCGCAGCAACTCAACCGGAAATGCAACACTGTCGCTAACAGTTAGTCCCAACGATTGCATTGCAGTCGACCAGGAGATCTTCAAAATCCCGTTCACCTCGATCACAACACGACATAGTATACTGGGTGCGCCTGCATGTGTCAAACGAAAAATATGGGGCCATCCGCCGCCGCGATTCACAAGTCAGGATGATTTGGGTCGCAGCGACTTCAGGAACGCAATTGCCTGATCAAGGCTGCGAATTGGGATGATGCGCATGCTCGTGTGCAGCTTTTTCGCCTCAGCAAGAGCATGGGCGGCATTCGTATCCCCTGGCGCCGTATCCGCAGGAACAAAAAAGTAGTTAGCCCCCGCATTCATCGCGGCAATCACTTTGTGAGCCGCCCCGCCGATCTGGCCCACAGTTCCATTCGAACTCATCGTACCCGTTCCCGCGATCTTGTAGCCTTTTGTCAGATCACCGTAAGGATACAGTTGGTTGATGACTTCCAGAGTGAACATCAGTCCGGCGGAAGGCCCGTCGATATTGCCGGTATTGATGCGAATGCGCACAGGGGTGCGCACCGACTGCGCCACTGCGGGCAAAATGCCGATTCCCGGGCGCGGGCGTTTGTGTCCGGGCAGCGGCGGCAGCGCGACGAGCCTGATCTGCGCATGATGCACAGTTGCGCCGCGCAAAAATGTCAGCGCCACCGTCTGCCCAATCTTCGCCTTCTGCAACTCAGTGAACAGAAGATTGGGGTTGTGCAGCGGCACACCATTCACAGCCGTGATAATATCGCCCGGTTTCAGCAGGCCGCTGGCAGCAGAATGCTGTTCAACCGAAATAACCTCCACACCTGTCGTCGTCACGGCGACGGGTTTGTGGAGGTAGCGCAACGCCGCGATTTTGGCAGCTTCGTGTGACATCTGCATCATATAGACCTCGACATTGGTGTACTGGCTGTTTGACAGTCCCGCATTGATCTCCTGCGCAGGCAAGATCTGATGATGCGGCAGCATCAGCCCATAGAGAAAGTCGTACACGTTGGCGGCGTACACCACATAGACAGTCGTCAGCAGAAACTGGCCTTTTGCCGTCTTGTGCCCCCCCTGCACGGTGATCAGCGGCTGCAACGACTCCGCAGACCCCGGAGAGTATATGTAATAAGGGAGTGGTATGACCGCCATGGCGCCGAGCACGATTGCGAGCACAATCACGATCACCCATGGCCACAGCCTCTTGCCACCCGCAGTGCGAACGTTTTTCACATCAGTCACCACTGTGTTCCTCCTCGCAGTTCAAGCGCCTCCAGCAGCTTTGGGAGCGCGTCGCGCATGGCCGTCCGTCCTGCTTCGATCGCCTTGTCAACACCGGACAGCGCCGTCGAACTCATGTGATCCAGTTGGGGACGCACGACAAAGTCCGCCTCCAGAATACGGTAACGAAAGACTTCCCGTTCCATGATGTCTATGGATTGTACGATGACATCCCAGATATGTCTCACTGGCGGCAGACGCTCAAACAGCCCCACATCGACAGCCACTACGAAATCGGCCCCCAGATCCCGGGCAGCCTGGATCGGTATCCGATCGATCACGCCCCCGTCCACGTACATCCGCCCCGCGATCCGATGGGGCACAAAGATCCCGGGAATGGCAATGCTGGCGCGCACAGCCTCGTGAATGGGACCGCTTGTAAATACGACCCGCTCGCCCAGTTCGAGATCTGTCGCCACCACGGCCAGTGGAATACATGCGTCCTCAAAGTCCGCTTCCTTGGTGAGCAGTTTAATCAGGCGATGAAATCGGTCTCCCGCAATCAGTCCCAGTCGCGGCACCGTGACGTCGACCCAGTGCGACAAGGGCAGGTTGACGGCCAACTGTTCCATACGGTTGATCGGCGCCCCTGTGGCATAGACGGCTCCGATCAAACCGCCGATGCTCGATCCCGCGACCGCCGTCACATCGATAGACGCTTCCTGAAGGACCTGCAACACCCCGATGTGGGCGAATCCCCTCGTACCTCCGCTGCCCAGGGCGAGACCGATCGAGGAATGTTTTTGCATGCGGTTTCCCCTCCTCATCAGGCGCTTTACTCTGGCGGCAGACAGCATCATGGTCAGTTGGCGCTGCGAAGGAGCCTGAATATTTATTTGTATTTGTCCTGTAAGGCTGCCCTGACGTGCTCCGGCACAAACCTGTCCACACTGCCTCCATAACTCGCGATTTCCTTGATCATGCTTGAACTCAGATAGGAAAATTCGTGATGCGTCGGAATGAAGATCGTCTCTGCTTCAGGATGCAGTTCCCGATTCATCGACGCCAGTTGCAGTTCATTCTCAAAATCGCTGACGACTCGCAGTCCGCGAATGATTACCTCCGCCTGCTGCTGTTTCATGTAATCGACCAATAAACCCGGAAAGAAGTCCACCGTGACATTCGGCAGATCGTAAACCGCCTGGGAAATGAGCTGGATGCGCTCCTCCACGCTAAAAAGCGGCGCCTTTTTAACATTGACAAGCACCGCAATCACGATCTTGTCGAACATCTTGGCCGCCCGTCTGACGATGTCGAGATGCCCATTTGTGATCGGATCGAAACTCCCGCCGTACACGGCGCTTCTCATACATAACACGCTCCATGCCGCCGACATATGCCAAACACTGCGAAAACGGTCAATCCGACCGCGCGGCAAATCTGTAAATCGCCACTTTTACGGAACCATACACGGCCATCCGCTTCAGATTCAGAGCCGGCTGTTCGGGGAGGGGAGTTTTGGCGTCCATTTCCGCCACCACCGTTCCCTCTGCGCACAGCAGATCTTTCTCCACCAGGATGGCCAGCGTCTGCGGCAATAGTCCCAGACGATACGGCGGGTCGAGAAAGACGAGATCAAATTGTACGCCCTCTTTGGCCAGTCGCGAAAGCGCCGCGTGATGAAACTCGGGCAATACCCGCGCCCGTGTTTGCGCGCCCAGACTATGCAGGTTGTCCCGTATGACGCCGGCAGTCGACTGATCCACGAAGACAGCGGAATCGACGCCCCGACTGATCGCCTCGATGCCGAGCGCGCCAGAACCGGCAAACAGATCCAGACACACGCCGCCGTCAAAATAGGCGCCAAGCATGGAAAATATGGCTTCCCGCACCCGTTCGGCAGTCGGTCTGGTTGACTGTCCGCGGGGCGCCAGCAGAGAACGGCCCTTAAACTCTCCGGCAATGACTCGCATCGCGCCACCTCTTATTTTGTACTGTACCACAAGCGATTTCCCCATCACAAATCCGGCCAGTCGCAAGTCGCATGTATACAGAAGCCGCCTTCTGGTCAGAATGTCATGTAGCGACGGCAACGTCGCATAGGCAACCAGAGAGAGTTGCCCTGTGCACTCTCTTCCGGTTTCTCCTCTCCCAGTAGCTGCGTGCGGAGGCATACATATGCCGCACAAGGCAGAACCCCCTCGCGTACCCGGGCGAGGGGGATTTCTTTTTTTATCCGGGCTGGTGTCCCTTTCGCGCAGACTCCTTTCAACATGCAATGTAGATGTACAGCACGACAGTCAAAAGGAGGTCTCAGAGCGATGGAAGGAACGTTTGGCGGCTATACCAGATGGGCGGTCGTATTTCTCATCATCTTTGTGCTTTTCTTCCTGCTCATCCCCGTGTACACGACGCAGTGCACCACAGTGCCTGTCTACTAACATCCGGCACTCTGGCAATAAATAAAAACCATTTGTTGGGAGGTACTGCACATGGGCACATTTGGCGGTTATACACGATGGGCGGTCGTATTTCTGATCATCTTCGTTCTGTTCTTCCTGCTCGTGCCGGGCTCGTACGGCGCTGGCTACAGCGGTGCGTCAGCGACTGCCATCGCCTACTAGCACCTCGCAATTTTTGCGACCGGCCATCATCAGAACATGGTTGTCCGGTCCAGTCGAGACACCGTTCAAGTGACAGGAGAGACGCACCCGGATACACGAACTGGAGTGTCCTGAATCCACCCGCGGACGGTGCGCCGTTCGCGGGTGTCCTGCTCTCAGAGAACGGCGCAAGGATATTCTAATGACGTTCCAGCCATTTGCCGATCGGTTGCAGGGCCAGAACGCTGTCCCCCTTGACGACATTCAGTTTGACCTGCCCCGCTCGAAAAATCAGCACAACAGTGCTCCCAAACTCAAACCAGGCAAACTCTTCTCCCCGTGCGACGGCGACTTCCTGAGGCAGGATCATCTGCGCTCTGCCGCGCGCTCTCTGATTCACAGTCTGACAGCGCAGATGGGAAGCGAGTTTCACACTGCCGACGATCGTCGAACCGACTTTAACAAGCGCAAACGTTCCTTCTCCGCGCGCGAACCATGAGATGGTCCGTTCATTTTTCGTATACAGACCGGGAACCTGCGTGGACCCCAGCCTGTTTACAGGATATAGAGTTCCCGGCACATGAACGATTCGCCTGATGACTGCGGCGACGGGGGCGTGAATTCGGTGGTAGTTGCGCGGACTGAGATAAATGACTACATGCGTGCCCTGTTCATACAAACTCGCGTCAACTTCCGCCAACAGCGCAGAAATGGAATAGGATATCCCTTTGATTTGCACAGCGCGTCCAGCTTCCACAAGTCCCAGTTCAACGATGACGCCGTCGGCTGGAGCCACGATGTCGTCCTCCTGCACAGCAAAATTGCGGCTTCCCGGAGGGAGTTTGCGCGCAAAAAACTCTGCCAGGGAACTGTATCCTCGCCATGGTTTGTCTGCCTGAGTGTCGCTTATGCCATAGATACGCATAAAAATCGGAATGAACGCCTTGCTGGCAAAACTCCTCAGAAAATACCCGGCAGTCTGCGTCAACAGGCGTTTGGGCAGGAGACTGAGCGCCGCATGCCCTGGATAAAGTTGCTTCATGCAAAACTTCGCTCCCACACAAAGACCGTTGCTTCGGCCATTGTACCACAGCAAAGGATCGGCCGACGAATCCAATTTGGCTCGTCAACCGATCCCTGTTGCATACTGCATTTTACAGATTCAGAACAAATGCTTAAAAAGATTGATGACCCGCCAACTGTTGTTCAGCCATGGCCACGAGTTTCCTGGTCATATGACCGCCAATCGTACCCGTATCGCGGGTAGTCATGGTTCCCCAGTATCCGTCAGCCGGAGGCTGAATGCCCAGTTCCTGCGCAACTTCATATTTGAACTGGTCCATTGCCTTACTGACACCGCGTACAACATGAGTATTGGAACGTTGTCCTGCAGCCATTTGATTCACCTCCCATTGTTCTTGGCGTTAGTGTGTCCATGAGTTTCATTATCATGCATCAGGAATCATGCATCCGAATTGTACCATTGATGGCCGTTTATTCTATCCCGAAAAATCGCCGCAGGCGTATTTTCTTCCCGGTTGTTGGTGGCGCACAGCGCCATGAAGGTCTATCTCGAAAAATGTGCCTGCTCTGGCGGGATCGTATACTGTGCCGCTGCTCAAACACGGCTGCGCCGAACTCGCCTCGGCACAGTATACGATCCCGCCAGAGCGAGTTTTTCATCTGCTGATAGTGCCGCGCCACCCCGAGAATCGTGGTATGCACTTCCGATGTAATGGTCAGGAATCGGAATGGAGGTCATACTCAGTCAGTACGACTGCGCGCAACCGGGCGTATTCAGGCAACAGCCAGAAGTCTGTGCCAGAAAGCAGTTCACTGGCGACATCGCGAGCCGCCTCCATGATCTTGAAATCCCTGATTGGGTCGCCAACTGCAAATTCGGGCAGCCCACTCTGCCGTTCGCCAAGGATTTCACCGGGTCCGCGCATCAACAGATCCTTTTGCGCAATCCGAAACCCGTCCTGCGTGTCAACCATCGTTCGCAAACGGGCGACTGCCGCATCGGTCTTGGGGTCAGCGAGCAGAATGCACTCTGCCGCTACGCCGCCGCGCCCTATGCGTCCGCGCAGTTGATGTAAGGTCGCCAGCCCAAAGCGGTCCGCTCCATACACCACCATCACGTTTGCGTTTGGCACGCTGACTCCAACCTCCACAATGGTGGTGGCCACCAGAATCTGCAACTCGCCCGCGGCAAACTTTCGCATCGTCAGGTCGCGGTCCGTTTCAGCCATTTCACCGTGAATGAGTCCTATCCGCCAGCCGGCAAGTTCTTCCGTCATGCGCTCGTAGAGCGCCTGCACGCTTTCAGTGTCTCCGGCGGGGTCGCTGTCGATGCGGGGAGCGACCAGAAAGGCCTGACGCCCTCTGGACAACTCTTGCCGCACGAGCTTTTGCGCCGCCGCTTCTTCACTCGTGCGAAGCCACTGGGTACGTACCGGTTTACGGCCTGGAGGCAACTCACGGATGGTCGTGACGGCGATATCTCCATGCAGAGTCAGGGCGAGGGAACGGGGAATGGGCGTCGCGGAAAGTTGCAGAACATCCACTTCGCGTCCTTTTGCGCGCAGCATTTTCCGGATACCCACACCAAAGCGATGCTGTTCATCCGTAATAACCAGGCGCAGACGCGCAAACTGCAACTCTAGCGCCGCAAGGGCGTGTGTTCCGATGACCATGTCAAGGACTCCGTCCGCAAGTTGGTCCACCACTTTCTGGCGATCCGCAGCCTGCTGTCCCCCCCATAATCCGTCCACGCGCAGACCCAGGGAACTCAGCAACAGGCGCGCCTCCCCAAGTTGCTGAACAGCCAGTATGCCCGTTGGCGCCATGTAGGCTATCTGCCCGCCAGCGCGGGCCACGGCCGCGGCGGCCGCAAACGCGACAGCCGTCTTGCCGCAACCGACATCGCCCTGCAGGAGCCTGTGCATAGGCTGTTCCAGCGCCAGATCGGAGAGAATCGCCTGCAGCGCAGAGTCCTGGCCTTGCGTCAGGGAAAACGGCAACTGCTGAACAAACGCTTCCGCTCCCTGCCGCAGCGCATCGCCATGCAGAAGTGGTCTCCTTACGTTCTGGCGCCATTTGCGAAAACCCTGCATTCGCAACTGGAATTTCAGAAATTCAGCGAATACGATCCGCCGTCTCGCCTGCCTGAGTTCGTCCGCAGTGGCGGGAAAATGCAGTTGCGAAAGCGCCCTGTGCAACGGAAGCAGTCTGAAGCGATCGCGCAGCGCCGCCGGAATGTCATCCTGCAGTTGCGATCCAAAGGTTCGCAGCGCCGTTGCCACAATGGAGCGCAGCGCGCTCACAGGCAGCTCTTCCGTAACGCGATAGACGGGAACGAGCCCCGTATCAAGCAGTCCATCTCCGCGCAAGTCATACCGCGAAGCAACCAGGGTGTCTGCATTCGCGTCATAGCGTCCGGTGATGCGAACCTGCCTCCCCACTGCCAGTTGATGGCGCAGGTACGGTTGATTGAAAAATAGAGCGCGCACTTCGCGCGCTCCCACTCTCACGGGTACATACACCGTCGATCGCTTGCCGCGCAGGCGCACGGTAACGGGTCCGCACACGACGGCCGCCACAGAGATCTGTCCTTGTGCGGCGAGCGAGTCCTCCGTATGCGCAGTCTCCTCATAGCGAAAAGGGGCATAAAACAGCAACGCCGCAACACTGCCGATTCCTAGGCGGGCAAGGTGCGCCGCGCGCTTTGGCCCGACTCCGGGAATCTTTGTCACATCAGTCTGAACCAAATCCGGACCCGGTTCCCGCGCGTTCACGGAGCGTCCCCCTCACTCAGCCGCAAGCAAGTAGTCATAGATGGGCTGTCCGCCGTACTGCATTTCAAATTCTACGTCAGGATAACGGCTGGACAGCAGAGCAAAGTTCTCCCCCACTTCTGCGGTGAGTTCTTCACGGGCATAAAACACGGTGCAAATCTCCGCCCCGCTCGTGCACAGATTATCCAGCAGACGTTCCAGCACCTGTGCGCGCAGCGTATCGACAAAGACGATTTCACCGCCCCGGATCGCCATAAAATCACCCTCGCCTATCACGAGATCGCCCACCTTGGTGTTGCGCACAGCGACCGTGATGGCGCCTGCCATAATTTTGGCCGCCGCCTCATTCATCAATCGCTCGTTGGCGTCGGCGTCCGCGTCAGAACGAAACGCCAACGCAGCGCCGAGCCCTTCGCCGATGGAACGCGTGGGAATGACGCGCAGGCGTCCGTTTGACACTGTGGCGGCCTGCTCGGCAGCCAGGATCACATTGCCGTTGTTAGGCAGTATAAACACATGCTCTGCGCCCGTACGGACAGTGGCTGCGAGCAACGCTTCGGTTGCGGGATTCATGGTTTGCCCACCCGGCACAATTTCATCGACGCCCAGATCCTGAAAGATCGCCGTCAATCCATCTCCCGCCACCACAGCGATGAGCCCGCATTTCTTGATTCCAGCCTGCTGCTCTTGCAGATGCTCCCGGTCATTCGCAGGAGCGCGCTGCGACAACGCGTCCGGCAGTTCCAGGAGCGACCCTTGAACGAGTTCACGGTGCTGTTCTGTCATATTATCGATCTTGATCCGGACAAGGCTCCCATGCGCTATCGCTTCTTCCAGCACAAGCCCTGGATGCAGTGTGTGAATATGAACTTTAACAAGGTCGTCGGCAGCCGCCACAAGCAGGGAGTCGCCGTGCGCCTCCACCGCGCTGCGCACCTCCTGTTCTGCTTTCTCCCCGTATTTATTATCCATGCGAACGATAAATTCGGTGCAATAGCCAAACTCGCCGTCTCCGTGCACTTCCGCTGCCGCATAGTGCAAAAGCGGAGAAGGAACAGTCTCGCGTCCCCAGCTCGGAAATACAGCGGCGTTCGCGGCCAGGCTCATCCGAAATCCGCGATAGATATGCAGCAGTCCCTGACCGCCCGAATCAACGACGCCCGCCTGGCGAAGAATCGGCAACATGTCAGGAGTTTTTGCCAGCGTTTGTTCCGCCTTGGAAATCGCCGCAGCCAGTACTGTGTCGATCGCCGCGTCCGCATTTTTTAACGCAGTTTCAGTCGCCGCGGCCGCCGCTTTAGCGACTGTCAGAATGGTTCCTTCCACCGGTCTTGATACAGCTCTGTAGGCAGTCTGTACGCCCCTCCTGAAGGCGGCGGCAAGAAGAGCCGAGTCCACGCGCTCCGCATCTTCAAACGCGAGCTGGAATCCGCGAAACAGTTGCGACAGGATGACGCCTGAGTTCCCCCGCGCCCCCATCAACAGACCAGAAGAAAACGCGGCCACCACTCTGGCAAGGCCGGAATCCGCCGGAAGACTTTCGATCTGTTCGATGCCTGACAAATACGACAAATACATGTTGGTGCCGGTGTCTCCGTCCGGCACCGGGAACACGTTTAAGGCGTTCACCTCATCCTTGTGCCTGCCCAGTTCTTCACAGCCAGCCTTCAGCATACAAATGAATTCAATACTGTCCAAGCTTTCCTGTTGCCGCACTCAGCGGTGCCTCCTCATCTTTCACCAGTCACTTTCACACCCTGGACGCTGATGTTAATCTTGTCGGCAACAATACCAAACGTCTCCTGCAACGTGTAGCTGACCTTCTCCCGTAAATTGGCGGCCACTTCCGGAATGCGCGTACCGTAGCTTACAACGATCGACAGTTCAATTTCAAGGCGATCTGGCAGAGCCGTGACATCAACGCCCCGACCAGGGTTTTCCCGTCCCAAAATTCCGGACAGACTGTCCCGCATCCCTTTGCGCGGAGCCATGTCCGCCAGTCCATAGCAATCGAGCGCAGCGAGCCCGGAGGCGGTGGCGATCACTTCATCGGCTATCATGATGCGCCCCAGCGCATTGTGGATCACAGTCGGCATCCAAGTCCACCTCACATTCGCACACAGTTTTCTCTAGTGTACTACACCTTTCGGGCCAAAGAAAAGGGTTGCAGACAAGACTCAGGCATAATCGGCGCGTTCCCGTCTGACTGTGTCGGCATTCTGCGGCAGGCGCTGAAAAACATTGCGCAAAGCACATTGCACGGGCAAGAGCTGATATGCTATGATGAGCTAGTTGTGATTGAATATAAAAGGGGGTGCACAGCATGGCGAGACGTTGTGAAGTCTGTGGCAAAGGTCCGCAAGTCGGCAACGCGATCAGCCACTCACACATCCTCACTAAGCGGCGCTGGCTCCCGAATCTGCAGTCTGTCCGAGTCAACACGAACGGTACAGTCAAACGCATGCGCGTATGCACACGTTGCTTAAAGGGTGGAAAAGTCGCTCGCGCTATCTAGGGGATTCCGGCGCAAGGCGTCGCAAAGGAGCACAACGGAATCCGTTTGCGCCTGACTCCTGTCATACCGCAGCACGGAACGGAACGCCTGAAAAAGCACCGCAATGGGTGCTTTTTTTTGTATTTGGCATCCGTTAATTTCGGTTTCGCACCCCGAGCAGCGCCTTAACGATGCCACCAAGAAACCGCGGCAGTTTGATCGTGTAAAATCGCATCCATACACCCCTCCCACAAACTGTTCCCAAGCCCTGGTCAAAAGCAGAACAGACCTGCCTGCGAGCGGACAAACGTTAACAAGCCAGTTTGATCATATAGGTCGCCATGTCCGGTTCCATCACTTCACTATATGTGGGCAGATGACGATATGTGCCTACTTTTCCCGTAAACTTCGAATCCCCTCGCTGAGCGACGGCGCATTAAATATATGCGACCCCGCAACCAGTATGGAAGCGCCGGCCGACACCAGCATGGCCGCATTCCTGGATGTTACGCCGCCGTCAACCTCCACACGGACTGCGCGCCGGCCCAGTTCAGTCAGGCGACGCCGAATGTTCGCGACTTTACTGACGCTGGAGCCGATAAAGGATTGACCGCCGAAGCCAGGGTTCACGCTCATGACCAGAATCAGATCGACCTGCTCATACACATACTGCAGCGCCTGCTCTGAAGTCGCCGGATTGAGCGCCACACCCGCTTCAGCGCCGGTCTCCCGAATCTGCGCAAGGGTGCGGTTCAGATGTCTGCAGGCCTCGGCATGGACGGTGATGATATCCGCTCCAGCCTTGCGGTACATGTCAATCGAGCGCTCTGGTTCTTCGATCATAAGATGGACATCCAGCGGCAGTGACGTGTGTTCCCGCAAAGCCGCAACGATGGGCGGCCCAAGCGTCAGATTGGGAACAAAATGGCCGTCCATGACATCGACGTGAATGAGATCCGCTCCCGCCGTTGTGAGATCCTCTACAGCCCTGCCAAGGGCGGAGAAATCCGCCGCTAAAATTGAAGGAGCTATCTGTACGAACATCAGTATCGCCTCGCTTTTGCTTCTTTCAATTCGGCAAGCAACTGCCTGTAGTTGTCATAGCGAGACTGCTTGATACGCCCCCTTGCCACTGCCCGCAGTACGGCGCAGTCAGTCCCCTGTTCATGCAGACAGCCGCGAAACGCGCAATCGACCGCCATTGTCGCAATATCGCGAAACAGACTCGTCAATTGCACTGGTTCCATGGCGTCAAAATCAAATTGCGAGAAGCCTGGCGTGTCGGCCACATACCCTCCCGCGTACGGATACAGTTGCACATGACGGGTTGTATGTCGCCCGCGATGGCTGCGGTCACCCACTTCCCCGGTCACTGCGTTTGCTTCCGGCAACAATACGCCCAGAATGGTCGATTTGCCCACGCCAGACTGTCCGGCAAGCACTGTCGTGTGTCCGGCGAGCAACTCTGTCACACGCTGTGAGCCAACGCCATCCCTGACGTCGAGGGCAATCGTTTCGTATCCCAGCGGTTCATAGATCGCTCGCACCGTTTCAAACAGATGGCTCGACTCTGGCAAATCCACTTTTGTAAAACCGAGCAACGCCCGCAATGAACAGGATTCAATCATGGCCAGCATTTTATCGACCTGGTAGAAGGAAAGCGGTGGATCAGCAAGCGAAAAGACCAGCAATGCCTGATCGACGTTGGCGATAGGCGGACGAACCAGTTCACTATGGCGCGGTCTGACCTCGACCACGATTCCCTCGCTCAGACCCTGCGGCTCCACGAGTACGTGGTCGCCGACCAGAGGCCGGATATCACGTTTCCTGAACACACCGCGGGCGCGGCATTGGCGTATCGCGCCGTCTTCTGTCTGTACATAATAGAAGCCTGAAACGGCGCGCACGATCCGGCCTGGCACATCCAATTTCAATTGCTCCTCTCCTACCAGGCGGTTGACGACGCAGTGCGCCGTCAACCGCTGCCCAGTCCGTTCCCAGCCATCATTATCCTGTTCCTGTTCCTGTTCCTGTTCCTGTTCCTGTTCCTGTTCCTGTTCCTGTTCCTGTTCCTGTTCCTGTTCCTGTTCCTGTTCCTGTTCCTGTTCCTGTTCCTGTTCCTGTTCCTGTTCCGCTGCCGCCCGTGACCGTGTTGGTCGACACCATCTGGCCATTTTCATAGACACTGACTTGCCCGCTGATTGATGGCGTCGTGGTGACCTGGACCTGATACGTCGCCGATGGATTTGTCTGCGAAGCCGTGACCGCAGTGCGCGTACCCAGCGCGTCGGTAACCACGATCTTCACTTCAACGGGCAGTGTGGTGCCAGGCGAAATTGGAACATTGACATTGGCGGTGGTGACCGTTGTGCCGGCTGGTTCTCCGGAACTCACGGTCAGTTTGACCGCCGAGCCCGCCGTGGCCTGTTGACCAGGCGACGGCGTCTGGCTTATCACCTGATTGGCAGGCACAGAGAACGATGACACCTTGGTCACCGGTCCCAGGACAAATCCATCGGATTTCAGCACATTCGCAGCGGCGCTGAGCGTCTGTCCACCCACATCAGGAACAGCGGCTGACTGGGCGCCTGAACTGACAACCAGTTCCACTTGGGTGGTGTTTGTCGTAAATGTTGTGCCAGCCGCCGGGGATGTCGAAATCACCTGATTGACAGGCACGGTTGCACTCTGCTGATTGGTCACCGCAATATTGCCGCTTGGAACACCGAGACCAATCAACTGCTGATAGGCGTTGTTTTGGGCGTAGCCCGTCAAGGACGGCATTGTCACCTGAGCGCTGCCGTTCTTGACGACAAGTGTCACTTCCTGATCAGTCATGATGTTCCCGCGCGCCGGACTCTGCCTTTCCACATCGCCCATGGCCACATGCGAGGTGGAATTCTGGTCTAAAACCTCGCGAATCTTGTTCGAGTGGAAGCCATGTTCTATCAGAATGCTGCGTGCGTTCGCATAGGACATTCCTACGACATCCGGCATTTGCGTTGTGGGCACCCGGATAAACGTGACCATGATATAGAACGCGGCGACTGCAGCCAGAACGACCAGAGCCCCCAAGCCCAGGAACCAGGCGAGAATAATCAGGATCCGGCGTTTCAGTGATTTTTTCGGTTCCGAAAATTCCCCGTCCTGCTGGGCGTCCTCAACCGAAGACGCGCTGCTTCCCAGCATCATCGGAATCTCGATCGTAGGACTGTTGTCCAGATAATTTCCAGGCGACACGAATTTGGGCGCATCAGGCAGCAACAGGGCGCGTTCCAGATCGTTCGCCATCTGTCTCACCGATTGGTATCGTTCACGAGGGTCTTTCATGAGCGCTCTCAAAACGATGTTTTCGACGCTTTGGGGAATCCGCGGCGCGAGATTTCGCGGTTCCACAAACGATTCCTGCAAATGTTTGAGCGCCACGCTGATCGGCGTCTCTCCCGAAAAGGGCAACTTGCCAGTGAGCATCTCATAGAGCACAATGCCGAGTGAATACACATCGGACTTCGCATCGGCGATGCCGCCGCGCGCCTGTTCCGGGGAAAAATAGTGAACAGATCCAAGAATGGCGCTGCTGCTGTGCGTGATCGTATTTGTTGAGATCGCGCGCGCAATTCCAAAATCGGTCACTTTGACGCGTCCGGACTTGCTGATGAGGATATTATGCGGTTTGACGTCGCGATGAACGATATTGTGTTCATGAGCGTGAGCCAGTGCATCGCAAATCTGGCGCGCGACATCGACAGCTTCGTCGACTGGCAGAGGCGCCCTCTCATCAATGACCTGCTTAAGTGTTTTGCCATCCACATATTCCATTACTATATAATGCAGGTCGCCATCCTGACCCACGTCGTAAATGTTGACGACACTTGGATGGGACAAACTGGCCGCCGCCTGCGCCTCGCGTTTGAAACGCCGAATAAAGTCCATATCGCCAACATACTCTGGTCGCAGCGTTTTGACCGATACCGGCCGATGCAGGAGCACGTCCAGACCCCGATACACGACTGCCATGCCGCCTCCGCCGATTTTCTCCATTATCTGATAACGGCCGCCCAGAATCTGTCCGATCATGATGCATCCCTCCGCTCTATGCCGTCATCATTGAACAATGCCGCCACCGTCACATTGTCGTGTCCGCCTTTTTCAAGAGCTGACTGAACCAGAGCGTCCAGCTTGGCCTGAAGGGCGCTATCCCCCGCCAGAACATCCTGTACCCAGGCGTCCGATACGTGCGTTGTAAGTCCATCTGAACAGATCAGCAGTATATCCCCCCTGCTCCAGGAAACTCGCCTGCTTTCGATCACCACATCCGGAAGCGTGCCAAGAGCCCGTGTCAGCATATGTCGCTGTGGGTGCGACAGCGCCTCCTCCGGACGAATCTGTCCCCGTCTCACCAATTCGTTGACCAGCGAATGATCTTCTGTCAATTGTGTCAGTTCTCCGCCCGCGCGCCACAGATATCCGCGACTGTCGCCAACATGCGCAATCCATATGTATTGAGAATCCGCAACCGCCGCCACGATGGTGGTGCCCATGCCTGTATACACTTCCGAACTGTTGGCCTGTCGATGAATTTTTTCATTGGCGGCCTGTATGGCCGACCGCAGACGGTCGCCCTGATCCAGATCCGCCGCAAGACCGCCGAGCGCCTCCCATAGCGACCCGAGCGCCAGCGCGCTGGCCACTTCGCCTGCGACATGACCGCCCATGCCATCGGCGACGGACACGACATAGGCGCCGCCTGACTCCTGTTTGATCAGATACCCGTCCTGATTGATTTTGCGCACGAGGCCCACATGGGTCGCTGCGGCCAACTGCATTGCTCTCACTCCCTACACCTTTTCCTGGGCGTGTTCTGCCCGCAATTGCCCACAGGCAGCCGCGATGTCAGAGCCCATTTCCCGCCTGATCGTGGCATTGACGCCCAGGCGCTGCAGTTCCGTCACGAAAACTTTAATCTGTTCGCGAGGCGTTCGGCTCAAGTTACGTTCAGGAACGTAGTTGATCGGAATCAAGTTAACATGACACGGCAGTGACTCCAATAAGTCTGCCAGTTTCCGCGCGTCTTGTAAACTGTCATTGTGATCACGAATGAGCGCATATTCGAAAGACAGGCGTCTGCCAGTCTGATCATAGTAATAGTGACATGCCTTTAACAAACTGGCAATATCATACGCCTTGTTTACGGGCATCATCTTGGAACGCGTTTCATCATCCGCCGCATGCAGGGACACGGCGAGGGTGATGCCCCGTCGCTCATCCGCCAGACGATAGATCGCCGGAACGAGTCCAACGGTGGACAGCGTGATGTGCCGTTGTCCGATCCGCAGTCCGTCAGGGTCTGTGATGGTGTCGATAAATCTCATCACAGCCTCGTAATTTTCGAGTGGTTCACCCGAACCCATCAACACCACGCTGGACACCCGTTCACCTCCGGGATCCAGCAGGCGTTGACAGGCAAGCAGTTGTTGCACAATCTCGCCCGCGCTCAAATGACGGATCAGACCGCCGAGTGTGGACGCGCAAAACTTGCACCCCATCTTACAGCCAACCTGGCTTGATACGCACACGCTGACACCGTAGTCATGGCGCATGATAACAGTCTCTATGGTCGCTCCGTCATGCAGGGCAAACAGAAACTTGACTGTTCCGTCCACCGCCGACACCTGGCGCGTCACCTCCCGCAGCGTCAGCATGTTCGAACTGGAACGCAGTCGATCGCGCAGGCGAAGCGGTAGATCCGTCATCTCGTCCACACTCGCCGCACGGCGCTCATACAGCCAGTGAAACACCTGCTTGGCCCGGTATCTGGCTTCTCCCTGGCTCACGAGCCACTGTTCCAGCTCCGGCAGCGTCATATCGTAAAGTGATACGGTCATATGTCTGTTCCTCCTCTCGAAATTCCGGCGTGATATGGGCGCAATGGTTCAGTCGCGCCGTTGCAGTTTGGCGATAAAAAATCCATCTGAGCCAAAATCCTGCGGCCAGATATGACGTTGCCCGGCAGGATCCGGCGGTCTGTTCGGTGTGTCGCGAGTAACGGGCAGGACAAAGGGCGCTGGCGAGAAATCGGATCTGCGTTCCAGGAAACGCTCAATCTGCACTGTGTTCTCTAGTGGAGACAACGTACAGGTAGTATAGAGCAAAACGCCCCCCGGACGCACGCGCCTGGCCAGCGTGTCGAGCAATTCCCGCTGCAGCGCCGCAAGCGCTTCAATCGCCCCTGGCTTTGTACGCCACTTGATGTCGGGATGACGGCCAATTGTTCCCAACCCTGAACACGGCGCGTCCAGAAGCACGGCGTCATAATCCCCTTCCACTTCACGCGCATCTGCAACAACGGCCTGCACGGAATGCAGCCGCAACCGTTCTGCCTGTTGACGGATGGTTGCCACACGATGCGCATGAATGTCCACTGCGGTAATTGACGCATTGTCCGCCGCGAGTTCGGCCATGTGCAGCGCCTTCCCCCCGGGCGCCGCACAGGCGTCCAGCACACGCTTCCCGTCCAGCGATCCGAGCAAAGGGGCGACCAGCATGGAGCTTTCCCCCTGGATCGAGCACAAACCAGCCGTATATGCCCGCAAGGCAGAGGGATTGACGCCCGCCGGAAGCCGGACGCCATAAGGCGAGACCGGCGACTCCTCCGCTTCCACACCCTCCTCGGCCAGCAGCGCAATCACTTCAGCGCGCGTGCAGCGGGCGCTGTTTATCCGCAGCGTCCGTCCGTTTCGTCTGTTTTGGGCCAGCATGATCTCACTTCCGAAAGAGTCGCCGAAAGAGTCGCAAAAGTGATCGACCAGATTGTCGGGATAGGAAAGCCGCAATCCGATCCCGGAACGGCCGGGAAGCGGCTGGGGCAAATCATGCCACATTGTCAGCCAGTCTTTTGCGCGCAACAGCGAACGGAGCACGGCGTTCACAAATCCGGCCGCCTGCGGCGCAACCTGCTTCGCCAGTTCTACAGCATCGGCCACGGCTGCATAATCGGGGATGCGCGACAGAAACACGATCTGGTATATGCTCATGCGCAAAATGGCGACTACCCTGGAGTCCAGTTTTGCAAACGCGATCCGGGAGTGCCTGGAGATGCTGTCATCCAGCAGTCTTCGCGCAGTCAGCACTCCCGCCACCAATTCACTGGTCAGGCCGGCATCGACTGCGGACAGATTGCTCTGCGCCAAAGCCGTCCGCAAGGCGATATGCGCGTACGCGTCCGCAGTGTCAACCTGTCGCAATACGTCATAGGCGCACACTCTGGCTGGCGCGATTCTATTCATCATACGTACAGCAGAGCGTCTCGATCGCGCGTGCGCCGCGCAAGAAATCCGCTCCGCTCTGGACCGTCCTGCCTGCCGCCTGCAAGCGGGTCGCGACGATAGCCCCTGCGCCGCAGGCGATAACCGGACCGTCGGCGCTCCGCCCGACAAACTGCCCAGGCCGCGCGCTCCCACTCCAGTCTTCAACTGGACGCGCACTCCAGATTTTCAGCGCCCTGTCGCCCACCCGCGTGAACGCGCCCGGTTGCGGGCTGAGCGCCCGCACGATGTCGCACACACGCTGTGCAGTTTCCCTGAAGTCAATCTGTTCATCCTTGCGCCTGATGGGCGGAGCGTAAGTAGCCACACTCTCGTCTTGCGGCTGCGCGATCAGTTGACCGCTGATCATCCGGGGCAATGAATCACGCAGCAACTGGGCGCCCAGAATCGCCAGCCGATCATGCAGCGTTCCGTATGTGTCCGTGGGAGCGATGGCCGTCTCCGCCGTTGCCCAGATCGGGCCGGCGTCCAGTTCCTTGACCATCGTCATGATCGTAATTCCAGTCCGCTCTTCTCCGTTCATCAGCGCCCATTGGATGGGCGCTGCGCCGCGGTATTGCGGAAGCAGTGAGGCGTGTACATTGAAGGCGCCCAAGTCCGCCAGTTCAAGCAGCGCAGTGGGCAGAATCTGACCGTATGCGGCGGTCACGATCATGTTTGGCCGCAGCGCCGCGATCGCCTCCAGCGCCTCCGGCCTTCTGACCCGTTGCGGCTGCAAAACGGGGATGGCAGACTGCAAAGCCCTGCTCTTCACGGGAGACGGAGTCAGTGACCGCTTCCGGCCGACAGGACGATCAGGCTGTGTCACGATCCCCACCACGGGCCACCCGTCATCCAGCAGGGTGGCAAGAGACGGCACGGCAAACTCCGGGGTGCCCATAAATAGAATTCTTGGTCTAAACACGTTCCACAACACGCTCCTGACTTGGTGCAGGCACTTCCCTGTCGACAAACAAAATGCCGTTCAGGTGATCCACCTCATGCTGCAGACAGCGCGCAAGCAGATCTTGCGCAGCCAGCGCAACCTCCTGTCCGTGGCGATTGACGCCAGCGATGATCACTCGCTGCGCGCGTGTCACGAACCCCCGTTTGCCAGGCAGGCTGAGGCAACCTTCCGTGGCGAGCGTCTCGCCTTCCTGCAATCGCCACTGGGGATTGATCAATTCGACAAGCCCATCCCCCACGTCCGCCACGATCACACGCCGCAAAATCCCGATCTGCGGTGCGGCAAGTCCGATTCCGTGAGCGTGGTACATCGTTTCCGCCATGTCGCGAAGCAACATCCAGATGAAGCGGTCAACGGTCGTCACAGGCCGCGCGATCTGACGCAACACCGGATCATTGCCTGTTCTGATGACGCGAATCCCCATCCCCCACTCTCTCCCTCGCTAAAAAATGTGCCTGCTCCGCCGAGGTCATATGCTGCGCCGCTGCTCAGACACGGCTGCGCCGAACTCGCCTCGGCACAGCATATGACCTCGGCCAAGCGAATTTTCACTCCTCTGACGGCCCGCACCGACTAGGCGATGGAATGGGCGTTCACATCCACGGTGATCAGCAGATCGGCGGGCGCCTTGCCAAGCGCGCTCCTGTACACATCCTGCACAGCAGAGCGCACTGTCGCGAACGATCGATATAGCGCCATGACCTGATACCGATACAGTCCTTTGGCGCGCGGCACGGATGCGGGCACTGCCGGCAGCACCCGCACTCCTGGAAGCGACTGCAGACGGCTCGCAAGCTCATCATGCAGCGCAGACGCATGGCGCAGCGCTTGCTGCTCGTCCTTGTGGGAAATCATAAATTGAGTGATTTCCGTAAATGGAGGGTACTCCATCGCTTTTCTCGCCGCGAGCTCCGTCTCGTAGAAACGCCTATAGTCCTGCCGAGCTGCGGCAAGAATCGCATAGTGGTCTGGCGCGAACGTCTGGACGACCATCCGCCCCGGAATGTCGTGCCGCCCCGCGCGCCCCGCGACTTGCACCAACAGTTGAAACGTGCGTTCCGCCGCCCGAAAATCGGGTACGTGCAGCGATGTATCCGCCGCCACCACGCCAACCAGAGAGACACGCGCAAAATCGAGTCCCTTGGCAATCATCTGCGTTCCGAGCAAAACATCGGCGTCGCCGCGTTCAAATTCAGCCAACAGACGTTCGTGCGCTCCCTTGGCCACTGTTGTGTCAACATCCATCCGCACGATCCGCAACTCGGGAAATAGTTCCAGCAGTTCATGTTCGACGCGCTGGGTGCCCGCGCCAAACTGCCGTACGCGCACACTTCCGCAGCCGCTGCACTGAGTGCGCTGCCCTTCCGAGTGGCCGCAAAAATGACAGCGCAGGAACGACCCCTGGCGTGTCTTGTGCAACGTGAGAGATACGTCACAGTGCGGACAGGTGGCGGCTTCTCCGCACTCGCGGCAGAGCAGGACGGTCGAAAAACCGCGCCTGTTCAGAAACAGTATGGCCTGCTCACGGCGCACCAGCGTGTTCTGAAGCGCTTCTCTGAGCACTCCGCTAAAGAGCGAGTGACCGCCCTGGCGCAATTCCTGTCTCATATCGACGACAGTAACCTCTGGCAGTGGCCGTTGCTGAATCCGAGCATCAAGGGTGAGCAGTTGATAACGCCCGCGTTCAGCCCTGTACATCGCATCCAGCGAAGGGGTGGCGCTGCCCAGAACCATGATTGCGCCGGCGCGATCCGCCCGCCGCTGTGCGACTTCCCGCACCACGTAGCGGGGCTCCCGTTCCTGCTTGTACGACGATTCATGCTCCTCATCGACCAGAATCAGCCCCAGCCTTGCAAGTGGAGCAAATATGGCGGAGCGCGCGCCGATGACAACATCGGCTTGTCCATTTGCGATACGATGCCATTCCGTGTACTTGTCGCGTTCCGTTAGATGACTGTGGAGCACCGCCACGCGCGTGCCAAACCGCCGTTTGAAGCGCGCCGTCATCTGCGCGGTCAAGGCGATCTCCGGAACCAGCATCAGGGCCTGCAGATCCCGTTCAAGCGCGTATTCGATCGCCTGCAAATACACTTCCGTTTTGCCGCTTCCCGTCACGCCCCGCAACACGAACGTCTGCGCCGCGCGCTGATCCAGGCCAGCGCAGATGGCGTCGTAGGCCGTCTTCTGTTCTGTCGACAGGTCCATGCCCGATTCCAGGAATACAGCGGGCGGCGCGTCCTGCATAAGCGCCGCCCTGCGCGTGCGGCTGTACTTTTGCACAGCTTCTGACACGACGGTCAAAGCGCCGTCTTCCAACCATCCAGACAACTGCGAGGCGGATACCTGAAAGCGCTCGAACAGCACTTTTTTACTCGCTCCCCGATATCGTTTCAAGTAGCGCAGCATTTCTTCCGGCAGAGGCGAGGATGACCCCGCGACCTGTTCAGGCGCCCTGTAACGCACCTTTTGCTGTGCGCGGGTCACTGGCGGCAGCATGGTCTGAATCGCCGCACCCCAGGTGCACATATAGCGCTCCCGCAGGAACGCGGCCAGTTCTACCAACTCTGCGGCGAGAACGGGGGCGTCGCGCAGGGGTTCCCGATCGAGCGTCCGCAGTGCGCGCGTCTGCGCCTCGCCTGACGCAGCGGGTGATTCTGTCTCAGTCAGCTTCACCACATAGCCCAGCACGGAGCGCGCGCCAAACGGAACCAGCACGCATTGCCCAATCTGCATCTGGACTGATTCTGGCACCTCGTAGTCGTATAACTGGTCCACCTGTCTGGCTCGCAACAACACTGCGACGGCAGCGACAATCATGGCGTGTGCGGCATGGCCGCGCGGCCGACCGCCCTGAAGCGATCGGCCACATGCGACAGAATGTCGTCCGCGACAGCCAATTTAGAAGCCAGTTCCAGCGGCAGCACCGTGCCGTCCGCAAAATAGAGCGTCACGCGATTGGTTGTGTCGCCAAAACCCGCTCCCTCCTCAAGGACATCATTGAGCACGAGCATGTCCAGTTCCTTTTCCCGCAGTTTCCTGCGCGCATAGTAGTCAACATCGTGTGTTTCTGCGGCAAAGCCGACCACATAGGAGGAGGGTTTGCGAACGGCTCGCAGCGCCTGCAAAATATCGGCGTTTTGAACCAGATCGAGGCGCAGCGCCTGATCCGTCTTTTTTATTTTGACCGTTGCTTCCTGAAGCGGACGATAATCCGCCACTGCGGCAGACTTGATGACGATGTCGCTGTCAGGCGCGCGGTCAACGACTGCCCGCAGCATCTCTTGTGCGCTTTCCACGGGCACCATCTCAACCCCCAGCGGCGGCTCCTTCGCCACAGGTCCTGTGACCAGCGTTACCTTGGCGCCCATGCGCCAGGCCATCTGGGCGAGCGCATACCCCATGGTGCCCGTCGAGTCGTTGGAGAGATAGCGGACCGGATCAATGCGTTCTCTGGTGGGGCCCGCAGTCACGAGCACGGTCCGGTTCAGGAGCCGTTTTGGCGTCAGAACCATATCGATAAACTCAACAAGTTCATCGGGTTCCATCAATCGGCCCCGGCCCGTATAGCCGCACGCAAGCGGGCCAATCCCCGGTTCCGCGATGTGAAATCCCGCCTCGCGCAGAATACCCAGATTGCGCTGCACGAGCGGGTTTTCATACATATGTACATTCATGGCGGGAGCCAGCACAACAGGAGCTTTTGTCGCCAGGAGCACTGTCGTCAGCATGTCGTCTCCCATGCCATGGGCGATGCGCGCGATGGCGTCCGCAGTGGCGGGGGCGACCACGACTAGATCCGCGTCGTCGGCCAACGCGATATGGGCGATGCGCGACGGGTTGCGTTCATCAAACTGATCGACAAACACGGCTTCCCGCGTAACGCTCTGCAGCGTCAGCGGTGTGATAAACTGCGTCGCATGTTTGGTCATCACCGTTTGCACACGCGCTCCGCGTTTGCTGAGCGCGCTGGCCAGCATTGCCGCTTTGTAGGCGGCAATGCCCCCCGTAATGCCCAGTACGATCGTTTTTCCATCCATGCCATGCGCTCCTCCGGGGAATGACCACATTCATCAGCCAGCTGCCTTTCGCCTTTACTTGACGCCGTCGCGTGTACGGACATACGTGATTGATCCCAGTTCCAGTTCACGCAACGCCACACTGACAAACTTGCCAGACTTCACCTGGGCGTGCGGCCGCGCGCCTTCCTGAAGCGACCGGGCGCGTTTCGACGACGCGATTACCAGCGTGTACTTACTGTCCACGAGTTCCACCAGTCTGTCGATCGACGGATACAAAATCATCGCAATATGACCCCCTGATCAATTTTACTCTATTACTCTCCACTTGCAGTCGCGCGGCAACGATCTCTGTTTCGCGCCTACTCAACGGCCTCTTCAGCCTCTTCAGCCGCCGGTTCCGCCCGCGGGTCCGCGCCAATGCGATGGGCCACCGTCTCTGGTTGAACAGCGCACAGGATCACGTGATCACTGTCACACACGATGACGGCTCTCGTACGCCTGCCGTATGTTGCGTCAATCAGTTTGCCGCTCTCCCTGGCATCCTGAATCAAACGCTTGATTGGCGCTGATTCCGGTCCCGTGATCGACACGATGCGATTGCTGGCCACCATGTTGCCGAATCCAATGTTGATGAGTTGGACAGTCACAGCTTCTCCCCCTCAGGCAGTCTGATCAGAACGCTTCGGCCCACGCGGCTTCACTCTACGTTTTGCGCCTGCTCACGCAACTGTTCAATCGCGTGTTTTGCGGCGAGCACTCCGTCAGAAATCTCCAAATCCACCGCTTTCGCCCCGACCGTATTCGCTTCGCGATGCATCTCCTGCAAAAGAAAGTCCATCCTGCGTCCAACAGCCCCCTCGGTTCCAGGAAGCAGGCTGCGAAACTGCTGCACATGGCTGTGCAATCTCTGCACTTCCTCTTCGATGGATGTCTTTTCGGCAAAAATGGCTGTTTCAATAGCAATCCGGCCAGCGTCCACCTGGAACTCTCCCAGCAATTCCTGCAACCGCTCCTTCAGCCTGCTGCGAAAGAGTTGCGCGACTGCGGGCGCACGGGCGGCGATGTGCAAAAGACATTCATCCAAATCGCGCAGCCGAGCCTCCAGGTGAGTCACAAGATACTCTCCTTCTTTTCTGCGCATCTGCGTCAATTCCTGCAAGGCGAAGTTCACAGTGTCAATAAACAGATCCTGCCCATCTTTTGGCCATCCCGGCGCCTCTGTTGTGACAAACAGCCCCGGCAACGCCAGCAGTGCGCCAATGCTGGGCTGTTCAAAGTCCACCTGCGCGCTGGCGCTGACATCCCGCAGCAGATGAAGCGCCGCCGTCAGCAGACCCTGATTCACGCTCACCATCGTTTCCGCCGCGTCCGCATCCGCGCCGACTGTCACAAAGATCTCAACGCGCCCGCGTCCGATCTGCGCAAGCACCATTTTGCGCACACGTTCCTCAAGCCCCATCCACTCGCGGGGCATGCGCAACACGACCTCCGCAAAGCGGTGGTTCACAGACCTCATCTCGACGACCAAGGCGCGCCCTCCAAGGCGCGCCTCTGCCCGGCCATATCCAGTCATGCTCGCTATCAGACGAATCCCTCCGCGTATCCTCTCTATCATTGTAGCGCAGGGTTGACCACCGTGACAAGGGCGACCGACCCTGCAGGTCTCTTGCCAGGAGACCTATTGAACACGCGCCAGCGCACGCCGGCGCCGACTGCGACCTGTATCCTGGGCGAGACTCGGAACGACTGCGGCTGCAACGACGATCAACCAGGCTGCCAAGGGCAACGGACTGGTATGAAACACTCCGCGCAGAGAGGGCGTATAGATCACGATCAGCAAGAGCGACAGAGAACTCGACACAGCCGCGACCAGCCAGCGGTTTTCAAATATCCGCCGCAAGAGTGGTTTGTGCTCCTGGGAGCGGCAGGCAAACACATGGATGAGTTGGGCAACGACGAGCGTGGCAAACGCCATCGTCTGCGCCGTCTGCAACCCGCTGTCAAGCAGCTCAAGAGCGCTGTAAAACACTGTGAGTGTCATGAGCCCGATCAAAAATCCCCTGACGAGTATCTGCCGGCTGAGCCCGCGCGCAAAGATTCCCTCCCGAACGCTGCGCGGCGGTCTCTGCATGCTCCCTTCCTCTGCGGGGTCAAGCCCGAGCGCAATCGCCGGAAGTCCATCTGTAACAAGGTTCACCCACAGAATCTGGATCGGCAAAAGCGGCAGCGGCAAGCCCGCGACCATCGCCAGGAACATGGTGATCATCTCCCCGACATTGGACGTCAGCAGATAGCGGATGAACTTTCGAATGTTGTCGTAGATCGCTCTTCCCTCCTCGATCGCCGCCACAATCGTCGCAAAGTGATCGTCAGTCAGGATGATCGCTGACGCGTCCTTGGCGACATCCGTTCCCGATTTCCCCATGGCGATGCCAATGTCCGCCGCTTTGATGGCGGGCGCGTCATTCACTCCATCGCCTGTCATCGCAACGACGTGTCCATTTTTTTGCAGAGCCCGCACGATCCGCAGCTTATGCAGAGGCGACACGCGCGCGAATACATATATGTCGTCGACGCGATCTTCGAGCATCCGGTCAGTCAGCCGATCCAACTGCATTCCGGTCATCACATGCCCATGCGGAGGCAATATGGCGAGATCGCGCGCAATCGCCTCCGCAGTCAATTGATGATCTCCGGTCACCATGACGGTGCGAATCCCCGCCCGTTTGCAGGTTTGAATCGATTCTCGCACGCCCTGGCGCGGTGGATCGATCATGCCGACCAGACCGACGAAAATCAGATCCCGTTCCGCCGCCTCTGCCGAACCTGGCGTCTGCCTGAGCTCCCGACGCGCAAAACCAAGCGTCCTCATGGCTCGCGAAGCCATCCCCGCAACCGCTTGCAGCACGGTTTCCCGGCGCGCTGCGGTGAGCGGCAACAGTTCTCCGTCCAGTTGAATGCGTGTGCATTCAGCCAGGAGCAGATCCGGCGCGCCCTTGACCAGCAGTTGCAAAGAGGAGCCAGTCTGCGTTACGACAGACATGCGCTTGCGCACAGAATCAAACGGATATTCCTTGACACGGACGCCGACCACAGGCAGCGGGATCTTTTGGGCCAGCACCAGAAGCGCGGCCTCCGTCGGGTCGCCCAGCGCCACATACGCCCCCTCGACAAGATCGACCTGCGCGTTGTTGCAGACTCGCCCGATCTCCGTCAGTGCGCGGATCGACTCCGGCAGTTGTGCAAGCGGTCTGTTGCGGTCGATCACCTGTCCGTCCGGATCATACCCGTCCCCTTCTACAGTGAACGTTCTGCCGTCGGCCACGATCTCCTTTACCGTCATCTGATTCTGCGTCAGGGTGCCCGTCTTGTCAGAGCAGATGACAGTTGCGCAACCCAGCGTCTCTACGGAAGTGAGTTTGCGGACAATCGCGTTGCGTTTGATCATGCGCTGGACTCCAAGGCCAAGCGCGATCGTTACGATGGCGGGAAGCCCCTCCGGGATCGCCGCCACCGCAAGGCTCACCCCTGCCAGGAACATTTCATACACCGCATGGCCATGGACAACACCTGCCACAACCACGATGCCTGTGATCGCAATCGACACGTAGACGAGCACCTGGCCCAACTGGTTCAGCCGATGCTCAAGCGGAGTCATGACCTCTTCGCTGCTCTGGATGAGATCGGCGATGCGGCCCATTTCCGTCGCCATCCCGGTGGCGACCACCACAGCCTGCGCGACCCCGCGCGTCACCATGGTGCCCATATACAGCATATTTTTACGATCGCCAAGCGGCGCGTCAGGATCGGGAACAGGCGCGGAGTGTTTGGCTGCAGGCAGCGACTCGCCAGTCAGTGACGCTTCTTCCGTTTCAAGTTCTTCGCTGTGCAGGAGACGGGAATCGGCGGGCACCCTGTCGCCCGCTTCCAGGGCAATGATATCGCCCGGCACCAGATCGCGCGCCGGCGCCTCCCGCCACGTTCCCGTGCGCCGCACTTTCGCCATGGGAGCCGTCAATGCCCGCAACGACTGCAGAGAACGTTCCGCGCGCAACTGCTGGACAAACCCAAGAAACGCGTTGGCAACGATGATGGCGATGATCGTGACGGCGTCGGTGAACTCGCCCAGCAGCCCTGAAATCAGCGTTGCAAGCAACAGTACGATGACCATAAAATTGCGGAATTGATCGAAGAACACAGTGATCAGCGAAACCCGTTTGCGATCCACAAGCTGGTTTTCTCCATAGACGAGACGCCGCTCCGAAACCGCCTCTTCCGTCAGCCCCGCAAGAGTCGCAGCGAGCGCAGCAAGCGTTTCCTCCCCCGTTTTTGTATAAAATAGTTCCTCATTCATAGCTGTGCGCACCGTCCTTACCCCTTGTAGGCTCTCTACTTCCTATGCGCCGGGGAGGACAAACAGTACCGTCTGCACAGATGGGGGCAGAACTGGAAATCGTCTGCTATACTGAACGTACTGTCATCTATCAGGAGTGGTTTTCGTATGGGTAAAGTAGCCCTGATCACGGGAAGCGCCAGTGGATTGGCCGTCGCGTTCGCCCGTCAGCTGGCCCGCGACGGATACGATCTCGCTCTCAACTATCGCTCCGGCAAAGAGCGCTGTGAGCAGCTCGCCGCGCGGTTGGCAGACACATGGGGGATCAGCGCAACGGTCTTCGCGGCAGACATGTCGCGTGAACTGGACGTGGAGCGACTGGTGGACGATGTGGCGGCGCGCTTTGGCAGGCTGGACGTGGTCGTTCACAGCGCGGGCCCATTTATCATCCGGCGCAAACGACTGACAGACTACACTGGCGAAGAGTGGCGGGAAATGATTGACGGAAATCTGTCGTCTGCCTTTTACCTCTTTCGCAAGGCGATCCTGTTGATGCGTCCGCAGGGATTTGGCCGCATCGTCACGATCGGATTTGACCGCGTGGAGGAGGCGACCGGATGGCCGTACCGCTCTGCATACGCAGCCGCAAAAGTCGGACTGGCTTCGCTCACCCGTTCCATCGCCAGCGAGGAGAGAGAGAATGGCATCACGGCGAACATGATTTGCCCCGGAGACATCCGCGGCCGGGCGAAAGAGTCCGATCCGCCGCAGGAACAATGGCAGTCTGCCCTGCGGGCGCCTGTCGGAGGCGACTTGGCGCGTGTTATTTCATTGTTGCTGCACCCTGACGCGCAGTTTATCACAGGCAATATCCTGTCACTTACAAACGGCGAAGATATTCTCGGTCACTACGACAGCGGACGGTCACAGGTGACCGACGCGCGCACGATCCCAGTCGGCGCCACAGTGCATGTCATCCCCTGGAACGCGCCCGCGCTCGTGACAGAACGCAGAGACAGAACAAACCGGCGCTCCGTTTATACAGTATCGCGAGAAGACCACACAGCGCAGTTTACTGTGGACCAGCTTGAGGAGGAGAATCCGAATGGCATTTGACGGCCTGGTGCTCGCCGCCGTCGCGCGTGAACTTGACGCCGCGCTCACGGGGGGACGCATCGATAAGATCCAGCAACCAACAGCCGACGATATCATCATGACAATAAGGGCATCCCGGATCAATCAGCGGCTTGTGCTCTCGGCCAACAAAACCTATCCAAGAGCGCACCTGAGTCACTCACTCGCCTTGCCAAGCCCACCCGTCGCGCCGATGTTCTGCATGCTGCTGCGTAAACACCTGGAAGGCGGGCGAATCGCGTCGATCACACAGTGGAAGCGCGAACGCATTCTCTTTGTCGATGTGGAAACCCGCGATGAACTGGGAGACAAGGCGCTGCGCAGAATCGTTCTGGAGATCATGGGCCGGCACAGCAATCTGTTGTTGCTCGATCGCCCGGACGGAACTATCCTCGAAGCGACGTCCCATACCCCAAGAGCCATCAACCGCCACCGCGAGGTCCTTCCAGGCCGTCCTTACGTATATCCGCCCGCGCAAAACAAGAGCGACCCCTTTGTCGAAACCGGCAAAGGATTTGCGGCGCGCCGCGCGGAAAACCAGGATCAGCCAGTCGAACGGTTTGTCATGGACTCTTATCTGGGTATCAGCCCCTTCTTCGGCAAGGAACTCGCCGAAGAACTGCGCCAGGAAGCCGCTGGCGGCCCACCGACGGCGACCGCGGCCGGCACACTGGAGTGGATTGTATTCGCCGATATGCTGCAACGCGCGAAGGAGGCAAAGTGGCCTGCCATCGTCCAGGACGAGGCGCGGCAGCCAAAGGCGTTTTATCTGTTCACTCCCATGCATGTGCCTGGACGAAAGACAATTTTTACCAACGTCAGTGAATGCATAGACACGTTCTTTCGCGAACGGGCGCTCGCAGACATTGCGCGGTCCAAAACATCCGGCTACTCACGGCTCATTAAAAACGAACTGGAGCGAGCCGTGCAAAAGGCGGACAAATTCGCGGCGCTGCTGGATGCGGCTGCAGACGCAGAAACATGGCGCGTGCAGGGCGAACTGCTGACCGCCTATCCGCACGAGGCCGTGAAAGGGCAAACCCGCGTGACGCTGCCCAATTTTTACGATCAGGAGACGCTGCTGTCGATTGATCTTGACCCCGCCAAAACAGCGCTTGAAAACGCCAACGGCTATTTCAAACGCTACAACAAATATAAAAAAGGTCGCGTCAAGACGTTGGAACAGCTCGCAGTGGCACGCACGGACATCTCTTATCTGGAGAGCGTGCTGCATGAACTGGAGTCCTGTACGCTCTCCGATCTGCCGCAGATCGAGACCGAACTGCGCGATGCAGGGTACCTCAAGAAAGCGCCGAACGCACGCAAACCGGGCGGCAAGAAACCGGAACCGCTGCGCCATGCGACATTTTTCGCGCAGGACGGCACCCCCATTTTTGTGGGCCGCAATAATCGCGAGAACGATCAGTTGACGCTGCGCATCGCCAGAAAGACCGATCTGTGGCTGCACGTCAAGGATGCGCCTGGTTCGCACGTGATCATATCCAGTCCGGATCCGGCGCCGGACACCATTTACGACGCGGCCGTCCTCGCCGCCTATTTCAGCAAATTGCGCCACTCGGCAAAAGCGGCGGTCGATGTCGTTCCCGTGAAACAGATCTGGCAGCCAAACAGCGCCCGCCCTGGTTTCGTCCTGTTTGAAGGGCAGCAGACTCTGATGGTTCGACTCGACCCTCTGCATATAGAGAATCTCCTGAAAACCGTCCAGGACACGAAGCAGGCGATCCGGCGCTAAGCTTCCTCTTGTCTGCGCGGCTCCGCCGCCGCTGTGCGCCAGGCTTCTCTGACTGCGCGCTTCCGCTGCCGTTGCCGCGTCGCCGGCAACGGTGAAACTCATCACTGCACTGGATCAGTGCGCGGAGAGTCGGAGGCATGCGGCCAAAACTGCCGGTAGGCGCCCCAAGCCGTTGCCGCCGCCTGCAGATGAGGACGCGGATCGGCATAGTCGAACAGGGAACGCCATAACCGATAATTCCCACTCAGATCAGACAGGCTGGCTGACGAAAGGGGCGCAACACTCGCGACCGCGTGCACGATGAGACGCTGCGCCCCCTCCCGTCTGGCCGCGTGGGAGAGTGCGCATACCATGAGCGCGATCCCAAACTGACTGCGCGCCCCGTCGCCTCGTTTCACGGAGCTGTCAAGATCACTGCGCAGCCAGGTGGTCACGGGAGCCAGGTCAGACAGCTTTGCTTTCTCGATGAGTCGCTTTGCCAGGCTGCCATAGTCGATACAGACAGGCCACAGACCAGCGGGCAACAGCGGCGCTGCCCGTTCCAGTGAACGCAGCAGCCTGCCAAAATCGACAGACAGGATGGAACGCGCCACAAATGACTCCCCGCTGTCCTCCGAAGCGAGCACCTCGTCCCCGATTTCGCGAATGGCGTGAAAGGTATTTTGCGCAAACAGCGCCTGTTCCTTTGTCACACGCCGAGCCTGATCATGGAGCGCCCGCCCAGCCAGACGAAACATGGCTGCCACCGCTTCCTCAATGAAGGGCATAAGACGTTGACCCACAAGAGCCGTTCGTACGATCCGTTCATAGGCGTGGATCACTGTGCGCGCATCCTGCATGCGATCGGACGCGAGCGCTTGTGCGCCGATCGTGTAGAGCGCCGCCATGACGCTGCCAAGCATCCCTCCTTCCCGTTCCTTGGCGGCGATGACGGCGATCTCCACGAATTGTCTTGTGACACTGGCGCGCGGTGCGCGAACTCCTTCGGCGGCCAACTTTTCCAGCGCGTGAATCGCAACGAGCCCGGTCGTTGAATCCATATCTCCCGCGGCGCGTTTTGCAATGTCACAGATTTGCTCCACCTTGGCGAGAGCGTCAAGATCCCGGCGGCGCAATATGGCGTACCGGCATTCCCGTTCGATTTCGGCCACGATCCGCTCCGGTTTCAACAACTGCATCACCGCGTACAGATAGGCGATCAGGATGGCAAAACAGAATAACACCAGAATCATATCCGCCGTCATCTGTGGCTGCAGATAGCCAGGGAGTGTCTCGCGAATCGGTTCCTGAATGCGCGAAAGCAGAAACAGGCTCTGAATGATCGTCACAAAATAGAAGAGAATCAAGGAAATATTGAAGGGTAATTTGAGAAACAGATCCAGCACGCGATGAGTATAGCGGCTGGCCGTCAATTGAATGGCCACCAGCGTGATGGAGATGCACAGGGCAAGGATTGTCGACAGGCACGATACGATCGTGCTCAGGTAATTGCGGGCCGTATCCGTGTCGCCCACGAACCATTTGGGCGAGAGCGCAAAAATGAGCGCAATGACAGTTCCGGAAGTCAGGGCGTGCAGCGCCATTTTTTTGATCAGCGAAACCATCTCCGTTCCCGGCTGGGGTGGCTGCCAAAAACCGCACGGCCGGTTTTCATGGTGCCCGGACGGGGTGCATCAACAGTCACTTCTAAGCGTTCCCAATCGGTGAACAATGGAACACAAAATCAAAATCGGCAATACGCAGTCACCCATGACAAAAGCTCACGTAGTCAGAGCGTTCTTCCTCGTGGCGCGAAGCGCCTGGCGCGCTGTCCAGAAGAATACGACTGTGCCGACAAGCCGCACAACGCTGGCCGTGATCATGCTGCCATCCATGCGCAGCCAGTGCAAACAGAGAACTCCAAGTTCCGGGGCAACGAAACCGACAAGACCGATCACGATGTTATAGTGCGCAATGTATGACGTGCGTTCGGATTCCGGCGCAACTTCAAGCAGATGGTTAAACAGGAGGAGACCGATGCCGCCCACGAATGATCCGGTGACAAGATTGATGGCGGTCAGGTAGTACAGGCTTTTGCTGAGGATTGTCAGGACTGGCGCTATGGCCATTCCTGCGCAGGCGACCGCCAGCATCATGGTGTTGCCAAAGCGCTCTGAATAACGGCTCCAGAAATGAAAGGTCAGTATTTGCGACAACTGATTTGCGACCGTAAATGCACTGATCCACAGGGCCGTTGCGCCAGCGTACTTGATCTGGTAGATGTTGAACAGCGGCCAGGCCATTTGCCAGCCCAGATTAAACACGACCGACCCCAATAAAAACAGCATGTATGGGCGCCGTTTCAGGTACGACAGAAAGATCCGCGGATGATAAAAGGCCGCAGTGGCCTGGTCCGGCCGCTTGTCGACGTGCTCGCGATGACGGATCAGGTAGTACACTTCCAGTACGGAAAAGAGCATGGAGACAGTGAAAAGAGCCGCATAGGGAGGAATGTCGGCTGCCGGAAAGAGCTGCAAGAGGAGTCCGGGAATGAGCGTGGCAAGCATTCCGATGAACGTCATTACACGATTGCGTTTGCCAAAAAACACCGCCCGCCGTTCCCCCGGAATGAGATCCCCGATGAGCGATGTCCAGGACAGGGCGCTGAGCGAAGCCGGCACGTTCATGAGCGCAATCAGGATGACGATAATGAGCGCAAGCGATGGTCCATGAATTAAAAACGGCGTCACGGCCAACAACCCGTAAAACATACGCGCCGTTGCGGTGGCGCGTATACAGAACCATTTTTTGCTGGACGCGTTGGCCAGCAGAATCGCCCCAACCCACATCGAAACAATGGCCATCAGCGAAGGCAGCGCATTCAGCAGCGCCATGTCCTGTGCAGTCGCATGGAGCGCCGAAAGGACAAAGAGCGGAGCAAAGTTGCTGACGATGTTGATCCCAATCATCGCAAAACTGCCATTTGCGATGCTCACACGTTCGTTAAACTGGACTTCAACGTCAGAATAGGCGGACATTTATAATCTCCTGTGTACGGCGTCGGCCGCTCTGTTTACTTCGCGCAAGATATGCGCCAGTGCCTGCGCCGGATCAGTTGCCTGTGTGATCGGTCTGCCCACCACCAGATAGTCAGCCCCATTTTTGACAGCGTCGGCCGGCGCGGCAACGCGCGCCTGATCCGCCGCCGCCGCGCCCAGGGGCCTGATTCCCGGCACGAGCGTCAACAGGCCGGCGGCGGCGGCGCGCACAGCGGCGATTTCAAACGCGCTGCACACGACGCCGTGCGCACCCGCCTGCGCAGCGAGAGAGGCCAGCGCAACAACACGCTCACCCATCGTTCTCCCGTCACGACAAATGGCCTGAATGTCTGTTTCGGACAAGCTCGTCAGCACGGTGACTGCGAGAATGCCCATTCCCCCGCCCTGCGCCGACGCCGCTGCTGCGGCCGCCTGGACCATGGGTTGTGCGCCCTGCGCGTGCACAGTCAGCAACTCCGCCCCCATCCCTGCCGCAGCCACCGTCGCGCCATAGACAGTATTGGGAATGTCGTGCAGCTTCAGATCGAGAAAAACATGTTTTCCCCTGTTCGTCAATTCCTCTACAAACGGTCTGCCAGCCTCAAGAAACAACTGCAGCCCCACCTTGTAGTGCGTTCCCTGATCACCCAACTGGGCCACCAGTTCGCGGGCCTGTCGCGCTGACGGGTAATCCAGCGCCACGTAAACAGGCGGCGCGAGAGACAGCGCATGGTCACTGCGCATTTCGTTTCACCTCCTGCGATCCGTTTCAACCCCCATGGGTGGAATGCGCCGCGCCGATGAGCTCGCGAGTGGAGCGCACGCCGTGCTGCGCGCACCACTGCCGGGTCTCGTCGATGATCCGCGGGCAGGCGTGCGGATCGACGAAGTTGGCGGTTCCCACCTGCACCGCGGTCGCGCCTGCCATCAGAAATTCGATGACGTCCGCGCCAGTCATGATTCCCCCGACGCCGATAATCGGAATGCTGACATAGCGAAATACATCGTACACCATGCGGACGGCGATCGGTTTTATGGCGGGGCCCGACAGGCCTCCAATGCCATTCCCGAGCAGCGGGCGCCGCTGTTCCAGGTCGATCTTCATGCCAATCACCGTATTGATCAGAGACAGAGCGTCTGCACCCGCTTCTTCACAGGCAACCGCCATCTGTACGATGTCCGTGACGTTTGGCGACAGTTTCACGATCACCGGGCGCGTTGCGACGGTTTTGATCGCTCGCACCATCGCCGCCGCCATCTGCGGATCACTGCCAAACTGGATGCCGCCGCATTTGACGTTTGGGCAGGAAATATTGAGCTCGATGGCGCTCACATCGGGACTGGATGAGAGTTCCCTGGCCACGGCGACGTAATCGTCGACCGCTGTTCCAGCCACATTGACAATCACGGGCACGGACTGATACTGGCGCAGATGGGGGAGTTCTTCTTCAATGACGCGCTTTACGCCGGGATTTTGCAGTCCGATCGCGTTTAGCATGCCAGCCGCTGTCTCCGCCACGCGCGGAGGGGGATTGCCGAGGCGTTCCTCCAACGTGGTCGCCTTTACGACGATTGCGCCAAGCACATCCAGGTCATAGAAGGACGCGATCTCCTTGCCAAAGGAAAAACATCCCGAAGCCGGCATCACCGGATTTTTCAGATGCAGAGACAGCAGATTGACAGCGAGATCCACATCCGTTTGTGAAACGGTCACGAAAACACCACCTCCCGCGCATCGAATACGGGGCCCTCCCGACACGTCTTCGCGTTTGTCAGCCGTCCATCGCGAGAGACGGCATGAACACAGCCCACGCAAATTCCAATCCCGCAGCCCATGCGCTCCTCAAGTGACAGATATCCCTGCACTTCCCTGCTCCGCATCGCAGCTTGCACCGCTTTGAGCATGGCGCCCGGTCCGCACGCATAGTACCTGTCCAGATGCGCGCACAGTTCGGCCGCAAGCGCCGCCGTGACCAGTCCGCGTTCGCCGGCGGATCCATCATCTGTCATGACCTTCACTGCGCCGTACGTCGCCAGTTCCTCAACCAGCAGCAACTGCCCGGCGGTTTGAAACCCGACGAGAGACTGCACAGACTTTCCGGCGGCCCGCAGCTGTTTTGCGAGTTCAAGCAGAGGCGGTACGCCCACACCGCCGCCGATGAGCAGTGTCCGCTCATCCTGTGGGTGGATTGGAAACCCCTGACCGAGCGGACCGAGCACATCGATCAGGTCGCCTGGACCGCGTGTCGCCAGACGCCTTGTTCCCTCACCCTGTGCGCGATACACGACCGTGAGACGGTTACGCTCCACATCGGCGTTGCAAAGCGACAGCGGACGCCGCAGCAGGAAATCAAACGATTGGGACACGCGAATGTGCAAAAACTGCCCCGGTTGGTAATTGCCTGCACGCAGATCAACCGGCGAAGCGAACGTCAGAGCATACAGGTCCGGGCCCAGCGACTCCTGCGCATAGACCTCAACGGTCGGCATGGACGTCACCTCTCAACCTGCTCTGGTCGATCGGCCGGGTGGCAAAACGCAGAGTTCCCAGCACCTCATAAACCGCTCGCGCCGTGTCCAGCGAAGTCAGGCAGGGGATCGCATGCTCGACAGCCTCTCGCCGGATGCGAAACCCGTCGCGTTCAGGCGCGCGCCCTCTGGTCAGCGTGTTGATCACCATAATTGCTTCGTTGCGCCGCATTACGTCAAGCAGCGACGGTCCATCCTGCGATATTTTATTGACCGTAGTAGATCCGATCCCGTAGCGTTCCAGAAACTGCGCTGTGCCCTCTGTGGCAAACAGATGGTAGCCCAACTGCGACAGTCCGCGCAAAATGGGAAGAGCTTCTTCCTTATCCTTGTCCGCAATGGTGGCGATGATCGCACCGTGACTGGGGAAACGGAATCCAGCGGCCAGCAAGCCCTTGTACAGGGCTTTGCCGAGCGTGTCGTCCGTTCCCATAACCTCGCCTGTGGACTTCATCTCAGGCCCCAGGGTGACATCCACCGAGCGCAGTTTGGCAAATGAGAATACGGGCACTTTCACAGCGATCCGCCCCTCTGCAGGCACCAGCCCCGTGCGCCAGCCGAAATCAGCCAGACGTTGTCCAAGCACCGCCTTCATGGCCAGGTCCACCATCGGCACTCCTGTCACTTTGCTGAGAAAAGGAACCGTCCGCGACGAACGCGGGTTGACTTCCAGCACGTAGGCATGTCCTTCGTGAATGACAAACTGGATATTCAGCAGGCCGCGAACATTTAGCCTGCGCGCGAGCGCCACGGTGTTGGCAATGATTTTCTCCTGCAGCGCGACGCTTACGGACTGCGCGGGATACACGGCAATTGAGTCGCCCGAATGCACGCCAGCCCGTTCCACATGCTCCATAATGCCTGGAATGACGACCGTTTCCCCGTCCGAGATGGCGTCCACCTCAACCTCTGTGCCAGTCAGGTAACGGTCGATCAGCACGGGATGTTCACGCGACACCTGCACCGCTTCGCGGATATACTCCGTCAATTCCTGTTCTGAGTAGACAATCTGCATGGCCCGGCCGCCGAGCACGTACGACGGACGCACCAGGAGCGGAAAGTGCAGGTCGCGCGCCGCCAGCAGCGCCTCCTGCAATCCCGTGACCGCTTTTCCTGCGGGCCGCCTGATGTCGAGCTCCGCCAGCAGCGCGTCAAACTTTTCCCGATTCTCGGCGCGGTCAATATCTTCCACTGTCGTACCCAAAATCTTCACACCCCGCTGCGCCAACGGCGCGGCCAAATGGATGGCTGTCTGGCCGCCAAACTGAACGATCACGCCCTGCGGCTGCTCCCGCTCGATGACGTGCATCACGTCTTCAATGTGCAGTGGTTCAAAATAGAGCCTGCTCGACATGTTGAAGTCGGTGGACACCGTTTCCGGATTGTTGTTGATGACGATCGATTCGTACCCGTGCGTTCGCAGCGCCAGAGAGGAGTGCACCGAACAATAGTCGAATTCGATGCCCTGCCCGATCCGAATCGGACCGGATCCCAAAACCACCACTTTTTGCGCAGTTGAATTCTGGACTTCGTCCTCTTCCTCATAGGTTGAATAATAGTAGGGGGTCTGCGCTGCAAATTCGGCTGCGCACGTATCCACCATTTTATATACAGGAGAGAGATTCAGGCGCTCACGCCACAACCTGATCCGGCGCTCCGGCTGACGCGTCAGGGTTGCGATATATTCGTCCACAAAACCTGCGCGTTTGGCCGTGTACAGCCGTTCATCCGTCAGGCCGTCGCGAAGGTCGCCCGCGATCTGTTCAATATGCTTCATCTTGGCGAGAAAAAACTGGTCCACACCGGTGTGCGCCGCGATTTCGGCAATGGGCGCCCCGCGCCGGATCAGCTCGTACAGCACAAACAGCCGCTCATCGTCCGGATGCGCGGCTCTGTTCCAGAGATCGTCGAGAGCGGCTTCCGAAAGCCCCGGCAGTTCCAGAGAGGACACTCCGATCTCCAGAGACCGCACAGCTTTCATTAGCGACTCTTCCCACGTCCGTCCGAGCGCCATCACTTCGCCGGTCGCTTTCATCTGCGTGCCGAGACGGCGATCTGCACTCGCGAATTTGTCAAACGGCCAGCGCGGAATCTTTGTCACCACATAGTCCAGGGCCGGTTCAAAACAGGCGTATGTCTGACCTGTGATCGGATTCAGGATTTCGTCCATGGTGTAGCCGAGCGCGATTTTTGCCGCCACCTTGGCGATCGGATAGCCTGTGGCTTTGGAGGCAAGCGCGCTCGAACGGCTGACCCGCGGGTTGACTTCGATCACATAGTACTGAGCGCTGAAGGGATCCAGGGCAAACTGAATATTGCAGCCGCCTTCGATCCCAAGCGCCCGGATGATGCGCAGACTGGCGGCGCGCAGCATCTGGTACTCCTGGTCTGTCAGCGTCTGGCTCGGCGCGACAACGATGCTGTCCCCGGTATGAATGCCGACAGGATCGACATTTTCCATATTGCAAATGACGATGCAGTTGTCAGCGTGATCCCGCATCACCTCATATTCGATTTCCTTGAATCCGGCGATACTGCGTTCAATCAGCACCTGGCCGATGGGAGAGAGCGTCAGCCCCAACTGCGTGATCGCGGCGAATTCTTTGGCGGTGTGCGCAAGACCGCCTCCCGTTCCGCCAAGCGTATAGGCGGGCCTGACGATCACAGGGAGACCGACGCGATCGGCGAATAGCCAAGCCTCTTCGAGCGATGTCACGATGGCGCTCTCGGGCACCGGTTCAGCCAGTTCCCTCATCAATGTCCGGAAAAGTTCCCGATCTTCCGCGCGTTTGATCGACGCAAGCGGCGTACCAAGCAGTTCTACGCCTTCTTCTGCCAGCACTCCGGCTTCCGCCAATGACACCGCAAGGTTCAGTCCGGTTTGTCCACCGAGCGTGGCGAGCAGCCCTTGCGGGCGTTCCTGGCGAATGATCTGGGCCAGAAATTCCGTTGTAAGCGGTTCGATATAGACACGATCAGCCGTTTCTGGATCTGTCATGATCGTGGCGGGGTTGGAATTCACAAGCACGACGCGCATTCCCTCTTCACGCAGCGCATGACAGGCCTGTGTGCCTGCGTAGTCAAACTCGGCCGCCTGGCCAATCACGATGGGGCCTGAACCGATGACCAGGATCGTTGCAATGTCATTGCGTTTCGGCATACACGTCGTTCCCCTTCCAAAACCGTTTGACGCCCGTTATGAACTCGTCAAACAGATAATCGCTGTCATCCGGACCTGGACGGGCTTCAGGATGGTACTGCACGGAGTACGCGAACGCACTGCGATGCTTGACGCCTTCGATTGTTCCGTCATTTTGGTTGATGTGAGTCAGTTCCAGCTCCGTGCCGGTCAGGGAACCCTCACGGACCACATAGCCATGATTCTGCGACGTCATGTAGACGCGGTCTGTGCGCAGGTCTTTTACCGGGTGATTGGCTCCCCGATGGCCAAAGCGCAGTTTCTCCGTCGCGGCGCCGCATGCGAGGGCCAGCACCTGATGACCCATGCAGACTCCGAAGATCGGCAACTCGCCAATGAGCGATCGCACCGTGTCGACGATGTCCGGCAGATCGGCGGGATCCCCTGGTCCATTCGACATCATGATGCAAAGCGGCCGCCAGGACAGGATCTCCTCCCGCGAGGAATGGGCAGGCAGGACAACCACATCACAGCCGCGCGCGCGCAGAGAGCGCAGGATGCCCATTTTCGTTCCGAAATCGAGCAATACGACGCGCAGCCCGTCGCCCGGCATGCGATACGCGTCTCGCGTCGTCACCTGTTTCACCTGATCCCGCTCGCGTTCATATCCGCGCACGCGGTTGAGCAGCTCGCTCTCCGCCGTGTCAAACGTCGTGATCATGCCGCGCATCGTGCCGTGAACACGCAAAATTCTCGTCAGTTTGCGGGTGTCGACGCCCGCGATGGCCACTACCCGTTCACGCAGCAGATACTCGTGGAGCGAAAACTGGCTGCGATAATGGCTGGGCGTTTCCGCATAGCCCCGGACGACGAATCCGCGAACATGCGGTCTGGTCGATTCGATGTCATCGACTGTACAGCCGTAATTGCCGACCAGCGGGTACGTAAGCGTCACAATCTGTCCAAAATACGACGGATCGGTCAGGATCTCCTGATAGCCGGTCATCCCTGTGTTAAAGACAACTTCCCCCAGCACTTCTCCGCTCGCCCCAAAATGCTCACCGATAAAGACTGTGCCATCTTCCAGAATCAGCCTGGCCTTCATTCAATCACCCTTTCCGGTCAGCATGCCAATCAGTTTGCAAATACTGTGCGCCCCGCGTGAATTGTGAGTGTGGGCCAGCCCGCAAGCACCCTTCCCGCAAACGGAGTATTGCGGCCTTTGGAACGGAACTCCGCTGGATTGACCACTTTTGTTTGCCGTGGATCGATCACGGTGATGTCAGCCCGTTCGCCGACTCTGATCTGTCCTCCCTGCAGGCCAAACACCCGCGCTGGCTCCGTGGACATCCACCTGACAAGCTGCGGGAGCGAAACGACGCCGCTTGCGACAAAGGCAGTGAAGAGGAGCGCAAAGCTGGTTTCAAGTCCCACGAAGCCAAAAGGCGCATCGGCGATCCCACGCGCCTTTTCCTGCTCCGTGTGCGGAGCGTGATCCGTGGCTATCATGCTGAGAGTGCCGTCCAGCAGTCCCCGTATGCACGCCTGGCGGTCGCGTTCCGCACGCAGCGGCGGGTTGACCTTGGCAAGCGCTCCCCAGGTTTCCAGCGCCGCCTCTGTCAGCAGCAGATGATGCGGCGTGACTTCGGACGTGACGCGCACGCCGCGCCGCTGCCCCGCGCGAATCGCCGCCACCGCCTCCTCAGGACTGACATGGCACATATGCACATGCGCGCCAGTCTCTTCGGCAAGAATGATGTCGCGCGCGATCATGACTGTCTCCGCGCTGCTGGGTATGCCGTTCAGTCCCAGCCGCTGCGCCACCTCTCCGGCGTGCACGTGGCCGCCCGCCGAAAGCGTCTCGTCTTCCGCATGCACCACGATCGGCGCGGACAACGCCTTTGCAGCCCGCAGCGCCTGGCGCATCACCGCAGCCGATTGCACACCCTTGCCATCATCCGAAAATCCGACAGCGCCTGCGCGCCGCAAGGCGCTAAAATCGGTCAGTTCCGTTCCGCGCAGTCCTGTCGTAATGGCGGCGATCGGATGGACCGTGGCATACCCGCAGCGCTCTGCCTCAGCACGGATGAAGCGCACTGTCTGCTCATCGTCTGTAACGGGAGCGGTGTTCGGCATGCAGCAGATCTGTGTGAATCCGCCTGCAGCCGCAGCCATGGCGCCGGTGGCAATCGTCTCTTTGTGCGTTTGGCCGGGCTCCCGCAGGTGTACGTGCGGATCGATCAGTCCAGGCAACACGTACAGTCCGGCGACTTCGATCACTTCATGGTTCGTGTGCGCAAGGTCTGCGCCCATGGCGACGACCATATTCCCCTCCAGCAAGACATCCTGGCGTGCGACAGAACCCGCAACCGGATCCACCACCTGACCGCCTTTCAATAACCGACCCATGGTTCAACCTCCATTTCACCTTTATCAATCACTCTGCTGCTGTGTCGATCTCCAGACAACGGGCCAGCAAAGCCATGCGTACGGGCACGCCATAGTGCGACTGCCGAAAATAGGCGGCCCTCCTGTCCCGGTCAACCAGCGGCGTAATCTCGCCCGCGCGCGGCAACGGATGCATGATGATGGCCCGTTCCCTCATGCGGCCCAAAATATGTTCATCGATGATATATTGACCCTTGACGGCCTCATAATCTTCCGGCGAGTGGAAACGCTCCTTTTGCACCCTCGTCTGATAGATCACATCAGCGGCCTCCGCCGCCCGGCCAAGGTCGCTCTCGATCTGGACGGAAGCTCCGTGCGCCGTTGCAAAATCAGCCACGTCGCGCGGCAGCGGAGTCGCCGAAGGCGCTACGCACAGAAAACGAACACGGGAAAACTGACTGAGCATATAAACCAGGGAGTGCACCGTCCGGCCGTACATCAGGTCGCCCACCAGCGCGATTGTCAAATCATCAAGCCGCGACAGTTCGCGCGCGATCGTGAACGTGTCAAGCAGAGCCTGCGTTGGATGTTCTCCGGCGCCATCGCCTGCTGAAATGACCGGAACGGAACTGACGCTCGCCGCCCTTGCCGCAGCGCCAATCTCGTGATGGCGCAGGACGATCACGTCGACGTATCCCTCGACGACGCGGATGGTGTCTTCCAATGTTTCGCCTTTCACTGCCGATGAAAACTCCCGCGCATTCTCGGTGCTGATGACCTGCCCCCCGAGTCTCAGCATCGCGCTCTCAAAGGACAGCCTGGTTCTTGTGGACGGTTCAAAAAAGAGCGCGCCCATGATGCGCCCGGTCAGATTACCGCCGTTTCTCTGCTGCTTTATCTGTTCCATCTGAATCGTTGTCTCAATTAAACTGAGTATGTCTGTTTTTGTAAAATGCTTGGCGCTGATCACGTGCTTCACACTGGCAACCCTCCTGAACATGTATGCCAAGCCGGACATAGGACAAAGAAAGCGACCCATACAGGGTCAGTTGGCTGCCTGGAACGCCCGGTGACAACGGCCGCCAGAGCAACAGAATGTTCACGAAGATCGCTGTGATCCGCGCGGCTGGATTTTGCATGAAGGTGTTTTGTGAACAGCGGCATGCCTGCCGCCATGGCTGATCCACCGCATTATAGCATACACCAGTAGAGCCGCCTTGCAAAGTGGCGTATGCTTTGCTATATAATAGAGGGCAATAATTTAGAGAAGGCAATAAAAAAACATGCGTCTTGACAGGAGTTCTTTCTTTGAATTCAGCTCGCGTCACCCCAAACGACGTCCGCAACCATCTGCTCCAGCGACTCATTGAGACCGAGGCCATCCGCGTGCGAAAAGACCCGCTTGGTCTCCCTTTCTGGTATACCTCCGGTCGCCCCGGGCCGTTTTACATCAATGTCGAAAACCTCGTCGGACCCTCCGTCGGCGAACTCCTGAATCGCATTACCGCACTGCTTGCGACCGCTGTTGACCGCACGGTCAAGGTGGCGGCCATCTGGGCAATCATCAGCGACGAACTTGAACGCGACACCCGCTATCAGGAAGCCATGACGCTGCTTACCGACTTTTATCGCACGCTTGATGCAAACAGCCCCACGGTGATTTCCGGGGGTGAACGGCGCGACTGGTTCTTCTCCATTCCGCTGGCGCGCGCGCTCAAGTTGCCCCACCTGTTCCTGTTCAAGGACGGCGGTCACCAACTCGTGGACGCAGACGGACGCCCGAGAAAAGACATGCTCAGTGGAACGCGTGTGCTGCACGTATCAGATGTCGTCAATACGGCGGCCAGTTACTTTCGCTACTGGTTGCCGACGTTGCGCCGTCTGGAGGCGGTCTGCGCTGAAACGCTCACGGTCGCGGTGCGCGCAACGGAAGGGATAAACAGACTGGAGGAGGCGGCGGTGCGCGTTCTGACACCGGTGCAGTTTGACGCGACAGTCGTGCAGGAGGCGACTCAACTGGGGCTCATCCCAGAATTCACGCGCGACGAAATCCTGCTGTATTTCGACTCCCCGCAGCAGTGGACGCGGCAACTCCTGCAGGAGTGCGGCGCCAGCATACTCGACCACTTTGCAGAACTCGACGAATTAAAACGCAAACGCATGTGCGACTTCATCACAGAAGATCCTTTCAAACTTGCCGCAGAATTCCCCGTCTTTTTTCAGTCGGCGCGTTGCCGCTGATCATGCCGCCGCTTGCTTGGCGTCGCCGTCACACCTGCTCGACCGCGCCGATCAGATCCGCGATGCGGGTGACGCCGTGACGCATTGCGTACGCCTCCAATTCCGCGATGATGGTTGGCATTGCGGTTGGCTGCACAAAATTGTACGTGCCCACCTGCACAGCCGACGCCCCGGCGAGCAGGTATTCGATGGCGTCATTTCCGCTGGCAACGCCCCCGCACCCGATGATCGGTATGCGCACCGCACGCGCCGCCTGGTAGACCATGCGCACAATGATCGGTTTGACAGCCGGACCGGACAACCCGCCCATCACATTCCCGATCTTCGGTTTCCTGGTCTCCACATCAATCGCCATTGCAAGAATGGTGTTGGCCACGACCAGCGCATCCGCGCCCGCCGCTTCTGCCGCTTGGGCCACCTCAGTCAACATGCCCGTGTTGGGTGTGAGCTTAGCCCACAAGGGCAGATGCGTCGCTGCCCGCACCTTCTCCAGAACGCGCCGTGTCTGCAACGGGTCCATCGCGTATGAACGTCCGTTGTCCTCCAGATTCGGGCAGGAGATGTTCACTTCGAGCGCCGAGACTCCAGGCGCCGTCGCGCTGGCAGCCAGCTCCGCGAATTCATCAGCCGTGTCCGCCGACACACTCACCACAAGAGGACTTGAAAATGCACGGTAAAACGGAACGGCGGCGCGCACGAATGCAGCGATGCCTTTGCCTTGAATTCCGACGGAATTGATCATCCCCGCCGTCGTTTCCGCCACCCGCGGCGAACGATTGCCCGTACGCGGCAGCGGGGTCACACTCTTGGTCACCAGCGCGCCGAGCGCGTTAAAATCAATCGCCTGCGCCATCTCCTCGCCAAACGTTCCCGACGCGGGCATCACGGGATTTTGCAGCGTGAGTCCTCCTACAGTCACTCGCATATCCACCAGACCCATCCACCATCACCATCACCTTCGCCTTCACTTCGCCGTGTGATCACTTTGACTCGGCGGTTCATTCATCCTCAGCGCATGATCACCTCAGCGAGCGGAAATACCGGCCCGTCGCGGCAGACGCGCAGATGTTCGACTCCGTCCGCCCGCGCGAACGGACGCACGCAGCAGTAACAGACCCCGAGTCCACATCCCATCGGTTCCTCCAGCGCCGCCTGACCCGGCAAGCCGCGTGCGACCGCCAGTTCCTGCAACAACGCCGTCAGCCGCTGCGATCCGCACGTAAACAGGGCATCAATGGACTCACTGGTCAAAATGTCGGTCACAAGCTCACGCACGGCCGGCACAGCGCTCGTTCCGGCGTCATCTGTCACGGCCACCGTGCGGGCGCCACAGGAGCGCATATACGACTCAGACAGCAGATCGCGCTCTGTCTGTGCGCTCTGCACAGCGGTCACGCGGATGCCCAGACGCGTTGCGGCTGCCGCCACGGGTCCGAGCGTCGCAAGACCAACACCGCGCGCCACCAGCAGCACACTGCGCCACTCTGGATCGAGCGTGAAGCCGTGCCCGAGCGGGCCCACCATGTCGAGACCGTCTCCTGCCCGCAATTGCGACAGGCGCCTCGTGCCCGCACCTTTGACGGCATAAAGAAAGTGCAGCTCCCCCCGCTCGCGATGGATCTGATAGACACTCATCGGGCGCCGCAACAGCGGCGTTCCACCGTCGCCGCAAAGCAGATAGAAGAACTGGCCGGGCGCGCACACGGACGCCGCACTTTGCGCAGACACCGCCAGATGCCAATACCGCGTACTCACATGTCGATTAAACAGCACTCTTCCAATCTGCGCCGTGCCCATCGCTTCCACACCTCCCGTCCACGTTGCGCGTCACCGCGCGCTTCCCGCAGCCAGACGGGTGACCGTACGGTACAGCACATCCACGCCCGCCAGCAAGTGTTCTGCGCGCGACTCCTCATCCGGATGATGGCTGACTCCACGCACCGAGGGAATAAAAATCAACCCCGCCGGACACAGGGCCGCCATGTTCATGCAGTCATGCGCCGCGCCGCTGACCATTTCGCGATACCCGTGCCCGCCTGTCTCGCAGGCCTCGCGCACTATGCTTTGCACCGCGTCCGGGAGCGCGACCGGAGTGTCGTCCGACAACATGTCAGCCTCAATCCGCACCCTTCGATTATGCGCAATTTCCTGCAACCGACGCTGCCAGAGAACGCTGAGATCCCGCTTTTTCGTCTGATCCGCCGCGCGAAATTCCGCGATCAGTTCAACTCGCGCCGGAATCGTATTGGGGCTGCCCGGCCAAACACGCAGCACCCCCACCGTTCCCGTGTCGGCGCGTCGTTCTGCGCCCGCCAGTTGTTCCACAAGCAGCACCACCTGCGCAGCCGCCGCAAGCGCATCGTGACGCATGCCCATTGCCGTTGTGCCGGAGTGGCCAGCCACCCCGTCGATCACGATCCGGTAGCGTGTCGCTGCAGCAATCGCCGTCACAAGACCGATCGCAGCCCCCGCCGCTTCCAGCGTCGGCCCCTGTTCGATATGCAATTCTATAAAGGCTGCGAGTTCCCCCTGCCTGCGCCGCGCCTGCGGAAAATCGGCAAGTTGCAGCCCACGCGCCTTGACTGCGTCCGCGAGCGTGCTCCCCTGCTCATCTTTTAGCGTGGCTGCCGCAGCAACGTCAAACAGGCCAGCCATCGCCCGACTGCCGATGGTCGCCAGTGAAAAACGCGTCGATTCCTCCCCGGCAAACGCAATCACTTCAATGGACCGATCCGTCGCAACTTTTTCCCGATTCAGTCGGCGCACGACCTCCAGCGCCGCCATAACGCCAAGCGCCCCATCCAGCCGACCGCCTTCTCTCACCGTGTCCAGGTGCGACCCAATCGCCACCGCCGGCAAATCCGGCTTGCGTCCCAGGCGCCGCGCCACGACATTGCCCGCTGCATCCAGCCGCGCGCTCATCCCCTCGGCGCGGCAGAGCGCCAAAAATCGTTCCCGCGCCCGCCAATCGCTCGCACTGTACGCCAACCGCGTGACACCCGCTCCGGTTGGGCTTCGGCCAATCTGCGCAAATTCAGCAATCAATTCCAGCATCGTACTGTGATAATCAGTCTCGCCCACGAGTTTCGACACGCTGCATCCCCCTTCGAATGCGCCGCGGCCCCGCGATGGTCCGCAAGGCCGCTGTGCCACGAATGTATCATGTATCGGTCTGCACCGATACATCTGAATAGCCAATACAATTACGACTCTATTGTCTGATTAAACGAATCAATGCCGCGATCACTACGTCAGTACCTTACCCTTCGTTTCTGGTACGAGGAAGAACATCGCAAGCGCAGCCACCACGTAGATCGCCGACAGAAAGCCCAGCGCTGAACTGAGCGATTGCGTCAGGGCGAGCGTTCCGATCACAAAAGGTCCGAATCCACCGACAGCGCGCCCCGTATTAAAGATGAAATTTTCCGCAGTCGATCGCGCTTCCGTCGGATAATGCTCAGCGAGGATGGCGCCATAACCGCCCATCATCCCATTGACGAAAAATCCCATGACAGCGCCCAGCAACAACAGCACTACGGGCGCAGTCTGTTGAAAGAAGATCCAGACGACCACGGCTGAGCCAATCTGAAAAGTGATATACGCCGGCCGCCGCCCCATCCGGTCCGCGAACACGCCAAACACGGCAATGCCTGCGATCATTCCGACAATCACCACCATCGTCCACGTCAGCGACTGGTTGAAGGAGAACCCGAGTTGCTTCGCAAGCATGGTCGGAAGCCAGACCATGATGCCGTAGAAGCCGAAATTTTGCACACTCGTCATAATCGTCAACCCAATGGTCGTCGCCACGATGCGCGGCGACGAAAACAGATGCTTGAGCGGCATGCCGCGCGCGCGCCCACTATCGTGAGCGGCAGTCCACAGCGCTGGCTCGTCCAGATTGCGGCGCACCCACCAGGCAAACAGCGCTGGCAACGCGCCGAACACAAACGCGCCCCGCCAGCCAAAAATCGGCACCAGCCACATGGATGCCAACAGCGCCACAACCATGCCGAGCTGAAACCCAACCGCCACCATCGCCGTACCCCGCGATCGATACGCGCCTGGCCAGGCTTCTGTAACAAGCGTCATGCCGATGCCAAATTCGCCGCCGAGACCGATCCCAGCCAAAAAACGCGTGATATTCAGCCAGGCGAGGTTCGGCGAGAGCGCCGTCAGACCAGTAAACACGGCGAAGATCAAAATACTGTAGGAGAACGTGCGCACGCGGCCATAGCGATCCGCCAGAATCCCGAACACATATCCGCCGAGCACAGCCCCCATCAGCGTGACCGTCGCAATGCCGCCCGCCTGCGCTGGCGTCAGGTGAAACGCCTTGATGAGCGCCACCATGACGTACGAGATCACCATCAAATCCAGCCCATCCATGGCATACCCGGCCGTTGCGGCCCACAACGTACGCCACTGGTAGCGCGACAGGTTGAGACCGTCTGCACCTTCGTCCACCTTATCCAATGCCATTTTGGCCACGAATCTCCCCCCATTCAAAAGACTATTCAAATAATTGCGCTATATCATTATAACTGCTCCGCCCATGCTTGCACTTATCGATACCCACCATAATCACTCAGCCTAATTTGGCCGATTCAACAAATAACTCTGCCCTGAAGCGCTGTTATGTGGAAAGAGCGGCGAGCTTAAGGCCAATGTGCAGTTTGAGTCTGCCCTCCGCACTGCCAATCTGGCAATCGGTCAACTCTTCGATCCGTTGCAGCCTGTATTTTAGTGTGTTCACGTGGACGTAGAGCGTTTCTGCTGTGACGGTCAAATTGTAGTCGCAGGCAAAATACGCCTCCAGAGTCTCGACCAACTGCGCGCCCCGCTCACGGTCATAACGGCGCAACGGGCCGATCGTCTCCGCGTAAAATACCGCCCATTCGCTCTCCTTTGCGTGTGGACTCAGGATGCGATAGACGCCGAGATCGGCAAAGCGGATCACCGAGTCCCGTCCGCGCGCCGGACGGCCCAGAGCGATCGCCCGCACTGCTTCCTGATAACCCGCCGCAATTCCCGCCACGCCCGGATAAGGACGCGCCACCCCGGCGGTCAGCGTCACCCCCGCGAACTCCTGGCGAACAGCCGCCTTGATCCGCTCGGCAAGCGCGCTCACCTCCGCCTCCTCAGACCACGCTGCAAGCGCGCCGCCTGCTGCGATATCCGCGCCTGCAGAAACCATGCCTGCCGACGCGTCTGGCGCCCTGTCCGCCAACTCCCCCGCACCGCTGGCGGGGTATTCGCGCAGCGGCCACAGCAGCACGATTTCATCGCTGCGCGCAGACACGTTCACCTGTGCAAACGCCGTTCGCGCCACCCGTTCCACGAAGCGCAGCAGAGTCCGTTTAAATTCCTGGATGCGCACTTCATCGCCCGCGAAGTCGGCCGTCACATGTGCAAAATCATCCACATCAAAGACGACGATCTGATAGTTCAAATCAAAATTCCACCCGAATATGCGCGACTTTTCCGCCAGTTCATTGGCTGGCACCGGATGGCCGAGTAAAATATCCGCCAGAAAGTCACTCTGATACTTTTGCGCCACATCAATCTCCGCCTGCAACTTCAATACCTCAATCGCAAGCAGCGGCAGCGCGCGCTCCAGCACATTCAAATCCAGCTCGCGCAGCGGCCGCCCCACTTGCCAGCACGTCAGATAGCCGCGCACCTCGCGCCGTAACACAAGCGGCGCCACCAGGCAGAGTGTATCGCCGCCGTCGCGTCTTCTGCGCGTCATCCGCAGTGGATGCTTCGCCTTACGCAGCGCCGCCCGTTGCTCCACAGACAGAGGAACCGGAAACAGGGATGGGCGATCCGCTTCGAGCGGCAGATCCGTTTCAAGCGTCACTGGATTTTCGACGATGCGATCGATCGCATCGAGCATCGCAGACACGCCCTGCCCCTCCAGCGCCACTTCTGTCAGCCATTTGAGATAAGGTTCCAAACTCTCCCGCAAAGCGCTCCCCTCGTCCAGGATGCGGCTCATGAGCGGCGTCAGGATGTCGATATACGTCACGTCCGCAGCGATCTCGATCACCGGGAAATCCAGTTCACGCGCCGCCCGCAGGATCCCTTCCGGAACCTCCGTCAAAAAACGCTGCGTCTTGATCGCGATCGCGGCTGATCCGACGGCGGCAAGCTGTCCAATCAGTTGCTCCTGCGCCGCCGCATCATCTTTGATCGCGTACAGGCTCGTCAACAAGAAATCATTGCCCTTCAGCCAGCGCGCAACATCCGGCACCTCCATAACGGTCACATACTCTATGGAGCGGTCCAGTCCGGCTTCGCCCGCCACCACACGGCAGTGCCGCAGCCCGCCCACGCTCATCGCCGCGCGCACCGTTACGCCCATGGTCCTTCCCCCTTTTGCTTTTTACCGTGAGTCTACAGGAAACAGGCGCGGACCGCCACAAACCGGCCCGCGCTTCCTCAGTTTGATCCATGTCCATGTCAGACAGAGCGTGGACCCCGTGTTGCCGCCACCTTAAGTTGCCAGCCGTCATCGTCCGCCGGCTGGTTGAGCCGCCGTACTTCGGTAAACCCGGCTTCCATCAGATAAATGGTGAGAGTCAACTGATCAAACCCCGTCTTATGGTAATCGAATTCATATTCCTGTGCGCCAAAAATGTTCAGAATCGCAACACCAAAGCTGATGGTTCCAGCCACGTAATTACGAAAAGCCCACTCCAGATCCGGGCAATGAATCTCAATCTCGCCGCCTGGCTCCACGATGCGACCCCATTCTTTTAAAATGGCCCGCGTCTCGGCGTGACCAAAATGTTCCAGCACATGGCTCGCCAGCACACGCGAAAAGGACCCGTCTGGAAACGGCAACGGTTTTGCGGCGTCCAGCACATAATCGACGTGCGGCAAATTGCGGATGTCAAGCGTGAGATAGCCCTCATTTGGCGTCCAGCCCGGCCCAATCTCCAGCTTGGGTTTTTCACTCATACACATAGTCACTCCTGTTCTTGAACGTCCTGCTGTACCGTATGCCAGCAGACCGTTTGCCGAACAGGTTTCAACCCATGCCGCCGTTCGCTTGTTTAAAATAGGCAGACCATCATAGATTAGTCACATGCTCTGCGCCACACGTCGCAGTTCCGCGAGCGCAGCGACAAACACAGCAGGCGGATCAGCATGGAAAACGAGCCGCTCTGACGTTCGCGGATGCGTAAATCCCAAGGTGCGAGCGTGCAGCGCCTGACCGCGAAGCTGCAGCGGATCCCGCGTCGCATAAAGCGGATCACCCGCAATCGGGTGACCGATATACGCCATATGAACACGGATTTGATGCGTCCGTCCGGTCTCCAGCCGCAGTTCAACATAACTGAAGCTTTGCAGGCGCTCCAGCACCTGAAAGTGTGTCCGGGCCGGGCGGCCTGCTTCCTGCGCGACGACCGCCATCTGTTGCCGTCGGTGCGGATCGCGGCCGATTGGCGCATCAATCAGGCCGCGATCGGGCCCGATCTGTCCGTGGACGATCGCTTCGTAGACACGCGTGACAGTGTGCTCGCGCAACTGCTCAGAGAGAGAACGATGCGCGAGATCTGTTTTGGCAACCACAAGCAGACCACTGGTGTCTTTGTCGATGCGGTGGACAATACCCGGACGCAACGTTTTGCCAATACTCGACAGACTTTCGATATGTCCCAGCAGCGCGCCAACCAGCGTGCCGCGTGTATGTCCAGGTGCGGGATGCACGACCATGCCGCGCGGTTTGTTGACCACGATCAGATCCTCGTCTTCAAAACGAATGTCCAGTAAAATATCCTCCGGAACCACAGCAATCGCTTCCGGAACCGGCACAGTCACGCACAGTGCTTGTCCAACGCGCAGCTTGGCGCTCGCCTGCACCATATGGCCGTCAACAGTCACGCGCCCCTGCGCAATGAGATGCTGCACAAAAGCGCGCGACCAGTCGCCCCTCGCCGCAAGGTATCGGTCCACCCGCTCGCCGTCTGTCTCGGCAACGAAACGCCAAAGCCCAGGAACCGTTGACGCCTTGCCGCGTAAAGCGTCCGCGCTGTATTCATCAATCTCACCGTCTGGCATCGTCAGCCTCCTCATGGCCCGGCGCCGCCAGTCTGTCCTGATTCGCCGCCTGACTGCCCGCCTCGTTCGCGGAGACTGCGTCGCGCGCGCGCCAAGCCCTGTAAACGAGATAGAACACCGCGAGAACAATACTGCTGTCTGCAAGATTGAATACTGGAAATTGGATGAACTTTAGATACACATAATCGATTACGTAGCCAAGGCGTATCCGGTCTATCAGATTGCCGAAAGCCCCGCCAAGAAGCATGCCGAGGGCCACCTGCAATCCGCGTTTGCCACGGGCATAACGCCTGTCAGCATAGATAATCGCCCCGATTACAAGCAAAGCGACCACAGTGAGCAACAGCCTCTGATTAAGCAGGATGCTAAATGCGGCGCCTCTGTTCTGCACATACAGCAGTTCCAGAACACCTGGCCAGATCGGCACAGCCGTGTTTAGCGCCATGTGTGTAGTGACGAGCCACTTTATGGCCTGATCCAGAGCCGTCACAATGAATGCTACCAAATAGACCAACAGTCTGCCCCCTCACGCGCCCATCCATCGTACCATGAGGGCCAAGCATCAACAAGCGAAAAAGCGACTGCTGCAGTCCGGCCATTGCGATTTATACTCCTGATTCGTGATCCGTCGATTTCGCCGCGCCCCCGTTCCCCGTACCCCCGCGGACAGCAAAACGGCTACATCGTCGGTGTATGCAACTGGGCCTGGACAATGCGCACGACATCCGCGATGTACGAACCGATGATCGGCAAATTCCACACCGCCAATTCTTGCATGACGACAATCAGCAACGCGGCCAACAGTGTGAATCCAAGGCCGATACCCACTCCGCGCGCCAGACCGCCGATAAAATTCAGCCAGATCAGTTTCTTCGGTTGTTGCAGAAGCTGTACATAGGCGCCAAAATTGATGCGCTCAAAATAATCGCTCAGTTTTTCTGCGTTTCGGGATTCGGTGCGCGCTCGATCCGCTTGCAATGCCCCTCACCACTTTCCGGCAGCGAAATCCAGAATTAGGATTCCCGCAGGGCGTTTCCCTATGCGAACAACCGCTGAACATACAGGGCGAACTGTCAAGGGCGAACTGTCAAAGGATGTTCAATGCGGGGCGACAGTTTCCCATTGTGGATGAAAAGAATCCATGGGATAGTGAACTAAGTAAAGAAAGGAGTTGTATTCAGTGCGCAACCACTTGGTCCGCTCTGCCGCGTCGGTGCTCATTTGGATAGGCGGCATTGAAGTGGCCAGCAGCTTTGTTGCGAAACAACTCTTCAATTACAGTCTGACCTTTACACCTTATTTCTTCGCCCTTGGCCTCCTCGGTCTTCTGATGCTGCTTATCGCACGCCTGGTTTGAAAAGGTGCACCGCTCGACAACTCCGGCGGTGCACCTCATCTGTCACTTTGTTCCCATATCCGTCAGGATGGCGGCGCAGCGCCCGCAAACTTCCTGATACCGGGAATCACACCCGATATCCTCCCTGATGTGCCAGCAACGATCACACTTTTGTCCATCTGCGACAGCAACCGTGACCGCCAAAAACTCCGAACGGAAGGCGTCTTCAGGAGCGTCCTCTGCGTTTCCCCGCACCCGCACAGCAGACACAATCAGCAATGCCTTCCACTGCTCAGCAGACAGCGTTGGCGCGCCCATTTCCGCGACTCCGTAGAGATCGACCTGGGCTCCCAGAGACTGTCCGATGCGCTTTTCCTGGCGGGCGACTTCCAGCGCCTGCAGGACGAGGTTTCGAACATGGAGCACACGACCCCAGGACTGGGCGAGATCATCACGCACATACGCGTCCGGCAGTCTTGTCCATTCTGTTAACTGTACCGTTGGCAACTCCACTTCAGGGCAGTGACTCCAGATCTCTTCAGCCGTAAATGTCAGAATGGGCGCGATCAAACCGAGCAGTGTATACAGGCATTCGTGCATCACGGTCTGGGTTGCGCGACGCATTTCGGAATTTGCCGATTCCACGTACAGCGCGTCCTTGGCCACATCCAGATAGAAACTGGACAACTCGCCGGCGCAAAAATTCTGCACCGCCTGATAGACCACATGGAATTCGTAAGCCCGATACGCCTCCATGCACTTTTGTTGAAGCCGCGCCAGACGGTCCAGTATGAACCGGTCAATATCGCGCAAATCATCATAGGGCACCCGCTCTGTGTCCGTGAAGTCAGACAGGTTGCCAAGCAGGAAGCGGAATGTGTTGCGTATCTTTCGATATACTTCCGACACCTGTTTTAAAATGGCGTTGGAGATGCGCACATCCGCGCGATAATCGACGGAGGATACCCACAAGCGCAAAATGTCGGCGCCCATCTGATTGATGACCTGCAGCGGATCAATGCCGTTGCCAAGACTCTTGGACATCTTGCGGCCCTCTCCGTCCACGAAGAACCCATGCGACAGCACTTGCCGATACGGCGCCTGACCTGTCACGGCGACTGCTGTGGACAGAGAGGAATTGAACCAGCCCCTGTACTGATCCGATCCCTCCACGTAGAGGTCGGCTGGCCACGCCAGTTCGGAACGCTGCTGCAGGACTGCCATATGGCTTGATCCCGAATCAAACCAGACATCCATGATGTCTGTCTCCTTGCGCCAGTCCGCGCCGCCGCACGCGCACACGGCGTCTGGCGGCGCGAGTTCCGCCGCTGTACGGGCGAACCACGCCTGCGAACCATGCTCCGCAAAGAGTTGCGCCACATGTTCCACAGACGCAGCGGTCAACAGTGCCGAGCCGCATGACTCACAGTAAAAGACCGGAATGGGAACGCCCCACGAACGCTGCCTGGAGATACACCAGTCTGTCCTTTCCGCAACCATATTGTGAAGTCGGATCTTGCCCCAGGGGATTGCCCAATCGACCCGGTCAATTTCCCGGAGAATGTTTTCCCGAAATGCTTCAATGGAGGCGAACCACTGTTCTGTGGCCCGGTAAATGACGGGATTCTTGCAGCGCCAGCAGTGCGGATACTGATGATCGAGTTTATGGTTGGCGAGAAGCGCTCCCTGATCTGCCAACGCCGCGATGATCGCCGGATTCGCCTTGGCATAAAACAGTCCGGTGAAAGGCGCTCCTTCTTCCGTGAAGTGGCCGCGATCATCAAGCGGCGCAAAGATCGGAAGCTGATAGCGCAACCCGACCAGATAATCGTCCATGCCGTGACCCGTCGCTGTGTGCACGGCGCCAGTGCCTGCTTCAAGAGTGACGTGATCGCCCATGATCACAAGAGAATCGCGGTCGTACAGCGGATGCTTTGCGACAAGGCGTTCCAGTTGCACGCCTTTATGCGTACTGATGATGTGCATGGGTTCATCCTGCCAACCCAGCTCTTTCAGCACCTGCGCGACCAGCGCCTGAGCCATCAACAGCTTGCGTCCGGCAACCGCAACCAGCGCATAGTCAAAATCAGGGCCAAGAGCAACGGCCACATTGGCCGGAATTGTCCACGGCGTTGTGGTCCAGATCACGATCTCGGCGTCGTCAGGGAGTATCGCACCGCCGCTGCGCAGGGCAAAGGCGACATAGATCGAGGGAGACTGGCGGTTGTCGTACTCAATCTCCGCTTCCGCGAGCGCCGTTTCGCACGACGGACACCAGTAAACAGGTTTGCGTCCCTTGTAGATATACCCGCGTTCAGCCATCACGCCAAACACCCGCACCTGAGCCGCTTCATACGAAGGATCCATGGTCACATACGGATGAGCGAAGTCTCCCCGTACGCCGAAGCGCTGAAACTGCTGCTTTTGCAGCTCAATGTACCCCCGCGCATAGTCCGCGCAGGCCTGTCGAAACGCGACGACGTCGACGTCATGACGGTTCAGTTTTTGCGCCTTGATGATCGCGTTTTCGATCGGCAGCCCATGCGTATCCCAGCCTGGCACATACGGTGCGTCATACCCATCCATGGAACGCGACTTGACAATGATATCCTTAATGATCTTGTTCAGGGCATGGCCAAGATGCGTGTCGCCGTTCGCATAGGGAGGGCCGTCATGCAGAATGAATCGGGGTTTGCCCCGTTTGCTCTGCTGCACCAAGTTATAGAGATCAAGCGCCCGCCACTTCTCCAATATCTCCGGTTCCCGCACGGGCAGGTTGCCGCGCATCGGAAAGTCAGTATGCATGAGATTTAAAGTCTGATCGTATTCCATCGTCATTCCTCCACATTCACGTTCACCCATAAAACAAACACGTTCGCCCAGAAAACAAAAAAGCCCGCATCCCCATAGGGGCGCAGACAGAAGTCGCGAGGTACCACCCTAATTCACGAAGCGGCAAAGAACGTACATCCGCTTCGTCTCATTGGCGACGCTCTAACGGGCGTGAATCGGCGCGGCTACTGACCAACCCATTCCAGTCGGTGTTCGCCTGGCGTCTCCAGGGCGATCTTCTCACGGCATCCTCTGACCTGGCTCTCACCTGACCCAGATTCTCTTTGCAGTTCGCACCGTGATACTGTCCCTTTCATCGACCACAATCCTGCACTTACAGATACAGTACACGAAAGAGGGCGCAGTCGCAAGTCTAATCCGAGCGCGCATCCGTCAGTTCATCCCACTCCGTGGATTTGAGCAACTCCATCTGCGCCTGCATGAGCGAGTGGAAGCGCGCTCTGAACACTGCAGCCTGTTTCTTCACCTCATCAAGTTCCATGGCTGTTTTGCGCGCCTTGTTCAAAGCATCCTGAACGATTCGGTCCGCGTTCTTCTCCGCTTCGCGCACCACAAGCTGCGCCTCTTTGCGGGCGTTTTGCTTCAGTTCCTCTGAGGTTTCCTGCGCAAGCATGATGGATTTGCCGAGCGAGTCCTCCATCATCCGGAAATTCTTCACCTGTTCTTCCATTTGCGAATGTTTTTCCTCAAGATCTTTATGCTGTCGAATCAACGCCTCATAATCTTTGATGACCCTGTCGAGAAAATCATTGACCTCATCTTCGTTATACCCACGCAGGGATCGTTTAAACTCTTTGTTATGAATATCAAGGGGGGTCAAAGGCACGGTGAGTCTACCTCCTACTATACATCTGGAAACGTCTGGTTAACCTTCGGTCACATATTCGACACGTCATGACCGAATTCCTCTTTTTTTCGACTTAAACATAACGGCCGATGCGCACAAACGTGCGTCCGCTGCGCGATTCCCCCTGTACCTGCAGGACTCGTGCGCGGCCTTTTCCCCGCAGCGATACGATATCGCCGACCGCAATCGATTCCGCCGGATCGCTGCAGACAGCGAAGTTCAACTGTACGTTTCCGGCCCTGATCGGTTCCAGCGCCTTTGTCCTCGACAGTCCAAACGCGTGCCCTACAAATGCATCCAGTCGCAGACTCTGCATCGTCACGACTCGTTCGGTCAAAACGGGAGGCGCAATCTCTGCGTGAGCGCCGATCTCAACAGGACTCACCCGAATCGGCGTGCGGCCCGCACGTTCCCAACCGCCAAGAATCGCCGGCACAATCGCCGTTTTACAAAATACGTAGGCGGCGCCGCCCTTCACGCCAAAAACAATGTCGCCAATGCGATCCCGTTTGATGCCCTGACCCATCAGTGAACCAAGCAAGTCTCCATGAGACAGCGGTGGATTCGCAGTGACGGGTATAATCTGGAGACAGGCAAGCGCAAAATCACTGTCCTGCGGACTGTGCCCATCGGGCTCATGAAGACAGCCGCAAACGCGTTCCGCATCACTGTGTCCGCCGAATGTACGCCAAGAAACCCCTTCTGCGGCGGCGACAAGCGCACCGATCGCAGTCTCGCGCGGAGTCAGAAAATCCGTCACAGTCAGTCGCCCTGTGGCTCGCACCCGCGACGCCCATTCTTCAAACCGTTTGGCGAGGATCTGTTCGGACGGTCGAAAGTGCATCCTCGCTTCATTGCGCATGTGTGGTCAGACCCGCCTTTGTTCCCATGTCCGCTCTTTTATGATAGGCCAAACAGTTGCAGCATATATTCCAATACCCACAGCAATCCGTTTTCCGCAAAATAATACGCGATCACGGCGACGATGAGCGACAGGTCCAGATAGCCGCCGCCAATTCTCAGCGGCGGGATAAACCGACGGAACAGAGAGAGATACGGTTCCGTCACCCGAATGATGACACGCCCAATGCCCATCGACGCGACATCCGGGAACCAGCCGATCAGCATGCGTGCGAGGATGCAGTACCAGTATAGATTCATGACCCATAAAACGGATTGACCGATCAAATTGTCACCTCAAGTGCGCTCTGCCTTCACCTGCTAAATATTCACTCATCGTACCCTGAATATCTACGTTCTCAGGCGCACAGAGAAAAATGTGATGGCCCAATTTCTGCATGCTTCCGCCAAGAGCATACACACATCCGCTCATAAAATCAACGACCCGCAGCGCCTGGTCATAGGGAGCGCGGTGCAGATTGACAATAACAGACCGATGCGCTTTCAGATGGTCGGCGATCATCTGGGCATCCTCGTAAGAACCCGGCTCCGCGAGAATCACGCGCACCTGCTTTTGCGTATGCAGATTGACCACTGTGCCGCGACGTCCGGGCGCCACGGGTTCCGTCTCGGATTCGTAGGCTGTGTCTTCAATCTGTGCCTCTTCCTCCCCTTCATCAGCGCCAAGCCCCAAGAAGTTCATGACGCGGTCTAGCATGAAATCACATCCCCTCTCCATGAATCTGTCAACCTCTAAGATACACTATTACGGCGCGTCCGCAAAGGGGGCGAGTTCACAAGCTTTTCTCATGATGTTCGTCGGCGACCAGCAAGCGGCCAATACGCACCATGGTTGCCCCTTCCTCAACCGCGATGGCAAAGTCATCCGACATCCCCATCGACAGTTCTGGCAGGAACAATCCGCTCGCTTTCTGCAAACGGTCCCGCAACAGCCGCAATTCTGCAAAATCCCGGCGCGCGTCCTCAGGATGCTCTGCCTGGCGGCCGATGGTCATCAGCCCCCTCACGGTTATGCCCGACAGAGCCGCACAGTGCAGCAGCAGATCGAGAGCATCCGCGGGAGCGACCCCCGATTTTCGCTCTTCTCCAGAAATGTTCACCTGCAGAAGCACCGACACATTCTTTCCAAGCTCCCCTGCCGCTCGCCCAATGTCATCCGCCAACTGCGAACGGTCGACGCTGTGAATCCACGGAAAATGCCGCGCCACCGCCGCCGCCTTGTTGCGCTGCAGCGGCCCGATAAAGTGCCAGGTGGCCTCAGGCAGCGCCGCAACCTTGGAACTTGCAACCTGCCAGCGATTTTCGCCGAAATCTTGCAACCCCTCCGACTGCAGCGCCAGAACTCTCTGCACATCCACATACTTCGTTACCGCGATCAGGCGCACCGTGTCATTGACGCGCCCTGCTTTCTGCTGCGCCTGCCTGATCCGCTCCGCGATGATCGCCAGACGTTCGCCAACCTGCAGTCTGTAGTCTGTTTCAGTCCATTGCACGTGGTCAGAATCACCCCTTCAGACAGATAAACCCACCTTGACGGCCCGTTGCGCCATGATCACGGCGATGCGAAAAATACCCGTCCATGCAACTGGTGCAGACACTGGTGTCCAGGATATGGTCTGGATGGACTCCGAGCGACGCCAACTCATGGCTGCAGAGCGTGGGCAGATCCAGCATGACAGCGCCGATGGAGCGGGCGGACCGGGGCAGTTCGGGCGCCTTTGCGCCAGGAGCAAAGCGACGGTAAGCCGCCGTCACAGCTCTGATCACCGGCAGATCCACCTCATAGCAGCACCCGCGAATCGCCGGGCCAATCACCACCCTGATGCGCAAAACATCAGCCCCCAGATCCTCCATAGCACGGACTGTCGCCGTAACCACGCCAGCTGTCGCGCCTCGCCAGCCCGCATGGGCAACGGCAGCCACGGAAGCCTGAGAATCGGCCAACAAAAGCGGAACGCAGTCGGCTGTAAGCACCGCCAGCGCTAAATTGCTTTCCCGCGTAACCAGGGCGTCAACACCGGGCAGTGCGTCAGCGTGATCAAAAGCGCCGCGACCCTGCAGTCGTCGATCGACGACTGCGACCGCCTTTCCATGTACCTGCTGCGCATAGGTGACGCCTGCGGGCGTAATGGACAGATGTTTTGCCACAAGCGCCCGATTGCTCTGCACATTCGTTGGCCGATCGGGTACATGCAGACCCACGTTGAGAGATTCAAAAATACCCTTGCTAACACCGCCATGACGACCGGAAAACCCCCCGACAACACCAGCGCCCAACCATTTGCCCACGTTAAGCCACTCTGCCAAGCAGCGCACCTCCGCACCGGAACACCTACATCCTACCACAAAAATAGCGTCAAAAAAGACCGGTCTCCCGGTCAGTATCCGCTGGACTGCCCACTGGCGCGACTCCCGGCGAGAAAAGTTGACTCAGATGTTCCGCCATTTGAGCGCAGGTCCACGAGCACCACATCCGACCCGATTTTCACGATTTGCGTCCAGGGAATCACAACCTCCTCCCCTCCCGACAGCAAACCGAAAAACTTGCCCTCCGCAGGAATGATCATCGCCCGTAAGAGACCACTCTCCAGATCAATGTCAAGATCCCCTATAGAACCCAACTTTCTTCCATCCACGATGTTGATTACGTCTTTAGCCTGCAGTTCTGAAGCCCTCATTCGCCATCGCCCCGTCTTCGGCGGCAACCGCAGTGGCTGCACTCACTCTAGCATATGACAGCACAGGCCAAGTCTTGCCGAATCATTCATGCGACCGTCATCGACAGCGGGAAAACTCGCTCAGCCGGGAACGTATACTGCGCCGAGGCGAGTTCGGCGCAGCCGTGTCTGAGCAGCGGCGCAGTATACGTTCCCGGCAGAGCAGCCACACAGTAGGAGATCCGACAGAGCAGACACACTTAGGCCAGTCTATTTGACAAATTTTTGCATGTGCATGATGGCTGCCTTTTCCAAACGCGAGACCTGCGCCTGCGAGATGCCGATCTCATCGGCCACTTCCATCTGCGTCTTCCCCTCAAAAAAGCGCATCGACAAAATCCGCTTTTCGCGATCGGACAATCTTCTCATCGCTTCTTTGATCGCGATGCCTTCGATCCAGTTGCTGTCCTGATTTTGCTCATCACTGATCTGGTCCATCACATAGATCGGATCTCCCCCATCATGATAAATGGGTTCAAAGAGCGAAACCGGATCCTGGATCGCGTCCAGAGCAAACACGACTTCTTCTTTGGCGACCTCCATAACCTTGGATATTTCCGCAATAGTTGGCTCACGCAAATTTTGATTTGTCAAGCTATCGCGTATTTGCAGCGCTTTATAGGCGATGTCCCGCAGCGATCGACTGACGCGAATCGGATTGTTGTCGCGCAGATATCGCCTGATTTCGCCAATGATCATGGGAACAGCGTACGTGGAGAATTTAACGTTTTGGCTAAGATCAAAATTATCAATGGCTTTCATGAGTCCAATACAACCAACCTGAAACAGATCATCGACGTATTCCCCCCGATTGTTGAAACGCTGTATCACAGACAGGACCAGACGCAGGTTGCCGTTTACGAGCTTCTCGCGCGCTGCCGTTTCGCCAGACTGCAAACGTGTAAACAGATTTCTCATCTCGGCATTGGTCAAAACGGGAAGCTGTGACGTATTAACACCACAAATCTCGACTTTATTGCGCTTCAAGGTCTTCCCTCCAGAGGCACCATCCCGGTTCAATTCGTGTACCAGTATGTCCTGGAGAGGGAGAATTATGCAGCTATATCATCTTGTTGAATTCTTTGCGCAAGCGCTTGATTATGCGTTTTTCCAGCCGTGAAATGTAGGATTGCGAGATACCCAGAAGATCGGCGACATCCTTTTGCGTCATCTCTTTTTCACCTGCCAAACCGAAACGCAGTTCCATGATTCTGCGTTCCCGATCCGTCAGTTTGTCGAGAGCTCCGTAGAGCAATGTGCGGTCAACCTGCTCCTCAATGTCTCTGTAGATCGTATCGCTTTCCGTTCCCAGGACGTCTGACAGCAATAGTTCATTTCCATCCCAGTCCACATTGAGCGGTTCGTCAAACGAGACTTCCACCCGCACCTTGTTGTTTCTGCGCAGAAACATCAGAATCTCATTCTCAATACAGCGAGACGCATAGGTGGCGAGTTTTATTTTCTTCTCGGTGTCAAAAGTATTGACAGCTTTAATCAGGCCAATCGTTCCAATGGACACCAGATCTTCAATGTTGATCCCTGTATTTTCAAATTTGCGGGCGATGTAAACAACCAGGCGCAGGTTGCGTTCGATGAGCAGCGACCGGACAGCCTCATCGCCGCTTGGCAGGCGTTCCAGCAGAAATTCTTCTTCTTGGCGCGTTAGCGGCGGGGGTAAGGCTTCACTGCCTCCGACATAGTAGATTGAATCCGGACCTGCACTCAGTTTAAGCAGTATGCGAAGAACGAGAAGCCTCACCTGGAGACGTATGCGAATCGGTAGAAACACTGCTCTCTCTCCCTTCTACGAGTAAAGCCATGACGCTGGCGGGCAGGATGCAGTCATACTCATCTCTCCTGGAGAGTGGATGCAGTTGTAATGCGATCAACAGGGGTTTCAGTGACACTGGGCCACTGTCGAGAAGCGCCACCGCGTCGTCAGGACGAACCGCCATCAGATAGCCGCCTTGTCCGCCAACCCCTCGATAAGGAACAATGCTGAAGCGATGCGCATAGTGCTCCAGTTTTGCGCTCTGACCATACAACGCCTGCAGTGGATCCTCTCCACTGCCAATGACGGAAGCAAACGAAGCGGGAAGCAGGTCCAAAACACGGGCGGCGTGCACCACCGCCACAGGCGTCCTGGTCACCGGATCGGTGAGCGTGTTGCCAGTATCAAGCAACGACCTCAACTCAACGCTCTGTCCATCCACAGAAAGACGCGTAACTACCATTTGTCCGCTGTCGCGTCTGTGCTGCACCGCATATCCCCAAAGTGTGCGCACTGCGACAAGCGCCGTCGGAAGTCCAATCACAAGTCCGAGAGTAGACATGCCAGTCCACCATGCAACTTGCCCGTGAATCAGCATGAGTCCGGAAAAAGCGGACGACCGGGGCGCAAACAGACCATCCAATCCATAAACAGCCCCGGCAGCGGCGAAAGTGACAGCATAAAACGCAGCCACCAGTCTAGTCATGCGCAGCAAGCGTGAGTAACTGTACTGTGTCGCCAGATGAACGGAAAACGCGATGTCCACCATGACAAGGGAACAAAGCCATTTCCACAGAAACGCACGCAACCACCCTGTGCCGGGAAATAGCGTGGCCACCGCATACAGCGACCCCACACTTGCAGCGGCAACGGCCCTCCGCACTGTGATGCGGCGGCGTAGTAAAGAAGCCGTGATCAGCAGCAGACACGCATCGACACAAAGATTTACGGCAAATGCGACATCTACATAGACGACCACACGAGAACCCCCTGTGGGTGAATGCCCACAGTATAGTACATGTGTATTGCGAAGTTTGTCAGAACTTGCTTCTCGCAGAAAGAAAAGAATCGACATTGTCCACTGGGCCTTGCGACGTCAAACACGAAAAATCGCCGCAGGCGTATTTTTCATCCCGGTAGTTGGTGGCGCTCAGCGCCATAAAAGTCAAACCTGGAAAACGCGCCTGCTCTGCCGGGATCGTACGCTGCGCCGCTGCTCAGACACGGCTGCGCCGAACTCGCCTCGGCGCAGCGTACGATCCCGGCAGAGCGAGTTTGTCATTGCGATGACGATGGCGACGACGCTAGGCGCTAGGCGCAAGACGGCGCGGCGAGGATGTCTGCACTCTTCATGTTGCAAGGCAGACAAACATACAGGCGCAGACCCGGAACCATTATGGTTCCGGGCCTGTATGGAAGCTCGGTTATTCAGTTATGGACGGGGATTTTGTCGATTGCGCAAAAACGCCGGGATCTCCAGATTATCACTGGCGGGAGGCGGTCCAGACTGGCCCTCTGCCTTACGCAAAAACGGTTTTGGCGCCGCGGTGCTTGGGCGGTGCTCAAAACCAGTGGCAATCACCGTAACAATCAGTTCATCCTTAAGATCAGGTTTGATCACAGCGCCAAAGATCAGGTTCACTTCCGGATCGGCCGCCTCAGCCACAATATCGGCCGCTTCTGTCACTTCGAACAGTGTGAGGTTCTCTCCGCCGGCAACCTGAATCAGCACACCGCGCGCGCCATCGATGGAAGTCTCCAGCAAAGGACTGCGAATGGCTTTCTGAGCAGCTTCGGCCGCCCGTTTTTCCCCACTTGCCACGCCTATCCCCATCAGAGCGGATCCACGTTCGGTCATGATCGTTTTGACATCGGCGAAGTCGACATTGATCAGTCCCGCTTCCGCAATCAGGTCGGAGATTCCAGACACCCCCTGGCGAAGCACATTGTCCGCTTCACGAAACGCATCCAGCATCGGGGTGTTCTTCTCGACGATTTCCAGCAGTCGGTCATTCGGAATGACGATGAGCGTGTCCACTTTCTCTTTTAGCGCAGCAATCCCGTTCTCAGCCTGCGTTAACCGACGGCGCCCCTCAAACGTAAAGGGTTTTGTCACGACACCGACAGTCAGTGCGCCCAGTTCCTTCGCGATCTCCGCGATCACTGGCGCGGCGCCCGTTCCCGTGCCTCCGCCCATGCCGGCCGTAACGAACACCATATCGGCGCCCCGCAGGGCGTTCATGACCACTTCCCTGCTCTCTTCAGCAGCTCTCTTGCCAATATCCGGGTTGGCGCCCGCACCAAGACCGCGCGTCAGTTTTTCACCGATTTGAATGCGGTCGGGCGCTTTTGAGAGATGAAGAGCCTGTGCATCCGTATTGACCGTAATAAAATCCACGTTGCGAACACCTGACTCGATCATCCGGTTGACCGCATTGCACCCTCCTCCGCCAACGCCAATAACCTTGATGCGCGCAAGCGAATCCAGCTCAAAATCGAACTCCAACATCACACGTCCTCCTTGACGCCCTATATGACACGCACGGAATAGACAACTAGATGAAATCCTGAAACCAGCCCTTGATCTTTTGCAGGGCGCTCGAACCGCCCCTGGCCCGCTTTACCTGCGCCGACGCGGCGACTGTCTGTCGTTGATAGTATCTGGATACATACTTGATCATCCCGACACAACCCACATAGGATGGGTCGCGCACACCTACATAGTCGGGAATGGCGATCCGCACCGGGCCGCCCAATTCCTGCTCCGCCAGTCTGTCCGCCCCTTTGAGCAGCAGCGAACCTCCAGACAGCACATACCCGCTCGGCAATCCCTGCGGGTAACCCAGCCGTTCCACCTCATACCGGACTAAAGAAAAGATCTCCTGCATACGAGGTTCAATAATATAGGCGAGTTCAACCGCTGTACAATCCCGGTCCATGCTACTACCTATTCGCGATACCTTGAATTTTTCCTCTTCCCGCGCCTGCGAAATCTGCGCCACGCCGTGTCGGCACTTGGCAGCCTCCGCTGCGTCAGTGCCAGTTTGCAGGCCGACCGTGATATCGTTCGTTACGCTGTCGCCGCCCACAGGAATGACCGCGAAACGTTCCAGTGTTCCCCGTTCAAACAGTGAGATCGTCGTCGCGCCAGCGCCCACGTCAACCAGCACTACACCGAGTTTTTTCTCATCGTTTGACAATACCATATCGGCCGCGGCGAGCGGCATGAGAACCGTTCCGGCAATCTCAATACCCGCCCGCTCCACACACCGCAACAGATTGTGCAGCACGGTTCGCGAGCCGGTGACAACGTAGGTGTCAACTTCCAGGCGCACACCGATCATGCCCCGCGGATCGGTCACCTCCTGCAATCCGTCGACCATGAATTCACGCGGCACGACATCCACGATCTCCCGTTCTGCAGGCAGATTGATCACACGGGCCGCTGCGATGACCCGTTCGACATCCTCATCGCCAATCTCCCGGTCTATTGCCGAAACTGCCACGATCCCATGACTAGGTTGCAGGGAAATATGACTGCCGGACACCCCGACATAAGCTGCCCCAATCGATATTCCAACCATGCGTTCCGCATGATCCACCGCGTTTCGAATCGCCGTCACCGTCTTGTCAATGTCGACGATGGCCCCTTTTTTAATCCCATCGCTTTTCGCCGTGCCCACTCCGATGATATTGACGTTCAGTCCATCAAGCTCACCGATGATCGCACGGACAGTCGAGGTTCCAATGTCCAATCCGACAACAATATCTCCCTTGATCAAGGAGTGGCACTCCCTTCTCCAATCAACTTCCTGAAAACAGTCTTTATAATTATACCAGACTATCTTAGCATGAAAGTGCCTACTGATGGGAAGGGATTTTTTTACGCTGCAAGAGTAGCTGCCGAATGGTCTACTTGCGATAAGGCTTGTACACTCCGTTCTGGTTCGAAATCAGGTCAATCATGCCCGGACCCACATGCATCAGCGCGAGTTTGCGTCGAATCTCGTTATAGAGAGTCAATGAAGCGCGGATATGACTGATCGGCATCCGAATTTCAAAGCCGTCGCGCGTAAACGCCAGAATACTGAGGCGCCCGTTCACGGGTTCCACATGCAGTTCGGAGAGCTGGGCCACCTGTGCAGAAGGAATATTAGGAAGTTGCCGGCAGATCGAGAGCAGTCCGGGATTTTGCAACTTACTGCCCAAACTGATGGACAGCGCTTGCGATGTGGACAGGATCGGTTTGTTGACGCCAATGCCTGCAGAATTGTTTTCAAGCACCATCCCATCGGCAAGCACCGTGTAAAATCCGCCATTTGCCTCCAGCAACCCGGCTACGGCGCGCTCAGCCACGACGATGGTCACAGACTGCTTCAGAAAATTACGCTCGATGCGCGCACTGCGCAACAGTGGAAAATCCGCCAGCAAACGCTGCTGCGCAGAGGCGGTAGGCACCTTGAACAGGTTCTGGCCGTCCTGAATCCCAGTGTCGTGAATCAGCAAGGCGGCCGCAATATCCACGGCTCCCTTTACACGAACGGTTTTAACTGTCGCAAGCGGCGAGCGAATGTAGACAGCAAACAGAAGCAGCATAAAAAATATCAGGATGAGCACCGTATATGTAATTCTGCGTCTATAGTTAATGGGCGCCGTTTCGGCCACGTCGAAGCTTGACTCCCTTCACTCGGCGGATCTCTTTGTACTCTTGAAGGGAACGCAGCGCACGAGCCCTGCGTTCCAGCAACAGAGACGACTCTTATCCGACGCTATCCATCCGCCTTTTTTCCAATCCATCGCTTGGTGTCTCTCACCCTGGAGATTCGCGCACCCAGGACCTGCAACTGTCGTTCAAGCGCCTCATAGCCGCGATCGATATGATGAATCCGCTCGACCACCGTCGTGCCCTCCGCCGCAAGCCCCGCCAACACCAGCGCGGCCCCGGCGCGCAGATCGGTCGCTTCGACCACCGCTCCCGACAGTTCCTTTACTCCCCGCACAAAAGCAGAACGAAGATCAACCTTGATCGCCGCACCCATCCGCTGCAGTTCACTGACGTGCTGAAAACGATCCTCGAACACCGTCTCGGAAATGACGCTGATTCCGTTGGCCAGAGTTAACAGAGACATGAAAGGAGCTTGTAAATCTGTAGGAAAGCCCGGAAAAGGAGCGGTCTGAATGCGATCGACAGACCGCAATGCGCCTGTGCGTTTGACATCCAGTATATCATGCGCGGTCATGACCTGCACACCTGTTTCACGCAATTTGGTGATGACGGCAGTCAGATCTGCCGTTCGCACATTGCGCAACTGTACCGCGCCCCCTGTGACCGCAGCTGCAAGCATCAGCGTTCCTGCCACAACCCGGTCCGGCGACACGGCGAAGTCACAGCTTGTCAGTCGCGGCACACCTTCAATCGTGATCGTATCCTCCCCGACTCCGCGGATCCGCGCCCCCAGCTTCACAAGAAATTCCGCCAGATTCCGAATCTCCGGTTCGCGGGCCGCATTGCCAATGACAGTCTCCCCATCCGCGAGCGCTGCGGCCATCATCAGATTCTCTGTCGCCCCGACGCTGGGATAGTCCAGAAAGATCGTGGCGCCCCGCAGACGATCGGCCTGACACTCGATATACCCGTGCCGATCGCTAATCTCCGCGCCCAACAGTTCAAGTCCCTTTAAGTGGAAATCAATCGGTCGCGATCCGATGGAACAGCCGCCGGGTTTGGAAACACGCACTGATCCAAACCGGCTCAGCAGGGGCCCCATCAAAAATATCGATGAACGCATGAGCCTCATCAAATGTTCGGGCACATCGGTCGTGTGGATCGTGCGGGGATCCACAGTCACATTTCCATTGTCGTATGTCACGCGCGCGCCCAGTGAGCGAAGTATATCCAGCATGACATGGATGTCGTCCAGATTCGGCACATCGTGCAAAACGGTTTCGCCGTCAGCCATCACAACAGCCGCCAGAATTGGCAAGGCGGTATTCTTTGACCCATGCACCCGCAGTGAACCAGTGAGACGCTCACCACCTTCAATGACCAAACGCTCCACGTTCGTCACCTCCGCGTCTCGTCCTCCCCAACCACTCGTACTTCCGGTTCCAGCCTGACGCCGAACCGTTCCCACACCTCAGCCTGCGCAAGGCGCATCAGCGCAATGACGTCGACTGCCTGGGCTTGGCCCAGATTCACGATAAAATTGGCGTGAAGATCGGAAATCATCGCATTCCCGATCCGCTTTCCCTTCAGTCCTGCGGCTTCGATCAACCTGGCCGAAAAATCGCCGACGGGGTTCCTGAACACACTCCCGCAATTCGGCATGGACAACGGTTGCGTCGCCGCCCGCCGTCTGCTCCAGGCATGGACGCGTTCCAGCATCTCCGCACGGTCGCCGACAGTCAGGGCAAATGTCGCCGCCGCCACCACCAGACCTTTTTCCACAATGGCGCTGCGGCGGTACGCAAACGCCAATTCCTGCGGCAGCACTTCCCTGACCTCTCCCGCGCGGTCGATCACCGTGGCCTTTTCCAGCACATCCTTGATTTCTCCTCCGTGAGCGCCCGCGTTCATTGTGACGGCGCCGCCAACCGTTCCCGGAATCAAAGAGGCGAATTCCAGACCAGCGAGACCCTGGCGAATCGCGATATTCGCTGCTGACACGAGCGAGCGACCTGCCAAAACGGTCAGAGAACACCCTGCCGTTTCAACAGCGGCAAAATCATCCCCCAGTTTCAGAACGATTCCCCGTATACCGCCGTCCTTGACAAGCAAGTTACTCCCTCTGCCCAGGACAAACACCGGCAGTTCGTATTGTTTCGCGCTGACCAGCACAGCCTTCAGCTCTGTGAGCGTACTGGGAATGACCAGCACATCTGCCGGGCCGCCGATTCGCCAGGTTGTATGCCGGAACAGCGGCTCGTCATAGAGGACATTCTGCGCAACGCCGGAGAAGACTGACTGAAGCGACTGCCGATTCATTACCACACCCTGCCCCTTTCCACGCCGCATTTCCCTGGCAAACATGATAGGCCCGGCAACGCAGCCGCCACTCTGGAGCCGGTCAGCAAGTCTGCTGACGTTCATCATCATATGTAAGGGTGCGTGCTTGGTGACACTGACCGATGCCCGTCACCAGCCGGATAACGCTCCAGCCAGGCCGCAGTTCATGTTCGTTTTTTCAGCAAACGCTCGATTTCGACGCCAATGCGCGCCAGCGCATCGGGTCTCCCCAAGCGCAGACTTGCCTGCCGCATCTCTTCCAGTGCGAACCGATTATGCACCAAATCTTCTGCCAACCGTTTCAGCGTCTCGCCGCTCAACTTCGTCTCAGCGAGGAGTTTTGCCGCCCCCGCATTCACCAGCGCAGCCGCGTTGAAGTCCTGGTGTCGATGCGTCACATACGGAGAAGGAATGAGCACCGCAGGAACGCCAAGCGCCGTAACCTCCGCTAAAATGGTGCCTCCCGCGCGGCTGATGACAAGCGCCGCGAGCGACAGGAGACTCGGCATGTCGTGATAGAACGGGATGATCTTCACTGCGGGCCCAAGTCTATCCAAAAGCGTCAGAGCATGCTGCGCAATCTGCTCATGGTGGACCTGTCCTGTAACCCAGACGACTTGATAGTCCATGTCTTCTTTACTCGCCAGCCACGCGAGCGTCGCATCGTTGATGGGGCTTGCCCCACGACTTCCGCTGGTGATCACAACGAGCGGCCGCCTGCGATCAATGCCCAGGTTGACGACCGTTGCAGTCACGTCATCCTGCGCGACGCCCACCACTTCCGAGGCGCGTGGATTGCCTGTGACGACGACGCGTTTGGCGTGCCGAAAAGAATCTTTGCCCGCCTCCATGGACAACAGCACCGTATCCGCCACTCTGCTCGCCATGCGGTTGGCGAGTCCCGCATAGACGTCCATCTCCAGAATGGCGGCGGGAATGCCGAGCGAATACGCCGCGAACACCACCGGCGCCACCACATAACCACCCGTGCCAATCACAAATTGCGGACGAAACCGGCGCAGCACACGCCGGGCAGTCCATGTACTCGCAAGGGCCAGCCATGCTGTTTTGACAGCCTGCAACGACAGCGATCGTTTGAGACCCCGCACTTCGATAAACTCGTACGCAAATCCCGCTCTGGGCACGAGCTCGCGCTCCAGACCATGTTTCGTTCCGACGTACAGGATCTCGGCCCCAGGATACCGTTCCCGAATATAGCGTCCGATTGCCAGCGCCGGATAGATGTGTCCGCCGGTGCCGCCTCCTGTGAGCACAACCCGCATCGCGTTTCGCCGTTCCCTTCGTAATCTAATAATAGGCGTGTCGGGAGATATTCATAAGAACACCCACGGCAGTCAGCATCAGCGTCAGTGATGAACCTCCGTAGCTGATGAAGGGCAACGTGATCCCTGTCACGGGGAGCAGGCCGATCACCACCCCAATGTTGATGAACACCTGTACGGCGATCACGCCCGTCAGTCCTGCCGCGAGAAAGCTGCCAAAGCGGTCCTGTACGCGCATCGCGATGCGCAGTCCCCGCCAGATCAGCACAGAAAATAACAAAATCGTCACAGCCGCCCCGATAAATCCCAGTTCCTCCGCCAAGATCGCAAATATGAAATCCGTCTGCGGTTCCGGCAGGTAGAAATGCTTTTGTGTACTGTGACCAAGCCCCACACCCAGCAGCGCTCCCTGTCCGAGAGCGATCAGCGACATGATGATATGGTACCCGATGCCGCTGCGATATTTCCAGGGATTCATAAACGATGTAACCCGTTCCAATCGATACGGCGCGGACACGATCAGAGCCGCAAAAGCGACAAGACCCACTCCCGCCATGGCAAGCAGATGCCTCGCGCGCGCTCCCGCCACAAAGATCATCAGCATGGTTGCGCCTGCGATCACCGCGCTCTGGCCGAGATCCGGTTCCAGCATGATCAGACCGATCACCACCGCCATCATGGCCAGCGGCGGCGCCAGTCCGCGTCTAAAGGATAGCATACGATCCGGTTCCCTGCTTAACAACCAGCTGTAGAAGATGATCAGACCGAATTTGGCGAACTCAGAGGGCTGTATGCCAAATGTTCCGATACCAAGCCAGGCGCGCGAACCACCCCGCACCTGGCCAACATGGGGGATCAGCACAATGCCCAGAAACAGCACGCACAGCAGCATGATCTGTCGTGCGTACCGAAAAAATATCCGGTAGTCGATCCTGCTCATGACATACATCGACAACAGTCCCAACCCAGTCCAGAGCAATTGACGTTTGACATAAAAATAGGGATCGTGAAAATGCTCCTGCGACAGCACGGTGCTCGCGCTGTGCACCATCATGACCCCCAGAGCCAGAAGAAATATGGTCACAATCGGTATCATCAGATCAGCCGGTCTCTGCTTTTGCACGAAAAAGCCCCCTACCAGGTACTCGTCCATGCTACAGCATATGCACCGCCTCTTTGAAGATTCGCCCGCGCTCCTCAAAAGACTTGAACATGTCCCAACTCGCGGCGGCCGGCGACAGGAGCACAACGTCGCCCGTCTCCGCCAACGCGGCGGCCCGTTGCACAGCTTCTGGCAGAGAGGTCACGGAAAACACCAGCGGCACCCCGGCGCGCAGCGCCATCTCGGCCATACGCGGGCCCGACTCGCCAATGGCCAGAACTGCTTTCAGTCTTTGCCCCGCGACCGCAGCCAGCGCCGACAGATCGTCGCCCCGGTCCAGCCCGCCCAATATGGCGATGATCGGCTCTGTGAATGCTGTGATCGTCTTGACAGTCGCCTGCGGATTGGTCGCTTTCGAATCGTTGACAAACGAAACGCCGGCTGTCTGGCGCACAAACTCCATCCGGTGCTCGACCCCGGAAAACTCGCGCAAAGTGGCGGCGATCGCCTGCGGAGATGCTCCCGCCGCAAACGCGATCGCGGCTGCAAAGAGCGCATTTTGCACATTGTGTTCACCGCGCAGCGCGATCTCTTTGACAGCCATGATCGGTACTGGATCCTGCGCCTTGCTCCCCGTCACCACGAGCATGCCGTTTTGCAGACAGGCGCCGGGAGCCACGCGGCGGTTTGCGCTGACAAGCCACACTTCGGCGGCAAGGCCTGCGGCGAGCTCTACGACGAGCTCCTGATCGCCGTTCAGAATCGCGATGTCGCCCGGTTCCTGATTGGCGAACAGCCGCATTTTTGCGTCGATATACTTGTCAAGAGTTCCATGATAATCGAGATGGGCTGGATATATATTGAGCAACGCGGCAATCTTCGGCCGCAGCGTGACGGTTCCCTGGAGCTGAAAGCTGGAGAGTTCCGCAACGAGCAGCTGATCGGCGGTTGCATCCAGGGCGACGGCTGACAGCGGTGTGCCGATATTGCCAGCCACCGTGGCGGGAGCGCCCGCCGCAAGAAGCATCTGTCCGACCAGTGTCGTGGTCGTCGTTTTTCCATTGGACCCGGTGATGCCTATGAGCGTTGCGCGAGTCACCTGAAAGGCGACCTCCACCTCCGTGATCACAGACACGCCGCGAGCCAGCGCGCGCACGACAATCGGCCGATCATAGGGAATGCCGGGGTTTTTTACGACCAGGTCACATTCGTCCGCCAGTTCTGGCGGGTGCCCGCCGGTGATGACCCGGATCCCCTTCGCTTCCAGCACACGGACATCCGCTTCCACACGCTCGCGTGGACTCGCGTCGTTGACTGTGACCTGCGCCCCCAGCCGCTGCAGCAACTGGGCCACTGCAACACCGCTGCGGGCCAGCCCGAGAACCAGAACCGACTTTCCCGAAAACTGCACCCTGTCCACCCCATTCTCATCCTTATCGCCAGCAGCATGAATGTCTACCTAACATATAAGTATAGGGCAACTAAGGACAGAGCTAATCCGGTCAACCAGAACGTTGTGACAACACGCCACTCCGACCACCCCGCCAGTTCAAAATGGTGATGCAGCGGACTCATCCGAAACACTCTGCGCCCGAACGTTTGAAATGAGATCACCTGAATAATGACAGACAAAGCCTCCATCACAAATATACCACCCACAAGCGCGAGCCAGATCTCTGATCGCGTCAGCACAGCAATGGCGGCGAGGGCTCCACCGATTGCCAGCGACCCCGTGTCGCCCATGAACAATTTTGCCGGATGACGGTTAAAAATCAGGAATCCGACCAGAGCTCCCACCAGCGCCATCGCAAACACCGAAACATTCCACTGACTCTCCCACCACGCCATAGCGGCAAAGGCGGCAAAGGCGATGCCTGTGGTTCCTGCCGCAAGTCCATCGAGTCCATCGGTGAGATTGACCGCATTGACTGTTCCAATCATAAAGAGAACAAGAAATGGCAGATAGAAAATGCCCAGTTGCAACGCATAGTTGACACCTGGTATGAACAGCGCGAAGTGCCAGCCGCGTAGGTACAGCATGATATAAAAGGCGACCACGACAGTAATCTGGGCCAGTATCTTCTGCCTTGTGGTGAGACCCAGATTGCGTCGGCGCAGGATCTTGAGGGAATCATCGAGCAGCCCGATCACCCCAAACGCCACCATGACAAAGATCAATATGACCGTTGTCGGGGAACTGGAGAACCGCCATGCCGTGAACGCCGCGCTGAAGATGACAAGAATCCCGCCCATCGTGGGCGTACCCGACTTTATCTGATGGCGCGCCGGTCCTTCCGCGCGAATGGCCTGTCCAAACCGGAAGCGGTGCAGCAGCGGAATCGCAAGGGGCCCCAAGAGCAGTACGATCGCAAACGACACGCCGAAAATGAAAGACAGCGACTGCAGATCCATTGATTCCTCTCCCCACTTCTTAAATATCCAGACAGACGCCCATGCGGTTCTAGCGCCGCTGCGAAAGCCACTGTTCAAGCCCTGGCAGGAGCGTCTCCAGGCCCACTCTGCGCGATCCTTTCAGAAGCACAACCGTATTCCTGCCGGATGTCAGGCCTTCTTCAATCCAGGCGTGCAGCACGCCAGCCCCTTCGACCGCCGCTTGCACCTGCGCTGTAGCCGGCGTTCCAGCAGCGCCTTCTTGGTAAAAGCGTGCGTATTCCCCGACGGCCAGCACAGCGTCAACGCCAAACTTCCGGAGCGCCTGACCCACCTCACGGTGCAGTCGTTCTGATTCCTCGCCTAGCTCCAGCATATCGCCCAGAACAACGATACGGTAATCGACCGGCAGATCGCGCAACACCTCAAAAGCCGCGTAAACAGAAGCAGGCGCCGCATTATATGCGTCATTGACAACAGTCAGCAGAGGGTGCGGCTGAGAAATCTCCATGCGCATTCTGGAGAGCGACGCTTTGCCCAGGGCGCGCGCCGCGCGCCGCACATCCACTCCTACAATATCCGCCACAGCCAGCGCGCACAGGGCGTTTCTTGCCTGATGGCGGCCAAATACCGGCAGCGACACGAAAACATCGGCAGGCAGCACCCGAAACTCACTGCCTCCAGCAACTGCCGTATAGTCCTCTAACCGCCAGTCAGCCGCAGGACTCTCGCCGAAACGCACCACCGACACACCCGCTGGCGCCGCGAGTCCGTCGAGCAGCGGTTCAGCGGCGGGAATGACCGCGACTCCGCTGCTGCGAAGCGCCTCAATCAGTTCCCATTTGGCTTTTGCGATGGCGGCGCGCGATCCCAGCCTGCCAATATGAGCGTCTCCAATCAGTGTGATCACACCGATATCCACCCTGGCGATATCAGCCAGAGCGGCAATTTCGCCGACGCCTCTCATGCCCATCTCAAGTACGACGATTTCTGCATCCTGGGGCAAGCCAAGAAGTGTCAGCGGCAGACCAATATGATTATTCAGCGAACCATCAGTCTTATGCGTTCGCAGTTCAGTAGCCAAGGCCGCGGCGATCAGATCCTTGGTTGATGTCTTGCCGTTGCTGCCTGTCACGCCGATCACGCGAACGTCCAGCGTATTGCGGTAGGCGCGCGCCAAATCCTGAAGCGCCTTCAGTGTGTCTGGTACAGAGAGGTGCGGGAACTGCGCCAGTTCTGCCGGAACAGGTTGCCCGCTCCCCCATAAGAATCCGGCCGCTCCCTGTTCCATGGCCGAGCCGACAAACTGATGCCCGTCAAAGCGCTCCCCGACAAGAGGAATGAACAGTTGCCCTGGCAGAACGTGTCGGGAATCCGTTGTCACCCCGCAAAACTCCGCATCCACCGCAACACCCGGCGCGCCAAGCCAGGAAGCCGCAGTCGCGAGCCGAGCGCGGATCATCGCCGCCCCCTTACAATCTCCGCCGCAACGACGCGATCGTCAAAGTCATATTTGGTGGCGCCGATAATCTGATACGTTTCGTGGCCTTTTCCGGCGATCAGCACGACATCGTCTGCGCGCGCCTGCGCCAGGGCCGCGCGAATTCCCTCCGCGCGCAACGTCTCGCGCGTATACGCCTGCCTGGACGCGTCCGCGACGCCCGCCTCCATATCATCGAGGATCCTGTCCGGATCTTCCGTGCGCGGATTGTCCGAAGTGAGCACGGTAAAGTCGCTGTACTTGAGCGCGATCCGCGCCATGAGCGGACGTTTCTTGCGGTCTCTGTCACCGCCGCAGCCGACCACCGTCAGCACGCGGCCCGTGCAGAACTCGCGAATGGTTGTAAGCGCATTTTCCAGACTGTCAGGCGTATGCGAGTAGTCGACCAGGATCGTGTAGGGCTGTCCAGCGAGCACGCGTTCAAATCGCCCCGGTACGCCAACGACGCTTTCCAGGGCAGTCTTGATCACAGACAGCGGCACTCCGAGCGTCAGCGTCGAAGCGGCGGCGCAAAGTGCGTTGTAGACGCTGAAGCGACCCGTCATCTGGAGACGGACGGACGCGTCGCCCGCAAAGGTGAGCAATTGAAACGACGCCCCGTCCGCTGTGATATTCACGTCTGAGGCGCGGACATCCGCCGACTGCGCGAGCCCGTAAGTAACTACCTGTTGCACCGTGTCGCCCATGTACACGGTGCTCCACGGATCGTCCGCATTGAGTACGGCGACTGGCAGAGAACCGTCCGCGGCTGGCAGAAAGTCATTGCCAAGACGCGAAAACAGTCTGCCTTTAGCCTGTCCATACGCTTCCATGCTGCCGTGAAAGTCGAGGTGATCCTGAGTCAGGTTGGTGAAGGCCGCGACACGATAGGGAATGCCCGCCACCCGCGCCATACTCAGGGCGTGCGACGAAACCTCCATCACGACGTACTCCGTATCCAGTTCTCGCATTTCGCGAAGCACGCGCGCCAGTTCCACCGCTTCCGGCGTCGTCATCTGGGAACCTCGCAACTCGCCTCGACTCGTCCGCTGTTCAATCGTGCCGATCAGACCCGTCGCCTTGCCATACGCCTGCAGAATCTGCTCGATGAGCAGCGCCGTCGTTGTTTTTCCATTGGTTCCCGTAACGCCAATCATCGTCATCGCGCGCGCGGGAAATCCGGCAAGCGCGTGCGCGACATAAGGCGCCACGCGTCTGACAGACGGCACAACAACCTGAGTGCACGGCGCATCGCACAGTTCTTCCACCAGAACAGCAACCGCGCCGGCGGCGACGGCGGCCTGCACAAACGCATGGCCATCCACATGTGCGCCCCGCACCGCAACGAACAGTGAACCAGCAACCACTCTTCGCGAGTCATCGCTGACCTCCGCGATCTCGATATCCGGCGAACCATGCACAGTCTTCAGAACGATGGGCTCGATAATATCTCGCAATATCATGCTGCGTGTCCGTCCTTCCTGATCTTCTTAACACTTCCGAACCTGAGTCTTGCGAAGCAAAATCTCCTGCCTGAGTTTTGCGAAGCAAAATCTCATCGCTTCACGGCGCCATCAGCAGCTGAAAAACTCGCCCTGGCTGGATCGTATACTGTTCCGAGGCGAGTTCGGCGCAGCCGTGTCTGAGCAGCGGAACAGTATACGATCCAGCCAGGGCAGGCACATTTTCCGGGAAGAAAATACGTCTGCGGCGATTTTCTGTAGCTCTACTCTAGGTGAATGGATTCAGAGTGTCAACCGAATGAACCGGGCTCGGGTCCCAGGTACAATCGGACCACGCTGCCCTGTTCAATCTTCGTACCGGCCGCTGGCGCCTGCGCCAGGACATAGGAACCATGGCCCACCACGGCCAGCCGTAAAATGGCCCCGCTCTGAATCACCGCCCGCGCGGCGTCCTTGTACGACCGTCCAGAGAGACTCGGCACCGTGGTCATAACAGGGTCGATGCCATAGCGATACTTTTTCGCGATTCCCTGGACTGACGGTTTGACTCCCAGGTATTGCAGACTGTCCGCCAGCACATTGCCAACTACCGGAGCTGCGATCACGCCGCCAAACACGGGAGTTCCTTTCGGTTTCGGATAGTCGATCGCGACATAGGCAACCAGTTTCGGGTCATTCGCGGGCGCCATGCCAATAAAGGACACGATATAGTGCGTACTGGAGTAATGTCCGTTTACAACCACCTGGGCGGTCCCTGTCTTGCCGGCAATGCGATACCCCTGGCGAAAGGCGTACCCGCCCGTACCCTGCGCGACAACACTCTCCAGGGCGCCGCGCACCTGCGCCGCCACCACCGGAGAGATGACACGGTGAACCGCCGCCGGAACAAATGACTGGACAACCTGATTGGTCACAGGATTGACGTACGCCTTCACGATCTGCGGTTTCATCAGGACGCCGCCATTCGCGATCGCGCCCATGGCCATCACCTGCTGAATCGGAGTGACGGACACACCTTGCCCAAATGAAGTGGTCGCCAGTTCCAGAGGGCCGACGCGTTGCGGGCTAAAGAGGATGCCCTTCGACTCGCCAGGCAGGGTGATACCCGTTTTTGCGCCGAAACCGAAAGCGCGAATGTAGTGAAACAATCGCGTTTTGCCGAGATTCATTCCGAGTTGGACAAATCCTGGATTGCAGGAGTTTTCCACAACATTGAGATACGACTGCGAGCCATGCCCTCCCGCTTTCCAGCAGCGAATCTTGTGACCTGCCACTTCATAGTAACCGGGATCGTAAAAGCGATCCGCGAGACTGACCGTGTGTTCCTGCATAGCCGCTGCCAGTGTGACGATTTTGAACGTTGAACCCGGTTCAAACGTCTGCCAGATGGCGAGATTTCGGTTGTACGTCTCCTGTGGCGTCTGTTTCCAGTTGGCCGGATTGAATGTAGGATAATTGGCCATCGCCAGAATCTTCCCGGTCTGCGGATCGGCGACGATCATCGTCACTTGAGTGGGATTGTATTTGGCAACCACATTTTGAATTTCCCGATCGGCAAACTGCTGGATCTGCCGATCGATGGTCAATTCGATGTTCAGTCCGGGAGTGGGCGCGATATATTCGTCATTCGTTCCAGGAATCTCTTCACCCCGCGCGTTGGAGACAAATTGCAGCGCCCCGCGCTTGCCCTTGAGTTCTTTGTTAAAGGCAAGTTCAAGACCGCTCAGACCCTGTCCCTCGCCACCAGTGACCCCCAACACCTGCGCCGCCATGTTACCGTAAGGATACGTGCGCCTGCCCTCTTCAGTCAAATAAATGCCGGGCAGCCTCAGCGCCCTGACCGCCCGCGTCTTGGCCTCATCCAACCGCCGTCCGCGCGGTCTGATGTAGACCATGAGAGTCCGCTTGCTGATCAGCTTCAGAATCCCTTCGCGACTTCCGCCGATGACTTTGGAAAGGAGTTCCGCTGTGCGCGTCTTGTCCTTGATCTGGCGCGGCACCGCGATGATTGTCGCTGCGCTGGCCGTGTAGACCAGCGCATTGCCGTGGGAATCGAGGATGGCGCCGCGAACTGCCGGCAAAGGAATGTCGCGGCGAATGAGGTCGCCCGCCTTGGCCATATAGTTCCCCGCCGCCAGCACCTGGATATGAACCAGCCTGCCGACGAGAATCGACACCGCGCAGGCAAACGCCAACAACACCAGAAAGATACGTCTACGGATCTTCGTTTGCGTGATTCGCATCGGAACTCGCCTCACAGATTCGTCAGTCTTGTCCCTCAAATTTATGCGCAGCAGAGAACAAGTAGACTTGTCTCACGCGGGTTCGCAAATCCGCGCCTAGGGGAGCAGTGATAGTCCAAATTAGGGCAGGCGCATAACGGTACATATAGCGTCTGAATAAAGCCTCAGACGCTATATCTGGAATCACTGCGCCTGCATCGCGGACTTTATCACTGCTCCCCTAGTAGACAACCGGCTTCGGCGCAAAACGAGTGATTACAACTGTTCCCAAAGGCACTTCGCGCCCCGGAGAAATGCTCTGTTGCGTCACATAGCCATCGCCCTTGGGATCGATCTGCAAGCCCAGCAGCGAACATACGCTGACAGCCTCAATCATCGGCATGCCCCGGAGATTGGGCACCCGCACCTTGCCAGAGAGCGACGTCGACGCGGACGTGGCGATCACCACCTGAGTGCCTGCGGCAACCTGCGTGCCTGGTTGCGGCCATTCCCGCACAACGCGCCCCGCGCTGTCGACCGCCGCCACTGTCAGACCCGCGCGCGCAAGCAGTTGCGTCGCGGCTTTTACACTCAGACCTTGAACAGCGGGAATGGTCGTATACGCGGTGGCCGCAAGGAACGCCGCCGGATTTGCCTGCGCCTGTCCATGCGGCGGGATGCGCAGATAGGAGAGCGCCTTTTGCAGAACGTATTTCGCAGCGGGCGACGCCACGTCATTGCCATACTGGATGGCGTTGTGCGGTTCATTCACAGTCACAAAAATCTCCAGCACGGGATGATGGGCTGGCACAAAGCCGACAAAAGAGAGATTGTACTTGTGCGGCGCGTATCCGCCGCCCGCTTTCGGGATCTGCGCCGTGCCCGTTTTTCCGGCCACATTGTAACCGGGAACATACGCCATGAGCGCAGGATCCTGATTGACGTCCTGAACCATGATATTGGTCATTTCATTCATGATGGAAGCGGGAGCCACACGTCTCACAATGTGCGGTTGTCTGTAATAGACGATCCGTCCATTTGGGGCCACGACTTTCTGTACGATATAGGGCGTCATGAGATGTCCGCCATTGGCCACCGCTCCGACTTCCGCCAACTGTTGAATCGGCGTCACGGCAAGGCCCTGTCCGAACGTCATGGTCGCAAAATCGACCGGATTCAGATTGTGCGGATTAAAGAGCAGCGATGTGCCCTCTCCCGGCAAATCGATGCCCGTTGGCTGATTCATACCAAAGAGATGGATATATTTGTAGAGCGTGTGCACGCCTTCGGCCTGACCGATGTGGATAAACCCGGTGTTGCTGGAGTAGATCATGGCCATGCGATAGCTGATGCGACCCCAGCCCCACAGGTTCCAGTCTCGGATCGGCACCCCGTTCACATAGTCCACGCCAGACATATACGTCTGATTCAGTCTGATCGAATGCGACGCAAGGGCTCCTGTGAGAGTTACAACTTTAAAGGTGGACCCCGGTTCAAACGGATCGGAGATCGCCCAGTTCGTGTCCAGAGTCGCCGCAGGATAGGTCCAGTACTGCCCTGGATTAAAATTGGGCAGAGCAGCCATGGCCAGAATCGCCCCTGTATTGGGATCAGCGACAATGATGGCGGCGTGTGCGGGGGTGAAACGGTGCGCGATGTTGGCCAAAGCTTTCTCCGCATAATGCTGGATCGCTGCGTCGATGGTCAGATACACGCTGTCGCCGTTTTGTACCGGTTTTGTGACGACCGCCTGAAATGGCAACGGGTCGCCCATATTGTCCTGCATAAACTGCACTTGTCCGGGCGTTCCCGCAAGGTAGCGATTGTACTGCAACTCAATCCCTGCGGCGCCCGTCTCAGCGCCGGCGGGTCCTGTTCCTGTCGGGGCGACGAATCCCACCACATGTGCGGCGAAAGAACCATCCGGATATACGCGTTTGTATGTCTTATAAGGGTTTATGTCACTCGTCAGACCAAGTTTGCGAAACAGCGCAAGAGCACTTTCTTTGGTGGCAAGGGGAACGTGAACCAGATAAGGATACAGCCTCAGCCACGGCACCTGCGCGCGACTCAACTGTTTCAGCATGAAAGAAGGCGGCGCCCCCGTGATCGCCGCCAGTCCAGCGGCGGCTGCCTGCAATTTTTTGAGACCCGCTCCCTGAATGCCCGGCAGATACAGGTCCAGATCATACGCTGGCATGGAGAAAGCGAGTTTATCTCCATTGGCGTCATAAATAGCTCCACGCATGGGCAGGACGGACTCCTCGGCAAGCCATTGCCGCTGCTCTTTCCCATTCAAAAATGATTCCTGAGACTGGACGTACCCAATGCGCCCCAATACGACGAGCAGCAATGCGACAAATGTTCCTCTTACCCAGTAAGCGCGAACGACTGTGCGACCGTTCTTCAATGTCCGCCCGCCTTCACCTGCACCGGCGTCGCCGGTTGCATTTTAAGCACTGATTCCGCCAGATGAAGAATGCGGGTCGGCGATGACAGATCATACACAGTGGACTGCAGGGCGGCGTCTCGCGCCAGTTGGTGAGACAGGGACACCTTCAGTGACTGGATGTGATAGTTTTCGGAAACGAGACCCGCGTAGCGACTCACCAGGAAAATGGCGACAGCCGCGCAAAAGAATAAAGATGCGATAAGACCAAGCCGATTTTTCGTTTGCGCATCCGCAACCGCGCGTGAACGCGGGGCGGCGTTCTCCGCAACGCGCTCGGAAGCATGCGCATAGGCGGACTGTTGCGATCTTTGCGTTCCGTCATCCCGCATGGAATCGATAGCGATCATATCTTGGATCTCTCCTATACTTTTGAAATAGATACATCACTATGACTGGAATTCACTGCGTTTACAACCGCTCCGCAACCCGCAGTTTCGCTGAACGGGCTCTGGCGTTGGCGGAGAGTTCCCACTCCTCCGGAAGAATCGGCTTGCGTGTAATCACCCGCAGGGAAGCCTTGTGGCCGCATATGCACTGCGGTATGTGGGGCGGACAGACGCAACCGCGGGCATCATGCGCGAAGCGTTGTTTCACCAGGCGATCCTCCAGTGAATGAAATGTGATCACGGCCACCCTGGCAGATGCATGCAGACACTCGGGAATCTGCTTAAGCAACTCCTCCAGCGCTCCGATTTCGTCATTGACCGCAATGCGCAACGCCTGAAAAACGCGTTTCGCAGGGTGCGGACCAGTCCGACGCGCTGCCGCAGGCACTGCCGCCTTGATCAGATCCACCAGTTGTCCCGTAGTGGAAATGGGTCCGGCCATCCGCTCACGCACGATAAATGACGCGATACGTGGCGCCCACTTCTCCTCGCCATACTCGCGAAAAATTGTTGTGAGTTCCCGCTCAGAGAGCGTGCTAAGCAGAGTGGCCGCCGTACGCTGCAGACGATGGTCCATGCGCATGTCGAGTGCGGCGTTATGGTTGTAGGAAAACCCGCGCTCAGCCTCGTCCAGTTGCGGCGAAGAAACGCCGAGATCGAACAGCATGCCGTCGACAGTGTCTATCCCCAAGTCTGCCAGATGCGTTTTTACAGCACGAAAATTATCATGGATCAGATTCAGGCGGTTCCCATACTCGCCGCGCCACAGTTCCGCGTTCGCGATGGCGCGCTGATCCTGGTCAAACGCGATCACACGTCCAGCAGGCTGCGCCGCATCCAGCAACGCTCTGGTGTGACCTCCAGCGCCCAACGTGCCATCCACATAGATTCCGCCGCTGCGCGGCTGGAGCGCCTCGACCGCTTGCCGCAACAGCACGGCTCGATGAATAAACTCAGAATCATTCACTCCGTACGCCTCCAGGTTGAAGTCTCACTACAGATCCAGGTCTACCAACCCGCTGGCAAGTTCACTGAATGACTCGGCAGCGCTCGCAGAATATGCTTTCCACATATCGGTGTCCCAAATCTCAACCCTTCCGCCTACTCCGATGACGGTGCAGTCGCGACTGATCTTCCCATAGTCGCGCAGATTCGTCGGCAACAGCACCCTGCCCTGCCTGTCGAGTTCCGATTCTGCCGCGCCGCTGAAGAAAAAACGCATGAATTGTCGCGCATCCTGGCGAGCGAGCGGCATCGCGCGCAGTTTCGCTTCAAGCGCTTCCCAGTCTTTGCGCGGATACGCGAACAGACACTGATCAAGACCTCTGGTGATGACAAAAGACGATCCCAATTCTTCACGAAACTTTGCAGGAATGGTGAGACGCGCCTTATCATCCAGGCTGTGCTGATATTCGCCCATGAACACGCGCAATCCCTCCATTCACCCTGCATTTTACCCCACTTCACTCCACTTTGCACCACATTTATAATTATTATTCGCGCAAATAAATAAAAATCCTGCCTCCCCAGGTTGGGAAAGCAGGATTATTCACCCGTTCGACATAGAGAATGCCTCTCGCGATCGCGCAAAAATCGCTTCACTTACGTTGCTGCGCTTAACTTATGTTGATGAATGTCATATGACTTCCAGAACCAGGAGCCCGGGCGCTCAAATCGGAGAGCCAGTGCAAACCGTATTTGGCGATCACAGACAGCGGCGTCAAAACCCGTTCCTGATCTGTATCTTTCGGTCGCAGCCACACAGAAAGAAGGCGGGCCGCCTGAACCATATCGTCCTGCTGACGCATAAGACTCATGAAGGTGCGCAGTTCGAGCCGGGTCAAAGCCTGTTCGATCGTTCTGGACGTTTTTTCCAAAGCCGTGGCAAGCGTTGGGTCAATCGAAGTAAAGTACGCATTCTCAGCAGCGAGCATCCGCAGCATATCCTTGATCAGACGGCCGCTCACTTCGCCTGGGGTCGGCGAGAGTGACTGTACAAGCAGTTCCGGAAGCAGGTCTCTGTTCTGCGCATCCTCCAGAGACACTCCCAGACGATGCAGCGCACTTTGAACGTTGCGCGGAATGATGGTCACCCGCTCCCGCAGCAACAGCGGCGGAACAGTTCGGCCGCTGGCCGCAAACACCTCCTTGGCCATGCCGTGATAGGCGATTTCCGCAGCTCCGCCTACGTAGGCCAATACAGGCAGCAGGTGATCCTGCACCACGGGGCGGAAAAGGACTCCCGAAGAAAACTCTTCAGGGCTCTGTTCCAGGCGATCGAGCAGCGCAGACTTTTTAATCGTGATATCCGAATCGCGAAGGACAAATGATTCCATGTTATCCTCGTTAAAATTCAGCGCGAGGCGCCTTCCCTCATCGATCAGATAAAGCAGCGAATGGGCAGGCTGCACCTCGACCTGTGGTTCATAACCGAGTTCCCGAACAGCCCTGGCCCCAGCCTGGGCCGCGTCGCGAAATCTTTTGGGGTTGTGAATCACCATACCGAAAGCGTCGCGCACCAGAGAGCGCAGATCAGCACGCACTGGATTCAAAGTCAGGATGGGCAGGTCACCGAGCCAGTCACACAACAGCCGGTTGAAGGCGTCTCCCATATTGCCCGTTTCATGATAAGCGCGATATACAGTATCAAGGAGATCCTGCTTATACAACCCATCCGGCAAGTGAGTCGCCAGCAGCGACATCAGACGACTGAGTTCCTCGTCGCCAACCGCATGCTCACCAACAGGCGCGCGACCGATCGGACGTTCCCGCAGTTGAGCGCGTTCCAGTGTTCCGGAAGCCGACACGAAGAATGCGGAAGCCACTTCATCGAAGTCGTGATCCTCCGTTGCCGCCCAGAACACCGGCACGACAGGCCGCTGCAGCACAGATTCATAATGGCGGGCGTACATGACGGCGGACATGGCCTTGTAGAGAGTGTATAAAGGCCCTGTAAACAGACCCGCCTGTTGTCCTGTGACAACTACGACACAGCGCGGATCCGCCAGCTTATACAGCAACGCATCGACGGCAGGGTTCAGCCCCGTAACTTCCGAGGCGTATGCGCGCAGCGCAGCCACCAGTTTTGTCCGCGCCGCATCGTCAAACTGGGCCTCCACCTGCGCTGCGCGACGCGCCATGTCAGCCGGATCGGCGGCCATGTAATCATAGCGACAGCGCACTTTTGGATCACCGGACAGATAGGCGTCCGTGAGTGGATTCCCCGTTGTCTTCTCCACTTGCCAGATATCCATTACCGTATACTCCTCACATCATACGTTCATCAAATGGTTCATTCACGATCAGGACAAGTAGGCGCGCGCATATGATTTTGGCACGCGAGGAGCAATGTGCAACGCTTCTGCGGCCGAATGCCCCCAGTGCTTGTCGCGGAGAAATCCGCGCGCAATCGCGACTGCGTCTGCCTCTCCACTGCGCACAACATGTTCCGCCAGCAGCGGGTCCTCAAGCATCCCCACGGCGATCACCGGCACAGAGACAGTGCGCCTGATCAAATTGGCAAACGGCACCTGAAATCCCGGATATACTGGCGGCGCCACGGGTACGTTGCCGCCTGAACTGACATCGATCACAGCGACGCCGTGCTCGACAAAGACCTTGCAGAATTCCGCCATATCCATTTCATTGTAACCTTCGGAGACGTAATCGGTGGCAGACACCCGAATGCCAACCGGTATCCGATTCGCCGCCGTCTGTTTGACGGCGTCAATCACCTGCAGCGGAAAACGCGCCCGGTTGTGCGCCGAACCACCGAATTCATCCGTCCGCCGATTGGAAAACGGGGACAGGAACTGATGCAGCAAGTAGCCATGCGCCATGTGAATCTCTATTATATCAAAACCGCAAGCGATCGCTCGTTGTGTCGCAGCGCGAAACGCCGCGAGCACTTCATCCATGTGCGCGCGGGACATTTCCTGCGGCGTCTGATAGTGATCGCTGAATTTGATCGCAGAAGGAGCCAGGATTGGTTCAGGCAGGTCGGCCTTACGTCCCGCATGGGCCAGTTGAACGCCGATCCTGACTCCCTGTTGATGGACAAAGTCGACAATCCTGCGCAAGCCGTCCATATGCTTATCGTCATACAGACCCACATCGTTCATAGAAATACGGCCTCTGGCTTCCACACCTGTCGCTTCAACGATTACGAGAGCCGGACCACCCATAGCCATGGAACCGTAATGCACAATATGCCAGTCCGTGACTTCTCCTGTATCCAGAGCCATGTACTGGCACATGGGCGAAACGACAATGCGATTCTGCAATTCCAGTTGTCCAATCGACCAAGAATCAAACAGACCAGGCATTATTGCGACCTCCTCATTGCTTTTAAGCGCACGATTGAGCAAGCTTATTTCAAAACATACTATACCCGCGCAACTAGGGAAAGTAAAGTTTCTAACATTAAACAGGCCATTGGTTGCAGCGTCAAAAATGGCGTCTGATCAACCATTTGCCGCCTTCCCGAATCGCTGGGGCATACTACAGAATACAACAGAATCAACCCGTTGCGCGAAGGAGATGACTGTATGGAAGACGTGCTGTGCCAGCAGCGCATTCGCATCCATATCCGGGGATTACAGGACAATCAGACGGGGCGACTGCTGGAGTCGCTTCTACAAATGGTTGAAGGTGTCATCGCGGTCAGGGCGAATCCCTTTTCCGAACGGCTGGCCGTCGATTATGACAACCGCAAAATTCATGCCTGGCAACTGACGGCGCTTGCCGGGCGCCTGCAGACCGCTCCCTTTTCCTCTGTGCCGGCGGCGGCCTACGCATTGCGGCGTCACCAGATGTATCTGACGCTGCCTGTCGTTCTTTTCGCTGCACTGTTGGTGCGCCGCCTGTTGCGAGGAAAAACAGCCTTCGCCAACAGTGTGATCGTTTATGAACTCGCCACGACTGTCGCCGTTTTTTCTGGATATCCATTACTGCGAAAGCCTGTCGACAGTCTCGCCAGGCGATTGGGGGTGAGCGACGAACTGATCCTTGGCAGCGCAGCGCTGTTCATTGCTGTCCTGCGCGAATCATTGCTCGTGTTTGCGGCGTTATTTCTCCTTAGCTATAATTCCTATCGCAAGCGCAACAGCACGGTCTCGGCCTTCGCCAAGGCAGGAGACGCAGTCGCCGACATCGACAGCGAGAACCGGGAACCGCGGGCAGTGTCGCTGTACTCTGAGAAGTCTTCGAGAATCGGACTGATCGGGGCAATGCTGACCGGCCTGATAACCAGAAGCCCTGTTGCAGCCAGCAGCGTCCTCGTCGCCGCCAATCCTCGTCCCGCCGTGCTCGGGGCCCGTTACAGCCTGAATCACGCGGAGATACTGACGCATGAAGACTGTCGGTATATACCCATGCATACTGGCATGGATTTGTACGAATTGCCGGAAGCGCGCGAAATTGTCGTTCTCCATGCGCTGGCGCCCGGTTGCGAACCAATTGCCGATCCAGACCTGCTGATTTATGCTGCAAAGCGCACCATGGTTCTGCGCACACCCATACACAGCGAAACCTTTCCAGAAACCGCACCCACCTCTCGCCAGCGCCAAGCACGGGAGAGGCTGCGCAGAATCGTCCTGTTGGGAGACGAAGTAAACTTTCCCGCGATCCATCAACGGCAGGATCATACAATCTATCTGCGCGGGTCCCAGTCCGCTTTGCTCCAGACACTGCGACTATCTGAAAACCTGCATCAGTTCCTGGCCGTTTCTACACGACACAGCATGGTTTTCGGCGGTTTTTTGGCGGGTCTCGCCGCGTTTGGACTGAACGCCAACGCTGTCAATCTGCTGGCTGACGGATTCACGATCGCAACTCTGGCCAGGGGGGAACGGCTGGAACACCCCCAGGCGCAGAGCGTGCATCTGTGACCGCAGCGCAGAGCGCACACCCGTGAGCGCAAAAAAGAGGGCGGAACGTCAGACGTCCTGCCCTCTTCATACGGAACTGCACACCGCACCAGCGGACGTGTTCCCTTCCAGCGTTCCCTTTGTTCCGTTCCAGTGTTCCGTTCTAGTCGCTGTCACGCTTCAACAGATCGACAAGGCTGTGATAATCCGGTTTGAAATCTGCTCCCACATGCGCTACATCGTCCACGAAGTGACGCAACGCCTGGCTATTTTTGACGGCAAAATCGTCCGGCGCCCCGTGTTTAGAATAGTGTTTACGCGTCTGCGCACCCGCCGTCTGCGGCAACAGGTGAGCGGGCAGAAGCGATCCGCCGGAGCTCGCAGTGTCCGCTCCTATCCGGCCGATCTCAGTGGAACCCGCAGTTCTGACCTTCCGCATCCAGCCCCTGGTTCCTTTGACAACGCCCTCAGTCGCATTCATCGTCGAGGCGAGCCCGTTCACCACGGCTTGACGCAACCATGGTCGTTCCTGATCTGTTCGCGTCTCACTCTGATCTGTTCGCGTCTCACTCTGATCGTGAGTCTGCAGGCTGTTCGCAGCAGAGTTTGGCAGTCCGGCGTCAGTCTGCACAGTTCCGTCATTATTGCCGCCGCCCAGACGTTTGACGCCATCCCCAAGCGCCATGACGCCAACCGCCGCATTCACTGTGGCCGAACGAAGCGTTCGCCGGATTGCCGGAACAGCCAAAAGACTGGCGACTCCGAGAGCGATCCAACCCACTGGATTCTCGACTGTGAAAGAACGCCTTAGCATACGGATCACCATGAGCTCCCCCTTTCCTTTATACAAGGTTTAGAATCCCCACTCGGTTCATCGCCATGCGAACTGCATCCTGTATGAATGTCCGATTTATTGCAAAAGCTATGATCCTCGAATCCATACGTCAAGCGGGAGGAATGCGCTGCATGCAAAGGACAATTACAATTGAAGGCCTGTTACTGGGTATTGGCATCGGGGTTTTGGGAACGATGATGGCGCCGCTTGTCAGACAGCGCTTTAAACCTGCCGCCGCTACTGTGACAGAAGGCCTGTCGGCAATTGGGGATGGCGCTAAAAAATGGAGTGAGATGGCAAAAGAAGAAGTTCAGGATATTGTGGCTGAAGCGCAGTTTGAACGCATGCGCAGAGCGATTGACAGAGACGATTTGCAGCCCCCACACTGAAGCGGGGGCTACAAAGCGACCGCCGTTCGCAAAGCAAACCAGGGGAGCAGTGATAAAGTCCGCGATGCAGGCGCAGTGACTCCGGATCATTGTGCGCCTGCCCTGATTTGGATTATCACTGCTCCCCTAGACGGGATAGACGGGGTGTTTGCGACGGGCAAACTGCACATTCTTGCCGTCGTAATGCCGCAATCGCGCCGCCAGTTCCGCACGCAGGTCCTGTGGAGCCACGACCGCATCGACAACCATTTCTGACGCCAGTCTGAAAACATCAATGTCCTCGCGATACTCAGCCCTCTTCTGTTCAACAAAAGCGGTGCGCTCTGGTTCCTGCAATTCTGCGATTTTATTGGAATAGACCGCATTGACCGCCGCCTCAGGTCCCATCACCGCAATCTGGGCTGTCGGCAGAGCGATGCAAACGTCCGGCTCAAACGCCGGTCCCGCCATGGCATAGAGCCCTGCGCCGTAAGCCTTGCGCACGATCACCGACAGCTTTTGCACCGTAACGTCTGACATGGCGGCGATCATTTTGGCCCCATGCCTGATGATGCCCGCCCGCTCCACTTTCGTGCCAATCATGAAACCAGGCACATCGGCCAGAAACAGCAGTGGAATCCCATAGGCGTCGCAGAGGGCGATAAAACGGGCTGCCTTGTCAGCCGAATCGCCAAATAACACACCACCCTTGACGCGCGGCTGATTGGCCACAATTCCCACCGGACGGCCGTCGATCCGCGCCAGACCAGTAATGAGTTCTCCGGCGAATAGGCGCTTCACCTCGTAAAAACTGGCGTCGTCAATCAGATGGTCAATCAGTTCGTACATATTGAATGGCGCGTTTTGATTGACAGGAATGAGTTCCTCAATGCTTGTCTTCGCCGCTCCAGGTGCGTGTGGTTTCGCCATCGGTGGAGCAACCGCATAATTGGCCGGAAAATAGGAGAGATAACGGCGCGCCGATGCGATGGCCGCCTCCTCGTCAGGAACGAGAACGTCACCGCAGCCGCTGACTGAACAGTGCATGCGGGCGCCCCCCATCTCCTCCAGGGTGACTTTTTCGCCAATGACCATCTCCGCCATTCGCGGCGAACCCAGATACATGCTGGCGTTTCCGTCAACCATGATCACGATGTCGCAAAAAGCGGGAATGTATGCGCCGCCAGCGGCAGAAGGACCAAACAGCACGCATACCTGCGGCACCATGCCCGACATTTTGACCTGGTTGTAAAAAATCCGCCCGGCGCCGCGCCGACCAGGAAACATTTCGACCTGATCCGTGATGCGCGCACCTGCAGAATCGACAAGATAGACGATGGGTACGCAGAGTTTGATCGCCGTTTCCTGTATGCGAATGATCTTTTCCACCGTTCGCGCGCCCCACGATCCTGCCTTGACGGTCGAATCGTTTGCCATCACGCAAACTGTTTGTCCGCCAATTCGCCCCAGACCGGTGACGACCCCATCCGCTGGCAAATCGCCGGCAAGCGCATTGGCAAACTGTCCATCTTCCAGTTCGCACCCCTCATCAAACAGAAGCTGCAACCGGTCGCGCACGAACAGTTTTCCTGCTTCCTGGTTTTTCTCGTGATAGCGGAGCGCCCCGCCCGCCGTTACCTGTGTCTGCAATTCCCGCAATCGCTCCTGATGCGCCGCGTGTTGATCCGCACTCATCGTGCCACCTCACTGTCCCTTGTAGTCTGGTTTTCGCTTTTGCGCAAATGCCAACAGTCCCTCCATCCGATCACTCGTGCCAATCACGGATTCATACGCCGTCTGCTCAATGCGCAGCCCCTCTTTGAGCGACACCTCGGCGCCCTGATCGATCGCCAGTTTAGCCTGGCGAACGGCGATGGGACCGCCGTCCGCAATCTCCTGCGCCAGAGCGCGCGCCTCAGACAGAACATCGTCCGCAGCGGCCACATACTGAGCCAGACCCAATGCGCCCGCTTCACGACCCGAGATTCTGCGACCCGTGAAGATGAGATCCTTCGCCCGCGCAGACCCCACCAGCCGCGCCAGGCGCTGAGTACCCCCGGCACCCGGAATGATGGCCAGCCGCGTCTCCGTCAGTCCCACAACCGCATCCGCCGCAACCACGCGCAGATCGCACGCCAGCGCGAGTTCCAGACCCCCGCCGAGCGCCACACCGCGAATCGCCGCAATCGTCGGCATGGGCAAATCCGCAAACCCTTCAACCACTGCGCGAATGCGCCCCACGGCAAGCCGCACCTCGTCTTCGTTCATGGAGCGGCGTTCCTTCAGATCCGCGCCCGCGCAGAAGGCGCGGCTGCCAGCGCCGGTCACAATCACACAGCGCGCCTGTGCATCCAGCCGCACCGTGTCCAACGCCTCAGACAGTTCCCGCAGCAGCGTCGTTGAGAGCGCGTTCATGGCCTCTTCGCGATTGAGCATGAGCACACGCAAAGAGCCCTCATGGATGAGATTACAGAGAGCCACAGTCTAACCCCCCATTCGCAAACTGTACGGCGCTCGCATGGCTGCGCAACGAGTGGCCAACGGCGCGCTGCAACTCAGCAAGCGGCCGTTCCAGCGCCCGACTGCGAACGCCCGACGAAATCCCGAGACCTTCCAGCATGTACACAAGATCATCGGTCGCCACATTGCCTGAGGCGCCGGGCGCGTACGGGCAGCCCCCCAAGCCGCCAAGCGCGCTGTCAAACGTCGTGACGCCCATCATCAGCCCAACCAGGATATTGGCCAGCGCCGTTCCCCGCGTATCGTGCATATGCAAGGCCAACCGGTTGGTAGGGATGTATCTCAGCAATGTTTCAAGCACCCGCTCCGTATCGCCTGGTGTGGCGACGCCAATGGTGTCGCCAAGCGATATTTCATCCACTCCGTCCTCCAGCAGTTGCAGGGCCACACGCACGACCTGCTCGACCGCTATGGCGCCTTCGTACGGACAGCCAAACACCGTCGACACATAGCCCCTCACATAGGCTCCCTGTTCTTTGGCGGTATTGGCCACAGCCCGCAGCACGGGGTGGGTTTGCGCAATCGTCTTGTTAATGTTGCGCTTGTTGTGCGTCTCACTCGCAGACATGAAAACCGCGATCGCGTTCACGCCAACCGCAAGAGCCCGTTCCAGTCCGCGTTCATTCGGCACCAGCGCACTGTACACAATCCCCGGCTGTCTGCGAATGCCTGCAAACACCTCTGCGGCGTCGGCCAACTGCGGAATCCAGGCGGGATTGACAAAGCTCGACACTTCAATGAACGGCAGCCCCGCGTCCGTCAAACTGTCAATCCAGGCGATTTTCGCGACCGTCGGCAAAACCGAAGGTTCATTCTGGAGCCCGTCACGAGGACCGACCTCCCAGATCCGGACCTGCTCAGGCAGTCTCATATCTACTCCAACTCCGCCAAAATATCGCCTTCATTGACAAAATCGCCTTCGCCGACGCGCACCTTGGCGACCGTGCCAGACACTTCAGCCGCCACCGGCACCTCCATCTTCATGGACTCCAGAATAATAACATCGTCGCCCGCCTTGATCTCCTGGCCCGGAACCACCAGGATTTTGAACACCGTTCCCGCCATATTGGATGCAACTGTTTTCATGTTCATTCACTCCCTGTATACTTGGTTTGACATCTCGGCACGGTTTACGCCATAAATCCCCGCGCCTGCAAAAACGCGGTGTGCGCACGCCCGCGCAAAAATTCCTCGTCGGCAAGAATGCGCGCCAGCAAAGGGATGTTTGTTTTTACGCCGCCCACCTCATACCGGGCGAGCGCATCCGCCATGCGAGAGCACGCTTCGTCTCGCGTAGCCCCGGAGACGATCACCTTTGCGAACATGGGATCATAATAGGGGCTGATGAAATCGCCTTCGCGAATTCCGATTTCATGCCGAATCCCCGCGCCTTCCGGCAACCGCAAAGTCGTCACCTGGCCTGGAGAAGGCAGGAAGCGGACAGGGTCTTCCGCGCAGACGCGGCATTCGATCGCGTGTTGCACGGGCTCCCTGCCAAAGAGATCGGGGGCCAGTCGTTCTCCCGCCGCCACGCGCAGTTGCCACTCGACCAGATCCACCCCGTATGCTTCTTCTGTGACCGGATGCTCTACCTGCAGCCTTGTGTTCATTTCCAGGAAATAATACTGCCCATTTTCATCCAGCAAAAATTCAACAGTACCCACCCCTGTATACCCGAGTTCCCGAACCAGCCGCAGGGCGGACTCTCCCATGCGCTGACGAAGTTCCCGAGACACGGCGGGCGAGGGAGCCTCCTCGACAATCTTTTGGTGCCGCCGCTGAATGCTGCACTCGCGCTCGCCAAAATGAAGAGCGTTTCCGTGCGTATCAGCCAGAACCTGGATCTCCACATGACGTGGTTGTGTGATAAACTTCTCGACGTACATCGCGCCATCGCCGAAATACGATTGCACCCGTTTTACAGACGACGCAAACGCCTGCAGCAAAGTTTCTTCATCATAGGCGACCACCATTCCGATTCCGCCGCCGCCTGCAGAAGCCTTTAACATCACAGGAAATCCGATCTGGCGCGCCGCTTCGACCGCCGTTTGCGCAGACTCCACCGCATCCTTCGTTCCAGGCGCCACGGGGATTCCCGCCTGAGCCGCAATGGCGCGCGCGCTGACCTTATTGCCCATCTTTGCAATGGCAGACACGGGCGGACCCACAAAGACGAGTCCTGCGTCCTGGCAGAGACGGGCAAACTCCGCGTTTTCCGACAGCAGACCGTAACCGGGATGGACGGCGTCCGCGCCTGTGCTCTTGGCCAGTTCCACAATGCGGTCGGCCCGCAAATAGCTCTGCGCCACTGCGGACGGTCCGGCTGGAACGGCCTCATCCGCCTCTGTCACATGCAGCGCGGCAGCGTCGGCCTCGCTGTATATGGCCACCGTTTTGATGTCCAGACTTTTGCAGCCGCGAATAATACGACAGGCAATCTCTCCCCTGTTGGCAATCAACACTTTTTTTAGCACCTATGTACATCTCCCCACAACAGGCAACTCGCAACAACGTTCCTGCAGGATCGCGACTGACGCGGCTGCCCCCCTTCCGGAAGCATGATGCGGCAATCAAACTCATTCCCCTGTATGGTATCATCTTGGATAGCAACTTGCGAATGAGCGTATTGCCGCTCATTCGGAATGCGCATACTGCCGCGCATTCGGAATGAGCACAATGCTCCGGAGGTGATAGTCGAATCATGAACGGGCAAACCGAACCATTCTCCACGACACGTCCGTTGTTTGGCCAGGTGGCCATCGTGACCGGGGCATCACGCGGAATAGGCGCCGATATCGCCCGCGTGCTGGCAAAGGCGGGCGCCTCTGTGACGATCAACTATTTGCGCAATAGGGAACATGCGCTTCAGGTTGCGCACGACTGCCAGTCCCACGGCGCAAGGGCCCTTGCCGTGCAGGCTGATGTTACCGATCTTGCCGCCATAGCGCGGTTGCTGGAGGAGACGCGACTGCACCTCGGCGCTCCCACAATCCTTGTGAACAACGCAGGGCGCGCCCTGTCCGGACTGTTTGCCGACACGAGTGAATCAATGTGGGCAGAGTTATTGGACGTCAATCTGAAAGCGCCTTTTTTTTGTGCGCAGGCCGTGTTGCCGGATATGCTGCAGGCTGGATATGGACGCATTATCAATATCAGTTCCATGTGGGGCGTCACCGGAGGGTCGTGCGAAGTTGCGTATTCGGCGTCCAAAGGCGGACTGATCGCATTTACGAAAGCTTTGGCCAAAGAGATCGGCCGCTCCGGGATCACTGTCAATGCAGTGGCTCCCGGAGCAATTGAGACCGACATGCTCGCGCACCTGTCAACTGAGGAGTTGGAGTTGCTGAGCCAGGAGACGCCCGTGGGTCGACTCGGCACAACGGCTGATGTGTCTGCCGCCGTGCTGTTTCTTGCCAGCCCGGCGGCGTCATTCATGACCGGGCAGATCCTCAGCCCCAACGGCGGACTGGTGATCTAGCGCGCTGCCGCGCCTATATGTTGGTTAACGCGGCGCACTCGTTACCGAGAGTTTCTGCGACCGTTCGCGTTCCCCTTTGCGCAGGACTTTTTTGCGCAGCCGAATGCTCTTGGGCGTGATTTCGCAGTATTCGTCATCGGCAAGGTATTCAAGCGCCTCTTCGAGTGACATGAGTCTCGGCGTCTTGAGACGGCTCGTGTCTTCCTTTGTCGCCGAGCGCACGTTGCTCATATGCTTTTCGCGACAGACGTTGACCACGAGATCGTTGTCGCGGGCATGTTCTCCCACAATCATCCCTTCATACACCTCTGTACCAGGGAGGATGAACAGGATGCCGCGCTCTTCCACGGACTGAATCGCGTAGGCGGTGGAAACACCTGTCTCGCTGGCTATCAGGACGCCGGTCTGGCGATCTTCGATGGTTCCTTTGTGAGGCTGGTGACTGTGGTACGTATGGTGCATGGTGCCGTATCCGCGCGTGGCCGTCAGCAACTCGGAGCGAAATCCGATCAGCCCTCGCGCAGGCACGAAAAACTCAAGCCGCGTGCCCGACGTTCCTGGCACCATTTGTGAGAGATCGCCGCGACGCATGCCGATGCGTTCCATCACCGTGCCGACGTATTCCTCTGGAACGTCGATCACCAGGTGCTCGATGGGTTCCAGGAGTTCCCCGGATTCGTCCCGCTTGTAGATCACACGAGGTTTTGAAACCTGCAGTTCGTATCCTTCCCGCCGAATCGTTTCAATCAGAATCGACAGGTGCAGTTCACCGCGGCCAGAAACCAGGAAAGCGTCCGCCGAATCGGTGTCTTCCACACGCAGGCTGACGTCTTTTTCAAGTTCCGCATAAAGACGTGAACGCAGCTTGCGCGAAGTGACATGTGTGCCTTCACGGCCGGCAAATGGACCGTCATTCACCAAAAACGTCATCTGCAGCGACGGTTCCTCGATGGCAATGCTCGGCAACGCTTCGGGATGGTTCACATCGGCGACCGTTTCACCAACCGTCAGATCCCCAAGACCCGCCACCGCGACAATGTGCCCCGCGCTGGCCTCTTCTTGCTCGACTCTGCGCAAGCCCTGGAATCCGTACAGTTTGGAGACGCGCTGAGAAGTCACGCTGCCATCCGCCTTCAGCACGCTGACTTGCTGACCGACGCGAATCTTGCCGCGCGCCACACGTCCGATTCCGATGCGTCCGAGAAATTCACTATAGTCGAGAATGCTGGGCTGCCACTGCAGAGGCAGCAATGGGTCCCCAACCGGAGCGGGAATCGTTTTTACAATCGCTTCGAACAGCGGCTGCAGATTCTCCGAAGGCTGGTTCAGATCTGTGGTGGCTGTGCCCAACATGGCTGACGCGAAAACGACCGGGAAATTGATCTGTTCATCCGAAGCGCCGAGATCCATGAACAGTTCCAGCACTTCGTCGACCACTTCCTGCGGACGCGCTGCAGGCCGATCGATTTTGTTGACAACCACAATCGGAACAAGATCCTGCTCCAAAGCCTTGCGCAGAACAAACCGCGTCTGCGGCATGCAACCCTCAAACGCATCGACGACAAGCAGCACGCCGTCCACCATCTGCATGATCCGCTCGACTTCACCGCCAAAATCCGCATGTCCAGGGGTATCGACAATATTGATGATATAGTCGTGATACGCAATTGCCGTATTTTTGGCCAGGATTGTAATACCGCGCTCTTTTTCCAAATCATTAGAATCCAGCACGCGATCATGAAGCGTTTCATTGCTGCGAAATACGCCTGACTGGCGTAGCATCTGATCGACCAGTGTCGTCTTGCCATGGTCCACGTGCGCGATAATTCCAATATTGCGTAGGTGATTCACTGAAATACTCGTCCTCTCCATAAAAAACAATCATTTGTATGACAGCTTATTGTACCACAAGAAATCTAATATTGCTATCCCGAAAAATCGCCGCAGGCGAATTTTCTTCTGATTTATTTGCTTGACAAGGAAAGATTCAGAAGGTAGTGTAATACGCGTATCGCGTGTACTAGATTATACATTACACTATAAGTAAAGGAGGTGCGCATGTGTGGCTGCCGATAGACTCAAGATCCAGCACGCCAATATATCAACAGATTATCGATGGCATTAAAGAACGCATCGCCAAGGGCGTGCTCGAGCCTCAGAGCAAACTGCCATCCATTCGCGAACTGGCGATGGATCTGACGATCAACCCAAACACCATTGCCAAAGCCTATCAAGAGTTGGAGCGAGGGCGCGTGATTGAAGTGGTGCGCGGGAAGGGGACTTTCGTATGTGCGCTGACCGAGGCGCCGCGATCCGCATCCCAGTTACCCTTACTGCGCGAGTCGCTTAAGAAACTCTTGGTCGAGGCGCATCATCTGAACGTTCCTTTTTCAGAGGTGACACAGGAGTTGGAAAATATGATTGCATCGTGGTTCGAAGAGAAGGAGGGGGAATAGATGGCCGTGTCGCCCATCATCACTGAACACCTGACCAAACGCTTCCGTCTTGCGGATACCGCAGTCGAAGAGGTCAGCCTTACTGTGCCGGAGGGAAGCATTTTTGGCATTGTCGGCACGAATGGCGCAGGCAAGACAACGCTCATCCACATGTTGCTTGGACTGATCCGGCCGACGAGTGGCACAGCGCGCGTACTGGGGGTAGATCCGTTTGCACAGGATGGATCGTTTCGTGAGCGTATCGGCTTCGTCACGGATCAGGATTATTTCTTTCAATATTTTACCGTTGCAGAAGTTCTGCGCTATGGTCTCTTGACCTATAGACACTGGGATGAATCCCGCTGCACCCGGCTGATTGAGGCGTTTGAACTGCCCAGAAAACGCCAGGTGCGATCACTCTCAAAAGGCATGCGCATCCAACTCGCATTCATCACTGCACTGTCGATCCATCCGCAACTCCTGTTGCTCGACGAGCCGACAAGCGGGTTGGATGCGGTCGTCAAACGCCAGATCCTGCAACTGATTGTGCAGGAGGCGGCAGGCGGAGCCACCATACTCATTGCGACCCATCATCTGGACGAACTCGAACGCATCGCCGACCAAGTCGCATTCTTGCACCAAGGCAAGGTCATTCTGCAATCTTCGACCGATGAGGCCAAACAAAACATGCGTCGCATTCAAGTTGTATTTCCGGACGGATTGCCAGATGAAGTGCGCCGCGCGCCAGGCCTCCTGCGCATCGATGAATCCGGTCACGTGTACACGCTGATCGTAGAGCGGAATCCGCAACATGTGGTGGAACTCTGTCGCAGTTTTCAGCCAGTCTACCTCGAAGAGGTAGAAGTCGCTTTCGAAGAGTTGTTCATCCACGTATTGCACAAGGAGGGGTATACGCGTGAACAGATCATTCTTGCCTAAGGGCGCCGTCTACAAGGAATGGCGGCAGATGCGCCTCATCGTGTTTGCATATGTATTTGCGGCGATCTTGCTGCCGATTCTCGGATCCTTGATTGGAGAATTCATCACACTCACCAACGGCAATTATCAGGGGAACAACGTCGGCTTCTGGGCGCACGCTGTCATTCGCTTTCAAGGCGGTAATCCATTGACTGCCCTCCCATTTTTGGTCGCCTCGGCTTGGGGATTGCATGCAGTCTACGTAGAGCGAAACGGGTTCAATCTCGAAGCCGCGCTCTCTGGTCCCATGCGAAGACGGGATCTCATCGCAACCAAGTGGGCGATGGCCACCCTGGTGATTCTGGGAGCCAATCTTCCCGGCGCCATCCTGCTTTTTGTGGAAGCGAGCGGACTATTCCCGGCAACGACCAACCTCATGGCAGCGGCACAGTGGTACTTCGTGAATGCAGGATTGCAGTGGCTTGCTTTTGCCTTGGCCTTTGTCGCGGCTTTGGGAGTGGGTAGGTACAGCATTGCGGTTGCCTTTATCAGCTTTTTCTTCTTCCTGCCCTCCCTATTGCTCGAAGCGCTGGGAACGATGATTGAATCTGGGACGACTGCGGTGGTCTACGGTCCAAATTCTCAAACTTACCTTGGGGTGTCTTCCCACTGGTTGCAAGTAATGGGCCATATCGACCAGTGGGCCATCTCGCTGCTTGCCTTTACTTATCTAAACTTAAATGGCAACTATGAGCTCGGTTATGAATGGGGGAGACTCGATGCGGTATTCCCAGTGGCTTTGTGCATTGTGATCGGTCTGTACTGGCTGGCTCAGCACATGACGAACAGACTGGCGCTTGAAAATTTTCGCAATCTGTTCGTCTTCCGCCCCTTTGCGTTCATCATGTGGGCGACTCTCATCACAGTTCCGGCCTGGTTTGTCGGAATGCTCGGAGCGGGTTACGCCATTACGCTCACCAATCGCGTTTATCAGACGACGCATAAGTGGCATGTCATTTCACCCTGGCCATATTTCTTCGGAGACTTTATCTTGACTGCACTGATCCTGCTCGGGTTGCGTTATTTGCTCCTGCATGGATGGAGACGTTTTTTCCACATAGAACCAGCGAGTGACGATAGCAGCAGATAAAAACGGGCCTGTGTTGGCGCTGAGAAAATCCAAATTCTCGCTCAGCGCCAACATAGGCCCACACGACTTCGGCTCCAATCCACTCGGCACACCGGAAGTAGAAAAGTGCGGGGCTAACACCTCCGGCAGGTGCGGATAACGCCAAACACCGATCGCAAAAGTCACCACCAATACCGCACAAAACGCAACCCCTGAACTGGATTCACAGATCATGCTGATGCTGGCGCGTGATTGCGCATAGAGGTTGAAACTAGCTATTAATTATTGCTTATCTATGATAAAATATGGTCATGGATAAGCAACGGTTTTTGCCGATTCGAAAAGTGGCCGACATGCTCGGAGTAAGCGTACAGACGATCCGCCGATGGGAAAAAGACGGCAAACTCAAGGCAATTCGCTCTCCTGGAAATCAGCGATTGTTCAGCGCGGATGAGGTGAAGCGTCTGGTTGGCATGCCGATTGGAAGCCGGGTGGTCATTTACGCGCGCGTATCCTCCGCGAAGCAAAAAGCGGACGGCAATCTACAGCGTCAGGTCGATCGATTGCACACCTACGCCGTAGAGCATGGCTATGACGTGGTGCGCGTCTTTTCTGAGCAGGCGTCCGGAATCAACGAGAATCGCAAACAACTGTCAGCCTTGCTAAAGCTTGCCGAAGAGCACCGGATGGAGCGCGTGCTCATCGAGTTTCCGGATCGACTGGCACGGTTCGGGTATCGCTACCTCGAACGGTTCCTGAGCAGTCACAGAGTCACCATAGAAGTGACGCACAAAACCGAAACGAAATCATCTCAGGAAGAGTTGGTTCAGGACCTGCTCACCATCGTGACCGTGTTTTCGGCCAGGCTGTACGGCAAACGATCACAGGAGTTCCGACAAAGGACAAAAAAGCTAATGGATGAGATGGACGGAGGTGAGAATCATGGCGACGGTCATTAAAACGATCAAACTGGGAATTCATAAGGGGATGAACCCCGGCAAGCGCAAAGCCATTTTGGACACGCAGGCGCTGTACAATCACGCGATCGCTTTCTATATGGACTTCTTTGTCGGGCACCTGGCCATATTCGATGACAAGAAGCCGTATCAGAAAAAAGATGGCGTGATCGGTGAACGACCATGGAATGCGCAGGAAATCCTCACGTTTGCAGAGATTCATACACTCGAAACAAGAGCGCATCCGCATCCGATCTGGCCGCTCATCGAAACTTCGCCAAGCGTTCGAACCATGCCGACAAGTCTCCGCCGCGCCGCCATCAATCACGCCAGCGGCAAGGTCAAGTCCTGGTCCAGTTCACTTAAAAACTGGGAGGCGACCGGGGAAAATGGTCGTCGCCCCCAACTCGGGTTCCCCAATGAGCCAATCACCTTCTATGCGGATATGATACAGCATCCTGATTTCGACCTACTTGCCCGTACAGAAGTACGCCATACCTTCATCTCCGTCAAGCTATGGAGTGAGGACAAGTGGCAGTCCGTTGCGTTGCCTGTTGTGGTTCACGACAAAGCCCGCGTGGAACTCGCGCAATCTCAGGTTGAGCAAGCACGAATCCGGACAGAAACGGCAAAAATCAAAGCGACAAAAGCCACAAAAGAACCAAAAGAGCCGTGGAGCGACGAAGAACGCGCCCGTGTTCGTCCGCATCTCTGGTGTGCACAGTCTCCATCGATCTACATCCGCAAGGACAAACGGTATCCAGACGACCAGCGGTTCAGTATCCATATTCCGATGGAGATTTGGATCAAGACGCCGAAGAAGGCCGAAGTCCAACGAGCGACCCACCCGGACATGCCGATCGTCACTGTGGATTTGGGCGTGAACCGCCTGGCGGTGATGGGGGCGTTCATTGACAGTCAACTCGTCGCCACAAAATTTGTCCGTGGCGGAGAACTGAATCATCACCGCCATCAATTGTTGG
>Ga0209012_1000133_pt1 | contig 125869 bp, 103 predicted proteins | sample RS3BMetagenome_FD_184735 | JGI IMG/M metagenome (GOLD analysis project Ga0209012, IMG submission 184735) | Ferric oxide microbial mat and aquatic microbial communities from Rainbow Spring, Yellowstone National Park, USA - RS3B (SPAdes) (version 3) ... | reverse complement strand
GAGGAGACCTCCCCATGAGGCCGCGGGCAGACTACCCGCGTAACGGGCGGCACGTCGAAGCCAGGTAACTGGTGCAGCGAAGCCGTCCCGATGGCCAAGTGCCTTGCGCGTCCTCGCTCGATTGAGTTGGCGACCTGATTCGTTTGTCGCGCACTTCCCAAAGCCGCTCTCCCTTAACCGGGGAGCGGCTTTTTGGCGGTTAAGGTCGTACGCCTTGGTAGAGTCACGCATTTCATTCGGTTGCTTTCGACGCCCGGTGGTGTCAAGATACCCTCGGCAACGCAGTTGTCGGATCTGACTGTCTTCGAGGATGTCGATTCGTGTTGAAGAACATGCCGGAGCGCCGGGTGTTCGTCGCGGCGCTGCTGGCGGTGTTGCTGGTCCGGGTTGGGTTTCTCCTCCTGGTGCCGGTCCCTTTTGAGAGCGACGAGGCGATCGTCGGCCTGATGGCGCGCCACATTTTATACGCTGGCGATCGGCCGATCTTTTACTACGGCCAGGAATACATGGGGCCGCTTGAGCCCGCGACCGCGGCTCTGAGTTTCGCCCTCTTCGGTCCAACCTTGTTTACCTTGCGCCTGGCGCCCAGCATCTGGTCGGTCGTCTTTGTCGGGTTTAGCGCCGCCTACGCGCGGCGCGCGTTAGGGCGACCTGCCTTCTGGTGGACCCTCGCGTACCTCGGTGTTCCGCCGCTGTTTTTGATTACCTGGAGCGTAAAGGCTCGGGGCGGCTATCCCGAGTTGCTCGCGCTCGGCGCGATTCTGCTCTATCAGGCGCTCGACCTGCAAATGGCCCCAGACGGTCGTGACTGGCGCTGGCCGTTGTTCGGGGCTGTCAGCGGTCTGGCGCTCTGGACCGACCCGCTAGTCGTGGTGTACCTCGGCCCAGCAACGCTGTACCTGATTCTTCATTTGCGCGCGCGGCTTTTCCGTTGGACCTCGCCGGCTGCCGTCGCCGCCGCGGTGGTTGCCGCCTTGCCGATGCTTCAGGTCAACATCGCGCAACCGGGAATCACCCTTCGTCAACTAGCCGGCCCCGCGGTGAACGCGCCGATCACCGCCCACCAGCTCGCCCATAACTTCAGCGAAGCAATCCAGCAGTCGATTCCGGTGCTCCTCGGCATTTACCAGGGATGTTCGTACCGGCCGGTCTTCTTCGCGGCCCGGGCGGCAAGCGGAATTCCGTTTGCACCGGTCGCGTTCACCTGCTTCGTTTTGGCCCTGGCGGCCGGTGTGTTGTTCGTCGTCTCGACCGCGCGGGCCGTCGCCGACCGCCCGACCCCGGCTGACCTTATTCTCTGGGTTTGCGCGGTCACGATGGTTCCCTTCATTCTCACCCAGCAACAGGCGGATTACGTGACCGAACCTCGATATCTGCTGCCGTTGTACGCCGCGGTTCCGTTGTTTGGCTTCTACTGGTCGAAGTTATGGCGGCGATGGTCGGGGGTTGCTTACGTCGTTCTCCTTGTCGCGCTGGTCGTCAACGTATCCGGCTATGTCCGCTTCTTGCCAGACCTCGCCGGCCCTTTCATCGACAATGAACCGGTCCGCACCGGGGATATCCAGCTAGCGCGGCTGCTCGAGGAGCAGGGGGTCAAAACCGTCTACGCCAACTACTGGTTGTCTTATCCAATCGCATTTCAGACCGGAGAGGCAGTGAAGACAGCCGTAATTGGCGATCGCTTGACTGTCGGATTCAATCGCGTGATTCCTTACGCAATCGCCGCCGGAACTGATCCCCAACCCGCGTTGCTCGTCGTCACCGGTAGCCCGGACGATTTGGACGCGCGCAATTGGCTCGATCAGCACCACGCCCGCTTCCAGGTTCACCGCTGGGAAAACTTGACCCTCTACGACCACATCTCGGCGAAGTTTTCGCCGCTGCAGGGCTAAGTATGGTATAACCATGGGACATAGCTTTCTGCGCGTATCTAGACAACCATCACCGTTCGGGAGGGCCCGATTAGCACACGAGTTCCGCGGACTTCACCTGACAAGGAACCGCGCCGCCGTCGTTCGCGACGATCGGCCGTCGCCAAGTCGGACGGCCGGACCATGCTCTATATGCCGATTTTGCCGACGGCCGACACCGTCTTATTCCCACGAATGGTCACGTCTCTCGTCGTCGACGACGAACGGGTAAAGCGGGCCCTGGACGAGGCATTGCTGCGGGATCGTCGTGTCATCGTCGTGGCGCAGCGCCCGAATTCGCCCAGCGACATCGGTCCTAGCGACCTCTTCGACGTCGGAACCGAGGCTGAAATCGGTCGAGTGCTCAAAATGCCGGACGGATCGACGAATATGTTGATTCACGGCGAGCGAAGGGTTCACCTTACTCAGGTGGACACCCTCGCGGACGTTTTCTATGGCGCGGCTGAGCCCATCGAGGAGACGACCGAAAAGACGCTCACTCTCGAAGCGCTGATGCGCGCGGTTCTGGCCCTCTTTGAAAAGTGTGTCAAGCTGAGCGACACTCTTGGCGAAGACGTACTCGTCGCCGCGATGAATGCCGACGAACCCGGGTGGTTGGCCGATGTCGTAGGGTCGTCGCTTCAGTTGACGGTTGCTCAACAACAGGAGATCCTCGAAGCGATCGAACCCGCGAACCGACTTCAGCGGGTCAACGTCTTCCTCGCCCACGAATTGGCGGTTCTGGAACTCGAGGAAAAGATCCAGATCGAAGTTCAGCAGGAGGTCGACAAGACCCAGCGGGAATATCTCCTGCGTGAACAGATGCGCGCGATCCAACGCGAACTTGGCGAAGTCGACGCCTTTACGCGCGACGTGAACGACCTGCACGCGAAGGTCAGTCAAATCGGACTGCCGGACATCGTGCGGAAAAAGGCGGACGACGAGCTGAATCGGCTGGCTACCATCCCCGCCGCATCGCCAGAAACCGGCATCATTCGTACATACCTGGACTGGCTCGTCAACTTGCCGTGGCAGCCTACCGAAGAGAGCGAACTTGATCTGACGCAGGCGAGCGAAATTCTCGATCAGAATCACTACGGCCTGCGCAAGGTCAAGGAGCGAATTCTTGAATTCATGGCGGTTCGCAAACTCGTCGGCCCGGCTGCCAAGACACCAATTCTCTGCTTTGTCGGACCACCGGGTGTCGGCAAGACCAGCCTCGGCCGTTCGATAGCGCATGCGCTTGGGCGTCGGTTTGCTCGGGTCAGCTTTGGCGGCATCCACGACGAAGCGGAGATCCGGGGACATCGTCGGACCTACGTCGGCGCGATGCCGGGTCGAATCATTCAAACCATGCGTACGGTTGGCACGGCGAATCCGGTTCTCGTCCTCGACGAAATCGACAAGATCGGGGCGGACTTTCGGGGCGATCCCTCGGCGGCCCTGCTCGAGGTTCTCGATCCCGAGCAGAACGCGGCCTTCAGCGATCATTACCTGGACGTGCCGTACGATCTTTCGCGCGTGCTCTTCCTAACCACCGCGAACTTGATCGAGCCGGTCCCGCCGGCTCTCCGTGACCGGCTCGAAGTCATTGAGCTACCGGGATATATCGAAGAGGAAAAACTCCAGATTGCGAGACGGTTCCTCATCCCCAAACAGGTCAAGGAAAGTGGCCTAACGGAACGGCAGATGATTCTTGGCGATGATACGGTCCAGGCAATCATCCGTGAATACACGATGGAAGCTGGGGTGCGAAATCTCGAGCGTGAAATCGGCTCGATTTGCCGCAAAATCGCGCGACGAGTCGCCGGAAGCCAGCGGACTCCGCAGAGCATCCGCCCGCGGTCGCTGGTCCGCTATCTCGGTCCCTCCCGCTACAGTTGGGGCCTGGCCGAGGAGCGCGACGAGGTAGGCGTTGCGACCGGGGTCTATTGGACGGCGGTGGGTGGGGACCTGGCGACCGTCGAAGCCACTTTACTTGAAGGAAAAGGAAAGCTCATCCTCACCGGTCAGCTTGGCGACGTCATGAAAGAGTCGGCGCTTGCTGCCCTGAGCTATATTCGCTCCCGCTCGCACGCTCTTGGAGTGCCAGAAAAGTTCTACGAGGAACTTGACGTTCACATTCACTTACCAGCTGCAGCGGTTCCAAAAGATGGACCTTCCGCGGGTATAACCATGGCGACGGCCATTGTTTCGGCGTTGTTGCGCCGGCCGATTCGCCGAGATCTGGCCATGACCGGTGAGATAACCCTCCGGGGCCGGGTGCTCCCAATTGGAGGATTGCGGGAAAAGGCGCTCGCGGCCCATCGCGCGGGGATCAAAACGTTCGTGTTGCCCCGCAAGAATTTGAAAGATTTGGTCGACGTACCATCTCGGGTGCGGAGAGAACTCGCGTTCGAGCCGGTTGACCACATGGACGAGGTGCTCGATTTGGCTCTGCTTCCCCATCCGGAAAAGATTGTCGCGACGCCGATCACGGAGGCTATCGCGGGGTGATTAGTCGGCGGAAAGTGCTGCGGCTCGGCGCGGCCGCGGCGGCAACTTCAGCTCTTGGAACGGCGGGTTGCGCGAACGGCGCGCTCGTGACGAACGTGCGGGCGAACGCCACCGAAATAACTCCAAATGGGACCGGGTTGCACGACGAGGTCGATATCTTCTTCCACCTACCACAGCGGGCTGAAGTGTCGGCAACTTTGATCGGGGCGGACGGCAAGCAGTACGTCATCCGGCCGCCACAGCTGCGAGCTCCCGACGACTACCAGATTGCGTTTAGGGGGACGGTCGACGTACCGGGCTCGGATTGGCGTCGGGTCATTCCTAACGGGAACTATCAGTTCGTTCTGAACGTAAAGAGCTTATCCGGGCAGTCGGTCGTTCGGCAGCTTCCGATCCAGGTCAAGGACGCGGACACCAACCCGCCGCAAATCCAGAATGTCTTTGTCAATCCCACGACTTTTTCACCGAATGGCGATGGGATCGACGACGTGGTGACGGTCAGTTACCAACTGACCAAGGATGCTACGGTTCGGGTTTACGCGACGGATCCGAATGGCGGCTTCCACCTGATCTCGGCACCGGAGACAATTCACGCTTCGGAGCGGTCGTTCCAGTGGGATGGAACCGCTGGCGGGGGAGCGGTGCTACCCGATGGAAAGTACGTCCTCCATATCGAGGCAGAGGACGCGGCGGGAAACTTCAGCGACGCCACAAAGACGGTTATCATCGCGAACGGCGGCATCCCCCGGGCGGAGATTACCGACGTGAAGTTCACCCCGACTGCCCTTGCCGCCGGTATGAATCTCAATGTTCAGATCACGGTCAAGAATACCGGTACCGCTCCTCTGAGGACCCTTGGGCCGCCGCCGGGCACGGCTTATACGACGTCGCAAAATTACGCGAGCTTTCCCGACCCCAAGAATCCGAACACGCCGCTCTATTACGAGCGTGCTGGAGTCTGGCGGGCGTGCGTGGGTTGGCAAAACGAGCCGCAGGCGTATCCCGTCCGCTGGGGCTTTTTCGCGGACTCCGACCAGGAATTGAAGCCCGGCGAGTCGGTGACGATTGGCGGGCCAATTAAGATTCTCATGACCGCTAACCATACCGTGACTTTCTGGGCTGGTCTCGAACAAGGGGGCATCGGATACCCGGTCGACCAGGTGGGGAACACCACCGTTACCGTCAGCTTCCCGAATTCGTAGTCGGAATGGCTCTATGCCCGATCACGATTTAGCGGTGATCGTCGTCAGCTACAACACGGTGGCCTTGCTTGAAGCCTGCCTGGGGGCGCTCGTCTCTAGTCTGGAGCGTTTTGGGCCACCGGACTCCCAGATCATCGTCGTCGATAACCGATCGATCGACGGGTCGCCCGCGATGGTCCGCGCGAGATTTCCCACCGTCGACGTGCTCGAACCGGGCGAGAATCTCGGTTTTGCCGCGGCGAACAACCGGGCGTTGCGCCGGGTGGACGCCGACAAGGTGCTATTTCTCAACCCCGATACGGAGGTACTTGGCGACGCAGTGGCCGCCCTTGTACGGTACCTTGATGGACACCAGTCAGTCGGCGTCGTGAGCGGGCGGCTACTGTACCCGGATCTGCGGTTTCAACATTCGGCCTTTCACTTTCCGACAATAGCGATGTCCTTCCTCGATTTCTTTCCGATCAATCATCGTCTCACTAATGCGCGATTAAACGGTCGTTATCTCCGTCGGCGGTATAAGGCGCCGATGGCGATCGATCATCCCCTCGGTGCATGCATGCTGACCCGCGCCGAGGTGATACAACGAGTCGGCGGCTTTGACGAAGGTTTCTTCATGTATTGTGAGGAAGTGGATTGGTGCCTACGGGTCAAGCGCGCGGGTTGGGATGTACACTACACGCCCGACGCGGAGATCGTTCACCACGCAGGCGCGAGTTCCCGACAGAACGCCGGATCCATGCTCATCCAGCTCCACCGGAGCCGAGACCGCTTTTTTCGAAAGCACTACGGCACGGCTTTCGCCGAGGTGGCGCGGCAGATTGCCCGTCTGGGCGCGCGCAATCTGGCAAACGCGGCGCGGGATAGCGCTCGTCGCGGCGAAATCGACGAAATTGAACTTGAGCGGCGCTTGAGCGTGCTCGAAGAGGTCGGGCGCTAAGGTGGAAGATCGACATTCTTCGCCGGGCTGGCGTCTGGTTGGAGCGATTATCGCCCGAGACGAGGAGCGTCACCTCGGGCGATGTTTGGACTCCCTGTCTTGGACTGACCACCAACTCGTCGTTTTAGACACCCGAACCCGCGACCGGAGCCGCGAATTAGCGCAGGCGCATGGCGCGCACGTGATCAATCGTGAATTTTCGACGTTCCCCGCCCAAAGAAACGCCGCCCTGCGAATCGCGCGCGAGGAATTGGCTGCCGACTGGGTGCTCTTCGTTGACGCCGACGAGCGCACGTCCCCTGCTCTTGCCGACGCCGTTCGCGTGGCGATCGCGCGCGAGGAATCGGACGCTCCGGTCGGCTACTGGGTTCCTCGACGGAACTACATCTGGGGCGGTTGGATCCGCCACGGTGGCTGGGCACCGGACTATCAGCTTCGACTACTGCGGTCCAACGCTGCCCATTACGACGAAGGCCGAGATGTCCACGAGTTGGCGGTTCTCGACGGCGAGGCTGGCTGGCTAGCCGAGCCATTCGTCCACTACAACTACGAGACCGTTGGACAGTTTCTCACTAAACAGCGGCACTACACCCGGCTCGAAGCCCAACGGTTGGCCCGGGGCGGCCACGCCGCGCGTCCCCAGAACTTCGTTTTGCAGCCCTTACGCGAGTTTTACCGGCGTTACGTTTCCCTCGGTGGCCACCGTGACGGTTGGCGCGGCGCGCTTCTGTGTGGACTTCTCGCCTGGTATACCTTTGAGCTTTACGTTGCCCTTACTGGAGAAGGTCGCGCGTCACCAGACGACGAGGTGAGGCGATGATGTCAGGAAGGTGTAGACGCCAGTACGCGCTTTGTCTCCCGCGGTGAACCTCGAGGAGGCAGCACCTCAGTCGGCTACCCTCGGCCTGCTGTCGATCAATCTCGCGGTGCTACTCTTTGGCTTGGCCGGCGTTCTTGGAAAACTCTCTGGATTAGCCGCGCCAGACATCGTCTTTGGTCGGGTTCTCATTGCGGGCGGAGCCCTTCTTGGCATCGGGCTTCTTCGACGCGATGGTCTGCTCGTCCGCTCCCGCCGGGATGTCGCGCTCCTGGTGGCCCAGGGCGTCGTGCTGGCGATTCACTGGACGGCGTTTTTCCAGTCTATCCTCGTTTCCAGCGTCGCGATCGCTCTGCTCAGCTATTCGACCTTTCCCCTATTTACGGTGGCGATTGAGTTCTGGGGGCTAAAAGAGAAGGTGAGGCCGGCTGAGGTTGCAGGTGCCCTGCTGGTTTTGCCGGGCGTTGCACTGCTTGTCCCCAGCGCGAACGTTGCGAACCGGGTGACGTTGGGGATCCTCTGGGGGATCCTCGCCGGGCTCACGTTCGCGGTTCTGTCGGTTGTCAATCGGCGGCTGAGCCAGCGTTATGACAGTCGCATGGTGAGCGCGTACCAGGATGGGGTTGCCGCGCTCGTTCTGACCCCGTTTGTGCTCACGCGGCCGTTACCGGATCTACAACCGGGCACGATCATTGTGCTCTTAACGCTCGGATTGGCTTGTACCGCTCTGGCTCACACCATGTTCATCGCCGGATTGCGATCTGTTGCCACTCCGTTGGCGAGTCTGTTCGCATCGCTTGAACCGGTCTGGGGAATCGCCCTCGGGGTCGGCCTATTAGGGGAGGTTCCGACGACCAGAGAGATGATCGGAGGAGTGATCGTTCTGGGGGCGCTCGTGCTGCCCGTCGTTTCGACGATTACTGCCCTTCGACTTCCAAAACGTCCAATTCGCTGAGAAGATCTCGAAGGAAGCCGCCGACGTCCATGACGATTCCGAGGGTTTGAAAACTACCGCGATCGACCAGTTTTGTGAGCGTGGATGGGTTGATGTCGACGCACACCGTGTAGACAGTTGCCGGCAGCATATTGCCCACCGCGATCGAGTGAAGCATCGTGGAGAGCATGAGGGCAACTTGGACGCCGCCGCGAATCCGTTCCCGCATCGCCTTCTGCGCTACGATAACGTCAGTAATGACGTCCGGTAGGGGGCCATCGTCGCGAATCGAGCCGGCCAGGACGTAATCGACGTCGTGTTTGACGCACGAGTACATGACGCCGCTCGTCAAGACGCCGTTGTCCACCGCGGCGCGAATGCTCCCGAGAGATCGAATGCGATTGATTGCGCGCAAATGATGCTCGTGGCCGGTCTCTACCGCCTTGCCTCCGTCGAGTGGGACGCCCAGAGACGTTCGGAAGAACGAATATTCAATATCGTGGGTTGCAAGGGCATTGCCAGCGAACAGGACATCGACGTAGCCCCGCTCGATCAGTTGACAGAGATATTCTCGGGATCCGGTGTGGATGACTGCCGGTCCCGCCACCAGGAGATTTTTGAGCCCGGCCTTTCGGCACTGACGCATCCACGACGCGGCCTCGCGGACGGAGCGGGTGTTTGGGCGTTCGCTAGACACGGCGCTACCCATGAAGCCAAACTGAGGAAGCGGGGAACGCGACCGTTCCAGCGGTACCACCCGAATGCCCCGGTGACCGACGACCACGTTTTGTCCGCGCGCTAAGTCGCCGATCGGGATGCAGTAGGCGCGGTCGCCTTCTATAGCAACCGCGCAGTCCATCTCGGCGAATTCCACCGGAATCCAGCGACCTTGCCAGCGAATCCAGGTCTCGAGATTGGTGGTCGAATAGAAGTCCTCGGGAGCGACGCCTTCCACTGGCGCGGGCTGGACGGTTGCTTCCTCGACTTCCAGGGTGACCGCGCCGAGGCGACACGCCTCGCCAACCGCGCGCTCGAGGTCGTTCAGAGTCGCGGCGACGATTTCGATTCGCGCGTAGCTGGGGTCTCGTTTTTGGCGGCCGACCTCAACTTTTTCGATTGTGAACTCTACGCCGAGGTCCATTAACTCATCGAGAATCTTGGGAAGAATCATCGAATCGATGATGTGACCTCGAACCTCGATCACCTGTGAGAAACGCTGGTCGGTCAAGTCGGCCCTCCTGGGAATGGGTGCAGTAGGGGATTCTACCTAATTGGGTAGTCAAAACGCAAATATGATAGAGCCGATCGTGACCGCGACGTCGACTGGGTCAGTCGGAAGGCTCGACCGGGATGTTGACGCCCTCTTCGTGGGCTTGGGGGAAGAGTCCGCTGCCACCGGGCTCGCCGGGTTCGGAAGTGGTGGACGACTCGAGTTGACACGCCGACCAGTCCAGGTTATTGATGTCGCCAGAGAGCACATTCAGGACGACGCGACCCGGCTCGATGTCTCGGATGCGATCCGGTGGCAAAAAGATGTCCTGGACGATCACAACGTGGATACAGTTGTCGGCCACTTCCGCTACGGTTCCCAACCGGAATCCGTCGCCGGTGAACACGTCGTACCCGGGCTGAATGCGACTGATTGGATGTACGGGGGTCTCGACGGTTGGTGACGGCGCGCTGACAACCTCCGGCGACGAGGGTCGGGCTCCGTTGTCCAGATTAGAGGTTGAGTCCGGGCCCGGCATTCTTTGAGCTGGGGCGACGTCTAACGAGCCGAATTGTCGCATGACCGCTTGCGCCTTCGCCGGATCACCGGTTCGCAAGGTAACGAGAATATGGTTGGTGCAAACCTCGTCGGCGTACCAGGCGGCGTGCGAAGGTACGATGCCGAGACGGGCTAGAGCGTCGTCTAGCGACCGTTGCTGGCTCTCCTCTCCAAGGCACGTCGCGATCGTCCCGCCGACGATGGTGTCGCCGACGTTCGGTAACGTCACGACTCGCTGATTTGGGACGGCGGTGTGCAGATCTCGTTCGCCCGCGCCGGCCGCGCGCGCCGCGGCGGGCAGATAAACCTTTAGGGCGATGCCGAGGTCTGGGCGCGCGAATCCCGCCTTGATTAGCGCCTCCAACGCGTTCTCGGCCTGGCCACGACTGGGAAAGACACCACAGACTATTTCGGTCATTCTGGCCTCCGGTTTCGACGCGGGTAGACGTGGGTCACCGAGTGACGCAAGATCGGTACCGACCGACTCACGGTGGCGTGTCGTGGTGAAAAGGTGCTATAGTCCGAGAAATGTCCCGAGTGAAGGGATGAAAAGTGAACCCGTTTGACGAGCACGTTGCCGATGCTTTGCGGCAGATCAGAATGCATTCTCCCCTTGAGCCACGCGCCGCGATCATACTCGGATCCGGTCTGAACTCCGTCGCCAACCTCGTTGACGCTGAATCGCGTTTCGCGACTGCCAATATACCCCACAGTCCCACGTCGACCGTGCCCGGGCACGCTGGCGAACTCATTCTCGGTCGCCTGGGCAAGGTTGAGGTAGCAGTTCTTTCTGGTCGTGTCCACGCCTACGAGGGCTATTCCGCGGCTCAGGTCGCGTTTCTCACTCGCGTGGTGCATGGTCTGGGAGCGAAAACCCTTCTCGTGACGAACGCGGCTGGAGCGCTGAATCCAGCGTTTCATCCCGGCGACGTCATGGCCTTGACCGATCACATTAGCTTTCCCAGTTTGAGCGGTAGGAGTCCATTAGTTGGACCAGCGGCACCGGGTGCCGGGCCGCGCTTCGTGGACCTGACTGACGCGTACTCGATGCGATTGCGGAACTGGGCGCGCGATGCCGCGAATCAAGAACGAGTAACGCTGTGGGAGGGTGTCTACGTGATGGTGGGTGGGCCAAATTTCGAGACGCCCGCGGAGGTGAGACTTCTGCGCCTGATCGGTGGCGACGCGGTGGGAATGTCGACCGTGCCAGAGGTCATTGTCGCTCGGCAAATGGGGATGGATGTTCTCGGCTTGAGCGTGATCAGTAACTTCGCAGCCGGCCTACCGGGCGCGCGGTTGGCTCATGAAGAGGTACTGCAGTGTGTTGCCGACGCGGCGCCGTCGGTCGCGCGGCTGATCGAATCAGTTGTTGCGAGGCTTGCGTGAAAATGCGGTCGTGGCTAAGCGTTCTCCTGGCGCTCGCCGTTCTGAGTGGTTGCAGTTTGAGTCCGCTTCCGACGCAGGAAGCGACAACAACTCCGGTGACGGCTACTTCAGTAGCGAGACCAGCGACGATGCCAGTCGCGAGCACAAGGTTGGTGCCAAGTCGAACCGCTACAAGTTCGGTCGCGACCGTAACCCCGATGGTGTCGAAAGCGGCGACAAGTAGTCCGGTTGGCCTCGGGTCTCCCGTTTTGGACTCCCAGATTCCCGCACCACCGCCGCGCCAACTCGAAGACCTGCGAAGTCGCCTGTCAGCCGCCAACTCCACCCCGGTTCCGGAGCCTTCGCCGGTGGCAGACAACGTGGGCGCGCGAGGCGACTTTTGGGTCGCGAATCAGCTCACCAACTTCTACTTTTCGATGCCGGCGCGGGTGGTGATGGTTACCCCACACACCGTCTGGTTTGTTCAAGAGGGTGTGAACGTTTCGGCAACTGACGTCTCCTCGGCCGCGGCGTACTTCGAATCACAGATTTATCCAACCGAGCATCGACTTTTTGGCAGCGAGTCTCCGCCCGGCGATACAAGTCCAATCACCATCCTCGTTGGGAAAATCCCGGGTGTTGGAGGTTACTTCAGTAGTGCCGACGAGTACTCGCGCGCCGTCAACCCGTACAGTAACGAACGGAAAATGATTTACATAAATGTTGACGCCGTTCAACCGGGCAGCACTGATTTCAACCATACCGTCGCCCACGAGTTTATGCACATGATCCAATTCAACGTGCACCGCGGGCAAAACAGTTGGATCAACGAGGGCTCGGCTGAGCTGGCGGCGCTCGCGGTGACTGGCATCCCCAGTTCGACGGTTAGTTCGTTCGAGCGCTCGCCCCAGACCCAGTTGAATGCGTGGTCGGGCGAGCCATCACTGGCCATCCCCCACTACGGCGCCGCGTACCTCTTCATGCTGTACGTTGCCCAGCACTACGGTGGGTACGGCACAATTGGCAAGTTGATCGCGGAGCCGGGGCGCGGCGTGACCGCGTTTACCCAACTCTTTTCCAGCCTGAATCCGTCGACAACATTCGACGCCGTTTTCGCCAACTGGGTCGCGGCGAACGTCGTCGACAACTTCGCGGTGGACGGCGGGCGCTACGGTTACCAGGGTATGAAAGTCGCACTGGCTGTTCGAAACGGACCGGCATTAGGTCAATCAGTCTCTGGACAGGCAGTTCAATTTGGGACGACCTATTATCGAATAGTCGTCGACCGTCCGGCTCATCTCGTCTTTCAGGGTACGCCGGTCGTCTCGCGCATTGGTGCGAACCCTCACAGCGCGCCGTTCGAGTGGTGGAGCAACCGCGGAGACTCGATCGACTCGCGACTTACCCGTACCGTGGATCTTAGCTCGGTATCGACGGCCAGCCTCCACTTCTGGGCCTGGTATGACATCGAAGAGGGCTACGACTACGCGTACGTTGAAACGTCGCTTGATGGCGGCAAGACCTGGAAGACCTTACCGGCGTCTTCGACGACAACCGCCAATCCGAGCGGGCAAAACTACGGCAATGGATTCACCGGGGAATCGGGAGGAAGCCACGCGTCGTGGGTCCAAGAGACTGCGAACTTATCGCCATTTGTCGGACGGACAATTCTTTTGCGGTTCGAGTACGTCACCGACGATTCCTATAATGGCGACGGATTGGCGCTCGACGGCATTTCGATTCCCGAGATTGGCTGGACCGATTCGGCGAGCACGGATAACGGCTGGCAGAGTGAAGGGTTCGTCCGCATCGACAATCGGGAGAGCCAGCCGTATCTCTTAGAAGTGATCGACCAGAACAAAACTCAGGTTAAGGAGATTATGGTCGACGCCACCGGGAAAGCAATGGTTTCTCTCGATCCGGGAGCCACTTACGTTGTCGCGGTCGCGGGACTCGCTCCCCTCACGACACAACGCTCGGCGTACCAGCTGCAAGTGTCAGCCAACTAGAAAACGACAAAATCTCACCGCGAGACGGCTTGTTAAGGATTTTGGTAGGGAGTATACTCGTGCAAACTTAGCCGGGTTGCTGGACGCTTTACACCAGGCGATTGTTAGTGTGGCGGATTGGTGACTTTCCGCGCGGTTCCGATACGATGGTGCCACGGGAGAACCCGGTGTCGCGGGAGGGTGGGGATGGATACGAGTTTGCCGAAGTGCCAGAAGTGTAAGACCGGCGATTTGGTGCCTTTGTCAGATTTTGGAGCAGGCGGAGCCCCGATCCATTACAAAGCCTGGGTTTGCACGAACCCCGTTTGTGGATTTAACATCAAAATTCGAAACGGCGATGTCGTTATGAACGAACCCATCGGTAACGGTTCGCCGCACGGCGTCCGTGTCACCCGTATGGGATAGACCGCCGCGCTTTGTTGGGACCTCCGCCGGGAGGTCAAGGGATTTCGTCGACGAGGCCGGGAATGAGGTGCACCACCATGATTCCGGCCGCCGGGTCGATCCTCTTGACGACGTCTTCAATCGCCGGAATGAGAATGTCCCGGGCCGCGGTTCCGACGACGTAGACGTCGTTACTCCCGGTGCGGATGACGTCTTGAACCTTTCCCAATGTAATGCCGGTATCGGTCAAGACCTCGAGTCCGATGATTTCGTGCCAGAAATACTGTCCGGATTCCAACGGGACGGCTTCCTCGATCGGGACGGACAGGTCCTGGTTACGCATCGCGCGGGCGGTGTCCGCGGTTTCGACACCGTCGAGTTTCAGCAGAATGGTGTCACCGCCTTCAAGATGGACGCGTCGCACGGCGTACGGCCGCAGGTTGTCGCCAACGTGGATGGTGCGCAGGTTCTCGAAGCGTTCGGGGAAATCGGTGATGGCTTGCACCCGCATCTCACCTTCGACGCCAACCGCCCCGAGAACGCGGCCGATGACGAGAAATCGAACGGCCTGACCGGCGGGTGTCCGCGAGCGATCGGAATCCGACTCGCCAACCGACCGATCAGGCTGGGGCGACGTGCTCATCTCTTGAACAGGCTAGAGGATTTCAAGGACCGCGCGCTTGCCCTGTTTGGCAGCGGCTACTTTCAAGAGCGTGCGAATAGCGTTGGCGATCCGACCTTCTTTGCCGATGATCTTACCCATGTCGTCCTGGGCCACCTGGAGCTCAAGGATTATTGACTGTTCACCGATGACCTGGGTAACCCGAACCTGGTCCGGGTTCTCGACAAGCGCCTTAGCGATGTACTCGACGAGCTCTTTCATTGGGCTCTCCTACGCATCGTTGCAGTTACGGTTAGCGGATCGTCCGATTGCGAATGAGGTACACGTTCTTGATGCGCGGTGCCTGCGGGACACCTCCTAGGACGCCCTCGACAGGTGCCTAGGACTCGGTTGGCGAATCGGCCTCGCGGACCCCGGAAGCCGCGTTGTCTTTAGACGGCTCGGCTGTCGCGAAATTCGGCGTTTCGCGCAGGCCATTCCAGCGAAGAATGCGCTCGACCGAAGCGGTCGGCTGAGCACCCTGCCCTAGCCAATACTGAACCCGATCCGGCTCGACCCTTGTCGAAGGCGGATTGGTCAGGGGATTGTACCATCCGACGGTCTCGATAAAGCGTCCGTCACGCGGCGAACGCGAATCGGCCACGACCACTCGGTAAAACGGTCTCTTCTTGGCGCCCATCCGACGTAGTCGGATCTTGACTGCCATATAGTAGTGTTCCTCCGTATCTAAGCTCATCATGGCACTGTCGGTGACCACGACCAATTTAGTTAATGCCGCCGTTGCCGGCGAGGTGCCTCACGGTGCGTCGGAGCTACCAATTAGACAGGCCCGTCCGACCATAGCATGATAACACGCAATGTCTCCGAGCGTCAACGCCAAAAAGGAGAATCGAGCGGCTACGAATTCGGTCCCGCTCGGCTTCAACGAGCCGAATCAAGTATGGAACCTGTTATTGAGTTGTTCTGATATTATCATAGCGAGTGCGGCATGGAGTGGCAATTTTGAAGCTCAACGACTTGATTACTTTCGACCGGATGGGCGATTTTTGGGACATTCTCCGCCAGGTAGATCCGGAGGGCCTCGTCCGTGACGCGCATCAGTCGTTCCGAATCGTCATTGTTGGTCCCTCGGGCGCCGGAAAGCGCGCACTGGCCGCGGCCCTCACCGGCGCGGATGTCGATCGTCTAGGCACGGCATCCACGGTTGTCGAAGTGTGTGATCTCTCGTCGGACCTACCGGTTGCCCTACCGAATGCCGACATCTATTTATATCTCGCGACGCCAGAGTTCATTCCCAGCCCGGCGCAACGTGACCAGTTTCGTCAGTTGAGCCGACGGACCGATCGATTGCTCGCGATTGTCAACCGCGCCGGCCAGGATCCCGGACGCGTCGAAGACGGCCGGGAGGAACTTGGTCACTGGCTCAGCGTGGAAACTGACGCGATTCTCTCGCTCAGTCCGACCGACCACGCCGAAGTCACGAGCGTTTTGGTTCCCCGGATCCTGAAACTTATCCCCAGCCTGGTACTCGCGGTTGGCCGCCGGTTACAGCCGTTCCGCGACGCCGCCGCGGACGCGCTCATCGCCGAGACGGCGCGCGTCAACGCCGAGTTCGTGCTCATCTCCGGTCTACCGGCCTCCTTTCCGGTACTCGGTACGATTGCCGCGGCCGGCGCGGATCTCGTCGTCCTAACCAAGAACCAAATCATGCTCTTGCTCAAGTTGGCGGTGCTCTACCATCGACCGGTCGACAACCGATTGCAAGTCGTCAGCGAGATCGCTCCGATCGTGGGCGCCGCCTTTGTCTGGCGAACGGCTGCTCGGACCCTCGTCTCTCTGGTACCCAGCCCCCTCGCCATCGCTCCCCAGGTGGCGATTGGTTACGTCGGCACTTTCGTCGTCGGAAAGTCCGCCCACTACTACTATCGCTGGGGCCGACGGCCTTCGCCGGTGGCGCTTGAACAATTCCGCCAGGAAGCACTGGTGCACCTTAACGGCGTCGCGCCCGTGTTGGCCCGATTCGGACGGATTTTGCGTCTCTCTTGAGACCAAGCGGTACGACAGTTGCCCCTCCTTAGATGTGGCCATTAATGAAGGAGAGTCGATGTCGCAACTGCGTCAGGATCTCGTCACCGGACACTGGGTAGCCGTTTCAGCCGAGCGCGCGAGGCGTCCCTTCGCAAGTTCCGCCTCGGCGCCGAACAAAGCGACACCGACCCCGAGTTGTCCGTTTTGTGAGGGCCACGAAGCGGAAACTCCGCCGGAGTTACTCGCGGTTCGCTTGGCCGGCGGCAAACCGAACACACCGGGGTGGCAAGTACGGGTAGTGCCCAACCTCTTTCCGGCATTCTCGCTCGGGGTTCACAAGGCGATAGTGGAAGAGCGGGGCATTTATCGCGTCCTCGAAGGGATCGGCGTTCATGAAGTGGTCGTGTTAAGTCCTTCCCATCGGGAGGATTTAGCCACCCTCTCACCGGATCATTTGCGGACTCTGATCCAGGTTTTCATCCAGCGCTACACCGCGGATTGCGCGGATCCGTCGCTCGAGTATTTGATGATCATTGGCAACTCTGGGGCGGCGGCAGGCGCCTCAATTGAGCATCCTCATTCACAGCTGCTTGGCTTACCAATAGTTCCGCCGGCGGTTCAAAGGGAAATGGCCGGGGTGGCCCGCTATCGCGGGGAGTGCGGTCGGTGCATCTATTGCGAGATCATTCGTTACGAGCGAGCAAGTGGCGAGCGAGTCGTCTACGAGAACGACCACTTCCTGGTCTATTCGCCGTTCGCCGGGCGCCTGCCCTTTGAGACCTCGATCATTCCCCGCTGGCACGCCAGTCGCTTCGAGTTGATGACAACCCAGCAGCAGCAGGCGTTTGCTGACGCTCTCCACCAGATGGCCGGCCGGACTGCCAACGCAGCGGGCGATCCCGCCTACAACTTCTACATTCACACCGCGCCGTGTCACGCGGAGAGCAGTTTCGACTACCACTGGCATCTTGAGTTTCTGCCCCGGCTGACGATACAAGCGGGGTTCGAATGGGGTTCCGGCATTACGATCAACATTACCGCTCCCGAGGAAGCCGCGAAAATCCTGCGCGCGACGAGTCCTTGAAGATAAACCTCGTTGCTTCTTTCGTTATTCGGGCTCAATTTGGAGTAACCGGCGAGCCAGAGGGAGGAACGTCGAGGGCTCACCGCTCGTCGTGAGCTTCAGCCAGCCACGCTTTTCGGGCGACTCCAATCCGTTTTGACGTAGCACCTTCGCGGTTTGCTCCGCGACCGCGCGAACGGTTCCCAGCACGGGAATCCCTGGTCCGACGATCCGCTCTACTGCCTGACGGATGAACTCGAAGTGGGTACAGCCGAGGACGAGCTGATCGACTCCGGCATTCTGAAGAGGGAGAATGTGGGCGCGAATCCGCGCCGCGAGTTCCGAACTGTCCAGCTCCGACCGCTCAACGAGCGTAACCAGATCGGGGCAAGCTCGGCGGAGAACCTGGGTGCCCAATGCGTGGGCCTTGACGAGGGCTTCAAAGCCTGGGCTCTTCAGGGTAGCCTCGGTTGCCAACACCGCGATGACACCGGTTCGAGTCTGTCGACTTGCGGGCTTGACGGCCGGAACGACCCCGACGAACGGAACTGCGAAGAGATCCCGCAGGGTGGCGAGTGAGGTCGTCGTTGCCGTATTACAGGCGATCACGACGAGTTTGCTCCCTTCGGCGAGCAGTCGCCGGGTTGCCGCGGTTGCCATGGTCTGGATCTCTTCGACCGAACGATTTCCGTACGGGCAGTGTGCCTGATCCGCGAAATACACGACGTTTTCGCCCGGCAGAAGTTGCCGTAACTCGCGGACGACCGACAGACCACCGACACCGGAGTCGAACACGCCGATTGGACGATTGTCCACCGCGACCTCGGTTCACCGACGTTTCGCAACCACCATGAGCAATGTCCGTGCGCTCGACATTGAAATCTGGAAAGAACTGGTTTGCAGGTGTCGCTGCGGCGTGGTAGAATCCCCAACGAAGCGGAGAAGTTTACCTCCGGCTAACCTTTAAACCGGTCCTGTGAGGCTGGTAAGGGATGGCGCAATGCTCGGCCAACTAGAAAGACCCCTTACCCACGAGCTTCGTCGGGTGAGGGGTCTTTTTTGTGCCTGCCGCGCCAATCCTGCCCAGTGTCGGTCGCGCCGAGAATGGAGAGGTGCCGTTGCCCGAACGATTGATCCTATCCGCCGCCGACGTGCAGCGCGCACTCGCGCGGATTGCCCACGAGATCGTAGAGCGCAATCGTGGGGTGGAAACCCTGGTACTGCTGGGAATTCGTTCCCGGGGCGCTCCGCTCGCTCAGCGGTTACGGGCAAAGTTGCTGGACCTTGAAGGGGTCGAGGTTCCGCTGGGCGAACTTGACATTACGCTGTACCGCGACGATCTGGCTGACCGTCGCCTAGCCGGTCAGATCGGTCCTAGCCTGGTGCCGGTTTCGTTGAGTGGTCGACGAGTCATCCTCGTGGACGACGTAGTGTTTACCGGTCGATCGGTTCGAGCCGCCCTCGACGCGATCATGGACTACGGTCGTCCCAGCAGCGTTCAACTGGCGGTGCTCATCGACCGGGGGCACCGTGAACTACCGATTCGTCCCGACTACGTTGGCAAGAATGTACCAACCGCCCGGGACGAAGACGTCCGGGTTCGGCTTGCCGAAACGGACGGGGCCGATGAAGTCGTGATTAGCCGTTCCAACGATGCGATCGGAGGGGCAACGTGAACCGGAAAGACATTCTGGACCTCGACGATTTCGCCGCCGACGAGATTGAGCAGGTCATCGCAACCGCCGAGGCGATGCGCGAGGTGTTGAGCCGACCAATTCGGCGGGTACCCCCGCTTCGCGGTAAGACGGTCGTCAATCTGTTTTACGAGGCAAGTACCCGAACGCGCATCTCCTTCGAATTGGCCGCCAAGAACCTCTCCGCCGATGTCGTCAATGTTTCCGCATCTGGTAGTTCGGTCGAGAAGGGCGAATCGCTTATCGATACGATCAAGACGGTGCAGGCCCTGGGCGCCGACATTGTGGTGATTCGACATAGCATGTCGGGGGCGCCGTATCTCGTTGCCCAGCACTTGCGCGGTTCGGTGATCAACGCTGGGGATGGCTGGCACGCCCACCCGACCCAGGCACTTTTGGACCTGTTTACCGTTCGACAGCGTTTTGGTCGTCTCCATGGCCTGAACGCGGTAATCGTCGGGGACATCCTTCACAGCCGCGTGGCGCGCTCGAATATCTGGGGCCTGACGAAAATGGGTGTGCGAGTTACCTTGTGCGGCCCGCCCACTCTCCTGCCGGACCTCGGAAGCAACGGCCACCGTGCTGGCCTTCCGCCGGTCGAAATCTCCTACGACCTGGATCAGGCCGTTCGAAAGGCCGACATTATCATGGCTCTCCGGATTCAGAAAGAACGCCAGGAAGGCGGATTGCTGCCTTCGTTGCGCGAGTACGTCAAACTCTATCAGGTCAACGAAGAGCGCCTTACACGCGCTCGGCCGGACGCCTTGATTATGCATCCGGGACCGATGAACGAGGGCATCGAAATTTCCCCGGAGGCGGCACGAGGCGTCCGGTCGGTGATCGAAGAACAAGTGACGAACGGTGTCGCGGTGCGAATGGCTCTGCTTTACCTGCTGGCCGCTGAAAGGTCCTACGTGAGGGTAGCGTCGTGATCGAAAAGAACCTGGATATTCTCATCCGCGGTGGACGAGTCATCGACCCGGCGCGTGACGTCGACAGTTTCGCCGACGTTTGGATCAGCGGCGGTCGAGTTCACGACGTTACACCGGTCCGTCCGGCCCCGGATGGTCGGCGCGGACTGGTCGTTCTCGAAGCTGATGGCCTGGTTGTCGCGCCGGGGCTGGTCGACCTCCACGCTCACCTGCGAGACCCCGGGCAGGAAGAGAAGGAAACAATTGCCACTGGCACGCGAGCGGCGGTACGGGGAGGCTTTACGTCGGTCTGTAGTATGGCCAACACCTCGCCGCCGGTAGACAATCGTGCCGTGGTCGAGTACATTCAACGGACGGCCCGCGTCAGGGGCGTGGCCCGGGTGTTTCCCCTGGCGACCGTGACGGTCGGGATGGCCGGGCGGCATCTGGTAGAGATGAGTGACCTGGCGGAAGCCGGGGCGATCGCGTTCTCAGACGACGGACGACCGGTCGCGGACGGCGGCATTATGCGCCGAGCGCTCGAATACACCCGCATCGTCGATCGACCAATTATGTGCCACGAAGAAGATCTGACGCTCTCGGCAGCCGGAGTGATGAACGAGGGAGCAGTGGCGACACGCCTCGGACTCAAGGGCTGGCCGGGCGTAGCCGAAGAGGCGATGATCGCTCGCGATCTCCTGCTCTGCGAGCAAACTGGTGGTCGCATGCATCTGGCCCACGTAACGACGGCGCGTGGAGTCGCGCTGATCCGCTGGGCGCGCGACCGCGGGATTCGGTTTACCGCCGAAACGACGCCGCATCACCTGACGCTGACCGACGAGTGGGTCGCGGGATGGCGACCACAGGGCCAGGCCTTGCCCTACGACACCGCGACGAAGGTTAATCCGCCACTTCGATCCGAAACGGACCGGCTCGCCCTCGTGGACGCGATTCGGGATGGGACGCTCGACCTCATCGGAACTGACCATGCGCCGCACGCGGAGACCGACAAGGAGTGCGAATACGACGCCGCGGCCTTCGGAATCAGCGGATTCGAGACCGCGCTCGCCTCGTTGCTCGGCCTGGTCCACAGCGGTGAGATCGATCTGTCGCTCCTCATTCAACGAATGACGATCGAGCCCGCTCGGGCGTTTGGGCTCGAATCCGGCACGTTGGCGGTAGGTGCGGTAGCGGACGTTTGCGTATTCGACCCGGAAGTGCGTTGGACGGTCGATCCATTGCGCTTCGCGTCGAAAGGCAAAAACACTCCACTTGCCGGACAAACCTTGCGTGGTCGGGTGGTGGCGACACTCGTGGATGGGGTGATTGCGTATCTCGGCGAGGAGCGAGCGACGATACTCTCTGGGGAAGGAGCGAAAACGTGACGGTCGTTTCGGCACTCGCGCTCGAAGATGGTACGGTCTTTCGTGGCGTTCCGTTTGGCGCGCCGGTCGACGCCGAGGCGGAGGTCGTCTTCAACACATCGATGACCGGCTATCAGGAGATCAGCACAGATCCGTCGTACCGCGGTCAAATGGTGGTGCTCACGTACCCACTGATTGGGAATTACGGGGTCTGTGAGGACGACGAGGAGTCACGCCGGCCGTGGATCAGCGGTCTCATTGTGCGCGATTACTTCGATGACCCCAGTAACTGGAAGTCCCAGGGACCGCTCGCGAGCTATTTGACGCGCTACGGTATTCCTGGTCTATCCGGCATCGACACGCGCGCCCTTACCCGCCGGCTCCGGGCAAATGGCACTATGCGGGCGCTGCTGGTCCACGACGTTGCTGGCCGAACGAACGCGGAACTTGTCGAGCGAGCGCGGGGGGTCCTCCGGCTCGAAGAGAAGAATCTCGTCGAGGAGGCGTCGATCGAACAGGCGTACATCTGGCCGGTCGGCGAGTACTATCGAAAGACCCACGTGGTCGTCATGGATTGCGGTATCAAGGAAAATATCCTCCGCTCGCTCGGTCAGCACGGGGTAGCCATCACTGTCGTACCGTTTAACGCGGGCACCGAGGATATCCTTGGGCTCGAGCCACACGGCGTGGTGGTGTCCAACGGGCCAGGCGACCCGGCGCGACTTCAGGCCTGCGTCACGACTGTCCAGGGCGTCATTCAGGCTCAAGTACCGTTACTCGGCATTTGCCTTGGCCATCAGTTGATTGGTCAAGCCGTGGGCGGACGGACCAGCCGGCTGCGCTTCGGCCACCACGGCGCGAACCACCCGGTGCAGGACGTTCGATCCGGCATGGTTCATATCACGTCGCAGAACCACGAATTTCAGGTCGACGCCGACTCGATCCCGTCGGCCGGCGGCTTCTACGTCAGCCAGGTGAACCTTAACGACCGTTCGGTCGAAGGACTAGCGCACGAAAGTTGGCCCATTTTCTCCGTTCAGTATCATCCGGAAGGGTCGCCCGGCCCTCAAGACAATCAGTATATCTTCGAACGATTCATCGGTCTGTGTGAGAAAAAGTCATGAGTCGAGCTACCGTTGGACGCGTACTGGTCATTGGTTCCGGCCCGATCGTCATCGGCCAGGCGGCGGAGTTCGACTATGCCGGCACCCAGGCGTGCAAGGCGCTCCGCGAAGAAGGAGTCCAATCGATCCTCGTCAACTCTAATCCCGCGACGATTATGACCGATCCCGGCGTCGCCGATGTGGTGTACATCGAACCGCTAACCGTCGAAAGTATCGAGCGCATCATTCGCCGCGAGCGACCAGATGGACTGTTGCCGACGCTCGGTGGTCAGACCGGCCTGAATCTGGCGGTCGAGCTAGCAGATGCCGGGGTTCTCGATCGCTACGGAGTCCGCTTGTTGGGAACTCCCCTGGAAACGATCAAGCAGGCCGAAGACCGCGAGCTTTTCAAGCAGCTCTTGATATCCCTGGGCGAGCCGGTTCCTCCAAGTTCGACGGTACAGTCTCTGGAAGAGGCGCTCGCCTTACGAACGAAGATGGACCTGCCGCTGATTATTCGGCCCGCCTTCACCCTGGGAGGAACCGGCGGCGGCATCGCGAAAACCGACGAGGAGTATCGTCGAATCGTCGCGCGAGGTCTTCAGGCTAGCCCAATAAGCCAGGTGCTCGTCGAACGCAGCCTGGTGGGTTGGAAGGAAATCGAGTACGAGGTCATGCGGGACGCGGCGGATACCTGCATAACCGTTTGTAACATGGAAAACCTCGACCCGATGGGCGTGCACACCGGCGACAGCATCGTCGTCGCGCCGAGCCAGACGTTATCCGACAAAGAGTATCAGATGCTCCGCTCGGCGTCTTTAAGAATTATCCGCGCCCTGAAGATCGAGGGAGGCTGCAATATCCAGTTTGGCTTGAACCCGAACGCGCGCGAATATTACGTGATCGAGGTCAATCCGCGGGTAAGTCGCTCGTCGGCACTCGCCTCCAAGGCGACCGGATATCCGATTGCCCGGGTCGCGGCGAAGATCGCCACTGGTAAGCGACTCGACGAAATCGCCAACGCGGTGACCCAGAAGACGACCGCGGCGTTTGAACCGGCGCTGGACTATTGCGTGGTTAAGATTCCGCGCTGGCCGTTTGACAAGTTCGCCTCGGGCGATCGCACCCTGGGTACCCAGATGAAGGCGACTGGCGAGGTGATGGCGATCGACCGCGGTTTCGAGGCGGCGCTTCAGAAGGCCGTCCGCAGTCTCGAAATTGGCGGTCGCACCCTTGCCTGGGAGAATCCCAGTTGGTCGACGGACATGAGCGCTCAGTTATGGGATTTGATTGACCGGCCGAACGACGTGCGCCTCTGGGCCGTCATGGCGGCGCTCCGGCGGGAGGTTCAGCCGGCGGAGATCAGTCGACGTAGCGGCATCGATCCCTGGTTTGTCCGCCGCTTGCACCGGCTGGTGACGATGGAACGCCAGCTTTTGTCGGATCAACTGACCCCGGAGTTGCTCACTCAGGCGAAGCGTCTCGGCTTTACCGATATTCAGGTTGGAACGCTGGCCGACCTTCTTCCGGAGCAAGTCCGCCAGACGCGACTGCAATGGGGGATTCGACCAGTCTATAAAATGGTCGACACCTGCGCCGCGGAGTTCGAGGCGTACACGCCGTACTTTTATTCGACCTATGATGCTGAGAACGAAGCCGAACCAATTGACGGTCCACGGGCATTGGTGATTGGCTCCGGCCCGATCCGGATCGGTCAAGGCATCGAGTTTGACTATTGCAGTGTCCATTCGGCCTGGGCGCTCCAGCAGGCCGGGGTGCGCGCTCTTATGGTAAACTCGAATCCGGAGACCGTCTCGACTGACTTTGACACGTCGGACAGGCTGTACTTCGAACCATTGGATGAGGAGAGTATTCGCGACCTCCTGGAAAACGAAGGTCTGGACGCGACGCAGGTTATCACGCAGTTCGGAGGCCAGACCGCGATCAACCTCGCGGAGCCACTCGCCCGAGCGAATGCCAGGTTGATCGGGAGCGACGTCGAGGCGATTGACCTCGCCGAGGACCGCCGCCGCTTCGAGGATTTCTTAGCCCGTTTGGGCATTCCTCAGCCGCCGGGCGGCGCGGTGACGAGACTCGCCGACGCTCTTGTCGTCGCCGAGAACATCGGCTATCCCGCTCTCGTGCGACCGTCGTACGTCCTGGGAGGTCGGGCGATGGAAATCGTCTACAACCCCGGGGAGTTGACCGACTATCTCGGCCGGGCGACCGAGGTATCTCCAAACAAACCGATTCTGGTGGACAAGTACCTTGTCGGCCGGGAAGTCGAAGTCGATGCGATTTGTGACTGCGACGATGTTCTGATTCCGGGAATCATGGAACATATCGAGCGGGCAGGAGTGCACTCTGGTGATAGCATCGCGGTGTATCCAGCTCAGAATCTCACTGCCGACGAAGAAGCGTCGCTGGTAGACTTTACCGTACAGATCGGTTTGGGCCTGAAGGTTAAGGGTTTGATGAACGTCCAGTACGTGATTCACCGGGGCCAGGTGTACGTTCTTGAGGTAAATCCGCGGGCCAGTCGAACCGTTCCTTTCCTTTCTAAGGTCACCGGAGTGCCAATGGTTCGCGTGGCAACCGGGGTGGCCTTAGGGCGAAGCTTGAAGGAGCAGGGCTACCAAACCGGCCTCTGGCCAAAGTCGCCACTGGTGGCGATGAAGGCGCCGGTCTTTTCGATGGCGAAACTGGTTGGCGTCGACACCTACCTGGGACCGGAGATGAAATCGACTGGAGAGGTCATGGGAATTGATCGCTCTTACCGGGCGGCGCTGATCAAGACCCTGATCGCCTCGCGGGCATCACTACCGGAGCGCGGAAACCTGTTGCTGAGTATCGCCGACCGTGACAAGGGTGAGGCGGCGAGCCTCATTGACAAGCTGGCCCGGGCCGGATTCGGCTTCTATGCAACGGCCGGAACCGCGCGCTTGATCACGTCACTTGGCCACGAAGTTCAGGGCGTCGCCCAGAAGATTCAAGAGGGTCATCCGAATGTCGTCGACGTGATCGAGGCAGGACTGGTTCACGGCGTGGTCAACACCGCCACCGGAGTACGTACCTCGACGCAAGATGGCTACGCTGACGGTTTCGCGATTCGGCGCGCCGCGACCGAACGCGGATTGCCGTGCTTTACCAGCCTGGACACGTTGGGCGCGGCGGTTGAATCCCTGGCCGGCCAGGCCCGTGGCTGGTCGATTCTCCCGCTCCAAGAATACCTGACTGCCGACGGGGTGCCGACCGCGGTAGGAGAGGACCGGTCTCGGTGAAGCAGGCGCTCGCCTCGGTCATCGCGAATACCCGGGTCGCGGACGGCGTCTTCATCATTCGCCTGGAAGAGGGTGACCAGGCCCGCGACGTGCGGCCAGGCCAGTTTGTACACGTTCGGCCGGGCGGTGCCGCCGGTCCCACATTCGATCCGCTGCTGCGCCGACCACTGTCGGTCTTACGCAGTGGCGCGTGCTCGACGAATGACCTGCCGCCGGAACAGTACGAAGTGCTTTACGATGTCGTCGGACGAGGGACCGACCTGCTTAGTCACCTCCGACCGGGTGACCTTGCCGATATTTTGGGACCACTGGGCCGACCTTTTGAATTGCACAAGAGCACGCGACACCTCCTGCTGGTCAGTGGCGGCGTTGGCATCGTTCCGCTGGTCGCGCTCGCCGAGGACTCCTTGCGCAAAGGCATCAGCGTGACCCTCCTGGCCGGCTTTCGCGCGGCGAACAAGGTCTTTCCCGCCAGCCGGCTGCCGGCGGAACTCGAATACGTTTTAGCGACGGATGATGGTTCCATTGGACACCACGGCTTGGTCACGAGCTTGATTGCGGAGTACTTGCCCTGGGCTGATGAGTTGTGTGCCTGTGGACCCGCGCCCATGCTCAGAGCGCTGAGCAGCCTGGAACGACCACGCCGCTTTCCGATCCAGGTCGCGATGGAGGAGCGGATGGGGTGCGCGATGGGCGTCTGTCTGGGGTGCGTCGTTCCCACGCGAAGTGGGTTGCAGCGGGTTTGCCGCGATGGACCGGTGTTCCCTCTCGAAGATCTGCGCTGGAGTTGATGTGGACACGAAATTGGAAGTCAACCTCGCTCCGCGACAGCCGAGTGGTTTGATTCTCAAGAATCCGGTGCTCACCGCGTCCGGTACGTTTGGCTACGGGACCGAATACGCGAAGCTGGTCGACCTGGACAAACTTGGCGGTATCGTGTCCAAGGCGGTCACGCTGCGACCGCGTAACGGGAACAGCCAGCCAAGGATCGCCGAGACTCCGGCCGGTATGCTCAACGCGATTGGCCTCCAGAATGTCGGCGTCGACGCGGTCATTCGGGAAAAGGCGCCGATCTGGGCCGGGTGGTCGGTTCCGGTGATCGCGAACGTCGCCGGGTTTTCGGTCGACGAGTACGTCGAAGTCTGCGAACGTCTCTCCGCGACGCCGGGCGTCGCGGCGATCGAGCTCAATATCTCCTGCCCGAACGTCGCCTCGGAAGGCGAGATGTTTGGCCTATGCGCGGCGGACGCCGCTCTAGTGACGAGCGAGGTCCGTCGAGTGTGCGACGTACCGCTGATCGTCAAGCTATCGCCGAATGTGACGGATATTGTCGCGATTGCCCGCGCCGTGGTCGAAGCCGGAGCCGACGCTTTGTCGTTGATCAATACGATTCCAGGGATGGTCATCGATCTGAAAACGCGCCGCCCCTTCCTGGCGAACCGGACCGGAGGCCTGTCCGGACCGGCCATTCGCCCAATCGCGGTCCGGATGGTCTGGCAGGTCGCCCGGGCCGTCGACGTGCCACTGATTGGCATCGGGGGAATCGCAACGGCCGAGGACGCCCTGCAATTCCTGCTAGCCGGAGCGAGCGCGATTGAGGTTGGGACAATGTCCTTCGTCAATCCCAATACCGCGATCGAGGTCGTCGCCGGTATCGAACGCTTCTTGCAAGCGGAACGGATTGAGGACGTTCACGAATTGATTGGCCTGGCCGCCAAAGACTAGCCGATCGGATTTGGGTATGCCTGGGTTTGAAAGCGTTCGAACGGAGGCAGTAATGGAAGCTCGGCTCGACGACCGCCGTCAGGCTGAGGCACGCCAGTACGCGGCTCAGAAGAGGATTTTGTTTCTTGTCGACGCCGGGGTGGGGGCGATTTACGTCCTATGCCTGATCGCAACCGGCGCTGCGATTGGATTGCGCCAGGCCGTCAGCGGCATTCCGGGTGGGCGGTTCGGCGAAGTGGCGGCCTTCTTTGTCATCATTCTGGTCGCCTACACGGCACTTACTCTGCCGCTCTCGATTATTGGCTGGCAGCTTTCGCGACGCCATGGCTTGAGCGTGCAGAGATTTGGCGGTTGGCTCGCGGACTGGGCAAAAGGACTCGTGCTCTCGCTCGTCCTTGGTCTCCTCATGGTCGAAGTTCTTTACTGGTTGCTCGCGGTAACCCCGGCCGTCTGGTGGGTCATCGCGGCGGCTCTCTACCTCGTCTTCACGGTTGGCCTCGCCAACCTGGGACCGGTTCTGCTGGTTCCGCTGTTCTTCAAAATGAGTCCGCTCGATCGCCCGGAGTTAGTGCGGGGGCTCCAAGCGCTTGCCCAACGCGCCGGGGTACACGTGGGTGGCGTCTACTGCATTGAATTGAGCTCCAAAACCACGGCAGCGAACGCGGCTCTGATGGGTCTGGGGAAAACCCGCCGGATCGTGATTGGCGATACCCTTTTGAACCAGTACTCACCTTCGGAGATTGAAGTGGTGTTCGCGCACGAGTTGGGCCACCACGTTCACCACGATGTGCCGAAGTTGGTGCTGCTGCAAACCGGTCTAACGTTCATCGGCCTCTTTATCGCGCATGAAGTTCTGCACTGGGGCGTTGGAGCGTTCGGCTACCAAGGGATCGGCGACCCAGCAACCTTGCCGCTGCTCGCGCTGTTCCTGGGGTTGTACGGATTTCTGACCGCGCCGCTCTCAAACTGGGTGTCGCGACAGGCGGAGCGTTCCGCGGACCTATACGCCTTGCGGACGACCGGCGATGCCCCCGCCTTTATCGACACAATGGTCAAGCTCGCGAACCAGAATCTGGCAGTTGTTTGGCCCCCTCGCTGGGAAGAGGTGCTATTCTACGATCACCCGTCGATTGGAGAGCGGATCGCGTTCGGAGAGACATTTCAGCGATCCACTGGCGCGGCGTGAGTAGCCCGATTGGCGCGGCGTTTCGACGCCTGGCGGTTGTGGCAATCATCGGTATTTTGGTGCTGGTGGGGATATCCTTTGCCCGCGTGTCGCTGGCTTCCTACCAATTGAACGTTCAAAAGAGCACGCTACAAAGGCAGGTCGCGGATCTTAAGACCCAGAACGCCCAACTTCAGGCTCAGGTCGCCTCGCTGCAGACCGACGCCGAGATGGAGCGGCTGGCCCGGCAGGAGCTAGGTTGGACGCGGCCGGGGGACACCGAGGTAGTCGTCCTGGGGCTTCCGACCGCGACCGCAACCGCGACGCCAACAGACCGGACCCACTAAACAAATCAGGGGCGCTTTGTCGAACGCCCCCGTCATAGCACCAGGCTGTCGTGTTCGGGATAATGACTCTATCCCGCGGCAGAATGACCGTCGTACCCGTGGTCCGAAACCATCGTTCTCCCGTCTCCACTCGACGCGCGGACGAGAGTTTGCGTAGACGAAGGGCCAGGCTCGGTGCGCAACGCGGAAATTCGGGCTTCTGCCGCCGCCAGTCGTTCCTCGAGGCGGGTCTCAAACTGGAGCAGTAGGTCAAGCATCACCTGCGCTTGGCCCTGGAGCGCCACCCGACACTCCTTCAATTCCGCCTCTAGATCCTGGGTGAACTCTGTGGCCATGCGTTCCTTGTCCCTCAACACCTGTCTCTTTCCCATTCCTCGGATCGTGGCTTCTGCCGCCGCCGGAGCCACGACCCCGAAGCCGGATTCACCACCCTGCTCGAGTCCGACCACCGTCGAGACGCGACCGATTGCAACGGCTTCGACGTGGTTCAGACCTCACTTGTGCGCATTGTAGCCGACGCCTGGGGGCAAACCGATTAAAGGCGAGGGATAATAGGTTAAGCGGGAGTTAGAGATTGTCGGCCACGTCGACGTCCGAGCGAAACTAGCTTGGTTGATCGCACTTTTGGGCCGGGCGTGGGGCTTGCGGTATTATCTATAGACCGATGACATGCCTTGAACGGAGTGGGGAGGCAATATTGTCCAAAAAGCGAAGTAAGCAACTCGCGAAGTCGCGAGCCAGCGGCGCCCGACACATGATTCGGCGACGTAGTCGTCTACCGATGTATTTAGTGATGGGCCTCACCGCGGTGGCTAGTATCGCGCTGGTGGTGGCAGGATTCCTGAGTTACACTCCGCCCCACTAGATGCCGCCGATTCCGGGGAATTTGGGAATCGCGCACTACGCTGAAGTTGACAAGAGAGACGCGACCACCGTCCACACGCTCCCCGATGGGTTCATGACGGCGATGGTCGCGTCGTCGTTCGTTCGAATCCTTAGAGGGTGCCGAGCACCCGATCGATCGTCGCGAGCGCTTCGTCGGCCTCGGCGTGTCCGATAATTAGTGGTGGAACCATCCGAATCGTGCGCGGGCCAGTGTTGTTGAGAATCAGCCCGGCTTCGAGGGCCTTTGCGACTACTTGACCTGCCTGATCCGCCTTCAAGTCGAAGGCGACCATCAGACCAATGCCGCGGGTCGTTTCGATAATATCGTGCTTCGCCTGAAGGGCTCGCAAACCGTCGAGCAGGTACCTACCTTCTTCGGCGCTGTGTTCGGCAAGGTGCTCGGCAAAAATCGTCTTCATGGTCGCAACCCCAGCCGCGCAGGCAAGCGGACTGCCGCCAAAAGTTGATCCGTGATCGCCGGGCTGGAATACCGCGCTGGCCTCTTTGGCCAGGAATGCCCCGATCGGCACGCCACCGGCCAGGCCCTTTGCCAGGGTGAAGATGTCCGGCTCAACGCCGTAGTTTTCAAACGACAGAAACTTCCCGGTACGGCCCATGCCTGCCTGAATCTCATCGAAGATCAGCAGGAGACCTTGCTCGTCGCACCACTTCCGGACCCCTTCGAGATACTCCCGAGTGGCCAAATGGACGCCGCTTTCGCCTTGGACGACTTCCAGCATCACCGCACACGTCTGTGGACCGGTCGCAGCTTTCAAGGCGTCCAGATCGTTGTAGGGAACGGAAGTGAAGCCGGCCGGCATCGGCTCGAACGGCTTGTGATACTTCGGCTGGCCAGTGGCGGCCAGCGTCGCCAGGGTCCGTCCGTGAAAGGAGTTCTCGGCGGTAATGACTTCGTAAGCGCCGTTTCGGTTCTGGCGACCCCATTTGCGCGCGAGCTTCAGCGCGCCTTCGTTGGCCTCCGCGCCGCTGTTGGCGAAGAAGACCCGGTCGGCCGGAGAATTGTCGATCAACAGTTCGGCAAGCTGGAGCTGCGGAATCGTGTAATAGAGATTCGTCGTGTGAATCAGGGTCCGTGCCTGATGGGTTATCGCCTCGACGACCGCGGGATGGCAGTGGCCCAGTACGTTTACCGCGAGGCCGGCGACCATGTCCAGGTACGATTTGCCGCTTTCGTCGAAGACTCGGGCACCTTCACCTCGGACCAGCACCAGCGGCTGCCGATTGAAGGTCCGCATATAGTACTGGTGCTCAATGTCTTGCCAGTGATGGGTGGCTGTTTCCATGCCGTACCTCCTGTAATTGTTCGCCAGTGCGAACCGAGAGACCGCGAGTGATCATCGTGCCGATTCCGCGGTCGGTGAATAATTCCGTAATCAGCGCGTGAGGCACCCGACCGTCGACGATGTGGCTGCGTTCAACTCCGTTGAGAGCTTTCAAGCACGCCTCGACCTTGGGAATCATTCCGCCGGAAATGACCTTCTGGGCAATGAGATCCTTCGCTTCGAGCGCGCTTAACTCCGACAGAAGTTGCTTATTACCGTCCAGTACCCCGGGAACGTCGGTCAGGAAGATTGCCTTGCTGGCTCCCAGCGCCGCGGCGAGCTCCGCGGCCGCGGTATCCGCGTTAACGTTGAGCGGGTAGCCGTCGTCGCCCAGGGCGATCGGAGCAATGACGGGAATGAAGCTGGCGGAGGTCAGCGCGGTCAAGGGGTCGAGATTGACGTCGTAAACATCGCCCACCCGGCCAAGGTCCGGATTTCGCTGGCGCGCACGCAACAGACCGCCGTCCAGACCGCAAATTCCGATGGCTCGACTACCAGATCGCTGAAGTTGAGCGACTAGTTGCTTGTTGACCTGGCCGGCGAGGGTCATGACCACAAGGTCCATTGTCGCCTCGTCAGTCACTCGGAGCCCATCCACGAATCTCGGCTCGTCTCCCAAGCGTTTGATCCAATGGCTAATGGCATTGCCGCCACCGTGGACCAGGACGACACGAATTCCCAGCCGATGACAAATTGCCACGTCGTCCATTGTCGTGTCGTGGTTGCCCAGAGCGCTACCGCCAAGTTTAACGACAATCGTTTTGCCGATGTACCGACTGACGTACGGCAAAGCCTCCGCGAGGCTCGCCGCGAGATCCGGTTCCCCCAAGGTCCTCTCCTCTATCCACGCACCATCTTCGGTAGATCCGCCGGGTCGCAAATGGATCGCTCCGCGCCGCGAAATGGTCCGGCGAACGTCAGATGCGCGCCTCAGGTCGTATAGCGACCGTTAATGTCCACGTACCCTTCGGTGAGATCGCACCCCCAGGCGCGAGCACTGGCATCGCCAAGGTGGAGGTGAGCACTAACCAGGACATCCGGCCCGGCCATTTGCGCGACGGCGGCGGCGCGGTCAAACGACTGAATCTCGCCACCTCTCATGAGGTACACATCGCCAATCCGAATGTCGGCACGCGCCGCGTCGACGTTCGCGCCACTGTAGCCGAGCGCGCAAAGGATGCGTCCCCAGTTGGGGTCCGCGCCGTAGACCGCGGCCTTGAACAAACTCGACGAAACAACTGCGCGCGCCGCCTTGCGCGCGTCTTCGGACGACTCGGCGCCAGTGACCTGCATCTCGATTAACTTCGTCGCGCCTTCGCCGTCTCGGGCGACCGCCTTGGCGAGATCGATCGCCACGTCATTAAGGGCTTCCTGGAAGGCGGCGGCATCGGCGGTGCCCTCGCGAATGAGTCCGTTACCGGCTGCCCCGTTGGCGAAGACCAGCAAGGTATCGTTGGTGCTGGTATCGCCGTCAACCGAAATCATGTTGAAAGAGACGTTTGTTGCCTCCCGCAGCGCAGTTTGCAGGAAGATTGGGTCGACCGCCGCGTCGGTGGTGATGAACGCCAGCATCGTCGCCATATTGGGATGGATCATCCCCGAGCCTTTGGCCATACCGCCAATCGTCCCTTGCCGACCGTCGATGGTTAGGCGAACCGCGCGCTCTTTCGGGCGCAGATCCGTGGTCATAATGGCGCGCGCCGCCCGCGCGCCGCCGTCGGGGCTGAGATCGATCGACTGGATTCCGGCGCGGATTTTTTCCATCGGCAATTGGACACCGATGACACCGGTCGACGCGACAACAACATCGTCCGCGTCCACGCCAAGTTTTGCGGCGGTGAGTTGCGCCATTTCGCGAGCATTCGCCAGACCCTGGTCGGCAGTGCAGGCGTTCGCGTTGCCCGCGTTCACGACGACGCCCCGGGCCTGTCGACGGCGAACTCGCTCTTCGCTCAACAGGACCGGCGCCGCTCGCACCTTGTTTTGAGTAAAAACGCCGGCAACCCGCGCCGGGTAATCCGACCAGACAATGCTGAGATCCAGGTCCCCAGATTTCTTGATTCCGGCGGCAACCGCGCCGGCTCGGAACCCTTTAGCGGTCGTCACTCCGCCGCCAGCCAACACTTCCATCGTCGCGTTCCTCGAATGAATTACGAACTGTTTACGGGTACACCGGCAGGATGTTTATTCCGGCGCACTCGTCAAAACCAAGCATCAGGTTCATGTTTTGAATCGCCTGACCAGAGGCGCCTTTAACAAGGTTGTCGATACACGAAATGACGACCAACTGGCCGGTCCGAGGATCGACAAACGGATAAATCAGGCAGTGATTGCTGCCCAGGGTTTCCTTTGTCGCCGGAGGGGACTTGGTCACCCGAACGAATGGATGTTCTCGGTAGAAGTCCTGGTACAACTCACGCACGGAAGTTGTGGACATCGGTTCACGAGGAGTCGCGTAACACGTCGCGAGGATGCCGCGGGTCATTGGAATGAGATGGGGCATAAAGAGAACGGCGGTCGAGGCCCCTGGACTCGTGGCAACTCGCAATTCCGCGATTTCCTGGCTGATCTCCGGCTGATGACGGTGTCCGTTGACACTGTACGCGGCAACGCTTTCGTTGACCTCGGAGTAATGCGTCTTCAGAGAGAGCGACCGGCCGGCGCCCGAGATTCCGGACTTCGCGTCGACGATGATCGGTCCCTCGATGAGGTTAGCAACCGGCGCCAGCGCGAGGATACTCGCGGTGGGGTAGCAACCGGGATTGGCGACGAGGCGTGCCTCGCGAATCGTGTCCCGATGGAGTTCCGGCAGGCCATACACCGCCTCGGCGAGCAATTCCGGGCAGGGGTGGGTGACTTCGTACCACGATTCGTAGGTGGCGCGATCGTGCAGGCGGAAGTCGGCGCTAATGTCCACGACTTTACTGCCTTGCGCCAGGAGCGGCGGGACGGCGGCGGCGGCGGCCTTGTGAGGCAGGGCGATGAACGCCACGTCCACCGGTTGGTCCATCTCGGGTTTAATGGTCAGGTCCAATTCGCTCAAATGCGGAAACACGTCGCCAAGCGCTTTGCCCGCGTCGCTCCGTCCGGTCACCTGGGTAATGCGAACCCCTGGATGGCGGAGAAGGAGGCGAGCCAACTCCACACCGGCGTAGCCGGTGACGTTCACGATTCCGACTGACTTCACAACATCGCCCTCGAACAGTGCTGGGAAACTTGCACAATCGCGACTGTGCTTGAGAACAGCCGCATGATACGTGATTGTACCACTGCTGCCAAGGGACCTGAACGGTCACGCGGCGCGGGACGGCGGGGGCCACGGGAAAATAAAAACCTCGCGCTACGCACGAGGTGAGGACTGGAAAGTAGTTGAGTTTGTTGGTGGAGGGGGCAGGATTCGAACCTGCGTAGCCGTTTCAGGCGACAGATTTACAGTCTGTTGGTATTAACCACTCACCCACCCCTCCGGTTGGTGAGCGTGCGCGTTAGCGTCACACGGAGGAAATTATACGCCAGTTAGGGACGAATGGCAAGAGGTTACGGTTTGCCTGCCAAACCCTCGTCGCGAAGAGTTGCCACGAAAGCCGCAGACTTCAGCTTGGACTCGGCGATGTGCTGCACTAGATTGCGGAGGACTTCCTCGAGTTCGTCGTTCAGCGCGACTTCTAAACGAAGTCGCTCAATCGACGGCCAGTCTCCGACCTGGCACAGGCGCAAGACCTTGAGAGCATTGAGCGAGAGCGAGAGCGGGCGCGAGGCGGCATCGAGCGCCCGACAGTTCGGGCACAGTGCCCCTCCGGCAATCGCGCTAAATCCGTTTTCGACTGCTTCGAGCGGTCGCCGGCACTGAACGCACCGCTGTAACTCCGAACGATAGCCGAGACCGGAGAGCAATTGGACCAGGAATAAGTGCAAGGCGTGATTCGGCCGGCGCGAGTTGGCAATCCGTTCGAGTGCCTGGGTCAGAAGGTCGTACAGGCCCGGGCTGTCGGACCGATCTTCCGTCAAGCGATCGATGATCTCCGCCGCGTAATAGGCAAGACTGGCGCGCCAGAGGTTCTCGCGAATGCCGAGGTGAGGGTCGACCGTTTCGACCTGGGTGATAATGTCCAGGTTACGACCACGGGCGAGCATCACCTGGCAACGGGTAAAGAGTTCCAAGTGCCCGCCGAGGCGGCTGGTCGGGCGACGAACTCCCTTGGCGACCGCGCGGAGCTTTCCGCCACTCGCGGTGTACAAAGTGACGATGCGATCGGCCTCGCCGAGATCGTGTCGGCGCAAGACAACCGCCTCGGTCCGAACCAGATGGGGGGCTGCCACCGCCAGCTCCTGAATGCGCTCTTGTCAGATATTGTACGCTTCGGGGCAGCCCGGATCAAACGCGGTTAACTTGGCCGGAACTCGATCTCAGCCTCTTGAACGTTGCCGGCATTGGGAGCGCAACTGGCGGAAAAGGTAATCGTCACGACGTTTGACGCCTGATTGCCGCTACCGTCGACGAGCTCGACGTACCAGGTTCCTGGGCGAACCCCGGGTCCGATGAGCCGGTCCCAATAGCCGTCCTGGCCGTTGTTGTTTCGGGTCGACGCGATGTAGACGTTGCCATAGTCGTTCCAACTCTTCAGCGTCATCCCGTTGACCCCATTGCCGTTTGCGTCGCGGGTGAACGCGCGGATGTAGGTCGTCCCGCAGTTCTGAACGCCCGTGACGTAGGTCGAGTGCCACGGAAAGTTCGTCACTGGCGCCGGAGTTGGCGCGGGAGTCGGCGTTGCCGCGGGGGCTGGCGTTGGGTTTGGACCGTTCGGCGAAACCGGCTGAGTGGCGGCCGAGGGCAGGAGGCCGGCCTCCTTCAGCAAGTCGCCGCCCAGAACGCCGACGACAGTGCCGGGCGCCGGCATTCCCGGAACGCTGGCCACCCAAAGTTGGAAGGTGATCCGTTGAAAGCGCTGGGAGATGAACGGGCCGTGCTGTTCCGGCTGAGACATCGGGAGGCCATACAGTTCGATCGCGCGGTCTTGATTCCAGTTCGTGATGACCGAGGGATTCGGATTGGCCAGGAACTTGGCCTTGATCGCGCTGTTGGTGAGCCAACCCAGACGGGTGGTGACAGCCTGCTGGTAATTGCCGTTCGACCCATCGTTGGCAATTGCCTCGGGAACTCCCTTCACGTTAAGTAGCCAGGTATCCTGCCCCGCCGACTCGAGGATTTCGAAGGTGTTCGACAGGAGCGCCCGGTCGAGTTCCGGGCGCCATTGCAGCACGCCTCTCTGGAACGGCTGATAATGAAAGCCGTCAGCCCCAACGTAGGGTTCGCCGATTGGATAGCCGAGTGTCGCGATGCCGCCAAGGCCCTGAAACTCGCTCCAGAAGTCAATCGTCTTTCCGTTACTATCCGTCCCGGCGTTCTCGACAGTGTAGCCGAGGCCGGTTCCGCCACCCGTTTCGCTAAAAAACCAGCCATTACCGATGGCGTAGTCCGCGGAGTTCGCGGCGAACGCCGGAGCGACTGCCACAACCGCGAGAAGAAGCGCCATGGCGACTATCAGAGCTTGTCCGAAAGGCCGGCGCGCGCGCCGAAAGCTAAAGTGCACGAGACCTCCTAGGGGATGGATTGCTTGGCTGCGCGAGTCTAGAATTTGCCAGGCAGATCGTCAAGACGGATCTTCCCGAGGAGGTTAACCGAGGGTGCCTCCGCTCGCGCGGCGGAGGGCGACGATGAACTCGCGAGCCGTTTGAAATCGCTCGGCGGGTTCTTTCTCGAGGGCCTTCAGGGTGACCGCCTGAATCGCGGGAGGCACGTCGACACCGAACGACGATGGGGGCGGCGGTGGCGTGGTGATATGCGCCTTTAGAATCGCCGTCGCGGATTCGCCATCAAATGGCGGGCGACCGGCCAGCATTTCGTAAAGCACGATTCCCAGGCTGTAAAGGTCCGAACGAGTGTCGGCCGGTTGGCCGATAGCCTGCTCGGGTGAGAGATACTTCGGAGTACCGACAACCGCCCCGGCGTGCGTCAACTCGACGTCGTTACCGTCGCCGCTCGATCCGAACGCCTTGGCAATTCCAAAGTCGGTCAGAGTCACGCGGTCACCAGCTTCGACAAGGATATTGGATGGCTTGACGTCGCGGTGGACAATCCCTAGTCGATGGGCGTAGTCGAGCGCCTCGGCAACCGCGATGGCGAGGTTGCAAGCTCGCTCCGCCGACAGGGGGCCCTGCTTTTTGACGACATCCTGAACCGTCATTCCGTCGATGTACCGCATGGCGATGTAGACCGAACCGTCGCCCAATTGCCCGAGGTCATAAATGGGCACGATGTTTGGGTGTTCGAGCTTCGCGGTACGACGAGCTTCGCGGTAAAAGCGCTCGACGAAACTCGGATCGCGTGCTAAATGCGGGAGCATAACTTTCAGAGCGACGTTCCGATCCAGCGCTGGTTGGAACGCCTTGTAGACAACCGCCATGCCACCGTATTTGGGCTCGCCAGTGATTTGGTAGCCGCTGAGAGCCTCCGCCGCGGCTCCTACGACGGTGGGATCGCTCGGCGCGCCGCTCGACGTGACCGGAGAGTTGCCCGCCGGGTTGCCGAGGCTAGATGGTGGAGGGTGGACTCCCCACGGTCGAATCGCCGCGAGCGCCCCGGAGTTGTCCGGTGAAGCGGCTACGACCGCTCCCATCGCCTCGATTGACGTGGCGACACGCGAGCCCCGGCCTTTTCGAAGACGGAGCACGTAGACGCTGCCACCAGCCACGCCAAGAACCGCCACCGCGCCGACGACGAACAAGAAAATGGTCGACGGTATCGGTGTCGGGCTTGGCGCGGCGAGAGGTGGGTCCACCGTGGTCGCCGCGACGAATGGCCCCGGCACCGTCGCTAACTCCACGAGCCCGCCGCTCCCGACGCCGCCGATTGCCAGTAGTTTTCCGTCGGCGGTCGTGGCGAGGGACAGACCGGTTCGGGGCTTGGGCAGCGAAGTCATGGCTGTCCAGGTGTCCGTCGCCGGATCGTACTGATCGACGTCGGCTAACTGCGTACCGGTGTTACCGCCGCCGACGACGTAGATCTTGCCGTTTGCCCCCAGCGCGGCTCCGAAGGAGTCGCGGGGTGACGGTAGGCTCGACTTCGTCGACCAGGAATTCGTCGCCGGATTATAGGCTTCCACGGTGGCCACGCGGTCGCAGAGGCTGCCGGTGCAGCCGCCGATGGCATAGAGCAGCCCATTGGTTGCCGCGACGACCCGCAGACCACTACGCGCCACCGGCATGGGTGCGCGCGTCGTCCAGGTGTTCGTGGTCGGGTCGTACTCCTCGACCGTCGCGAGCTGATCGCACTGGTTGCCGCTGCAACCACCGATTGCGTAAATCTTCCCGTTGGAAGCCGTCGCGACACCCAGAGCACTACGCGGGGTCGGCAGGCTGGCGCGGGGACTCCAGGTGTTCGTCGTCGGGTCGTACGCCTCGACCGATGCCAGCCGACGATTGCCGTCGAAGCCGCCGATAGCGTAGATCTTCCCTCCGGCAACGGCCACGCCAAGGTCAAGGCGTGGCGTGGGCATGGGGGCCTTCGCGGCCCAGGTATTCGTCGTCGGGTCGTACGCTTCGACAGTATTCATCGGGTCGGAACCGTCAGACCCGCCAATCGCGTAGACTTTTCCGCCGAGCGTGGTAACGCCCATGGCGTAGCGCGCGGTTGGCAATGTGGCGAGTGTATCCCACGCCATGCCACCGGTCACCGTGAAATGCACGGTCGGAGCAACCGGAGGCTGGACCGCGATATGGTCAGCATAGGTGAGGATCACGGTCACTTGATGGGGACCTGGTGAAACGTCGGTAAAGGTGTGAGAAAGGTCCGCGCTGTGAATGATGTGCGGGTCGCCAAACGGAATGTCGCGCTTACCGCCAAGGTAAGGTGAGGGGTCGACGTCGAGGAGGTAATGGATGTGCATCTGGTTGTTGTTGGTCGCGTTGCCGGCCGGCACAAGATGCAGTGTTCCCACGTCGACGGTAATCTTCACGTCTGGTCCAGTGACCGTGGCGCCATCCTTCGGCGACGTTATTTTGACCGTCGATTCGGCCAGCGCGGTGCCGCTCGAGCCCGGCCAAGCGATCAGACACGCCACGAACGCCAGAGCCAGCCACCCGGCCGCTCGGAAGGGCAACTTCCGGTCGTGCTCCGACTTCTTCACGCCCCCCTACCCTCGCCGGCGAGCTATCCTCGCCGCCGCGTAGCTTAGCACGTGGGCGCGAGCGTGTCATCTAACCACCGGTAGATTACTTCCGCCGGCGTCGTTTATCGGCCAGCCTGGTTGATCACGAGGATCTGGTTGACGACCTGTTCGACCCCCGGGATGTGTTGGGCGATGTCCGCGGCCTCTTGCCGTTGTCGTTCCGATAGCACCACGCCGTGCAGGGTCACCGTGCCGTCGCCGTAGGTGACTGTAAGGTTGGCTTCGTTCAACCCACCGGCAAATGCCAGGGCGTCGCGCACCATCTGGGCGGTGTCCACGCCTTCGTCCACGTTCGTCCTCCCGTTGCCTGAGACGAGCCTGTTCGGTGCAACATCGGTACCGTGTCTCAAGTCAGTTTCGACTACGGGTCTTCTGCTTGCAGCGACCGGAAATTAAAGCATTCGACCTACCGGCAATTTGACGAAGGCGAGCGCATAGCGTAGCATGTCCGCTTGGCTGGACGTATCCAAGGAGGTTGAGGGTGGCTGACTTATTCGCGAAGTGCGAAACCCTGACAAAGCCGCGACAAGCCGAGGAGATGGGATGTTATCCCTTCTTTATTCCCCTGGAATCTGAGGCCGGCCCGGAGGTGACGATCGACGGGCGGCGCATGGTCATGCTCGGATCAAATAACTATCTGGGACTGACCCAGGACAAGCGCGTAAAAGAAGCCGCGATCGCGGCGATCGAGCGCTACGGCAGCGGTTGCACCGGCTCGCGTCTCATGAACGGCACGCTGGATCTGCACCGAACCCTCGAGGCGCGTTTGGCCAGTTTCGTCCGGAAGGAAGACGCCCTCGCGTTTACGACCGGCTTCCAAACCAATCTGGGAGCAATCTCGGCGCTGGTTGGTCGCCACGACGTCGCGGTGATTGATCGTAGCGTTCACGCAAGTATCATCGATGGCTGTCGACTCGCCCACGGCGAGATCCTGCGGTTCAAGCACAACGACATGGAAGACCTGGAGCGCGTGCTTCAGGGCATCGACTCGCGACGGGGTGTTTTGATCATCGTCGACGGCGTGTACAGTATGGAAGGCGACGTCGCCAACGTGCCCGGACTGGTTCGGCTGAAAAACCAGTATGGCGCTCGGCTGATGATTGACGAAGCGCATAGCGTCGGGGTGTTTGGTGAAGGTGGCCGTGGAGTCGCCGAGCACTTTGGGTTGCTGGACGAAGTGGACGTTTACACCGCGACATTCAGCAAGTCCTTCGCTTCAATCGGCGGTTTCGTGGCGGCAAAGGCCGACGTGATCTACTACATTCGCCACATGGCGCGTGCCCTGCTCTTCAGCGCCGCGTTACCGCCAGCCAGCACCGCCGCGGCTTTGGCAGCGCTCGATGTCATCGAGACCGAGCCGGAGCGGAGGGAAAGGCTCTGGGAAAACACGCGATTCCTGCTAACTGGCTTGAAGGATCTGGGATTCACAACCGGCAAGAGCGATAGTCCGGTCATACCATTGATAGTCGGCGACGAATTTCTCCTTGTCCGCTTCTGGCGTGGCCTTTTTGACGGCGGTGTATTCACGAACGCCGCGGTGAGCCCTGCCGTCGAGCCGGATCGCGCGCTCATTCGCACGAGCCTCATGGCGACCCACACCGTCGAGCAACTTCAGCGCGCGCTCGACGTGATGGCGATGGTTGGACAGGAACTGGGCGTACTCTCACGCGGCGAGCCGGTCGGTGAGCGCGTCTAGCCCTGGCCGGCTCCGAGTACTCATCGCTACCTCGGATACCGGCGGCGGCCATCGTGCGATGTCAAACGCAGTCGCGGGGGCTATGCGTCGACGCTACGGGGACCAAATAGACGTGGAGATTGTCGACGTTTTCATGGTCCCTCCGCTCACGGCGTTCGAGCGGGTCACCCGATATTACGGTCCCTGCATCCGAGTGGCGCCGTGGTTCTATGGACGGTTGTATCACCTTTTCAATCGACCGGCGTTTTACCAGCGTCTTGCCAATGTCCAGAGCCAGATGACGATGAAGTTCGCCCACCTGCTGCAGGAGCGCGAGCCAGACGCGGTGGTGTCGACCCATCCTCTGGCCAATCGTTCTCTACTCGACGCGACCGAACGACTGGGGCGGCGAATTCCGGTTGTCGCCACGGTGAGTGAATTGGTGTCGGTGCACGCCAGTTGGGTCGATCAACGCCTCACGATTCTGAACACGGCGTCCACGGAAAGCTACAACGCGGTGCTCGGTTGGGGAGCCCCGGCGGAGCGAGTACGTTGTTACGGTCTGCCGGTTGACGAAAGGTTTGCCGAGGTGACGACGTCAACCGAAGACTTACGGGTGAGCCACGGACTCGAGCCGCACACCTTCACCGCGCTCCTCATTGGTGGTGGCGAAGGCGCCGGCGGAATCGAAGCGATCGTCAAGGCGATCCAACGCGCTGAGTTGCCAATTCAACTGATCGTTGTCTGCGGACGCAACGACGCCCTGCGTGGCCGGTTGGAGTCGGCCGACCTGCGAACGCCCGCCCACATTTGCGGCTTTGTCCGCACGATCCCGGAGCTCATGCACGCGTCGGACGTGGTGATTACCAAGGGCGGTCCCCAGACGATTGCCGAGGCCCTCGTCGCCGCTCGACCGGTCATCATTACCCAAACGCTGCCGGGGCAAGAAGAAGGGAATGGCGCGTTCGTCGAAAGCCGAGGCGTTGGATTTGGTCCCGGATCGGTCGGCCAGGTCGTGACGAACTTGACGCGCCTGGTACGGAATCCGGATGAACGGGCACGGATGACCGCGAACGCGGCCCGTCACGGTAGACCCGCGGCGGCCAGCGAGGTCGCCCGACTGGTGGTGGAGGCCGCGGTTCCTCGATGATCAAATCGGCGGGCCCGGCCGACGGCGACGTGGCAATCCGGATGAGTGGCAGACGTTGCTTGATCACCGGAGCGACCGGGTTCGTGGGCAGTTGGCTCGCCGATCGACTGCTCGCTCAGGGCGCTAGCGTTCGCTGTTTGGTGAGGCCGGCCAGCCTGTCGCGACTCCACCACCCTGAGCGTGTTGAGGTCTGTTTGGGCGATGTCACTGAACCGTCGTCTCTGGATAGCGCCTTAACGGATATTGACTACGTTTTTCACGTCGCCGGGTTGATCAAGTCTCCACGCGAATCCGACTACTTCCGAGTGAACTACCTCGGAACGATTAACTTGCTCGAAGCTTGTCGACGGGTTCCGCGTGTCCCGCGGATTGTCGTGGTAAGCAGCCAAGCCGCGGCTGGTCCGTCCCGGCCGGGGCAGCCGATCGACGAAGACAGCACCTGCAATCCGGTCACGCCGTACGGCAAAAGCAAGCTCCTTGGCGAATCCGCGGCAGCAGCCTACCGGGAATCGCTGCCTATCGCGGTGGTTCGTCCACCCACGGTGTACGGACCGCGCGACCGCGAGACCCTGGCCCTGTTTAAAGTCGCGAAGTTCGGGTTTCGACCGCGGGTTGGCGTGCCGAGCGCGGTCAGCGCGGTTCACGTCGACGATCTGGTCAGTGGCGTAGTTCTCGCCGCGATCCGGGATGAGGCGATCGGTCGAACCTACTTCGTCGCTGGGGATGAACAGCCGAGCTACGGTGAACTGGTGGACGGAATCGCGGCCGCCGTCGGCCGTCGCGGCATTCCAATTCCGGTTCCGTCGACGACCCTTCGCGCGGCTGCTCGCGCGGCCGAGGTCGCGCGCGACGTGATCGGGCTCTCGCTGATATTCGACCACTGGAAGGCCGAAGAGATGCTCGCCGGATACTGGGCCTGTTCGAATCAGCGCGCGAAGTTGGAATTGGGTTTTGAACCGACGGTGAGGCTGCTCGATGGGTTACGAACGACGGCTCGTTGGTATCGCGAAAATGGCTGGCTGTAGCTGATTAGACGTTGCCGTCGACTGCGTTCTCATGCCAGCGCCGGTTGCCGAACCCGGCGTCTGATCGCGGCCACTTCCTGATACACGGCTTCGTACGCGTCGACCGTCTGACAAAAGTCGTGGCTGGCCGCGATCGCGCGGGACGCTTCTCCCATCCGGGTTCGCAAGGCATTCCCGGTGAGAATGTCCAGGAGTGCCGCGGCGAGCGCTCCCGGGTCGCCAAACGGAACAAGCCGACCATTCACGCCGTCGTGGACCAATTCCGGGAGCGCTCCAGCCTGCGCGGCGACGATCGGTAAACCGGAGGCCGCGGCTTCAAGTGTGACGATGCTCTGTAACTCGGCCGGTGAGGTTATGGCAAAGGCATCGGCAAGCGAGAAGAGGCGCGGGTAGACAGACTCCGATTGGAAGCCGACGAAACTGACCGAGTCCGCGACGTCCAGACTTCTTGCCAGTCGCTCGAGCGCGGCGCGTTCACTCCCCTCTCCTCCAATCACGAAGTGGGCATCTAATTGCTGCCGAATGAGCGGGGCTGCCTGCAACCAAACACTCATGCACTTCTCCGCGTCCAATCGTCCGGCGTATAGGACAGTTGGTTTTTTGGGCAACTGGAATCGCTCGACAAGCTGACAGTCGCGAGGACGCGGATGGAAGAGATTGAGTGGCACCCCGTTGGAGATGACACTTGCCGGTGCCACCAGGTCGTGCTGGCGAAGCAGGTCAAGCGCGGTGCCCGTAACCGCGACGACGTGGTCGCACTGGTTGTAATAGCGAGCCATGAGCCGCCAGATTCCCTGGTCGATGATGCCCGCGAAAGGACGGAGAGTTGGCAAATTGTAGAGGAACCACTCGGGCATCATGCTGGTGATGCCGACCAGGGGAAAGCCGAGAGTTCGCGCGGCGTGCCAGGTCACCCGGCTGAGGAGAAACGGCTGATTGACGACGACGACGTCCGGCTGAAATCCTCGCAGGATCCGGGTGACGCGTCGTCCGATCAGCAGCGGCACGCGCTGGCGACGGCGCGGAAGTGGTATCGCGCGTAGGCGATAGATCTGGTAGTTAGGGTAGATGTCCAAGGTGTCAGCAAAGCGATTCGACGGCGCCAGAATCGCGATCTGATGACCGCGTTCGGCCAGCGCGTTCGCCTGACGCTCGATTGAAACGCCGACGCCGTCGATCAGAGGGCGAAACGCGTTCAGTGCGAAGAGGATTCGCATCGCTGTTGGTCCTCTGATGTCAGTCGCTATGTTCCATGGGCAACCAGCGTGCCACGGCCTGGCCGGTCGGCCCGTCGATCAAGGGGCCCGAGCGAGGACCGCCGCGTCAATCCGGGTGGCGCCAGCCGATTTGAGAGCCGAAGCCGCGGCGCGGAGTGTTCCCGTGGTCGTCGCGACATCGTCGACTAATAGAATGCGCAGTCCGCGGGCTTTCGGCGAGGCTTCGAACGCACCTCGGACATTACTCCAGCGCGTCGCGGCTGGCAAAGTGGTTTGGCTCGGTGTGTCGCGCACGCGCGTCAGGATGTCGACGGCGAGTGGCACGTTCAACCGGTCGGCGACAATTCGCGCGAGTAGTTCAGACTGATTGTAGCCGCGCTGACGAAGTCGGCGGGGATGCAGCGGGACCGGGGCGACGACGTCCAGATCGTCCGGAAGCGTTACCGCCGCGAGAAGTGCCTCGGCGAGCGGGGCGGCCAGGTGACGGGCTCGATCATATTTCAGTTGATGCACGGCACGACGCATGGGACCGTCGAAGAGAAAGCCGCAGGCGATCGAGGCGAACTCCGGTGCGTCGCGCCAACAAGCGGAACAGGTGGCAACCGACCTCAGAGGCGTCGCGCACCGTCGGCAGCGCGCTTCCGGGAGGGGAAGGATGGCGGCGCGGCACTCGTCGCAAATCCAGGCTCCTCGCCGACCACAACCGCAACAGCGTCGCGGGAACAGGAGATCCAGCAACCAGTTCATGGCGAGCTTCCGAGTGATTGGAGTTTTGAGTCGGTTTGATTGTCGGTCTAAATTGGTTAATCGATCGCCGTCGCGTGATATATTAGAGCGGGATCCGACTTTCGCGATTGACTGATTGACAACTGCTTGCCGGAGGTTGCGTTAAGATGCCGCTGTACGAATACCACTGCCTTGATTGTCACGCCCGTTTCGAAAAGCTGACCAAGAGCGAGAATGCCGACTCGATTCCGTGCCCAACTTGCGGTGGCAACCGGGCTCGCCGGCTGATTTCTGTGTTTGCTAGCTTCAGTCGATCCTCCGAAGCCGCGACGGCAACCGTCAGCGGTGGCGGCGGATGCGGGTGCGGCGGTCACTGCAGCTGCGGCGGGCACTGATTCACGTTTAGTCTCTTCGGTTCCGCGGGTTCTAATTCGCGGCGCGGATGGGAAACTGGGCGGCAAAGGCAGGTAGGTTCAGACTAGTGACTTGCCGGATGGTGATGTGTCCGGCGGGATACGCGGTCTGCAGGTAACTGACCATGCCGCCCTTCCGTGACATGGCCCGGTCGAGGACATCCGGCGAACCGGTTGCTCGAATCACCAGGGGGACCGCAACTGGTCGTCCGTTTACCAGCAAAACGTCGGGCGTTCCGCCGATTGCCGTCGAATAGACGACCCGCTCGTCGCCGATCACGATGGCCTCGGCCCCGGCGTTGCGCAGCTCATTAAGTAGGTCCTGCAAATCGACCGGTCGAATCTTTGCGTCCACGGTCAACTGAATTCCGGGGCCGTGTACCGGTACATCGCCGTTAAACGCCTGCAACTGCACCAGTTCCGCCCGCATCTCCTCGGTTCGAATATCCTCTCGCGCGTTGACAACCGCGTCCCGCTGAGCCCGCAACTGGTCCAGTTCGTCGCGAAGGGTCGTGTTGCTATCATAAAGATCGCCGGCCAGCGCTGCCAGGTCGGTTTGGCCATCGGCTGCCCCAACCGCGCCGAGGTGGCTTTCGGTTCGGAGTTGTACCATCAGCCCCATGCCAAAAATGAAGCACACGACAGTTAGCGCGAGGTTTCCCGGTGGAAGTCTCACGGCGCTTGCGGCTCGATTTGGGTGTTCTTCAAGCTAATGCTACCCGCGAAAGCCGGGAGAGTGTAGGTACCGGTTCCGGTGATTCGAAAGACCAAACCGTAGGCAAGCGCCCGTCCCTTGATGTCCGTTAGGGCGTTTCCATCTTCGAGCGCCGTACGGAGACGCGTTGGGTCGCCAACCGCCTGGATTCGATAGGGCGGAGACGTTCGGGTGTCGTTTATGAGGATTGTCGTACCCACACAGTAGACTGACGTGGAGTTTACGAACCGTTCGCCATTGACCGAGATTCCCACCGCACCGGCCTGCCAAAGTTGGTTGACGATGTCCCGAATTTGGTACTCGTGGACGATGTAGTTATTCGGATCGTCTGAGTTGAGAGTCGGGTGCTCCAGGCTGTCGTCCAGAAGGACCTCGATCCCAACACCCTTCAGGGGCACCGTACCGGCAATGGCTCGCTGCTCGCCGAGGCCACGAGAAAGCTGCGCAGCCTCCGTCTCGCCCTGACTCAGCTGTTTCTGTTCCGCCGCGGCACTCACTCGCGCGTCGACAATTTGTTTCTTTAACTGAGCCTGTTCGGCTTCCAAGCGATCGACGGTTTGCTGACTGAAACGGAGGCCATTCGTCGTCGTGGCGACAACCGGACTTTGGAGCTGGCCGATTAGCAGAATCCCAAAAGTAATCCCGATTCCGAGCGCTATGACACTGCCGCCAAGTCGGGACGGACGAACGCCCGCGACGTTGACGTTGTGAAAACGCGGGATCCGGGCGCTTTGCGCTCGTGTGGCCTCACCGTTGCCATTCCAGGCGACGTCTCCGGAAACGGATTTCGTCGGGGGTGAGGCAGAACGCGCGCCCTCCCAGACGCGGTGGAAGAGTGTACCCTGCACGAGCGCCTCCAACCATTCAGCGGCGTGACACGACCGTCGACGAGCCAGTCACCTGCCGTGCCGTCAACTCGACACGACGTAGCGCGAAACCGCAACCACCGAGGACACTAGTTACTAATACAACACGTAGAGTGACCGTTAGCATCGCGTTGTACCAAAACTCAAAAGGAAACATCTGAATAAGGTGATCGGTACGCGGATCGAGCTGCCAATAATTATTATGAAACGAAATTTCGTGAAAAAGGAGGAACAACTGATCGAACCAGAGATAGGTGACGACGCCTGCTACTACACCAATCCCAATGGTGATAGCGGTTGAGAGCAAGAACATCCGCGATAAAGCGGCCCGGCCGCCGCGCTGCCAGATTAGGGCAGCGACCGCGCCGATGACCAGGACGTACGCCAGCGTTGCGAACTGAATAACCCGGATTCCTTGGATCAGCCCTCGGACGTCGTTCATGTGCAGGATTTCCCGCTCGTTGAAAACACTGGTCGGCGCGCCAGAGGCTGCCAGCGCTTCGGGCAAGGTTTCCGAGCTGGCAAAGAAGCGAACGATAGCGAGGTTGACCCGATCCATTGTCGCGGGCGAGAGGTGTGTGACGTCTTGAACGTGATACTCGGCCTGGCCGTCGTGATAGAACGTCGTGTCGAAGACGAGATTCATCACTACGGCCGAAATGACTGCGAAGGGAAGGACAATGGCACCAACCAAGGAGGCAATAGAGAGCAGGAGCCGCACGAGATTAGCCGCCTTTCGACGAATCGATTACGCGCGAGGCGCTTCGAACATCGGGGAAACCTGGCCCGGTCGCCCGGTGCGCCGGGGCATTTGGAATATTTGTGAGACGCACGCACATGATAGGGGCCGATTTATTTAATGTCAACGCGCTGGACGGTCGGCGTTTGCATCCGGTAGGGGGCCATGCTATACTTTCCTTCGTAGCGTGCAACTCAAGTTTCTCAATCTCGGGGCTGTAGCTCAACTGGAAGAGCGCAACGCTGGCAGTGTTGAGGTCAGGGGTTCGAATCCCCTCAGCTCCACCGGGCCGGAGTGGCGGAATCGGCAGACGCGCTACGTTCAGGGCGTAGTGGGCAATAGCCCGTGAGAGTTCAAATCTCTCCTTCGGCACCCTAACGGGAAACCAGACGGTTTCCCGTTTTTCTATTCTCCGGTATCGCGCCCGCTTCCGTCGTGTCGTTTTGATAGGGCATTCGCCTGGCGCGAGCGCTCAAGTAAGGGGTCATTGCTTGCTTCTCCGCCTCTTTCTAAGGAACCTCTAACTTTTATTCAACACATTCCAATGGAATTCTTATTCGTCGTCGCCCATGCTTGAAGTAGCCGAGTGTCGAGTCACCTCCCATAGGTTGGGGCTCCTCATTTACCTCCGCATACATTCGCGGCCCTCGGTGTTGTATACTCGAACGCACTCCGCATTCCCAGGCGGTTGGCGTCCTGACACGCGATTGACAGAATGGCGAATCACGTACTCACGTGGTGAGCGCCGACGCCGGGCAACTGGGAGGATGGGGCGGAGTGAGGCCCTACGACGCTCAGAGGACTGATAAACAATGGCCGTTGATTCGGGGATTGGCACGTCCGGCAACCAGCTCAGCAAGCGACGAATCTTGATCGTCGACGACGAGCAAGATATTCGCGACTTGTTGGATACCGTACTGTCAAACGGGTACTTGACAAGCAAGGCCTGCGACGGTCGCGAGGCGATTGACCGTGTCGCGTGCGAGAGGCCGGACCTGATCACCCTGGACCTGGCGATGCCGGTGCTTGACGGGCACGCGGTGCTGCGCCACCTGGCGAAACATCCCGACACCGCGGAGATTCCGGTCATCGTTGTGTCGGCATTCCCGTCGGACCTTATCCCGACGAGCCAGGTTCGCCGCGTGATCTCAAAGCCGTTTGACATCGTTGAGTTGATCGAGGAGATAGACAAGATCTTCCAGTGAAGCTCGGGACCGCCGCGTCGACCCCATGGGAGCCCCGAGGGCCAGGCGTGTCGCCTGGCCCTCTCCATTTCTTATTCGAGCGACGGCGATTGAAGCCTCAGGCCGAGGACGAATCCGCGAAGCCGGCGGCGAGAAGCTTTTCGTAGGTGTCGTGCAACACCTCGGGAATGAGGCGCACGTCCCCGAGAACTGGCATGAAGTTGCTGTCACCGGTCCAGCGGGGAACAACGTGCATGTGCACGTGGTCCGCGATTCCAGCCCCAGCTGGCGCGCCGATGTTTACGCCCACATTAAAGGACTCCGCGCGGTGAGAACGTCGGAGAATGCCCAGCGACCGCTTGACGAACTCCATCATTTCCGTCGTCGCTTGGCAGGGAAGCTCTTCTACCGTCCCGGTGTGCTGATAGGGGGCGATCATCAGGTGACCGGCGGCGTACGGATACGCATTAAGGAGAACGAAACAATGCTGGCCGCGCTGCAAGACGAAATTCGTTCGATCGTCGCGCTCGCGGGCTTTAGCGCAAAAGATACACTGGGCCGGCTTGGGACCGATGATAAACGGCATCCGCCAGGGGGTCCAGAGCCGCTTTTTTACCGCGGCCCTCGGATGCTCGGGGGCCACCGTTAACGTCCACTCACTCGAGCGTACACTTCGACAATCGACCGGGCCGCCGCGGTCCAGTCATAGTGCGTCTCGGCTCGCTGGCGCAACGCTCGTCCTCGGCTGGTCGCCTCGACATCATCGCGAAGGAGAAAGAGAAGTTTCTCGGCGAGCGACTTGCTGTCTCCGACAGTCGCAAAGACGCCGGCTGGTCCCAAGATATCGCGGTTGACCGGTGTGTCGAACGCCACGGTCGACAGTTGCAGCGCCATATAGTTCAGCAGTTTGCCGTTCGCCTCGGTTCGCGATAACTTCGGCGCGACGGCGACGTCTCCGGCGGCGAGGTAACGTGGCGCGCGTTCGTACGGAACTCGCCCGGTAAACGTGCAGTGGTCGGCGATACCGAGCCGTCGGGCTAACTCACGGTAACGCTCCTCGCCCGGGTAGCCCATTAGCAAAAAGTGCGTGACGGGTTCCGCCGCGACGACGCTACGCGCCGCTTCGAGCAAGTGCGTGCACCCTTGATATTCCGCCAGTAATCCGAGGTAGACGACCACCTTCCGACCGGCCGGAATTCCCAGGGCGTGGCGGATCCGGTAGCGCTCGGCCTCGCTGTAGGCTCCCAGAGGCTGGAAAACCTCGGTGTCTACGCCGTCTGGAACGGGAAAGATCTTCCGAGCCGGGCAACCGAATTCCCGTACCAAAAGGTCGGCGGCGGGCCGGCTGCTCGTGATTATCGCGTCAGCCCCGCGATTAACCACGGCCTCGATCCGACGGAAAATCCCGTGACTCCACGAGGCCGGCCGGAGAAAGCCGTGGTCGATCATCTCCGCGGTAAGGCTTCCTTGGAAATCGAAAACCAGCGGACGGCGGACGGCGTGGCCAATCGCCAGGCCAATGAGGGCACCTTCGTGAAGGTGCCCGTGAATCACGTCTGGCCGATACCGAAGCGCCGTGCGCATCGCCATGGTGCTTAAGGCGGCGTCCAAATAGTACTTATGGCGCGATGACCCAACGCGAACGTCGCCTCGGAACAGGCTCATTGAGCGCAGGATATTGAGTCCTTCGATATTCCGTCCGGATGGATAAGTGCAGATAACCACGTCTTGCTGGAGGCGAGCCAGCGCCTTCGCCTCTTCGTAGATGCGCACGTGGCAGCCATAATCGGCGAAAAACGGCGTCGGCGCGATTTTCAGAACCCGAAAACCGCGAGCCGAGGCGAGTTGTTCGGAATAGGATGCTTCCCACGGAACAACCCCGGTCGCGTCGACCGGGGCGCTTGAATGGACGGTCTCCTGCACAATGCCCAGCCTAGGAGAGGATCGCGCGGCGCGACCGAGGCGCTCGGCGGTTCGCTTACCGCCTGCCTATTCTACGCAAAGCCGGGTGACCTTGCAAGCAGGAATCCTGGAGCAATTCTCACGGGCCGGCGGAGGGTGTCGCCGCGGAAGCGGGTAGTAGTCCAGCCTGCTTCAAGTAGTCGCCGGCCAAAATGCGGACGACGCTCCCTTTGGGGGGCATTCCCGGTACGTCTTCCACCCAATGTTGCAGGGCAATTCGCTGAAACCGTTGAATCACAAACGGCCCATGTCGCTCCGGAAGCGATGCCGGAAGACCGTAAAGGTTGATCGCGTCGTCGACTGAGCCTGCCGCGTAGTACTTGGCCGCGATGGCCGGATCGGTGAGCCAGCTGAGCCGAATCGCTTTTGCCCGATTCCAGTCGCCGTTTGATCCGTCATTGCGGATCGGTAGCGGCACGCCGGCGTAACTGTTGAGCCAGGCGTCTTTTCCCGCGTCGGTGAACCACTCAAACGTGTTGGCCAGTACGGCGTGTCCCAGGTCCGGTCGCCACTGCAACAAAGCCCCCTGGGTAGCCTGGTAAACCAAGCCATCCTTGACGAAGCGCTGCGACGACGGATAACCCAGCGCGTTCACCCCTCCGAGTGACTGAAAAGCGTCGAAGAAGGCGATACCGGAAGTGTCGGAAATCGCATAGCCCCCCTTGCCCTGGCCGGCTTGGGTGTAAAAAGCGCTCTGACCGGTACTGTTCGTCGCCCCGGAGGCGCTCGCGGGAGGATCCTCACTCTTGTAGCGCGCGCTCCATTGCTGAGTGAGCTGGAGGTAAAGGTTCCCGTAGCTCTTGCTTGGTTCGATCTGCGTCCCCTCCATCCACTCATTCCACGAGGTGATTGAGACGAGGTCCGGGTGGGAGGCGATCGCGCCTTGCCATACCGAGGAGTAGTAGGCTCCGCCCTGACGATTTACCGCGAAGCCAGCCGGCCGGCCCAGTCGGGTGTCGTCGTAACCCGGCATCACCGTCGCCATCCAGATCTTGCCGGGGTACGCGCGGGCTTCCTTCGCGTAGCTTTGGAGTTGACTACCCGGATCCGGCGACCAGGCGATCGAATAGGGGTGAATCCCATCGAACACATTCAAGTAGCTAAAGTTATCGCCTTCACCGATCCAGACCGCCCCGTGGCCGGGATCAGCCTGCGCGCGAATGGCGCCCCAGGTTCCCGGGTCGTAGGCGCTGGTGTGATAGAAGACAAGGACCGGCTTCCCGTCAAAGTGAAGCCAGGCCGGGTCGGAGTAGTAACGAGTGACGTAGCGCAAAAAGTTTGTCGCGTCGCCGGAGTTGTGGATGAACGGCGAGGTGAGATCGAAATCAACGGTCACCTTGAATCCGTGCGCGTCGGCAACCGAGAGCAAGGTTTGCAGGTTTGTATCGGTCGGATTGCCCGGACCATACCAGTCCAACTCGAAGCCGTCGATACCCGCGCTTTGAGCTTCGGTCACCTGGCGCTCGATCGTGGAACGATCGGCCGAGACGTAATTGGACATCGGATAGTCCGACATCCGACCGGGCCCCCAGGAATTGCCGTCGTACCAGGCGTAGTACATCGCCAGGACTAACGGACCGGAGGACGCGCTCGCGCCGCGAGGAGTGCTCCCGAGCAAACCGGAAGCGATCAAGATGAGCGCCCAGGCACCACGAAGGAATGCCGACTTCAATTCAGTTCGCCTCTTTCGTGTGGTTGAGGTGCCGAATCGCGGATCCAGACTAAGCGTAAGCTAGGGAACTGAGAAGCACAAGTAAGAAATCTCGGCTAGGACTCTGGACTGAGAACGTCTATCACGGTCGTACCTATGTGAGCGCCGGCTCTCACGAGCCAGCCGCTATCCGCACTTCTAGCGCCGAGGATTGCCCAGCGTAGGTCACGGGTAGGATCATCCCAAACACAGCAGCCGGAGGCGCCAGAATGCCCGTAGGTGTTCGGGCTCGCCGCGCCCGGAGTCCAATGCGGCGACTTGCGGTCGCGCAGGTCGGGACCGAGTCCCCACCAGCAAACCGGCCAGACGAAAGGTGGCAAAAATCCGCCCGGCAGGTCGTCGTTTTGATTCGTCGTGGCGGCGTGACAAAGAGCGGTCGGGAGAATCGGCGAAGGCGATCGGAAAGCGCGAACCAGGGCGAGCGCACCCAACCCGTTGGTCACCAGGCCAGCCCACGGTAGGGCCGCGGCACGCCACTCGCTCGAGTTGAACCTCTCGCCCGCGGCGTGCCCGTGGGGACCGCGCCGTTCGGCGATGACGGCGACCGGAAGGGCAGGCTCGCCGACGACAAAGGTGTTGGCCGGCAGGAAATCCAAAAGGAGGTTTCGCAGCGCGTCGGCAAAATTGACTCCGGTCAGCCGCTCGACGACCAGCGCGAGCAGACCGTAGCCGACGTTGCTGTATTGCACCCGACTGCCCGGTGGCCAGACGAGCGCGGTTTTACGACAGACCTGTGCCGCGCTGGACCAGCTTTGACTCTCAGCGACGAAGTTCGACTCGGCCGGCGGATCCAGGGGGAGGCCGGCGCTGTGAGAGAGGAGGCGTCGAATCGTCACGCCAGGTTGGGTTCCCGCGGCGCCGGGAAGATAATCGCCGAGTGGGTCGTCTAAATGGATGCGACCGGAGGCGACTAACCGAAGGACAGCGAGGCTTGTCGCGAGCTTGGAGATCGAAGCGACCGGGAAGAGCGTTTCCAGTGCCAGCGGTTGTCCGGACGCGTCTTGTCCGGCCGCGGCGCCCAGAACGGGCTCGTCGGCTCGCTGGGCGACGACGACGAGCCCGGGGACCTGGGAGTTCGCCATGACCTGTCGCATCGCGGGCTCCACGGCCCGAGCAAACTCACTCGTCGGATCGAGCGACATTGCCCCACTCCTTCCAGGCGAGCGCGTCCGAGCCGAGCACTATTTCGAAATTCGGCCCCGAGCTCGGGGGGTTCGTGACGCGTGCGCCGGCCCGTCCAGAACGCGGTCCCAGGCACCGGTTCGCCAATTCGCGACCAGGAGAACGTAGTCTCGGCAAAGCTTCTCCTCGTCGCGATTCAGCCGCTTCCGGCGCCGGGTCGCCTCGGCCTTCAAATAGGCGGCGGTTCGCGTCTCGACGACTTCTGACGACACTTCCTGCTGCCCATCCGGTGAACGGTACAGGCCAGCTTCTGAATCCAAAACGAGCTTATCGGCCCGAGTTACTCGCGTGATCCAACCCTCGGGATAGGCAACAACCACGGCGGACCTCTCTTTCGCCGCCAGATTAGCACAAATGTTCTATCTCCGCAAGGGTTTTCGGCCCGTCGCCGGCCACCTTCACGGCATTCCTACGCCGGAACACTTTTCGACGTGCCGGTCCGATGTTATACCAGAAAGGGAATCGGGGCAATCAGGAGGATCCGCATGGCACGAGCTGGACGAGATGGCCGGATGGTTGGGGTGCGCTGCTTGCAACACTATTTCGTCGTCGGAGTGGGCACGGTATGCGTAACGTGCGCGCGAAAGCGCGCCCCCAACGGGACTGGTCGAGCGGCGCGCCCATACATTCGATTTCGGGTGATGCAGCCAGAAGATCGGATTCCGGCGTGCCGGGCCTGCAAGCAGCCAATTGCACCCCAATACTTCCGTTATTTCGACCACGACGCCTGGGTTGAGTAATCGCGAATTGCTACAGACTGCCCTGGAGGAGCGCGGCCCGCTGTCGGGCCGCGCCTTCGATCTGTTCGATCAGATCCCCGAGCGCTGTTTCGACGTCGTCGTTCCAGTCCGCGGGCTTCATAGCAACGCACCGCTCGAGTAACGTCGAGGCCGGAGCGAGCAGGTTATAGTCCTGGACGATCAGTTGATTGAGCAGGTTGCGCTCGTTGCGCAACTTCTCCCAGACGCGATCCTGGGTTGGAACTGACATGCCGCGAACCCGGGATTCCAGGTCGCCGAGCCGCTCTTGAATTGTCCCAATCGCTCGCATCGCCGCGAGACGCTCTGGCGGCGGGCTAGGGTTCTCGCGCGAGGGAGGCGGCACGAATCGCTTCTGATAGGCGATTCGCAGCGCGCGAAGCGCGGTGGCGGCCTCCGACAAATGGCCGGCGGTCTTTTCCCGAACGAGAATGTCGTCGGCCCGCGCGCGATTCTTTCCCTCGTAGAGGTTGTACCCATACGCGGAGAGCAGATTGGTGAGGAGCCCCCGGACGCTTTCGGCCAACGTCTCTTACCCCGCTTAGTTTGACTTCGACGGCAGCGTCGGGGGAGGATTCGACGTGAGCGGTACGTTGATGCTCGAGAGCGCCGCGCCAATCTGGAATCCTTCGCCAACCGCCATATTCGGAGCCGAGATCACGCCGCGAGTCGCCATGATCATTGCCGTGTAGTAGCGAACCGCGTCCAGTTCACTGAGCCCGAACGCCTTCAAGGAGATTAGCTCCCGCATGCGCTCGTCACCGGGATAGACCAGAACCTTGACCATATCGAGCGTGATGCCGTAGATGGTCAGGAACTCCTGCAGGTTGCCGTGGACAATTTCCGTGAGCTCGTGAATTTTCTCGTTGACCTGCTCGAGGGGCGTTACTTGAACCACCTGATTCACCGCCTGCTCGACGACCGGTCCAGCGTAGGTGTTGACGTCTTCGGTCTGCAGAGTGTGGCCGCGGTAGGGCATGTGTTGCACCAAACGCACCCCGTCGTCTTTCGTGGCGACGTGGATGTAGTAATCGACATCGTATTGCAACAGCGCTAGTTCGCGTGACATCGCGCGACCGGAAGTTTTCAGCACCAGCTTGGCGCGGTTGATGTAGAGCGCCTCGTACTGCCACGGACTCGTGCCGCCGTAAAAGGCCTGCTGAAACGCGCCGATGAGCGGCTTCTGAGGGGTCTCGACCGGGTACTGGCCGGTCTCGTAAACGTTGAGGATGGCGCCACGAGACTTCAATACGCAAAAGTGATTGCTCTCGACGGTAAGCAGCGACCCATTCATGACATCGTTGTTTGGGTAGTGCCAGAGGAGAACGTCGGGTCCCATGACCTCCTCGCCGCTAGCGTTGAGCGTGGAGATTACATTCTTGAATGCCATCGTCGTCTCCCTGCGTAACAATCGGACTTATGATTAGTCTGCGGTAGCGTATCGTATCCCGAACGATCGGCGAAAGCAAGAGACTAAAGACCCGAAAACGGTTCGGGCTTGGGTCCGGTCGAGTGTGCTCTGCGATTCCCCCCTGGTCACCTACGCAAATATTTTGACAGTTAGCTTTCGAGCGTCATATCTTTGAATAGGTTACTGGATCGCGAATCCCGTGGATGCAAGGAGGAACACCGGAAGTACAACCGTAGGTTCGAGCGAAGACTCTGGTAAGGCGCGTACCGGCCTTCGCCCATCATCGAGATGGCAGGAGGCAATTTATGTCCATGATTCAATCCCCGACCGCACCATCCCCTAGCGAAATTTCCCCGGCAAATCCTGAACCGCGACATCGATTATCCCGCCGTGCCCTGATTCGCCTGGGAACCCTCGGCGTCCTCGTTCTACTACTCGGCGAACTGGCCACATTTTTCCTGGACTTCTTTTATCCGCGCACGGGCATCGGTCCGTTTGGTGGGAAGGTGGAACTCGGGCCACCGTCGTCCTACGCCATGCCAAGTATCACCACGTTCATCGATGCGCATCTCTTCCTTTCCCACGTTCCAGAAGGGTTTCTGGCGCTCTGGTGGAAGTGTCCGCACCTTGGCTGTACCGTTCAATGGCATCCGGAGGAGCCCACGGAAGACAAACTAGCGCCGATGGGGCGCTTTCATTGCCCGTGCCACGGGTCGATCTATGATCGCTACGGCCAGATCATCTCCGGTCCGGCGCCGCGCCCAATGGACATCTTCAAGCTAGCGCTGGTCAACGGGAAGCTTGTCGCCGACACCTCAGTGGTCACCCAGCGCAAGCACTGGGAGCCAAACCAGGCTTTCAAGGCCTAACGTCGGCTCGCCATTGACTCACCCCAGGCTCCCGAGTAGACTATATTAGGTTATCCTAATATAAGATTCGGTTAGGCTAATGTGGGAGAGTGACCAATGGCGGACGCCGCCCCGCGGGCGCTACAGGATCGATTCGGGATCGCCATCCGCGACTCGAGGATCAAGCCGCTCCTCTCGAAGGCTGGCCTGATCCTCCTCGCGATCGGTGTTTGCCTGATCGTCGGCGTACTGATCTGGCAGGGATTGACCGCGGGAGGCAATCCGAATCCGACCGACGCCAGGCTGAGTCCCATCGCGGCCACGGTGGACACCGGAATCCTGGTCTTCCGGGAAGGGTTGGAAGCGATCCTGGTCCTCGCGGCCGTCTCCGCGAGTTTGCTGCGCCGCCAACCGCGCTACGGAAGACCGATTGCGCTCGGGTCCGTCCTGGCGATGCTGGCGACGGTCGCCACCTGGTTCGTGGCCGTGGCAGTGATCTCGGCCATCGCTGCGCCCGCGCTCGACGTGCAGGCCGGAACCGGCCTACTCGCGATCGTCGTCCTGCTCGTGATCATGAACTGGTTTTTCCACAAGATCTACTGGACCGGCTGGATCTCCCACCACAATCGCCGTGGTCGACAGTTAGCGGAAAAGCCATCCGACGAACCGTCCGGCGCGCTCACCGGCTTGATCCTACTCGGCTTCACGGCCATTTATCGCGAAGGCTTCGAGATCGTTCTGTTTCTTCAGAGCCTGCGACTCCAGGTTGGCAACGCGGTCGTATTCAACGGCGCCATGATCGGCCTCGGTCTTACCGCGATCGTCGCGGTCCTCACCTTCGCCGCGCATCGGCATCTTCCGTACCGAAAAATGCTGGTCCTGACCGGGGTGATGCTTGGCGGCGTACTCATCGTCATGGTTGGCGAGAGTATCCAGGAGATGCAACTGGCCGGCTGGATCGGCACCACGGACGTCGGGCTGAGTCTTCCGGCCTGGCTTGGCATCTGGTTCGCGGTGTTTCCCAACGTCGAGGGGCTCGTCGCGCAGGTTTCCGCCGCGGCCGCCGTACTGGGTTCGTACGTCGTGGCCGAACACTGGTCGGAGTTGCGGCCACGATTGCCCGTTCTGTCGACTACTCGTTAGCCAGGCCACCAGCGCAAGAATGGTGCGCTGTGTCGGTCAGCTCGCGTCGGAGCCAGTGACCTGGCGCACCAGATCGAAGAAGCTGCGCTTCCGCGGCGTGTTTATGGACCAGTTCACCGGAACGTTTTGGTAACCTTCCTGGTAATCCGAATGAGCCGTTTTGCCCCCAGCGCCCGGACCAGCGTCAAAGAATCCCCACGACGCGTGGCACTGGGTGGCGACGGTCAAGTTGTTGGTAGGCAGGTCGAAGTCGTAGTGATCGTCCTCGTTGAAAACGATGGGAATCGGCCGACCGGGGCTTCTCTCGCGGGTCCGCTCGACCATCTCTTGAATGAACCCAGACTCCATCACACCATTTCCGTGCAGCAGAGCCAGATCTGACGCCGCGAGCACCTCCGCGCTCGGCACGCTGCGACCGCGGAAGCTCGTGCCGGCCAGCAGATGCCTGCCGTCTCGGGAGCGGTCGCGAACGCGTGAGATCAATTCGTGAATGCGGTGCGGTTGCAGGACCTCGTGTTCGTAGCGCGGGACGTCACACTCGTTGGCTATTTCGACGACGACGTTGCGATACTCGCGTTCGAGCAGCGAATCTACCACTCCATCAACCGCGCCAACGACGGCCGATTCGTCGCGAAGGCGCTCGTCCTGGCCAAAATAGAATAGTCCAAGGATGGCCACCATGCCAAGCTTGTCCAGGCTGTCGAGAACGCGCGCCAATCGCGCGAGATAAGCCGGACGTAGTTGCCCATCGGCGTCGAATCCGCTGTTCTCCCACGGCTGTTCCCGCGAGTAACTCTCGGGAGATCCGCCCTGCAGGTTCAGCGTCACCGCGAGAAGCCCGTTTTTCCGATACTCCGGCAGCATCCCGACGAACTCTTCGACGTTTCGATCGGGATCCCAGACGTTGCTATCGGGATACGCCCAGCGCGGCCGGGTATCGGCATTGCGGTCGTCGAACGTCGCTTGAACCATTCGCGAATTGAACAGGAGTCCTTCGATCCGGTAGCCGGCCCAAAACCGGTCCTCGTAGGTCGGTCGGCCGTCAATGTAAAAGTCCTCGCCCCGAATCTCAACAGTGGTGCGTTTTGCCATTGACGTGTCCTGCGCCATAATCGTCCTCGTCCGGCCCGTCCGAGGCACGACTATCCTATCACGAGCATCGATCGCCGATCGTCCAGGCGTTCGTCACCGGTTGCTCGACCACGTGAAGTTCTCGAACGCCCAGTTGAAGAGCGGGACGGTATCACTGACCCAGTCGCCGAGGCGCATCAGCGAGACAAAGACCTGGTGGTTCTGCTCGACTGCCGAAGCGACAATGGTTCGGCCGGCGAGATCGGTATAGCCGATTTTGACGCCGTCGGCTCCCGAGTAGTTCCAGAGGAACTTGTTCAGGTTGTAGATCTCAAAACTGCGCGTGCCGTGAACGTCCCAGGCTTTGGTGCCGACGATCTTACGGAAAATCGGGTAGGTAGCCATGCCAAATCGACCGGCCATCGCCATGTCGTAGGCACTGGAGTGCAGATTTGGCGCGTCCAGCCCGTGCGGATTCACGAAGTTGGAATCGTGCAGGCCCAGACCGGTTGCCTCGGCGTTCATCATCGAGACGAAATTCGGGACTGTCCCGCCAACCGCGTTTGCGATCGCCAGTGCCGCGTCGCCGCCGGATGGCAAGAGCAGGCCATACAGCAGGTCCTGTAAGGTGTATCGTTCCCCCGGCTTAATGCCCATCATCGTACTGTCCGGCAACTGCGCCACGTCATACTGCACGGTGATCTCCTGGTCAAGGCGACCGTGGCGCAAGGCGACCAGGGCGGTGAATATCTTGGTGAGACTGGCCGGCGCGTAGGTGCCGTGGGCATCCTTCCCGAAGAGGACCTCCCCGGATGCGCCGTCGACGACGGCGATCGCCGTCGCGGTCACCGTCGGCGCGGTCTTGTTCCCACTTTGGACGGGCGCGACCGGGCCAGGGGTAGGACTTGGTGGAATTGGCGTAGGAGTAGGCGGCACAGCGGTTGGCGCTAGGCTGACCCGAATGGCCGCGAGCGGCGCGCTCGCGCCTCCCGGTGCCGGAGTTGGCAGCGTGGTCGAATTTGTCGCGGAGGCGGCGGGACTGGCACAGCCGGCGAGCGCGCTCAGAGCGGTCAGCGCCAGGGCGCTGCTAACGAACGAACGTCGATTCACGATTCTCTACCTTCATCAAATCCGAACGGATCTCGGGAATTCGTCCCTCGCACAAGCCGTACCTACGTAGGCTAGACTGGTCGCCCTGACCGGAGCCTATTGGCCGGCCCGGGAGCATCCGGCACGGATGTTGCCCCGGTAAACTCCCTCGTTATCGCGACCGAAAGGAGGACCCCATGCTCCAGGGTCTCGAAAGGCGCAATGACGAAGTTTGGGCTAGCCACGGCTCGTTGTTCGAAGACGCGACCCACGTGGTGGGCGGCGCCGGAATTGGACTGCTGGCGTCGTTGACGGTTAGGAAGATGCTCCCTATAATCACCGCGGCTTTTCGGCGTTAGGTCGTGATAGTGGGTCGCTATGTCGACCGGGGAGAAGTGTATGGCAACTGTATCAGAGCAAGGGGTCTACGAGCGATTGGGCGTTCGGAGCATAATAAACGGCGTGGGCACCGTCACGCGGCTCGGGGGATCCTTGATGGCTCCCGAAGTCGTCGCGGCGATGGCCCAGGCTTCGCGTTCATACGTCGATCTCGACGAACTGCACCGCCAAGCCGGCGACGTCGTGGCTCGCTGCACTGGCGCGGAAGCGGGTTACGTGTGCGCCGGCGCCGCTGCTGGTTTGGTTCTGTCCACCGCGGCGTGCGTGGCCGGGAGCGATCCGGCGAAGATCCGACGCTTGCCCGATACCTCCGGCATGAAGAACGAAATCGTCATGCACAAAAGCCAGCGCAATGGTTACGACCACGCGATCCGCCAGGTTGGGGTGACCATTGTCGAAATCGGCTTCGCGAACGCGACGGCCGAATGGGAACTGGAAGCCGCGATCGGTCCCAAAACGGCGGCGGTGGCCTATGTGGTTGCTCCCTGGTTGCAGAAATCCGCCGCTCTTTCGCTGGACGTCGTGGTTCGCATCGCTCACCAGCACAATGTTCCGGTATTCGTGGACGCCTCCGCGACCCTGCCGCCTCACGAAAACCTGACCAAGTTCATCCGGCAGGGCGCTGACTTGGTGACCTATTCCGGCGGTAAGGGCATTCGGGGCCCGCAGACTTCCGGAGTTCTCTGCGGCCGGCGTGATTTGATCGCCGCCGCGGTGGCTCAGGGGAATCCCAACCACGCGATCGGTCGTCCGATGAAGGTTGGGAAGGAAGAAATCGTCGGTCTGGTAACCGCGCTAGAACTCTACGTGCAGAAGGACCACGCCGCCGAGTTTCGCCACTGGGAAGAGCGCGCGCGAACGATCGTCAGCAGCGTTCAGGGCATCAAGGGTTTGTACGGACGGGAGGTGCACGACGACATCAGTCGGTGGGCGCCGCAGGCAGTGATTACCTTCGAGCGCGGTTGGAATGGCCCGTCATCCCAAGACGTCGCGGCGGCGATGCGATCTGGAGATCCGCCGATCTATGTTACCAGTCGCCCGGACGAACTGTCGATCGCCACGATGACTCTGGAAAATGGCGACGCCGAGCTGATCGCGAAACGCTTACGGGAAATCCTCGGCAACTGACGGTTTCTTTCCCTCACGGACCGCTGTAGTAGGGAATTTCCTGGCGTCGATAGGCGCTGGCCGCGTACGTCGCGATGTCGGCAAGCAGACCCACGCCCACCAGCAGCCAGTTAAATCCGATCACCGGGAAAGCGATCACGTACATCAGCGTCGTCCACGGCAAGAAGACCCAACCCAGCAGCGGCCAGATCAAGGTGTTGAAAGCCAGGTTTGCTTTCATTTGACCGTATGGGAAGAGCAAGAAGACGAGAAAGGCCAAACGCGGACCGAGAAGCGCCAGGCTGGTCAGAAAGCAACACATCGTACGGTCCTCCGAAAATCTGATCGGCGACATCCACGGGTGGTTGCAGGCGCGGTACCGGCGAGAGGGGCGTCCCGGGTGTCACGTATCCATCGCGAACCTGCTGCCGCGCGGGCTCAACGAGCCATCGGGGCAGTTTACGTGCCACCAATCTCCCGTTGGCCCGCTTCAAAAGAGGGAGAACTGTGGGGTGCGCGCAGGTGCGGCCGGCAATGGAATCGGTCGGCCGGTGAGCCAATAGGGGCCGGATGGAGCTACGACCGTACCCATTCGCGGCCGACGCTCAGATTTGAGAGCCGCCCACCCGGCGAGTATTCAATTCGAAATCGTGATTTCGCCCAGAAGTATCCGATCAGATAAATTGGCGGGCGCGGGGTCAACACGGGTGAGACGCTTCCCGGTTCTCGGATTATAGATGCCTACGAGCAGGCGATAGGTCCCTGGCGGCGCGTTCGACGGCAGTTGAATCGTGTGTTCATCGATGAACGAGTCGCCAGCCGACCAATCCTCCGTCGGGCATTTTCCCCCGCACGGGCGGCCGTCGTGCTGGGCAAGGATTTGTTCGTTTGAGAAAGCGACGTGGACAAAGACGCTTAGGTCCTCGTTGACGTCAGAGTTTGCTTTCCAGTACAGGCGTACAACAAGGCGCCCGTTTGCGGTTGGCTCTCCGCTGAGATCGTACCCAAGTAGAGAAATCGGGCCGAGTTGCGCGTTCATCGGATGAGTTGGCGTGGCGAGCAGCCGGTGGGCTACATCGGGCGTGACTTGAATTGTCCCCAGAGTGATCTGCGGGCGGGTTGGACTGATTCCCCACAAGACCAAGTCGTACGTACCTGGAGGCGTGCTGCTCGGCACGCGTATCTCACGTGCGTCGCGCAGTAATCCTTCAGCGCGCGTTGGAGCGCCCGCGAGCGTCGCTGCTTCTGGAGGGGCTCCGCCGGAAGAGTTGCGGAGGCCCACGCGAGTCGCGCCCAGAACCCCCGGACTAAATGCGTTCGGCGCGATCGCTTGCCAATGCAGGACGACGGTGGTTCGTCCGCCGGCCGGCACTGGAGGGACGGGTTCGTGCCCAATGAGTCGGAGATCCGTGCCGACGGTGGCATTGTCGATCCGAGTTGCTTTAACTAGTCCCGGGTTGACGCTGACTGGTTTCGGGAGAGTGATTTCACCGACTGTCCACTCGGATGAGGCACCGTTTTGGGACCGGACGATGAGCGAACCAGCGGTGTCAGAGGTAGCGACGCGCAAGAAATACTGACCGCCAGGTAGGTCAGCGGGCGCCCGGAGAGCAGACCGTTCAATCTGATTCCCATCGCCCGGCGTCCAGGAATCGCTTAGCGACGAGAATGGGCGATCAACTTCGGCGACGATTCGCCCCCTTGAATCGACCAGCCGCATCGCTAGCGTCAACTGCTCGGCTTTGCGAAGAGCTCGCCATTCAAATGCGAGCTTGATTATCCTCTCCCCTGCGTACGTCGAAACACCTAGTCCAGTGCGGCTGACGGACAAAATGGGATACTTCGTGGAATCAAAGCTGATTTGGGTGGGCGTCATACTGGGGTCGGTGTCTTCGAACCACGACAGCATTGGCGCGATGCCGAACCAACGCCCATCTAGTCGATACGCGTGGGCATCAAGCCAGCTCTTAAGGACGGCGTCTGATGCGTCGCTGGCCGGAAGGAGCCAGATCTGCCGGGTGCCTCCGGAGTCGGCAACCTGACGGTTTAGCCGAGCCTCGTCCCAGTTCGCCGGACTGATCAATGTCGGCATTGACAGCCGGGTGTAGCGATGAAAGAGTTCAACGCGTGCTGGTGCACCGATGACGAGATCGCTCGGCGCTGCGCGCGCATCAATATAGTTCGCCGCGCCCCGCAGGTCTTCTTTCGAAAAATGCACATCGAAGTAATGCTGCTTGAGTGAGATACCGTCTGCACCGACAATTGCAATAAGCAAAGCTGATCCGGCGACCATCATCGCGAAAGGAATGAGCCGGGCGGTTCGGGCCGGAGTCTTCAAGGATGACAAACCACTCGCGGCGGACGGCCAGGCGACGCGCCAAGGGGCAACCAACAAACCGGCGACCCCAATCGCGGCCAGGGCCAGGTATGTCGGAGTACCCCCAATTACGTAGCGCTCAATGTAGGTGCCGTTGTGAGTGACAATGCCCAGGCCGCAGGACAGGGCAAGCGGAGCGAGTGTTGAGCCAGCGAGCAGCAAGCCCCCCAATCGAGCGGACTGATCGCGAGCCGTTACGAGCCAAAACACTCCTAGCACCGAGGCAACGATCAGCGGAGCCGAGAACAACCAACCTTGTTCCGGAGTCACTGAGGTGCCGACACTATAGGCCCAAAGAGTCCGCCGGACTGCTTCCCCCAACGTCACCGGTTGCATCCAACCACGGGTGCTCAGGTGTCTGGCATAAATCAGCCATGGTACGAACGTCGCAACCCCGGCTGCGAGTGCTAGAACACCCCGCCTCTTCTCGCGCCTGGACATGGGCCAGGCAAGGATAGCCACTCCGTGAAGCCCGACAACAGCCATGGCGAAATAGTGCGTCTCGATCGTCAACGCTAGAGCCAGAGCGTACAAAGCCCACGCCCGAACGGAATTGTTCGTGAGGGCGATCCACAGACGATACGTCGCAATCACGCTAAAGAGGGCAAGAATCGCGTAGACCCGTGCCTCCTGCCCGTACCACACGAGAAACGGAGAAAGCGCGACAAGGCCGGCAGCGACAAGTCCCGGAATAGACCCGACAATTCTCCTCGCCAGCCCGAACGTCGCCGGGACGATCATGGTACTGGCCACGGCTGACGGCAGCCGAATGATCAGATCGTTATCCTGAAGCGCTCGTTGCAGAACCTTGATTAATAGATAGTAGAACGGCGGATGCGGCTCGTGGGCTGCCAAAGCGCTCAACAGTGGCCCAAGGGGCATGGTCGCGAACTGGACCGTCGCCAACTCATCGGCCCATAGCCCAGTCGCGTCAAGATGGAAAATGCGCAAGCCAAAAGCAGCTAACGTGAGGCCGGCGACCGCCAAAGCGGTCCACGGCGGTATCACGTGCTTTGTCTTCGGCCCTCCATGTACTGACTGACCAGGAACCGCGTTAGGCTTCGCGAGCACCGCCAGATCCTCCACGTCGCAACGTGTCGCTCTTCAGCCACCTTTGGCAAAACGGCGAACGCGCGTCATCATCCTACACGATAGTCGCGGTTGCGGCTCTAAATCTGAGATTGCTCAAGCGGGAGGGCTCTATTTCTACAAATAAAAAGCCCCCCGATTTCTCGGGGGATTTCGGGGTGGGCAATGAGGGATTCGAACCCCCGACCTCACGGATGTAAGCCGCGTGCTCTAACCAGCTGAGCTAATTGCCCATAACGCGGATTGAATAGATCATAGCACGGCGAGCCAGCAGCCGCAATTGACGTTTGGACGCGAAACGCCCGGGCGGTTGGCTTCCTCGGCGAGATGCGCTTCGCTCAAGTCGCGCGCCGGCGAACCTCGACGAGCACTCCACCGGGAGCGTCGGCAATCAGGAATCCGGTATAGACCGGCGAGCGGTCTCTCCGCGGTGACAGGTCGCAGACCCGGAGAACGTGCGCGACGAGTGCTTTGACTTCCAGTTGGGCGAAACTCATCCCGATGCAGACCCTCGGACCGCCTCCGAAGGTGACGAGACCATACGGCGTCTTCTTGTCCTCGTCGCGGGCAGGACTGAAGCGGTCTGGATCGAAAGTTTCCGGGTCGTTGAAGACGGTCGGCAACCGGTGGCCGGCACCGATGGCCAGTCGCACCTGGGTTCCGGCCGGAACCTGGTAGCCGCCGAACTCGAAATCGCCAATCACTCCCCGGGGAAGCATTAATACCGGGGAATTAAGCCGTCCAACTTCCCGGACGAAGGCGTCGAGGACCTTCAGGCCGCGTAAGGTATCGACCGGAATCGTTTCGCCAACTGGCGGTGCTTCCGCGATCAGTTCGGCGAGCACTCTGGCTTTCCACTCCGGCCGCGACGCGAGTTGAAAGAGCGTCCAGGCGCCTAACGTCGTCGTGGTCTCGTGGCCGGCGACGAGCAAAATCTTGATATGGGCGAGGATCTGTTCGATCGACAACGGTTGCCCGTCGTCGTCTCGCGCGGCGACCAGCATGCCCAGGACATCGCTCGGCTCCCGGCCAGCTCCGTTTTGTCGCGCGGCGATCAACGGCACGAGTACCCTTCCGAGGTCCTGAATAGCACCGCCGTAACGGCTCTGAAACTCCTCCCAGGTCTCCGACGCGGGATTGTATCCGTGAATGACGGTGTAAAACAATTGGCGGAGTCGGTCGACTTCCGGTCCAGCGCGTAGCCCGCCGAGCGCCGCCGCGGCGATGTCGAACGCGATCTCGCGGGCTTCTTCGAGCAGATCCACCTCGCCGCGGGTGGTCCAGTCGGCGGTGCGGTTCGCGATGACGTCTTGCATCATCGGCAGGTAGCGCGCGACGAAGGCGCTCGTGAACGCTGGATTCATCATCCGACGATGTACGGCGTGCTCCGGCGGGTCCATATTGAGCAGACCCTTACCGAGCCAGTCGCCGACAATTGGCGTCCAGCCACGGTCGTGACTGAACCGATCGCGGTTGGTGTGCATCACGAACCGGTTAGCGTCCGGACCAACGAGAAATACGATTTCGCCGACTTGCTGGCTGGTCCAACGCAAGATCGGTCCGCGTTCGATCGCCTGGCGAGCCAAAAAAGCCGAGGCCCGTCCGGCGCTATAAAAATCGTCAGGAAAGCTAATGACTGGTATCTCGTCAAATGACTTCGCCACTGTGCGATTCCTCCGCCGACATGATCGAACAATAGCGACCACGGCTAGCAAAGTCAAAGATATCCGACTCGGCGGAATGAGGTCGCGTTGCTCGGCGTGCCGCCCAGAGTTGCTCTCGCACGCGAATCAGCCCCGGTACCGCAGTCCGGACGAATCCACCGAGATCTACGCCGGCAAGCCAGAGAGCGCGCTATAATGACGGCATGAGCCAGATTATCGTGGTCGGCCTTGGGACCGGTTCTCCGGATCTCCTCACCGACCAGGCCACCAGGATTCTCGACGGCGACGGCGTCCTTTACGTCGCCCGAAGTACTCCGGCGATCGTTTCGGCGGTTGCCGAGCGTGTCCGGATCGTCGACCTTGCCGAACCCAATTTCTCCGGTCCAGACGCGGACGAAGCTCAGCTTGTCGCCACGCGGTTGGTGGCGCTCGCGAAGGAGCGGCCGGTGGTGTTTGGCGCGCTGGGAAATCCATCAACTGACGATGCCGTCACTCGGGTGATCCGCGAACGTGCCCGGCGCGATGACGTCGACGTCCAACTCGTCAGTGGGGTGAGTCTAACCGAAGCGGCTTTAGAAGCGCTTGGCATCGACGTCTATGACGATGTCTTGCAGATTTCTTGGCCGCATGAACTTGTCGAGCCGTGGGAACCACTCACCCTCTCCGGGATGTCCGCTCCCAACCCGTTTCGCGGCGTCTATCGCGTCGCGGATCCGACTCGGCCGCTCCTGGTACGTGACGTCTCAGGCAGTAACGCCGACGTCGTACGACGCGCTCTCGAGCCGACCTATCCCCAGGACTTTCTCCTCTCCGTCGTCAATTTGGACCTCGGGGTCGGCGCCGCTCCGACCGTTGTGCCCCTGAGGGAACTCGGCGTTCCGGGGACGCTTCACGGGCGGAATTATCTCTATTGCCCTCCGGTGGAACGCCTGGCCGACGTCGCGGCGTTTGACACGCTCCGCTACATCGTGGCCCGGCTTCGCGGTCCCGGCGGCTGCCCCTGGGATCGCGAGCAAACGTTTCAATCGATCAAAAAGCATCTCATCGAAGAGACCTATGAGGCGGTCGCCGCGCTTGACGACGATGACTTTACGCGGTTCGCCGAAGAGGTTGGCGACGTACTCTTGCAGGTCGTCATGTACGCGCAATTTGGGCGGGAAGCCACCGTTTTCGACCTTGAAACGGTTCTAAGGCTGGTCAACGAAAAGCTGGTCCGACGACACCCGCACGTCTTTGGCGACGTTCTCGTAGGGAGCAGCGCCGACGTCCTGAAGAACTGGGAGGCGATCAAACGCGCCGAAAAGCCGGGAGGTGCGGTCACGCCAGTGAGTTCCTTCGCCGGGATTCCACAGGCCGCTCCCGCTTTGATGCGTGCCGAAGCCGTCCAGAGCCGGGCCACGCGCTACGGTTGGACTCCACCGTCCAGACCGCCGGAGGTAGGTCTCGCCGCCATAGACGACCTCAGCCAGGACACGCGTCGTGAGCGGCTCGGCGATGCGTTTTTTGATCTGGTCGCGCTGGCTCGCTGCTACAAACTCGACCCCGAAGAAGCCCTCCGACTCGCAACAAATCGCTTCGTCGCCCGGATTGAAGCTGACCTTCGCTCGAACGCGGAGCATGAAACGCCCTCCGGCTCATCGGGTTAGCTGCGCTCGGATCCGACCGCGGCACGAGTCATGGAATACCAAGGATGGTTTGGCGTGAACGCGATACGCGCCGTGCTCATCGACGTGGACGGTGTCCTGCGGGTCGAGCCGCGGGTCATTCCTGGCGCGGCCGCCGCGCTGGAGAGCCTTCGCGAGCGCCGACTTAGTCTGGGTTTTTGACCAACACCTCGGTGCATAGCCGGGTCAGCCTCTGGCGGAATCTCCTCGGTCTGGGGTTGCGGGTCAATCTGGAGGAGTTGTTCACGGCGCCAACGGCGACTGCATTCAAAGCGGGAGGACTGGACATGTCGCGCCCCAGCGAATGGGTCATTCAGAAAACCGAAGTCATGTCAGACGAGGGGATCGTCTGCGCTCATCACCTGGCCGCCGCCGAAGCCGGAATCGCGATGCTCCGACGCGGTGGCAACGCGGTCGATGCCGCGGTGGCTGCCGCGTTCGCGGTGGGAGTGGCCGAACCGTTCAACAGCGGACTCGGGGGAATCGCTCACTTACTCTACCGCGAGGCCAGCACCGGACGCGTGACGGTCTTTGATGGGAGCAGCGTCCTTCCCCGCCAAATCGACCCGCGAATGTTTCCCCTGACCGACACTGCGGGCGTCTCGGGCATGTACGGCTGGCCGAGCGTCCAACAGGACCGAAATAACACCGGCTGGTTGGCTCCGGCGGTGCCGGGAATGCCGGCCTGCGTCCTGGCCGCCCTGGAGAGATTCGGCCAACTGTCCCGAGACGAAGTTCTTGAACCGGCGATTCGCCTGGCATCTGAGGGAGTTGTCGTCGACTGGAACGCCGCGCTGGCAATTCTTGGCTCGGCGGAACGTATCGCCCAGTTTCCCTCCACCCGATCGCTTTACTTTCGACCGAGCGGCATGCCGTTGGCGCCACAGACTTTCTCGTCGACTCCCGACGTCCTGCGGCAGCCAGACCTGGCCTGGACGCTCTCACGACTCGCCGAGTTTGGCGCGGAGGATTTCTACCGCGGCGAAGTCGCGCGGCGCTTCGCGGACGGTATGAAGGCGAATGGGGGTTTGATCGATGCCGAGGAGTTGGCCTCCTACCGCTTGCGCGTGTTCGACCGCCCGATTCAAGTGTCCTACCGTGACCACGAGGTCGCCGTGGCGCCGGAGACCGGGGGTGGTTTGACGGTTGCTCAGACTCTAAAGCTTCTCGACGGCTTTGACCTCGCCGGGGCTGGCTTTGGTAGCGCGGCCGCCCTGCACCTGATGATCGAAGCGCAGCGCCGCACCTTCCTCGACCGTTTTCAGCACCTGGGCGATCCTTGGTTCACCGCGATTCCCTACGCCGGTTTGCTTTCCGACGCCTATGCCTCGGTCCGTCGGGCGGAGATAGATCCGCATCGCGCGACGCCAGACGCGACCGCTGGCAACCCCTGGCCGTTCGACGGGTCTGCGCGCTCCTCGGGAGTTTCGGCAATCGTTCCGCCGGATGTCGGCCACACAACCCACATCTCGGTGGTGGATCGCGACCGCAACATGGTCGCGCTGACCTCGACGCTCGGCGACCTCTTTGGATCCGGTGTCGTCGTGCCCGGAACTGGCATCCTGCTCAACAATGGGGGAACCTGGTTTGATCCAAGGCCAGGAATGCCGAATTGCATCGCGCCAGGTCGCCGGATCCTTTGGGCTGGGTCGCCGAGCATCGTCACCCGACACGGCAAGCCGTTCGCGGCGGTCGGCGCGCCGGGCGGTCGCAAATTGGTCTCGGCCGTGCTTCAGGTGATCGTGAATCTCGTCGAGTTCCACCTGGGGATGCAAGAGGCGATCGCCGCGCCCCGATTCCATTGTGAGGGCCCGACCGTGGCTATCGATACACGATTTCCGGCCGAGTCACTCGATCGACTCCGCGAAATTGGCCACGAGTTGACCGTTCAAACCGAAACCTTTTCCACGTCTTTCTTCGCCCGGCCAAACGGCATTCTGGTTGACCCGGTGAGCGGACAGTTGCGCGGAGGAATCAATCCGTTCAAGCCGTACTTCGCACTTGGCCTGTAAACGTCCCCGCCAGACTCTAGCCCTTGACCGAGCCAGCGAGAATGCCGGCGACGAAGAACCGCTGTAGGCTGAAGAAAATGACCAGCGGAAGGCTCATTGAGATGAAAGCCGCCGCGGTCAGGAGTTGCCAACCTTCGCCAAGTGAGTTGACGAGGTTGCTAACCGTCACCGTCAGCGGCGCCACCGAAGGTTCACCACCCAGGTAGATCAAGGCAACCAGCAGGTCGTTCCAGACCCACAGGAACTGAAAAATCGCCAGTGCTGCCAGCGCCGGCACCGACGTCGGCAGAACCAGGGAGAAGAAGGTCTCGAGTGGCGAGGCGCCGTCGATTGCCGCGGCTTCGATCATTTCCCGCGGCAGACTGCTAAAGAAATTGCGTAGCAAGAAGATCGCGAACGGCAGGCCGTAGCCGGTGTGAGCCAGCCAGATGCCGGGAAAGGTGCCGTTTAGTCCGAGGGCCGTGAACAGGCGAAGGACGGGAATCAAAGTAGTTTGCAAGGGTACGACGAGCAGTCCGACCACGAGGAAGAAGAGGACGTCCCGGCCCGGGAAGCTCATCCAACTAAAGGCGTATGCCGCGAACGCCGCGATAAGTAGCGGCATGACAGTAGCCGGAACCGCGACGAACACACTGTTCACAAAACTCTGACCGACGTTGTCAGTTGTCAGAACCGTCGTGTAATTGTCGAGCGTCAGGTGGTATGGGGGACGCAGAGCCGTCCACCAACCGGTCGAGGCGACCAGCGCGTCTGGACGAAACGAACTGACGAGTAAACCAAGCGTGGGTACGAGCCATAAGACAACCAGGCTGGCGATGACCAGGTGACCGAGGAGGTGGGCGACCCGCTCGAGTCCTGGGCCGGTCGACGCCCGCGCGGTCTGGTTGAGCGCAGGGGCCTCCGCGGGTCCGGACTGAATTCCTGCCATGATTGCCCCTCAGTTCTGTTCTTCTTGTCGGCGGAAGCGGCGAACGTTGATCGCCATAACCGGAACGATCGCGACCAACAGGATCACCGCGATGGCCGCGGCGCGGCCGAAATTGTCGTTTGTGAACATTTCGGTGTACATCCGGTTGGCAAGTACGTCAGTGTTGAAGTTTCCACTGGTCATGACATACACAATGTCGAACGCTTTCAGGGAAAAGATCACCATCGTCGTCGTCACCACCGCGATGGTCGGGGCGATGCAAGGAAGGGTGACGAGAAGGAAGATCTGCCAGGCGTTCGCGCCGTCGACCTTGGCGGCTTCGAGAACCTCGCGCGAGAGCCCTTTCAAGGCGGCCGAGAGGATGACCGTACAGAATCCGGTCCAAACCCAGACTCCAACGGCGATCAGGGCAAGATTGTTGATCGGATCTAAGATCAACCAGGCCCGAGGACTGAAACCGGGCACGGTCGCCAGCAAGCCGGCGTTCAGCAACCCGGTCTGACCGGCGCCGGCCGGCTGGTAGTCGTAGACAAACTTCCAAATAACGCCAGCGCCTACGAAGGAGACTGCCATCGGCAGGAATACCACCGCCTTCGCGAAGTTCTCGTAGCGCCGTCGATCGGTCAGGACCGCGATAATGAGACCAAGAGCGACGGTGACCGCGGTGAAGACGACTATCCAGAGAAGATTGTTCCGAATCGTCAGCCGCAATCCGGCGTCGCTCGCCAGATACGAATAGTTTGCGAGGCCGACGAAGTGTTGTGAGCTCGGGCCATACAAGCTAACCCGGATCGTCTCGATTGTGGGATACACCAAGAAAACGCCAAGGAGGGCAATCGCGGGGGCAAGCCACAGCCACGGTCGGATAGCGCGTTGAACTCGGGGAGGGAGTTCATTCAGAAGTCTCTCCCCAACCACCAGGTAACCGCAGGTTACCAGCGGTACCCCGACAATCGCCAGCAGCGCGAGCCCGAGTCGATCCATGCCTTGCTTGCCCCCACCGCGTCAGGACTTGTAGGAATCCGCCTGAACGGAATCCAGGTGCGACAGAATACTGTCGAGTTGTCCGGGATTGTTAACGTATGCCAGGGTTCCCTTCCAGAACGCGTTTTCCATCGCGGTAGGCATCAGATCGTCAGCGCCGAAGCGGACGATGCTCCCGTTGCTGAGAATCTGGGCCGACTCCTTGGAGATCTCGTCCGGATAGGTATCGAGGGCAACCAGTTTGTTTGGCGACAGCGCCCCGCCGGCTTTGACCCAGATTGACTGCGCCTGCGGCGTCGTCAGCCATTTGATGAGCGTGGCGGATTGGTCGGTTTGCTTGAACATCCCGAAGAGGTCGCCAGAACCTTCGACCGCGCCATCGTATTGGGAATTGATCGTCGGGAAGAAGAAGAAGTTATAGTCGACGATTGGCTTGACGCTGGGGTTGTCTTGCTCGATGAAACTGGTGATGAAGCTCGCCTGGTAATGCAGGTAGGCATGCGGCGGGTTGCTGAAAAGCGGATCGGCTGCCTTTCCGAAATTCGTGGAAAGCATATACTGCTTGCCGCCGTAAGCCATTTTGGGGTTCGTGGCGATCTGGCCCCAGGTCTGCCATGCCTGCTTGATCTCCGCCGACGACCACTTGAGTTGACCCTGATACCACTTGTCGTAGGCGTCAGGTCCGGCTTGGCGGAGCACGATGTCATCGATCAAGTCTGCCGCGGGCCAGCCACTCGATGCGCCACTTTCCAGGCCAATACTCCAGGGCGTTTTGCCAGAGCTGACTATCTGATTCGATAGCTTCATCAGGTCATCCCAGGTCTTGGGAATCTGATATTTCGCGCTCTGGAAAACCTTCACGTCGTACCAGATCGATCCTTTGAGCGCGGCTTTGATGAAGATGCCGACCTGCTTGCCGCCGGCTTGCGCCAGTTCGAGCCAGGAAGTGGCGTACTGCTGCTTCATCGCGTTCATGTCCAGAACGTTGGAGAGGTCGACGAGTTTCCCTTGTTTGGCAAACTGGGCCATTTGACCGGGGCCTGGAAGACCGGCGAGATCGGGAGGATTCCCAGCGCTCACTCGGGTCGCGAGGACCGCGTTCAAGTCGCGGGTTCCCTCGTAGTTCATCTTGGCGCCGGTCTGGTCTTCCCACGGCTTGACCATTGCTTCGAAGTTCTTCTGCTCGTTTCCACCCCAGGTTGCGAGCACGCTTACTGATCCACCGATCTTGCTTGCCGACGACGCACTTTGGGCGGTCGGCGCCGCGGACGTGGTTGTCGCGGGGGCGACCGTCGGTTGCGCCGTCGCGGCAGCGGTCGCATGCGCGGTGGCCGCGGTCGTTGGAGCAGCCGTTGGATTACTGGCCGTCGTGGGCGCGGCGGTTGGCGATGACGCGCTTCCCGATTGGGAGCACGCCGCGAGCAAGGGCACCGCGAGAAGAGCGAGACCGCCGCGGAGGGCGGCGCGTCGCGTCACTCGGAAGGTCTCCTGGCTCGGAGTCGTGGATGTTCGCGCTTCATGTGCCATTGCGAAATCTCCTAGGGCATCGTCGTCACGCCACCGGCTTCCGTTGCCGGATCTTTGGTGGCGTGCTGAGTGGGTGCTACGTTGAACTGGTATCTGCGCTTTGGACCTCCTTACAGCCACAACTTCGACGCGCGACAAATTTGGTTGGCAGGATGATCCGCTTCGGGCTGACCGGTCGACCCTCGATCAGGTCGATCAAGCGCTGAGTGGCGATGCGTCCGAGGGCGGTTGCCGGTACGCGCACGGTTGAAAGTGTCGGATGAATACTGGCCACGAGTGGCAGGTCGTCGAACCCGACAATCGCGACATCCTCTGGAACCCGAATCCCGGCGTCTAAGAGTGCTCCGAGCGCGCCAATGGCCACTTGATCACTCGCCGCGAATACCGCTCGCGGTAGCGGTCTGGTGACGAGGATTTTGGTCATCGCGCGTCGACCGGACTCTTCATCAAGTTCTCCAGCGACGATGTGGTCGGCGTTTGGCCGGAGTCCTGCCGATTCGAGCGCGTGCAGATATCCGGCGAGGCGCGCGCGACTCGTCCCGTAGCTGAGCGGAACATTCGTAATCAGGGCGATGTCTCGATAGCCGTGTTGGAGAAGGTGTTCGACGGCGTCTCGGGCCGCGGCGGCGTTATCAATGTCAGCCGACGGGCAGTCAACCGTGGCGGGATCGCCGATCACAATCACGGTCGCGCCGGCTTCGACTATTGCTTCCAACGCTCGCGACGATTGGCTTGGCCCCCAGACCAGCATCCCGTCCGTCGTACCCTCCCGAAAGGACGCCAGTGCGCTCTGTTCGGCATTCTCGTCCAGGTACTCGAACTGTATTCGGTAACCATTCTCCCGAGCAACGGTGTCGATGCCACGCATTAGCGATGGTAGGAAGGCGTCCCCATACGCATCGTTGCGCTTCTCACCAACCAGTACGCCAAATTGCCGCGTCTGACCGCTGACCAACGACCGCGCCGCGCGGTTCGGGCGATAACCGAGATCGGCGGCAGCTTGCAGGACGCGTTGACAGGTGGTCTTGGGAATACCACTGTTCGGTCGGTTGTTGAGAACGAACGACACGACAGTCCGCGATACCCCAGCGCGCTGCGCGACGTCCCGACTGGTTGGCGCACGCCGTCGCGGGGTCTTCCGACCAGTCACCGGCGTTTGTTCCGAATCTCGCTCCTCTTGCTGACCGTTCACCCACCACCCCGCGCACGCTGAGTAACACGTATTACTAACACGTATTACCAACATAGCAAAGATCTGGCGCCACGGTCAAGTTGACGAGCGGTCGACATTAATTCGGAGGCGGCGGCCGTCATATAGGAAGCTCGAAAGCTGCCCGAAGCCACGTGCCCGGCCGAGAACTCCGAGCGTAGCGAAGACGAAAAGCATGAGGGGAAAGATCGCGAAAAGGAATCGGTAGGCTATCTCCGCGGCCATGCCGAAGCCCTCTACGACGACGCTCGTTCGCGCCCGCACGCCGTGCGCATCTCACCGCATCCGCGGTGCTAATGCGCTGGAACTAACTCGCGGCCAGCGGCACCGGTATGGTGTCCGGCTCGTCGTCGTTTGCAACTTCGACGAGGTCGCGGAGTTGGCTATCGACCCACCAGGCGAGGTCTTCGGATTCGACCGCTCGGCGCATCGCGGCCAGACGGACCGCACGTTCGGTCCGCGGCATCTCGATGGCCTGGTAGAGAGCGGCCGCGGTTCCTTCAACGTCGCCAGGCGAAACGCTTAGGGCAAGGTCACCTAACTGATCGTGGGCTCCCGCGCCCTCGCTCAATATGAGCGCCGCGTCCCGCTCGTTTAGAACGACGGCTTCCTTCGCGACGAGGTTCATCCCGTCCGCGACTGGGTTGACAAGGAAGACGTCCGCGAGCCGCATGGCCGCGATAGCCTGAGGGAAATTGTTCTCATAGAAAGCTTCAATCGGCTGCCACTCCGACGTGCCGAACTCGGCGTTGATGGCGTCAATCAGCGCGAAGGTACGCCGTCGGTACTCCTGGTACTCGCTGATCGACGAGCGCGACGGCACCAGGAAAGCCAGGAACTTTACAATGCCGCGAAGGTCGGGATGACGCTCCAGCAGCAGCCGATAGGCTTCAAATCCCCGCACCAGATTCTTCGACGGTTCGAGCCGATCGACTCGCACGATAGTGATCGCTCCGCGTCGGGCGTCCAGTTCCTCGTAACTACGGCGACATGCTTTGCTGTTCGCGCCGCGCCGCAAGTGCCGAACGTCAACTGAAATCGGGTAGACTCGCGCTCGCGTGCTTCGGCCACGATAGTCGACGGTCGCGTTCAGGTAGTCGACCTGGGCACCCGGCAACAAGTCCTCGCAGGTGTTCAGGAAGTTTCGGGCGTAGCGGCGGGTCTGGAATCCCAGAATGTCTACGTGGGTCAGACTATCGAATATTGCGGTTCGGATTTCTCGGGGAAGCAATTGCCAGTAACCAGAAGCCGGCCAGGGGATGTGCACGAAGAGTGACATAACCGCGTCGGGCACTTTCGGGCGCAAGTAGCGGGGAACCAGGTACAGTTGATAGTCGTGGAGCAGCACCAACGGTCGCCGCTCCCCCACCTTCGCTTGGGAAAGGGGAGTTAGAACGTTCGCGAACGCCCGGTTGACCGGCACATACCCTTGGCTCCAGGCAGTCCAGGCGGCTTCGTCAAACTTCGGTCCATAGGCGATATCGAAAAGGTAATGGTGGACGAACCACAACAACGGATTGCTGAATTGATTGTAGTGTCGATGAAAGGTCCGCTCGTCCACGACGACGAAGCGTGGGCTAAGTGTTGGTGGAAGAAACGAAGGCAAGGGAAGATTCGGCGCCGCCGCCGCCAATCGGTCGCCGCGTGACATCGCCGCGCTCACCCAGATGGCCGGGGTGGATTCGCTTAGGGCGGCTAGCGCGGAAACAACCCCACCCGCCCCTCGACGGGGAGTGAGTCGACCGTCCTCAACGGTGTATTCGACGGGACCGCGGTTCGAGGCGAGGATGATCCGCCGGTTGGCGAGAAGAGCACGACGAGCGTCGGTTACTCTCGGTAAGTGATCGCCATCCTCGGAGTCGGGTAGACAAGCTGGCATTGCAGTTCTCCCTGGTCGAGGCAGACCAAGGGGACCCGTGGGTGGATGGGTACGTCAAGCGACAAATGTGTTAGGCGCGATCCAATATCTGGACCGCGAAAGAGGATTGCCTTTCACGTGCCGCCGGGGTTAGCTGACGGGTTCGGCGCGAAAGAATTCGCCTACCGGTCGTCGCGACCGGATTCACCCCAGGGTTTTGGGTCCCCCGTTTCCCTCCCGACGAAGGGAGGGAACTAGGCCATGCCTACTTTGCTGTTGTTCGTCTACTATATCAACTACGGAACGGCTTGTCAAATCGGCGGCCTGAGAGTCTTACTCCGGCGGGGCGAACTGGAAGCGGTCGCCGAGTGCGATAAAGCGTTGCGACCAAATCTTCGCGGCGCTGTCGCCCTTCGTGGCCCGACCGCTGACCCCCGGGTAGACACTGTGGCGCATGTCCCAGTAGACGTTTTGGACCTGCCACAGGTCGACCGGCAAGGCGTGGCCCTGAATCAAGTCGGAGAGAGACTCGATGCGCCGAAAAGCCGCTTCGTCCTGGGGACTTGCCAGGAACCGTTCCATCAGGTGGTCGAAGACGGTCTTCAGGCTATAGCAGACTCCGTCGGTATCCACCTTGACCTTCCAGCGTTTGGCGTCTTCGAGCAGTCCACTGATGGTCAAAACATCGGGAGAGTCCCCCCGAGTGGCGCGACGCAGATCCGAATTGATGACGACTTCGGCGGCCTGAATGAAGACCGTGGGTAAGGGCACACCCAGGTCCTGCAAATAGTGCATCAGGGGTGCGTGGTGCTCGAAGATGACCCGGTTTTCTGACTCGGCCTCGCGCATCGTCGAATCAATAATCGGATCAAGTATTCGACGCTGCTCGTCGCGGAAGAGCGAACGTAGCGAATAGGTAATGCCGCCAAAGTGCCGGTCGAGCAGTCGAATAATCTCGGGCAAGTCGGCTCTCGCGAACGCGGTGGAGACTTCCTTGATCAGAGCTTGATACGCTTCCTGGTTCGTGTACTCGCGAACCCCGCCGTTGAGATTGTGGTCGCCAAAGTGAAGCACGCCGAAGCTCAGGTTGGTGGACTCGCGGGTGAGTTGAGAGGTGACTTTGATCCGGCCAAAACCAATTCTGGCGTGGCCGGAGCGCTGACGGTTGAACGCTTTGCGTTCGACGGTGTAGCAGTAGACGTGGGCGACGGGTGGATAGGGCTCAAAGAGCGAGCTGACTCCGTAGTGAGCTCCCACTTTTCGCAGGTCGACTCGCGCCGGAAGAACGAATTTCTCGTAGATCCGCTTGCCGTTGCGGTGCTCCGGGATGTTGCTCTTCGCCTCTTCGAGCAGGTCAACGAACCGCTCTTCGATGCTGTCGCCAAAGAGCTCCTGTCCTAGCTGCACCGCGCGGCCGGCGTACTGGATCACCTGAACCGTTTCAATTCCGCTCAGTTCGTCAAAAAACCAACCGCAACTGGTGTACATCAGCATCAACTGTCGCTGCATTTCGAGAAGCTTCAGTGCTGTCGTTTTCTCGGCCGGCTGGAGTTCCCGACCACAGTGGGTGCTCAGAAATTGGTCGGTCTTATCGCGGTCGAGCACCACGTCGATGTACTGTTCACGTGCTTCCCACGGGCTAAGAAATAATTCCCGACCGCGCCGCTCAAACTGGGGATTCAGTTCGTCGCGTAGCCAGTCAAGCGCCGCGCGAAGGGGAGCCCGCCAGGCCTGGCTCCAATTCGGGTGGCCACCGGAGTTACAGCCGCAATTGCTCCGCCAGCGTTCCACGCCGTGGGCGCAGCTCCAAGACGTGTTCTCGACGATTTCGGCCTCGTAGGTGGGCGGAAATCTTTCGAGAAACTCCCCGTAGTTGGTGAGTTTGACGTCCGGTTGAGCTTCGAGGTGATGAATCGCGTACGCCAGGGCCATGTCCCCGAAACGGTGGTGATGCCCGTAGGTTTCACCGTCCGTCGCGACGTGCATGATCTGCGCCCAGGCACGTTGTTCACTGAAGCCGCTGAGAAGGCGATCGGCAAATCGCTCGCCGTTGTCCAGCAGTTGCTCGAAGGCGATCGCGCGGGAAATCGGACCATCGTAAAAGAACAGAGCGATTGTTCGGCCGGAGGGAAGGTTCGCGAGATACGGCATCGTGGGGTCGACCCGGCCGCCGTCGACGTTCTGCCAAACCCGGCTGCCAATTGCCCGAACTCGTTTAGCCTGATAGGGAGACAGGACGGTAAACTTAATGTCCGCCGCGGCGAGAACCTCCAGCGTCTCGGTATTTGCCGCGGCCTCCGGTAGCCACATCCCTTCCGGTTTTCGTCCAAAGCGATGCTCGAAGTCGCGGATTCCCCAGTAAACCTGGGTGTGCTTGTCGCGAGGATTTGCCAGCGGCAAAATCACGTGGTTGAAAGCTTGGGCCAGGGCAGAACCGTGGCCAGAAAAGTACGTCTGACTATCCCGGTCGGCATCCAGGACTTTCTGATAGACGTCTGGCACGGCGTGCTGCATCCACGCGAGCAACGTCGGGCCGAAATTGAAGCTCAGTTTTCCGTAATTGTTGACGATCTGACTGATTCGGCCGGTGTCATCGAGGATGCGCGCCGCGGCATTCGGGGCATAGCACTCGAATGTGATCCGCTCGTTCCAGTCGTGGTACGGATAGGCGGAGTCTTGGAGTTCAATTGCCTCGAGCCAGGGATTTTCACGCGGGGGTTGGTAGAAGTGCCCGTGAATGCAGACGTAGCGTTCCATGCCGTCGTTTGCCATCCTGTCAGATTACTCTAGCGCTAGGTCCACCGGAGTTCAGCTCTATAGCTGACCACCGGCGGACCTGTCGAGAGTGGTCAATCGCTCGGTTTGAAGAACAGCACACCGAGCGGCGGAAGCGTGACGTTGAGCGAACTCGGGCGACCATGGCTAGCCACCGGGTTTGCCTCAACGCCGCCTTCATTGCCGATGCCGGTCCCGCCATAGAGCGTCGCATCACTATTTAGCAACTCGCGCCAGTAACCACCGCGCGGAACTCCCAAGCGATAGTTGAAGCGGGGGACCGGAGTAAAGTTACAGAGGACCACTATCTGGTCGTCCGGCCGCTTGCCCTTACGCAAGAATGCCAGGACGCTATTGTCGGCGTCGCCGAAATCGATCCACTCAAAGCCGTTCGGGTTGAAGTCAAAGGTGTGCAACGCTGGCTCGTCCCGATAAAGGCGGTTCAAGTCTTCAACCAGACGCTGCACCCCTTGATGTGGCCCCCACTGTAGCAAGTGCCAGTCCAGGCTCGTTTCGTGGTTCCACTCGTCCCATTGTCCAATCTCCCCGCCCATGAAGAGCAGCTTTTTTCCGGGCTGCCCATACATGTAGCCGTACATCGCCCGGAGGTTGGCAAACTTCTGCCAGTCATCGCCGGGCATCTTGGCAACCAGCGACCCCTTGCCATGAACGACTTCGTCGTGCGAAAGCGGTAAAACGAAGTTCTCGTGGAAGGCGTAAATCATGCGAAAAGTCAGCGTGCCGTGGTGATAGCGGCGGTGGATCGAATCCTTGGACATGTAGACGAGGGTATCGTGCATCCACCCCATGTCCCACTTCATCCCGAAGCCGAGGCCGCCGACGTAGGCCGGCCGCGACACTTGTTGCCAGGCAGTTGATTCCTCAGCGATGGTTTGGACGTCCGGATGGGCCCGGTAAACCTCGGAATTGAGATCCCGGAGAAAGCTGATCGCCCCCAGATTCTCCCGACCGCCGTAGATGTTCGGAATCCACTCGCCTTCCTTACGAGAGTAGTCGAGATAAAGCATCGACGCCACGGCGTCGACCCGCAAACCGTCGACGTGGTACTTGTCGAGCCAGAAGAGCGCGCTGCTGATCAGGAACGCGCGAACTTCGTTGCGGTCGTAATTGAAGATGTTGCTCTTCCAGTCCTGGTGAAAGCCCTGGCGAGGGTCGGCGTGCTCGTAGAGATGTGTCCCGTCGAAATAGTCCAGACCGTGGAGATCCGTCGGGAAATGGGACGGTACCCAGTCGAGGATGATGCCAATTCCATTTTGGTGCAGCTGATCGACCAGATACATAAAGTCTTGCGGCGTCCCGAATCGACTGGTCGGCGCGAAATAGCCCGTGGTCTGGTAGCCCCAGGAGCCGTCGAACGGGTACTCCATGATGGGTAGCAACTCGACGTGGCTGAAGTTCATTTTCTTGAGGTAGTCGACGAGTCGCGGGGCGAGCTCGCGGTAGCTGAGCCAGCGACTATTCTCCTCCGGCACCCGCATCCACGATCCGAGATGGACCTCGTACACCGAGATCGGTGCTTCCAGGGAATTGTGGTTCCAGCGTTCCGCCAGCCAGTTCCCATCGTTCCACTGATAGTCCAGGTTCCAGACCACCGAGGCGGTTCGCGGCCGAATCTCGTGAAAAACACCGTACGGATCGGCCTTGTCGACCTGATATCCCGCGTGTCGGGATTCGACGTGAAACTTGTACAACGTGCCGACCGGCACGCCGGGAATGAATCCCTCCCAGATACCGGACACGCCTCGCGAACCCAGGGGGTGACTCTGGGCGTTCCAGCCGTTGAAATCGCCGACAACGGACACGCGCTCGGCGTTCGGCGCCCAGACCGCGAAGTAGGTGCCGGCCACGCCGTCAAGGTCCATCGGGTGAGCGCCGAGTTTATCGCCGAGCCGGTAGTGAGTTCCCTGATTAAACAGGTAGAGGTCGTCTTCGGTTAGTCGGCTGACGTCATAGCGGACGCGGCTCGGAACGAGTTCGGACTCGATCATGGGACTGACCTCCGGCGAGCCGGCCTTAGCTTGTGATTGCATCTGACTCCCTTCCTAATCAATCAGGCGAAGGATTCCCCGCAAAGGGACTGCGACCCAGGTCGGCCGATTATTGAGTTCGTATTCCAATTCGTAGAGTGCCTTCTCGAGCAGGTACGCCTGGAGCAGCGTATTGAAGACAAATCTCTCGCGCGGCAGAAACGCCGCTCCGTCAGCGGTAAGACGGTAACTACGCAGATACGTCGCGGCAACCCAGCCATACCAGTACCGCGCCCACGATTCCAAATCCTCGTCCGCGCTTGGGTCGCGTGACTCGGCTCTCCGAGCCAGCGCGGTGCTCGCGGCGTAGTCAAAGGAACGAATCATTCCCGCGACGTCGCGAAGTGGCGACCGTTTGATTCGCCGCTCTCCGAGAGATCGTGCCGGTTCGCCCTCGAAGTCGATCACCACAAAGTCACTTCCAGTGTACAACACCTGACCAAGATGAAAGTCGCCGTGGCAGCGAATTCGCGTTGCACCGATTTTACCTTGTAGAATCGCGTGCAGCCGCTGATGCACCTTGTCGGCGCGGGCAACGACTGAATCGGCAAGTGCTCGATCCTCCGGCGGGAGCCCCGAGCGCTTGCGAGACAAGAGTTCCAGAGAGCGATTGAATTGACCGCGCATTGACTGGTAGATTGACCGCTGATACATCGGCGAAATCGGCTCCGGGGCGAACGAGGGATCGTCCGTGTCCGACGCGAGAGCCTGGTGCATCTCGGCGGTCCGCCGCCCCAGCAGCGCCGCCGATTCGAGATAACCGGCAATCGTGTCGCGCGCTTCTTCCCCCGGAGCGTTGTCACTCAATGCCAACAGGCCGACCTGAGCCGGCAGATTGTCGGTTCGTTCCGGGCGGTACATCGCCAAAAGTTCGAAGTAGTGCTCCAACTCGCCCAACGTGTGTTCCCAGGCATCTCCATAGTTGGCAACATACGACTGCAGCATCGCGATCGTATAGGGCTCCCGGCCGACGCGATAGTCCAGCGCGCCGAGGAGCGCGGGGGTGTGGGTAAAGTTGGTTCGCTCGGTGAGCATCCGGCCAATTTCGAGATCCGGGTTTTCGCCTTCGGCGACCCGGCGAAAGACTTTCAGAATGGCCACGTCGCCAAATACAATCGACGAGTTGCTTTGCTCCGCTCCACGCGGTCGGGGTGTCAACTCGGCAGCCGAGCGCAGTGAGTCGGACGCCGCACTTGATTTGCCGGTGATTATCCCGCGCCCGACGTGGCGCCGCTCGTTTAGAATGGCCCCAAGCAATGCCGAGGCGAACTCGGCGTCAACCAGGGCGTCGTACAGGACTCCTTCGCTCCCACTGGCGTCTCGGGTCCGAACCACCACCGCGCTCGGCGAGGTCTCCCAAATTGCCTCGGCGTGCTCACCGACCGCGAGCGCGAGCGGAAGAAGATAGGTCTGGGATTCGCCTTCGGTGTAGTCAACCTGAAGGAAGGTTAGATGGTCGGTCGCTGATCTGACCGCAATGCTCACGTCGTCGACCAGGTGGACACTACTGATCGTCCGGGCCTTCCCACCAAACCAACGCTGTCCACGCAGATAACCGGGCAGCCAGCGTTCCAGCGAGGCGCGCTCCGGTCCGTGTAGGAGAGTTGCCCAACTGGTCATTGAGATTAGCCCACGGGACGATCGATCAACCGGAATTGCCGCGTTCTGACTATCCACGTTCGTCAGACTGAACATGTAGAAGGAGTGCGGACCGAGGGTCAGAAAGTAGGGCAGCTCGCCGATCGCCGGAAATCGAGTCTGGCCGAATAACTCGACGGGGACGTAACCCGCGTACTCCGGAAGGTCCAGTTCGACGGCCTGGACAAAGCGCGAAAGGTTGGCCACAACCAGGATCGTTTCGTCGTCGTGGCGGCGTACGAACACGAGAACTCGCCGATTCTCCGGGTGGAGAAACGCGATCGTACCACGGCTAAACGCCGCGTAGCGCTTGCGTAGGGCGATCAGACGCCTCGTGAAGGCGAGCAGGGAGTGCGGGTTGTTGCTCTGAGTTTCTACGTTGACCGTCTGATAGTGGAATTCGCCGTCTTGAATGACCGGCAGGTAAAGCCGATGGGGACTAGCCCGCGAAAAGCCAGCGTTGCGATCGCTCGACCATTGCATCGGCGTCCGCACTCCGTGACGGTCTCCAAGGTACATATTGTCGCCGAGGCCGATCTCATCGCCATAATAGAGGACGGGCGTGCCCGGCATAGCCATCAAGAGGCAGTTCATGAGTTCGATCCGCCGCCGGTCGTGACCAAGGAGCGGACTGAGCCGTCGACGGATTCCAAGGTTAATGCGAGCCTCGGGGTCTTGAGCGTAGGAGCGATACATGTAGTCACGCTCCTCGTCAGTCACCATTTCCAGGGTGAGCTCGTCGTGATTGCGAAGAAACATGGCCCACTGGCAACTGTCGGGAATTGTCGGCGTCTGATCGAGGATGTCGATGATCGGCGTGCGATCCTCCATGCGGAGAGCCATGAACATCCGAGGCATGACCGGGAAGTGGAAGCACATGTGACATTCATCGCCTTGTCCGAAGTAGGCGACGGCGTCTTCCGGCCACTGGTTTGCCTCGGCAAGTAACATGCGATCGGGATGGCGCTCATCAATTCGCGCGCGAAGTTTCTTTAGAAAGACGTGAGTGCGGGCAAGGTTCTCACAATTTGTCCCTTCCTCCTCGTAGAGGTACGGGATCGCGTCAAGGCGGAGGCCATCTACTCCCAGATCCAACCAGAAGTCGAGTACCTGGAAAACGGCTTCCTGAACCGCGTTGTTTTCGAAGTTTAAGTCTGGTTGATGACTATAGAATCGGTGCCAATAGTACGACTGGGCGACCGGATCCCACGACCAATTCGATTGTTCGAAGTCCTTGAAGATGACGCGCGCGTCCGAGTACTCCTCGGCGGTATCGCTCCAGACATAAAAATCCCGCTCGACGCTGCCCTTCGGCGCTCGGCGCGCCCTCTTGAACCAAGCGTTTTGATCCGAGGTGTGATTGATGACCAGCTCGGTGATGACCCGAAGCCCGCGGGCATGTGCTTCGTCCAAGAACGTCCGGAAGTCGTCCAGTGTCCCGTAGCTTGGGTGCACGGTGTAGTAATCGGCGATATCGTAGCCGTCGTCGCGCAAGGGCGACGGGTAGAACGGTAGCAGCCAAATCGCGGTAACGCCGAGGTCCTGGAGGTAGTCGAGTTTTGACGTTAAACCAGGAAAGTCGCCGATCCCATCGGCGTCACTGTCGCAGTAGGACTTGACGTGTAGTTCGTAGATGATCGCGTCTTTATACCAGAGGTGGCCATTATCGACACCGCCGGCCGCGTGAGGTTGCGTCATCTGGGCATCCCCGGTTTACAAATAGTATTCGAACTCGCGCTCGGTACGCTCGTGGCGACGTACTCGGAAGATCTGGGCTGGAACGACGCCCGGATCTAACTCGACAAAGTTACGCGGTCCACGCCACAGGAAGCGCGCGTCGGACAACTGGTCGTGCATTTGATAATTCGCCTCGGCCGGTACTCCGAGTTCCGCGAGATCGAGATCCAGCCAGCCCGACTGTCGATGGTGCGGATCAAGATTGACTACGACGACGACGGCGTTCGACTTGTCGTCGCTCGTTTTGCTGTAAGCGATCAAATTCTCATTGTCGACCTGGTGGAAGCGCAGCGTGCCGTCCTGCTGGAGGGCCGGGTTCTCGCGGCGGACGCGATTCACCCGGGTAATGAAATCCCGTAGACTCCAGGGATCGTCAAGATTCCAGTTTCGAATCTCGTACTTCTCCGAGTTCAGATACTCTTCTCGTCCGGGCTCGGCGGCCTGGTGTTCACCGAGTTCGAACGCCGGACCATAGATTCCGTAGGTTGCTCCCAGAGTTGCCGCGAGCACCAGTCGTACCTGGAACGCCGGGCGACCACCGTACTGGAGGTACTCGGTCAGGATGTCCGGTGTATTCGGCCAGAGGTTTGCCCGAAAGTATTCGCGAACGTCAGTTTGGGTCAACTCACGGAAATAGTCGACCAACTCAGCCTTCCGGTTGCGCCAGGGAAAATAGTTGTAGGACTGGCTGAAACCGAGCTTGGCCAGTCGGTACATGACTTTAGGTCGGGTAAACGCTTCGGCAAGGAAAAGAACGTCTGGGTATCGCTCTTTCGTCACGGTAATCAACCACTCCCAGAACGAAAATGCCTTCGTGTGTGGATTGTCGACCCGAAAGAATCGAATGCCGGTCTCGACCCAGTAATCGACAACGCCCTTCAATTCGTGCCAGAGTTCACTCCAACGCTCGGTTTCAAAGTCGATCGGGTAGATGTCCTGGTACTTCTTCGGCGGATTCTCCGCGTATTGGATCGAGCCATCCGGCCGGTGGAGAAACCATTCCGGGTGTTCGTGAACCCACGGATGGTCCGGGGAGCACTGGAAGGCAAGGTCCATGGCTACTTCCAGGCCCAGGCCCCTGGCCCGTTCGAGCAGCGCTCGAAAGTCCTCGATCGTCCCAAGTTCGGGATGGATCGAACAGTGATCTCCCACCCGCGACCCAATCGCCCACGGACTGCCCGGAGAGCCGTCGTCGGCGTTAACCGCGTTGTTCTTGCCCTTCCGGTAGCTTACTCCGATGGGGTGAATCGGCGGTAGATAGACGACATCGAAACCCATGCTGGCAACGTACGCCAGGCGATTTGCGCAGTCACCCAAAGTACCGTGGGCGCCGGTTTGGTCAGAGCACGAGCGCGGAAATAGCTCATACCAGGCGCCAAATCTGGCCCTGAAACGATCGACGACGATCGACAACTCCTCCGATGCCACGGCGAAATGCCGCCCGTCCCACTTCGCCATGAGGCTGGCGAGACCGTCGTCTCGGACGATTTCGCGCGCGTACTCACTGGCATCCGCGCCGCGATACTTTTGAACTGCCTCGCGAAGGAGGTCGCCGTCCTGACCCGAGGAGCGCGCGGCGGCCTTCTCGATTAGTTCCGCGCCAATTTCCAAATCGACTCGGATATCTTGTCGGGCGTCGATTCGTTTGCCCATGTCTCGTTGCCAGGTGCCGAAGCGGTCGATCCACGCGAGCACCCGGAAACGGAAACGTCCCACCCGGTCGACCAGGAACATTCCGGTCCAACAATCGTTGGGGCCGGCAGACATCGCGACTTCGTTCCACGTCTCGTCGGCGTCCAAGCGGTACTGAACCAGCGCGGCAAGGACGTCGTGGCCGTCGGCGAAGACATCGGCTTGCACGGTGACCCAATCGCCGACAACGCGCTTCACGGCGAATCGCCCTCGATCGACGCCTGGTTGCACGTTCTCGACGACGACGCGTTGTCGTCCCTCCACGCGGCCTCCTTCTCACGCCTTGACTACCTGGCAGGTAACCCGGCGCGACCGAGGGCCCTTTGTCGCGCCGTCGGTCAGCCAATCGCCCGGGCTATTCCCGTATTTCACAAACACCCTACTGTATTTATAGAATATCAGACGCCGCCGTATCATGCACTTTTCTTTGAAGGCAATTCCGCGAGTTGTCAGGACGTGGGGATCTGACACGAGCAGTCGATGGGTAGTACAATCGGTTTATCGCTCGCGTTCGGAGGGAGAAGGAGTAACGTCACTGGAGGTGTCAATTGACGGTAAACGGACGATTGCGAATCGGGGTTGTTGGGACTAGCAGCCACGTCGCGAACACCCATCTCACGTACCTGGCGAGCTATCCTCGAGCGGAACTGGCCGCGGTGTGCGGGCGAAATGCCGACCGCACCGCGGCGACCGCGGCCCGTTTTGGTATTCCGGTCGGGTACACCGACTTCGCCGACATGTTGGACCGAGGGAAACTTGACGCCGTCGTTATCGGTTCTCCGGACGACCTTCACTCGTCCATGGCGCTGGCAGCGCTCGACCATGGACTCCACGTTCTTTGTGAAAAGCCCCTGGCGCGAACGACCGCGGAGGCTCAGGCGATGTATTGTCGGGCCGAGGACGCTGGCGTCAAGCACATGACGAATTTCTCGTGGCGGTGGCTTCCGGCCCAGCGTTATGCCCGGGCGCTGATCGACCAGGGGTGGATCGGAAAACCGTTCGACTGTACGATTGTATTTCGCGGAGGCTACGGCCGAGACTCGGCGTATGCCTGGCGGTTTGACACTCTGCGCGGGGACGGGGTTCTCGGCGACCTTGGAAGTCACGCATTCGATCTCGCGCGCTGGTACGTCGGCGAGATTCGCCGCGTGGCGACTACTGCCCGGGCATTTATCGCGCGCGACACCGTCGGGACGGAGCGAGCCGAGTCCGCGAGCGATTCCGCGTTGACGCTGGTTGACTTTTTGAACGGCGCTCACGGCGTCGTCGTGGTGAGTGCGGTGTCCCACCTGGGGGAAAGGGAAATGGAACAGCGGATCCGAATTCACGGCGAGCGCGGCACACTGGAAGTCGACTACACCAAGCCGGGCAGCGCAATTCGATACGCCGGGGCTACGGATGGGGAGTTTCAGACACTACGGATCCCGGAGCAGTTCGCCGGCTCACGTCCAGAAGATCCCTTCGCCGTCTTCGAGGAACTCTCGGTTGGTGACCGATTCTTCGTGGACGCCATCCTCGACGATTTGCCGATTTCGCCGTCGTTTGAGGACGGTGTCGAGGTACAGCGCGTCCTCGATGCGGCCCGGGAAGCCGGACGCACGGGCCACTGGGTCGACGTGGACGCTCGCTCGACCGGCCACACGGGCGGGGAATTGCTGACCGAAAAGCGCTGGTTACGCCAGCGACCGTAGCCAGTTTTCCACCTCGGCAACGTCAACCGCGAGCACGTCGGCTACGGCTTGAAGCGGGACGGGAATTTCGCTGCTGTTCACGGCAATCGCGATACCCTCGCACGTAGCGTGATCGTGGGCAGCCCGAAACGCGTCGAGGTCCGTCCAGTCGTCGCCAACCACGACAACCACCCGAAGGTCGGCAACGTCGACAATTCGCCGGAGGGCCGCGCCTTTGTCGATACCGGGAACCCTGGCCTCGAACACGCAACGGCCTTCGCCAAGCGTCAGGCCAGCGTTCCGCGATTCAACGCTTACGCGACGGCGGAGCTCCTCCACCAGGGAGCGATCGGATTCTAGACCGCGATAATGGAAGGCAACCGCGCTGGTTTTAATTTCGCGGCGAACACCGATCATGTCCGAGAGATCCACCGGTAGCTGCGGCAGTTGCCTCAGCATTTCCGGCGACACCGTCGCGCGTTCCTCTTGACCGCTCGGCCGGCGAATGACCGCGCCGTGGCTTCCAGCGAGCCAGATTCCGGGCGCGCTGGCTCGCTCGGCGAGGTCGTCGAGTTCGCGACCACTAACGACGCCAACTACGGAAAGTTGTCTCGCGAGTCTGCTGAGGGCTTCGCGCGCGCTGGTACTCATCCGTGCCGTGGTCGGATCCTGGACGATGGGCGCAAGCGTCCCGTCATAATCGAGTAACAAGCCGGTCCTGGGGTACTCGAAGAGCGCTCGCCGAATCGCTCCAACCGCCGACGAGAGCGGAACTGGGCGACTGGCGGGAAGTCCCCGGTTAGCGGCAAAGCGCATCGGGCATCTCCATTGAAGCGCTCCGAGATTTGACGTCCTACGCGCGCTAAATCTAGTGTCCGCTGCATCATCCCCCAAAAGCTAATGGGAGATGAAACACGTTCAGCAGCTAGCGCATCGACCAGTAATAGTATCGCACGGGAACGAGGCCGGTCGGGTCACAATTCGATGACCCTCGCGGGAAAGCTCCAGGCTTGACAATAGCGCTAATTGACAACAAGACACTCAAGGTGTTAAAATCCGATCAGATTAGCGGCCCGTCTGGACGGATGTTCGGAGATCTTCCCAGAATCCTCCGGGGCGGCTGGTAGGGGACATCGCTTAAAGTGCCCCGGAATCTTGGATTAGGCTCGGGAGCAGCGCATGGCTACGTCGTCAACACGAAATTTCTATGACGTGCTCGGCGTGCCGAAGACGGCGAGCGACAAGGAAATTCGCGCCGCCTATCGTCGCCTCGCGCGGAAGTATCATCCGGACCTCAACCCCGGTGACAAGTCGGCCGAGGCGCGATTTAAAGAACTTCAAGGGACGTATGACGTCCTTTCAGATCCGGAAAAGCGGAAGAAATACGATCAATTTGGCCCGCGCTGGGAAGAAGTCGAACGCATGCAGCAGGCGGGCTTCGGCGGATTTAGCCCGGGGGCCGGTGGAAGTGGCGCTCCGCCGTTTAATTTCGAAGACGGCGGCGACTTCTCGGACATCTTCGAGGGTCTGTTCGGGGGGCTCGGCGGACTTGGCGGACGAAACCGCACGACCTACCGAACTCGACCGCGCCCGGGAACCGACCTGGAGTATCCCACCGAGGTCAGTCTCGAAGAAGCCTTTCATGGCGCGGTTCGCGTACTCGATCTGGCGTCGCCAAATGGCGGACGGCGACGACTCGAGGTTAAGGTACCGGCAGGAGTACAGTCCGGCGCGCGGATTCGGCTGGCCGGCGAAGGGAACGCGGGCGTTGGCGGCGGCAAACCCGGCGACTTGTACCTGACGGTTACCGTGCGACCGCACGGGACGTTTGAGCGCAAGGACGACGATCTTCACACGGAGGTCGGGGTACCGCTCTATACCGCGCTACTTGGCGGTGAGGTGCGGGTTCCAACCATCAAGGGAACGCGAGTCGCCCTGAAGATTCCGGCGGACACCCAGAACGGCCGAGTCTTTCGATTGACCGGCTTGGGAATGCCCCACGCGAACGGTTCGGGAAACGGTGATCTTTACGCCCGGGTGAAAGTCAATTTGCCAAATGACCTGTCCGCGCGCGAGCGAGAATTGTTCGACGAACTACGTCGCCATCGTCCCGAGTAGCGGATTTCTCCGTCCAGGTGTCAATGGGGGACGTCACGTCGGTCATTTTAGAGCGCCTCGACCTGATCGACCTCCAGGACGAAAACCGTCGCGCCACCAATCTGGACCTCGACCGGGTAGGGCATGTAGAACTCACCGGGTTCCATGACTGGCGGAAGGGGATTGACGAATTGGGTTCGGGTTTGGCAATTCGACTGAATCAAGCCGAGCACTTCGTCGACCCTGTCGTCAGTAACTCCGAGCAAGATGGTCGCGTTACTCTCCTTGAGGAATCCACCGGCCGTATTAATCCGCGTTGCGCGTTGTCCTCGGCGGGTGAGCGCCTCGAGTAGACCGGGCGCGTCGTCGCTGTGGACGATTGCGAAGATCAGCTTCATAGTCCCGAATCTCCTTCCTGAGCGAGTCGGCTTGACGACTCGGTGGCGACCGGTATGTCTCGCAACCCGGGATCGAGAAGACGTGCTCCGACAATAGCACGAATTCGCGCGGCAATCTCCTCCGGTGGCCTGAGGGCGTCGATCAGCGTCATTCGCTGAGCATTCTGACGCTGAAGGTCTCGATAGGCGGTCCGGACGCGTTCGTGGAAAGCGAGATCCTGGCGCTCGAGGCGGTCGCCAGACCCGCCCTTTCGGGAGAGTCCAGCGGTCGCATCGAGATCGAGTAAAAATGTTAGGTCCGGCTCCAGCCCGTCGGTCGCGAATCCGATTATCTGGTTGATTTGCTCGCCGGGAAGGCCCCGACCAGAAATCTGATACGCCCGCGTCGAGTCGCTGAAGCGATCGGCTAGGACGACATCGCCTCGCTCCAGAGCGGGCTTCACGACCTCGTCGACAAGCTGGGCGCGCGCCGCCAGGAAGAGCAGTACCTCGGCGCGATCGGTCACGTCCGCCTCCGGCTCCTGGCCGAATTGGACCGTTGGGGTCAGTAGGAGGCATCGAATCCGCTCGCCTATCGCGGTAGAGCCGGGCTCGCGAACGATACATACGGTTCGCCCATCAGCCCGCAACGAGGCCGCCAGGCGTTGGACTTGCGTCGACTTACCCGCGCCCTCCGGACCCTCGAAGCTAATGAACATCGCTATTCTGCCGCGGTACCGTGAGAAATGCGGACCCTCCGATACGGCTCGCGTCCCTCGCTTCGTGACGAAAGATGGTAACGCTCGGCCATTTGATGCTGGAGGCGCCGGATGTAGGCGTTCTGCGGCGTCAATTCCACCGCCCGTTGGTCCCGCAGCACATTGTTGATCGCGTCCTCGGTCTCGGCCATCGCCACGTCCACCGGGTCGGGCGGCACGTCGAGATCAAACAGGTTGATCAGGGACTGCTGGATTTGGACCACGGTGTTGCTCTTGATCACATACACCGGAATGCCAAGATCCTCGGCGTCCTGGATGACACCGGACTTCTGGCGGTAGTAATTCTTGAGGGTCAAGACAGCGCTCGCCTCGCGCAGGTCTTTGGTCATTTCAACCGGCAGATGAAGCTCTCGCGCGGCGGTCTCGACTCGATTCTGGCTGATACCGTAGCCAAAGACCCGCATCGGCCGAGCAACCGAAGGGCCTGCGGGCGGCGCGACCGACAACGGCGCGTGAGGCCGGGTTTCCGCTTCCTCGATAACGACTGCTGGTTCGCTACGACGCGGTGGCCGGCGAGGAATTATTTGCGGAGGAGCCCCTTCCTCCGTCGCCAAGGTGGCCAACGACACCTCGATTTCGCCCTTGGCGTCAAGTGACCGTAGCTGTGCGGCCACGCTTTGGCCGCGGAGAATTCCATCGACGGTCTCCGAGACGTCCAGGTGCACTGCCACGCGGTCCCACGACTGAATCTCGATCAGAACGTCGAAGGTCGGAGGTGCCTTGCGTTCGAGGATGGACTTTTGAGTTCCGCGACGGCGAGCCTCTTCGTCGGATAGGGTAACGCTTTGGATTCCACCGATCAAGTCCGAAAGTGTTGGATTGAGCATCAAGTTTTCCAGCGAGTTGCCGTGCGCCGTGCCAACGAGCTGAACGCCCCGCTCCGCGATGGTGCGCGCGGCCTGGGCCTCCAACTCCGTGCCAATTTCATCGATAATGATGACCTCTGGCATATGGTTCTCGACCGCCTCGATCATCACCGCGTGTTGCAAGTTCGGAGAGGGAACTTGCATGCGACGAGCGTGTCCGATGCCCGGATGAGGAATGTCGCCATCACCCGCGATCTCATTCGAGGTATCCACGACGACCACGCGCTTACCGATATCGTCGGCAAGCACCCGAGCAACCTCCCGGAGCATGGTCGTCTTACCCACACCGGGTCGACCAAGCAGGAGGATGCTACGCCCGGCTTCGACGATGTCGCGAATGATCGCGATTGTTCCAAAGACCGCGCGACCGATGCGGCAGGTTAGGCCGACGATATTGCCTTTGCGATTGCGGATGCACGAGATCCGGTGCAAGGTTCTTTCGATGCCGGCCCGATTGTCGCCACCAAATTCGCCGATTCGCGTCACCACGTATTCGATGTCCTCGTGGGTGACTTCGTCCTCGGAAAGCTGGATCTCTTTGCCGGGTACTCGAGCTTCCGGCGGTCGACCGAGATCGAGAACGACCTCAAGCAGGCCCTCGCGGTTGTCCATGACCCGTAACGGATCAGCCACCCGCGGCGGTAGTGCGCGAAGAAGTTCGTCGATGTCGTCCGTCATGAGTGTTTGCTGAAAAGGCCCCTTGGGCAATGGTCCAAGGGTCGGGAGCGACGAACGGGAATCGAAAGAGCCACCGAAACGCCGCGACGGCACGGTATCACGGTGAAACTCCGCGGGACCTCCACGTCGTCGATGGATGCGATATGCCATTTTTATGATGCCCGTATCGGTACTAATTTCATTTCGGGAACGCGGACCGCTAACGCTCTCGCAAAGAGGACGAAGCGGCCGGCGGAAAGAAACCCGAGTTCTTGCAGCGCCGTCGCCTGGCCAACCTGATAGTCGCGAACCGCGCACCAGGCAGGTTTACCGCCGGCGAGTTGGACCATACCAATTCGAAGCAGGTCGCTAGGGTCGCACGCCGAATCGGGTTCGGTCAGGAGGGCCAGGCGCCGCTCGCGCCGGTTTACCTGAAGCCAGGCCCGTGGGCGCGTCTCTCCCGAGAGCACGTAATCCTGACGGGCCGGGCCAAGGATAAAGCCAATGCCGACTCCTCGCGGAAACCAACCATCGAGCCACCGCCACTCATGCAAGGTCATTGCCTCGGCCTGGCGAACGCGAAAGGGAACGGCGGCGGAATATAACTGGAACAGCGGCTGATGGTCGGCAGGGCGACGCGAGCGCAAACCGGGAATCGTTGGTGGGTGGGCCAGCGCCGGTACTTCGCCCCGGTAAAACAACTCCTCGCGACAATACGGAAAGAATCCGACTCGCCTGACCCAATCGAGAGCCGGGTCGTCTTCAGGAAGGCGCAAGAACACCTTGTGAATACCCTCGTGGACTGCAGCGCCTAGCAAGTTGTCGAGCAACTCGGCTACCGTGCGGTCGGCGTCGGCGGTTGGTAACACATCGAGTTGGTCGACGTCCCACACGTCTGCCCCAACCCGGCGCCGCGCAGCTACCAGACCGAAGATTTCGCCTTTCTCGATACGAATCCAGCTCTCGCGTCGCGACGCCAGGGGAAGGGATCGCTCGATAAATCCCGCAACTTCCGGGACCGCCCGCCAACCGCGTTGGTAGCCATCGGTATCCAACTTGACGAACTCGTCGAGTCGGCGACAGAAGGCCACGTACGCGGCGACATCGGTTGGCCGAAGCGCGCGAATCACCGATTGACCCACTCACCAATCCTCACCGCGACCTCTCGACCTGGTCGAGAAAGTAGGCGTGGAAACGTGTATCTTCGGTTAGCTCCGGGTGAAACGACGTGACAATTAGTCGTCCTTCCTGAGCCGCGACAATCGTGCCGTCGTCGAGACGGCCAAGCGTTTTGACGTCTGAGCCTACCGACTCGATAATCGGCGCGCGAATAAAAACGGCGTGAAAGGGCTGACCGCCAACCCCAACCACGGGGATGTCGGCCTCGAAGCTATCGACCTGGCGACCGAAGGCATTTCTCCGGATGCGCAGATCCATGACCCCGATGACCGGCTGGTCTGACGCTCGGCCCTCGACGTCTTTTGCGAGAACGATTGCTCCCGCGCAGCTTCCGTAAACGGGAAGCCCGTCCAATATCCGTGCTCGCAAAGGATCCATGAGGTTAAAGGCGACGAGCAACTTGCCGATGGTCGTGCTCTCCCCGCCGGGAATGATCAGCCCGTCGACCGCCTCCAGGTCTCGTGGCAGCCGCACTTCGATGCAGTCCACCCCGAGCTGTCGGAGCATATTAACGTGTTCGCGAAAGTCGCCTTGCAGGGCCAGGACGCCAATCTTCACTGACGATCTCACCGATTACCAGCCGCGGGTGGCCAGGAGTTCTTCCTTCTTGATCGCGGCGATTTCAATGCCACGCATGGCTTCGCCCAAACCTGCCGACACCTCGGCGATGATCTCCGGGTTGTTAAAGTGAGTCGTAGCCATGACAATGGCCTTGGCACGCCGCGCCGGGTCACTCGACTTGAAAATGCCAGAGCCGACGAAAACGCCATCGCAACCCAACTGCATCATTAGCGCCGCATCGGCGGGCGTCGCCAAACCGCCGGCCGCGAAGTTTACCACCGGCAGCTTTCCCGTCCGAGCAACGTCCACGACCAGATCGTAAGGCGCGCCGAGGGTCTTCGCCTCGGACATCAGTTCTTCCTCGGGCATGGTCTGGAGCTTTCGGATCTCGCCCATGACGGTTCGCATGTGCCGGACCGCTTCGACAACGTTGCCGGTCCCGGCCTCGCCTTTGGTGCGAATCATCGCGGCACCTTCGCCGATGCGTCGCAGGGCTTCACCGAGATCCCGTGCCCCACAGACAAAGGGGACCGAGAAGCCGTGCTTATTGATGTGAAATGACTCATCAGCCGGTGTGAGCACTTCGGATTCGTCAATATAGTCGACCTTCAGCGCTTCGAGCACCTGTGCTTCAACGAAGTGGCCGATTCGACACTTCGCCATAACTGGTATGGTGACCGCATCGCAGATCTCCCGAACCAGTCGGGGATCGCTCATCCGGGCAACCCCACCAGACGCCCGGATATCCGCGGGGACGCGCTCGAGCGCCATGACCGCGCAGGCGCCCGCTTCTTCGGCGATCCGAGCCTGGTCGGCGGTAACCACATCCATGATCACGCCGCCCTTGAGCATCTCCGCCAAGCCCTTTTTTACTGTCCAGGTACCCTTGTCCACGTTGTGGACCTCCTACGCTACGAAGCTAACTTATATTGTGTCCACTACATCGCGCTGGTCTCTTATCAGGGATTGTACCATTTTGACCAATCGCTGACAATAAGCCGCCCGGGCTCGTGTTACCATATTATCGGGAAAGCACTCGTTCGTCCGCTAGCTGGCCGAAGCGTGCGGTTGGCTATCACGCTCCCGCGAACGTTTCAAGCGGCGCCAGGGCAACCCGTAGCGCCGAAGCATGCGCCAGGCCAGCCAGATGGCGTTCAGGGCGACGTCGGCCGCGATGACCAACTTTAGCCAGCCAAGGGCCCGGGCGGCCAGATTCTCGCCCGCGCTGAGACCCGGCGGAACAAAGGTGAATTGGACGACGTGCCGGCCGGTCGGGACGTAAACGCCACGAACAATTCCGTCAACCCGGTAGATCCTCGTCGACGCTCCATCGATCGTCGCGCGCCATCCGGGATAGTCCACCTCGCTCAGGACAAGCAGTCCAGGGCGGACAGTGGAAACCAACAAGGTCTCCGTGTTTCCAGCGTCGGAAGTTACCTGCACGACCGGGTTGGTCGCCGCCGCTTTCGCGGGCGGACCGGTCGGACCAAATGCGCCAACGCTCGCGGCAAGTGACTGGACGATCATCGAGCTAGGATTCTCGACGACCGCGGCCTTCCGCAGGTCGACACTCTTCAACAGGTCGAACGCTCGGGTCTGGCTTCCGGCCGGCACCACCTCGCCGACGAGATAGGCTCGCGGAAAGCTTAAGGTCGGATCCAATTCGTACAGATTTATCGACCCGTCCTGCCGTAGCAGATGGATTTGAGGGTGGTCGAGTTTTCGTTTGGTGATTACGTAGCGTACGTCCAGGATTTGCCAGCGAGTGATCTCGGCTACGCCCTGATCAAAATCCTGGTACGCGCGGGTCTCCAACGGCGAATTCCCGACGGTGTCTTCGAGACGATAGAACATCCCAGCATTGCCGTCGCCGGGCAGTAAGCCTTCGCTGGACATCCGGAACTGGCCAACCGCGTAGTTTTCGAGGTAGGATGCGATGGGCGAGGCGGCCGGAAAGGCGTCCGGATTCCCCGGGACGAGATTATTCTGCCAATTGGCTGAAAAGACGTCGATCGCGACAATGAGGACTATCAAGGGCCCAGCGAGCCACGGCCGCAGAATCCGACGTCCTCGTCCGACGACTACCCCCAGTCCCAGCGTGAACACGAGGACGCCGAATACCAGATGGTCGAGAAGTGCGAGAGCGTTCGAGTTATTCTGGGTGGTTGATTCGAGGACGATGGCGAGCGCCAGCCCGGCACCCAGCACGCCGTAAAGCCAGGGTGCGCCGCGCGATAGCCAGTCGAGCCGCGGCGGACGAAATCGGGTCAATTCCGCTGCCCCGTAGCCAGCCAGTAGCGCGACCGCGAGTCCAACAAAATACGCGGTCCGCTCGTGATCGCGAAACTTGAACGAACCCAGGGCGACGTAAAACGGTCCCTGCAGAAACGTGTTGCCGCCGAACGAAAGTAACAATCCGAACACGCCAAATGCAAGCCAAAACAGCTTGTTCGAGCGTCGAAACGGCGAGGCGAGCGCGATCCCCACGAGGAGGAGGCTTACCACGCCGTTATAAAGAGCGGCGCCACCAAAACCGGCTGGGAGGATTAGCCCAAGAGCCTCGTGAAGTTGAAAGCCACCGCGGCTAAAGTCATACGTCACGTTCGTGCGGTCGGTAAGGGCCAGGTGCAAATACGCCGGCAGGAGTGCCGCGGCGGCGAGCGCCAATCCACCAAAGACCAACACGATCATGCCGACCGGAACGGCGACTTGAATCCGACGGTTTCGCCAGATTTTGTGGAGCCCGTACAGCGACGACGCCAGCAGAACGTAAAAAAGCGTCTGGGGATGGCCGGCCATCGCCGCGAAGGCAACCGCGACCGCGGCGACGACGAAGGCGGTAAGTAGGTGGTAGTCGGCGCCAACGTCGATGCACAGAATGATCATCGGCAGCCAGACGCTGGTCTCGAGAATGATCATCTGTTGGATCGGGAATCCGCTCAAGTAACCGCCGAATCCGAAAACTACCGCGGCGACCAGACCACCAACGCGACTTCCGGTGAGACGGCGGCCGAGAAGGTATGTGAAAAGGGCGGCAAGGGCGACGTGACCGATGATGCCAATCTCGAGAACTCGAAGAGTGAACGCGCCGCCTGCCCAGTTCGCCAGCCACAAATCTGGCGGGTAAAGGGTGTGGAACTGGATGTCCCCGATCGCTGACTGGCCCCCGGAGACGTACGGATTCCACCAGGGCTGGAGGCCGCGCGCGAGTTGCTCCGCCACCCATCGGCGATAAGGAAAGTGAAGGTCGGTGATGTCGCCGGTGGGGAGGATAGCCGTGTCGCGCGGGTCGGCCACGAGCAGGCGCCAGTAAAAGAGGGGAGCCAGGGCAATTGAGATGACCGGACCAAGAAGTTCGAGGAAAACGACGAGAAACCCGAGGCTCGCTCGCCGCACTGGGCGAGCGAGCGATTTCACGGGAAGTCGCATGCGACCTACCGTCTGCCAGGAGAGCGGAATGCGACGGGCCGCAGGCCGGCGACGAACTGCGATCAACTTAACCGCGGCGCGCCGAGACCGGCTCCGGACTTCGCGCGACGGCGTCGAAGGCCGCGAGGACGCGGGTGAATACCGGACCAATGTGGCCGCTACCGATGGGTCGGCCGTCTACCGCGACGACTGGGCCAAGCTCGCTGTTCGTTCCAGTAATGAACACCTCGTCGGCAGTATACAGTTGCTGCTGGGTGACCGGCTCTTCGCTCAACGGAATTCCTTCGCTGCTCGCGAGCTCGATGATCACTTCGCGCGTAATTCCGGGCAGAATGTAATTCGTCAAGGGCGGTGTGAGCAGTCGGCCTCCTTGCACCAGGAAGACGTTGGCCGCGCTCGCCTCCATAACGAAGCCGTCTCGGACAAAAATCGCGTCGTCGGCACCCAGTCGCCGCGCACGTTCGCGGGCCATGGCGTTCGGAAGGAGTTGGGTGGTCTTCAAATAGCAGCGAGCCCAACGGTCATCGCTGTAGGTAACGACACGGAGGGTGGGACGCGGGCGAACCGTGTGGGCCGGCCGGGCAATGGCGATGACGGTCGGCGGAATGTCGTGCACCAGGCCGTGTTGCCTCGCCGCGACTCCGCGCGTCACCTGGAGATATACCGTGGCCTCGGACATTTCCTGCCGTTCCACGAGGCTATCCATAGCCTGCCGCAGTTCTTCAACCGGAGGCAAGGGGATCTCGATCCCGGCGGCCGATCGAACCAAGCGCGCAAGGTGCTGAGGCATGCGAAACGCGCGCGCGTTATAGTAGCGGACGACCTCGTAAACCCCGTCGGCGAACTGAATGCTGCGATCTTCGACCGGAATCTTGGCCTCATCGTACGGAAGGTACTCACCGTTCAGATAAACCAGACCTTCGGGCACTCTTTCCTCACCTTTCGGGGCTGTTCCCCCGCGACGTCGCGCCGTGTCTTCGAACTCCGACCCGTTGTCGTCGTCGAGCGCTAAGTCGAGTCTCGACTGTCGCTCGGCGATTCCAGTATACTCAGCGCGACTCGGAGCGGCAAGCCGAAGCGCTGGAATCTCTTCGCTGGCCGGTCATTTGTCATTATCCGTGGTAGGGAAGAGTGACTGATACCTCGGTACTGATTGTTTCCTATAACGTGTGTGACTTGCTCGTGCGTTGCCTGACCTCACTTCCAGCAGACGACCGCGTCCAGGTCATCGTCATCGACAATGGCTCGAAGGACGGCACACTGCGGGCGGTGCGCGAGCAGTTTCCGCGAGTCACGTTGGTCCAGAATTCTGAAAATCACGGGTTCTCCGCGGCGACGAACCAGGGCGTGCTGCTGGCGCGCGGAAGCTACGTCCTCTTCTTGAATCCCGATGCCGAGTTACTTCCGGACGCGCTGACTCGGCTACGCGAGTACCTCGACAAAAACCCGGACATTGGAATCGTCGGTCCACGGGTGCGCTATCCGGACGGCACCCCGCAGTCGACGCGTCGGCGCTTCCCGACTCCTCTAACGGCCCTTTTGGAGAGCACGGTCCTTCAGCGCTGGTTTCCCGACAACCGCGCGGCTCGATCCTACGCTATGCGGGAGACCGACGATTCGAAGATTCAGGATGTCGATTGGCTGGTTGGCGCCTGCTTCCTGGCGCGTCGTGAAGTCGTCGATCAGATTGGCGGCCTTGACGAGCGGTTCTTTATGTACTCCGAAGAGCTGGACTGGTGCCGGCGGGCTCGCTCCGCCGGGTGGCGGGTGGTTTACCTGCCCACTGCCGAGGTCATTCACTATGAGGGGAAGAGCAGCGAGCAGAACCTGGCGCGTCGGGCGATGAATTTCAACGAGAGCAAGTGTCGATATTTCGAAAAGTACTATGGATGGCGCTTGGGCCTGGCATTGCGCGTGTACCTCCTCGCGAATACTCTCTACGATCTGGGTGAGGAGTCTGGCAAGTTGCTCGTCGGCCACCGGCCGGATCTCCGCTCATCGCGAATCGCGGCCCTGTCAAAGGTGGCAAGATACCAGGCTCGCCGAATTGTCTGGCGGGAACGCGCGACGTGAAGGTTCTGTTGATCAGCGGAGAATACCCGCCGATGCGGGGAGGTGTCGCCGATTACACCGCGCGGTTGGCCGACGCGCTCGTTTGTCAGGGTGCCGAGGTGACCGTGCTGACTTCCGAGCGCGCCAAAATCGCTGGCGGTATGGCTGCGCTGCCCGCTACGGTCGAAAGTCAGCCGCAAGGCGTGCGAGTACTTGCCTCGGTGTCCGATTGGGGACCGGGCCACTGGCGGGATGCTGAGCAGGTGATCGGCTCCCTGCGGCCAGACGTGGTGAATATCCAATACCAGACCGGCGCCTATGGGATGCGGGTTGGTGTGAATATCCTCCCCTGGCGCCTGCGCCTGGGGAGAGACCGGCCCCGGATCGTGGTCACTTTTCACGATCTGAAGGAACCTTACCTTTTGCCGAAAATCGGTCGTCTCCGCCATCTCGCGACCATTTTGCTGGCCGCCGGGGCTGACGGCGTCGTGGTCACCAACCACGAGGACTACCGGCGGGTGGCATCGCTCGCCAACCCATCGCGCGCACGACCAGTGACCGGCGGCCGAGCGCTCGCGGCGATTCCGATTGGAAGTAATATCCCTCAACCTCCGACGAATTATGATCGAGCACGCGTTCGAGAAGGTCTCCACGCGCGGGCGGGCGACACCCTCATCGGCTTTTTCGGTTTCCTGGTCCCGAGTAAGGGGTTAGAGACGCTGGTCAGTGCATTTGAACGGCTGGTTGGACAGGGTCGGGCAGTCCGTTTGGCGATGATCGGCGCTTCGGCTGGCGACAGCGAAATGACCGGAGATTCCTACGGAAACGAGATTCGACGTCGTCTGGAGCAGCCGGTGCTGGCGGAAAAGGTGACCTGGACTGGCTTCGCCCCGGATAGCGAGGTGGCCGGTTACCTCACCGCGTGCGATCTCGTGTGTTTGCCCTTCCGGGATGGAGCATCGCTTCGCCACGGGACGCTCGCGGCGGCTATTGCCCTCGCTCGGCCCATCGTTACGACGCTTGGGGCACGGCCGTCTCCGGCCTCCGGCCTCCCTCAACTTGTCGACGGCGAGAGCGCGGTACTGGTACCCCCGGGAGATGAGGAGTACCTGGCGACGGCAATCACCAGGGTTGGCGATGACCATACCCTTCAATGCCGGTTGAGGGACGGCGCCCGTCGCCTTGCCTCGGCGATGCACTGGCAAGCCATTGCTCGACAGACGCTTGATTTTTACATAAGAATCGAGGCAGAGTCGTGAACTGGAACGCGTCTTGCGCTCCACCCGAGCCCGGGGGAGGGACGACGGAGTGCAATTGGCGCGCCCGGAGCAGCAGGGTGACGACGGAAACCCGCACGGAATCTTTCTCGTCGTGCTCTGCTTTCTCGCCTTTCGGCTTTTTACCCTGGTTCTGCTCCAGTATGGCGGCATTTTCGGAAGCAGTTCCGACTTTGATTACTACTTCGCGATGGCCCAGCAAACCGACCGGGGGATCTGGCCGTATTTGTCCTACTGGAGCGAGTACCCACCGGTCTTTCCCTGGCTAGCCGTTGGGGTCTACCGGCTTGCCGCCCTCGTGGACGGGTCGGTTTCCCCCGGTGCCTTCAGCGACCTCCTCCGGATTGTGCTGCTGGGGTTCGATCTCGGTAACCTGCTACTGATTCATGCGTTCGTCAAATCAGCTTACGGCACAACCAAGGCCGAACGGTCGGCCTGGCTGTACACCGTCCTGTTCGCACCGTTGTTCGTCTGGCTGGGTTGGTTTGACCCGCTTCCCGTGTTCCTCACCTTACTAAGTCTCTGGTTCGTGGTTCAGCGGCGCTACGGTTGGGGGGGCTTTGTCTGTGGTCTAGGTATCGTCACCAAGATCTTCCCGGGACTGATTCTCCTCGTGGTTCTGCGTGAACTTGTCGGGACGCGCCCGAGCCGACGAGGCATCGCAGCCGCGTCTGTCTTCGTCGTCCCGTGCGCGGTCGCGGTGGCGCTGATCTGCGTGCCCTTAGCCGCCGCAAATCCCGAGGTCTTCGTCACCAGCGTGCATTCCTGGTTCAGTCGCCTACCCTGGGAAAGCTTCTGGGCAATCGCCGACGGCTACTACCTGTTTGGTATTGTGCCCTCGCTCGCGACACGAGTCGCCTGGCCAACTTATACCACTCCGCCTTTGACGAGCGGCGCCCTGGGAGTGACCTCGCTTCTCACCCTAGCGCTGGCCATGGTTGCAACCTACCGGTTCATCTGGTGTCCGCCGGCCAAGGCTGACCTTCCCGAATCAGCGCTGGCGCTCCCGAAAGATTGGCGACAAGGCGAGATCTCGCTTCGTCCGATCCGCATTTTGCTGCGGAGTTTTCTGCCCTTCGACCGGCGGGCGATTATCGTGAGCGGGGACAGCATAGCCGCCGTGACACTTGCCCACCCCGAGATAAGGCAGCAGCAAACCGACCATTGTGGAGCTGGCGTCGCGAGTATCGCGACCAACCGAGAGCATCCGATCCCCGACGAGGCGTCGGAGAGCTTTCGACTGTTACGGCTGGTGCGGTTCGCCGCTGCGCTGTTTTGCGCGCTATTTCTGGTGACTTCCGGTTACAGCCCTCAGTTTGCCCTCTGGCTGGTACCCTTCGCGGTGATCCTGCTCTCGCCAATTCGCGCGTTCACCTGGGTGACGGCGATGACGTTGGTGGTGCTCGTCGGCGAACGCTACGTCTACTACTGGTATTTCCCACCTGACGCGGGCGTACTCGGCGGGATTGTCGCTGCTCGCAGCTTCCTAATCCTAATTCTGTTTTGCGAAGTTGCCTGGCAACAAGGCCTCCGTCGCCTGGCCATCTGGCCAAAACTGCGCCGATTCGAAGCCGCGGCGATTGTCGCGGTCTTGCTCATTCTCGCCGGCTTCTTGTCGGTCCGGTTCGCGGCAAGTGGCTGGGGCACCGCGGCAGCCAACGCCCCGGGGCGTCGCGCATCAGCAGTTGTGCACGAATCAACCGACCAGTACGACGCTATCCTGACGTTTTCGGTCGCTGACTATCGCTGGCTCGGCCCGTGGCTCGGCGATCGCGCCTTCTTCCTGCTCGATGGGCGACAATTCGCGACGACCGGTCAGACCGAGCAGACGATGCGCCGGCTTAGCCAACGCTATGACAGTTTCGTCGTCGCCGATCGTGCCAACCCGAGCGACGCGGAACGTCTCGCCACCACGTGGCTGAGCGCGTACGGAACCCGCATCGACACGTGGGTTGGCCCAACCGGCCTGCTCCTTACTCGCTATCAAGTTGCCCCGGATCTCGCCTGGCCGGCTCAGCCATTCGAGGTTCAGTCGAACGCCAGGTTTGGCGACGATATCGAACTGATTGGCTACACCGTTCGGAAGGCGCCTGGTCGCTCTCGTGCCCCGTTACAGGTGACCTTTGGCTGGAAGGCCCTGCGACCGATCTCCCAACCACTCGATCTCGTGCTAATGACGTCGAGTGCGAGCAATTTTGTAGGGCGAATCGGGAGCCAGTATCCTCCAACCGCATGGCACCCCGGACAAATCATCATCGATCAGGAGACGGTAACGAGCTCGGCGCCTTCCTTGACCATTGATTGGCGGGTGAGGTCGACTGGTGCTACCCTGAGGCCCACGCCGGTCGAGATCAGAACGAACCCCTAAGAGTGCCCTCGCGTGGGCTAGATGAGCGGCGCGAACTGGCACCGGCCCAATGCAGGATGCCAGGGTGGTCGCCGCGGCCCCATTTGAGCAAAAGTACAACTGCAACGTCGTTGAACGCCTAACTACCCGGCCCGATGATAACTCCCGGGATCGTAATGTGGTCGCCGACGACCTTGCCGCTGGAGTCGACGACCGGAACTCTCTGCCCAGTTCGCGCAACGTACATTCCGACGAGGATGTGGTAAGTGCCAGCCGGAGTGTTCGGCGCGATGACTAGACGGTGAATATCGGCTATCTGGTCTCCGGGCTCCCATAACGGAGTGGGATCGCGGCCGTTGTCCGGAGGACCGTCGGCCTGAGCGACCAGGTGTTCTCTAGAGTCGAGCAATTGGACGAAGACGGTATAGCGGCCAGACGGTCGAGACCAGGCGCTCCAATGAAGAGTGAGATCAAGCGTTCCCTTGGTCACTGGGCCATTCGGAGACATATCGTAGCCAAGGAACTGAATTCCATCGCCCAGTTTGGTTGGTCGTCGGTTTTGAATGGTCGGCACCGGCGGAGGCATTCCGTGGACCTTAATGGGCCCCAGCGCCAAGTGATCCCCGGCGCGCCGACCGGCGGTGTCGAAGACCGACAGCCGTGACAACATTCGGTGGTCGTACACCCCGACGTCTACCCAGTAGACTCCAGTGGTCAGGTCGGCCGGCAAGCTAATCCTGAATGTCGAAATCCCTCTCGTTCCGGCCGGCAAACTCCCCCCAGCGTTCCCCGGCGCGAAGGCGCGATCGTCGGTCTCGGCTCGCCGTTCCCCGTTCTGATCATAAAGGTGATGGAAAAAGGTCAGCTCGCCAGGATACGGGGTCAGGATCCGCCAGTACCACTGAACCTCGATGCTTTGTCCGGCTTGAGCGCCAGTTGGGTAATCGAAGCCAAAAATCTGAAGGGTGTTGCCGAAACGTGCCGGCACCGGATGGGCTGGCGCAAACGCCGTGTTGCTATCGGCGACAATGTAGCGGTAGACCGCGACACCGTCCGGTGTTTCGGCAAGGACCGTCGGCGGCTGAGTGCCGAAATAGCGTTGCAACGTCGCCGGCCCGGGCAGGTCGCGGCCAGACAGGACGTACGAGACCGTTCGGTTTCTAGCCGGTTGGACAAGTGTTTTCGGGCTGTCGAATTGAAGGATTCCCGGTAGATGGTTCCGGCCGTCCAACGCGAACGCGTTCACCGGTCGGTCAGGGTCGCCCGCGCCAAGGTACACCGGGGTGACGCCTTGTTTTGCAAGGTTGCGCGCCGCCTCAATTGCCAACCAGCGATCCGACCGGAAGCCGCTCGAAACGATTGACGACCGTGCCCACTCATCGAAGTAGCCGTGATAGCCGGAGTAGGCACCGACGACAAACGCGGCAGACACGACGAAGTACGGTACTCCGCGCAATCGATTAGCCTGGCGACGGTCCCACCAGGCCCAGAGCCAGGTTGCTCCGACCGCTGGAAAAAGAAAGGTCTGAGGGATGACGCTGAGCGCTCGAAGAAAATCTGGCCCGGCTTGTACCGCCAGCACGCACGGAACGAGCATCACGGCGAACCAGATCAGGGCGGCGGCGCACGCGGGATCCCGAAAGCGCCTGAGACAGATCACCACCCCGAGGGCGCAGAGAACCGACGAAAGTGGGTCGAACACCGGAGCTCCGGGAAGATTGTGGTCCCAGGCCCCATCACCGCGAAAGGCAAACATGCCCAGATATTCGCGCAACGAACGGAAAAGCGGTCGCGCCAGGCCGGTTCGCCTTAGGTCGGGATTCAGAAGTGTAGTCTGAGCCGCACGTGCAGAAAAGTCCGCCGGATGATGAAGGAAGTACAGACCCTCTGGCAAAAAGACTGCGGCGGCAATCAGAGCAGTGAGGGTGAGGCCAGGCAACGCTCGCCAGAAGAGCGAGCGATGAAACAACGCGAGATATGTGACGACAAGGAGAATTGCAATTGGAAAAAATCGGGCGGTGACGTACGTATATTGGGTGAGGCCTAGCGTGATCCCCGCCAGCGCGAACCACCGCAGCCCTCGTCGTGTCGCCGACAAATCGTCCAGTCGACTGGCTTCGGACTTCACGAGCCCCACGTCCTGCAAGCCGCACCAGACGAAGTAAAGGGTTGCAATGCAAAGCGGCGGCAAGGTGACCACTCGTAATGCGATTCGGCTGTTGACGATGTGCCAGATCGAGACGGCGATCCACGCGCTGCCTAGGAGGGCGACTCGTCGATCGAACATTCGACGAAACAAGAGGTAAGTCGTTAGGACGGTGAGAAATCCGGCGAGCGCTGCGACGACGCGCAACGCGAGAGGGGTCTGGCCAAAGATCGCGATGCTGATTGCCTGCAAGTACATGAACAGCACTTCGCGACCGTTGTTCGCGGGGAGAAAGATTGGTCGGGCTCCGGCAAGAATTCGGAGGGCGTCCCGCGCGTCCCAGCCCTCGTCAAAGTCCAAGCCCAGGGGGATATTCTGTAGTTGGTAAAAGCGCAGTAGAAACGCGACGGTAAGAACGACCACGATCGAGACCCGGTCGAACCAGGCGTTTGACGCGCTCGATTCGCGGGGCTCACCGGGCTCGTCGATGTCACCACTCAGACGTTTCGAACTGACTTCTTGCGCCAACGCGTCCTCGCTGGAGGCTTATGTCTGGGTTTCCAACCAGACGATAGTCTACCAGAAGACTGGTGCCCCAAGTAGCGCCGCGAACGCGGTTGGCCGCGGGCCGGTCACCGCCGTCAATGCGCCCGCCTGCCAACCATTAACTGCGGCTGTCTTCGGAGGGTGCTATAATGCGTCGGTTACGAAAATCGTGGCGTTAAGTCGTACCCGATTGAGCGGGGAGTCCGGGGATAGCCCCCCGATTCCACCTTGGGTGCAGATTAGTTTGCAGCAGTTACCCGTTCGACTTTGGCCCCGGCGCCGAGACGCACTATTGTTCGTTTTAGTGGCGCTGGTTTTCGTCGCGTACGCGGCACGGGTTTGGAAACTCGGCGCGCAGAGTCTCTGGTTGGATGAAGCTCTGAGCGTCGTCTTTGCTCGTCCTTCTCTTCGGGATGTTCTCACAATCCTCGTCACTCGAGATCTGCACCCTCCTCTTTACTACTTCACTCTCCATTTCTGGATGAAGTTCGCCGGGCAGAGCGAGTTCAGCGTCCGTTATGTCTCCATTCTCCTTGGACTTCCGGTTGTCCCGGCCACCTACGTGTTCGGACGAAGCCTCTTTCGGTCCCTCGATGCGGACCCAACGACTCCGCCCGGCTTCGAGGCATCGATCGCCGTTGGACTACTTGGCGGAGTGTTCACCGCCCTGTCGCCGTTTCTGGTTTATTACGCGCAAGAGGCCCGGATGTACAGCGCCCTCGTCACCTTTTGCGTGCTCTCCAGTTTGGCGCTGTGGCGTTACTTGCAAACCGGCCAACGCCGATGGTGGGTGGCGTACGTCGGCTTTACCACGGCAACCCTCTATACGCAGTATTTCGGCGGGCTCGTTGTCGGGTTTCAGGTGTTGTACCTGCTCGGGCGGTTTCGCGAGCGCCAACGATTTGTCGGAGGCGCAACCGCGCTAGGCGCCGTTGGATTACTGTATCTTCCCTGGCTACCAGCCGCCTATGACCAGATGCAGCGCCTCCTGAACGTGCCGGACTTCTGGAAGGGCAATTTCCAGCTAAGTTATCTGATCGAGCACATCTTCGCGGCGTTTGCCTTCGGCCAGTTCACAACTTTGCGGACGGCCGGTCCGATTGCGTTCGTCGCCGCGGCGCTGGTGGTCGCGGGGCTTGGCTTCTTAGTGTGGCGAGCACTGCGCAGTGGGGGCGCCGCGGTTTATCTCCTGGGTTACCTCGTGGTGCCGTTTGTCGCGCTGTACGTCGTGCTAACGCGAGACCCGAAGTTCACCGAGCGCTACCTCATCATGATCGCGCCACCGTTTTACCTTGTTCTGTCGCTCGCGATGGTATGGCTCGCGGTTGGCGGCTCCAAGCGCCGCGCGCGCGTCTTGCGGCTTGGCGCTCCGGCACTGTCAATGATCCTCGGCTTACTACTGGTCGCGGTATCGCTCACCCAACTCTGGCAGGTCTATTACGGACCGGGCTACCGCAAAGACGACAATCGCGCTGCCGTTGCCTACATCAAGGCGCACTATCAGCCCGGGGACGTCGTCGTGCTGATGATGGACACCTATCAGTCATTCGTCTACTACGGTGGCGATAGCATTCCGTGGACGTCCCTTCAGCCGGCCGGCGATACCGTTTACGCTGCGAACCGCTTGAATGAGATTACCGCCGGTCACAAGCGTATCTGGCTTTATCTCTGGAATGCTGAGTGGGCGGACCCAACTGGCTGGGTTCGGCAGGCCCTCGAGACCGCCTTTCCCCAGGAGGCGATCACCCGACAGTTCACCGGAGTCGAATTAAAACTCTTCGACATTACGCCGGACTACCGGTTCCACCCACCAACTGATCCGTCGGTTAAGCTGGCCGTTAACTTTGGCAATCGCATGGAACTTCTCGGCTACGACTTGCCGAAAGCGACGCTCGCCGCCGGTGAATCCGAAAAGATCACCTTTTACTGGAAAGCGCTCCAGCCACTTAGCCAGGACTACATCGTTTCAATGCGCCTCACCGACGGCCAATTTCTCTGGTGGCAATGGGACGATCGTCCAGCGCGTTTCAACTTCGCGACGATGTACTGGAAGCCAAATCAGGTAGTCGCCGGCGAGCTACCGTTCACGGTTCCCCCCGGAACTCCACCGGGAAGTTACTCGCTTGACGTGAGCGTGTATCCTCAGGGCCACGCAAGCAGCTTGAACATCTTGGATAACGGCAATGTGCCAGCCGGTACCATAACCACGGTCGCGACGATTCAGGTTACCCGGCCAGCAACGCCGGCAGCGCCGACGAGCATACCGTTGGCACATCAGCACAACGATGTCTTCGGAGGTATCTTAAAGCTGTTCGGCGTGACCGTGGTCAATTCGCGTACTGAGCCAGGTGGCTCAGTGGACTTATTACTCGGCTGGCAAGTGTTGGGTTCCTCGTTGGCGAACTACGAATGGCGAGTGACCGCCACGAACGGGAGCTACCAGCGCGTCGTCTTATCTGGACCACCGGAAGGAGGTCGCCTGGCGACTTCCACCTGGGCTGCGAATGACGTCCTGCTCGACCGCGAGCGACTGGTCATTCCCCCCGACGCGCCGCCGGGTGCCCTGCATTTCACGCTAACGGTGCTGTCATCGGCGGGTATGCCACTGCTCGCGAGTGGCCAGAACGAGGTGGACCTGGGAAGTACTAACGTGCTGGACATCAAGCGCTTGACGACACCTCCGAGTAACATCCAGCACCGAACTGACTGGCGAGTAGGCCAATTCGCCAACCTGATTGGCTACAGCGTGGAGCCAACATCAGTCCAACCGGGCGGCCACGTTTCGTTGACTCTCTACTGGCACGCTCGAGGAAACTCGGGAGATGTTCCCTATACGGTTTTCTCCCATCTCCTCGATTCGCACAATCTGATTGCCGCTCAGCAAGATCACCCGCCCGGTTCTGGCGACACTCCGACAACCGGCTGGATACCTAATGAGTACATTGTCGATAAGTATGACCTGACTCTGAAGCCGGATGCCACGCCGGGTACCTACCGCATCGAAATTGGAATGTATAATCCACGAACTGGCACTCGCTTACCAGTTGTCAACGGAAATGGTCAGGATCCGGGCGACCGCATAATCCTCGACACCGTTAGCGTGGTCAAGTAGCCGTCGCCCCCGGACGCCGTTCTCACTTGCCCGTCGCTCGCACCGTAGTTAATCCGTGCCTGAGCCATCCGGACGGTCCTTCGAAAGCGACTCTCGCTTCAGATAGCCTTCGCGGAGGGTGCGGTTCGTCAGGCGGGTATAGATTTGGGTTGTGGTGACCGTGCGATGGCCGAGGAGGTCCTGAACCGTGCGCAGGTCAGCGCCACCACGGAGCAGGTCGACGGCGAATCCGTGTCGTAAGGAGTGGGGAGTTAGCTTTTCGGGGATTCCAGCGGCGATCGCTCGGCGGCGCACCATCTGCTGGATCGCCCGCGCGCTAAGTCGTAAGGTCTCGGGAAGATTTGGCTCGGTTGACTTGCCCGGTCGATAGTGGACGAAGAGCGCCGAATCCGAATCGTTGCGATCGTTGAGATAGTCACGAAGTAGCTCTTGCGCTTCGCGATTGATAAAGATGATTCGGCTGTGCCGCCCTTTCCCGATGACGCTCAGTTCGAGTACGTCCTCGCCGCCAAGACGTTCCTCACGAATTTCGTCGCGGTTCAAATTACAAAGCTCGGCGATACGAAGCCCGGACGAGAACAGCAGGCCCAGGATCGCGCGGTCACGACGTCCTTGGATGGTGTCGGCCTGACAGGCACCGAGCAGGGCTCGCACGTCGTCAGGCGTTGGAACGGCTTTGGGGAGGTGGTCTCCAATGCGCGGAAGCGTCACTTTGTCGCGGGGCAGGACCGGCAGGTCGGTTTCGACCGCGAAGTACTTCAACAGGCTGCGAATCGTCGCGAGGTATTTGGCGCGCGTTCGTACCGAGATGTCGGTAGACGCACCGCGCCGGCCTCCGGCTGAATTTGACGAGCGCAGTCGCAGCCAACGGCTGAACGCCTGCACGTGTAAGCGTTGGATATGTGAAACACTTTCGACACCGGGCTGATTCTCGGCAAGCCACGCCGAAAAGTCCCGAAGGATCTGCTCGTACGTCGTCACCGTTTTGCGCGACCGATTTTGATCGAGACAGTAGTCAAGGTAGGCGCGAATATCAGCGCTCAGACTACCAGCCATCTGCTCTTACCCCAGAATGGAACCGCGGTGAGGCGGTCAAATTGCGCTTCGATCGTTGGACAATGTCAGTTCTCAGCCTAAGTGCCGCGAGGACCGAAGACTAGATCGAAGCCCGTTAATGCCCGGCGTCGACCGCTGGTTCGCCAGCTAACTTGGTGGTCCGATGCACAGGCCGTTCTCGTCTTCGACGAGACGCGCCAGATTGTGTTCGGCCAGACCGCGCGCGATCTCGATCAGACGAATCCGGTCGACTGGCGTCGGAAGGAGGTTGGCAAAGGACTCCAGGGGCACCGTGGCCAATGGCGCGAGGTCACGTAGTCGGGCGACGATGCGTCCTCGGAGATAGCGCCGCGATCCGACGAACGGTTCGCGAAGCTCGGCAACTCGGCGAGTTTGGCTGACCTGGGGTTGAGCAACCGCGGCACAGCACTCGTTGAGCGGACAAAAGAGGCATTTCGGGTTGCGCGCGGTACACTGCAACGATCCGAAATCCATCAGCGCCTGGTTCCAGGCAGCGGCCCGACCGACCGGGAGGAGGGTGCTCGCCACGCGATGGATTTGATCTCGGGTAGCTTCGCCGCCAAAGACCGCCCGGCCGAGAACGCGTTGAATGTTCGTGTCGACCGTGGCGACGTCCTGGCCGAACGCGAAGCAAAGAACGGCGGCAAGGGTGTACGGACCAACTCCGGGCAGTCGCGCCAGAGCAACTGGATCCGCCGGCAACTGTCCGTCGTGGCGCTCGACTACTGCACGAGCACAGTCGTGCAAGTAGACGGCCCGCCGATTATAGCCGAGACCCCCCCATACTTTCAGTACATCTACCCGTGGCGCGGCCGCGAGGGAGGCGAAGTCGGGAAACTGGTCGAGGAAGCGTCGATAGTAGTCCTTTACGCGTTCGACGCCGGTTTGTTGGAGCATGACTTCTGAAACAAGAACCCGGTATGGGTCGGTGTCCCCGCGCCAGGGCAGGGCGCGTCGATTGACGGCGTACCAGTCGAGAAGGCGGCTTTGAATCAGCCCCAAGGTGGTTGGTTCTTCAGCGACGCGATCACAATCGGAGTCGGTCAACGCCGAGTGGGCGGGTGACACCGGGTGGTTCGGTTCTTGGTTTCGACCGGAAACTGTGCTCATCGGCTCGCTAGTCTATAGACTGGAGGAATCCGTGGCCAACGCGGGTATTCTAGCCGCCGGTTGGCGAAACCGTCAATCGAACCGGCCGGCAGCCCTCAGATAGTTTCAACTGCCCTGCGCTCGCCTAGCTCGGCGACCGCCGCCTCGATCGCCCGGGTAATTGCCCAGGGCGATTCCGGAGGGAACGTCAGCGGCTGGCCAAACCGAATTGTTGTCCGTCCAGCACGCGGGATCCCGTGACCGCGCGGGAGAATTTCATAGGTGCCCTCGACGAAAAACGGTACGACCGGAACTTGCAAAGCGTTCGCGAGGAGGCCGATGCCTTCGCGGAATGGTTGCCGGTGGCCGCGTGGGTGCCGCGTACCCTCGGGAAAGAGGAGAATATTCCAACGATGATCGACGAGATAGCCGGCGTATCGAAGGCTTTCCCGGAATCCGGAAGCGCGAGGCACCGGATAGGTGTTGAAGACGAGCGTTGCCAGCCCAAAGATCGCGTCGTGAAGGGCGGCTTCCCAGGGGTTTTCCGCGGGAGGAAAGTAAAAGGTGGCGAGCGCGGCCACCGCGACGTCGCGACGCACGTTCTTGGGGAGCACCATCAAGACGGCCGGTGTGTCGAGGTGACTGACGTGATTGCCCGCGAGAATGAACGGTCCGACCAACCGGGTAACATTTTCCAAGCCCTCGGCCCGGGGCCGCAGCAGCAGACGGAGGAGCGGGAAGACAAGGCGGTCCTGCAGAACCGAACGCGTCGTGTCTGCCAGACGCGTGAGCGGCCAGCGGCGAGGCCGCCAGGGACGCTGGGTTTGCCCGGCTTGTACCAGATATTCGACCTCCGAAACGGTCGTATTCGCGGTGACTTGATCCTCCGGCAGGTCAAGATGAAACGCATCTTCGAGAATCGCGATCAACTCAAGGCGATCGAGCGAGCCGAGATCCAAGTCATAAGCGAGTCGTGAATCTGGCGTCACCCGTCGCTCCGGCGCTAAATCCTGAATTATCCGGGCGACCTGGGTTCTCGGCCGTTCTTGGACGATCGTCGGCGAAACCTTGCTGGTCAGGGCTTCCCTGACTTTGTATTTCTGAACCTTTAGAGTAGGCGTTCGGGGAAAGTCCGCGCCTGGCCAGACCGACCAGTCGGCGATTCGCTGAGTCGGATTGAGGAGATGGTTAGCTCGCTCGATAATCTCCGCCGGACTCGCCCTGCTCCGTGGATCGAGCAGCAGAACCGCGAACACCTTACGATCCCACTCCAGTACCGCGCTGTCGCGGACGCCCGGTTCGCGGTTTAAGACGAGTTCGATGTCTTCGGGATAGACGTTCAGCCCCGCCGACGTCACGATAAGATCCTTTTGCCGCCCGCGCAGGTAGAGGAAGCCGTCGTGGTCGACGCAACCCAAATCGCCGGTCCGCAAAAAGCCGTCGACAAACGCTCGCGCGTTAAGATCCGGTCGTTGGTAGTAGCCCGGCGTCACGCCTGGACCCGCCACCAGCAACTCCCCGTCGCGGCCGATTCGCACCAGTGTCCCAGCGAGCGGTCGTCCGACGGATCCGATGCGATGCTGTCGCGGGGTGTTCGCGGCGACGATCGGGCCGGCCTCGGTCAGACCGTAGCCCTGTAAGACGAGGAGGCCGAGCGCGTCCCAAAACTCTTCGAGTCGTCGGTCCAGCGGTGCGCCGCCAACCACAAGGTATTTCAGTTCGCCACCAAGCTGTTTTCGAATCGGCGTGAACGCGACCCGGCGCAAGAACCATGGAGTCCGGACGAGAAGCGGAGCGGCATTGCCGAAGGTGTCGGCCACCGGAATCGGTACGCGGTGAACCACCCGTTCCCGAAGCAATTCTAGGAATCGCGGCACGCTGACGACTACGTTAGGCTGCTCGCCGCGAAAAGCTTCGAGGAGCGCCGACGGTTTAATCGATTCGAGATAGGTTATGCTGCCTCCACGACTGAGCGGTAGAAGTAGGCCAACGACCTGTTCGAAAACGTGACTAAGAGGTAGAACGGAAAGGAATCGATAGAACGGCTCCGCGGGCACAATTGGTTGAATCGCGTTCAGGTTGCTGGCGAGATTGCGGTGGGTGAGCATAACTCCGCGCGGAAGAGCCGTCGTGCCAGAAGTGTAGACTATTTCGACAAGGTCGTTTGGATCGGGTTTAGGAGGCGGCGGTAGGTCGGCGGTCGCCGTCGCGGCTTCAAATGACAGTCGACCGAGTGAGACTGCCGCTGCCCGGAAGTCCGGGGCGCCTGCCTCCCGGCCGTACAAGACCAGTCGCGCTTCGGTTTCCCGGATGACTTTTTGGACAAAGTCCGGAGAGCTATGTAAATCCAGAGGGACGATCACGATTCCGCTAAGAATCGCGGCCAGGTAGGCGAAGACCCAATCCGGTCCACTCGGAGCCCAGATAACTAAGCGATCGCCTCGCGCGAGGCCGTAGTGTCCATACCACCGTCGAAACCCAGCGATCGTTCGCCTGACCTCACCGTATGACCAGCTAAAGTTTCGAAACGCGGTTCGCTGGCGGATCGCCGGTCGGTCGTCCCAGCGACCCAGGCCCTCGACGAGTGAAGCAAGATCTTCCGCCAAGTCTATCCTCGCGGCACGTACCGGGGACTATCGAGCGAACGACCGCACGATATGTGCCGTTGGCTACTGCGAGGTCGCTTTGATCAACTGCTGCAGGTCGCTCTCCATGGCATTCAGTTCCTGGCCGTAGGTTGCCCAGTCGCCGTTTTTCAGGGCCGCTTGAGCCTTTTGATAGTGATCGTCGGCGGACTGGGCGAGACTCGCGATGGTGCTGGGCGCGGTCTTCGCCGGCGAGGTGGACGCTGGTGTAGCGGTTGGATTTGGAGTTGTCGAGGTCGTGGGGAGCTGGGCCCCGAAAAGCATTTGAAGACTGTCGTCGAGGCTAGTTCCCATGACCAGATGATCCTCGGTTGCCAGGACCACTCGCTTCAACTCCGGAATCTGGCTCTGATTTGCCTGAAGATAAATTGGCTCGACGTAGAGGGTCGAGTTTTCAATCGGTAACACGAGCAGGTTTCCTCGAATAACCCGCGACCCTTCCTGGTTCCACAACGTAAGCTGCTGGGAAATTGTCGGATCCTGGTCAATTCGCGCCTCGACTTGTTGGGGGCCAAACACGACCTTGTCTTTTGGATAATCGTAGGCGACAAGTTTGCCGTAGTTTGGTGCATCAGACTCCGCGGCCAGCCAGGAGATCATGTTGCCTTTTCCCGCGGGGGTGAAAGGCATCATCAGAAGAAATTCCTCGTGCGCGGCTCCCGGAAGCCGCATAATGACGTAATACGGCTGCATTACCTGTCGCGTACCGTCGGTGGCGACCTCGTACGGCAAGTCCCACAAATCCTCGCGATTGTAAAAGACCTGCGGATCCGTCATATGGTAAGCCCGAAGCATCTCCGCCTGGGTCAGAAACATGCCTTCCGGATACCGAACGTGCGCGCGCAGATCGGCTGGCATCGCCGACATTGGTTCGAACAGGCTTGGATAAATCTGCGAATAGGTTTGGATCAAGGGATCGGTTGGGTCCGACACGTAGAGGTGCAGCGTCCCGTCATAGGCATTGGTTACCGCCTTAACCGAATTGCGCATGTAGTTAAAGCCCTGGCTGGACGGGGTGGAATACGGGTAGTCCGCGGTAACCGTGTAAGCGTCCTGCATCCAGTACAATTGGCCACCCGCAACCACCAGGTAAGGATCGCTGTCCAGAACGAGAAACGGTGCAACGCGGGAAAGACGACTAGAGATCTGGCGATGGTACAGAATTCGGCTGTTCGGCTGAATATAGCTGCTCAAGAGGAGGTTTGGATCCCCAAAGGAAAGGGCGAATGCGACTCTCTTGAGTGCTGAGTCTAGAACAACCCCACTGTTGCCGGTGTAGGTGTCGTAGACGTTGTCGTTACCCTTGGGGTAATCGAACTCCTTCGCGCCGGTATCGACGATCACATAACTAGACGGCGCCTCGGAGTAGTAGATCTCCGGACGGGTGACTGGAATCACGCCGGTTGGTGGAATGTCCTGAATGAGAAGTTGCGGTAAGCCTTCGCTGGTAACCTCGTTGACCGGACTCATGGTTAGCCCATAGCCGTGGGTGAATTGGAGTCGCTGGGTTACCCAAGTTTGCGCCTGACCAGCCAACCGCGCTGGCGAAAGCTCGCGAGCACTCAGCATAACTTGTCGATACTGACCGTTGATCGTGTAACGGTCGACATCAACCGAATTGAAGTCGTAGTAAAGACGAATGGTCTGAATCTGTTGATAGGTATCGAGAAGCGGGCGGTCATCCCAGAGCCGGATACTGGCGAATGTCTGAGGATTCCGTCCGACGACGCCCGCCGGCGGGTCCGGCTGGCCCGGAAACGGCTTCGTGTCGATTTTATCCAGATTGAAGGCCTTCCGAGTCATCGCGATATTGTCGCTCAGGAAAGGCGTCTCCTTGACTAACTCGCTTGGCTGCACCTGGAATGATTGAACCAGGGCTGGATAGATTCCGGCTCCCACCACCGCGACGAAGACCCATACTGCTAATCCCCAACCCGCGAGGCTGTAATCCCGGCGAAATGCATTGATGAACACGGCTAACGCCAGGATCGTCGCAATGACGGAGAGTGCCTCCAGCGCCGGAAGTTCGGCGTAACGATCGGCGAATCCCGCGCCGTGAACGACTCCACGGTGGGAGTAGACGAGGTCGAAGGTGTCCAGCCGGTAGCCAACCGCGAGCAACAAAGCAACGATCGCGCCGAGCGAGAAGCAGTGGACGCGGATGCCGCGTGCCGAGACGAGGGCCACGAGGTCAGCACCGGTAATCGCAACGCCGTAGCTGCGCAAGGCGTAGTACGCGGCCGTCAGACCGGTCGTCAGGAGCACCGCGAAGAGCAGCCAGCCTTGAACAAATCGGTAGACCGGCAGACGAAACACAAAGAATGAGACATCCAGGCCGAAAAGCGGATCCTTCACGTGGAAAGGCGTCGCGTGGAGAAACTGCAGGAACGGCATCCACTCCGCCGAGGCGATCCCGCCCATGACGATGGCAAGAACGATGGCGGTCAAAAAAGCTCCGAAGGTGACAAAGCGGTCCGTTGACCGGGTCTCCAACCGCGACAAATACACCAGGACGCCCTCGCGGGAAGCCGAAAGCGAACCGGTCCGCTGGGCAACGGCGCGAGCGAGCAACAAGTTTGCCATCGCGACAACCAGAAAGAGGCCGGCTGCCAGCGCGAACAGTGTGATCTGCGCGGTCAACGTGGTGAGGTAGACGCTGGTCTGACCAATACTGCCAAACCAAAGGAACTCCGTGTAGACTGACGCCACCGCCGGAGCGGCAATCGCGCCCAAAATGATCACGGCGGCAACGATTAGCAACCACATCGGAGATTCTCCGTTCGGATCGAGTACCTCGCCCGCGGGCGAAACGGCTAACGAGCCGGCTGCGAATCGGTCAAATGTCGGGGCTGCCAGCCCTGCGTCGATGGGACGATGATTTCAGCGTAGCCAGCTTCGCGCAATATCTCAATCGCGCGAGCAAAGTCCCGGGCGACGTGTTCTGGTCGATGCGCGTCCGCGCTAACGATCGCTGGTATCCCTAACTTTGCCGCGCGGCGCAAGATGCGCAGATCGGGATTCGGCCTCCCCACGGGCTTATGCCACCCTGAGGTGTTGATTTCCAGAACCAGTTTGCTCTCCGCGATCGCCGTGAGAGCATTGTCAACCAACGCCGCGTACCAGGTATCGTCGGTTGGAAAATAGCGGTCGGCGGCGTTCCAAAGCGCGATTCGGTCAAAGTGCCCGACAATGACCGGAACCCCCCAGGTCGGGGCTTCCCGGGCCATTTGGGCGAGTCTCGCGTAGTAGTCCTCGACCGCCGGACGCGCGTTACCACCGTGCCGCCGACTGATCTCCGCTTGAAAGCTCTCCTCGGTTTCGTCGTAGCACCAGGGCTCCCACGCGGAATCGCCAACGTAGTGAACCGACGCTACGACGTACTCCAGACCCCTGGCGAAGAGTTCGCGACGGTAGAAATCGTCGAGTCCCGGCAGAAAGTCCAGTTCGAGGCCAAGGTAAATCGGCAGACGACCGCGGTACTCCCGGGCGGCATCTCGGACGTCCTGGCAATAGGAGTCCAGGGCGGCGAGATCTATCGCGTAATCACAGGGAAATGGGACCGGCGCGTGTCCGGAAGCGCCATACGCGGCGATGCCGCCGGCTTCAGCAGATTTCGCGTACTCCGCGATTTCGCCGTGACCGTCACAGTACCGGCTATGGGTGTGCATACTGGAAAGAATTGGTATGACCTGGGTTGACTCTCCCACTCTTCCTCACCAAACTCGCCGACCGCCGAGGGTAATTATGGCACTCTGGTCGCTGACTTCGCAATTAAGTTGGCGGGCGAAGCCAAACCGGTTGGAGAAAACAAGGAGCCCGCGGCTGGAAGCCACGGGCTCCTTGTTAGAGGTTAAATTAACCGTGTCGGCGCTGCCAACGCTCGCGGCGAAGCCGCTTGCGGTGTTTGTGCTTGTTCATCTTCTTGCGTCGCTTTTTGACGACTGAGCTCAAGCCACTACTCCATTCGACCTAAATTACCTTGAGGATACCGGCGCGGACCTGAAAATGTCAAGCCTCACCCTTTGACCGCCCCCGCTGCCAGGCCCTGAACGACGAATCGCTGTGCCGCGAAGTACAGCACCATGACTGGTATGGCCGACACCACCGACCCGGCCATAATCGGCCCCCAGAGGAATACGTCGCCGACGATAAGTTCCTGCAGGGCGACCGGAACAGTTTGTTTATCTGGCGAAGTCATCAAGATCAGTGCCAGGAGGAGTTCACTCCACGCGCCAGAGAAGGTAAAAATCGAAACGGCAACCAAACCGGGAGCGCAGAGTGGCAGCAGAACCCGGACTAATGCCCCAAGGAGTGTCGTGCCGTCGACCAGCGCCTGTTCTTCGAGGTCGAAAGGAATTCCTCGAAAGAATCCCATCAGCATCCAGGTACTCAGGGGCGTGGCGAAGGTCAGGTAAACCAGAATTAAGCCCGACCGGGTGTTGCCAAGGTGCAGATGGGCCATGATTACCGACAGTGGGATGAAGAGCAGCGCCGACGGCGTAAGGTACGCGAAGAGGATCATTCGCCCGATCCAGTCGCGCATGCGGTACTTTAGCCGGACCAGGCTGTACGCGGCCAGGGCACTGATGAACACCGATATAACCGTCGCCGCACCGGCGACGATCAGACTGTTTCGAATGTACTGAAAGAACCCCTTGTCGACAAATAGGGTGACGTAGTTGGCCAGGGTGACGTGCTGCGGAACCAACGTCGGATCGCGATAAATTTCCCCCGGCAATTTGAGAGAGATGCCGACCATCCAGTAAATCGGGAAGAGAATGACCAGGGTCATGAGAATCAGGCAGGCGTATGACCAGGTCAAACGGACAGCTCGAGTCGTCATATCCTACACTTTCGATCTTAAATCACGACGGTACATCAGTCACGCTGCAATAGGCCGGCGACGATAACGATGAGCATCGCGAAGACCGGCAACGGCGCCACCATGACCGCGGCCGCCTGGCCAAGTTGAAAATTGGTCAGGCCGAGGAATGCCAGAACCGGGAAGATCACCGTGCCGTCGCCCGGTCCGCCTTGCGTCAAGAGCCAAACATTGTCAAACGAGTTGGCGGTCCAGATCGTCGACAGCAGGGTGACGATGAGGAGAATGTGTCGAATGCTCGGCACGGTGACGTGCTGGAAGCGCTGCCAGGCGTTCGCCCCATCGGTCTTGGCGGCGTCGAAGAGTTCCTCGGGGACCGTCTGTAGAGCGGCGAGAAAACTGATCACCCAGAACGGGAAGCCACGCCAAATCGTCGCGACGAGCACGCTGGGTAAGGCGAGTTGGGAACTGAGGAAATTGATTGGTTGGGACACCAATCCAAGGTCGCCGAGGATGAGGTCGAAGCCACCACCGGTCGGCGAGTAGAGCATTTTGAAGGTAATGAAGGCGACGAAACTAGGCATCGCCCAGGGAAGGAGGACCATGCCGCGGAAGAAGCCCCGGCCGGGCAGTTTCTCGTTCAGTAGGAGAGCCAGGCCCAGGCCAATTGCTAGCTTAATGATCTCGGCAAAGACAACGAGAACGATGGAGTTCCGGATTGCGGCTTGAAAGCTAGACCAGCCGAAAAGGTAGGCGTAGTTCGCAAAGCCCACGTACTGGCCGGAGACCGCGACGGTTTCGTTAGTAAAGCTAATCCAAATCGCGTAAACAAACGGATAGGCGACGAGCAACAGCAAAGTTGCCAATACCGGCAGCACAAAAAGGTAGCCAATCACAGCCCGCTGTCGGCTCGCAGTCCAAAAAGGCCTCTGCCGAACCGCGGGAATCAGGACACGCTGGGACACGAGCGGCGCCTCCAGGGGTCGGGTTGGTACACCACGAAGGGACATCGCCAGTGGGGACCTGACCGCGATAGAGCCACGAATCGGTCAGGCCCCCAGCGTTAGACCTAACTCTTGTTGTACTTGGCGTAGATGGCGTCGCCCGACTTCTGGGCGTCGTCGATGGCCTTGGTGAGATCCCAATTGTCGGTGACGACGTGCTGGATCATCTTAGGCACGATGAAATTACCGTTGAGTTCCGAGTACGCCGCGTTACTGACGTCCGGCCAGGCCGGTCCCGAGCCGTGCAGCGCGAGGTCCAACAGGCCAGTGTGGATCGGATCCTTCCACACATCCAACTTCTGCTGGCCGACGAGTACCGGACCGTAGATCGCAACGGGGAAGTATTTGGCGCTGTACGAATCGTCGGCGAGAGCGACCAGCAAGTTCTTGGCGGCGTCGACGTTCTTACCGCCAGCGGGAATCGCTCGGACGTTAGGATTCTGCGAGTTCACCTGGAGCTTCGGCCCCTTGGGAAATGCCGCGTACGCGGTGTTACCGGCCAATTCGGGGTCGTTCTTTTGCATCCAGAGATACACGCTGCCCGGGTTGCCGATGAAGAGGGCCTTTCCGCTCTGATAGGCGTTGTTGTCGCCAGCACCATCCCAGGTCGTCACACCAGGCAGGAAGAGGTTCTTCTTGTAGGCATCCGCGACGAACTGGAGATATGCCGTCGTTTCCGCCGATTTCAACGTGCACGCCTTTCCGGCGTCGTCCGCGATGCGACCGCCCCAGGAGTGCAGCCAGTCGACTTGCTCGTTCCCGTCGCCAACGTTCGAAAGGGCGAATCCGATTCCCCAGTATTTTGGCGGCTTCTGGGCTTTGGCCGACCAGTCAACCAGGTCCTGCCAGGTTTGCGGTGCGCCTTTGAAGCCTGCCGCCTCGAGAACATCTTTTCGGTAATTGAGAATGTTCCCGGAGGTTCCAAATGGGATGCCGTAGCGGTGACCGCCGAACAGGTTTGGATCCAACGCCTGGTCGGCGGATTGAACCCAGCCGCCGTGCGACGTGCCGATTTTGTCGTATATGTCGTCAACCGCGACGACTTTCTGGCCGGTCGAGAGCTGGAGCAGCAGGTCCAGCCCCATGTCGAGAGCGTCCGGCATGGTACCGGCCTGGAGGGCGGCAGCAACCTTTTGGTTTGTCTCGTTCTGGTTGATCATAACGACGTCCGGGGTCAGTCCGTTCGACTTCAGCCAGGATTCAGTCGTCGACTGCTGCAGGTTGTTTGCACTGTCCGAGAAGATGAGACCGCCCCAGTAGGTGAACTTGCCTCCGCTGGTCGAGGCCGCAGCCTGCGCGGAAGGTTGTGGGCTCGCCGCGGCCGTCGCGGCGGTTGTGGGTTGGGCGGTTCCCGCTGCCGCGGCCGTTGGCGCGGCGGTCGGCTGCGCATTCGTTGCCGCCGTAGTCGTCGGCTGGGCCGCAGCCGGCGTCGCCGCCGCGGGAGTGGTACCGGTCGATTGGCTGCACGCCGCGAGAATTGCCGCGGCAGCTCCAAGTGTCAGGGATCCGAGAATCCGACGTCGAGTGACTTGCATGTGAGGCAGTTCCTCCGTAATCTCTGATCGGTTCGGAGTGATTACCGGCCGCGCGGGCGCGTCGGAAAGCATCAGGGTTGTCGGGCAAGGACGCGATTCCGATTGGGCGCGACGACGAATAACCGCCCCGAACGTTCAGGAGCGGAGAGCATACTATCCTAACATCACACTTGTCGTCAATCCTTTAAGACAAATACGGGATACTAAATATGAATTGTTGGAATCTTAACGTCAGGTACCGGTGAACCCGTTCGAGCGCTTCCGGATCGGTTAGCCCAGGCGACTTCCGGTCCGACGGAAAAGTCTGCTAATATCGGGTAAGCGAGCGGAGGCGTTAGCGCGGAGGGCACATGCCGGTCGAATTACTCTTCTTTTTTGACAGCGAGGATTACGAAACTCCGGCGTCCGACGAAGGCGAACTCTGGTGGGCGGAGGCGCTTAGTCGTCACGGACTGACCGGTTGCTTTAACCTCGTCGGCGAGGAGGCGCGCGCCCTGCGCGATCGCGGGCGCCGGGACGTGTTGCTGGCGCTTGCTCGCCACGAAATCGGCTACCACTCGAACGTACACTCCGCCCACCCGGTGCACGTCGAGTATCTGGACGGGATGGGCTGGGAAGACGGAATCGCAGCGGTACTCGCCCGAGAGTCGGCTGGCGTCGCCGACGTGCGCGAGTTAACCGGCCAATGGCCGTCGACTTACTGCAAACCGGGGTCGAACTGGGCACCCCAGGTTCTCGTCGCGATGAATCGACTGGGCATACCGACGTTCTGCGACGCGCCGTTCGAGTGGGAGCCCGGCCATCCCCTTTGGTATTGCGGCAGTCTCTGCGTCGGCCATCACACGTCGTTCGATCGTTACTTCAACGTGCCCGGTGGTTCCGAGCGAAGATCACGCATGCGCGAGGACTTCTCCCGCTTACTCGCGGATCGGCGGGACACTGGGGGCGCTTTGGTCATGTATACCCACCCCTGCCGCCTGATCACGAGTGCCTTTCCGGATAATTTCAGCCGGGGCCACCATCCACCACGCTCGGCCTGGCGACCCGCGCCACTACGACCGCGCCGGGAAGTCGACGAGCTTACCGCCGATTTCGACAACTTTCTCGCCTGGGTCTCCCAGTCCAGCGACGTTCGGATGACTAGCTATCGTGATCTGCACCGGCGAGCCCAACGGCATAACGTCTGGTTGGACGCGATGGGACTTGCCGAACTGCTTTCTTCTCCAACTGACGCGATCGAACCGCGGAAGTTTGGCGCCAACTGGCTTAGTCCCGCCGAACAGCTTGGTGCCTTGCTCTGGACAGCGGCCTGGTGGTTCGAACATCGCGGGTTGCCGGATACCGTCCCGGTGCGCCCCCTCCTCGGCCCGGACCGTCTGGCCGCGACAAGCTCGGATGGATCGATCGCCGTTGGAAGCTTGCTCGCGGCTTGCCGCGACGCGAGTTATCGCGCGGGTCTGGACGGACGGGTTCCTTCGGTCTGTCGGGTCGGTGACCGTTTACTGGGCCCGGGAGCGCTGTTACGGTCGATTGGCGATGCACTGACCGCCCAGGACGACGAGGTGCGGCTAGGTGGGGGGAGCGAAATGCCCAACTTGGCACAACGGGAAGACTTTGCGGGGTTACACTTTGGCAATACCTGGTCGATTCTGGCTCCGGAGTTCGAAGCACCGGGAATCATCCAGCTTGCTCGATTGCAAACGTGGTCGGCACGCCCGGTGGATTGAGGTTAGGGGCGGTTCACTCTTTGTCGTCCGGGCAGGTATTTGGACAGGCCGACTTCAACTCACCCGCGCCGGGTTCGGCTTGGGCGAGAAGGATTCGCCGGAAAACCCGGATCAGCGTCGCCGCTTCCTCGTCCGACATATGACGCGCGAAGTGATTAAAAACGCCCCGGAGTTGGGTCGGCGCGAGTTGATCGAGAACCTCGCGACCATGGCTTGTCAGAACGGCGAAAACGCCTCTACCATCGACCGGACATTCCTCTCGGCGAACCAGGCCCGCGGCTTCCATCCGGTCAATGCGACGGGTAAGTCCGCTCTTGCTCAGGAGGACGGACTGACCGAGATCCTGGAGTCGAAGGCGCTCGTCCGGCGCTTGTCGGATTTGAAGTAGTACGTCGTACCAGGTTAACGGCACCTGACACTCGGCGAGGAGCTCACGTTCGAGTTGGTCGGTGACCTGAGAATGGGCTTCGAGAAACAGGCCCCAGGCCTGCAATTGTTCCGTCGACGGTATTCCGTTCATAGGGTCATTTTACCAGAGGCGAGAAAAAAGTTGCACATGCAATTATCATCTGCTACATTAGTTGCAGGCGCAACTAATGTGCCAGATGTGAAGGAGATTGCCAGTATGGCGACCGAGAGTCCAACCGCGACGGTTTGGAACATTGATACGGCCCATTCGTTAGTTGAGATTAGCGTCAAGCACATGATGGTTTCGACCGCCAAGGGACGCTTTCGCGACGTAAAGGGAACGATCACCCTGGACGAGAAGAATCTTGGAAACTCTTCAGTCGACGCGGTGATCAACGCGGCAAGTATCGACACTGGCAATGAGCAACGCGACGGTCACCTCAAGTCGGCGGATTTCTTGGAAGTCGACAAGTATCCCACGATCACTTTCAAGAGCACCAAGATTGACCTTGAGTCCAACGAAAAGGCGCGGATCACTGGCGACCTGACCATCAAGGGCATCACCCGCTCCATTTCCCTGGAAGCCGAGTTGACTGGCTTCGGCCGCACGCCTTTCAAGACGGAAATTGTTGGATTTGACGCGCAAACCAGCATCAATCGCAAAGACTGGGGCCTCAACTGGAACGTGGCGTTGGAAACCGGCGGGTTCCTCGTCGCCGACACCATGAAGGTAGCCCTCAGTATCGAGGGCGTGAAGCAAGCCTAAGACCAGGAGCGGTTTCGTGTTGAAGCCGCGAATGCGCGTGCCTCATCTGAATCGCGGGACCGACGGCGCTGACTTCGTGCCAGCGGTCCCGGTGTATTTTTAAGCCGACTCCTCGGCATCAGATCATAAACGAACTGGATACTGCCCAACGCCGTGCATCCCGATTGGATCCACACTGGCGACTTGCAATTCAAAAAGCCAGGTCTGGTTTCGAACTCTCAAGAACTCGAAACTAGACCTGGCTTACCGCTTGGTCGGGGCGGTGCGATTCGAACGCACGACCACCTGCACCCCATACAGGTGCGCTACCAGACTGCGCTACGCCCCGGCTGTACGCCAAAGTATATCACACAGCCTTCCCGCGGGCAAACGCGAAGAGTGGGTCTCGGCGTGTCGGCTGGGTCTCCGCACATTTGGGTGAAACGTTAGTTGGCGAGTTGGAGTTGGTCGCGTAAGTTATCGACATTGCGGTAGCCAAAGGCGCGGCGTTCGAGGACTTTGGCGAGATTGTTCTTGCCCTCGACGA